>Ga0210408_10000029_pt1 | contig 214006 bp, 210 predicted proteins | sample IncBWH4MmetaG_FD_155471 | JGI IMG/M metagenome (GOLD analysis project Ga0210408, IMG submission 155471) | Forest soil microbial communities from Barre Woods Harvard Forest LTER site, Petersham, Massachusetts, United States - Inc-BW-H-4-M | ecosystem: Environmental > Terrestrial > Soil >...
ATGATGGAAGGGCCCTGGTGCCGATTCCGAAGAGAAGCGCGAGCCCGTGAGCGACATCGACATTGCAGTGGCGGATAGTCTGAAAGTGCTTGACCTCAAACGGCCGATTAGAGAAGCGACCTAATTGTTGTGCGGCCGCGAAATGACGCGAAGGGCCCGAAGGTGACATGAACACGCCATTCGATCAGGTCGCGGCTCTAGACAGCAGCTTAAGCGGAATGGTCAAGCCGAGCGCCCGACAGACCCTCGACTAGTCTCGGGCCTCGCCCAGAGTTCCTGATAGTTACGAAACTTCGCAAGCGTCTGGTCGTATCGCGTCGGCTCGAGCGCCGGCAAAACGTGCTTCAACACTGCGTTGATCGGCGTGGAGGTGTGCCGAACGTATAAGTCGATCGGATCGAGCAAGTGCCTCAGGTGCAGCTTTGGATCATAATTCAGTCCACTGCTGCGAAACCATTTGTACCCATTTGCGATAGCCCAACTCACCATGTCGCGAAACACATAGTGATAGAGGTGCAGGTCGAGGGCGATATTGTAGTCGAGGCCTATGTACTCGGCATAGATCGCGTCACGGTGGACCATGCACGTTGCAAACGCGACGAGCCGCCCGTTGTGGCTCCAGAGGAAGAAGCGTACTTTGTCCCCCATCCGTCGTCCGAGATCGCAGAAATACTTCTCCGTCAGCTTCTCAAAGTGCAATTTCGAACGTTCGTAAACCTGGAGATACAGCGGAAAAGCCTGGGCAATCACCGGTGTCACGTCGTTGGTGATGCTCATCTCGAGCGCGGAGGCCCGCGCCGTCGCCTCAAACTTCTTGCGCAACTTCCTGCGGGTCGCACTATTAAGCGCGCACTTCATATACTCGTCGAAGCTTGCGTAATCGATCCAAAGCTTGGTCATAGGCAGGCTCGGAATGCGAGTGAATCCGTGACTAATCAGACACTCGAGGGCTGGTCGGTATCGCGCCGGGAACTCCTTGAACACAATCAACTGCGCTCCGAGCCGGCGAGCCCGTCTTGCAATCGCTGAAGCCAGCAGCTCAACGCCGGCAGCATTGCACGCCTCATCGCCATCAAGATGGCCTTCACCGGCGACGCAGCCCACCATCAGCGTGCGCGCCCGCATCAGGCGTGGCAACATCGAGCGCACAGCGTCGATGAGGACCTGATAGCGCGGACTGAGTCCGACCAGCAAATCTTGATCCAGCAGGAAAAAAGGCTGCACGGCGGAAATCTGGCCAATTGCATCCCTTAGAACGAAATACCGGTATTCGAACTCGGGATGAAGCGTATCCTCGACCAGTTCATAGTACCGATGGTCCTTGCGCTCGTTGGCGAAAGCGACCTGCCAGCGCGGACAGCGCTGCAGATCGTCGCGTCCAATTACTTCGAGACGCCACGCCAATTGCATCGGCTCGCGTCTCGAGGCGGTCATGACTTCGGTGGCTGAGCGCGTCGGTCTTGTTTCCGGGACTGTCTTGTTTGACGGCCGCCTTCAATGCACATCAGCCGGTCCCTGCACCCGCGAGTTGCTGGATCGCGGTAGCGGCCCCGCCCACAGCCCCCGAGAACGTCCTGAGCGGCAACTGAGCGCATCGGACCTCCGCGCTGGCCGTCGTGCGGATCCCACGGACCGTAAAGAGACATCGGACTGGCACTTGCCGCGCTCGGCAGCGACAACGGCCAGAACAACAAAACGAGAAAGATGATGGCGCTACGCACGATCGTCTTCCCGAACGGCCTTATCTCTTTTCCCCTACTTTGATCAGCGATGCGATTAAGATCAGCATGAGGGTGACAACCATCCAGTTCTGAAACGGGATGCCCAGAAGTGTGATGTGCCTAACCAGCCAGTCGTCCATTTCTGAATTTTAGGCCTCACGGCTGACACCATCCTTACAAAGGAAGATCGGTAAGCGAACATTTCCAGAGAGCCTCCTGCTCTGGTCGGGATGTCCGTTTGGGGTCAATCGCTACAGGGTCAAGCCAGCGGCAAGTCTGACCAGGTCCGCTACGGCCCAAGAGCGGTAGTTACTTCCAAAACGTCACCGCAACTTCCCCCGCGCCGCGACCTTCAACGTCCCCACGATCTCCTCGCCGCGCACCATCACCACCTCGTCCATCATGTTGACGACGACGCAGACGTGGTTCGGCACGATCCGGACGACGTCGCCGACTTGAGGCCGGGTATTGCTGCGGGCAAGGTCGAGGAAGCCGTGTTCTTCCGCAAAACGCGCGATTCGGGCTTCTGGATGTTCGAGGATCAGCCCGTGGCCATCGAGCCCGCTGCCGGTATCGGAGGTGAGCGTTTTTGAACCGGCATCGAGAATGCCGCGGTCGGGGCCGGCGCGGCTCACGACGGTTGAATAGATATTCAGCGCGCAGTCGTCCCAGGTTGCCACGCCGGCTGCGACCTGCATGCGGTCGTTATAGATGTAAGTGCCCGGCCGGTGCTCGGTGGCGCCCTTGAGCTTGCCGAGATTCTTCAGGTTGGGCGTGCCGCCGGTCGAAACCATCTGCGCATCGAGTCCGTAGGCGCGCACGCCCTCGAGTGCCTCGTCATAGAATTTCTGCGCCTCGGCCCAGCCGCTCTCGGTCGGATACAGCATGAAGCCGGCAAAGGTAAGCCCTTTGGACGAAGCGATCTCGCGGGCCAATGCGATGGCTTGCGCTGATGTCTCGACACCGGCGCGCTTTCTGCCCGTGTCGCATTCGACCACGACCGACAACGCCCGCCCGGAGGCGGCTGCCGCCTGCGTCAGGCTGGCGACGACCGTCGGATTGTCGGCGGCGACCGTCATGCTGGCCCTGGCCTGCAGCGCGCCGAGCCGCGCCATTTTTTCTTCGCCCAGAAGATTGTAGCTGATCAGGATGTCGTCGATGCCGGCGTCCGCCATCACTTCGGCTTCGCCAAGCTTCTGGCAGGTGATGCCTTTGGCGCCGGCCTCGATCTGAAGCTTCGCCAGCACCGGGCTCTTGTGGGTCTTGATGTGGGGACGGTTGGCGAGCCCTGCGGCGTCGCAGGCGGCTTGAATGCGCACGATGTTGCGTTCGACGCGATCCATGTCGATGACGGCAACGGGCGTGCCGTATTCGCGGGCGATTTTGGCGGCAAGGGCAGTGGTCATTGTAGTTCTCCAAACATTGCCGTCTTGACCTCCACCTGAAAGGGGGAGGTCGGCGCGCATGGCCGCTTAAGCGGCTGAGCGAGACGGGAGGGGGTCAAATTCGAACGGCTTTTGAGTAGCTGACCCCCACCCCAACCCCCTTTACAGGGGGAAGGGGAAATCGCGCTTTAAGCCTGCTCGATCTCTTCACGCAATAACTCAAGTTCCAGCCATCTGTCTTCCGCCTCGTGAAGCTCCCTCTCGGCTTTTGCAAGAGCTTCGGAGGCCTGGTCGAATTTTATGCGATCTTTGCTATAGAGATCGGTGTCGTCGAGAACTTCTTGCTGCCTGGCGATCTCGGCCTGGAGGCGCGCGATCGTGCTGGGCAAGGTTTCCAGCGCGTGCTTTTCGTTGAAATTGAGCCGTCGCTTCGGCGCGACCGAGGGCGCTTTGGCCGGCGCAGCCCTCTCGCGCGCGACTGCGGCCGGTTTGACCGTCTCGCGCGTCAAATCCGCGCCGCGCTGGGCCAGCATGTCGGTATAACCGCCGGCATATTCGATCCAGCGGCCATTACCCTCGGGCACGATCACCGACGTCACGACACGGTCGAGAAAGTCGCGGTCGTGGCTGATCAGGATCACGGTGCCGGCATATTCGCCAAGCATTTCCTCGAGCACATCGAGGGTTTCGAGATCGAGATCATTGGTGGGCTCGTCAAGCACCAGCAGATTGGACGGTTTGGCGAGCGCGCGCGCCAGCATCAGCCGCCCGCGTTCGCCGCCGGAAAGCACTTCCAGCGGCGTGCCCCTCTGCTCCTGCGCGAACAGGAAGTCTTTCATGTAGCCGATGACATGCTTCGGCCTGCCGCCGACCATGACATGATCGCCGCGCCCGCCGGTGAGCGCTTCGGAGAGCGTCGATTTGGGGTCGAGGCTTTCGCGATGCTGGTCGAGGGTGGCCATCTCGATATTGGCGCCCAACCGCACCGTGCCGGTGTCGGGGGGATTGGCGGTCGTGAGCATCTCGATCAGTGTCGTTTTGCCGGCGCCGTTCGGGCCGACAATGCCGATCCGGTCGCCGCGCTGGATGCGGATCGAAAAGTTTTCGACGATTTTGCGATCGCCATAGCTCCTGCCGATATTTTTGGCCTCGATGACGAGCTTGCCGGATTTTTCGGCTTCCGCGGCGGCGAGATTGGCATTGCCGGCCGTGGTGCGATATTCGCGTCGCTCCCGGCGCAGCGCCCTTAGATTGTCGAGCCGTTTGACGTTGCGCTTGCGGCGGCCGGAGACGCCGTAGCGCAGCCAGTGTTCCTCGTCGACGATTTTGCGGTCGAGCTTGTGCTGCTCGCGCTCTTCTTCGCCCAAGACCTCGTCGCGCCAGGCTTCGAAGGCTTCGAAGCCGCGGTCGATCTGCCTGATCTGGCCGCGGTCGAGCCAGGCGGTGGAGCGCGACAGGTTGGAGAGAAAGCGGCGGTCATGGCTGATGATGACGAGCGCGCAGCGGCGGGCTTTTAGTTCGCTCTCGAGCCATTCGATCGTGGGCAGATCGAGATGGTTGGTGGGCTCGTCCAGAAGCAGGATATCGGGCGAGGGCGCCAGCACGCGTGCCAGCGCCGCGCGCCGCGCCTCGCCGCCGGAGAGATGCGCGGTCTCCTCGCTGCCACCAAGACCGAGCTGTTCCAGAAGATAACGCGCCTGATAGCGGTCGTCGCCGGGTCCAAGGCCTGCCTCGACATAGGCGAGCGTGGTGGCGTGGCCGGCGAAATCCGCTTCCTGCGGCAGATAGCGGATGGTCACGCCCGGCTGCACGAAACGGCTGCCATGGTCAGGCTCGGCAAGCCCGGCGGCGATCTTCAACAGGGTCGATTTGCCGGAGCCGTTGCGGCCGATCACACAGACGCGCTCGCTGGCAGACACCGACAATTCGACGCCCGATAGCAGCGGCGTGCCGCCGAAGGTAAGCCGGATGTCTTTCAGCTGGATCAGCGGGGGCGCCATGGCTCAACCCTGGCTCGGCGCGGGTTGATCCGCCCGCCGGCGCTGGATGCGGCGGATGGTCTGGTCGAGCGCGGACAGAAACGCCGAGCGGTCGCGCGGGGCGAAGGATTTCGGGCCGCCGGTGACCTCGCCGGAGGAACGCAAATCAGTCATCAGATTGCGGACCGCGAGCGTCATTCCGATCGACTCTTCGGTAAACGGCTTGCCGTTCGGCGCGATCACCTCGGCGCCGGCCTTGACGCAGCGGCTTGCCAGCGGGATATCGGCCGTGACGACGATATCGCCTTCGCCTGCGCGCTCTGCGATCCAGTCGTCGGCGGCGTCCATGGCGTTGCCAGCCGCGACACGTTCGATCAGCGGATCCTGGGGAACGCGAATGAATTGGCCTGCCACCACGCAGACGGGAATGCGATGGCGGACCGCGACCCGATAGATCTCGTCCTTCACCGGGCAGGCGTCGGCGTCGACATAGATGCGGGTGATGTTCAAAATGGCTGTCATCGGTTGAAGTATAGATGGGCAGGCGCCGTCTCGCTTGCGAGATGGGCGTGGTACCCCATCGGATCGGGAAAGGCGAGGAAAAGGCGCGAGCCGCTGGCACCCTTGCACCGGCGTATCCTTTGCGTACGATTGCGGTCGGAAAGACAGCCAAAATAAGGGAAACGGCCATGACAGGCCTGATCGAGACCTACCGCGTCGAGGCCTACAACACCTCAAAACTTTCCGAGAACAAAATTCACGACGACGCTGTCGCGCGCCGGTTCGGCTTTAGCGGCGGCCTCGTGCCCGGCGTCGACGTCATGGCCTATATGATGCATGTGCCGGTTTCGAAATGGGGCCGCGCCTTTCTCGAACGTGGATTGATCGAGGCGCGTTTCGTCAAACCGGTCTATGACGGCGAAATCGCCGAGGTCACGGGCGAAGAGAACGACGATGTGATTTCGATCGAAGTTTCAAGCCGCGGCGAGCTCTGCGCGACCGGCACCGCCTCTCTGCCTGCTTCCGCGCCATCGTTCTCGATGTCGGAGTTTCCGCAAACTGCAGCGATAGCCGAACGCAAGCCGGTCAGCCCAACCTCCTATGAAGTGGGCCAATGGCTCGGAACGGTGCCGCGGGCCTGGATCGGCGAGGCTGCGGCCGAATATCTCAGGGATGTGCGGGAGCGCGATCCGATCTTTGCCCGCGAAGGATTGGGCCATCCGGGATTACTGCAGCGGGTGATGAACAAGGTTTTGGTCGATAACGCCGTTCTCGGTCCCTGGATTCACGTCGGCAGCCGGATGCAGCTTCTCAACCCCGCGCAAAATGGTGACGAGCTGACCGCACGCGCGCGCGTCACCGCAAATTACGAGAAGAAGGGCCATCGCTTCGTCGAGCTGGACGCACTCGTCGTCGCCAATGGCCGCACGCCGCTCGCGCATTGTCACCATGTGGCGATCTACCAGCCGCGTGAGCTGGCGGCGGCGTAGGCATTGCAGAAGTCACTGCCGTCCAATTTTAAGTTCGTCATGCCCGGCCTTGTGCCGGGCATCCACGTCTTGCTTGTTTGGCCCAGACGTGGATGACCGGGCATAGGCGAGGGAAGCGACGCCGTTCTTCGAACGGCTATGCCCGGCCATGACCGGGAGACAGACTCAATAACGCGCTTACAACATCACGCCGCCTTCGACTTCGCATCCCGGATGGCGCGCCAGACACGTTCCGGCGTCAACGGCATGTCGATATGCGTGATGCCGTACTCGGAGAGCGCATCGAGGACCGCGTTGACCAGCGTCGAAAGCGAGCCGGCGCAGCCGGCCTCGCCGCAGCCCTTGGTGCCCAGCGGATTGGATTTTGCCGGCACTGGATGATCGCCGATATCCATCACGGGAATGTCTTCGGCGCGCGGCAGCGCATAATCCATGAAGGAGCCGGTGATCGGCTGGCCGTTCGCGTCATAGCTGACGTTTTCCATGAATGCCTGCCCGATGCCCTGCGCCACGCCGCCATGCAATTGTCCGGCAACAAGCATCGGGTTGACGACGGTGCCGAAGTCGTTGACGCCGGTGTAGCGGACGATCTGCACGATCCCGGTTTCGGGCTCGATTTCGACCTCGGAGATATGACAGCCGTTGGGAAATGTCGACGGCACGACTTCAGTGGTGTGATCGACGTCGAGCGAAGACGGCACGCCTTCCGGCATCTTGCCTTCGCGCAGTCGCCGGGCAAGCTCGAGGATATTGATCGAACGGTCGGTGCCGGCGATGGTGAAGCGGCCATTGGCGAATTCGATATCGCCTTCGGCGGCTTCCAGCAGATGGGCGGCGGCACGCTTGCCTTTTTCGATGATGAGGCGGGAGGCCTCGACGATCGCCATGCCGCTCGCGGTGATCGAGCGCGAGCCGCCGGTTCCGTTGCCGGTATGGACGAGATCGCTGTCGCCCTGTTCGAGCGTGATGCTCTCAAAGGGAATGCCGAGCTGCGAGGAGAGCACCTGCGCGAACGGCGTCGCATGACCTTGCCCGTAATCGAGCGTTCCGGTGATCAGCTTCACCGAGCCGTCGTCCTCGAACACGATCTTGCCGAGTTCGACGCCGGGAGGCGCGGTGACTTCGAGATAGGAGCCGATGGCTATGCCGCGCAGCCTGCCGCGCCTGCGGCTCTCCTTCTTGCGCCTGGCGAAATTGGCGTAGTCGGAGATTTCGAGCGCCTTGTTGAACACGCCCTGGAAGTCGCCGCTGTCATAGACCATGCCGGAGGCGGCATTGAACGGCATTTGCGCGCTCTTGATGAAATTGCGCTTGCGCATTGTCAGGCGGCTGATGCCCATCTCGTCGGCGGCGCGATCGATCAGGCGTTCCATGAAATAGTTGGCCTCTGGCCGTCCGGCGCCGCGATAGGCGCCCATCAGGGTGGTGTTGGTCAGCACGGTCTTGATGTCGACTGTCATCTCGGGCGTGCGATAGACGCTGGCAAGATTCTTTCCGATGTTCAGCGACAGAGGTTGCGGGGCAACGCCGGTGATGTAGGCGCCGAGATTGCCGTAGCCAGAGACCTTCACCGCGAGGAACTTGCCTTCGGCATCGAGCGCGAGCTCACAGTGGATTTTTTGCGCCCGGCCGTGGCTGTCGGACAGGAAGCTGGTGGAACGTTCGTCGGTCCATTTGACCGGGCGGCCCAGCTCTTTGGCAGCATGGAGAATGCAGACATATTCGGGATAGTTGATGTTCTTCATGCCGAACGAGCCGCCGACATTGGCGGTGAGCAGGTGAACCTTCTCGTTCGGTACCTTCAGAATGTTCTTGGCGAGATTGAGCCGGTTGCCGGCAACCCCCTGGGTTGGTACCTGGATGGTGTAACGCTGGCTCGCCCTGTCATAGGAAGCAAGCGCGGCACGCGGCTCCATCGCCACGACCGCGACGCGGGTGTTGATGATGTCGAGCCTGGTGACGTGCGCAGCACTTTTGAAGGCGGCCTCGACCTTGGCGGTGTCGCCGAAGTGATAATCGAGCGCCACGTTGCCGGGGATGTGATCGTAGAGTTGCGGCGCGCCGGGTTTTGCGGCTTCCTCGGGGTCGGTGACGGCTGGCAGCGGTTCGATGTCGACGACAACGGCTTCACCCGCATCGCGCGCCTGGGCCAGCGTCTCCGCCACCACGAATGCCACGGGATCGCCGACATAGCGAACCTTGTCGGTCATCAGCGCGCTGCGGTTGGTCTGCAGCAGCGGCGTGCCGTCGCGGCTCTTCAGCGGCAGGCCGCAAGTGAAGGGACCGTAATCGGCGGCAGCAAGATCAACTCCGGTCCAGACTCCCAGCACGCCGGGCATGGCCTTGGCGGCTTCGGTATCGATACCGCGGATGATGCCGTGCGCGTGGCTGGAGCGCACGATCCAGGCATAGGCCTGTCTGGGGAGGTTGAAATCGTCGGTGTATTTGCCCTTGCCGCGAACCAGCGTGTCGTCCTCCTTGCGCCGGACCGGCTGCCCGACGCCATATTTTTGCAGTGCAATAGCGTTTTCCACGGAGGTTGGAGACGGTTGATCTTGCATTGAAAGTACCCGAAATGGTCGGTTTTTGAACGGTTTTTGCAGCCGTTCTCCCCCAGATAGACCACGCACCGTAGAACGACAACGCCTGATTGGGCATGGTTCCATGTGAAGACTTGTTGCGGCGCCCACCAGTGGAGTGGATTTGACATTCGCCAACCCTTGCCGCACCCGCCGAGGCGAATGTCAAATCCGGAACTCCACTGGAATCCGATATTTACCGGTGGTCCTTTGATTCCAGCATTCGCAAAAAAGTCCGCCGCGACGGGACCGAATGCTGGAATCGGACCACCGGTCGCTGCTAGACTTTGCCCCGAAGAGACATTCTCGTCGGCCGAGCTAGTGGTTCGATTCTAACATTCGCACCCCCATCTCAGCAGGCACCTTTGCGAATGTTAGAATCAAAGGACCACTAGCAAAGATCAGATTCTAGTGGAGTTTTGGATTTGACATTCGCTTGACGGACTTGCTGCGGGATGGTGGCGAATGTCAGATCCACTCCACTAGGCCGGGGAAAGAAATTTTGATGAAGGACGATACGCGGCTTCGCGACGACGTGGCGTCGCGCGGCTCGATCATACCGGTCGCGGCAAGCGATGCCGGAGAGGCAAGGTTGGCGCCTGCGGCTGGCGTCTATGCTGCGCTCGACCTCGGCACCAATAATTGCCGCCTGCTGATCGCCTGTCCGACCGAAGACGGCTTCCGCGTGGTCGATTCATTCTCGCGGATCATCAGGCTCGGGGAGGGGATCTCGACCACCGGCTGCATCAGCGAGGCCGCCATCGAGCGGGCGATCGCGGCCTTGAGCATCTGCCGCGACAAGATCCAGTCCAGGAAGGCCAAGCGGCTGCGGCTGATCGCGACCGAGGCCTGCCGCGCCGCCTCGAATGCCGAAGGTTTCCGCGATCGCGTTGCCGCGGAGACCGGCATCCGGCTCGAAGTGATCGATCGCGAAACCGAAGCTGCTTTGGCCGTGATCGGCTGCTCACCGCTGCTCGATCCGCGTGGACGCGGGGCCATCCTGTTCGATATCGGCGGCGGATCGACCGAACTGGTTCGGATCGCGCGCGATCCGGCCGCAGCAAGCCAGTCGCCAAGCATCAAGGCATGGATGTCGATCCCGCTTGGCGTCGTAACGCTGGCCGAGCATTTCGGCGGCCGCGACGTCACCAGACAATCCTACGCGCTGATGGTCGAGGAAGTCGCAAAACACATCGGACCGTTCGCGGCCGAGCACGGCGCCGACCTTGCGGACATGCACCTGCTCGGCACCTCCGGCACCGTGACGACGCTGGCAGGCGTTCATCTCAACCTGCCACGCTACGATCGCCGCCGCGTCGATGGCATCTGGATGAGCGATGCCGATATCAGCAGGACCATCACGCGTCTGCTCGGCATGAGCTATCAGGAACGCGCTGCCAATAATTGCATCAGTGTCGAACGCGCCGATCTGGTGCTGGCGGGATGCGCTATACTCGACGCGATCCGCAACGCCTTCCCGTTGCCGAGGCTGCGTGTCGCCGATCGGGGTCTGCGCGAGGGCATGCTGGTGGAAATGATGCGCGAGGACGGGGCGCTGAGCACACGCTAGAAACTCATTTTCGGGTTCGCATTGTAAATTATTGCGCCCTCTCCCCTTGTGGGAGAGGGCTGCTCAGCCGGTAGACCCAAATTCGTTCGGGTGAGGGGTTTGTTTCGGCGCTAATCCCTCATCCGGCGCCATAGCCGATGCTAAGCATCGGCGTCCAAGTCTTGACGGCGGCCGGAGGCCGCCTATGCCACCTTCTCCCGCAAGGGGAGAAGGAGAAGGGCTAGTGTGGCGACTCTGATGTTCCTTTCAGTGTTGCCACGATCTCTTCGAAGGAACGTCAGAGTCAAAGCCACACTAGAAATCATATATTTGCTAGTGTCCCTTCGGTTCTGACATTCGCAAACGAACTCGCCACGATATGATGCGAATGTCAGAACGGGGACACCAGAATGGCAAAAGACACGACCGGGCGGCTCCGTGTCACGGTGAAGACCGCTGGCAAGCGCAAGCTGTCCTCAAAACTCTGGCTGGAGCGACAGCTCAACGATCCCTATGTGTCGCGCGCCAGGCGTGAAGGTTTCCGCTCGCGCGCGGCCTACAAGCTGATCGAGATCGACGACAAATACCGCTTCCTCAAACCCGGCATGACCGTGGTCGATCTTGGCGCCGCACCCGGCGGCTGGAGCCAGGTCGCCGCCAAACGCGTCAGCGCGGGGGATGGCAAGGGCAGGGTGGTCGGGATCGACCTGTTGGAAATGCCGGAAATCGCCGGAGTGGCTTTCGCACAGCTTGATTTTCTCGAGCAGGACGCGCCGGATCGGCTGGTCGAAATGATCGGTGGGCGCGCCGACGTGGTGATGTCCGACATGGCTGCCAACACCACGGGCCACCGCAAGACCGACCAGTTGCGCATGGTTGGCCTGGTTGAGGCGGCCGCCGTCCTCGCCGCGGAGGTTTTGAAGCCCGGCGGAACCTTCCTCGCCAAGACGTTCCAGAGCGGCGCGGATGCAGAATTGATGGCGCAATTGAAACGCGATTATGCCAGCGTCCGTCACGTCAAGCCAGCTTCGAGCCGGCAGGATTCTTCCGAGCGCTACGTGCTGGCGACGGGGTTTCGGGGAGGACAGAGTTCCCAAATAAGTTCGTCATGACCGGGCTTGTCCGGCCGAGTGGTCATCGGGAGGTGCGCATGCTGCGCGGAAGCTGCCTGTGCCGCGGCGTCAGGTACGAGATCAACGGGCGACTATTCGGCGCCATGAATTGCCATTGCTCGATGTGCCGGAAAGCGCAAGGGAGCGCCTTTCGCAGCCGGGCGAGCGTGAAATCGGCTGAGTTTAAATTCATGCAGGGCGAGGAGCTTCTTACCTTTTACGAATCGTCGCCTGGGAATCACAGGGGCTTTTGCCGGGTGTGCGGCTCTCCGATCCTGAGCAAGTTTGACGATCACCCGAAATACTATGGCTTGCCGCTGGGCGCGTTGGATGACGATCCGGGCATCCAACCGAAGCTCCACGTCTACGTCGCCAGCAAGGCTCCCTGGTTCACGATCACGGATGATCTTCCGCAGATGCCTGGCGCACCGCAATAGTCGGCGCGCCGCCATTGGCGACCGGATTTCGGGGTGGGAACGAATAAGCAGTGATTGCGAGCGCCAGCGAAGCAATCCAGAAAACAACTGGATTGCTCGTCGCTTTTGTTCTCGCAAAGACGGGCGGTCGGACTGGATTCCCCGGATGCAGCGCAGCGCGAATGAGCACTCGGACGTCGCGTCCGGGACACGAGAGACCCTCTATCCCAGGCGCTGATCCCGCGTCCCAGGCTGAGGCACGAAAAAGGGAAGGCGCGGCCACGCCGGAGCCACCGTCACCGAGGGCTTACTCTCTCCCGCAAGGGCAGAGAGCCGTCACGTAGCGTGACCGCTTCGGCGGTTTAGCCTGTACCAGGCGCCATGTCAGCAGGATTTGGCTCGCATGACGAATATTCTACCGCGAAATAATATCCGAGCCGCTGATCCCGCGCGTTTTGCGTTTCCTAGCTCGCGACCTTCACCGCAGCCGTCGCCGCGCCCTTGCGGCAGGAAATTTCCACCGCCTTGCGGCCGAAGATTTCCTGTCCGGCATCTTCAGACCTGACTGGACCCGTCAAAGCCCTAACCGCCGCAAACCAAACTCGGGGAACCAACCGCGCCAATGCGCGTTTGACGCAGCATCTCCAGCGCCATACGATTCCGGCTGTTTCCTGTGTCAGGGAGGACGAACCAATGAAAAAATGGTCCTGTACATGGCCAATGCCGCCGCGATGGCGGAAATGATGAAAAATGCCCCGCCAGAGCAACAGAAGCAGGGCATGGATGCCTGGATGAAATGGATGAGCGCTAATCAGTCGTCCCTCATCGATGGCGGAGCGCCTTTGGGAAAAACCAAGCGGCTCGACACCAAGGGGACTTCCGACACGAAGAATGACATCGGCGGCTATTCGATCGTGCAGGCGGAATCGGCCGACGCTGCGGCCAGGATACTTGGCAAGGATCATCCTCATCTGCGAATGCCGAGCGCCTGGATCGAAGTCATCGAGATCATGCAAATACCAGGGATGTAGCGCCGCTGGCCCGTACGTGTCGGTAGCCTCAAGAACGCGTTCAGCCCAGCCGCTGATCCCGCGCGTTTTGCGTTTCCTCGCTCGCGACCTTCACCGCAGCCGTCGCCGCGCCCTTGCGGCTCGAAATCTCCACCGCCTTGCGGCCGGAGATTTCGTGGCCGGCATCATCGGGCATTTGCCAGAAGAACCACGACGACACCGCTGAAATCAGCGCTACCACGACAAAGGCGGGCGCGAAGTCGTCCGCGCCGAGCTCGCTTGCATGGCGCAACCACAGCGTGGTTTCCACCGAGAACGCTCCGACCGCCACGCCTGCCGAAATCGCGAGCTGCTGGTTGACGCTGACCAGCGTGGTGGCGCGGCTCATGCGCGCCGCGTCGACCTCCGCGTAGGCCACCGTGTTGATCGCCGTGAATTCCAGCGAGCGGAAGAAACCGCCGACCACGAGGATGATCATGATCAGAAGCAGCGGCGTGTTCACAGTGAACAGCGCACAGGCGCCGAGGAAGAGCGAACTGACGACGGCATTGATGGTCATCAGGTTGCGGAAGCCGAAGGTTCGGATGATGCGCGCGGCGAGCGTTTTCATGCCCATGGCGCCGACGGCAGAGGCGAAGGTCACGAGTCCGGACTTGAACGGCGAAAGGCCGAATCCGATCTGCATCAACAGCGGCAACAGGAATGGCAGCGCGCCGATGCCAAGCCGAAACAGAAATCCGCCGAGGATGCTGGCGCGCATGGTCGGCAAGTGAAGCAGGCCGAAATCGAGAACCGGAGAGGCGGTTCGCCGGGCGTGGATGACGTAAAGCGTCATGGAAATCGAGCCGATCGCAATCAGCGCCGCAACGACCGACCATGGCAGCAGATTGAGGCCCGCGACCGAAAGCCCAAAGGCAATTCCGCCAAGACCGATCCCGGCGAGCACCATCCCGTAAAGATCGAAGCGCTCCGGATCCTCGCTCTTGATCGGGTCGATGAAGCGCAGCGCCATGAAGATGCCGAGTAGCCCGATCGGAATATTGATCAGGAAGATCCAGTGCCAGGAAAAATAGGTGGTGATGAATCCCCCGAGCGGCGGGCCGATCACCGGCCCCACCAGCGCCGGCACCGTGACCCAGGCCATGGCGTTCACCAGCGCGCTTTTGTCGATCGAGCGCAGCAGCACCAGCCGGCCAACCGGCGTCATCATCGCGCCGCCCATGCCTTGCACGATGCGCGCGATCACAAAACCCGTCACCGATTCCGACAGCGCGCAGCCGATCGAGCCCACCATGAAGACGGCAACCGCGGCCGAGAAAACCAGGCGCGCCCCGAAGCGATCGGCGGTCCAGCCGCTGGCCGGAATGAACACGGCGAGCGAGAGCAGATACGAGGTGATCGCGAGCTTCAGCGTCAGCGGGCTGGTGCCGATATCCGCGGCGATCGCCGGAAGCGAGGTCGCAATCACCGTCGAATCCATGTTCTCCATGAACAGCGCTGTGGCCACGATGAGCGGGATCAGACGTTCTTTGTTGGTCATCGGGATTTGGGCGAGGCGGCAGATGGGCGATGGCGTGGCGGGAAGGTGGCTGTATCACCGCCGCGGCATGTGATCCAGCGTGGAACCGGCAGAGCATAAGAAGAGTATTTTTCAAGCATTTTCAATGGTTTAATTGACAAGTCTCATCCCGTCCTGGAGGCATTTTGGCCTCTCGTTGAGAAACCTTAACAGTCGGCAACCCGCATAGCTCCCTGGCTTGATATGCTTGACAGAGTCTTGCCTCTGGCCCTGCATTGTGGGACTTAGCCCGCGCCGAGCCGTCAGGCTCTTTTCCCCCTGTCAATTTGAAGAAGGAACACCCCCGGATGGGTCCACGTTTGCTGTGTGTTTTGACCATCTTCCTCGGGTTGTCTTCCCAGGCATCTGCCAGCGAGGGCATCCTGCATCGTGCGTCGTGCTCCGTCGTTCGATATTATGTTGCAAAGTACAGCGCCCCGATGGCAGAGGCCTGGGCGCGGAGCAAGGGCGCTACCGAGGCCGAAATCGAGGCTGCGCGCCGCTGTCTGAATGCGGCTCCGAGCCGAACCATTCGCACCGCTCAGGAAATAAACTAAAAAAAGCCAAGGCGGGTGCGATGCTCTCGCGTTCGTGAAATGGGGGCCCGGCAAAATGCCGGGCCGCTCTTTTTTTGTCCGTACCAAGGCGGGAACTCCGGACCCCTTTGAATCGCCTTGCCGGCGTGCTATCGACCACCGCCAACCCTATCGATGGGCTCTGATTCGCCGGCGAAGCCAGCTTTGCCGGCGCATTTGCTTATCCCTAATCCAATGCGGCCAATCGGCCGCCCGAACGGGAGTTGGTAATGGCGCAGGTGCAGGGACTTTTGGCCTTACGCGAAGCCTATACGTTCGACGACGTGCTGCTCAAACCGGGTCTTTCGGACATCCTGCCCTCAGAGGCCGATATCCGCTCACGCGTCACCCGCGACATTCCGCTCAACATTCCCATCGTCGCGTCAGCAATGGATACGGTGACCGAAGCGCGCATGGCGATCGCCATGGCGCAGGCGGGCGGCGTCGGCGTCATTCACCGCAATTTTGACCCCGATGGCCAGGCTGCCCAGGTGCGGCAGGTGAAGAAGTATGAATCGGGCATGGTGGTCAATCCGCTGACCATCGGTCCGGATGCGACGTTGTCCGATGCACTGGCCTTGATGAAGGATCACGGCTTTTCGGGGATTCCCGTGGTGACTGGCGGCGGCGCGGGCAGACCAGGAAAGCTGGTCGGCATTCTCACCAACCGCGACGTGCGCTTTGCCACCGATCCCCGGCAAAAAGTCTCCGAGCTGATGACGCATGAAAATCTCGTGACCGTGCGCGAGGGCGTGAGCCAGGATGAAGCCAAGCGCATCCTGCACCGGCACCGGATCGAGAAACTGCTGGTCGTCGACGATCAATATCGCTGTGTCGGCCTGATCACCGTCAAGGACATGGAGAAAGCGGTTGCGCATCCGCTCGCCTGCAAGGATGCCCAGGGGCGCCTGCGTGTCGCGGCTGCGACCACCGTGGGCGAGGGCGGTTTCGAACGCACCGAGCGGCTGATCGATGCCGGCGTCGATCTGATCGTGGTCGACACCGCGCACGGCCATTCTTCGCGGGTGCTGGAGGCCGTCAACCGCATCAAACGGCTGTCGAACGCGGTCCAGGTCATCGCCGGCAACATCGCTACGTACGAAGGCGCCCAGGCGCTGATCGATGCCGGCGCCGACGCGATCAAGGTCGGCATCGGCCCGGGCTCGATCTGCACCACAAGGATAGTGGCCGGCGTCGGCGTTCCCCAGCTCACCGCGATCATGGATGCGGTGGAAGCCGCAAAGAAAGCCGACGTGCCGGTGATTGCGGACGGCGGCATCAAATTTTCCGGCGATCTTGCCAAGGCGCTCGCCGCGGGTGCCGATATCGCGATGGTCGGCTCGCTTCTTGCCGGTACCGACGAGACGCCCGGCGAAGTGTTTTTATGGCAGGGCCGCTCCTACAAGGCCTATCGCGGGATGGGTTCGGTCGGCGCCATGGCGCGCGGTTCCGCCGACCGCTACTTCCAGCAGGACATCAAGGACACGCTGAAGCTGGTGCCGGAGGGAATTGAAGGCCAGGTGCCCTACAAGGGGCCAGTCGCCAACGTCATGCATCAGTTGGCCGGCGGCTTGCGCGCGGCGATGGGCTATGTGGGCGCGCGCAATCTCGCCGAATTCCACGACAAGGCGCAGTTCGTGCGCATCACCGGCGCAGGCTTGCGTGAAAGCCACGTCCATGACGTGACGATCACGCGCGAAAGCCCGAACTATCCGGGCGGGGGGTGATCGAGCCGCCTCGTCATTCCCGGGCGGCCCGCGCGCCCCGGAATGACGGCCCACGGCCCGCCGCATACGCATCATGCAGCACCCCGCCTGTGGGGCGAGCGACATGCATAGTACATCTGACCCGCGGGCGCAGCGCGTCGTCGCCTGCCGGGAGAATTCGCTTGCGATGCTGATGAATACGAAGGCGGCAAAGCTGTCATCTTCGCCCGTCACCGACGGCCTGCCGCCCGAGCGCCGCCGATGGGCGCTGGCTGCGATCTTCACCGCGCTCGCGATGGCTTCCCTCGATACCGCGATCGCCAACATCGCGCTTCCGGCAATCGCCGCCGATCTTGCTGCGAGCCCGGCCGATGTGGTCTGGGTCGTCAATGTCTACCAGATCGCGTTGGTTGCGACGCTTCTGCCCCTCGGCGCGCTCGGCGAGATCGTCGGGCACCAGCGCATCTATCTTGCCGGCCTCTTGCTGTTCACGCTCGCCTCCCTCGGCTGCGCCTATGCCTGGTCGTTGCCGAGCCTTTTGGCGGCGCGGGCGCTGCAAGGGCTTGGCGCCAGCGGAATCATGAGCGTGAATTCGGCGCTCATTAGCTTCGTTTATCCGAACCGGTTGCTCGGGCGCGGATTTGGCCACAACGCGCTCGTCGTCGCCACCGCCTTCACCCTGGGGCCGACGATTGCTTCCGGCATTCTGGCTTTGGCATCCTGGCCGTGGTTGTTCGCGGTCAATATTCCCTTCGGCCTGATCGCGATGGCAATTGGCCTGAAGACGTTGCCTGATACGCCTCGCGCCGTGCGCGCCTTCGATTTTCCCGGCGCGGGTCTCGCAGCGATTTGTCTGGGTCTCTTTATTCTCGGCATCGGCAGCGCCGCGCACAAGGCTTCTCCCGGCGTGGTCTCGATCGAGCTTGCATCCGCGGTGCTGCTCGCGTGGTTTCTGATCCGCCGGCACGCGGATCACCCGGCGCCGATGCTGCCGGTCGACCTGTTTCGCCGGCCGATGTTCGCGCTCTCGGCCGCGACCGCCGTCTGCTCGTTTGCGGTACAAGGGCTGGCGTTCGTCTCGCTGCCGTTTTATTTCGAAGACATCCTGCATCGAACCCAGGTCGAAACCGGATTCTTCATGACGCCTTGGCCGCTGGTAGTGGCCATCATGGCGCCGATCGGAGGCCGCCTCAGCGACCGCTACTCCGCCGGCATTCTCGGCGGTCTCGGGCTGGTGCTGCTCTCTATCGGAATGGTTTTGCTGGCAACGCTTCCCGTATCGCCAGGCATTCTCGATATCGTCTGGCGCATGGTGATTTGCGGAGTGGGATTTGGCTTCTTTCAGACGCCAAATATCAGGGCCATCATGGCGAGTGCGCCATCCGATCGCAGCGGCGGCGCCAGCGGCATCGTGGCGACCGCGCGCCTGACGGGCCAAACAATTGGAGCGGCGCTGGCGGCATTGTGTTTCGCGCTTGCGGGGCGCGATGGCGCAACGGTTGCACTGGCGCTCGGCGCCGGATTTGCCGCGCTCGGCAGCATCATGAGCTTTTTGCGTCTGAAGGTTGTCCCGTCGCGCGGCGCCTAGAAGTGGGACTTCACCTCTCCCCAGCGGGGAGAGGTCGATTTGCGTAGCAAATCGGGTGAGGGGGCGACGAACGTCGAGAGACCGTAATCCCTCACCCCAACCCTCTCCCGCAAGGGGAGAGGGAGCGCAGCTTCGTAGTGGTTAGATCTCGCAAGATGGTCTGCCAAAAGCGGCGATGGCTTTAACCGCGGCGGACGCTGGCGCCGCCGTCGACCGGGAGCGTCACGCCGGTGATGAAGCCCGCTTCGTCGGACGCCAGAAACAGCGCGGCATTGGCGACGTCCCAGGCGGTGCCCATCTTCTTGCGCAGCGGCACCTGGGCATCGCGATCGGCTTCGACCTGGGCGCGGCTCTTGTTGAAGGCGCGGGCGCGGGTGTCGACCGACATCGGCGTGTTCATCAGTCCCGGCAAGATAACGTTGGCGCGGATGCCATATTGGGCGTTCTGGTAGGCGAGCTGTTCGGTGAAGGCAATCATCGCCGATTTGGTCGCCTTGTAGGCGACGTAAGGGTAGGTCGTGATCGCGGCCATCGAGGAAATGTTGATGATTGTGCCGCTCATCTGCGCCCGCATGATCGGGATGACGCATTTCGCGGCAAAGATGCAGCTCTTGAGATTGATCGCAACGACCCGGTCGATCGCTTCCTCGGTGATAGCAGATAGTTCGGCGTCGCCGCCGGCCAGGCTCACGCCGACATTGTTGTGCAGGATATCGATGCGGCCCCAGCGCGCCTGGGCGTTGGCGACCATCGCCTTGATCTCGTCCTCTCGCGTCACGTCCGCCTCGAACGCGACCGCCGTGCCGCCTTTCACCGCGATCATCTCCGCCGTTTCCTGCGCCGAAGAAGGATTGCGGTCGACGCACAGAACGCGGGCGCCTTCGCGGGCGAAAGTGATGGCAGTGGCGCGGCCGTTGCCCATGCCTTCGCCAGGGCTCTGGCCGGCGCCGACCACAATCGCGATACGATCCTTCAGGCGCATGTTCACCTCCCGCAAAATTTCAGGCGCACTTCATCAGCACCTCTCCGCCCACCGCGATCATAATGGCATCGCAGCCGGGAAGCTAACTTCAGCCAGCCGCTCCAGCGGGAATCCTTCCGCGTCCTGCGCATGTCAATTGTCAGAGTTGTGCGCTGCCGCTATAGCGGGTAGCGCAATCTTTTGGAGGATTTTTAATGTCGGTTCGGATGGTTCTGCTTCCCGTCTTTGTCCTGGTCGGGCTCGCTTTCGCCCTCCTTATCTGGATGGCGCTCGAGCGTCGAAATGCGCTGGTCAGCAAGGAAACCAGGGTCAGGGATATCGTGTTGGGGCAGCAGAACTGGCCGGTGCGCGTCACCCAGATCGGCAACTGCTTCAAGAACCAGTTCGAGCTGCCAATCCTGTTCTACATGCTGATCGCGCTGGCGCTGCCTTTGCGCCATGCCGACCTCGTGATCGTGGCCTTGTCGTGGGTTTTCGTGGTGACGCGCTTCGTGCATGCCGGGATTTTCGTGACCTCCAACGATCTGAATTATCGCTCGCTGGCGTGGTTTGCCGGCGTGCTGGTGGTTTTCGTCATGTGGGTATATTTCGCGCTCAAGATTCTCCTGTGATCTGAAGTGCATCTTCTTTGACTGAAGGCATCGCATGACCCCCGCAGCGCGGCTTTCCGCCGCCATCGAGCTCATCGAGACGATCGACAAAGAGCGCGTTCCGGCGGCGAAGGCGCTGAAGGAGTGGGGAGGCGCGCATCGTTTTGCCGGCTCGGGGGACCGCGCCGCGATCTCCGGCTTGATCTGGGACGTGTTGCGGCGGCGCTCCTCGAGCGCCTGGATCATGGACGAGGACACGCCGCGCGCGCGTGTGCTCGGCATGCTCAAGCTCGAGCGCGGCCTTGAGACGGACGCGATTGCGGCGCTGTGCGACGGCAGCCGCTACGCGCCTTCGCCGCTCACCGATAACGAGCGCGCCGCGCTGACCTCACGTTCGCTCGATGCGGCGCCACCGCCTGTTGCCGGCGATTACCCGGAATGGCTCGACGGCCATCTCGCGGAGGTGTTTGGCGAGGACCGCGTTGCCGAGGCGGTTGCGATGGCAAGCCGCGCGCCGCTCGATCTGCGCGTCAACACGTTGAAGGCCAAACGCGAAAAGGTGCTGGCCTCGACCGCGCATCTCGGCACGATGCCGACGACATTCTCGCCGATTGGCCTGCGCATTGAACTCGGGGCTGACGCCCGCAACCCCGGCATTCATTCGGAGGAGGATTTCATCAAGGGCCTGATCGAGGTGCAGGACGAAGGCTCGCAGCTCGCCGCCTTGCTGTCGGCGGCAAGGCCTGGCGAGCAGGTTATCGACCTCTGCGCGGGAGCCGGCGGCAAGACACTGGCGCTGGCGGCGATGATGCAGGGCAAGGGCCGGCTGATCGCGACCGATCGCGACAAGCGGCAGCTCGCGCCGATCTACGAGCGTCTGGCGCGCGCCGGCGTCCATAATTGCGAGGTGCGGGCGCCAAAGGGCGAGGGCGACGTGCTCGGCGGCATCAACGCATCAGCCGACCTCGTGCTGATCGACGCGCCCTGCACGGGCACCGGCACCTGGCGGCGCAATCCCGATGCGAAATGGCGGATGCGGCCCGGCGCGCTCGAACTCCGCCTGAAGGACCAGATCGAGGTGCTCGATCGCGCGAAAACCCTGGCCAAGCCGGGCGGGCGGATCGCCTATATCACCTGCTCGGTATTGCCGGCGGAAAATGCCGATCAAGTCCGCGCCTTTCTCGCGCGCCACCCGGACTTTGCGGTAGTGCCGCCTTCGCAGGTTGTGACCGCGCTGTGGGACAAGGCCGACGACTTCTCCACCGCGACGCTGCAAAGCTCAGAGGGGCTTTTGATGACGCCGCGCCGCACGGGGACGGACGGGTTTTTCGTGTCGGTGCTGAAAGAGGGGTAGTTTAATTCGTCGTCATTGGTCATTCCGGGGCGCATCGAAGATGCGAGCCCGGAATCCATTTTTCCCGGAATACCTTTGGCACGATGGATTCCGGGCTCGATGCTGACGCATCGCCCCGGAATGACGGGAAAAACGTGGATGGCCGGGCATAGGCGAGCGGAAGCGACGCCGTTCTTTGAACGGCTATGCCCGGCCATGATGGCTCGGGAAGCAACGTAGGATGGGCAAAGGCGCTCTTGCGCCGTGCCCACCATAATTTTCCGGGTTTGGCCGGTGGGCACGCGGAGCCTGTCATCGGGCGCGCGTTCGCGCGACCCGCTGGCTTTGTCCACCCTACGATTCTGCACCGCGGAGGGGCTTTTGATGACGCCGCGCCGCACGGGCACGGACGGATTTTTCGTGTCGGTGTTGAAAGAGGGGTAGTTTAATTCGTCGTCATCGGTCATTCCGGGGCGCATCGAAGATGCGAGCCCGGAATCCATTTTTCCCGGAATACCTTTGGCACGATGGATTCCGGGCTCGATGCTGACGCATCGCCCCGGAATGACGGGAAAAACGTGGATGGCCGGGACAAGCCCGGCCATGACGGCTCGGGGAGGGTTGCGAGCGGCCTCCCTGTCGCGTACTTCCTTGGCCCATGACCGCTCTACAGCCCATCAGCGGTGAGCCCACCTCGGTGGCCTCTGCGCACGACAAGATTCTGATCGTCGATTTCGGCAGCCAGGTGACGCAACTGATCGCGCGAAGGGTGCGCGAGGACGGCGTCTATTCCGAAATCGTGCCGTTCCAGAAGGCGGAAGCGGCTTTCGCTCAGATGAAACCGAAAGCCGTGATCCTCTCGGGCGGGCCTGAATCCGTTCACGAAGAAGGCTCGCCGCGCGCGCCGCAGGTAATTTTCGATTCGAAAGTTCCCGTGCTTGGCATCTGCTACGGCCAGATGACCATGGCGGCCCAGCTCGGCGGCGAAGTCGAGGGCGGACACCATCGCGAATTCGGCCGTGCCGATGTCGAGGTCAAGGCCAATAGCCAGTTGTTCGATGCGACCTGGTCGGTGGGCGAAAAACATCCGGTGTGGATGAGCCATGGCGACCGCATCACCAAAATGCCGCCAGGCTTCGTGGTCGCCGGTACAAGCGCGAACGCGCCATTCGCCATCATCCAGGACGAGAAGCGCAAATATTACGGGCTGATGTTCCATCCCGAGGTGGTGCATACGTCCGATGGCGCGAGACTGATCCGCAATTTCGTCCGCAAGATCGCTGGTCTTTCCGGCGACTGGACCATGCGCGCCTTCCGCGAGGAGGCGATCGGCAAGATTCGCTCACAGGTGGGCCGAGGTAAAGTGATCTGCGGCCTTTCCGGCGGCGTGGATTCGGCCGTGGCCGCCGTGCTGATTCATGAAGCGATCGGCGACCAGCTCACTTGCGTCTTCGTCGATCACGGGCTGTTGCGGCTCAAGGAAGCCGAGACCGTGGTCGACCTGTTCCGCCATCACTACAATATCCCGCTCGTTCACGTGGACGCATCGAAGCAATTTTTGGGTGAGCTCGCCGGCGTCACCGATCCCGAGATCAAGCGCAAGACCATCGGGCGTCTCTTCATCGACGTGTTCGAAGCCGAGGCGAAAAAGCTCGGTGGCGCGGAGTATCTGGCGCAGGGCACGCTCTATCCCGACGTGATCGAGAGCGTCTCGTTCACCGGCGGCCCTTCGGTGACGATCAAGTCGCATCACAACGTCGGCGGGCTGCCCGCGCGCATGAACATGAAGCTGGTCGAGCCGTTGCGCGAACTGTTCAAGGACGAGGTACGCGCTTTGGGGCGCGAGCTAGGCTTGCCGGAAATTTTTGTCGGCCGGCATCCATTCCCGGGGCCGGGTCTCGCCATCCGCTGCCCCGGCGACATCACACGCGAAAAGCTCGACATCCTGCGCCATGCGGATGCGGTCTATATCGACCAGATCCGCAAAGCCGGCCTCTACGACAAGATCTGGCAGGCCTTTGCGGTGCTGTTGCCGGTGAAAACGGTCGGCGTGATGGGTGACGGGCGAACTTACGAATATGTCGTGGGCCTGCGCGCGGTGACCTCGACCGACGGCATGACCGCGGATTTCTATCCCTTCGACATGAAGTTTTTGGGCGAGACCGCAACGCGCATCATCAACGAGGTCAAGGGGGTCAACCGCGTGGTCTACGACGTGACGTCAAAGCCGCCCGGCACGATCGAGTGGGAGTGAGGAGAAACGACGGCGAAGTCATGCTTTCGCGCGCTTCCGTCGAACTCGCACTTTGTTCTTTAAAGCATGATGAGATCAGGTTCGACCGTCGCCGCGGTGATGGTGAGCTCCCTCAACTCGGGTTCACCCGAGTTGGGCATTATCAACTGTCGAAGTCGGATAAATCCGACTTCGATTAGGAGAGGGTTGGGGTTAGGGGGTACGGTCGCTCGTAAGAGTATGGCCCCTCACCCGGATTGCTCTGGACGATGCGGAGCCTGTCATCGGGCGCGCGTTTGCGCGACCCGTTGGCATCGCCAGGAGCAATCCGACCTCTCCCCAGCGGGGAGAGGTGAACCGAATCAGTCGACGAAACGATTCAACCAAACTCATCCGGCTTCAGGCACTCAACACGTGACGGTCTCGCTCCCGCCCGAGCGCGTGCTCAGCCAGCGGCGACGTCGAGCAGCACCTTGCCGCCGCGTTCTACGTGGGCCACGGCGTCCTTGATGGCCGATAAGGGATAGGTCGCGGCCACTGGGGCATAAAGCCGACCCGATCGGAGTAATTCGGCTGCCTCGACGACGGATGGCCGAATCTTCGCCGCGTGCTCCGGGTCGCTCAGGAAGAACCCCCGCACTGAAATCCGTTTGAAGATCAGCGCTATGCCGCTAATCGGAATGGGCGCCTTGCCCAGCGCGGAATAGGCCACGAACATAGCGTTACGGCCGAGCAGATTGATCAGGGTCGCAGCGGACGGGCCGCCGACGCCGTCGATAGCAAGGCGCGGGGCGGCCGTTCCGAGAGCGGCCTTCACCAGGTTCAGACCTTCCGGTGTATCCACGATCACCAGATCGCCGCCCAGCGCTTTCAACTCGTCGATCAATTCCGGTCGGCGGACGATATTGATCGTCTTGAAGCCACGCGCTTTGGCAAAGGCGATGACTGCGCGACCCACACCCGAATTGGCGGCATTTTGGACGACCCAGTCGCCAGGCGCGAGGTCGACAAACTCACTCAGCAGCAACGCAGCGGTTGGCGGATTGATGGTCAGCATGGCGAGCTGCTGCGGATCGACATCTGCCGGCAGTGCGAACAGCCCTTCCGCCGGTACCACGATCCGCTCTGCCCAGGCAAAACCATAGAGCGGGGTCAGGACCCGATCGCCGACCGTGACATTCTGCACGCCTGGACCGACGGCCAGGATTCGGCCCACACCCTCGTTGCCAATGACGCTCGGCAGGCTCGGGCGAAGCGGGTAGGTGCCGCGGACCACCAGCAGGTCGTTGAGATTGACCGGGGAGAATTCGACGCCGATCAGGACTTGGCCGGGGCCTGGCGGCGGGGGTTCCTGGATCTGGACGAATTCGAGACACTCGACCGGATTGCCGAAGGCGGTGAGGTGAACGGCACGCATGGGAGGTTCCTTCCTGCTTCGCAAGGACGCCCCATTTTTTACATGATGATCGTAATATTTAAAGTCAAGCCCGGAGCGACAGGGAGACAGTCGGTGAAAGTCACCAAGGAAAAACAGCCGAAGATCGCGCGGCGCTGACTATAGCGTTTTCGAGCGAAGTGGATCCCGGTTCGCGTGAAGAAAACGCGTCAAAACAAAAGATTTAGAGCCTCGGTTCTGATTCAATCAGAACCGAAAAGGCTCTAAGACACCAGCGCGCATTTTTCGGGAGCGAGGGATCGACGGCATGACCGCGGACTTTTACCCCTTCGACATGAAATTTTTGGGCGAAACCGCAACGCGCATCATCAACGAGGTGAAGGGCGTCAACCGCGTGGTCTATAATGTGACGAGCAAACCGCCGGGGACCATTGAGTGGGAGTAGGGGGCCGCGGAACTCGACGCGGGCAGCCCGGCATGCTCGGAGTTGGCGCTGATCCCGCCACGCAGATTTTTTTCAAGACGGCTTGACGCCCCGATGATGTATCTGATATTGATACAGGTAAGGAGAATATCATATGAGTCGAGCGACGCGTTTTTCGGTTGCCGTACACACGCTGGCGCTCCTCGAACGCTTCAGTAAGGACCACCCAACTTCGGAAATGATCGCCGGCAGCGTGGGAACGAATGCCAGCTTTATTCGCCGTGTCTTGTCGCTGCTCGCGAGGGCTGGGCTCGTCCGCTCGTCTGCCGGCATTGCCGGTACTGACCTTGCGCGGCCTCCGCATAAAATCACGCTGCTTGACGTCTATCGTGCGGTCGGTCTCGAAGGCGAGCACCGACCCGGCATCCACCGGGAGCCCAATCCCTCATGTTTTGTTGGTCGCCGCATCCAAGGTGCGCTGGAAACCGTCATCGGTGCTGCAGAGGGCGCGTTCGAGAAGGAACTGCGGGGACGCACGCTTGCGGACGTAATGCGTCTGATCGAAGCACAGGCTGCATAGAACCATGTCCCAAGATGTTACTGTATCGGATACAGATACATGCTTCGTCTGTCCGAGCAGCAAGACCGGCAAACGCGCCAAGGAAACTGAGGAGACTGCCATGAAACTCTACTTCACCCCCGGAGCCTGTTCGCTTGCGACACACATCGTACTGCGCGAGGCGGAATTTACCTTCGATCTCGATCAAGTCGATCTCGCGACCAAAAAGACGAAAAGCGGAGCCGACTTTACCCAACTGAATTTGAAAGCTCAGGTGCCAATGCTCCAACTTGACGACGGACAAAGGCTCACTGAAGTGCCGGTAGTCCTTCAGTATATTGCTGATCGGAAACCCGAAGCCGACCTCGTTCCGCCAGCTGGTACGATGGAGCGCTATCGCGTGCTGGAGTGGCTCAACTTCGTCACATCGGAGCTGCATAAGACCTTTTCTCCAATGGTCCGGCAGAACACGCCCGAGGAATACAAAAAGATCACAAAAGAAAACATCGCAGCGAAATTCGGCTACCTCGACCGCCACCTGGCCGGTCGGCTGTACCTGATGGGTGACAAATTCTCAGTGGCTGATGCCTATTGTTTCACGGTCGTCAATTGGTCGAATTTCCTGAACATCGATCTCACGCCCTGGGCGAACTTGAAGGCCTATATGGGTCGCGTGGCAGCGCGGCCGAAGGTCCATGAGGCGCTCAAGGCTGAGGGCCTCGCGACATAATCAATAGAGACCAAACCACCCGGGCCTTGCGCCGTCGGCCGGCGCTCCAGTGGCGGCCGACGGAACCTCGACAGGAAAATGGCGATGACACAGCCTCTTGACGGTTTTGCCACCGCCTCGCCGTTTCACCGGGGTGAGCAGGCGATCCAGCAACAGCTGGGCGTTCGCGATCGAATCGAGGCCGTCGGCCGGCGCGTCATTCGCGACGTGCTACTCGATCAGCACCGGGAATTCTACGCGCAGCTGCCGTGCCTATTCCTCGGCTCGGTGGATCACGATGGGCAACCCTGGGCATCCATCCTCGCCGGCGCGCCCGGGTTTGCCGTGTCACCCGATCCGAAGGTGTTGCGGATCGTCGCTCGGCCGCTACCTGGCGATCCTCTCGCGCATGCGCTTAAGGTCGACGCCGACATTGGTATCATCGGTCTGGAGTTTGCGACGCGCCGCCGCAATCGCATAAATGGCGTCGTGTCCGCCCTTACCGATGACTTGTTTGACGTCGCCGTCACACAATCCTTCGGAAATTGCCCGAAGTATATACAGGCACGGGACTGGAAAATGACACCAAATGGCGCTCGTCGCGACGCCAAAACGGTCATGAGTACGTCACTCGCGCCCCGCGATCGCACGTTGATAGCCCGGTCTGACACGTTCTTTGTCGCAAGCGCGTTTGGCACGGCGCGGAACGATTCGAGTCACGGTGTGGACGCGTCGCACCGGGGCGGCAAGCCCGGTTTCGTCGACGTGATCGACAATGGCACGCTGCTCGTACCGGATTACGCCGGGAATTCTGCGTTCAACACGCTTGGTAATCTACTCCTCGAGCCGCGTTGCGGGCTGCTTTTCGTCGACTTCGCAACGGGCACGACACTGCAAATCGCCGCGTATGCTGAAATCGTCTGGGATGGGCCGGAGGTATCCGCTTCAATCGGCGCTCAAAGGCTCATCCGCTTTCATATCAGTCGTGTGCTACGAACGGAACGCGCGGTTCCGCTGCGTTGGTCATTCCGCGAGTTTTCACCTTTCTTGCGGGGTGATCTCAACAACACGACACATGTCTTGAAGATGACAAACTCGGGCGGTGTCCAGAGCGTCGTGGTCAACGAAGGACAAGCTCGTAGGGTAGATTAGCCCAACGGGTCCGTGCAAGGCGCGGCCCGATGGCAGGCTCCGGCGTAATCCACCACATCCTTATCTCGAGCCGTACTCGCGGACGCGGGCTACGCTCTCGCTAACCTGCGCTGCGGGCTGCTTCGCCGTCATCCCGGCGGTTTGGGGAGTGCGGCCAGGAAAGCCAGAACATGGTCCCAATTCTCCGCGGCGCCTTTGGGGTCGCGCGCCTCGATCAGCGTTGAGGAGCCGTGCACGCCGAATTTCGGCACGAACTGGGTCTTCGCAGCCGCGGGCGACGCGGCGAGAATTTGGCGCGCCGCGTTGACCTCGCCTGCGTCAGGTGACGACGTGACATAGATCGGCGCGTGGACCTGGGCAGACGCGCGCGCGACCGCCCCGCTTTTCCTGAGATATTCGCCGGGAGAAAAGGCGATGACCGCACTGACCTGGTCTGCATGCTCCGCGGCGACTTCGAAAACAAGCGCCGCCGAGTAACTGCTCCCCCACAGCACAACAGGGAGATGCTGCGGTACCGCCCAATCTAGGGCGGCCACAAGATCGGGCTTGGTTTCCTCGTAGGTCGCGGAAGACCTGCCAAGGCGAGAAACGGTCTCGTTCGGGCCATAGAGGGAGCCGCCGGATCGTTGATCGATGGCAAGCGCCGTGTAGCCGGCAGCCGCCAGGCGTGGGGCGATCGTTGCGTATTCGGCCTTGCTGGAGCCGGCCTGGTGAAACAGCAGGATGACTGCCTTCGCCTGCGCGGCCTCCCAAGCGAGCGCGGATATCGAGACACGGTCACGCGAGCTCAGCGTCACCGCTCTCGCTTTGCCTTGCGCGCTTGCCGTTGTCGACAATGCCAGCGCTACGGCCACGCCGATCAGCCATTTCAGCAACATGTTGCTTCTCCCTTCGGTTCGCGCCGCTTGACGGCCATTCCCCGTTGGTTCGCAACAACAACGCATTTTGTTACCGCTGCGCTTCGCTGGAGCGGGGGGTTTGCGGCGCACCGGTGGAATGGATTTAATCTTGTCCCTCGATGACAGCAGCAGCGTAGCTCGGATGAGCGCAGCGACATCCGGGGTTTCCTTCCGGTCCCGCATATCGCTGGCGCTCATGCGGGCTACGCCCTCGTGATGGCGGGTTACGCTTTCGCTAGCCCGCCCCACGGGCTGGAGGAGTTCGTTTATCTCTGTCTTCCAAAGGAGACATCGCCGTGAGCCAAAATCAAAATCCCATCAAGAACAACAGCGGCCATTGACGCGATCCGGAAATCGGGTGGCCGGCGGTCGTCCAACGCCCCACATTCCCGCGCGTCGATCGCTCCATCCCTGGAGAGGTCCGATCCAATAGAGGAGAGGAACATGTCGAGACAAGACGACAACAAGGCCATCGTCGGTCGCTGGTTTACTGAATTCTGGGGCGAGAGCTGCAATCTCGGAATCGTCGACGAGCTCGCCGCACCGGACATGCTGCTTCAATATTCGCTGCATGAGCCGCGCAGAGGTCGGGAGGATATCAAGGCGTTCATGACTGATTTTCGCAAGGCGTTCCCCGATCTCAATTTCTGGGGCACCGCCGATCTCATCGCGGACGGCGATCATGTGGTCGGCCGATGGGAAGGTGGCGGAACACACACTGGACCAGCATTCACCGACTTCCTGGCGGGATCCCTGCCTGCGAATACCGGGCGCAAAATGCGATTTACCGGCACTACCGTCCTCAAGCTGAAGGACGGGAAAATCGTCGAGGAAATTGGCCTCGACGACGGCGTCACCGCGTTGCAGCAGCTCGGGCTCATCAGGCTTGCGGCCTAGTGTGGCGGTTCAGAAGTCCGCTTTCGCTAACCCGCCCTCGGGCAAATTTTGCCGAAAGTAACTGTGTCATTCCGGGATGCGCTGAAAGCGCAGGCCCGGAATCCATGGGGCCACATCACAAGTGGAGACATGGATTGCGGGTTCGCTCGTTGCACTCGCGCTCCGGAATGACGGCAAAGCTGCAAGCTTGATTTGCCCTCGGGCAAATTTTGCCGAAAGTAACTGTGTCATTCGGGATGCGCTGAAAGCGCAGGCCCGGAATCCATGGGGCCACATCACAAGTGGAGACATGGATTCCGGGTTCGCTCGTTGCACTCGCGCCCCGGAATGACGGCAAAGCTGCAAGCTTGATTTGCCCTGCAAGGCTGCAAGCTGATTTGCCCGACGGGCAAATCACTGCGACGCCTTGCTAAGCGGTTGTCCAGCCCTCCTTCAAAAAATATTTCGCTTCGCCGTTTGGTAGAAACAGCTTTATCGATTCGCCCGTCCCGTCCCACCGAGAGGGGCGGCTCGCGATCGTCACGAACGCGGGGCGGGATGCGGTGGACGCGGATTGTGTCGACAGACGAACGACGCGACGCGTGCGGCGAAGACGCGTGGTCCTGACGCCCCGACGCTGGCGTCAAGCCGGCCGACGATGTTTTTGCATCGTGGCCTGCGACGGTGGCAAGAAAGCCCGGCTCACCGGGGAGAGCGCGTAGGAAACCGATAAAACCATCGCGCGGGGAAAGCCGGATGATCCGGATGAACCTGTGGTGACTTGCTCGTGTGCTTTTTTCATTCGCACGCGAGGCTATGGGTGCATTGGGCACCCGGCTTTCCCTGCGCCCTCTGTCTCGTTGAGGGCCGATGTTCATGCGAAACTCGCGCAAGTCTGCGGCGAGATCGCGAAGCTGCGGCTTGCGTACTCGGTGTGCTCTCTCCCCCGCGCCACCCCGTTTACCGCGGTTGCGCCATTTCATCTTGCGCAAGTCGGGCAGGCCCGACTTGCGGTGGGGGAGAGCTGGAGAGGGGGTGCCAAGAGCACCACCGTTACAGTTACCCCTCCCTAACCCAGCAAGGGGGGAGGGAACTTGAACGTACCGGCCCGCGCATGCTCGGCTGCTTGACAATTGAATATGGAAGCAAGCTCTTCGCCGATCCAGAGGCGCTGGCGGATAGCACCGTAGCCCGGATGAGCGCAGCGACATCCGGACTTCCTTATTCCGGCCCCGCATATCGCTGGCGCTCATGCGGGCTACGTTCCTGCGGCCGCGGACAGGCTTCGTCCGGTTTCACGAATTACTCGCGGGTCGGGGTCCTGCCTGGTCTTCAGAAAGGAAATCGAGCAGAGCTTCGCGGCAACGCGAGGTCTCTTCATGCTGCACCCAGTGCGAGCCTTCTGCGATGAAGAAGACGCGGCCGCGCGCGCACAAGCGCAGGCTTGCCCGAGCCAGTTCGGTGATGCCGAACGGATCTCGCTCACCCCAGATCAGCAGCAACGGATTGCCTATCTTGACCTCCGAGCTCGGCGGTAGTCGCTTGCGCAGAAAGGCGCGATACCAATTCACCATTGCCGTGAGCGCACCCGGAATGCTCCACGCCGCATGATAATGTTCGAGTTCGGTGGCCGTTGGACCGCCATCTGTTCGCCGCAAGCTTTGCGCAAGCGCAGCGAAGTGCCTGCGGCGAATCAGAAATTCCGGCAGCCACGGCATCCGGAAGAGCTTGACGTACCGGCTTCTCCGCTTCTGCTCCGGATCCGCATCCATGAACTCGCGCCAAACGGAGGGATGCGGCGCGTTGGTGACGGCGAGACGGTCAAGGCGTTCAGGCCGCGACGTTGCGATCCACCATCCAACCGTCCCGCCCCAATCGTGACCGACAATCGAAAAGCTGCGCGCGCCCCAACGATCGGCAAGGCCGAAAATGTCGGCTGCGAGTTGATCGAGATCATAGGCCGCGATGTCCTTCGGTTTTTCGCTCAAATTGTAACCGCGCTGGTCAGGTGCGATGACGTGAAAACCTGCCGCTGCGAAAGGCAGGATGTAGTCTTTCCAGGCTCGCCAGTATTCCGGGAAGCCATGGAGCAGGAACAACAGCGGGCCGTCGTCCGGGCCAGCCTCGGCGAGATGCAGCGTTATTCCGTTGACCCGCACATTGGAGAAACGAAGCTCGCTCATGGAGACGGCTCCAAAGCCGATAATCGAACGGGGCTTTCGCGTTTATGTCCATAACAGGCGCGGCGCCGCGCTGGCAGGCATCAAATACCAAAAAAATATGGTTCCGCCTGTCGGTTCCCTGTCATTCCGTTCGTCTTACACCAAGACAGAACTGAATCGGAGACGAGGCAATGACTAATTCTCGCTATCGCTGGGTGATCGTCGCGGCAGGCGGCCTGTTGGGCTGTGTCGCGATCGGCGGCATGTTCTCGCTGCCGGTTCTGCTGCAGCCGATCGCGCGGGATACCGGCTGGTCGGTCACGGGCGTCTCCAGCGCGATGACCATCGGCTTCCTCGCCATGGCGCTGACCAGCATGATCTGGGGCACGCTGTCCGATCGGCTGGGGCCGCTGCCGGTGGTGCTGACCGGCTCGGTGGTGATCGCGGCAAGCCTGGCGCTCGCGAGCCGGGCGACATCGCTGATCGCATTTCAATTCATCTTCGGTGTGATGGTCGGCGGCGCCACGGCCGCGATCTTCGCGCCGATGATGGCGTCCGTCACCGGCTGGTTCGACACCCATCGCAGCCTCGCCGTGTCGCTGGTCTCTGCCGGCATGGGGATGGCGCCGATGACCATGTCGCCGCTGGCTGCCTGGCTCGTCTCCCATCATGACTGGCGCACCTCGATGCAGATCCTCTCCGTCGTGGTCGCGGGAATCATGATTCCGGTCTCGCTTCTGGTGCGCCGGCCGCCGGCGCTTGAAGTGCAGCCTTCCCGATCCGAAGGCGCGGAGAAAGGCGTGGAGATGTCGCTGGCGCAAGCGCTGCGTTCGCCGCAATTCGTCATTCTGCTTTTGACCAATTTCTTCTGTTGTGCGACGCATTCCGGTCCGATCATCCACACCGTGAGCTATGCGATCTCTTGCGGCATCCCGATCATCGCCGCGGTCACGATCTACAGCGTCGAGGGGCTGGCCGGAATGGGCGGGCGCATCGTGTTCGGCCTGCTCGGCGACCGCCTTGGCGCCAAGCGCGTGCTGGTGGCGGGCCTGTTCGCCCAGGCGTTCGGCGCGCTGGCCTATGTCTTCGTGCGGGAGCTTGCCGCGTTCTACGTCGTCGCAGCGCTGTTCGGCTTCATCTACGCCGGAACTATGCCGCTCTATTCGGTGCTCGCGCGCGAGAATTTTCCGCTGCGGATGATGGGAACGGTGATCGGCGGAACCGCGATGGCTGGCAGCCTCGGCATGGCGAGCGGACCGGTGGCCGGCGGTTTGATTTACGACACCTTCGCAAGCTACGCCTGGCTCTATATCGGCTCGTGGGCCGTCGGACTTGGCGCCTTCCTGATCGCGCTGACGTTCCGGCCGTTTACGAAGGCTCAGGCGAAATCCGCTCCGGCGCTGGCGTAGTAACGACGACACTACCGGGTTACGCTTTCGCTAACCCGCCCTCCGATTTTTTTTAACAAAGCTGACTCCTTTTCAGCGCCTCAAACGTCTTAGAGCCATCAGAACACTCGAACCGGACTGCAGTCACAAACAGCAAGAAGGACGCCGACCATGCCGACATCACCCGCTCGTGAAGGCGCAACGCTTGCCATCAACACGCCGCCGATCGTGTCGCCGCAACAATGGCAGGCCGCACGGGAGCAACTGCTTGTGAAGGAGAAGGCTTTGACCCGCGCCCGCGACGCGCTGGCCGCCGAACGCCGGCGGATGCCGTGGATGGCTGTCGAGAAGACATACGAGTTCGATGGGCCCGCGGGCAAGATAAGCCTGCTCGACCTGTTCGAGGGCCGCCGTCAGTTGATCGTCTACCGCGCCTTCTTTGAGCCCGGCGTACATGGCTGGCCGGAGCACGCCTGCATCGGCTGTTCGCTGGGGGCCGACCAGGTCTCGAACCTCGCTCACCTGAATGCGCGCGACACCACGCTGGTGTATGCCTCGCGCGCACCGCAGGCCGACATTGCGCGCCTCAAGGCGCGAATGGGCTGGCAAAAGATCCCTTGGGTTTCCATCACCGACAGTTTCGACACCGACTTCGATGTGGGTGAATGGCACGGCCACAACGCGTTCATCCGCGAGGGCCAGCGCATATTCCGCACCTATCTCATCAACAGCCGCGGCGACGAGGCGATGGGCAACGTCTGGAGCTACCTCGACATGACGGCGCTTGGGCGCCAGGAGGAGTGGGAGGATTCGCCGCAGGGCTATCCGCAGAGCCGGCCGTACAAGTGGTGGAACTGGAACGAGAGCTACGTCCCCAATGCCGCGCCTGACCCCAAATGGGTGCAGGTGTCGGACGCCGGAGAGGCCGCCTTTCGCAAACGCGACGCGGGCGCAAAGCCATGATCGGGGTCGATGCGAGCGGCGTTACGCGCCGTGATGCACTCAGCATCTTGACAGCGTCGGCCGCGGCTAAATGGCTACGTTTCGCGGCCGCGCCGACCTTCGCGATCATGGCGCTGCTGACGATCGTTCTCGACAACAGCCCACCGAACGCGTTCTGCGCGGCTGCGGGCAGTCTATGGCCGGGCGGAATGGCATCGATGTACTCGCTGATGGCTGCCTTTCATCTGGTGCCGTGGCTCAGGCTGTTCTCGCGGCGAGGAAACGTCGCCCGGCATGCCTGATTTGGTGCGACTCTTTTCACAGGCCTCGATCGTTCTAGCTAACGTCCAAACAGTGGAGCAAACCGATGAACCTCGAAGAGAAGAAAGTCGTCGTCACCGGCGGAAGCCGCGGGCTCGGCCTCGGATTGGTCGAGGCGCTGGTCGCGCATAGCGCCAGGGTGACGGTTGTTGCCCGCGACACGAACGCGTTGGCGTCGGTCCGTACCCGGCTCGGTGTCGCCACGATCTCTGCCGATGTCACCGACGAGAGCGCGGCTCACCGTATTCTGAAAGAGATCGATCCGGACATCCTCGTGCTGAACGCCGGCGCGAAGCCCCACATGGGCCGGTTGGATCAGCTGAGCTGGGAAGATTTCAGCGTGACATGGGAGACGGACGTCAGGGGCGGACTTTATTGGCTGCAGGCGGCGCTGAAGATCCCGCTCAGGTCCGGGAGCCGCGTTCTCGTAGGCTCGAGCGGCGCGGCGCAGAACGGCTCGCCGCTTTCAGGCGGCTATGCCGGCGCCAAGCGCATGCTGTGGTTGATGGCCAAATATGCCAACGGCATCTCGGTGCAGAACAAGCTTGGGATCCGCTTTCAGGCGATCGTGCCGCAACAGATCATCGGCGATACCGGGGTCGGCGATGCCGGCGCGAATGCCTACGCCCGTGCGATGGGCGTCGCTCGCGACCAGTTTCTGGCGCGCTTCGGCAAACCCATGCCGCCGCGGGAATTCGGCGAGAAAGTTGTTTCCGTGCTGGAGGAGGCAAAATACGCTGACGGCGTGGTGTTCGGCCTCAAAGGTGATGCGGGAATAACCGTGATCGAGGGAGCGGCGGCTTGAACGCAGGACAATCCTCGCCGAACCGTGACCGCCGGGCAGAATTCCTTGCCCTGGCCGGCGAACTGCGTGGCGAATTGCACCGTTACTGCGCGCGGCTGATGGGATCGGTGATCGACGGCGAGGACGTCGTCCAGGATACGTTCGCGCGCGCGCTGGTGGCGATCGGTGAAATCGAACAAATGCCGCTAGTTCGACCCTGGTTGTTCCGAATTGCCCACAACCGCGCGCTCGATCTGTTGCGCAGCCGCAGCTTGCGAAAGGCGGAGCCGATCGAAGCCGCTTCCGATGTCGCCGATGAATCCAGCGCTGACCCGATGGAGGTCTTGATGCGTCAGGAAGCGGTCGAGACCGCGGTCTCGCGTTTTGCAGAGCTTCCGCTTCCGCAACGCAGCGTCGTCATCCTCAAGGACGTGCTCGACGAGTCGCTGAGGGATATCGCCGATCTCCTCGATCTCACCGTCGATGCCGTCAAAGCTCATCTGGCGCGGGGCCGCGCGCGTCTGCGCGAGATCAATGCGCAACCGCCAACGCTTGCCGAGGCGAAGCCGGCATCGGCTGCGGTCACGCGCTATGTCGCGCTCTTCAACGCCCAAAATTGGGACGGCCTGCGGGCGCTGTTGGCCGATGATGTGAAGCTGCATCAGTCGACCTATCCGATGCGCGCAGGCGCTGCGGATGTCGGCATGTTCTTCACCATCTACGCCAAGTTCGAAGGCGTGCGGCTCGCGCCGGCCTGGGTCGAGGGCAGGGAAGTGATCGCGGTGTTCGAGAATCGCACCGATGCGAAGCCTGCCTACTTCATGTGGCTCGAATGGCGCGGCGAGCGGATCAGCTTCATCCGCGACTATCGTTATGCGCGCTATGTCGTGAGCGATGCGGAGCTTGTGCTGGCGGCGGAGGGTGAGGCTGCGACGAACGGCGACGCAAGCTGATGGGGCATGCACGGCCCGCGCCAAGCAGCAATAGCAAAACTGCCCGACGGGCAAATCAATCGGCTGTCGCGCACCGATGTCCAGCCCTATTCAAAAAAATATTTCGTTTTTGGTCTTGCTAGAAACACTCCTATGAATCCGCAGGTCCTGTCTCGACAAGAGGGGCATAGCGGTTGAGCCATGATAGTATCCGAGTCCATGACATCGATCCTGCGTGTCCTGCCCCTGGCAGGCATGCTGTGCGTCCTTCTTGTCGGGGTCGCCTGGCGTGCTTTATTGCAACGACAGCGTCACGGGACATGGGGCGTGGTCGGGTCAGGGCTGATTGAGCCAGCCCAGGCGGCGCGGGCAGGGATATTCATTCTTGTTTTTACCCTGCTCACCGCACAGGCGCTCGGCGCGCTCAAGAATCCAGCTGGCTTTTCCGGGAGCTGGTTGCGGCCTGAAGGATTTTTGGTCCTCTCGATCGGTGGTGCGATGCTGATCGTCGCTGGACTGGTGCTGCTCGTAGTCGCGCAACTGCAGATGGGCGCCTCCTGGCGGATCGGCATCGACGAGACGTCGACGCCTGGCCTGATCGAAACGGGTCTTTTCCGCTTTTGCCGCAATCCGATTTATTTGGCGCTGCTCGTGATCGTCGCCGGCTATGCCGCCCTGCTTCCGACGGTCACTTCGATGATGCTGTGGGCTGGCGCCTATCTTGCAGTTTGGCTGCAGATTCGTGCCGAGGAAACATATCTTCGGCGCAGCTACGGCGAGGCCTTTGACGCTTACGCCCGCCGCGTCGGTCGCTTGTTGCCGGGTTTCGGCTTGCTCTGATTAACGACGCCAATAAGTTGCCAAGATATTCCAACCTCAACGGCTGACCTTGTTCGTGGTGTACTCGCGCTCGAACGGCCAGAAATGCCGGACATCCGGTAGAAAATGCCTGCTCGACTTGAGTTGACAACCTGAGGATGCAAGCAAAATCAGCACTTTTTGGCTTGGCACATCGTTTGCTTAACCTACGGTTGCACCGGCAGCGCGACACATCATCCGCATCGATGAAGGTCTGACATGGTTTCGATCACTGGCTTGAACATCTGGCCCTCTGCAAACCTTCCCAAGCTCAGGGAACCCGACGCCATCCTGTTGCAGGGTTTGAATGCAAGCAACGCCCCGTCCAGCGCTACCGATCGCCCCGCTTCGGCAGTGGGCGGGGGGACCAGTGCCCCGACGGGGTTCACATCCAGACTTTCCGCGGACGTGATCGGGGCGTTGATCAGTAGTCAGTCTCAACAATCCACCAAGGATACGTCGGGCACGGAAACAGCGGGCCAGGCGACCAACCTGTCTGGCGCCTCTGTGGACGCGGGTCAAAGCGCCGCTTCGTCCGATCCTCCATCAGGGCCTCCAACGTTGCAGCAGATCGCCGCGCAGTACGACCTCCATCACCTGACACATCAGCAGGAGGAGCAACTCCAAGGCAAGCTCGTCTCATCCGGCGCCTTGTCGCAAAAGGACAGCTTGGACTTCTTCAACAAAACCGTGCTGAGCGATTTCTTCGACAGCCAGCATTATCGCATCATCAATGGCCAGCTGGTCGCGACCACACCCAGTCCGCCCGGAACACTGGTCGGCAACGATGCTCCCGGCGGGCAACAATACGACGTCATCCAGCGCTTCCAGCAGTCGCTCGCGGCCGATCAATCCTTCGGCGACAGCCAGAACGCAGCGCAAGACCAGAAAATACTTACCGTGCTGAACCAGCTCGACTCCATCCGCAATGGTAGCTCCGCTTGACGGCGCCTTTGCTCGACGCCGTCAGTTCGGGAGCCGATGCCGGTCTGCCTTGCCGGATCAGCCGGCTTCGCCCGGCTTTAAACCCTTCATCCGCCCGGAGCCGGTGACTTGGATCGTCAACACCCCTGTTGTAGCTTCCCCGGCGATTTACCCCTGCGAAGCGAGTAACGGATCACGATGACCAAGTCGATCACCATCTACGGCATCAAGAACTGCGACACCATGAAAAAGGCGCGCGCCTGGCTTGATGGCCACGACATCGCTTACGGTTTTCATGATTACAAGACCGAGGGTATCGCCAAGGACAAGCTAAAAGCCTGGTCCGACGAGCTCGGCTGGGAAAATTTGCTCAATCGCGCCGGCACCACGTTTCGCAAATTGCCCGACGCCGACAAGGAAGGCTTGAACGAGCGCAAGGCGCTCGCCCTGATGTTGGCGCAGCCTTCGATGATCAAGCGGCCGGTGCTTGACGTCGGTGGCAAACTGCTGGTCGGTTTCAAGCCGGAGATCTATGCCAGGGAAGTCGCAGCCACCGGCACATCCCGGCGCGCAAGGGAGTGAAGCCGGATCCAGGGAAGCGAATGTCAGAATCGGACCACTAGCCGGCCCGTTGTCCGATGCTAGCTGAATTCGATGACGTCGCCGGTCGGGGTGCGGCCCGGCATGCGATGGAAAAGCTCGCGATCGATCACGGCACGACGTTTGGTCGTCGGCAGCGATTGATCTCCCCGCATCAGATTCCTGATCTCGAACCCGCCATCCTCGGAGATCGTCTTCAGCGAGGCGAGCACATGCGTGACGCCGGTACCTTCAGAAAACGGCAACAGCAGGCGCTCGTAGGCGACGTTCCGGCCGTAAGCGTCATCGATGTTGGCGATGGTGTAGACCGGAAGCGCTCGCTTCAAACATTCGTGGTAGATCGGCATGATGAGAGGAGCGAGCTTGATTCCGAGATAGTCGTCGAGATACCGGCCCTTGCCGGTGTTTCCATATGCGAACGACATCCGTGTGCCGTCGCTCTCGATCCTCAAGCGCGGCGGCTGCCCGTCTACGACGGTGAGGAAGACCAGATCCGGAAGCTCTCCCTCGATCCGCTCAGGCCGGAACTCATCGATGCTCGGCAATTGTTGCGCGCGGGCATAAAGCCGCAGCCACGTGTTCAGGAGGTCACGCTGCTTGATCGATTTGACGATCGTCGGGTTGGTGCTTTCGAAATCCACGGTTGACGGTCCATCGCAAAACCCAGCTTCAAACGATCAAGCCCAAGAGGAAACAATTGATGAAAACGGCGGTTCAGGGAGAAACAGCGTTAACGACTGCTTTCGACATGCCGGACGTGCACGCATCTCGGCTGCGTCATCATTCGACTAAGGGCGAAGATGGTGCCGGCGCACGCGCGGATTTGCCCTGCTTTCCGCCTTGCGCAAACAGGGGCGTTGACGGCATATTCCGCCCCGGAGGAGGCAGGCTCCAGGGTAAATTCCAAGACCAATTCCAAGACGCCAGGGAGCACTTGCCGGAGAGATAAAGAGATTGGTCAGCTGCGATGGAATGTCGCGGCCATGGCCGATGGGGGACATTGATTGGCTGATGAGATCATTCTCGAAACCCACGGATTGACGAAGGAATTTGCGGGTTTCTTTGCTGTTCGTGACGTCGACCTTCGGGTCCGCCGCGGCAGCATCCATGCGTTGATCGGTCCGAACGGGGCGGGAAGACGAACGTGTTTCAATTTGCTGACCAAGTTCCTCAAGCCGTCGGCAGGTCAAATCCTCTACAAGGGTCAGGACATCACGGCGACGGCGCCGGCCGATGTGGCGCGCCTTGGTCTGGTTCGCTCGTTCCAGATATCGGCGGTATTTCCGCATCTCACCGCGCTCGAAAATGTGCGGGTCGCGCTGCAGCGTCGGCACGGTCATTCCTTTGATTTCTGGCGTTCCAAGTCCGTGCTCGACCGCTTCAACGGCCGCGCGCTGGAGTTGCTCGACGATGTCGGCCTAAGCGAGTTCGCAAATACGCCTGCGGTCGAGATGCCTTACGGGCGCAAGCGCGCACTCGAAATAGCGACCACGCTGGCGCTCGACCCGGAAATGATGCTGCTCGATGAACCGATGGCCGGGATGGGGCACGAGGACATCGACAAGATCACGGCCCTGATCAAGCGCATTTCCGCGAAGTACACCATCCTGATGGTCGAACACAATCTCAGCGTCGTGGCCAATCTGTCCGACATCATCACCGTGCTGACGCGCGGTCACGTGCTGGCGGAGGGCAACTATGCCGAACTGTCAAAAGATGAACGCGTGAAGGAAGCCTATCTGGGGGCAGGCCATGGTTGATGTGCAAACCTCCGATGCCGTCAGGACGAAATCCGCGTCGCTTGCACCGCTGCTGTCGGTTCAGAATCTCGAGGCGTGGTACGGCGAGTCACATATCCTCCACGGCGTCGATTTCGACGTGAAGGCCGGAGAGGTCGTCACGCTGCTCGGACGCAACGGCGCCGGCAAGACCACGACGCTGAAGGCCGTGATGGGAATTATCGGCAAGCGCTCCGGCTCGGTCCGCTTCGAGGAGAGGGAAATCATCCGCACCTCCTCCGACAGGATTGCGCGAATGGGAATCGCCTTCTGCCCGGAGGAGCGCGGAATTTTCGCAAGTCTCGATGTTCGTGAAAACCTGCTGCTGCCGCCGGCCGTGCGCAACGGCGGTCTCTCGCTGGATCAGATCTTCGAACTGTTTCCAAACCTGAGGGAGCGGCTGGCCAGCCAGGGCACGAAATTGTCCGGCGGCGAGCAGCAGATGCTCGCGATCGGACGAATCCTGCGCACCGGCGCGCGCTTCCTGATGCTGGACGAACCGACGGAGGGCCTTGCGCCCGTCATCATCCAGCAGATCGGCCACACCATCAAACGTCTCAAGAACGAAGGTTTCACCATCCTGCTGGTCGAGCAGAATTTCCGGTTCGCCGCAACCGTTGCCGACCGCTACTACATCGTCGAACACGGCAGGATCATCGATGGCTTCGCGAATGCGGAGTTGCAGTCCAACATGGACAAGCTTCACACCTATCTCGGTGTCTGAAAAAGAGCGGAAGGATCCAACAAGGAACGGCCATGAAGACAACAAACATCGCATCGTTGCTGCTGGGGATTGCGCTCGGCCTTTTTGCGGGAGGCTTGGCTCTCGCCCAGGACAAGACGGTCAAGGTTGGCGTGCTGACCGACAATTCGGGGCTTTACTCCGACCTCGGCGGCGCCGGCTCCACCCTGGCGGCACAGATGGCGATCGAGGATTTCGGTCTGGTCGCCAAAGGCTGGAAGATCGATCTGATCTCTGCGGACCATCAGAACAAGCCTGACATCGGCACCAATATCGGACGGCAATGGATCGATGTCGAAAAGGTCGACATCTTCATGGATGTGCTCAACTCCGGTGTCGCGCTCGCGGTCAACAACCTCGTGAAGGAGAAGAACTCCATCATGATCAACACCGGCGCTGCGACGTCGGATCTGACCAACGCGCAATGTTCGGCGAACACGATTCACTGGGTTTATGACACCTACATGCTTGCCAACAGCACCGGTCAGGCTCTGGTGAAGGCCGGTGGTGACACCTGGTTTTTTCTGACCGCCGACTATGCTTTCGGGGCGGCGCTGGAGCGCGATACAACTGCTGTCGTGGTGAAGGCGGGCGGCAAAGTCATTGGCAGCGTCAAGCATCCGCTCAACACCGCCGATTTTTCCTCGTTCCTGTTGCAGGCGCAGGCGTCCAAAGCCAAGATTATCGGCATGGCCAATGCTGGCGGCGACACCACCAATACGATCAAGCAGGCAGCCGAGTTTGGTATTGTTGCGGGTGGCCAGAAACTCGCCGGGCTCCTTCTGTTCATTACCGACGTTCATTCGCTGGGTCTGAAGGTAGCACAGGGGCTTAATTTCACCGAAACCTTCTACTGGGATTTGAACGACGGAACCCGCGCGTTTTCCGCGCGCTTTTCCGAACGCGCCAAGAGCAAGGCGCGGCCATCGATGGTGCAGGCCGGCGTTTATTCCGGTCTGATCCACTACTTCAAGACCCTCGAAGCGATGGGCGGCAATCCCCATGACGGCGCCAAGGTGGTCGCGAAAATGAAGGAAATGCCGACCGACGATCCGCTGTTCGGCAAGGGCTCGATTCGCGCAGACGGCCGCAAGATCCATCCCGCCTACCTGTTCGAGGTCAAGAAGCCGGAAGAATCCAAGGGACCCTGGGATTATTACAAGCTCGTCGGCACAACCCCGGCCGAGCAAGCGTTCAGGCCGCTTTCCGAAAGTTCCTGTCCGCTGGTGAAGAAGTAAGTCGATTGCCCGCGGGCCTCACGGCGGCGGGTATCTACCACTCGTTACCACAGGGATTGAGCGAAAGATCGACTGATATGCAAGCTCTCTACGCACAGCTTCTGGTGGGATTGATCAACGGCTCGTTCTACGCGCTGCTCAGTCTTGGGCTCGCCGTGATCTTCGGGATGCTCAACATCATCAATTTCGCCCACGGCGCGCTCTATATGATGGGCGCGTTCTGCGCTTATTTCCTGCTCGATCTCGCAGGCATCGGATATTGGTGGGCGTTGATCATCGCGCCGATTGCTGTCGGCATTTTCGGCATGATCCTGGAGCGGACCTTGTTGCAGTGGCTGTCCGGCCTCGACCACCTCTACGGTTTGTTGCTGACTTTCGGTATCGCGCTGATCGTGCAAGGCATCTTCCAGAATTATTTCGGCTCCTCCGGCTTGCCCTATGCGATCCCCGATGAATTGAAGGGCGGCATGAATCTCGGTTTCATGTTTCTGCCGATCTATCGCGGCTGGGTGGTCGTCTTCTCGCTCGTGATATGCCTGATCACCTGGTATCTGATCGAAAGAACGCGGTTGGGTGCTTACTTGCGCGCAGCCACCGAAAATCCGACGCTGGTACGCGCTTTTGGCATCAACGTGCCGCGGATGATCACGTTGACCTATGGCCTTGGGGTCGGTCTTGCCGCGCTTGCCGGCGTGCTGTCGGCACCTATCAACCAGGTGCGCCCGCTGATGGGCGCGGATCTGATCATCGTGGTGTTCGCAGTCGTGGTCATTGGCGGCATGGGTTCCATCATGGGTTCGATCATCACGGGCTTTGCGCTCGGAGTGATCGAGGGGTTGACCAAATACTTTTATCCCGAGGCATCCAACACGGTGGTATTTGTCCTCATGGTGCTGGTGCTGCTTGTGAAGCCTTCTGGACTGACGGGGCGGACGATCTAGTACCGCCGATCTGAAGTCCCTGCAGCATCTGCGGTAGGTTCGTTTCAGGGACTTCAGATCGATAAGCAGTTGTAATGATAATTCGCTAGTGCCCATGACTTTCCGAAGTTCGTGAAAGCTGGGTGCTGAAGTGTAGCACGAACTTCGGAAAGTGGGCACTAGAACATGACCGCGACGACCGAGGATACCATTCCGGTGAGCGGGCGCACGATCCGCGACGAGATGATTGCATTCGCCGTCATGACCGTGCTGCTCCTTCTCGTGCCGTTCACGGGCATTTATCCGTTCTTCGTGATGCAGGCGCTGTGCTTTGCGCTCTTGGCCTGCGCCTTCAATCTTCTGATCGGCTATGGCGGGTTGCTGTCGTTCGGGCATGCCATGTTCCTGGGGTCGGCGGGTTACTTCTCCGCACATGCGTTGAAGGTTTGGGGAGTTACGCCCGAAATCGGAATCTTGATCGGTACGGCGGGTGCAGCGGGGCTCGCAGTCATCACCGGAGTAGTCGCGATCCGCCGTCAGGGCATCTATTTCGCCATGATCACGCTTGCATTGTCGCAGCTGCTCTATTTCATCTATCTGCAGACACCCTTTACCCATGGTGAGGATGGCATTCAGGGAATCCCGCAGGGATATTTGTTCGGGGTCCTCAATCTCGCCCAGTCGATGATCCTCTATTATGTGATCGTCGCCGGATTCCTGTTTGGATTTCTCGTGATCTTTCGCGCCATCAACTCGCCGTTCGGCGAAGTCTTGAAATCGATCCGCGAGAACGAGCAGCGGGCGATCTCGCTGGGGTACAAGACGGACCAATACAAGCTGCTCGCGTTCATCCTGTCGGGAACGCTGGCCGGATTCGCCGGCGCCCTGAAAGTATTCGTGGCGCAAAATGCCTCCCTGACCGACGTGCACTGGACGATGTCGGGAGAGATCGTGCTGATGACGCTGGTCGGCGGCTTGGGCACGGTGTTTGGCCCGGTGGTCGGGGCTTTCGTGATCATTGCCATGCAACAATATCTGGCGGGGTTCGGGCAGTGGGTGACGGTCATCCAGGGCGTGATCTTCGTCGTGTGCGTGCTGACTTTCCGCCGCGGCATCATTGGTGAGATCGCGCATTTTTTCCGCCGCTCGCTCTAGCATTCTTGCCCGTTTCCCAATCCGTGGAGTTTCAGGCCGATCAAGCGGTGGATGACCGCCGGCCCGGCGACCGCCGTCTAGGCAGTTTTCGGGGAAATGGTTTATGACAGTGATATGACAAAAGGTTTTGAGCCGGTTTCCGAGGGTATGGACTAGATCATATGCTGCGCTTTTTTCGCGCCTTTCTTCCCAAGGAGGAACGGTTTTTCGATCTGTTTGCCCGCCACTCTGAGGCCGTCCTGCAGGGAGCACTCGCGTTGCAGGACATGCTGCGCGGTGGCGATGAAACCCCGATGTTCTGCCAGCGCATCAACCAATTTGAAAATGATGCTGACAACATCACGCGCGAGGTGCTGACCGCGGTACGCCGCACTTTCATCACGCCGTTCGATCGCGGCGACATCAAGAATTTGATCACCTCGATGGACGATGCCATCGACCAGATGCAGCAGACCGCGAAGGCCGTGATGTTGTTCGAGGTTCGTTCCTTCGAGCCGCCAATGCGTGAAATGGGCACGCTGTTGGTCGAGTGCGCCAATCTCGTCGGCCGCGCGCTACCGTTGCTGCAAGCGATCGGAAGCAATGTCTCGATGCTGACCGCAATTACCGAGGAACTCACCAAGCTCGAAGGACGCGTCGACGACCTTCACGACATCGGCCTGAAGGAGCTCTTTCTCAAGCACCGCGACGCCAACGCAATGGATTTTGTGGTCGGCGCGGAAATCTATGACCATCTCGAGAAAGTCGCCGATCGCTTCGACGACGTCGCGAACGAGATCAACAGCATCGTGATCGAACAGGTATAGGGCGGGGCTGCGCAGTGGATACCACCCTTGGTTTTCCGATTCTCGTCGCCCTGATTGCCGTCGCACTCCTGTTCGACTTTCTCAATGGCTTGCACGATGCCGCCAACTCGATCGCGACCATCGTGTCGACCCGTGTGCTACGACCGCATTATGCGGTGTTCTGGGCTGCGTTCTTCAATTTTGTCGCCTTCGTGGTTTTCGGGCTCAACGTGGCCCAGACCATCGGCACGGGAATCATCGAACCCAGCGTTGTCGACGCGCAGGTCGTCTTTGCCGCTCTCGTCGGCGCGATTGTCTGGAACCTGATCACGTGGTGGCTGGGCATCCCGTCCTCGAGCTCCCACGCCCTGATCGGAGGGCTGGTCGGCGGCGGGATGGCGAAGGCGGGACTTTCGGCCGCGGTTTGGAGCGGCTTGTCCAAGACACTGTTGGCGATCGTGCTGTCGCCGCTGGTTGGATTCGTTCTGGCGCTGGCGCTGGTGGCGGTCGTATCCTGGGCATCGGTGCGCTCGACGCCGTTTGCGGTCGACCGCGCCTTCCGGATCCTGCAATTTGCCTCAGCCTCGCTCTATTCGCTGGGCCACGGCGGTAATGACGCGCAAAAGACCATGGGCATCATTGCGGTGCTTCTCTTCTCGCAAGGGAAGCTCGGCGCACAGTTTTCGGTACCGTTCTGGGTGGTGCTTACGTGTCAGGCCGCGATGGCGCTGGGTACGCTGATGGGCGGATGGCGCATCGTCCGCACGATGGGACTGAGAATCACCAAGCTGACGCCAATGCAGGGCTTTTGCGCGGAGACCGGCGGCGCTGCGACGCTGTTCATGGCCACCTGGCTCGGGGTTCCCGTATCGACGACTCATACCATCACCGGCGCCATCGTTGGTGTCGGCGCCTCGCGGCGGCTCTCGGCGGTGCGCTGGAACGTGGCGAGTTCGATCGTCTATGCCTGGGTGATCACTGTTCCGGCTGCGGCAGGCGTCGCGGCACTGGCCTATTGGTCCACGACGTTATTGCGCTTTTAGGGCCGGCGGACTGGAGGAAAGCCCGCGCGGTTCATATATGAATAGGGGCAATTCCACTTGATCCGGTCTTCTTTCCCTGCCAAACGCTCAACCCCTTATGTCCGACGTCGCACTCACCGCCGAATCGCCCTCTCGTTCGCCGCTCGCCGCCGAGGTGGCGCGCCGGCGCACCTTTGCGATCATCTCGCACCCGGATGCCGGCAAGACGACGCTGACCGAAAAACTGCTGCTGTTCGGTGGCGCCATCAATTTAGCCGGACAGGTCAAGGCCAAGGGCGAACGGCGCAACACCCGGTCCGACTGGATGAAGATCGAGCGTGAGCGGGGCATCTCCGTCGTCACCTCGGTGATGACCTTCGAGTTCGATGGTCTCGTCTTCAACCTGCTGGACACGCCGGGCCACGAAGATTTCTCGGAGGACACCTATCGCACGCTGACCGCAGTCGATTCTGCCGTCATGGTGATTGACGCTGCCAAGGGCATCGAGGCTCGCACGCGAAAGCTGTTCGAAGTCTGCCGCTTGCGGGACATTCCGATCATCACCTTCATCAACAAGATGGATCGCGAAAGCCGCGATACCTTCGAGCTTCTGGACGACATCGAGAAGACGCTCGCGCTCGATACCACGCCGATGACCTGGCCGGTCGGGCGCGGGCGGGATTTCCTCGGCACCTACGACCTCGCTACCGGCGGGGTGCGCCTTCTCGAAGGCGGTGGTTCCAAGACCGGCGCCGCGCAACAGATCGACATTGCCGAACTTGGCAAGCGCGACGCCAATCTCGACGTCGCCGTCGTCAAGGACGAACTCGCGCTGGTGTCGGAGGCCTGCAAACCGTTTGAGCTCGAGGCTTTTCGCGGGGGGCATCTGACGCCCGTCTATTTCGGCAGCGCTTTGCGCAATTTCGGGGTTGGCGACCTGTTGGAAGGTCTTGGCCGTTTCGCGCCGCCGCCGCGTGCACAGGAAAGCAACCTGCGCAAGGTGGAAGCCGGCGAGCCCCGCATGAGCGCCTTCGTGTTCAAGATCCAGGCCAATATGGATCCGAACCATCGCGACCGCATCGCATTCGCGCGGCTGTGTTCGGGCAAGCTTAGCCGCGGCATGAAGGCGAAGCTGGTGCGCACGGGCAAAAACATGTCGCTCTCAAGTCCGCAATTCTTCTTTGCGCAGGATCGCGCGCTGGCGGACGAAGCCTTCGCCGGCGACGTTGTCGGAATCCCAAATCACGGCACCTTGCGGATCGGCGACACCTTGACCGAGGGCGAAGACATCACCTTCGTCGGCGTTCCCAGTTTCGCGCCGGAAATCGTCCGCCGGGTACGGCTGACCGACGCCATGAAAGCCAAGAAGCTCAAGGAGGCCCTGCAGCAGATGTCGGAGGAGGGCGTCGTCCAGGTATTCCGTCCCCTTGATGGCGCGCCTGCGTTGGTCGGCGTGGTCGGTCCGCTGCAACTCGACGTGCTGAAGGCGCGGCTCGAGGCCGAATACGCGCTTCCTGTCGAATTCGAAGTTTCCGAGTTCCAACTGGCGCGCTGGATTTCGTCCGATGACCGCAAGAAGCTCGATGCTTTCATTGCGGCCAATGGCTCAGGGGTGGCCGATGACGTTGACGGTGATCCGGTCTTCCTCGCCAGGAACGAGTTCTATCTCGGCTACACAAGAGAACGCGCCGAGGGCATCACCTTCTCCAACGTCAAGGACGTCAAGAAGAAGACGTGAGCGCTCTTCCCGTCCGGTATCGCGAAAACCGGCGAAACTGAACGCGCGGATGTGAACGGGATACGTCTACGAAGCGCCCGGTTCGGCATTATAATATTTGCATTCGAGTTTGTGTTGGTTCGGAGGGCCGCTTGCATGCTCCGTCGCGCCGCTATCGGTCTTATTTTTGTCATTGCTGGAGTGGCTACCACCGGAAGCGCCGAGGCAGGGCGGCGGCACCATATCGATGCCACGCCCTTTTGGCATGCACCCTGCAGCGTCTTTTCCCGAAGGCCTTGTACGCCTTACTTCTGCAGCGTTTTCAATCGCGGACCCTGCATTCCCGAGATCGACTATCCCTATGGCGAGAATCTTCAACTGACGGTCGAGAGCGTGCCGCCGCAGGACGACGCGGCCAAATACCAGAAGCCCGACCACGATCTCGACAATATCGGCGATCTCTTTGCCGCCCTGCGATCCTGCTGGACCCCGCCTCAGGCGCAGGAAGCCAAAGAGGGCATGCAGATGACCGTGCGCTTCAGTTTCAAGCGATCCGGCGACCTGATTGGGCCACCACGTATGACTTTCGCTACCGCGGGGGTGCCGGCGGATGTCCGCGAGACCTATCTCAAGGCGATCAACGCCTCGCTGGATGGCTGTGTGCCGCTGAAATTCACGGGTGGCCTTGCCGGTGCGCTGGCCGGACGGCCGATCGCCGTGCGCTATGTCGACAACCGTGAAATCGACAAACAGCCGTCTGCGCAGTGAACGGCCCCGCGCCATTGGCGGACCTTTCGGGAAAGGCGGCGGGCCAGGGATCAGTCGCCCTTTTGGCGGATTGCCGTCGGCGCCCCGAAAGTGATAGGCGGTGCGCATAAGACCTGGCTTTCCGGAGGGAGATCATGGGGCTTGCGGTGATGATCCTGGGGCTCGTCCTGTTCCTTGGGGCCCATACGCTACCGGCGCAGCGCAAATGGCGCGCGCGGGCCGTCGCGGCATTGGGCGAGGGTGGCTACAAGATCGTTTATGCGCTGGTCTCGATATTGGGCATCGCGCTGATCGCCTGGGGCTTTGGCCACTACCGTGCGACGGGGTGGGTCGACGTCTGGAATCCGCCAAAGGCATTCAGGCACATCACGGTAGCGCTGATGTTGCCGGCCGTCATCCTCGTGGTGGCCGCCTTTATCCGCGGCCATATCTATACGACGCTCAAGCACCCGATGCTGGCGGGTATCAAACTGTGGGCGGCGGCGCATCTGCTCGCCAACGGCGATCTCGGCTCGATCATTCTGTTCGGCTCATTCCTCGGATGGGCGGTATTCGACCGGATCTCGCTCAAGCACCGGAGCGATGCAGGTGCACCGGCAATTCCGGTCGGCGGTTGGGGTAACGATCTCATCGCCATAGCGGTCGGAATCATTGCCTATTTTGCGCTGGCTTTCGCATTTCATCCCGTTGTGATCGGCGTTCCGGTCGTAGGAGTGTAGAAAATGTCGGTCCAGTCCGCGATCAAGCGCAAGACCGCCCCGGATATTCGCGCCCGCAAGAGCGGCGAGCCAATCGTGATGCTGACCTCGTATCACGCCCATACCGCAGCTCTCGTGGATCGCCATTGCGACGTCATTCTGGTCGGCGATTCCCTTGGCAATGTGATGCATGGATTCGAGACCACCGTGCCGGTGACGCTCGACATGATGATCTTGCAGGGTCGCGCGGTGATGCGCGGCTCTCAGCGCGCCCTTGTCGTGGTCGACATGCCCTTCGGCTCCTACGAAGCGTCGAAAGAGCAGGCCTTTCACTCGGCGGCAAGGGTGCTCAAGGAGACGCACTGCGGTGCGATCAAGCTCGAAGGCGGCGCGCGGATGGCCGAGACCATCGCCTTTCTTGTCGAACGTGGCATTCCCGTCATGGGCCATATCGGTTTGACGCCACAATCGATCAACACGCTCGGCTCGTTCCGCGCGCAGGGGCGCGAGGAGGGTAGCTGGAAGCCCATCGAGGATGACGCCCGCGCGGTCGCGCAAGCGGGCGCCTTCTCGGTCGTGGTCGAAGCCGTCGCCGAGCCGCTGGCCCGAAAGATCACGGAGACCATCGAGATTCCGACGATTGGTATCGGCGCCAGTGCTGCCTGCGACGGTCAGGTACTGGTTCTGGAGGACATGTTGGGCTTGTCGCCGCGGGCACCGAAATTCGTCCGCCGCTACGGCAATCTGGGCCCGATGATCGAAGATGCGATCGAGGCCTATGCAGCCGACGTGCGCTCGCGTGCCTTTCCCGGACCCGAGCACGTCTACGACATGAAAACCAAGGGCTAAATTTGTGTGGCCGATTTGACGTTCCTATCAGTCTCGCCGCGAAGCGCGTTATTGGAACGTCAAATCCGAAGCCATACTAGAATCATGGAGTTACTGCTCGTAAAAGTGCGTAGCCTCAGGTTGATCGTGCGGGCCTTATTTGAGCAGAAGCGATGGCGCCAGAGCTGTGATAAAAGGGGGCGTCTCCGCGAGGTGGACAACTCCAGCGTTAAGACTTTGATCGGGCTAGCTTTGCCTTGCCACCGCCATATGACTAGGGTAACGCCGCGCCACACGGGAACGAAGTTTGAGCCAGCGCCGGGATCAGGCGCGGCCAGCTGGCATGGGATTTCTCTAAGTGTCTGAATTATTTGATGAAGTAGACGAGGAAGTTCGCCGGGAACGGCTCAAGAAGCTGTGGGACCAGTATTCGATCTACATCATCGCCGCTGCGCTTCTGATCATTGCCGCGGTCGGTGGCTGGCGCGGATACCAATATCTGGAAGCCAAGAAGGCGGCGGAGGCGGGCGCGGCCTTCGATGCCGCCGTCGACCTTTCGGAGCAGAACAAGCGCGCCGAGGCGGAATTGGCTTTCAGCAAGCTGGCGACGTCTGCGCCGTGGGGCTATCGCATGCTGGCCAAACTCCGTGCGGCGGCGGAAGTGGCAACACGCGACCCGCAGGCGGGCGCCAGGATGTACGACGACATTGCCGGCGATCGCAGCATGGGGGCCGAGCAGCAGGATCTGGCGAGGATACGTGCCGCGGGCTTGCTGCTGGACACGGCAAGCTATCCGAGCATGCGCCAGCGCCTTGAGCCGGCGACCAAAGCGGATGCGACCTTTCGCCATACGGCACGCGAACTGCTGGCGCTATCGGCCTGGCGCGCCAACGACACGGCGGCAGCACGGCAGTGGCTCGACTTGATCGCCGGCGACGCCGAGACGCCATCGGCGATGCGTTCGCGTGCCGAAGCGTTGCAGGCATTGCTTCCGCCGGTTGCGAAGAGTTGAAGCCAGAAACGGGTTGAACGAGAAACCGACCATGCGCTGTTTCCAACGTCTGATCGCAGCTTCCGTCCTGATGGCGCTGTCGGGCGCGGTGGCAGGCTGCTCCGGCAGCGTGAGCAGCTGGGATCCGATGGACATGCTCGATTTTCTCGATACCAAGAAGAAGCTGCCGGGCGAGCGCAAGCCGGTTTTCCCTGACGGCGTGCCAGGCCTCGAACAGGGCGTGCCGAAATCGCTTTACAAGGGAGCGCAGCAGGACGCCGATCAGCAGAATGCCCAGGCAGCAGCCGCCGCCGCTCAACCGGCCGAGGATACGAAGCCGAAGCGCTCCGCGAAATCCAAGACCAAGCAGCCGGCGGCGGCCAACGCCGAACCCGCAGCAACCCCAGAAGAAGACACTTCAGCGGCGGCGCCGCCCGCGCCAAAGCCGAAGAAAGTCGTCCGCCAGCGCACCACCGCGCCGCCGCCAGATCAGCCGGCCGATGCACAACCGGCCGCCCAGCCGGCACAGCCTTCCCAGCCGACGCAACAATCCGCAGCGCCATTCCCGGCGCCGCTCCCGGGCGGCACATTCCAACGCTAGTGTGGTGGATTTGACGTTCCTATCAGTCTCGCCGTGATTGTCACAGGAACGTCAAGTCCAAAGCCACACCAGAATCATAGAGTTGCTAGTGTCCCTTTTGCAGCGCTCGATTTTGATCTCCCGTCCCGTTGATGAGGACATCGAAAAGCAGAGAATTCTCTAATCGATTCTCCTGCGCGCCGGGATCGTGTCATGTCGTTTAACATCGCCATCATCGGCCGGCCCAATGTCGGAAAATCGACGCTGTTCAACCGGCTGGTCGGCCAGAAGCTTGCATTGGTCGATGACCAACCCGGCGTGACGCGCGACCGCCGCGAAGGCGCCGCGCGCCTCGGCGATCTCCAATTTACGGTGATCGACACCGCAGGTCTGGACGAGGGTGCGAAAGGCTCCCTGACCGAGCGAATGCAGGAGCAGACCGAAACTGCGGTCGGTCTTGCGGATGCTCTGATGTTCGTGGTTGACGCGCGCGCAGGGCTTACGCCGACCGATCAAGCCTTTGCCGATCTCGCCCGCCGTGCCAACAAGCCGGTGGTTTTGATTGCCAACAAGAGCGAAGGCAAGCATGGCGAAACGGGTGCGATCGAGGCCTACGCGCTCGGTCTCGGCGAGCCGATCCAGATATCGGCCGAGCATGGCGAAGGCATGAGCGATCTTTACGATGCGCTGCGTGCGCTGATGCCCAAACCAGCCGAAGAGGACGAGACCTTCAACGATGAGGAGATCGTCGATAGCGATGAGGAGCTGGCGAAGCGGCCGATACGGGTAGCCGTGGTCGGCCGTCCCAACGCCGGCAAGTCGACGCTGATCAATCAGCTGCTCGGCGAGGAGCGGCTCCTGACCAGTGCGGAAGCCGGCACCACGCGCGATTCCATCGCCGTGGAAATCGACTGGAAGGGCCGCAGCTTTCGGGTTTTCGATACGGCGGGATTGCGCCGACGCTCGCGGATCGAGCAAAAGCTGGAGAAGCTGTCGGTGGCCGACGCATTGCGCGCGGTTCGCTTCGCCGAGGTCGTAGTGTTGATGATGGATGCGCAGAACAAGTTCGAAGAACAGGACTTGCGCATCGCAGATCTGATCGAGCGCGAAGGACGGGCGCTGGTCATCGCGATCAACAAGTGGGATTTGATCGGAACAAAGCCGGGCGCGATCTCGGCGCTTCGAACCGAGGCCGATCACTGGCTGCCGCAGGTCAAGGGGGCGCCGGTGGTGGCGGTGTCGGGCTTGATGGGAGAAGGCATCGACCGCCTGATGGACGCGATCCAGGCGGCCTACGCGGTGTGGAACAAGCGAATAGCGACCGCTTCACTCAATCGCTGGTTCGAGCAGGCGACCAGCGCCAACCCGCCGCCGGCGGTGTCTGGCCGCCGACTGAAATTGAATTACATCACACAGACCAAGGCGCGGCCGCCGAGCTTCGTGTTGTTCTGCTCGCGCGCCGATGCGGTGCCGCAATCCTACCTGCGCTATCTCATCAACTCCTTGCGCGAGCATTTCGAGCTGCCGGGCACGCCGGTGCGGATCTCGTTGCGCGAGAAGGCCAATCCGTTCGCCCACAAGCGCAAGCGGCTGTCTTGAGCGAAAAGGTAGAAGCAGGTGCGCCCGAGCTTTCGCTGACGCCGCCGCCAGCGCGCCCAGCGGCCGTGGCGTTCATCTTCCTCACGATCCTGCTCGACATGTTGGCGTTCGGCCTGGTCGTGCCGATTCTGCCAAAGCTCGTGGAAAGTTTCGTCGACAACGACACGGCGCGTGCGGCCCGAATTTTCGGCCTGTTCGGCACAGCCTGGGCGTTGATGCAGTTTGTCTTCTCGCCGATCCTCGGCAGCCTGTCCGACCGTTTCGGCCGAAGGCCCGTGGTGCTGTTGTCGAATTTCGGACTTGGCCTGGACTATGTCCTGATGGCATTGGCGCCCTCCCTGGTCTGGCTTTTCATCGGCCGGGTCATTTCGGGCGTCACCTCGGCGAGCATTTCAACCGCCTTTGCCTATATCGCGGATATGACGCCTCCCGAGCGTCGAGCAGCGGTGTTCGGCAAGGTCGGTGTGGCGTTCGGGGCCGGATTCGTCCTGGGACCTGCGATCGGCGGACTGCTCGGCGGGCTCGATCCGCGCCTGCCGTTCTGGGCGGCGGCGGGCCTCAGCTTCGCCAACGCGATTTATGGTCTGTTGATCCTGCCGGAGTCCCTGCCGCACGATCGCCGCTCGCCGTTCCGTTGGAAGAGCGCCAATCCGATCGGCGCGCTGCATCTGTTGCGGTCGGACCGGGTGCTGGCCGGCCTGTCCGTGGTCAACTTCATTGCCCAGCTGGCGCATGTGGTCCTTCCCTCCACCTTCGTGCTCTATGCGACTTATCGTTATGGCTGGGACGCAGCTGCCGTCGGTTTTACCCTCGCAACCGTCGGAATCTGTGCAATGGTCGTGCAGGGCGCGGGAATCGAGCCAATCGTGGCGCGTTTGGGCGAACGCGGAGCCCTGATGCTGGGGCTTGCCTGCGGCGCCGCCGGCTTTTTGATTTTCGGCGTGGCGTCAACCGGGCTTCTGTTCTGGCTCGGCATTCCCGTCATGTCACTCTGGGGAGTGTCCGGGGCAGCGCTGCAGGCGCTCAACACGCGATTGGTCGCCCCGGAGCAACAAGGCCAGTTGCAGGGCGCCACCAACAGCGTGCAAAGCCTCTCTCAGCTGCTCGGCCCTTTTCTGTTTACGCTGACCTTTGCCTATTTCATCGGCCGAGATGCGCCGGCAAAGCTACCGGGCGCGCCGTTCCTGCTTGCCGGCGCGCTGCTGTTGCTGGCGCTGGTTATCGCAGTCAAGACGCTGGCTCAATCGCGCTGATCGAGCTCGGCCCGCGTGGCCTCTGCGATCAGGAAAAACTGCTCGCGGACCTCCGCAGCGTAGGGGTTTTCGCGCTCGATCGCGAGAAACACGCTCGCCGCATCGTACCTCACCATTTCGGTCGCCCGTATCAGATGATCGAAACTCGCGGTTGCCAGACGCGTGGGCAGCGGCTCCATACGCACCAGGACCTTGGCGACCAAATGCGTGATGCCCTGCACGATCGCAGCCTGCCGATCGTGCTCCTCCGGTGAGACAATGTATACGGCAAGCTTGAGCGCGTGTCGCAGGAACGCCGCGATGCGCGGAGCCGAGCTGCCGCGCACAGGACACAGCGCGATCTTTCGCCCGACGATGCCGTGACTAGCGCTTTGTGGGCCGAACAGCGGGTGCGTTCCTACGATGTCGACGAATGGCGGCAGCTCCGCCTTCATCAGCGCGATGGGGCGAACCTTCACCGAGCTAACATCGACCACGATGCCGCCGGGACGAAGATGCGGACGAATCTCCCTCAGCGCGGAAGACAAGTCGCCGATGGGGACGGCGAGGATCACAAGGTCACAACGCGCGATGTCGCAGACGTTGCCGAACCGGACATGATCGTGGCGCTGGTCTTCCGCGGTCAGCGCGGGATCGCAGGCAAAAAGCGAGAAATATGGATGCAGGTGCGCGGCAATCAGCCGGCCGAAGGCGCCAAAGCCGAGTATCCCGATTGACCTGACGTGTGTGGGCTGGATAGCTCTCGGTTTTGGCGACATCGCAAGGCTCCATTCAGCTGCGATGCCGGATGTCTTTCTGTCTCAACCGCCGGAACGCAGCGGTTGTGCAAGAAAAATGCGCCCGCCGTTATGTCGACGGCAGGTAATACGAGGCCGAGTGGTGATTGACGGCGGGACGCATGCTCTGTTCTAGAGGCCTGCGCCCGCGATTGTCAAATGTTCCCCGACATCGGCGTTCTTGGTTCTGCGATTGCGGTGATAACGGAACATCGCGGGACAAATCATTTCCGGGTTCGCGTTTTTGAGCGCGGCCCGGAATGATTGCTACGTGATCATTTCTTCACCAGCGGGCACTCGCTTTCGCTAAGGGGCCTTGCGGCTTCCTCGGCGGGGATCGTCGCGATGAGCTTGTAGTAGTCCCATGGATATTTGGATTCCCCGGGTTTTTTGACCTCGAACAGATAGCCCGGAACCAGCCTGCGGCCGTCGACGCGGATGATGCCCTTGCCGAACAGGGGATCGTCGGCCGGCAATTCCTTCATTTTGGCGACGACCTTGATGCCGTCATGCGGATTACCTCCCATCGCCTCCAGTGTCTTGAGGTAGTGCAGCACACCTGCATAGAGGCCCGCCACCGTCATCGACGGCATCATCCCCTTCGGTGAAACCTTCTGGAAACGCTTCGACCATTCGCGGGTGCTGTCGTTCAAGTCCCAGTAGAAGGATTCGGTGAAGGTGAGGCCTTGCGCGGTCCTCAGCCCCAGCGCGTGCACGTCGGTGATGAAGAGCAGGAGGGCGGCAAGCTTCTGGCCACCCTGGACAATGCCGAATTCAGCTGCCTGCTTGATCGCGTTGGTGGTGTCGCCGCCCGCGTTGGCAAGGCCGATCACCTTGGCTTTTGAGGCCTGCGCCTGCAGCAGGAACGACGAAAAATCCGCAGTATTCAATGGGTGCTTGACCCCGCCCAGCACCTTGCCGCCACTTGCAGTGACGGTCGCGGCAGTGTCGCGTTCAAGGGCATGACCGAAAGCGTAATCGGCAGTGAGGAAGAACCAGCTGTCGCCTCCGGCCTTGGTCAGTGCCTTGCCGGTGCCGTTGGCGAGCATGTAGGTATCGTAGGTTACCGAAAGCGTGTTCGGCGTGCAGGCCTTGCCGGTAATGTCGGTACTGGCGCCGCCCGAGTTGATCAGGATCGCATTCTTTTCCTTGACAAGATTGGAAACCGCGAGCGCGACGCTCGAGGTCGGCGTATCGACCACGGCATCGACCTTGTCGACATCGATCCATTGCCGGGAAATGTTGACGCCGATGTCGGGCTTGTTCTGATGATCGCTGCTTAAAACGTCGATTTTCCAGCCCTTGGCGGGCAGGCCGGAATCCTCGACGGCCATTTTGACCGCGGCTACGGAATTGGGGCCACCGATGTCGGCATAAAGGCTCGACATGTCGTTGAGCACGCCGATTTTCACCGTCTTGTCCTGAGCCAGCGCCGGTGTCGCCAGTCCCAGGCTCGCGAATGCGAAGAGCACCGCGGAGCGGCGCGCAAGTAAAATTCTCATTCGAATTCCTCCACGTTTCGAGAATGGGCGTCTCTCTTTTTCGGAGCTTGCCCACATGATCGCCTGCCGCGATGTTATCTTGCTCACTGCAGGCGGCAATGCGCTATCCTAGCGCATCCAGGATCATCCAAGGCGATAACTTTCAGGCCGGGGCGCGAAAGCTCATCAGCGTCCGCGTCGGGTAATCGTAAAGGCGACCTGTTTCGTTCCAGGACGGCAGGCACATCGGCACGATGAGTTCTGCCGCCCGTTCAGGCGTATCGAGCGTTATCGGGTCCTCTCCGGGGAATACGGCGGCGCGCATGCGCGTGCGGATCGGCCCCGGGTTGAACAGGTTGACACGAAGCCGGGTCGATGCCGTTTCGTGGGCCCATACCCGCACCAGCGCCTCCAGCGCGGCCTTGGAAGCCGAATAGGGGCCGAGATAGGCCGGCGCCGTGCTCGCCGCCGCCGAGGTGATGAACACCGCCCGGCCGGCATCGGCTTTTTTCAGCAACGGCTCCATGCAGCGGATCAGTTGAAAGTTGGCGGTTGCGTTGATCGCCATCACGTCGTTCCAGGGCTTCATGTCGATATGGCCGAGCGGCGAGGAAGGACCGGCGGTACCGGCATTGCCGACGAGAATATCGAGTTGGCCGTGACGTTCGTGCAACGCCGCGCCAAGCCGCGCGATGCCGTCGACATCGGTGAGACTGAGGGGCACCAGGGTGGCGCTGCCGCCATCCTTGCGGATCTCGTCATCGAGTTCCTCGAGGCCTCCCTGGGTTCGCGCGAGCGCAATGATATGTGCACCGCGGCTAGCGAGCGCGCGCGCCGTCGCATAGCCGATGCCGCGCGAGGCGCCAGTGACCAGAGCGATACGGGAGGCGAGGGGAAGGGTCATGAAAACAGGTTTCTCCGTCATGCCCGGCACTCGGGTCCGGCCTCGCCGGCCCGAGCAAAGGCCCATTGTGCCGGGCATCCACGTCTTACTTTCGCGGAGGGTTTTACAGACGTGGATGGCCGGGACAAGCCCGGCCATGACGCTACAACCATCCCTTACCGCCGTGCGTCAGCTTGCTTCGGCCAATAGCGACAATTGCCGCGGTTGTGGTTCGACCATGTTCTGGTCGGTGAGGCTGGTGGGATAGACGCCGGTGAAACAATGGTCGGAGAATTTGGGATTGGCGGGGTCGCGCCCCTGATAACCCATGGCGCGATACATGCCGTCCACCGACAGGAACGCCAGCGTGTCGGCGCCGATCAGCTCGCGCATTTCTTCAAGATTATGGGTGGCGGCAAGCAGGCCACCGCGGTCCGGCAAATCTATGCCGTAATAGTCGGGGTACACGATCGGTGGCGACGCGAGCCGGAAGTGGACCTCGCGGGCGCCGGCGTCGCGCATCATGCGGACGATCTTTTTCGACGTGGTGCCGCGCACGAGCGAATCGTCGATCAGGATGATGCGCTTGCCTTCGATGGCGGCACGGTTGGCGGAATGCTTCATGCGCACCCCGAGCTCGCGCACGCTCTGGGTCGGCTGGATGAAGGTGCGGCCGACGTAATGGTTTCGGATGATGCCAAGTTCAAACGGCACCCCGGAATACTGACTGTAGCCGACTGCCGCCGGCACGCCGGAATCTGGCACCGGCACCACGACGTCCACCGGGACGTGACTCTCGCGCGCCAGCTGCGCGCCGAAAGCCTTGCGGACGTCGTACACCGATCGTCCTCCGACGATGGAATCCGGCCTTGAGAAATAAATGTACTCGAAGATGCAGGGCCGCGGCGGCTTCGGTGGGAACGGCTTGTGGCTCCGCGCGCCGCGCTCGTCAAACACGATGATCTCGCCGGGCTCGACGTCGCGGACATATTTCGCGCCGATGATGTCGAGCGCACAGGTCTCCGAGGCCAGAATCGGGCAGCCGTCGAGTTCGCCGAGCACGAGCGGACGGATGCCCAACGGATCGCGTGCGCCGATCAGCTTCTTGTTGGTCAGGCAGACAAGCGAGTAGGCGCCTTCGATCGCGCGCAGCGCCTCGACGAAGCGATCGATGAAATGGCTGCGTTTGGATTGCGCTACCAGATGCAGGATGACTTCGGTGTCGGTGGTGGATTGCATCATCGCGCCACCGCGTACCAGATCACGGCGCAAGGTCAGTCCGTTGGTCAGATTCCCGTTATGGCCAACTGCGAACCCGCCGGCGTTGAGTTCGGCAAACAAGGGTTGCACGTTGCGCAGGATGGTCTCGCCGGTCGTGGAATAGCGGACATGGCCGATCGCGGCATTGCCGGGCAGGCGCTCGATCACCTCGCGGCGGGAAAAGGTATCCCCGACAAGGCCAAGGCGGCGCTCGGAATGAAAGCGGGTTCCGTCAAATGAAACGATGCCCGCAGCCTCCTGGCCACGATGCTGCAGCGCGTGCAATCCGAGCGCGGTGATGGCCGCTGCTTCCGGATGGCCAAAGATGCCGAACACACCGCACTCCTCGCGCAACGTGTCGCCTTCAAGGTCAGGGATTTCCGGATAGGGGGAGCCGGGGTTCGGCTCCCGTTGTTCGGCGTCGTCGGAAGGGCTCTGTTTACTGTCCATCGCGCCTCTCTTTGGCCTGGTATTAACGTGCCGCGGGCTTTTCGATCAGCTTTTTCAGGCTCTCGCGGTTCGGCTTGCTATACCCATCGCCCGACCCCGGCGCCGCCTGGTCGGCGTCAGTTTGCTCTTCCTCGGGTTTATTCTTCTTGAATCTCTTCAAAATGGTGTTCTCCGGGTCGTCCGGCAAGAGCCCTTTGAGCCATTCGCCGGTCGAATCCAGCATCGTTCGTGACTTAGCCCCGACCACCCAGTCGGGCCGTTGCTTGTCGGGAACAAGCCAGATGAAGAACTCATAGGCCACGACGACGATAAGCAAGCCGCGGGCCAGTCCGAACAGGAACCCGAGGGTGCGGTCCAGCGCCCCGATCCGGGAGTCCAGGATCATGTCGGAAATCCGCACCGTGATCACGGAGACGATGATCAGGGTACCAATGAACACGCCGGCAACCACCGCTATGCTCGCGATGGTGTCGCTGTTGAAATAGGTCTTGGCCGTCGGCAACAACTTTGAGTAGCTGTAAAGGGTGACCAGCGCGGCGGCGCCCCACGCCGCGATCGAAAGAATCTCGCGCATGAACCCGCGGACCATTGCCAAGAGGCCAGAGATCAGCATCACGGCGAGCAGAACGAGATCGAGAATCGTAATCGGCATCGGCTGGTCGGTCCGCTCGTAAGTTCAAGCCGCGAATCGGCGTAATCGTGGCCACCCTAGTTGACGGTCACCAAGGCCAGCTCGCAAGGCCCGAGGTCGCGCCGCCCCGCGCGCGGGTTGTATAGCGGCGAGGGCGGTTAAGGTCACGCCCGGCTAGCCTTCTTTGCGTCGGAATCTCTCAGGTGTGGCATTTTTCTCTGCAGCAGCACTTTCCCGATTCGGCGGCCGGTTCCCCCTGGGAGCGCCGCGCGCGGCGATTTCCGCGACCAGGCTCGTCAGTCCCCCCACCGAATGCAGAGATAAACCGGCTTCGCTGACCTCGGCACGGACGGATTCGGGCAGTATGGCGCGGCCGAAACCAAGTTTTGCCGCTTCCTTCAGCCGGGCCGAGGTCTGCGGCACCGGCCGGACCGCGCCCGACAGTGAAATCTCGCCGAAATAGACCGCATCCGGCGGCAGGGGTGCATTGACCAGCGATGACACCAGGGCCGCGGCCGCGGCGAGGTCGGCGGAGGGTTCCTGGATCCGCAAGCCGCCTGCGACATTCAGATAGACATCGTGGCCGGATAATTTGACCCCGCAATGGGCCTCCAGCACCGCCAGCACCATCGAGAGCCGGCTCGGGTCCCAGCCGACCACGGCGCGTCGCGGCGTGCCGAGCGAGGTTGGCGCCACCAGCGCCTGTAGTTCCACCAGCACCGGGCGGGTGCCCTCGATGCCAGCGAACACCGCGGTGCCCGGGCTGCCAAGATCGCGCTCCGACAAGAACAACTCGGACGGATTGGAAACCTCGCGCAGGCCTAATCCCGTCATCTCGAATACGCCGATCTCGTCGGTCGGGCCGAACCGGTTTTTTACGGCACGCAGAATGCGGAATTGCTGCGAGCCTTCACCCTCGAACGATAGCACGGCGTCGACCATGTGCTCGACAACGCGAGGGCCGGCGATCTGACCGTCCTTGGTCACATGGCCGACCAGGATGATCGCTGCGCCCGATTTCTTGGCAAACCGGATCAGCGCCTGTGCCGAGGCCCGTACCTGGGTCACCGTTCCCGGCGCCGATTCCACGGTGTCGGTCCACATGGTCTGGATCGAATCGATCACGATCAGGCGCGGTACAGTGCCTTCGGAAAGTGTGGAGACGATGTCCTCGACGGAAGTTTCCGAGGCGAGCTGCACGGGCGCGTCCGCAAGGCCCAGACGCTCGGCGCGCAGCCGCACCTGGGCGACCGCCTCTTCACCCGAAATATAGACGGCGCGATGGCCGGCGCGCGCCAGCTGGCTCGTCGCTTGGGTCAAAAGCGTCGATTTGCCGATGCCGGGGTCGCCGCCGACGAGCAGCACCGAGCCGCGCACGAATCCGCCGCCGGTGACCCGGTCAAGCTCGAGCATGCCGGAGGACAGGCGAGGGGCGTCCTGGCTCTTGCCGGTGAGACTTTCCAGGGCGAACAACCGTCCCTTCCGCTTGGAGCGGATCGAGACCGGCATCGTCGTCGCGCCGGTTATGTCTTCCTCGGCGAGCGTGTTCCATTCGCCGCAGGAGTCGCACTTGCCCTGCCAGCGATTATAGGCAGCGCCGCAGTTCTGGCAGACGAAAGAGAGCGCGTTCTTGGCCATGGGGGCTTCGTTCGACGACGGAATCGAGAGCGAACGCTTTCCCATAGCATGGAATGGCGGCCGGCAATGCCGTCCATGTTTGCGCCGAATATCATCTCCGGGGCATAACCCCTCATTTGACCAATACAAACGGCACCGCCTGAGCCCGGAACCATGGTTGTCGGCAGGGCGCCGTTCCAGCGTTCGGCCTGCATCAGCGTGACGAGGTTCGGATTGGTGCCGAGCGCCTTGGCGCGCGCCTCGATGGAGGCAGCCTCGACTTCGCCGGTGACGGGGAGTTTTGCTCGCGTCGGTTGAGACCGAGGCGACGCCGACGACCGATTTTTATGAAAATGCCGTCCAAAGCGTCGAAAGGCCGGCCACGATCATGATGACATCCATCAGGCACCGAAAAACCTCCGGCTCGAGCCGCAAGACAAAGCGCTTGGCGACAAAAGCGCCTGCCATCAGCGAGGCGCCGGCGATCAGGCCTTGTACGGCGACTTCGACAGGCAGCGCACCAAAGCGCTGAAAGGTGACGGATTTACTCACATATATGCCAAGCGAGCTCGCCGCCTCCGTCGCCAGAAAGGCGCCTTTGGTGAGGCCGTAGAACAGAAACAGCGGCACGCTCAGGGGCCCGGTCGAAACCACGATCCCGGTGAGATAGCCGATCACGGCGCCGCCGATCGCAAGATGCCAGAGCGAGAGCTTCAACTGGTGGCGAGCGAGCCAATGCCGCGCCGGCACCATCGCAATCAGGAACAGACCGATGCAGATATCGACGGTGCGCGACGGCAGCACGAGCAGCGTTCGCGCGCCAAGCGCCGCGGCCGGAATGGCGGGTGCGGAATAAGCTGCGCAGGCCCGCCAGTCGACCTCGCGCCACCAGGCGAGGATGCGCGAGAAGTTGGCCATCACGGCTGCAATTGCCATGATCGGCACCGCCTGCCTCGGGCCATATTCATAGATCAGGACCGGCATAAGCATGATCGAGGAGCCGGTGCCGACGATGCCGCTGATCGTGCCGGCGACGAGCCCGACCGCAAGGACGAAGAGGAAATCCAAAAGCCTTGTCTCCTTCGAATCGGTTGTACGTCCCGGTGCGACGAGCGGCGCTTCTTCGCGCCGCGTCAAGAAGGGCCTTTGACCGGCAGCGAATACTTCGCCGTGTCCTTCATTCGGTCCCGGACCCGATGAAATCCGGCCAATTGTTCTTGAACAGGAGAAGAGCTAGCCTAGTGTGGCGGTTCAGAAGTCCGCATCATTGCAGCGGCGAGTTCGTTATGCGGCCTTCTGAACCAAAGCCACACTAGAAACAGGACTTGCTAGTGTCCTTTGGATTCCGAAGTTCGCAAACAAGATCGCCGCAAAATGATGCGAAGTTCGGAATCGGGACACTTGCGCATGAGCAAGAGGGCGGTTGAAAACGCCCGCACTCGAGGGAGGTGAGGCATGGTCAGATCGAGGGATCGCCAGACGCCCGTTGAAACTCTTGAACCGGTCGCAGGAAACGGGTTGATCGACCGCCGGGCGCTGCTTGGGCGCGGCATGGTGTTGGCGGGCGCGATGAGTACGGGCATTGGGCCCGCATCTGCGGCTGCCGAACCACTGGCCGACGATCCATGGAGCCTTGAAGTCGGTGACCCGATGCCTCCCTACCAGGGGCCATCGAAATTCGAGGCCAAGGTGGTGCGCACGCTGAGCAATCCCAACAACGAACCGCGCAATTCGCATGCCCGCACGCCGCACCATCTGCTTGAGGGAACGATCACGCCAAATGGGCTTCACTTCAATATCAATCACGGCGGGGTCCCCAACATCGATCCGGAAAAGCACCGGCTCGTCATCCATGGGCTGGTGAAACAGCCGACCGAGTTCACGCTGGATACACTCTCCCGCTATCCGATGGTCTCGCGCGTCACGTTCATCGAATGCGGCGGCAACAGTGCGCCGTTGTTTTCTCCCGAACCCTTGCAGGAGAACATTCAGGCGCTGCACGGGCTCGTCTCCTGCGCGGAGTGGACCGGCGTGAAGCTTTCGACCCTGCTTGAGGAAACCGGAATCGATCCCAGGGCAAAATGGTTCGTTGCGGAGGGGGCTGATTCCCCACATTTGAGCCGCAGCGTGCCGGTGAAGAAGGCATTGGATGACGCCATGATTGCGCTGTACCAGAACGGCGAGCGTCTCAATCCGGGCAACGGCTACCCGATGCGTCTGTTGCTGCCCGGCTACGAAGGCAACATGAACGTCAAGTTCCTGCGCCGCATCAAGCTCGTCGAGCAGCCGGCCATGAGCTACTACGAGGCGCGGACCTATTCGCAGATCCTGCCGAGCGGAAAGGCCTACCGGTTCTATTTCCTGCAAGAGGTCAAATCCTTCATCACCCGCCCGTCGCACGGAATGGCGTTGAAGGGTCCCGGTCTTTACGAGATTTCGGGGCTCGCCTATTCCGGCAACGGCCGGATCGAAAAGGTCATGGTTTCAGCCGATGCCGGTCAGAGCTGGGCGCAGGCGGCGCTTCAGGAACCGGTTCTGAGCAAAGCCTTCACCCGCTTCCGCATGCCCTGGCGCTGGGATGGCGGACCAGCCACACTGCAGAGTCGCGCATGGGATGAGGCCGGCAACGTGCAACCGACCCGCGCCGAATTCGTTGCAACGCGCGGCGAACTTGCGAAAAAGCCGCCGGTCCTGGCATTTCCCAATCAGCACTTCAATTCGATCACCAGTTGGGGGGTAGCGAGCAGCGGGGAGGTCGCACATGTCTACGCCTAGGCGCGCGATCTATGCCGCTTCGCTGTTGCTGGCGATCATGACCGGCGTATGCCTGGCCGAGACGCCGCACCTCGGCAAGCCGCTGGACGAGGCTGCCGTTGCGGCTTGGGACATCAGCATCCTGCCCGACGGCACGGGGCTGCCGAAGGGCAGCGGCACGCCCGCGCAGGGCGCACCGATCTACGCCGAAAAATGTGCAATGTGCCACGGCGAAAACGGCAAGGGTGGTTTCGCCGCAGCCCTTGTCAGCGATGCCAAGATCGATGGAATTTCCGCATCACAGAAGACGATCAAGAACTTCATCGGGGATTCGACCACGATCTTCGATTTCATCCGCCGCGCGATGCCATTCCAGGCGCCGCGCTCACTCTCCGACAACGAGGTCTATGCGCTTACCGCCTACATACTCGCAGAGAACAAATTGATCGGCGCCAACGACGTGATGAATGCGGAGACGCTGCCGAAGGTGAGAATGCCCAACCGGGACAACTTCATCATCCGCTTCCCGGATCGCATCTAGGCAGGTCCAACGCCAGCGACCCTGCGATCGCGCATTTGCTAGATCATGATGCGATTAAGTGGAAGCGCATCATGATCTCATTTTTCCACTTTTCCGGATCATGCTCTAACCGGCGAATGAAAAGACCGCCTCGCGGCGGTCTTTTCTGTTGGCGGATTCTGCGGGGCGAGCGGGGGAGGTCGAGATGCCTTCAGCCCTGCCGTGCCAGCGGGATTTTTTCGGAAGTGTCTCGAGCCAGACCGAACCGGGCCGTCCATTGCGCGACCGACAGCAACAAGGCTTCGAAAATCTCTCGAGCCCGATCGAGTTCCTGCTGGGTGGTGGGAGGACATCCCGGCCGGTAGCGAATGATCGTGCTCGTGGTCGCCCAGTCGAGCCGCGCCGCCCTGCACGCCACGATCAGTCCGTACAGCCGGTCGCTGTGAATCAGGGGCTCAATGTCCTCGACCTTGACGTCCGTCATGAAGGACAGCGCTGCCACCACATGGGTATATTCGCCCCTGATCGCAAACCGGTTTACCGGCGAGTCGTTCAATTTGCCCGCTCGATTGAGCGCAACCATCTGCTCGATCGCCTGCGCATAGTCTGTCGGACCTGGTGCTGCGGCGCCCGCCACGCTCGGCAGTTGCGGCCTGTCGCGCACAACAGGGCGGGTCGCGTTTGAAAGTCGCGCCCAGACGGTGTCCGTGGCCGTTCCAAGCAACCTGCGCAGGAGTTTTGCGGGAATGTCCAATCGAAGGCCGAGACCTTCGAGCAGGCTTTCGTCGCGCTCGGCGTTTCCGACGAGCACGGCATAACCGGCCTCGGAGAAGCGGGCTCCTCCATTCTGTGCCAACGCCTTGAACACTTCGGAATCGCCGCGCCTGATCAGCGCGTCGGTCAGCATTTCGTTGAGGGCTTTTCTGGCCGAAATAGCCAACAGATGCTGCCGGCCTCTTGTTTTGGCGATCTCAACGAGATGCGTTTCGGAAAGACGATTGGAGTTTGCCAGCACGGGTGCTGCGACCGACGCGTCTTCATGAAACGCAAGTCGCCAAACGGTTTCGCGCGGTGCCAGTTCGATCCCGGACAGGATCACGCTGAGATCGACCAGTGACTGCAGGTCGGCGCTCTCGACCAGTCGAACGAGGACCTCGTCGAAGACATCCGTCTGGGTTTCATCCAGCTGGCGGACGGCGGTCCGGAACAGGTCCGTCACCTGCCTCAGGATTCTCGTCTGTCGCAAACGCGATCCGGCCCTGATGACGTCATCCAGTTCCGCAATCAAAGCTGCCGATGCCGTTATACCCATCTCAATCCCAATCCCGTAACAGGTGGCCAGCGTTCAACACCAGCACCTCTAAAAACCCTCACATAGTTCAACGTGCCGACGTCTCACGCCCCGAGCGCTGACCTTCGAAACGCGGTTACCAGCGCTCGCTCCAGCTTTCCGTCCATGCTGCACAAAATCTGGTAGGCGTTTGGGCGGGGCATTGCGGGTCGATATGGCCTCGTCTCGATAAGGGCTGCGAAGATATCTGAAATGGTCAGCAGCCTCACCAGATCGGAGATTTGTGAGGCCGTCAGGCTGTCGGGATAACCCGAGCCATCAAGAAATTCGTGGTGATGCCTCACCCCATCAAGAATTTCCGGAGTGACGCCCGGGAGATCCTGCAGCAATTCAAATCCGATCACCGGATGCTGCCTCATGATCTCGTCTTCGTCGGGGGCGAGCTGCGCGGGCTTGTCGAGAATCGATAGGGGAATACGCGCTTTTCCAATGTCATGCAGGGTTGCCGCCATTCCGAGCCGTTTCACATCCGCACCAGTGAACCCGACATCCAAAGCAAATCCGATGGCCACGCCCGTCACCAGCAGGCAGTGCTGGAACGTGCCTTCATGGTACCGTCGAACGTCATCCAGCCACGCAGTCAGGCCATTTTGTTCGATGGCGCTGACGATCAGCGATGTGGCATTTTCGGCATCCGAAAGATCTATCGATTTGCCGCGCCTGGCCGCTGAGAACATGGAAGCGAAAGCCGCCGCACTGTTCGAGATCTCTGGTGTTTGGCCGTCAAGGTCGGCCTTTGCCGCCTTTGTCGCAGCCTCAATCTGCGTTAGCTTGGAAACGATTTCCCGGGAACTGCAGACCACTGCCGTCGCTCCGAGCGCATAGGCCTGGGACACCATCTGCTGGAGATGGCTTTGGACAACGAACAGCTTTTCCGTAATGCAGCGCAGCTCGCTCAACACACCCTTGATCTGTTCGACGCGCGCCATCTGACGCAGGTCAGCGTCGACCATGAGCACGCCGTTTGAAGCGGTGTGAGTATCGCCTGCCCCGAGCACTCGGGTAGTGATGCGATGTTGTGGCTCCAGCATCGCGCGTATCGCTGGTATCTTCCCGGGTTCATCCGTGATGAAATGAACAAGCATGTCAGGCCGCTCGAAAACGAAGTCTGGCCGCCAAGTGTGGTGTTAACCAGTATTAACGGGCCAACCTAGGGTAATTTTCCTAACCAAAGGCTAAAACAGGAGTGGCACTGGAACTCGTGGAACGATGGTGATGCCGCGTTCAAATCGGCTTCACGGGCGGAAGGCGTTTCGCAGCTATCTTAGCTCGATCCAGGCCGGTGCGTGATCGCTCGCGCCTTCTTCGCCGCGCGTCATCCGATCGACGCCGGCTTTCTTCAGCCGCGGCGCAAGCACGGGACTCACAAGCAGATGATCGAGCCGCAGGCCCGCGTCGCGTCGCCAGCGATCGCGCTTGTAATCCCAGAAGGTGAACATCGGTGTTTCCGGGTGAAGGTGCCGGATCGCATCCGTCCAGCCCTGCGCCACCAGCGATTTGAACGCGGCGCGACTCTTGGGCTGGATCAACGCGTCCTTGTCCCATGATCTCGTGAGATAGATATCGAACGCGGTCGGTGCGACGTTGTAATCGCCAGCGAGCACCACCGGCACATCCTGCCTGATCAATTTCGCCGCGTGCAAATTGAGCCGCTTGAACCATCTTAGCTTGTAGTCGAACTTCGGCCCGGGCTGCGGGTTGCCGTTGGGCAGATAGAGACTGGTGACGATGATGCCCTTGACGGCAGCCTCGATGTAGCGCGCCTCGCGGTCGCTGCCATCGCCAGGCAATTCGCTGCGGGTCAGCACCGGCTCTGCCTTGCGCGCCAGGATTGCTACACCGTTCCAGGATTTTTGACCGTGCCACACCGCGCCGTAGCCGGCTTTTTCGATCGCGCTACGCGGAAAATCGTTGTCCGCCGCTTTCAATTCCTGCAGGGCAACGATGTCGGGTTTGGCTCGTTGCAGCCATCGCAGCAGGTTCGGCAGGCGACGGTTGATGTTGTTGATGTTGAAGGTCGCGACTTTCATCGGCGAGTCGGCTAACCCTCGCCGGTATCGCCCTTGTAAACCCGCGCGTAGCGTCTTCCGAGGCTGGTCAGGACCTCGTAACCGATGGTGCCGAAATGATGAGCAAGCTCGTCGACGGTGATGCCGTCGCCGATCAGCGTCACCAGGTGGCCGCGGCGTACCGCGTTCTTTTCGAGATCGGTGACGTCAACCGCCATCACGTCCATCGAGATGCGGCCGGCGATCGGGCAGCGTTTGCCGGCGACCACGACCTCGGCGCCGCGGGTGCCGTCGTTGCTGCCTCCGGCGCGGAAGTAGCCGTCGGCGTAGCCGGCCGAAACGATCGCAAGCCGGGTTGGCCGTCGTGCCGTCCAGGTCGCGCCATATCCAACGCTTTCGCCGCGCTCGACCTCGCGGATCTGCAGAACGCGCGCCTTCAGTTCGACAACCGGCTGCATCGGGTTGTCGGCTTCCGGCGTCGGATTGACCCCGTAAAGCGCCACTCCCGGGCGCACTACGTCGAACAGAAACGGGGGACCTAAGAAAATGCCGGACGAATTCGACAGCGATGCAGGCACGCCGGTAAAAAGGCTGGCAATTTCGCGAAAGCTCGCGAGTTGTCGGGCGTTCAGCGGATGATGGAGATTTTCGGCGCAGGCAAGGTGGCTCATCACGAGCGTGACGCCGTGATCACCGGCGTTGATCCTGGGGATGAGACCTTGCGCTTCGGACATCGTCAGGCCGAGCCGCTGCATGCCGGTGTCGATGTGAATGGCTGCACCGCCGAACCAGCCGGTGCGGCGGCAAAACACGTCCCATTCGGCGAGTTCGTTGAGATCGCCGATCACGGGTCTGGCGTCGATCTTGGCGTAGCCCTCGCCGGTGTTCTGGATGAAACCGTTGAGTACATAGATCGCAGCCGCAGGGGCAACGGCCCGGGCGGCGCGAGCTTCATCGAGGTTGGCGACGAAGAATGTCTTGCAACTGGCTTTGGCCAGCGCACGGGCCACGGGTTCCAGACCCAGGCCGTAGGCGTTGGATTTGATGACGGCGGCGCACTCGGCCGGAACAGCGGCCTTCTCGAGCTTGCGCCAGTTGGCGACGATAGCGTCGAGATTGACCGTCAGCACGCCGGTAGCGGTGGCCAGCGCCGCCGCCTTGTTCGCCTCGGGAGAGAGCACGGAATTGGCGGGAATCGATTTCGGATCGGAGGCGATGTTCATGCCGCCGTTTTACCTGCCGGATCGCACCGGTTCAACCGCCGATGGCCCGCGTCAGTAGCTCCGGTCGGGCAGCTGGTTGTCCGGCACGAGGTCGCCAAAGCGCGTGATGGAGGCGTCGAAGTGGAGTTCGACGGTGCCGGTCGGACCGTGGCGCTGCTTGCCGATGATCACCTCGGCCTTGCCGTGTACCAGCGACATGTCCAGTTGCCATTTTTCGTATTCCGGCGTCCCGGCGCGCGGCTCCTTGTTGGCCAGATAGTATTCCTCGCGAAACACGAAGATCACCACGTCGGCATCCTGTTCGATCGAGCCGGATTCACGCAAGTCGGCCAATTGCGGGCGCTTGTCGTCGCGGTTCTCGACCTGGCGCGACAATTGCGACAGCGCGATGATGGGAATGTTAAGTTCCTTGGCAAGCGCCTTCAGGCTGGTGGTGATTTCCGTGACCTCCTGCACGCGGCTCTCGGAACGCTTGCCGGATCCCTGCAACAGTTGAATATAGTCGACGACGAGAAGGTCGAGGCCCTTCTGCCGCTTCAGCCGGCGCGCGCGCGCATTCAACTGCGCGATCGAAAGGCCGCCGGTCTCGTCGACATAGAACGGCAGCGACTGCAGCTCGATCGAGTAGTCGCGAATTTTTTCGAAGTCAGTTTCGGTGATGCCGCCGCGCCGGATGGTGCTCGAGGGGATTCCGGTGCGCTCGGCGATGATACGGGTGGCGAGCTGTTCGGCCGACATTTCGCAGGAGAAGAAGCCGATGATGCCGCCATTGATCGACTTCATGGTGCCGTCGGCTTGAACCTCGGCGCGATGCGCTTTGGCGACGTTGTAGGCGATATTGGTGGCGAGTGCAGTCTTGCCCATGCCGGGCCGCCCGGCCAGGATGATGAGGTCCGACGGCTGCAGGCCACCCATCTTGGTGTCGAGATCGCGCAGGCCGGTTGCGATGCCCGACAATTTGCCGTCGCGCTGGAAGGCTTTGGCCGCCATGTCGACGGCGACGGTGAGGGCCTGCGAGAAACGCTGGAAGCCACCATCGTAGCGGCCGGATTCCGCCAATTCGTACAGGCGACGCTCAGCGTCCTCGATCTGCGCTCGGGGCGCAAAATCGACCGGAGCCTCAAACGCGACATTGACCATGTCCTCGCCGATCCGGATCAGATCGCGGCGAAGCGAAAGCTCGTAGATCGTCCGCCCGTAATCCTGCGCGTTGATGATGGTGGTGGCTTCGGCGGCAAGCCGCGCAAGGTATTGGCCGACCGTCAGGCCGCCGATGTCGGTGTCGGCAGGAAGGAAGGTTTTCAGGGTCACGGGGGTGGCGACCTTGCCCAACCGGATCAGACTGCCGGCGGTCTCAAAAATTGTCTGGTGGATCGGCTCGAAGAAGTGCTTCGGCTCCAGAAAGTCCGATACCCGGTAGAACGCGTCATTGTTGACCAGGATCGCGCCCAGAAGACTCTGTTCAGCTTCGATATTGTGGGGCGCGCTCCGGTAGGCCGGGTTACCCGGATCGGGGGTGAGTTTGAGGACGTTCGAATCGGGCAAGGCCATGACGCTCGAGTGTTCTGGGAACTTGGGCAGATTTGGGCAGACAAGGGCGGGGATAAAGCGCCTGTCCCGGGCAAAGCGGAAGCGGCGAGATGCCTTATGCCCGATTCACACAATCGGCATTGGGAATTGCGAGGGGCTTGCCGGTCGGGTGCTTGACGGCTTTTTGCGGCCGCCATCGCGGGAGATCGAGCTCTCTCGCCGAAATTTTCCTTGTGGCTGAACCTTTTGACCTGCGGGCAGACCCATTCTCGGGGACAGGCGAAGTTGCCAGCCCCGGCGCGCTGGTCAAATCAGGATGAGGTAGATCAGCGCAAAAATGGCCGCTCCGCTGGCGGCGGCAATCAAGGCGTAGTCGGCCCGGGTGTCCGCATCAGGGTCGAACGGAGATTGAGGGGTTTTTTCGGCCATACCAGAGATTTAAGGCGGCCGCGGCAGGTTGCCCTGTGAAACAGGTCACATCTTGCCGATTTCTTTTGCGACACGGTCGCCAGGAACCGGTTGGCGGGATCGGAATTGGTAAGAGTGTGCTTTGCGTATGAAGGGAAAAGGACAGGCGATGGACCAGCTGCCACAGTTGTGGCGAACCGGAAGAGGCCAAACCCTGTGGCTGTCGATGCTGGTCGAGGCCATGGAGAGGTTTTCTGCACCCGAGTGGCGGAACGTCCGCTGTGATGCGGTGGAGTTGGCCGCGTTACGCGCCCAGCTTGCACGACCTGCGGCGCCTTACCCGATGTTTTCTTCTCGCTTCAGTTTAAGAAACTAAAAGATCGATCCGCGTCGGCCGTCAACCGCCGGCGATCTGAAGCCGCGGCCTTTTCCCACGCTCCAGCCCCCGCAATTTCGCTTCCTCGCGCACGATGTAGTCGCGGGTCATCGGTACGACGCCCTGGCGCTTGGCGAGCTGGATCTGGAAATTCATCAGGTTCTGCTTTCGAAACGCCATTTCGGAAGAGGCAAGATAGAATTCCCACATTCGCGCGAAGCGTTCGTCGTAGAGCTCTATGGCTTCCTGGCGCCGTGCCATGAAGCGCTGGCGCCACGCCTTGAGCGTCTCGGCATAGTGCAGGCGCAGTATTTCGATGTCGCACACCAACAGGCCAGAGCGCTCGATTGCCGGCATCACCTCGGAAAGTGCGGGGATGTATCCGCCCGGGAAAATGTACTTCGCAATCCAGGGATTGGTGGCGTCGGGACCCTCCGAGCGACCGATCGAATGGAGCAGCATGACGCCGTCATCGCTGAGAAGTTCGGCGCATCGCTTGAAATAGATGTCGTAGAAGTCGACGCCGACATGCTCAAACATGCCTACCGATACGATGCGATCGAACGGACCTGGAATGTCGCGATAATCCTCAAGCAGAAATCTTGCCGAATGCGTCAGGTTTTTTTCGCCAGCGCGGGCGTTGGAGACCTGCAGCTGCTCGTTCGACAGCGTGACGCCCGTAACGTCGGCGCCGACGGTCTCGGCCAGATACAGGCCCAGGCCGCCCCAACCGGAGCCGATGTCGAGTACCTTGTCGCCGCGCCCGATCATTAGCTTGGCAGCGACGTGGCGCTTCTTGGCGAGCTGGGCGTCCTCGAGCGTCGCGTCGGGCTTTTCGAAATACGCACAGCTGTACTGCTTGTCGGAATCCAGGAACAACGAATAAAGGCGACCATCAAGGTCGTAGTGGTGGGCGACGTTGTTTTTCGCCCGACCGCGCGGATTGAACTGCCTGATGTGTCTGGCCAGATAGCGCAGCCACCATTGCAGCCTGGCCCAACGCGGCAGCATTTCCGGTTGGTCCATCAGGATTGCCAGCGCGTCTGCGATCGAGGCATTCTCGACGACGAAGGTGCCGTCCATGTAAACTTCGCCGAGCGCAAGTTCAGGGTTGAGCAGAACGCTGCGTTCGGCATCGCTAGTCAGAAATCGCGCGAACACCGGCTGGCCGGTCCCATCGCCGCAGGTAAATTTCGCCCCGCTTGCGGTGGTAAATGTCATCGCACCGCGCTGAATGAACTGCCGCAGGAAGAAACGCAACAAACGGTCCATCGAAACCACCGATTAGAGCGATCCCGGTAGAAGGTCCCCTGTCACAGGACGCGCCGGAAGCGCAAAGGTTCCAACGTCTCACCTGATCATAAAGGCGATGGAACCTGCCCGCTAGTGCCTTGTTCACAAAGCAGTTATTCGGAAATGGTGCATTTGTGCAGCCGCGCCATAAGTGCGCTTCCATTCGCGGGATAATCGGCTAAAAGGTGACCCGCCGCCGGTGCCCGGCGACGGCGCACTGCATGCGATTTCAAGCGTCTGGGAGAAGTGAGGAATGTTGGGCCGAACGCTCCGTTTAGCGGCGGTGACGCTTTTCATCGGTACTGTAGTCTCCGCAGCGCTGGCGCAGGCGCAAAATCTCGAGGCCGGCAAGAGTCCTTCGCAGCTCTTTGCTGGCACGTGCAACGCCTGCCACAAGACTCCCCGAGGTCTCCTCAAGACCGTCTCGGCCGGATCGCTGCCGGGCTTTCTTCGGCAGCATTACACGACCAGCGGCGACATGGCCGCACAGCTCAGTAGCTTCCTTATTGCCAATGGCGCCAGCGATGGTCGATCCAGACAGGGGCCAGATGCCAAACCCGCCGCGGTGACCGATCAGGTCGACCGGCAGGGCCGCAGGTTGCGCGCGCCGTCACCCCAGGAAGCTGCGAGGCCGGAAGCCGATAGCGCCCCGCTCCAGGCCCGCAGACGGCTGGCGCGCCCGGAGGCGGCCGACACAGCGAAGCCGGCTGCGGACGGACAGGCGGCACCGGCGCAGGCCGGGGGCGATCGCGGCCCCGACGGCCGCAGATTGTCGACCAAACAGCGGCTAAGCAGACGCGCAAGGCCCGGCAGCGAGGAAGCGCCCTCTGCCAAGGAGGAGCCGCAGAAGCTTGAACCAGCGATCGACGACAAGACGAGGCCCGAAGCCGCAGCCGAGGAGATCGGCAAACCCGAGACACCAAAACTCTCCGACGAAGGCAAGTCCGAAGCTGCCAGGGTAGAGACGCCCAAGGAGAGCGGCGGCGAGACACCTGTGCTACGGTCGGGGCCACCCATTACACCCGCGCCAGCCGCTTCGTCGGCACCCGGCGCTGCCGCCTCGGGCGGCTCAGCGGAGCCTGCGCCGGGCGCAGGTCGGCCCGCGGCGCCCGCGCCCTCGGAGCCGCCAACCGCCGCCATAACGGCTTCCGCTCCACCGCCTGCGCCTGCCGGACCACCCGCCCCCCCGATCTCGCAATAGGGTGGCGGCGTCGGTCAGGGCTCCTGAGTTGGAGAAGCGGCAGAAATCCAAAGCCCGGCCTGATCGGGCCGGGCTTTGTCGTAGTCTCTCGGAAAACGAGTTTACTTCTCGGGCGGAGTACCTTCCTGTGGCGCCAGATCATTGGGGCGAGCCTCAGGATCGAAGAACTCTCCGGCGGCGGCAAGCGCTTCGGCAGCAGCGTCCTGATCTTCCTGACGAGTCGAAATCTCTTCGCCGCGGTTGATGCGTTCGGCTTCGTCCGCGCTGCGCGCGACTGTGACCGTCACCCCGACTTCGACTTCCGGATGAACGGCAATCGCAATCTGGTGCTTGCCGATGGACTTGATCGGTGCGTCCAGCATGACCTGGCTGCGGCTGATGGCGACGCCTTCGTTCTGGAACGACGCGATGATGTCGCGGACGCTCACCGATCCGAACAGCTGACCGGTTTCGGAGGCTTGACGAAGGATGGTGACGTTGCGGCCGTCGATCTTTTCCGCAACCTTGCTTGCCTCGGTCATGGCTTGCAGGTTGCGAGCCTCGAGCTCGGCCTTCATGCCATCGAATTTGGCGCGATTGTCTGCGGTCGCGCGCAACGCCTTGCCGCGCTTGAGCAGAAAGTTGCGGGCAAATCCGTCCCTGACGCGAACGACTTCGCCCATCTGGCCCAGCTTGGCGACGCGTTCCAACAAGATGACTTCCATGTTCGATCTCCTTTCGAGTTATTTTAAAGGCTTGAAAGATTTTGGATGCGGGGAGGGCGGCGACCGCCCTTGCAGATATCGCCTGCGCAGCCCGAAAACGGCATCGGCCAATCCGAGCGCGGCGATCAACAGGATGGGCCAGCTGAACAATGTCACGATCAGGTAGCTGCAGCTGAGCCAGATGGACCGGTTGTTCAGCGCGGCAGTCAGCGTGTGCAGCACGGCAAAACCCGCCAGCGCATAGGCGATCGTCAGTGCCGCGGCAACGATCTGAGCCACTATCGCGGGCAGACCGGCGGAGAAGCATAACGCGATGGCGGCAAACAGGACCGCAAGCGTCAGCGGTGGCAAAGCCGTGCTTTTCAAGTCAGGCCACGGACGGCGCAATTGCCCCGAGGTCGCTGCGATCTTCGCCGCGAGCCACAAGTTGAGCGTCAGCGTCGCCATGACTATGATGGCGGCCGCAGGTGGTGCGAGGATCACCAGCGCATCGATCCTTCGATCGCTGAGTGCGACATCCGCCGATTGAAGGATACGCGTCAGCGAGCTGCGCATCGTGTCGTGCATCGCTGCGGCGTCCGAGCCGAATGTCAGCAGCGTGGCGGTGATCGTGATCGTCGCAAAGACTGCGATCCAGAGCAGGATTCGGCCGACGGGATACCATTCGAGCGCCGCTGCGTCGTCGGCTGGCGCGGCGTCCGTGGCAATTGGCCGGCCGAGCAGGGCAAGGTGTCCAAGCCACCAGGCCGGCAGCGCGATGGCAAGGACGAAGGCAGCGCAATAGGCAAGGCCGAACGCCAATCCCAAAATGCAAGCCGCGGTTATACCGCCCGCCGCTGCGCAGAGCGGCCCCCATCCGAGCGCCGCGACCATGAGCGGCAGCGGCGCGAGATAAAACAGCAGCAGCGAAACCAGCGCGCCCGAAATGATCGAGGCGAACATCGATGCCGACGCCAGGCCGGCCGCCATTGCAATGAGGAGAGTCGCGATCATCAGCTGTCCCGCCCCCTTTCGAGCGGTTAGAGGCTTTTGCAAACCCCAACCATCGGCAACCGGACGACCCGGAAGCCTTATGAAAATTTGCGATCCGCGGCACTTGAGGGCCGCGAATTCAGGCTCGGCCTTAACGAATGACGTAAGGCAAAAGACCCAGGAAACGCGAGCGCTTGATGGCGCGGGCGAGTTCACGCTGTTTCTTGGCGGAGACTGCCGTGATGCGGCTCGGCACGATCTTGCCGCGCTCGGACACGTAACGCATCAACAGCTTGGAATCCTTGTAGTCGATCTTCGGCGCGTTCGGGCCCGTGAAAGGGCAGGTCTTGCGGCGACGGAAAAACGGACGGCGTGCTCCAGCTTCGGCCATGATTCTTACTCCTCGTCCGCAGTGTCGGTATCATCGCGCGGGCGGCGCGGACCGCGATCGCCGCGGAATCCGCCGTCACGGTCGCCGCGGAATCCGCCATCACGGTCGCCGCGGAAATTGCCGCCACGGTCGTCGCGTTCACGGTCGCGATCGGCCTTGCGCATCATGGCCGAGGGGCCTTCCTCGAGCTCTTCGACGCGAACCGTGAGATAGCGGATCACGTCTTCGCTGATCCGCTCCTGTCGCTCGATTTCGGAGACGGCAGCCGAGGGCGCGTCGATATTCAGCAGCACGAAATGCGCCTTGCGATTCTTGTTCATGCGATAGGTCAGCGAACGCACGCCCCAATTCTCGGTCTTGGTGATCTTGCCGCCCGCCTGCTCGACGATGCCGGTCATTTGGGCGGTCAATTCTTCGACCTGTTGGGTGCTCGCGTCCTGGCGCGCGAGAAAAACATGCTCATAAAGAGGCATGACTGTCCTTTCCTGTGTTGGCGCGAGTCGCCGGCGGCAAGCCCTTCGAACCCTTCGGAAAGGACTCGGATCAGCTCAAGAAGGCGGAAACACGGGACGACGGGCCAACTGGCCCTGCCACATCAAAATCGCCGCTGCGGTGAAATTGCTGAGACCGTCCGTTCAGCTCCCGGCCGGAACCCACGGATGGTCGGCTTTATACGGATTTTGAGCGCGCTGGCAAGGAAAAGCCGCGGGATCGAGAGGCCAGGGGGCTGCGCGAAACCGTCCGACCGCTTGACACGAGCGGTGAGAGCGGTGTCTTTCGGCCCAAATCGGCAGTGCGGTCGGCAAAGTCGACCGGCTTGGTGTCGATTATGGATCTAACATATTGAAGTAAAACATAAAATTACATTGTCCCTTCCGTGAGCAATGGGGCAGGCAAGCGTCCAGGGGTATTGATGACGGCAGCATTCACGTTCCCGGGGCAGGGCTCCCAGGCGGTAGGCATGGGGAAGGCGTTGGTGGAGACCTTTCCCGTCGCGCGCGCGGTATTCGATGAGGTCGATGCGGCGCTCGGAGAAAAGTTGACGACGACCATCTGGGATGGTCCGGCCGAGACCTTGCAGCTTACGGAGAATGCCCAGCCGGCCCTGATGGCGGTCTCGCTTGCCACCATGCGTGTGCTGGAAAGCGAAGCCGGTTTTTCAGTCGCCGCTCACGCCGCCTTTGTCGCGGGACATTCGCTCGGCGAGTATTCGGCGCTTGCGGCCGCCGGAAGCCTCAGCATCAGCGACACCGCGCGGCTCTTGCGCATCCGAGGCCTTGCCATGCAGAAAGCCGTTCCGGTGGGCGTCGGCGCAATGGCTGCCTTGCTGGGCCTCGATTATGAGGCGGCGGTCGCAGTCGCCAACGAAGCGGCACAAGGACAGGTCTGTCAGGCCGCTAACGACAATGGTGGCGGCCAAGTCGTCGTCTCCGGTGACAAGGCGGCGGTTGAGCGGGCGCTGGAGATCGCCAGGAGCAAGGGAGCCAAACGCGCCATGTTGTTGCCGGTGTCGGCGCCATTTCATTGTCGGCTGATGCAGCCGGCGGCAGACGCGATGGCAGAAGCGCTGGCCGGCGTGACCATCAAACGGCCCGCATCGGCGCTGGTATCGAATGTGCTGGCCGCGCCGATCAGCGAGCCCGATGAGATCCAGCGCCGACTGATCGAACAGGTCACGGGAACGGTGCGCTGGCGCGAGTCCGTCGCCTATATGGCAAACCATGGCGTTACGCGGTTTTTCGAAATCGGTGCGGGCAAAGTGCTGACCGGGCTGGTTAAACGGATCGCCGAGGGCGCCGTTGGAATCCCGGTCGGCGGGCCCAACGATATCGGTGCCGCCAAAGGCGCACTCGCAGCGGCGCAGTCGGGCTGAGCGGGGGAAAAGATGATGTTCGATCTCACAGGCAGGACGGCGCTTGTTACCGGCGCGACCGGAGGCATCGGCGGCGCGATCGCACAGGCCCTGCACACGCAAGGCGCGACCGTCGCCATTTCCGGGACGCGGCGCGATGCGCTGGATGCGCTTGCAGCGAAACTCGGCTCGCGGGTCCATACCTTGCCCTGCAATCTCTCCGATGTCACGGAGGTCGAGGCACTGGTCCCGGCGGCAGAAAAGGCCTTGGGCCAGGTCGACATTCTCGTCGCCAATGCCGGCATCACGCGCGACAATCTGTTTGTGCAGTTGCGTGATGAAGACTGGGACGAGGTGATCAAGGTCAATCTGACCGCAACCTTCCGCCTGGCGCGCGCCGCGACCAAATTGATGATGCGCAAGCGCTTCGGTCGCATTATCGCGATCACTTCGGTGGTGGGTGTCACCGGCAATCCGGGCCAGGGCAATTACACCGCGTCGAAGGCCGGGCTGATCGGCATGATCAAGACGCTGGGTGCCGAATACGCCCGGCGCAACATCACCGCCAACTGCATCGCGCCCGGCTTCATCGCGACCCCGATGACCGATGCACTCAACGAGAAGCAGCGCGAAGCGATTCTTTCCAAGGTTCCGGCGGCGCGGCTTGGTACGCCCGAGGAGATAGCCGCGGCGGCGGTTTTTCTCAGTTCGAATGAAGCGGCCTACGTCACCGGACAAACCATTCACGTCAACGGCGGAATGGCCATGATTTGAGGGTCGATGGCGGTCCCAACGGGGAGGCGAATCGCCGCTTGGACAGCCGGTCAAGGCTTGTAGTCAAGGCTTTCGAAGTATGATAACCGGACCACCGGCGGATGGGCAAAGAACACCATTGCAGGATGAGGAAACCCTGTATATTGGCGGTGCGGAGCCTGCCGTCGTTCGCCGGTCCGTGTCGGCCATGGCGGAGCCAAATCAAGACTATGCGCGATTGCGAAGGAAACAAACGACCAACGATGGCTCGTACGTCTTGGGTCGGGTCCAATGGAACAAGCACGAGGTTGAACGATGAGTGAGATTGGCGAGCGGGTTAAGAAGATCGTGGTCGAACACCTTGGTGTTGAGCCCGAAAAAGTGGTCGACAACGCGAGCTTCATTGACGACCTCGGCGCCGACAGTCTCGATACCGTCGAGCTTGTGATGGCCTTCGAAGAAGAGTTTGGCTGTGAAATCCCCGACGATGCCGCCGAGACGATTTTGACCGTCGGCGACGCGACAAAATTTCTCGAAAAGAACGCGAAAAGCTGACGCCCGCGCGCGGTACCGATGAAGCCGGAAGGGTCGTGGCCAGGCGGTCCGTCGGCTTGTCACCACGGACCGCGAATCGCAGGCCGGAGTGGTCAATATGAGGCGGGTTGTCGTCACAGGCCTCGGCATGGTTACGCCACTTGGCTGTGGCATCGAGCCGACCTGGAAGCGTATCCTCAACAGTCAAAGCGGCGCCAGGAAGATCGACACGTTTGATGTTTCCGATCTAACCAGCCAGATCGCCTGCCTGGTGCCCCGCGGGGACGGCAGCGACGGCACGTTCAATCCCAACCAGTGGATGGAGCCGAAGGACCAGCGCAAGGTCGACGATTTCATCATTTTTGCGATGTGTGCGGCGCGCCAGGCGCTCGACGACGCCAATTGGCATCCGCTCACCGAAGAAGATCGGTGCGCTACCGGCACCTTGATCGGCTCCGGGATCGGCGGCCTGTCGGGCATTGCGGATACCGCGGTACTGCTGAAGGAGCGCGGACCACGCAAAGTGTCGCCGTTCTTCATTCCCGGTCGGCTGATCAATCTCGCCTCCGGTTACGTGTCCATCGAGCACGGTCTGAAAGGACCCAATCATTCCGTGGTGACGGCCTGTTCGACCGGCGCGCACGCGATCGGCGACGCGAGCCGGCTGATTGCGCTCGGCGACGCGGATGTCATGGTAGCCGGCGGAACCGAATCACCAATTTCCCGGATAGGGATGGCAGGCTTTTGTGCCGCGCGCGCGCTGTCCACCGCTTTCAACGACGCGCCGGAAAGGGCTTCGCGTCCTTACGACAGGGATCGCGACGGCTTTGTGATGGGAGAGGGCGCCGGAATCGTGGTGCTCGAGGAATACGAACACGCCAAAAAGCGCGGCGCAAGGATTTATGCCGAGGTGGTTGGCTACGGATTGTCCGGCGACGCCTATCACATCACCTCGCCATCCCCGGATGGCGATGGCGGATTTCGCAGCATGAGCGCCGCCATGAAACGCGCAGGCGTTTCGGCCGCGGACATCGACTATATCAACGCGCATGGAACGTCGACACAGGTCGGAGACGAAATCGAACTGGGGGCCGTTGAACGGCTGCTGGGTAACGCGGCTTCCAAGGTATCGATGTCCTCGACCAAGTCGTCCACGGGCCATTTGCTTGGCGCGGCCGGCGCGGTCGAGGCGATTTTCAGTATTCTGGCGATTCGCGACAATATCGCCCCGCCGACGATCAATCTCGAGAACCCTTCGGTGGAAACCGCGATCGATCTCGTGCCGCAGATGGCGCGCCAGCGCGAGATCAATGTGGTGCTGTCGAATTCGTTCGGTTTCGGAGGCACCAACGCATCCGTGATCTTGCAGCGCGTTGCCAATTGACGTGCGCCCTGTCGAGGAGAAGTCCACCGTTTCGCCCCATATCGGTGATATTTCCAGATGCGGGCGCCAGTGGAGTTGATTTGACGTTCGCTAGAGCCGCAGGCTCGCAAGCGAGTGTCAAATCCAAAACTCCACTAGAAACCTAGATTTGCTAGTGGTCCTTTGATTCCAACTTCGCAAAAGTGCTTGCCGAGACGGGATGCGAATGTTGGAATCGGACCACCAGACTATCGGCCGATGCAGGCACGTTTGCGAGGCCACGTTGAACCGACAGGATTCAGGTCGCATCGATGAGTGAGAGGCCGCCCATTTCGCCACGGAGTCCGCGCGCTGCGCTGGAGCCGGAACAGGTTCCGCCACCGCCACGTCGATCCCAGCGTGCCCGCAATCCCTTCGTCGTGTTCGGCAATGCTGTCTTCACGATCATACTGCTTTTGATGATCGGCGCCGGCACCGTTTATTTCTACGGCAAGCAGAAGATTGAGGCAGCGGGCCCGTTGCAGGAGGACAGGATCGTCAATATCCCGTCGCGGGCGGGAATGACCGACATCGCCGACATTCTGCAGCGTGAAGGAGTGATCGATAATAATCGCTGGGCGTTCATCGGCAGCGTATTTGCGCTGAAGGCGCGTTCCGAGCTCAAGCCCGGCGAATACCTGTTCCAGAAGAATGCCAGCCTGCGGGACGTCATCGGCACGATCGTGGAGGGCAAGGTGGTGCAGCACGCCGTCACGATTCCGGAGGGTTTGACATCCGAACAGATCGTGGGCCGCCTTTCCGAAAACGATATCTTTTCGGGCTCCGTGCGGGAGGTCCCGCGCGAAGGCACCTTGCTGCCGGAAACCTACAAGTTTCCGCGCGGCACCCCGCGCGAGCAGGTGATATCGCGCATGCAGCAGGCGCAGAAGCGCGTGGTTGCCGAGATCTGGGAGCGCCGCAATCTCGACACCCCGATCAGGACGCCCGATCAGCTCGTGACGCTGGCCTCCATCGTCGAAAAGGAAACGGGCAAGGCAGATGAGCGCAGCCGCGTTGCCGCCGTTTTCGTCAATCGGTTGCGGCAGAAAATAAAGCTGCAATCGGATCCGACCATCATCTATGGTCTTGTGGGCGGGAAGGGAACGCTGGGACGGCCGATCAAGCGCAGCGAAATCCAGCAGCCGTCTCCGTACAACACCTATGTGATCGACGGGCTTCCGCCCGGCCCCATCGCCAATCCGGGCCGGGCCTCGCTCGAGGCGGCGGCCAATCCGGCGCGAACGCGTGACCTGTTCTTTGTCGCCGACGGCACCGGCGGCCACGCCTTCAGCGACACTTACGACCAGCACCAGAAAAACGTCGCCAAGCTCAGGACGATGGAAAAGCAGATCCAGAACGACACCGTCGAACCGGCCGACGAACCCCCGCCAGCCGCCGCCGGCGCGCCGCCCGACGCCAACAACCCGACGGCTTCGACGGCAAAGCCGGCGCCGGCAAAAAAACCGTCGCGCAGCGCCGCCCCGGCTCGCCAGGGCGCAGCACAATCCACCGCCTCGCCGGTCGTCCAGCAGTAGCGCGAATCGCCAGCCGGCGATCAAATTCCGCTTCCGTGCAAGACGAGATAGGCTTGCACAGTCCCAAAGCGCGATGCCTGATGGTCGAATAGCCTCGCGGCTTGGGTTATTGTTTCGTCCAGAATCACGAACTCGTAAGCTTTTTCCGGAGAATTGACGCGATGGCATTGTCGAGCATGACCGGCTTTGCCCGAAGCCACGGCGCCAGCGGACCCTACGCCTTCGAGTGGGAATTGAAGTCGGTCAACGCCAAGGGTTTCGACCTTCGCATGCGTCTGCCGCCGGGATGGGACGATCTCGAGGCTCTCACCAAGAAGCGCGCCAGCCAGGTGCTGTCGCGGGGCACGGTCTATGCCAATCTGAACGTCAGACGCACCGCTGCTGCCTCGACCATCCGCGTCAACGAAGAGGTTTTGGCCTCGATCGTCAAGGTTGCAGGCACGCTCGCCGGCAAGCTCGATGCCGTGGCGCCCAGCATCGACGGTCTTCTCGGGATCAAGGGCGTCATCGAAGTGGTCGAGCCGGAAAGCAGCGAAGCGGAGGACGTGGCCGCGAAGGAAGCCGCAACCGCGGCGTTTGAGCAGGCGATCACCGATCTCGTGGAGATGCGTCGGCGGGAGGGGATCTCGCTCGGCCAGATTCTTTCGCAGCGGATGGATGAGATCGAGCAACTGGCGAAGAAGGCGGAGGCCGCACCCGGCCGCAAGCCCGAGGCGATCAAGGCGCGGCTGGCCGACCAGATCGCCGCGCTGCTGGAGTCGTCCGACCGGTTCGATCCCGACCGGCTCAATCAGGAAGCGCTCCTGATGGCGGCAAAAGCCGATATTCGCGAAGAGCTCGATCGCATAGCCTCGCACATTGCGCAGGCTCGCGAGATGATCGCAAGGGGCGGACCGGTCGGACGCCGGCTTGATTTTCTCGCACAGGAATTCAATCGCGAGGTGAACACCTGCTGTTCCAAGTCCAACGACGTCGAATTGACCAATATCGGCCTTGAAATGAAGAATGTGGTGGAGCAATTCCGCGAACAGGTCCAGAATCTGGAGTGAACCATGGCGATTGACGGTCAGGGTTTTGGCGGGGTTGAGCGCCGGGGACTGATGTTCGTGCTCTCATCGCCGTCGGGCGCGGGAAAGACGACCTTGTCGCGCCTGTTGATGGAACGAATGCCCGACATGCGAATGTCAGTTTCGGTCACGACGCGGAAAAAGCGGCCGGGAGAAGTCGAAGGCCGCGACTATCATTTCGTCGACAAGGCCCGTTTCTTCGCCATGGAGAAAAATGGCGAATTGCTCGAATGGGCCACTGTGTTCGACAATCTCTACGGTACACCGCGCAAGCCGGTCGAGGAGGCGCTGGCCACAGGGCATGATGTGCTTTTCGATATCGATTGGCAGGGCACCCAGCAGCTTCGGCAGCGTGCGAGGAGCGACGTGGTGAGCGTTTTCCTTTTGCCGCCTTCGGCGGAGGCGCTGGAGAAACGTCTTCACAGCCGCGCACAGGACGCCGATGACGTCATCCGCGGCCGCATGAGCCGCGCCAGCCATGAAATGAGTCACTGGGCCGAGTACGACTACGTGGTGGTCAACAGCGACCTCGATGCCGCTTACAGCAAGATTGAATCGATCCTGCAGGTTGAGCGGCTGCGGCGCGAGCGGCAGATGTGGCTGTCGCAATTCGTTCGCAACTTGCAGCGGCAATTGGAAAAATAGGTAGCCGTTACGTTCGCGCCTGACCCGATAGCCGCCTCGGGAAGGCTTCGCCCGTGCGCTTGCCCCGTCGGCCGGCATTACCGGCAGTTTGGGCGCGTCGGCGCTGCAGATCCTGCACGCCCGGATCATCCGACAGCACGATGCGGTCGTCGTCGGTCAACTCCCAGATCGGACCGCGACGCGCACGGAATTTGCGCGGCTGAGGCTGTCGCTGGCGGCCGAATTTGGCGATAAGCCCGCTGGCCAGCGTGAAGGCGCCCAAGATGGCGACCAGCAATGGCATGAGGCCCCGATCTCCGTTCGGCGAGGGGGCTGCGGCAGCGGGAATGATCGTCGTATCGGCCGGTGCAGGCGCAGCGACCGCGCTCGGCGCAACGCTGGATGCCGAACTGTTGGCCGCGGGCTGCTGCGGGCTCGCGGCTAGGCTCATGCCCGACGGATCCGGCCAGCGTGAGGTGGTTGCGGCCGGTCCCGCGTTTGCACCGGCTGCATTCGCTGCCGGCGCAGCGTTCCAATCCGCGTTGGCCGGTGGCAAATCGGCACTTGGCGCATCGTTGCGGTTGGTTTGCGCCGGCAGTTCTTCGGCACGCGCGTCGGCAAAGGAACGCTGCGCCTCTGTTTGCGGCGGCGGCTTTGGCGAGGACAGGATGTTCTGTGGGGCTCCTTGCGAAACCTTCTCGCCTTGTGCGCGGAGGTACCAGCAATGGCGTTGGGTGGTGTGATCGATGCGGTAGTACCAATGGTTGCCCGCAGGCGCATCGCCTTTCGGATTGGCAAGACAATTGTCGGGCGCGGGCGTTTCGGCGTGCGGGGCGGCTGTCAGCGGGATGGTTGCGAGAATGCCGGCGAAAACGGCTGACACGAATTTCGCGGTTTGGGTGGGCATAGACCGGCTCCGGTAACAATACGCGATACTTTCACGGTCGAACCCTCGCAAAGGACTTGGGTCGCAATACGCCGCAAATCCGGACAGCATGGGGCTTAATTCGGGCTCGCTGATTGCCGCGGGGGGAGCACGCAGTGCCCCGAAAAGGTTGCTTTGTACCGGCAGCTGAATGCCGTCACTCGCTCGCCAGCACGTCGCTGAACAGCACGTAGCGTTCGCCATCGAAGCGCACCAGACGCATCTGCTTGATCGGACGCAGATCGGTCGGGGTGGTCCTCAGCCGGATTCCGGGCAGGGGCATCGGCAATTCCATATCGAGATGAGAAGCCTGCTTCATGATGTTCTCGCGTGTCAGATCGTCGCCGCACTGCTTGAGGATTTGTACCACCGCAAACCCGATATTGTAGCCGTAGGGTGCGTAGTAGTCGCTTTTGTCGATCCGCGGATTGTACTTGTCCATCCACACATTCCACGCCTGCATGGCGGGGTCGTCTTTCCACTGAGGATCGGCCGGGTCCTTCTGATAGGCCGCCGAGATCACGCCCTTTGAAGCTTCAAAGCCGGCCGGACGGATCGCGCCGGATATCGAAGATCCCACGCTGACCACGAATTTCAGCGGATGCCAGTCGATGTCGTAGGCCTTGCGAATGGCCTGCGCCGCGAACCTGGGCACTGCGGCGATCAGCAAAACGTCCGCGCCCGAGGCCTTCAGTGAAACGATCTGGGAATCGATTGTTGGATCGCTGGTGTTGTAGGTCTGCGTCGATACGATCATCGACGATGCACGCTCACCCAAACCCCGTTTGAATCCGACAAGGTAATCGCGGCCAAGATCGTCGTTCTGCGCGATGACGCCGATTTTTGCGTCGGGTTTTTCGGTGAGCACGTGTCTGGCGTAGATTTCGCCTTCGGACGCGTAGTGCGGCGTCCAGCTCATCGTCCACGGAAAATGCGCGGGATCGTTGAAGATCGTTGCACCCGAGCCCACGAAGAGGTGGGGCACTTTCTTCTGATTGATGTATTTGAGAACGGCCATATTGGGTGCGGTGCCGACCGGGTTGACGAGAAACAGCACCTCCTCGCTTTCAATCAAACGCCTGATCTGCTCGACCGTCTTGGGTGGACTATAGGCATCATCGAGGCTGATGAAATTGAGCTTGCGCCCGTTCACGCCGCCCCGTTCGTTCACCATCGCGAAAAAGGCTGTAATCGAAACCGCGCCGGCCGAATAGGCGGAAGCAGGGCCGCTATAGGGCGTGGTGGTCCCGATCTTGATCTCATGGTCGGCGGCGCCGGGACCGTATCGCTTCTGTGCCTGAGCTGGCGCTGCGGCAAGGGCAATCGCGGCCAAACAGCCAGCCAGGGTCGGGATGGTTCGGGAGCCCATGAGACTCTCCTGTTCGAACCGGCAAAGCGGCCGAACTTCCAATTCAGTTTTTCAGCACGATACGTCCGACGACTTTGCCGGCGCGCAAGGCGTCAATCCATTTCTGGACGTCCGCCATCGGTTCCTCCCGCATCGGCGTCGGTTTGATCTTGCCGGCGCGGGCAAGAGCCATCAGCTCGTGCCCTTCGGCCAGCGTTCCAACCATGAAGCCTTCGATCGTCATGCGCTTGTAGATCCATTGCACCATCGGCAGGCTGAAATTGCCGCCCATCAGACCGGAAACCACGATCTTGCCGCCACGCGCCAGGACCGAAACCGCAAAGGCCATCGATTTCTCGTTGCCGGCGAAATCGACGATTTCGTCGAATCCGCCCTCGGTTTCCTTGATGATGCGCCTGGCTACTTCGGCTTCGGCAGGATCATAGGCGAAGGCAGCACCGTTCTTGAGCGCCGTTTCGCGCGCGGCGGGGCTCAAGTCCGCAACCGAGATCCTCTGCTTGAACATCGTTTGAGCAAAGGCCAACCCCATCATGCCGACGCCGCCGAGGCCGATCAGCAAGAGATTGCGCTGCCGCGGTCGATCGACCAGGCGCTTGAGCGCGCCAAAGGCGGTCACGCCCGAGCACATCAACGTCGCCGCCTGATTGACCGGCAGCGGATCGTAATCCAGGAGGTACTTTGCGTCGGGCACCAAGACGTGGCTCGCAAAGCCGCCATCGATGCTGACGCCGAGAAACCGCTGTCTGGCACAGAGGTTTTCGTCGCCCTGCAGACACTCGCGACATTGGCCGCAGCCGATCCAGGGAAAAACCGCCTTGCTCGCACCGATCAACTCGCTCGATATTTCGGGACCGACTTCCTCGACGACGCCGGCGATCTCATGTCCCAATGTGAACGGCAGGGTCATGCCGCGCGTGGTGTCGAGGCGCTTGCCGCCGCCGAGATCGGCATAACCATCCTGGATGTGAAGGTCGGAATGGCACAGTCCGCAACGTTCGATTCGGACCAGAACCTCCCGCGCCGTTGGCTTGGGCGTATCGACGATGGTTTCGCACAGCGGCGCATCGAATTGGACCAGCGATTGGCGTCGCATGAGCGGCATGGCGTTCTCCTTGGGGGATATTCAATTGCTTTGGCGAATATTGGTCAATTCCCGCGCCATGGCAACAAAGCCGCTGATCGGAATGGTTTCTGCACGGCGGGTCGGGTCGACGCGGGCCGCAGCCGCGAGCTTTGCGGGATCGACCGATAAGGATTTGAGGCTTTGCCGCAACATTTTCCGCCGCTGCCCGAATGCAGCCGCAGCCACCTGCTCCAGCGCGCGGCGATCGCAGGTTTCGGGAGCGGAGCGGGGTATCAGTCGCACGACGGACGAAGTCACCTGGGGTTGCGGGACGAAGGCGGCCGGCGAAATATCGAACAGGATCCTGGTTTCGGCGCGCCAGTTTGCGAGCACGCCCAGCCGCCCATAAGCCTCATCATTTTCGCGCGCGACAATACGTTCGGCGACCTCGCGCTGAAACATCAACACCATCATGTCGTACCAGGGTGGCCAGGGTTCGAGCGACAGCCAGCCAATCAACAGCTGGGTTGCGATGTTGTAAGGCAGGTTGGCGACGATTTTGCCGCGGGTAGACCCGAGAAACGGGCGCGGGTCGAACTGCTGGGCGTCGGTGCAGACGACCTCAAGCCGCCCCGGATAACGGTGGGCGATCTCTTCGAGAGCAGGCAGGGCGCGCTGGTCGCGCTCCACCGCGATCACGTGGCGCGCGCCGAGCGCCAGCAAGGCACGCGTCAGTCCGCCCGGACCGGGACCGACCTCGACCACCGTTGCATCTTCAAGCGGACCTGCGGCACGCGCGATCCGCGCCGTCAGATTGAGGTCGAGCAGAAAGTTCTGGCCGAGCGATTTGCGCGCCGACAAGGCATGCTGGCGGATGACCTCGCGAAGTGGCGGGAGATCATCGATCGCGCTCATGCCGGCTGGGTCGTCGCCAAGCGGGCGGCAAGCCGCAGTGCCGCGATCAGGCTCGACGGGTTGGCCTTCCCGCTTCCCGCAATGTCGAACGCCGTGCCGTGATCAGGGGAAGTACGAATGAAGGGCAGTCCCAACGTCACATTGACCGCATCCTCGAATGCCAGTGTCTTGATCGGGATCAGCGCCTGGTCGTGATACATGCAGATGGCGCAATCGTAAGTACGGCGCGCGGTCTCGTGGAACATCGTGTCCGCCGGCAGCGGCCCTCTGATGTTCATGCCCTCGCTGCGGAGAATTTCGATGGCGGGAGCCACAATGGTTTCCTCGTCGGTGCCGAGTGATCCTTCTTCGCCCGCGTGCGGGTTGAGGCCGGAGACGGCCAGTCGCGGATTGGCGATGAGGAAGCGTGTCTTCAGGTCAGACGCCACAATGCGAACCGTCGTTACGATCAGGTCGGTTGAAAGTTGCGCGAGCGCTTCGCGCAACGAAACATGGATGGTCACCGGCACCGCGGCCAGCGCGGCGGACCACAGCATCATCACGGGCTGTGGCGTCCGGCCGCCCGTCGCTGCGAGTTCGGCGAGATATTCGGTGTGGCCGGGATGGCGAAAGCCCGCGCGATAAAGCACGCTCTTTGCGATCGGGTTGGTGACCACCGCACTGGCCCGTCCGGCCGTTGCGTCGTCGACCGCCTTTCGTATCGACGACATGGCGGCCTCGGCGCTGGTGCCATCGGGTTTACCAGGTTGTGCAGTCGCTGCTTGGCCGGTGGCGACCACCGGCAAAGCGTCCGCGAACACGTCGCATGCCTGGTGGGCACGAATCTCGGCCAGCTTGAGCTGAACTCCAAGGCTCTTTGCCCGCCGGGCGAGCAGGCCGGGATCGCCGAGCCAGTAAAAGGGCGGGAGCTTCAGCTCATCACGGCGCAGCCAAGCCTTGATGGTGATGTCGGGTCCGATACCTGCGGGTTCGCCTGATGTCAGCGCGAGAGGCTTTGCCATACGTCAACGATATTCGATCATCGCGGCTTTGCGGACTTCATGCAGGTACCATTTCGACTTGGCCTCGTACTTTTCGGAAAACATCTTTTCCCGAATTTCCTTCTTCTTGGGCGTATCGATCTTGGTCGGCTCCCTGGCACACAAGGCAACCATCTCCACCCCCTGCTTGGTCACTTCGGGTGCAGTCAAGTGGCCGATCGGTGTGTTGTCGAGAAGTTCGCGAAGGGAGGGCGGAATGTCGGCCGATGTCTTGGTCACGGCGCCCGGAAGCGCCGCGTTCTGCATCGATTTGAAGAACGAGTTCACTTCAGCGCAGGTCTGAATTCGCGCGCGCAGGGCCTCGGCCTCCTTTTTTCGCGTTTCGATGGCGTCGGCGGCAGAGCCCCGAGGGACGATCAGCACGACCGGCTGCATCTTGTATTCGAACGCCTGGGCGTCTGTCTTCTCCTCGATGCCTTGTTCCTGGAGCTTGTCGGTAACATCCTTTTCGCCGACCTGGAGGCTTTCCTTGTAGCGGCCACGGACCAAATTGCTCCAGACCATGTCGGCCCTCACGCGTAACTTCAGCGTGTCCGCTCGAATGCCCTGGGTTTCCAGGGATTTCGTCAGCTGTTCGGGCGTCACATGCATTCGCGAGCTCATCGCGGCGTAAGATTGATCGACGTCGCTCACAGAGGGATCGATGCCGAATTTCTTTCCTTCCTTGATCTTGACCTTCTCGTCTATCAGTTCGTCGATCACCTGCTTTCGATCGGGCGGTTTGTGGGTGCTGAGCATGAGCAACTTGCTGCGTTGCTCGATGTCATAGTTGGTGATGGGCTCGCCATTGACCATCACGACGATCTGCGCCTGCGCCGGCGTCCACGATCCCACCAAGACCGCGGGCACTGCGCAGCCCAGGATGAGAGCCCAAAGTCGACTTGGAATGTTGGTGAGCATGGTCATATTCGCTACGTTGGTCAGTCCCTGGGGGGTTGGAATTGACATTCGGTCGGCCCGCAAACTCGTGTCTTGCCGGCGGTCCTTGGATTCCAGCATTCGAAGGGGGCAAAATGCTGGAATCGGACCACTCAATTCTGGCAACGCCCCGCCCGGTAATTCGCCGGGTCAGATGCCCGGACTTTATTGCGCTGTCGTATTGGTACCGGCGAGGGTCCGCAAGCCGATCTGCAACATGAAAGCGTGTCCAAGTATTGGCGGCGAAGTTGTCGTTGCGTAGGAGAAGGACGTCACGTAGTTCGCCGCCAGCACGAAGCAGTCATCCACATAGCCGGCGCCGACGACGTATTGATTGATCTGGTTCGCAACAAGATCCCATCGCGCAGCTCCCGAGGCCACCCAGTTCGAAGCAACCTTGACCGATCCGCTGACAAGAATGCCTTCGCGGCGCGTCAGAAAGCCGATATCGGGTTGAGCGGCGTAATCGCCGTACAACACGCTCACCGACCAGCGGTCGAAGTTGGCGCGGCCTTCAGCCTCGAAGCGCTGGACGTTCCAGGTCGCCTGATCGAATCGCGCGCGTGTGCTGAAAGTAAAGACCTTGTTCGGCGAATAGCTGAGGCTGGCGACGTAATCGGATAGCGGGGTCTGCAGACCCGAATCGACCGCGGTATTGGTCACGTCGTGCACCGCGAAGGAATTCAGGCCGAACAGTTGATAGGATTCCCCGAACACCGCCGTGATCGCGCCGCCGCGATCGAACTGGGTGGTCGCCTGCACGCCGGCGTTGGCGCGGCCACCGCCTTCAACGCGGTCATAGCCAGAGAATTTGTCGACGCTGAACAGGTTGCTGGTATCGAACGTCATGCTCTGTGCGTCTTCGTTCGGCAGCTTGCCCGCATAGGGTTCGTTGGGACGGATGATGACCTGGGCGATCGGCTCCACGGTCGTGGTGCCCCACGGCTGAACGTTGATGAAGGGATAGCGATATTCGAGGCCGACGGTCGGCATCACCCGCAACGCCTCGGTGTCGCCGACGGGCAGGAAGTTCGAGACACCGGGCTGGTTCGAAATCGAGGCGTTGATGGCGTCGGCGCGAACACTGGCGAACGGGGTCCAGATTTCACCGGCCGAATCGGTGAAGGATCGCCGCCAATTCACCTCACCCGTCGCACGCGTGTAGGTTCCGGGCATGCCCCGCATCAGACAGTTGGCAGGCACGATACTCTTCGCCGGATCGGCAGAAGTTAATACCGAACACGCGCCGGTCGCGGCGGCCACCGCATTGATCGGATCAAACACCGCCTCATCACGCGTCAGATTAGTGAAGTTTGTCTTGTAGCTGACCTCGCCGCCGAGCACCGAGTGGTTGATCACGTTGGAATAGTCGATCACCGGCCAGATGACCGGCACCTGAGACTGGTTACCCGAGAGGCTGAGATAGTAGATCGTGCGGGCGTCGAAATAGCTGCGGTTGCCGACGCCCGTCAGGTAGAGTTGGGAAGGTGCTTCCGTCGGCAAGGCAAGAAACGAGCCGAACGCATCCTGATAAACAGAAAGCCTGTAGTCCTGCAAAAACTGAATGTCGGACAGCGCGACGCCTTCCCAGCCCCAAACCCATTTGTCGTTCAGCGCGAACTCGCCTTTGGTCTCGACGTCGCCGCGGAACCGACGATCTCCCGGCAGAGAGCCAAATGCACCGGGATCAAGTTGGTCGATGCCGGCGGCGCGGATTTGGTAGGCGCCATCGATCAGCCGCTGACGGAACTCACCCTGGAACAGCACGCCCTGCTGCGTCGTGAAACGCGGATTGAAGGTCAGGTCATAGTCAGGTGCGATCGCCCAGTAGAACGGTGTCTCGACGCCGAACCCGTACGACGAACTCGTCGTGTAGGACGGCATCAAGAAGCCCGTCTTGCGCTTCACGGTCGGATCGGGCGCGGAAAAATACGGGATATAGGCCAGGGGAACACCGAAAAATTCGAGCTGCGCGTTCTCGAAGTAGAGCATCTTGTTGATCTGGTCGTGAATGATGCGCATTCCCTTGACCTGCCATAATGGCGGCTTCTGCGGATCATCCTTGCAGGGCGCGCAGGCCGTGTAGACGCCGTTCTCGAAGACGGTGTAGTTGCCGCTGGAGCGGTCGGCCCGGCTCGCCGCCATGTGGGTCGAATCGGCGGTGTCGACGCGCAGCGAATCGACGAAGCCGTCGCGATAGTCGTCGCTTAAATCCAGGATACTGGCGTAAGTGATCTTGCCGTCCACATCGGTCAGGCGGATGTTGCCTTCGGCGTGCAGCCGCTTGGTCTTCTGATCGTAGATGACCTTGTCGGCCTCGACGCTGGTCCCGTTGTAAAACAACTGGACGTTGCCGACCGCCGACACCCGGGAGTTGTTGTAGTCGTAATCGACCTCGTTCGCCTGAACGAGCATCTGCCCGTCATTGGCCGGCCGGGCCGTTACCGGTTTGGGAGGCCTCGGATTGTAGGTGTAGACGAAGGATTGCGCCGAGGCCGTGGGTGCCGTTGCCAGTTCAAGGGAGCCGGCCAGGAGAAGGCCAAGGAGGATGCCGACAACCGGCCCGCAGGCAGCAGGCAAGCGAATACGATTGCGGCGCGCGAACGCGCGTCGCCCGAAGGCAGACGACGACCTTTCTTGGAGGGCGGCGACAGCGGCCACTACCCGTCCTCCTGGTACAACAAGGCCAAAAAGCCGGTGAGGCCGCCCACGCAGACAGGCAGCCACGCCGATGCGATCGGATGCATCAGTTCAGCCTTGCTCAAATCCTCGGTTACTTTGGATAGAACGTAGAGCAGAAAGCCCGCTCCAACGCCACTCAAAACCATCTTTTGCACGCCCCCGAATCGGAAGAATCGGAGACTGACGGCAGCGGCCAGCATAACCATTGCCGCAAGCAGAAATGGCTGGGCGAGGAGCTTGTGGTATTGCAATCGGTACCCGGCGGTCGCGAATCCGGAGCTTTCAGAAGACCGGATGTAGCCGGGTAGTTGCCAGAAAGACACAGTCTCGGGGGTGGAGAAGCTGTTGCGAACCTGGGCCGGCGTCAGGCTGGTGCTGAGCGAAAGGCTATCCTGCTCAACCGGGGGGGCATCGAGGGTGTAGCGCCGCACAGATTTGAATAGCCAGCGCCCTTCCTCAAGGGTGGCCTGCTGCGCCTCGAGTCGTTCCCTGAACCGGTAATCATTGTCGAAGCGGAATATAGTCAGACCCGTCAGGCGCACGCCCTGCTGCTCGCTACGGGCCGCGTTGATGATGGCCTGGCCATCGCTGTTGACCTGGTTGATCCAGAAACCGGACGCATCCTGCACGCCGCCACCGGGCGCCGAACCGAACAGCTCGGCTTCCATCCGCTTGGAGAGTTCGCGCAGATTCGCAGACATCGGATTGTAAACGGCCGTAGCGGCGATCCCGAGCATGATCGCGCTCGCCAGCGCCGGCGCAATGAATTGCCAGGCCGAAACGCCGGCAGCCCGTGCAACCACCAATTCCAGTCGCCGCGAAAGGGCCAGATAGCAGGTCATCGCCCCGATCAGGATGCAAAACGGCATCATCTTTTCGAGCAATTGCGGAACGCGGAACAGCGAGGTCTCCGCCACCGTAACGGCGGAAACCTCGACCAGCCCCGACGTCTTGCGGACCATCTCGATGTAATCGACCAGCACCAGAAGCATGAAAATGCCGGCAAACACGCCGAGCGCCGAGACCACGAAACGGCCCGCGAAATAACGCCCCAACGTGTTTGTGATCATGCTCATGCTGCGGCGGGCCTTCCGAACAGCCGCAGCAAGCGCGCGCTCGATTTGTTGATGGCTTCCATCGCCGCTGCCGGCGGTTCTATGACGATTCCGCCGACGATGATCCAAAAGCTTGCGCCGATCGCTGCAGCCAGCATCAGATATTGGACAAATGCCGCGAGCGGTGTTTTGACCGCCATGACGGAGCAGGCGAATCCCGCCATCCGCAGCCCGAAGACGGCGAGGATGGCCCCGCCGATCGAAAAATTTCGGCTCTGCCGCGTCGTGCGTGGAGCACCGAGAAAGGCAAAGGTGAGTGCCGCAAAGGCGAAGGGATAAATTGGTGCCATGAAGCGGTCATGCAACTCGGCACGGAATTGGCCGGGCAGTTGTTGGTAAACCGGATCGCTGGCGGAAGGCGACAGCAGTTCCCAGAGATAACGTTCGCGAATGCCGAGCGCGACGTCGTGGCCCTGGTTGGAGAACTTCGACATGTCGAATCCGTAGCGACCGAACGCTACCAGTGCCGGGTCGCGCTTGCCGGCCTCGAAGCGCTCGAGATTTCCATCTTCCAGAATCAGGATTGAGCCGCCTTCGTTCTTAACGATCGTGCCATGGTCGGCGACGATGCTGATCCGTTCCTTCGGATCGCGGCGGTCATCGATGAAGATTCCGACCAGCAGGCCGCCCGGTTGGCGCTCGCGGATGCGAATCGTGAGGTTTTGATCGAGTTGGGCGAAGCGGCCCGGTTGCAAAATATTGGCGAGCACGTCCGCGGTGATTTCGGCATCCCACTGCTTGAGCCTGCGCATGCCGTCGGGAGCGAGATAGGAGGCGATGAAGGCAACCAGCAGCGCTACCACCAGGGTAGCGAGCAGAAATGGATGGAACAGCCGGAGCGGCGACAAGCCGGCTGCATTCATCACGATGATTTCCGAATCGGTCGCAAGCTTGTTCAGCGTGTGCGAGATCGCGATCATCAAGGCGATCGGCGAGATGATCAGAACCAGTGCGGGAATGACGAGGCTGGTGACGCCAAGGAAGGTCAGGATGGTTTGTCCTTGGCTGGTCATGAGATCGATGCCGCGCAGCGCCTGGGTAATCCAGATCACGCCAGTGAGGCTGACCAGGACCACCGCAAACGACGCAAGCGTCGTGCGAAAGATATACCTGTCGATCGACCCCATCGTTACCGCACGACCCCCGTCAGACGCGCCGGAATAGGCAAACTCGACCAGTCCCCAATCGGGAGCCCCCTGACCGCGGCCGCCGCGCTCCCTGCCGGCTTATTCTCACTATCATCCCGTTGATCCGTCAACAAAATGGCTGCTCCAAGGCGCCCTTGCGGGATAGTTAACAATTCGGCTTATGTGGCTCCGCATCCACGAGGCCCCTTGGCAGTGCGGCGGGGGACGGGCCATAGTTGGCCCGAGCCCTGTCGGACGTCTATCGCGCCCGGGGAAGAGTGCATTCGAACGCCGCAGCAGCCTCCCGCCCCGGCGACAGCCCTGATTTTGGAGGATTTTCCCATGACCGACGCCGTCAAGGTCGGCTTCGTCCCGTTTTCAGCCCCCGCTCGCGGGACTTTGGTGGCCTTTTGCGATGATCGGCTGGAATTCGGCCCCGCGACCGAAAAAGTGCTGGGCGATGCGATCGGCTTGGTCAAGCGGGCTGCCGAAACCAACCAATTCAAGGGGAAAAGCGCCGCGGCGCTCGACATTTTGGCCCCAGAAGGCCTTAAGGCCAAGCGCCTGATCGTGATGGGTGTGGGCAAGCTTGTCGACATCAAGGACACCGACTTTCTCAAGCTGGGCGGCGCGGCCGCCGGCAAACTGGCGGCCGGCAATGGACCGGTGACCGTCGTCGCCGAACTGCCCGGTGGTGCCATGAAACCCGCTCAGGCAGCCGCCATAGCCTCCGGCATCCGCCTGCGAGCTTATAAATTCGATCGCTACAAGACCAAGAAGAAGGAGGGCGAGGAGCGCACCCTGCGCGCCGACGTCTCGCTCGCGGTGGACGACACAGCCGCAGCACGAAAGGCTTTCTTGCCAAACGCACAGATTGTCGACGGCGTCATCGTCGCCCGCGACCTGGTCAACGAACCGCCGAACGTCCTGTTTCCGGTGGAATTCGCCCGTCGCGCCACCCAGCTGCGCAAACTCGGTGTCGGAGTAGATGTGCTCGACGTCACCGCGATGAAGAAGCTCGGAATGGGCGCGCTGCTCGGTGTCGCCCAGGGTTCGGCGCGGCCGGGCCGAACCGTCATCATGCGTTGGAATGGCGGCATGCGCGGTAATCAACCGCTTGCCTTTGTGGGAAAGGGCGTCTGTTTCGACACCGGCGGCATTTCCATCAAACCATCGGGAAGCATGGAGGACATGAAGGGCGACATGGGGGGAGCGGCCTGTGTCGTCGGATTGATGCATGCGTTGGCGGCGCGGAAAGCGAAGGTCAATGCGGTTGGTGCCATCGGCCTTGTCGAGAACATGCCCGACGGCAACGCGCAGCGTCCCGGCGATATCGTCACCTCGATGTCTGGACAGACCATCGAAATTATCAACACCGATGCCGAGGGCCGGCTGGTTCTGGCGGATGTGCTCTGGTACGTGGCGAAGAAATTCAAGCCGAAATTCATGGTTGATCTTGCGACGTTGACCGGCGCGATCATGGTCGCGCTCGGCACCGAATATGCCGGCCTGTTCTCGAACAATGACGAACTGGCTGAACGCCTGACCAAGGCGGGACTTGCGACGGGGGAACGCGTCTGGCGCATGCCGCTGGGTCCGGAATACGACAAGCAGATCGATTCGCAATTCGCCGATATGAAAAACACGGGCAATCGCCATGGCGGCTCGATTACCGCGGCGCAATTCCTGCAACGCTTCGTGGACGGCACCAATTGGGCTCACCTGGACATCGCGGGAACCGCGATGGGGGCGCCGAAAACCGAGATCAATCAAAGTTGGGGTTCAGGATTTGGCGTTCGGCTGCTCGATCGGCTCGTGGCAGATTATTACGAACGCTAGGTACGCCATTCGCCGTTCGTGCGGGCAACGCGAGTTCGACGGCAATTTCGGACCGAAGCGAGTCGCCACAAGGCCGGATGGCTGGTTCGCCTCTCCCTCTAACCTTCGCAACAAGCGGCAGCGGAATACGGATTTGAGAACCGGGGGCTGAACCGATGACGGAAGTTCTATTCTACCATCTGCAGGACATGACCCTGGAAAACGTCCTGCCGCCACTTCTTGAGAAATCGCTGGCGCGCGGCTGGCGTGTCGTCGTGCAGTCGGCGTCGGAGGAGCGCGCCGACGCGCTGGACGCTCACTTGTGGACCTACCGCGATGATTCCTTTCTCCCGCACACCACCTGGCGTGCCGGCGACGCTGAGGATCAGCCGATCGTGCTTGCGGTAGAGGAGGGCAATCCGAATCGAGCCAATGTGAGATTTCTGGTCGACAGCGCCCCGTTGCCGGAGGACTCCGGTTCCTATGAGCGGATCGTGTTGGTTTTCAACGGCGACGACGGCGAGGCACTGGCGGCCGCGCGCACCGCCTGGACCGATTGCAAGACGAGGGGATTCGAGGTGACTTATTGGCAGGCCGACGAAAGTGGCCGGTGGCAGCGGCGCGATTAGTACGTTCCTTCGATCAAAGATAATGTGTAGTTTCCATCCGTGACCTTGTATAAAGCCACCATCGTGCCGCAAAGTGATGGTGGGACAATCGCTTAAGGCGTTGCTGGGACCGCTTCATCGTGACAGCCAAATTTCATCGTGGGAATTCAGTGCTGGCGCTGCTTGTGCTGGCGCCCCTGATCGTGGGCTGCGGAGCCACGACCTCCGATATCTTTTCGTCCGATCTGTTGTCGAAAGATGCGGAGTGGTTTTCGCGCAGCGGCAGGCTTTTCATCAGGAACGTTTCGATCGAGACGCCGCCCTTGACCCCCGACAAGCCCGTCACTGCCGAAGATCTCGTCAGCGCCGAGGGCGCATGCCCCGGAATGACTTCCGCCGGCGTTGCGTCAAACGCCAATGCTTCCTCCGACGGCGCGGCTGCCGCCACCACAGGAGCGGTTGCGCTCGGCCACACCGAGTGCGATGTCGTTCGTGGAATCGGCGCGCCCGACAACGTCAGCATCTCAAACAATGCGCGTGGTGAGCGGGTCGCGGTGGTTAATTGGTCGCGCGGACAACGCGCCGGAATCTATACATTCACCGCCGGGCGGCTGACATCGATCGAGCGCGGAGCAGAGCCCGCGGCAGAGCCGAAGGCTGCCAAGCCGAAAAAGAAAAAGCCCGCCGCGACCTGATCGCTTTTCGCTCTGCCGCGTCTGCCGGTTCAGCCGGCCGCCTCGTCATGTTGCGAGCTCGCCGCCAGCCATTCTTCCTCGGCCCGATGCAGCGCGTCTGCCGCGCTGGCGCGGGCCTTGCTCAGTTGCGCAGCCTGCTTCGGATCGCGCTTGAACAGGTCCGGGAGTGCCAATGCGGCGTCGATCTTGGCAATGATGTCACCGATGCGTGCAATCTCCGCTTCCGCGTCCGAGATTCTTTGCTTCAGAGGTTGGCGCTTTTCTTTGCCGTTGCGCGATGCCTTGTCGCGGTCGACGCTGCGTTGGTTGTTGTCGCGGTCGCGGGAATTGGATCGCGCGCCGCGCGCGGACAAAACCGTGCGACGATAATCGTCGAGGTCGCCGTCGTAAGCCATCACCCCATGGTCGGCCACGACCCAGAGTTGATCGGCACAGGCCTCGATCAGGTATCGATCGTGGGAAACCATGATGACCGCGCCGGGAAATTCGTTGATAGCCTCGGCCAGCGCCGCCCGGCTGTCGACATCGAGGTGGTTGGTGGGCTCGTCCAGGATGATCAGGTTGGGGCCGAAGAAGGTCGCAAGGCCCAACAACAGGCGCGCCTTTTCGCCGCCCGACAAACTCTCGACCAGTGCGTCGGCTGCCTTGCCCGAGAAGCCGATGGCGCCGGCCCGGCCGCGCACATTGGATTCGGGCTGGTCGGGCATCAGCCGGCGAATGTGATCGTAGGCGGAGGCGTCGACGTCGAGTTCGTCGAGCTGGTGCTGCGCGAAATACCCGACCGAAAGTTTCTCCGCACGGGTGACCTGGCCCGAGAAAGGCGCCAGCTTGTTGGCCAGCAGTTTGACGAGCGTCGACTTGCCGTTGCCGTTGGCGCCCAGCAGCGCGACGCGGTCGTCGGTGTCGATCCGCAACGTAATGCGATTGAGGACCGGCCGCTTCGGCTCGTAGCCGACCGACACCTGATCGAGAGCGATGATTGGCGGCGAAAGCATTTTCTCGGGTGACGGGAAGGAAATCTCGCGCACCTCCTGCGTCACCAGTGCGGTCACCGGCTTCATTCGTTCCAGCATTTTGACACGGGATTGGGCCTGGCGGGCTTTGGAAGCCTTGGCCTTGAAGCGGTCGACGAAGGCCTGCAATCGCTTGCGCTCCTCGGCCTGCCGCCTGGCGTGCCTGGCCTCCAGCATTTCGCGCGCTGCGCGCTGTTCCTCAAACGACGAGTAGCTTCCCTTGTAGAGCGTCAGCTTGCCGCGATCGAGATGGAGGATTTGATCGACGGAAGTCTCGAGCAGGTCGCGATCGTGGCTGATGACGATGACGGTCCGCGGATAATTGGCCAGATGATCTTCGAGCCACAGCGTGCCCTCGAGGTCGAGATAGTTGGTAGGTTCGTCGAGCAGCAGGAGGTCAGGCGCCGAAAACAACGTCGCGGCAAGCGCGACGCGCATACGCCAGCCGCCCGAAAATTCGGAACAGGGTTGGTTCTGCTCGGACGCCGAAAACCCCAGACCGCTGAGGATCGCAGAGGCGCGGGAGGGAGCGGAATGGGCGTCGATATCAGCCAGCCGGGTGTGAATCTCGGCGATGCGAATGGGATCGCAGGCGGTTTCCGCCTCGCGCATCAGGGCGTCGCGCTCGAGGTCGGCTTTCAATACAACCTCGAGCAGGCTCTCCGGACCGTCGGGCGCCTCCTGCGCGAGGCTGCCGATGCGCCAGCGGGGCGGAAACGCGATGGTCCCGGTCTCGGTCGGCAAATCGCCGCGGATGGCGCGAAATAGCGTCGACTTCCCGACCCCGTTTCGCCCGACGAAGCCCACGCGTGCGCCGGGCACGATTTGCACGGAACTGTGATCGATCAGAAGCCGCCCGGCAAGGCGAACCGAAATGTCCGTGATGAGGAGCATACGGGCTTTTCACCGCGACGCCCGGAAAACGCAACCCGTATGATGAGGGCCGTGAAAACAATTCTCCAGAAGGACCCTTTACCGCTGGTTCGACTTCGTTCCGCCATTTTCGCGCCGGCGCAATTCTTCGACCAGGTAGGAAAGACGCGAGGACAGGCGCGAGGGCTCCAGCCGGAAGTTCTCCTTCAGTCGTTGAGCAACAGCCTCACGAATCGAACGGCTCGTCTTGTGGTCAATCGGTTCGCTATCGTCATTGATTCGATTGTCCATGACGCAGTGCCTCCCGGCGATTTCAAAGTAGTGTCGAACCAAGTCATCGAGATGGAAAATGTTTCCGGAAAGGGGCCGCATAGTTTCGGCTTTAGTTAAGTTTTAATGAAGCCGACGAAAGTTCCCGACGGTTGAACAAAACAATAGCCCCGGTCACACCAGGACCGGGGCTATTGAGATTCAGGATGGCCGCAGTGATCAATAGCAGCGATTGATCAGCCGCCAACGGGGTCCCCAAGGGGTCGGAACCAGCCGCCGCACATAGCAGCCGCCATAACCGTCGTAGCCATAGCCGTAGTAGGCGGGGCCGCCGACGAAAAAGCGCGAGCCCACAAAGCCACGATGCCAACCGCCATGCCAGCCGCCCCAGGCGGAGGCGGAGGTCGGTGCCAGCGCGGCCGCACCCAGCGAAGCCGCGGCGACTGCGACAAGCGAGAGTTTGCGTAACATGGTTATTCTCCTCAGATTCGGCGCTCGCGCGCCATCGGTGAAAAGCACTGCCCCTGACGCCTGTTCGAAACGGGGAGGCGTTGGGTTGACAGAAGGCTACGCCGTGGCGGCTGAACGAGACCGGGATGACCGTTTCAGAGAGGGTTCACCTTGGTGAAATTGTCGTAATCCTCGCGGCAAATACCCGCCGGCCGGGGCCGTCGCAGATCAGCTGTCGCTTGCCGTGCACCGATGGCGCCGATATAAGCCCGCAACTTCCATCAGCGCTCCCCGGGGACGAAATCATGGCGATCGAACGCACCTTTTCCATCATCAAGCCGGACGCGACCGCACGCAGTCTGACCGGCGCCATCAACGCGCTGATCGAGAAGGCCGGGCTTCGCATCGTTGCCCAGAAACGTATCCGCATGACCCGCCAACAGGCCGAAACTTTTTACGCCGTGCACAAGGCCCGTCCCTTCTTCGGCGAGCTGGTGGATTTCATGACTTCGGGCCCGGTGGTCGTTCAGGTCCTCGAAGGCGAAAGCGCCATTCTGAAATACCGTGACGTAATGGGAGCGACCGATCCGTCCAAGGCCGCGGAGGGCACCATCCGCAAGCTGCATGCAAAATCCATCGGTGAAAACTCGGTGCATGGTTCGGATGCGCCCGAGACGGCGGTAATCGAGATCGCTCAATTCTTCTCGGGCAACGAAATCGTCGGCTGATTGACAGCGGCGCGGGCGGGCCATCTAGTGGCCTGATTCCAGCAGTTTTGGTTACAGCGGTCATCTTTGCGAAGCTGGAATCGAGGGACCATTGGCAAATGCAGACACGAGTGGGGTTCCGGGTTTGATATTCGCTTGCTCGAGTCAGCGGCCTTGTGGCTTGCGAGCGGCAAACCCACTCCGCTGGCCGACGTGAGGTGCGGGCCGCAAGCCGCTTGCGGTCGAGGGGGGTAGGCTGTGAACTGGCTTTTGCAGGTCGTTGATCCCGCAAACATAGGCGCCTTTTTCGCGCAGACCCGGGTCGACATGCAGACGCCGGCGTTTTGGCTGGCGGTCGGCAAGATCATCTGGATCAACGTGTTGTTGTCCGGCGACAATGCGCTGGTGATCGCGATGGCCTGCCGCGGCCTGCGCGGCCGCCACCGCCTCTGGGGCATGATCATCGGCGCCGGCATCGCCGTCATTCTGCTGATCGCCTTCACCGGCGTCGTGGCGACCCTGATGGCGCTGCCCTATCTGAAGCTCATCGGCGGCATCGCGCTGATCGTCATCGCCGCAAAGCTCCTGGTGCCCGAAGATGAAGACGACGAAATCGCCGCGGGCACTACGCTCTGGCACGCGATCCGCATCGTCGTCATCGCCGACATCATCATGAGCCTGGACAATGTGATTGCGGTAGCGGCCGCCGCCAATGGTCAGCTCTCGCTCCTGATCCTGGGCCTCGCCATCAGCATTCCCATGATTATCGCCGGGGCCGCGCTTATCATGCTGGTGCTGGACCGGTTTCCGGTCCTGGTCTGGCTGGGCGCGATCCTGCTCGGCTGGATCGCCGGCGAGGTGATGGAGACCGATCCGGCGGTTCAGCCCGTGCTGCACCAGCTTCTCGACGGGACCATTGCTCTGCATATCGATGCGCAGTCGGCGGTTCTGGGGATATCGCCGAATCTCAACCTGGTGGGAGAGCTTGACGAATACATCGCCTCGATCCTCGGCGCGGTTATCGTCCTCGTGGTTGGCTCAATCTGGCGAAGGCGAAGGCTGCGAGAGCTCGACGATCTCGCCCTGCCTGATCGGGGTGAGGTGATGCAGAAGTTCGAACGGTCGTAGGAGGCGATCCCGTGGCCGGGTTGCCCGCAATCCCCTAACGCCGGACGATCGATCCCGAGCGACCGACGAGGCGAGCGAGCTGTCGGAAACGGCCGCCGACGCGGTCGGCGACCAGGTCGACCAGCTTGTGCTCGAACACCAGCATGAGTTTGCGGCCATGACTGCGAAAATGGGTCGCCGGCAGCACGTCGGTCTGCGCCGCCGAGATCAGATGGGCGACGCGCAATGCAGCGCCCAGCAGGCGCGCGCGCTCCAGCATCGCGGGCGGCACCAACTCCTGAATCTCCATGGGTGGTTCGTTCTGCTCGCTGAGGCCCGCGTAGCGGAAAAAAACCGACAGCGCCACGAAGGCCCGGCCCTGGTGGCTGATCGAGCCGAAATTCCCGTTCAGAATAAGATTGAGCGTTTCCTCGCCGCGATGGTCAGGGTGCACCCGCCATCCAATGTCGGACAGAAGGCAGACGGCGTGGCGCAGGCGGCGGTCTTCTTCCGTTTCGCGCAATTTCACCACCCGTACCAGACGATCGGTCCATTCGCTCAATTCCTCGGCGTGACGCGCCGACCGCGACAAGAGCTTGTTCAGTTCCTGGGCGGCGCAGATAAATCCGTCCCTGGCGCGTTCGTTTTCCGGCAACATTTCGTAGAGCAGGCCTTCGCGCACACCGAAGGTGGAAAATACGATGGTCTTCGGTTGAGCGACCAGAATGACATATTCGAGAACAAGCGCGGCATAAGCCAGCAACGGTCGCCGCGCGTCGGCAATGACCTCGATATCGGCGAGCATGTCGGCCGCCGCCAGACGACGCACGCGACGCACGAAATCAAGCGCTTCCTGCGCCGGTATCGAATAGCCGTGCATGACTCCGAGCTGATATTCGCTCTGGATGATATGAATGCGCGCCAGCGCGCGCCAGGTCCCGCCGACGGCGTAGAATGCGCGGCCACGACCGGCCCTGAGATGCGCGATCCCGGAAAGCTCGGAACTGACGATGCGCTCGGCGCGCTTGAGTGACTTGTGCGACAGATCCTGCAGCGCAAGGCTCCCGAGCGGCAACGTGACGCCGCGGCGAACGCGGTTGCCGCGTACATTGACGAGTTCGAGAGATCCGCCTCCGAGGTCGCCGACGATGCCATCCGGCCTGTGAATGCCCGAGATGACGCCAAGCGCAGATAATTTCGCCTCGCGCGGCCCGGACAGGATTTCGATGGGCACGCCGCAGATGCGTTCAGCCTGGGTGATGAAATCCGCCCCGTTGCGGGCATCGCGGCAGGCAGCGGTGGCAATCGCGTGCACGCGACGTACCTTCATAACCCTGCAGACTGCGCGAAATCGCCGCAACGAGGTCAAGGCCTTGTCGACGGCATCCGGGGCGAGCAGCCCGGTCGTCTGGACTTCCCGGCCGAGCCCGCACAGCGCCTTTTCGTTGAAGATCGTGATCAGGCTGCGCGCCATCGCTTCATAAACGACGAGACGCACCGAGTTCGAGCCGATATCAATGACCGCGACGCTGGGTGCGCGCTTGCGCGGCCGCTTCACTGGCAATGCCCCTTATGACGATTGCTGGCGCTCGGTACGGCGGGTGAGGCGGCGCGGCGATGATTCCTTGAGCGACTTTCCACGGCCCGAAAGACTCGGATTCGTCATGAAATAATTGTGCAGGTTGAAGGGTTCCTCGCCCTTCGCGGCCTTCATACGCGTTGACGATCCATCCGGCAACAATTGCCAGCTTTGCTCGGTATCCTTGAGGTTGGCCACCATGATCTGCTCGAGAACCTGCTGATGCACCGTGGGATTTTGCAACGGACAGAGGATCTCGACGCGGCGATCGAGGTTGCGAGGCATCATGTCGGCCGAGGAGATATACACAGCCGCCTTCGCGCTCGGCAGGCCCTGGCCCATGCCGAAGCAATAGATGCGGCCGTGCTCGAGGAATCGGCCGATGACCGATTTGACGCGGATGTTCTCCGAAAGCCCCGGGATCCCCGGCCGCAGGCAGCATATTCCGCGCACCACCAGTTCGATCGAAACGCCGGCCTGTGAGGCCTCGTAGAGGGAATCGATGATTTCCGGATCGACCAGCGCGTTCATCTTGAGCCAGATCGCGGCAGGCTTGCCGTGACGGGCAAAGGCCGTCTCGGCGCAAATATGCTCGAGCATTCGCTTGCGCAGGGTGAGCGGCGATACCGCCATTTTTTCGATGTCGCTCGGCTCGGCATAGCCGGTGATGTAGTTGAACACACGCGCAGCATCTCGTCCGATGATCGGATCGGAAGTGAAATAGGACAGATCGGTATAAATTCGCGCGGTCACCGGGTGGTAGTTTCCCGTCCCGGTGTGGACATAGGTCGTCAAGCTTCCGCCTTCGCGTCGAACGACCATCGACAGCTTGGCATGGGTCTTGAGTTCGAGAAAACCGTAGACCACCTGAACGCCGGCGCGTTCGAGGTCGCGAGCCCAGCGGATGTTGGCTTCCTCGTCGAATCGCGCCTTGAGCTCGATCAGCGCCGTCACCGATTTTCCCGCTTCAGCCGCCTCGGCCAGCGCGCGCACGATCGGCGAATTGATTGACGTGCGATAAAGTGTCTGCTTGATGGCGACGACGTCGGGGTCGCGCGCGGCCTGTTGCAGGAACTGCACGACGACGTCGAACGATTCATAGGGATGGTGAACGATCAGGTCTTTTTGCCGGATGGCGGCGAAGATGTCCCCGCCGTGATCGCGCACGCGCTCGGGATGGCGGGGGACATAGGGCGCGAATTCGAGATCGGGCCGGTCGAGCCTTGTGAGTTGCGAAAGCTCGTTCATGGCCAGTACGCCGTCGACCAGAAAGACCTCGTCATCGGCTGCGGAGAGCGCGCGCTGCACGAAGGCGCGGAGCTCCTCTGGCATTTTCGCTTCCATTTCGAGCCGGATCACCGATCCCCGCCGCCGCCGTTTCAGCGCGGTTTCGAACAGGCGGACCAGGTCTTCGGCCTCTTCCTCGATTTCGAGTTCGGAATCCCGGATGATGCGGAACGCGCCCTGACCCTTGACCGTGTAGCCAGGAAACAACCGACCGATGAAGAGGCCGGTTGCCTGCTCAAGCGTGATCAATCGCACCGCGCCGTCCTTGCCCGCAGGCAGGCGAATGAAGCGATCGATCTTGCCGGGCATGCGAATGAGAGCGTTCATCGGCTTGCCGTCGGAGAGTCGCGCCAGTTGCAGCGCGACCGTGAACCCCAGACTCGGAATGAAGGGGAAGGGGTGCGCGGGATCGATCGCAAGCGGGGTGAGCAACGGGAAGATGTTGTGGAGGAAATGGTCTTCGATCCAGACCCGCTCGGGCTTGGTGACATCACGCCCGTCGACGAGAATGATGCCAACGTCGGCGAGGATCGAGCGAAGGTCACGCCAGATCGCCTGCTGGTCGATCGCAAGCTGTGACACCGTCTCGTTGATGAGCACGAGCTGCTCGGAGGGCGTCCGTCCATCGGGACTGCGCTCGGTGATACCTTCGCGTACCTGGGCCTTGATGCCGGCGACGCGGACCATGAAGAATTCGTCAAGGTTATTGGCGGAAATCGAAAGGAACCGCACGCGCTCGAGCGCGGGATGGCGCAGATTGACCGACTCTTCCAATACCCGGCGATTGAAATGCAACCAGGACAGCTCCCGGTTAATGAAACGTTCCGGGCTGCTGGCAATCGAGGGAATAGCGCCCGTGTCGCTATCTTTCTCTTTAGTTACAATGGTTTGTACGGAATCCATTAGGTTCTGGTCCAATTCAAGTCACACCTTTTTGGCGATTCCGGCACGGACGGCACAAACCATGTGGGATCGCGGTGACGCTTCAATGACATGATGTTCGCCCCACCCCTGCCGTCAAGGTGCGGGGGAAGGGTCTGTCAGCCCACTGGCGCGCAGAACCTCGGCTGCCAGCGCGCGGGTGACTGGCCGGCCGAGCCGCAAGGCCTCGGCGTCCAGGAGTTCCACGACCCGCCGCACCGCCGCGTAAGAGCGCTCAATTCGGTTGGTCAAATAAGCTACCACGGTCTCGTCAATGGCAAGCTGGCGGTCCGCACAGAATTTGACGATCAGGGCGCGAAACAGGTGATCGTCCGGCGGAAGCAGTGAAACGGTCGGCAAGGCGCGCAACCTTGAACGAAGGTCTCGCAGCTCGATCTGAAACGCGGTGGGCGGGGTGCGGGCGGTGATTAGCACGAACGCTCCATCTTCGCGCGCCAAGTTCAGGAGATGGAACAGCGCGCGCTCGTCGACATCGGAGGATTTCAAATCTTCCAGGACGAGCGCTCCCGTGGCCAACGCACCCGGCACCGCGGTCGCCGTCAATGCGTGCGCCGATATCCCGCGCGCGCCCGACTGTTCCGCCCAAATGGCCGCGAGATGGCTCTTGCCGGAACCTTCGGGTCCGACCAGCAGCATGATGCGGTTCGGCCAGTCCGGCCAACTATCGATCAGGGCAAGGCCGGCGGCATTTGCCGGTCCTTCGAGGAAATCGTCGCGTGTAAAGCTCTCTGCGTGCGGAAGAGCGAAAGCCAGCTGACGGGGTTGAACGCGGCCTGCCACGCAAGAGCTCCGATTCCGAAGTTCGCAAGCTATCGCGGCGACCTCTGATGCGAACTTCGGAATCAAAGGAGCTCTGGCAACTTTGCTGATTCTAGTGCGGCTTTGAATTTGAAGTTCCTATCACGAACTTGCCGCGATACCGATAGGAACTTCAAATTCGCCGCACTAGTCTCCATGCCCGGTCGAGACGCGGGTGTTCGGAACGGGTGGTCCGATCCTAACATTCGCCTGTTGCTGTCGCGAACACTCTTGCGAAGGTTTGGATGAGGGGGCCACCGGCAATCGGCAAATCCATCCCGCTAGCGCGCCTCGATGGTGCTCATATGCCTTACCCACTCCACGAGATAGAGAGATACGGAAACCAAAGTAAAGACCGTTACCAGAAACATCAGGATCAGGTCATACGGCGTCGGCGTGAAACCGAAGCTGAGCGAGGCAAGGACGAGTGCCGCAAAGGCCACCTGCGCCGCCGTATTGAGCTTGGAGACCATCAATGGCTTCATCGGGATTGGTTTGCCGAACAACCATGACACAATCACGGCGGACACGATCATGATGTCGCGCGAGACCACGAGAATAACGATCCAGCGTGGTACCGCGCCCCAGATTCCGAGCGCTACATAGATCGAAACCAGCAGCGCCTTGTCGGCCAGGGGATCGAGCAGGGCTCCCAGTTCGCTGGCCATGTTGAATCGCTTGGCGAGAAAACCGTCGACGGCGTCGCTGACGCCCGCAATCAGGAAGATCGCAAGGGCGATTTCCATCTGACTGGAGGCAATCGCCCAAACGATAATGGGCACCAATATGATGCGGCCCAGCGTGATGATATTCGGAATACTCAACTCGGTCGCTTCCCGGTACCGGCCTGTTGTGCGAAGGATCCCGCCCGTTGCGGGGGTGAACCGGTCCTTGTCTACATAGTATATGCCCGTATTCGTTGCGAGCCATTGCACACCGGCGGAATCCGACGTAACCCCACCGCACCAGCATCTGGAACATGCCATGGCCGAGCGCAGGAACGGGGTGAGTTACGCCGATTCGGGCGTCGATATCGACGCCGGCAATCGCCTGGTCGATCTCATCAAACCGATGGTTCGCGCCACGGCACGCCCGGGCACTGACGCCGAAATCGGTGGTTTCGGCGGATTGTTCGACCTGAAGGCGGCCGGCTTCAAGGATCCGGTTCTGGTCGCCGCTACCGATGGCGTTGGCACCAAGGTCAAGATTGCGATCGAGACCGGCCTGCATGGCAGTATCGGAATTGACCTCGTGGCGATGTCGGTGAACGACCTCGTGGTGCAGGGCGCAGAACCGCTGTTCTTTCTGGATTACTTTGCCTGCGGCAAGCTCGATCCGGAGGCGACGGCCGCGATCGTCGCAGGGATCGCCGAGGGCTGCCGGGAATCCGGCTGCGCGCTGATCGGGGGCGAGACCGCCGAGATGCCCGGCCTCTACAAGGAAGGCGATTACGATCTGGCAGGCTTTGCGGTCGGCGCCGTCGAACGGGGCGCAGCCCTGCCGCGACCCGATATCGCGGCCGGCGATGCGGTGCTGGGACTTGCCTCTTCCGGCGTTCATTCCAACGGCTTTTCCCTGGTGCGCAAGATCGTCGAGATCTCCAGTCTCTCGTTCGAGGCCCAGGCTCCGTTCTCGCCCGTCATGACGCTGGGCGGCGCCTTGCTGACGCCGACGCGGCTCTATGTGAGGTCATGCCTGCGGGCGATCCGGGAAACCGGGGCAGTCAAGGGGCTTGCGCACATCACCGGTGGCGGGTTCACTGATAACATCCCGCGAATCCTGCCGAAACATCTCGGGGTCGATATCGACCTGGCGCGTCTGCCTGTGTTGCCGGTGTTCAGATGGCTGGCGCAGCAGGGAAGCATCGCCGAAGCTGAATTGCTCCGCACTTTCAATTGCGGGATAGGCATGATCGCTGTCGTAAGGGCAGATGCGGTCGAAGCGATCACGGAAGTTCTCGCCGACGCGGGTGAGAGCGTCACGGCGCTGGGCGAAGTGATCCCGGCAACGGGCGAGCGCCGCGTGGTCTATAGCGGCCATCTCGATCTTTCATGGTGAGACCGGACGTGGATCGTGCCTCACCGAAACGCCGTGTCGCCATCCTGATTTCAGGCCGCGGTTCGAACATGACCGCGCTGATCAAGGCGGCGATGGCTGAGGATTATCCGGCCGAGATTTCGGTCGTGATGTCGAACAGGGCGGATGCCGGCGGTCTTGAAATGGCAAGAGCAAGCGGAATCCCTGCGGTGACGATCGAGAGCAAACCGTTCGGTAAGGACCGTGCGGCGTTCGAAGCGGTGCTGCAGGCGAGCCTCGACGAACACCGCATCGAACTCATCTGCCTTGGTGGTTTCATGCGGCTTTTGACCGCCGAATTCGTGCAGCGCTGGTATGGGAGGATGCTCAACATTCATCCTTCGCTGCTGCCGTCGTTTCCGGGCCTGGACCCTCACGGTCAGGCGCTGAGCGCGGGCGTGAAGATCTCGGGAGCGACCGTGCATTTCGTCACTCCGCAAACCGATGCAGGTCCCGTCCTGATGCAGGGAGCGGTAGCGGTTCGCGACGACGATACGACCGATACGCTGGCAGAGCGGATCCTGGCCGTCGAACACCGTATTTATCCGGAGGCCTTGCGTCTTCTTGCCGGCGGCAAGGTTCGTCTCGATGGCAATGTCTGCCGCCTGGAAGTCGGCGGCGTCTCAAGCGAACCATTCATTTCGCCTGCACCGATCGAGCGGCGTTAGGCTCAAGCAGCGTTTTGAATAACAAAATCCCCCGGCACCGGCCGGGGGCATCAGGATTGCTTGCGCGGATCGTGACGAAGCTTAGGAGACCTTCAGATTTTCAGCGGAAGTCTTGCCGCGGTTTTCCACAAGGTCGTATTCGATCACCTGATTCTCATTGAGAGTTGTGAGCCCAGCACGCTCGACAGCCGAGATATGGACGAAAACGTCCTTATCGCCGACCATCGGCTTGATGAACCCATAACCCTTTGTCGGGTTGAACCACTTGACGGTGCCTTTTTGCATCGCCTGTCTCCTGGTCTAGACGTAAAGAAGACGCGGCCACGCTTTTCGCGTGCCACGCCACAAGCGGGCTTCCGGATGTCTGCTGAATTTCCTAGTCGCGAAACGCACAGCCGATCGGCCTAATTCCGATTGTGGCACAGATTGCAACACGAAATTTGCGTGTTAGCAAGCTTCTGGCGGGGCTCGGGAAATCAGGTGTGGTACGGTCCGCCCGATTTCTGTGGCCCAGGAACAACAAAGCCCGCCAATTGGCCCTTACTGTGGGGGCCTTGAACGATTGATGGTCCCTCTGAACTGGAGGCAAATCGCCGCATCGGGGGCGATTTGGCGCTATTTCAGCCGTCGCGGTTATTTGGGAATAGCGTTAATGGGCTGGTCCTCGGCGGAGGGGGAGACCGGGGCCAGCGGATGGCTTGAAAGTCCGTTTTTCGCTTTCGCGATGGCGGCTCCTTCGCAAGCGCAAAGGCCGATCCCGACTCCGACCGCTGTGCCGTTACCAACTCAGAGAATTCGGCCGCGGCCAGTTTGGCCGACCTCGGCAGCAATTTTCTGGAGCGGCCGGCGGATCATTGAACGGGCGGATTCCTCCACGCCTGGCGAAGCAATCCGGGCGGCGGCAGCGCCCCGGAGGCGGCTGAGGGGCACTATACCGCAGCTGGGGGAGGTCTGCGGAATCTCAACCAGAACCGGGACGCAGCTCGACTTTGTCGTGACCAGCGGCAGACCTCAGGCGGTGTTGCCGGAACAGGCGCCCGCGTCAATGGCGAGACTTTGCATTCGCTGGTTCTCCTCAAATTGGATCGAGCCCGCCGGTTCAGGTTCCTGTGGAGGACAATTAAAACGGTTGAAAGAACGAATTGACACCCGCTAAAGTCGTGAAGGTCAGGGTGGCGGAAGCGGGTTTGGGCTCGTCATTTCATTTGCAGCGCCGCACTTCGAGCTTTTTCCTGAGAAGGAAATTCGGAATTTGCACGATGCGATTTCGTGGAAATCAGAGGCCATCTTCGTGGAAAATCGGAGGCCATCGGGACCAGCCCGGAAATCACGACAGCGACGAGAAATTCGACAGGTCGAACCCGCTGCCGCCCGCGCCAGCTACTTCGCGAGTCTTTCAGCCAGCTCGATGAGGATGCGCCGGTCGCACGGATCCTTGATTTTGCGAAAGGCGACGACGAGCCGCAGCCCTTCGACGACATTTAGATCGATCTGATTATCCCGAAGGAGCTGTAGCAATTTGTCGCCGGGGTGATCGGGATCCTCAGTTTTCACCGCGAGAGCTCCAGAAGAGAAGAACTGATGGCGAGCCCCGAAAACGATTTCAACGAACTGGCTTCCATAATTTCGACGGCGATCGAGAAGGCGCGGCAGCTGAATCTGCACACAAGCGCTTATATTCTATCCATGGTTCTGGTGGAAGTATCGGAAGCGACGAAAGCCGCTGCTGTTGAGGACAAGGGCGACGCCAAGCCTTAGTCCTGCGCGTCGCTCGTGCGGTGTCCGGCAAGCGACCAGGAATGCTAGCTGCGCTCGACCTTGACCACCCTGCCTTTTTCGATCGCCAGGGCCACCTGGCCATGTTTGAGCGCCAGTGCCGCCTCGCCGAAAAGTTCGCGGCGCCAGCCGTGCAAGGCGCCGACATCGGCATTGTCGTCGGCTGCGATCTGCTCGAGATCGTCAACGGTTGCGATCACCTTGCTTGCAACCGCATGACGCTCCGACGTCATCCGCAGCAGGACCTTGAGAAGCTCGACGATGGCGGTGCCATTCGAATAGCTGCGGGGCTTCTCGATCTTCGGCAGGCTCGCCGGGTCGCGGGCGAGCCCGCGCTGCACCGCGGCGACGATATCGGCGCCCCATTTCGATCGGTCAAAGCCCTTGGGCAATGAGCGAAGGTTGGCGAGCCGCTCGAGGCTGGTTGGCGCATGGATGGCGATGTCGCTGACCGCGTCGTCCTTCAGAACACGACTGCGCGGAACGTCGCGGCTCTGCGCCTCCTGTTCGCGCCACGCCGCCACCTCCATCAGCACGGCAAGTTCCTTCGGCTTGCGCACCCGCGTCTTCAGCCGTTCCCAGGCGCGTTCGGGATGGAAGTCGTAGGTCTTCGGGCTTGTCAGCACCTCCATTTCCTCGCTGACCCAGTCACTGCGGCGGCGCTTTTTGAGATCGGCGTCGAGTGCGGCGAACACGTCGCGCAGGTGGGTAACGTCCGCGATCGCGTAGTGAATCTGTTCTTCGCTGAGGGGCCGGCGCGACCAGTCGGTGAAGCGATGGGTCTTGTCGGGTCGATGACCGGTGATGCGTTCGACGAGCTGGTCGTAGGCGATTGAATCGCCATAGCCGAGCACCATGGCCGCGACCTGGGTGTCAAAGATCGGGTGGGGAACGATCGCCGCCCGATGCCAGACGATCTCGATATCCTGGCGCGCGGCGTGGAAAACCTTCAGCACGTTCTCGTTGGCCATCAGGTCGAAGAACGGCTTCAGCTCGATGCCCTCGGCCAGGGTGTCGACGACGACCGCCTCATCGGCGCTTGCCATCTGCACCACGCAAAGCAGCGGATAATAAGTCGTCTCACGCAGGAATTCGGTGTCGACGGTGATGATGCGGTGCTTGGCGAGACGATCGCAAGCGGTGGCAAGGTCGCCAGATGTAGTGATCAGATCCATGAACGGTCCATAACGCTTTCAGTCAGGGCGTTCGGCCGAAAGCGCTGATATGTCAAGGCTCTTGCGGCGAAATCGAGGCTTGAATTTGCCGCCAGGGCCGTTTTGGCGTGGCCCGATCGCGTGCAGGCTCCCGGCCGCCCCTATCCGTTCATGCGGGAAGCGAAATCGACCCTGGGTCAGAAATCGCGCACGTGCCGGCCGGACGGCCTGCGTGCGGATGGAACCAGCAGAACGATGACGCACAACGCGAGCATCGCAAGCCCCATGAATTCGAAAACCAGCGCGTCCACGATCAGCCTCCCAAACAAACCGGTAGATTGGTTGGGATGCCATTGATCGCTTCTTAATTTTCGCCGGCCGGGGCTGGCCCGCCGGTTCCAATGTTCGGTGAAGGGTTAACGATTTACGTCCCGCAAGATTTACGTCCCGCAAAACGTCTGAAGCACGCGCTGGTGCGGCTCGGGCGGATCAGCGTAGGCCGACAGCGCGCTCTGGTCTTCGTATGGCTTCGACAGCACCTCCAGAAGTTCCTCGAAGGGCGCGTAGTCGTCGCGGCTGACCGCCGCCTGGATGACTGCCTCTATGCGGTGATTGCGCGGAATGAAGGCAGGATTGACGGAACGCATCAAAAGAGCTCGCTCGGCGGCCGATTGCGGCTCATCCTCGAGACGCCGGCGCCACCGCATCGCCCATTCGTCACAAGCGGCGGGGTCGGCGAATAGCTGGCGCAATTCCTGATCCCGCGCGGGCTCGAGCGCGGCCTCGCCCAGACGGCGGAAGGTGAGGGTGAAGTCGGCCCGGTTTTTGGCCATCGCGTCCAGGAGATCCTGTATCAGCGCTTCATCACCGTCGCGTTCGGTGAAAAGGCCGGTCTTCCGGCGCAGCCCGGCCTGATACGCCGCCGTAAACCTCTCCGGGAATTCGCCGAGAATGAACTGCGCCTGCTCGATCGCGTTCTCCTTGTTGTCGGCCAAGAGCGGCAGCAGGCATTCCGCGAAACGAGTCAGGTTCCATAGCGCGATGCGCGGCTGGTTGGCATAGGCGTAACGGCCCAGCTCATCAATCGAAGAGAACACTGCCGCCGGGTCGTAATGATCCATAAAAGCGCATGGGCCGTAATCGATGGTCTCGCCTGAAATCGAGGTGTTATCGGTATTCATCACCCCGTGAATGAACCCGATCAAGAGCCAGCGCGCGACCAGGTCCGCCTGCCGCGCGATCACGCCTTGCAAAAGCCTGTGATAGGGACGCTCGGCGTCCGCCGCTTCCGGATAGTGTCTGGCCAGGACGTGATCGGCGAGCCGGCGGACACCCTCGGTATCGCCGCGCGCCGCGAAATATTGGAACGTCCCGACCCGAACGTGGCTGGACGCGACTCGGGTCAGCACGGCGCCCGGGAGCGCCGTCTCGCGCATGACGCTTTCGCCGGTGATCACGGCGGCGAGCGAACGCGTGGTCGGAATTCCCAGTGCCGCCATCGCCTCGCTTACGATGTATTCGCGCAAGACGGGGCCGAGCGCGGCGCGCCCATCGCCCCGCCGCGAAAACGGCGTCGGTCCTGACCCCTTGAGCTGGATATCGCGGCGTACCCCGTCGATGTCGACGACCTCGCCGAGCAGGATGGCACGACCGTCGCCGAGCTGCGGCACGAAATGGCCGAACTGGTGGCCGGCGTAGGCCATGGCAATCGGTTCCGCACCCGTTGGAACGCGCTTTCCCGCGAGGATTTCGGCGCCCTCAGGGGTCTCCAGCCGGTCCGGATCGAGGCCAAGCCGGGTCGCCAATGGCCGGTTCAATTTGATCAGCCTGGGCGAGGCCACAGGCGTGGGTGCCACCCGCGCGAAAAAGCCTTCCGGAAGCGTCGCATAGGTATTTTGGAAAGGGAAATGCACCGTCATGCCATCAAGATAGGCATATGTTTCGATTACACAATCGGCTTGCGAATTGCGATCCCTCGCAGATCAGGCGCCGTGCCCGCTTCAGCGCCGTTCCGGCACCCCTCCCGGGCAGGGATTTCATCCCTCATTTGGTTGCCGTGCCTGAAAGCCTCGGGTAAACCCTCAGCCTCTTCGGGCAGGCGCTGGTGATCCGATTCCAATGCTCGCCGCCCTCCGCCATCAAGTTCTGGAATATCCATGCATCGTTACCGGTCCCACACCTGCGGCGCTCTCCGTGAGAGCGACATCGGCCAAAGCGTTCGCCTGTCGGGCTGGTGCCATCGCATACGCGATCATGGCGGCGTGCTGTTTATCGATTTGCGCGACCATTACGGCATTACCCAATGCGTCGTCGATCCGGATTCGGCGGCATTCAAGGATGCTGAAAAGCTGCGCTCGGAATGGGTGGTGCGGATGGATGGCGAGGTGCGCCGTCGTCCCGAAGGCACCGACAACCCTGACCTGGCGACGGGTGCGGTCGAAGTTTACGTCAGCGAAATCGAGGTGCTGGGGCCCGCGGGCGAATTGCCGCTGCCGGTGTTCGGCGAGCAGGAATATCCTGAAGACATCAGGCTTAAGTACCGTTTCCTCGACCTTCGTCGCGAACGCCTGCACCAGAACATCATGAGGCGGGGCGCGATCATCGATTCCATGCGCAAGCGGATGAAGGAGCGGGGGTTCTTCGAATTCCAGACTCCGATCCTCACAGCGTCTTCGCCGGAAGGCGCGCGCGACTTCCTGGTGCCGTCCCGGATTCATCCGGGCCGCTTTTATGCGCTGCCGCAGGCGCCGCAGCAATACAAGCAGCTATTGATGATGTCCGGCTTCGATCGCTACTTCCAGATCGCACCCTGCTTCCGCGACGAAGACCCGCGTGCCGATCGCTTGCCCGGCGAATTCTATCAGCTCGATCTGGAGATGAGCTTCGTCGAGCAGAACGACGTTTTTGCAGCCGTCGAGCCCGTCATGACAGGCGTGTTTGAGGAGTTTGCGCAAGGCAAGCCGGTGACCAAAAACTGGCCGCGGATTCCGTTCGCCGAAGCCATACGCAAGTACGGCACGGACAAGCCCGATTTGCGAAACTCAATCGTTCTTCAGGAGGTCTCCGAGCATTTCCGCGGCTCCGGCTTCAAGGTCTTCGCGCGGATGCTCGAAGATCCGAGGAACCAGGTCTGGGCTATACCGGCAAAGGGCGGCGGTTCGCGCGCGTTCTGCGACCGGATGAATTCGTGGGCGCAGGGCGAAGGCCAGCCTGGGCTTGGCTACATCCTGTGGCGCGAAGGCGGTGAGGGCGCCGGTCCGCTCGCCAACAACATCGGAGCGGAGCGAACGGCTTCCATTCGCTCACAGCTTGGATTGAACGAAGGCGACGCGGCGTTTTTCGTTGCCGGTGATCCTGACAAATTCTGGAAATTCGCTGGCCTTGCGCGCACCAAGCTCGGCGAAGAGCTCAACCTGATCGACAAGGAGCGGTTCGAGCTCGCCTGGATCGTCGATTTCCCGATGTTCGAATACAATGAGGAAGAGAAGAAAGTCGATTTCTCGCACAATCCGTTTTCAATGCCGCAAGGCGGGCTGGAAGCGTTGCAAACGCAGGACCCGCTCACCATCAAGGCGTTCCAGTACGACATTACCTGCAACGGTTACGAGATCGCTTCCGGTGGCATTCGCAACCACCGCCCCGAGGCCATGGTCAAGGCATTCGAGATCGCCGGCTATGGCGAGAAGGATGTCGTCGAGCGGTTTGGCGGCATGTACCGTGCATTCCAGTACGGCGCGCCGCCGCATGGCGGCATGGCCGCAGGTGTTGATCGTATCGTCATGCTTCTTTGCGGTACCACCAACTTGCGCGAGATTTCGCTGTTTCCGATGAACCAGCGGGCAGAAGACCTGCTGATGGGAGCGCCATCGGAGGTCACGCCGAAGCAGTTGCGCGAGCTTCACATCCGGCTCAATCTGCCGCCTAGCTGAATCCGAAGCCTTCGGGGTCGCAGGAGACCGCAGGGGGAATCTATGTCCTATTCTGAAGATCTTCACGCTGCCGCGCTCGCCTATCATCGGTTACCGCGGCCGGGAAAGCTTGAGATCCAGGCGATCAAGCCGCTCGCCAATCAGCGCGACCTCGCACTCGCCTATTCGCCAGGCGTGGCGGCTGCGTGCACCGAAATCGCCGGCAATCCGGCGGAAGCGGCTTCGTTGACGTCGCGTGCCAATCTGGTGGCGGTAGTAAGCAACGGCACCGCGGTGCTCGGACTTGGCAATATCGGCCCGCTGGCCTCCAAGCCGGTGATGGAAGGCAAGGCGGTTCTGTTCAAGAAGTTCGCCGGCATCGACGTGTTCGATATTGAAATCGCCGCCGATACCATCGAGCGCGTGGTCGAGACCGTGGCGGCACTCGAGCCGACCTTTGGCGGCATCAACCTTGAAGATATCAAGGGCCCGGAGTGTTTCGAGATCGAGGCGCAGCTCAAGGCGCGCATGAAGATTCCGGTGTTTCACGATGACCAGCACGGCACCGCCATCATCGTCGGAGCCGCCATCACCAACGCATTGCTGCTGAACGGCAAAAAACTCTCAGACGTCAAGATCGTCTGCTCCGGAGCCGGTGCTGCGGCGATCGCCTGCCTCAATCTTTTGGTGTCGATGGGCGCTCAGCGCAAGAACATCTGGGTTTGCGACATCGATGGCGTGGTGCATGAGGGCCGCAAGACCCTGATGGATCCCTGGAAGGCCGTTTATGCGCAGAAAACCGACAAGCGCACGCTGGCCGAGGTGATCGCGGCCGCTGACATATTTTTGGGGCTTTCCGCGCCGAATGTGCTCAAGCCCGAGATGGTCAAGCAGATGGCGGACAAACCTCTGGTGATGGCGCTGGCCAATCCCACGCCGGAGATCATGCCGGATGAGGCCCGAAAGGCGCGCGCCGATGCGATGATCTGCACCGGCCGCTCCGACTTTCCCAACCAGGTCAACAATGTCTTGTGTTTTCCTTTCATCTTTCGCGGTGCGCTCGATGTCGGCGCCACCGCCATCAATGAGGAAATGAAGAAGGCTGCGGTCGATGCCATCGCGCAACTCGCGCGTGATCCGCCGCTGGATGCACTCACGGCTCGTTTTGACGCCGCTGACGCTCAGGGGTTCGGCACGGGTTCGTTGATACCGACCCCGTTCGATCCGCGGCTGATCCTTCGCATCGCGCCCGCGGTCGCCAAGGCAGCGATGGAATCGGGCGTTGCCTCGCGCCCGATCAAGAGCTTTGAGGATTACGCCTCGCAGCTGCAGCGCTTCGCGTTCCGCTCCGGGCTTGTGATGAAACCGGTATTCGCCAAGGCGAAGACCCAGCCCGTGCGCGTGATTTATGCCGAGGGCGAGGATGAGCGCGTGCTCCACGCCACTCAGGTGGTGCTCGAGGAGAATGTGGCGCGGCCGATCCTGGTCGGGCGTCCGTCGGTGGTCGAAACGCGGATCAAACGGTATGGCCTCGCCATCAAGGCGGGCAGGGATTTCGATCTGGTCAATCCGGAGGACGATCCGCGCTACAGGTCCTATGTCCAGTCCTACATCGATATTGCCGGCCGGCACGGCGTGACGCCGGATGCCGCGCGCACCGTGGTGCGAACCAATGCGACGGTGATTGCCGCGCTCGCGGTAAGCCGCGGCGAAGCCGACGCCATGCTTTGCGGCGTCGAGGGCCGCTATATGAGCCATTTGCGCCATGTGCGCGAGATCATCGGCTTTTGTCCTGGCGTGAGTGATTTCGCGGCGCTCGCGCTTCTGATCACGAGCAAGGGTTCTTATTTCATCGCCGATACGCAGGTGCGGCCGAATCCGAGCGCCGAGGAGCTCGCGGAAATGGCGGCGCTGGCCGCGAGCCACGTACAGCGCTTCACCATCAAGCCGAAGGTCGCGTTCGTGTCGCACTCTGATTTTGGCAGCTATGATACGGAATCTTCACGCAAAATGCGCCGTGCCACCACGCTCTTCAAGCACAACCATCCCGAAATCGAGGCCGATGGCGAAATGCAGGGCGACACCGCGCTTTCGGAAACGGTACGCAAGCTGGTCCTGCCTCACTCGCAGTTGGATGGCGAGGCCAATATCCTGATCATGCCGAACCTCGATACCGCCAACGTCGCCTATTCGATGATCAAGGCACTCGCCGACGCGCTGCCGGTCGGGCCGATTCTGATCGGGACGTCGCGGCCCGCTCACATCCTGACGCCTTCGGTGACGGCCCGCGGCGTTTTCAACATGACCGCGGTCGCCGTCGTCGAGGCCCAGGAGAAAGCCGGACGCCAGCAACCCTCGCTGTTCGGCTAGCCGAACGGCTGGATTCGGTTTGCAATTGCGGGTGAGAGCAAGCGATTTGACCGTTTGAAAAGCTGAAACGGAATGCTCATAATCTCCCCGCGATCAAGCGAACCCGCCATCCAGTGAGGCCGACCATGCCAGCGTTCATTACTATCGGGCGAGTTCTGTTCGCCCTGCTTTTTATTATCTCCGGAGCCTCCAAGCTCCTGGATCTGGCGGCCACGGCCCAGATGACGACGAAGATTGTCTTTCCGGCCGCGCTCGCGCCCTATGCATCCCAACTTGAAGGCCTCACCGGGATGGCAATGCCGCAAATGCTGGCGATCGCGGCGGGAGCGCTCGAACTCATCTGCGGCATCTGCATCGCGCTCAACTTCGGCGCACGCTTCTTTGCGATCGTGCTGATCCTGTTTGTAGCCGCCGCAACATTCTACTTTCACGATTTCTGGAACCAGGGCGGTGCCGAGGCCCGAAACAACATGATCCAAGCGATGAAGAATCTGTCGATGATCGGCGCATTGCTCATCATCGCGGGACTCGGGCGGCCGTCATCCGCCGCAGAACCTGCCTATGACGTTTGAAGTACACGCCGCCACGGCGTGACGACGACGCCTTCAGCCGCATCCAGGATCTGGCCTTTACCGGCGCGCAGCCCGTGAGAAGCCAAAACCTCCTGTGGGGAGAGCGCGGGAACGCCTGAAAAAGCCGGCTCTCCGTCCGGCAGCCGCACCCGTGGCGCCTGCGAGAGCCAGAACGTGTCGTAGCGATCCATGAACATGTCGAATACACCCGGCCCGCCGATGATGGCGACTGTGCCGTAGCGAACGCCGGCGCGGTCGCAGGCGGCTTCGAACGTCGCCCCACCGGGGTTCCAGAGCGTGGCCCTGGAATTGGAGGGGTCTGGCGCGAGACCGGGAATCGTGCGCGTCACGACGATCCGCTTTCTGAGCGGCGAATTCGGCTGATCCTCATGGGAATGACGGCCGTGCACGATCAGGTCAACGCGGTCGAGGGCGTCGCTGAAAAATCGCTTGTCGCCCTCGAATTTCAGATCGTCCGGCATGACATGCCTGGCGTTCGCCAACATGCCCTCGGCAGACACGATCACAAAACCTTCGACACGAAGCACCGGCCGCGGCCTTCCCGGCGCGGATCGATCTTATTCCGAGATCGTCTGCACCACGCTGGAGACGGGCCGGGAGCTTACCGTCGGCAGCTTCACGTCCTTCATGAGCTCTTCGTCATATTGCGGAAGAGTCTCCACCGGCGCCTTCGGCTTCATCTGCACGACCTTGTAGCCGCTGGCCTTCAGCTTGCGCAGCAGCGCGGGCAGGGCTTCCGCGGTATGCTTGTGGAAATCATGCATCAGGATGATGCCCTTGCCGAGCTTGTCGAGCTTTTTCATGGTGACGTCGATCACCTGCTGCGGGTTGCGCGCCTTGAAGTCGAATGAATCGAGGTCGCAGGAGAACATCGCAATGTTGCGGGTGCCGAGATAGGTCACCATCTCCGGCGGGTGCTCAAGCGCCGGGAAGCGGAAGAATGGCGCGGGCGGCGCGCCGAGCGCCCACTTCACCGCGCTGAACCCTTTTTCGATCTCTTCCTTGCGCTGATCTTCGCTCAGTTTCTTGTTGGTCAGGGTTGCATGCGACCAGGTGTGCGATCCGATAGTATGGCCGGCCGCAGCGACCTGCTTGAGGATTTCCGGATAGTAGGTCGAATGCTTGCCGATCGGAAAGAAAATGCCGGTCGTGCACTCGTCGGCCAATGTCTTGAGCACCGACGGCGTATTGAGCGGCCAGGGGCCGTCGTCGAACGTCAGCACAATCTCCTTGTCGCGCAAGAAATCGAGTTGCTTGAAATGCTCAAAGCCGAATCCCGGACCTCCGGTGGTGTCGATTTCAACCACGCGGCCGATGCCGAGTGCATCCGGATTGGCGCAAGGCTGTTTGGCCGGTGCCGGCGTCGCTGCGGCAGGCGCCGCCGCGGCGGCGGGCGGCGGGCTGTTCTTCATGGCGGGGGTTTGCGACCAAGCCGCACCGGTCGCCAACAACGAAACCGCGCTTGCCAAGATCAAACATGCCGCAATACGCATCTTTGTGTTCCTTTATCGAGATCGCCCGCTCAGATCGGCATTCGCCATTTCCCGCCCCAAGCCATCATAGCCTAGTAGGACCGGCGCGGCCACGGCAACGGCTTTTTCAAGGGGATTTGTCGGTTGAACCGGTTAATTCCGGGGTTTTACGTCCGATCTTGAGGCGTCGCGTCAGCTGGCGGCAAGCGCCCGCGCAATTGCAGTCTTTACCCGCGTATCAAGTGGTTCGACTGATTCGGCAAAGACCTCCGCGATGTAGCCATCGCGACCGATGAGGAATTTGCGGAAGTTCCAGCGCGGAACATCGCTCGGCCGCGCGACTGCGGCCCATTTGTAGAAGGGATGGGCATTGGCGCCGCTGACGATCGTTTTGGCCGCCATGGGAAAGGTAACGCCATAGTGGTGCTGGGCGGTTTCTGCGATCTCGCTCGCGCCACCGGGTTCTTGCGCGCCGAAATCATTGGAGGGAACGCCGATGATCGTGAGCCCTCGATCGTGAAACTCGCTCCAGAGCTGCTGTAATCCGGCATATTGCGGCGTGAAACCGCACAATGACGCCGTGTTGACGACGAGCATCGGGTGACCTTCATAATCTGAGAGCCTGATTTCGCCTCCCGCGAGCGCGGGAAATGAGAAGGCGTACGCCGTGATTTTCGTCATGGTGCCTTGCGCGCTGGCCTTTCGGCCCGCCAGCGGATCAGCCAGCACGCTCAGCGCCCAAGCGATCACGATCCTGCGGTTGGTCATGATCCCGCGGTTGATCATCGAAATCCCCAGCGTTCGGCCTGCCTTAAGCTTAGCTCGCGCGCCACGATCTCTCAACATGCCATCAGGGACGGGGAGCAGGACACCACGGCACCGGCAGAAGCGGGAGGTAGTATTGGTTCCATTGGCATGTCAGTTCCGGCCCCCGGCGCATGAAGGCATATTTGATCGGCTCGGCCTGGCCGACGACGATTTGCAGTCCGAAAAGTACCGTCGCGATCGGCGCAGCCCATTTGTGAAAGCGAAATTCGCTTGAGGAATCGAGCAATATCGCGCCGGCAAGGATGATCATGGGATCCGTGAGGATGAAATATTCGGATTTCAATCCGCGTCGCACCCCGAGCGTATCGATGCCGACCGCAGCCAGCAGCAGCACGAGCGCCTGTATCGCAACCTGTCTGCGGCCGCACGACCACGCATAAACGATGCCGGGCACGATCAGCCAGGTGAGGAATACAGTCGGCCGAGGGGAAGAGTGAAGCACGAAAGTATAGCGTGCAAAAACCGATGCGAGACCATCGAGCAGAAGCCAGAGAATTGCAAAAGGGCTGGACCCGCTCGCCGCAGCTGCGGTGTCCGCATCCGCAAATGCCAGCATTTTTTCCAGAGGATTGAACACCGCGATCACATTGCCGGTGTTGTACTCCAGATCGAGCGCGAGCAAGGCCAGCGCCGCGCCGGCCACGATCGCGGATAATGAAGCCAGCGTTTCGGCTAAGCTGACCTGCCAGATGGCCGCATAGGCGATCATGCAGCTCACGATCAGGAGCAGAAGCGCGGCCTGATAGACGCCGAAGTGGCCGAGCACGAGCGGGCGAAACTGTGCGGCCGCAAGGAGTGTGCGATCAAAGCCTGTCGCAACCAGCGGCCACGCCGCCCATGCCGCCGCCATTGCTGCTGCGAAAGCGATCATTGCCGCCGGAAAGCTCAATCGGCGATTGCGCCAGAACGAAACGCTGGCGCTGTCGGCGCCTCCGAAAGGCAAAATCAATACTGGCAGGGTGCCGATCAGCAGGATGGCTTGCACCTTGTTTTCCAGACCGAGAACGCAGAGCGCAGCCGCCAGCGCCATCCAAAGCGGGCGAATGACACTCGCGCGGCGGCCGATCACGATCAGGATCATCAGTGCGAAGATGACCGGGCACGCAGCCAGAAGCTCGCTGCGCAAGATGCGTGAATGCACGGCAATCCCGCCAGAAAACGCAAAGGCGAAGGTCGCGATCAGTGCAACGCGCCAGTCACGCACGATGACGCGGATAAGTCCGGCAAAAATCGCAACGCTAGCGGTCGCGATCAACCAGGCGAGAACGCGGCCGGCGCGAACGGCGCTGGTCATCGCGGCATCGAAAGCCTTGGGGTCGGCCGCCGGCGGCATCGCCGACAGCGAATAGCCGTCAAGCAGGCCGAGCCCATGCAGCAGGCCGAACCAGGCCTTCACCAACAGGATGGTGATGTAGGCGGTGTGGTCGAAGAAGGCTTGCGGCTTGCCATCGTTGAGGACAAGCGCGTTGTAGATCACCATGAAATCCATATCGGCGTTGCGCCAGTAAACCAGCGCGTAGCCGTACAGAAAAAAAGAGGCAGTCAGCCCGGCGACGATCGCTGCCAAGCCGCCGCGCCAGCCAAGCAATGTCAGCCAGGCGAGCGCGTCTGGCGTGGCGTGGAGCGGCGGTCGGGTCCTCGAGGTCAAGGCGGGAGCTTGGTTCATGCCGGCGGTCTTTTAGCCCAGCCTCGGGCTCAAGGCGACCGGCGGTCCGCGGCTCTGGCGGCTTTCCCCAAGGGCCTAACGCAGTCTGACGATGAAATCCGTTCCTTCGCCGGTCTCGCCGGCGGCAATGCCCTGGTCGGAAACGATGATCGACCCGCCGCTCGAGAGCGCCTCGGCAATTCTCGCCATCGCATCAGCGGGGAGCTTGATCCGGTTCAGCGCCTCGGTGGGGCTGTCCTGCTCTGGCGCGGCCTTTACCTCGACTGGCGCTGCACCTTGGACCTTGCGCCGGCGCCAGCCACGCTCATCTTCGTTTCGCCGCTCGGCATGTCTGCTTGGCGCGGGGAGCGATATCACCGACCAGTGCAGGAGGTTGGCATCGTCCTTGTCGATTTGCGCGGTGAATACGTGCGTCCCCAGCGGGCGGTCGTCGGGGGAAATCGAGACCGGGACCTCGAACAGCGGTGCAAAATTCTGCCGGACGTAAAGCTTTGAGTCCTTGCGGCTGATGAACGCGGCAATCTGGCCGGCGCGCCTGGAGGCTGCAGCCGGATCGGTCTTTGCAGCCGTCGCCCTCATCAGATCGACCGGTCCGTTCGGATCCTTGCTCGGCTCTGCGGTCGCGACCGAAGGCGCTACTGCCGCCTTGGCACCTGCGGCGGACTTCTCGTTTGATCGGTTGGCCTCAACTTTTGCCGGCTCGGCTTTGGGCGCGTCTGCCTTGGCCGCGATCACTTTGGTTTCGGTTTCGGGTTTTGCTTCGCTGTTCGAGGAATCGACAACCGTTTCCGAAAGCTTTTGTTCGGCGGTCGTGCCGTGATCGGCGTGGGCTGCGTCGGACATTGTCACCGATGGCCTGGTTGCCAGCGATGTGCTGCCGGCATCCGCGGTTCGTGTCTGGGGTGTCTCGTCCGCCCCGGGCTTTGCCTCTGCCGCGATATCCGTCTTCGGCTCCGCCGTTGCGGTTGGTTGCGGCGGGACCTTAACGGACGCCAAAAGCGGATGCGAGAAGCCGGCTGGCGCGATGTCGAAAGGAGTGATGATCACGCGCGCGCCCATCTTGGTCCAGTTCCACATCTTGACGGCAAAGGCCATCGGCATGCGGATGCAGCCGTGCGAAGCCGGATAGCCGGGCAGGACGCCCGCGTGGATGGCGACGCCGGACCAGGTGATCCGCTGCATGAAGGGCATCGGCGCGCCGCTATAGATATTGGAATGATGAAATTTGTGCTTTTGGATGACGCTGAAGACACCCATCGGTGTTGGATGACCGGGCATGCCAGTGGAGACCGGCGATTCCGCAAACAACCCGTTGGGGTCGTAAACTCTCATCCTTTGCTGGGAAATCGAGATCGAGATGATCAGTGGTCCCTGAGGTTTGGTCGCCTCCTTCTCCGCAGCCACGGTCTTCTTGTCCGGATGACGGCGAGCGCGTTGGCGTCGTTGAGCGGGCGCTACAGGCGCCGGCCGCCAAAACCCGGGATCGGAGTCCGGCCAATAGTAGATTGCGGCTTCAGCCTGCGCGTCGAGGCCAATCGCTCCCGCCATCGTGAAGAGGGCAATGCGCCAAAACCGGGCGTCCCCGATGCTCAGTCCAAACCCATTCACGCGCATTACTCTGATTCCAGATCACTCGATACTTAGTTGTTGCAGACGAGTTACGCGTTCAACAGAAAGCACTTCAATACTGGCGATTTTGGCCCCGAGCGTATCAAAAAAGCCTCACATTCGGTTAAACGCCGGACGGTACTCCGGGCTTCCCGTGGGGCTGGCCATCATCTACACCCTTCGAACCTGATCACGGAGATATTGATGACACGGCAAGCCGTAAGCCATTATGACGCCCACCGGGTTTGTTGGGCCTTGCTGGCGCTTGCGCTAATCGTTTGTTCCGGCTCACCTGTCTTTGGTGCCGACGAACCCGACCTGATCTTCCGTCGCTCGACGGTATTCAAGTGGCTCAGCCCCAACGACAAGCTTGGCACCTACGGCATCGACGATCCGGAAGTCGAGGGAGTGGCCTGTCACTTCACCGTGCCGGAACGCGGCGGCATCAAGGGTTGGCTGGGCGTCGCCGAGGAAGTATCGGACATTTCGCTCGCATGCCGTCAAATCGGTCCGATCCGTTTCAAGGAAAAAATGGGGCAGGGCGACGACATGTTTCGGCGGCGCCGCTCGCTTTTCTTCAAGAAGATGCAGATCGTGCGGGGCTGCGACGCCAAACGGAACGTACTGGTGTATATGGTCTATTCGGACAAGCTGATCGAGGGCTCGCCGAAGAACTCGACGTCGTCGGTGCCGATCATGCCCTGGGGCTCCGCCGATGCGGTCGTCCAGAAATGCGGCGAATTCATCCAGTAGATCGTCGGCGCCGCGCGGCTACGGCTTGCGGTGAACAGGTCGCGGACGCGCTCCGGGTCGAGCGCGCGCGTTAGCGTCGTGGCATCCCACCAGGTGAACGAATTTTTGCGGCGCCGACACATCGCTGCGGCCACCTTGGCCATGCTGCTCCGACATCGCCCCGCAAATTTCTCCGGCGCTTGACTTGGCCGCGTTTCTGCCCTCGACATTCATTTCGGGAAGGCGGTCTGACCGGGTCGAGCTTCGAATCGTCGATCCTGCCGGATGGCGATTCGCGCCTTGCCTTCCCGTATCGAAGCGGCCATTGCCCACGACCGGTCCCCCCGGTTGAGATTGAATGGCGAGGCGCTATTGCACGCCATCATGAGAGTCGGCGCAGGCGAGCTTTGGTTCATCGATTTGCACAGCTTTTGCGTTCGAATGCGGTCTCGCATCGGCCATGAACCATCAAATTGGTTCAGTTGGTGATATAGGTGATTGAAATCGTTTGAGTTTTGATTCTATTTCGTTTGCAGGCGGCGACGAAACAATTTTTTTGTGCGACGAAACCATTTTTCGATTTTGACGTAGAACTCCGGAAACGGCACAAAGGTATCAGGGCAGAGGGGCTGAGCTTTGCCGGCGGGCTTTGTAGATGTTCTTGCGAATCCATGCAGCGGTGATCCTTGCGTCGATTGCCCTTTGCGCTTCAGCGCAGGCGGAGATCCTGTCTCAAATAAGACTGCCGGATCCGCGCGGAGAGTTCGTGCGCCAATGTGCGCCTCACATGCTCGGCCGCTGGGAGCATCCGGAATCGGTTTGTGGTTGCCTTCATGACTACGCGGTCGCCGTCGTCGAAGATGCCGACCTTCGCTCGGCGTTGTTGCGCGGGATCAGCGAGACGGGTGTACCCACCATCGAAAACGACTGGGTGCCGGCATCCAAGCGATCCCTGATCGGGGCTACTTTCACCCAGGTTGCGGAACCGACCATGCAGTGCATGTTCGATCCGGCGAAATAACTCGCTGCTCCTGCGTCACCTATTTTTGTTTGGGCCCCAGACGCGGGATGCATTTTTGCGACCGGACGATTCCGCCTGCGGTCATTCTGGTGCCGGAGATTTCCTTGATCTGGCCGGCCGGACAGGTGCCGTCATCCACCTTGACGCGCTGCCCGAGCCGCAGCTCACCAATGTCCTGCTCGCGCGCTACCTGTTGAGCGAGGGCGGGTGATACGAGCAGCAGGAATCCCAGGGCCAGAAGGGCCGGCGTCATCGGCGGCCGTCTCATCGACGGCCCACCGATCGCATCTCCTCTTTGCCGCGCGCCAATCGCGGCAGCTCACAAGCGTTTGCCGTGAAGCCAGTCTGGCGGTCGCCGGTCATCCGGAGCTCCCTGGTCGCTTGAAACCTCGCGGCAAAGTCTATTGACGGGTTGGCGATTCTGAAAGCGGTCGAGGGATGATATTGAGGCGCGCGCCGTTATGTTTCATTCTTGGTGACGAGAAAGAGAGCGTGACGCCATGAATGCCAGAGATGTGAGACGTGGAATCCTCGAGGCGGTCGACGAAAATTTCGACGCGCAGCTTGCCACCACCGCCGGTTTTGTCGCAATTCCCTCGATCCGTGGCGCGGAAGGGCCGTGCCAGGACATGATCGGCGATCTCTTGCGAGAACGCGCTTACGAAGTCGACGACTGGCCTATCAATATCGACGACCTCAGGGATTTGCGCGGCTTCGCACCGATCGAGCATGATTGTTCGAAAGCCCGCACCGTGGTCGGCACCTATCGGCCGAACAACACTTCTGGCAAATCGCTGATCCTGCAGGGCCATTGCGACGTCGTGCCGGCCGGGCCGCTGGACATGTGGGAGACACCGCCGTTTTCGCCGGTGGTGCGCGACGGCAGGATGTATGGCCGCGGCGCCTGCGACATGAAATCGGGCACCATCGCGGCGCTCTATGCGCTGGATGCCATCACGGCCGCCGGATTGAGGCCGACAGGTCGCATCCACTTTCAGTCGGTGATCGAAGAGGAAAGCACCGGCCTCGGCGCGCTCTCCACGTTACAGCGCGGCTATCGCGCGGACGCCTGTTTCATTCCCGAGCCGACTTCAGGACGGATGGTGCGCTCACAGGTCGGCGTGATCTGGTTTCGCCTGAAAGTGCGCGGTCATCCCGTGCACGTGTTCGAGGCGGGCAGTGGCTCGAACGCGATCACGGCGGCCTATCATCTCATCCAGTCATTGCAGAGGCTCGAGGACGACTGGAATGAGCGCGCGAAAAGCGATCATCACTTCAAAGCCGTGACGCATCCGATCAACTTCAATCCCGGCATCATCAAGGGCGGCGATTGGGCTTCCAGTGTGCCTGCCTGGTGCGATGTCGATTGCCGGATCGCGATCCTGCCCGGCTGGTCGGTTGCCGAGTGCCAGGCCGAGATAGTTCGATGCGTCACCGCCGCATCGCGCGAGCATCGTTTCCTTGCCAACAATCCGCCCGAGGTGGAATGGTCGGGCTTTCTGTCGGAGGGCTACGAACTGAAGGATTCCGCAGAAGCGGAAGCCGCGTTCGCGAAAGCCTATGATGCGGTCTATGGAGGCACTGTCGAAGACCTCGTTTTCACCGCGCTCACCGACACGCGATTCTATGGCCTGAACTACGGCATCCCAAGCCTCTGCTTCGGTGCGAGCGGGGCCGCGATGCACGGCTTCAACGAATATGTCGATCTCGATTCCTTGCGGAAATCGACCAAGACCATGGCGCTCTTCATCGCGCAATGGTGTGGTGTGGAGAAGTTGTGACGGCGGGCCGGAACGCCGTAAACTGCTTCGACGGAGTTTGATCAGGTCAGCGCGTGGCAAAGGAACGGGAGCATCAGGAGATGACGCCGCTCGAGAAAGTCAATTCGATGAAAATGCCATTCGCCGAGTTGAAAGGTGTCACCTTCACCGAGGCCGAAAAAGACCGCGTGGTGGCGCGGATGCTCGTTCGTCCCGACCTCTGTACGCTCAACCACACCATTCATGGCGGGGCCTTGATGGCGCTGGCGGATTCGGTCGGCGCCGCGGCGACCGTGATCAATCTGCCCGAGGATGCCAGAGGCACGACGACGATCGAAAGCAAGACCAATTTCATCGGCGGGGCGAAGGAGGGGACCACCGTGATCGCGACCGCCACCCCGGTGCATCGAGGCCGGCGCACGCAGGTCTGGCAGACCCGGCTGGAGACCGAAGAGGGCAAGCTGCTTGCCCTGGTGACCCAAACGCAGATGGTCCTCAGAAGACGCCATAACGCTCCAAAATCCGGCAAATCACGAGGATTTAACGCTTTTTGAGGCCAAAAACGGCCTTGAATTCTATGTTGCAATGCACAATATGGACCGTCTAGGGATTCGACGCCTCCTCGAGGGCTTCCAAGAGGAGTTTTCGACATGAGCTACCATGACGTTCTCAGTTCAGCCGTCGCCAGAGGCGCCGTTCGAACGCTAAGTCGGCAGGATGAGCTGACCCTGTTGCGCGATCATCTGTTGCGGCTTGATCGGGAAAGCCGCCATGACCGCTTCCACGGCTTTATGGATGACAGCTTCATCGAGCGCTACGCCGAGAAATGCGCCAATGACGGCACGATCGTCATCGCCTATCTCGAAGATGGCCTTGTTCGGGGCGCCGCCGAACTGCATCCGCCGGATCAATCCGGGGATTCGCAGCCCGAGATCGCCTTCAGTGTCGAATCAGGTCTGCGCCGGAAGGGCGTGGGCAGCATCTTGTTTCGCACGTTGATCGCGGAGGCCCGCGCGAAGGGTTATCGCTCGTTGCGGATCACAACCGGGGCGCAGAACGAGGCGATGCGGGCGCTTGCGCAAAAATTCGGAGCCCGCCTGACCTTCCGCCATGGCGAATCCACCGGCAGCATCGATCTCAGCCAGCAGCCGCAGGCTGAACCCGCGAAGCTTCGAATGCCGACACCGCTCGACGCGACGCGCGCGATGATCCATTTCAATCGCGCCTACTGGAAGTTTGTGTTCGGAGTGTACGGTTGGGGGCGAGCCGCCTGATCCCGGCTCGCCTGCTTTCCGGCGGGCTGCTTCTAACGCGCTGCGAGTGCGCCAGACCCACACTGGAATCACGGAGTTGCTAGTGCCGTTTCGGTTCCGACGTTCGCAAAAGTGCGTGCAGCGAAGTCATAGAACTCGGAACCGGAACACTAGGTGCCGGTGCGTTTGTCGTTGCCAAATCGCCGCACGACGCGGCGCTCGACCACGACCGAACGTTGCGCGCCCTGTTCGCCGGCAATCACACGGGTCGTGGAGCGGGCCATGGTACGGCCGGCCTTTTTCACTTCGGCAGTGACGGATTCGATCGGCAGTCCCATCAGGGCGGCCGCGATTTCGGCCTGCTCATCCTGATCGTCGGTCAGGCCAGTCGCCGCGAAAATCGCCTCTTCCAGCGTGGGAGGATCGTGCCGGACACGCCGCGGTCCATATTTTGTGTTCCAGTCCTGGCTCATCTCGGCCTCCTTTTCGAAGCCAATCATCTCTAGAGGTGCTTATGTTGCATTGCAATATGAAATTGAAATGGCAATCCAGCCATGCGTCATCCGATTTCCGAAGTTTTTGAATCGCCTCCCGCCGCTGCTTGCGCTTCAGGGAATTGATTCGGCAGCCCCTCGCAATTCAATCGGCTGTTGCGGCCAACGCTTCAACGCGGCGCGTCCGGCATCGGTCAGCAGATAAATGCCGCGCTCTGCGCGATCGAACCAGCCGTACACGTTGTGCAGCAGAATCTTCGGCGCGTCGGGAATGTCCGGCTTGAGATCGCGCACCCGCCGCGGTCCATCCGAGAGGGCCCATGCACATGCCAACGCCTGCTGGCGGTACGCCGTCATGATCGGCGCGCGCGTGCTGCCACCGAGCGCCGGGTCGCCCCGGCGCCGTCGATGTTCAGCAACAAGGCGCGAGCGCTTCTTCGGATCGCGGCGGGCGATGCTTGATGGCGAGACGATCACCTCGACGTCACCCGATCTGGTGACTGCGAGCATGCCAAAGCCGAGCCGGCGGCAGAGGTTGCGATAGCGCGCGTCGCTCTCGCGTCCTTTGCCGCGCTCCGATAGTCTCGCGGCAAGCCAGACCTCATCGCAGGCGGCCGCGCGATCCACCGCCTGCAAGAGCAGTTCGAGATTGAACGAAAGCTTCAATTCACCGACGACCACGATCGGCGGATCGTCGCCGCTCAGGGCGACGAGGTCGCAGCCGCCGATCTCGCCCTTGACCGTGAAGCCAAGCTTCTCAAGGAAACGTTTGACGGGCAGGTAAAGCGCTGTTTCCAAATGGGGCTCCGACGGGATGGTCCTGCGACTCACCGGTAGTGACAATTCTAACATCCGCATCCCATGGCCCCAGATATGTCTGACGAATGATTGAAATAACGGAGGTCGCGCCTGCGACCGTGATTTGATCGGACGGGACGGCAGCGGTTATTTTGTACCCCTGGAGCGGACGTGGGGACAAAGCGAGCCATGATCAGAAACGGCCTCTACCACATCACCGTGGAGATGCTTGACGGCATCAAGGGCGGCAACCAGGGAGTGATGGTCGTTCGCGATGGCACGCTGCGCGGCGGCGACTCGTTCTTCTATGCGTATGGCACCTACACGGCTGCCAACGGCAAGTGGAAGGGCGAGGTGACGAACCAGGAACATACCAGGAGCTTCGGGGAGCGGCCGGTATGGGAAGGCAAGGTCGTGACCATTGGCTTCACCGGAACCTATACCGACGACACCGCCGAAACCGATGGCATCGCGCTTGCCGGAAAACAAAGCATCCGCTTCAAATCCCGGCTGCGGCTGCTGATCCCCGATTAGGTGTGACGACGGATTTGACGTTCCTATCGGTCGCGCCGCGAGTGCGTTATCGGAACGTCGAATCCAGAGCCACGCTAGAATTATGGAGTGCCAGTGTTCCTTTGGTTCCGACGTTCGTAAGGTGCGCGCGGCAAAGTTAGCGAACTTCGGAACCGGGACACTAGACTCGACCGGGCACTGGAATCAATGCGCCGGTGATTCCGCTTGCCGCGTCGCTTGCGAGAAACAGAATGACGCCGGCCAGTTCTTCCGGCGTCACCCATTTGGCGAAATCTGCATCCGGCATGCTGGCGCGGTTGGTGGCGGTATCGATGATCGACGGCAGCACCGCATTGACGGTGATCTTGCCCTTCCATTCGGCGGCGAGAGCTTCGGTGAGGCGATGCACGCCGGCTTTCGAGGCAGCGTAAGCCCCCATTCCGGCGCCAGCCTGGAGCGCGCCCGTTGCACCGATATTGACGATCCGCCCCGAAGGAGAGGCGGCAAGATAGGGGATCGCCGACCGCGAGGCGTTCAGCGCAGTGGTGAGGTTGAGGGCAAACATGCGTTGCCAGGTTTTTGGATCACCCTCGGCGACGGTTTCGAATGCAAAGGCGCCCGCTACATTGATCAGTGCGTCGAGTTTGCCGAAATGCGCGTGCGCGGCATCCATTGCCTTCTTGGCCTGGATCGGGTCGGTCAAATCGACGTGGCCGAGTTCGATCCGATTGGCCACTGCAGCAGCTGGCGCCGTTTGCCCGAGGCTCGCCACGCGCGCGCCCTTCGCCAGTGCCGCTTTGACGACGACACTGCCGAGTGCCCCCGAGGCCCCGGTCACGACAATGACTTTTCCGTCCATGATGGAGCTCCGGGCCAGCGCGATTGACACAGTACCGCGAGACGAAAATCATTTGCAATGCTGCCGATTTTTGCGGCCAAATAAAGGTTCCAGCGTCACACGGTTTTAGCAAAGGACGGTCGCCATGCCCGACACTGCGCCCGAGGTGAATTTCCCCAGCGAGCTCGTCAGCCTGAAATATCCGCTGCCCCACCTGATGAGGGCATTGGTTGGCGAGGCACCGGTCAGGATCGTCGCGATGGGATCGTCTTCGACAGCAGGGCGAGCCGACGTGGTGCCTTACCCGCACCGACTGGAGATGTATCTGCGAGCCGGGTTTGGCGACGAGCGATTTCCCAATTTGAAGATCGATGTTCTCAACAGGGGCAGGGGCGGCGAGGAGGCGATCGAAGAGCTGCGTCGCTTCGATAGCGATATTTTCGCCGAAAAGCCCGCTTTGGTGATCTGGCAGGTCGGCACGAACGCGGTGTTTCACAACTACAGGCTTGACGAGGTGGCCGCGAGCATCACGCAAGGGCTGCGCCGGTTAAGTGAAAAACGGATGGACGTGCTTTTGATCGATCCGCAATACACCCCGGCGATGCTTTTCGACGACAAGGCCGACGCTTCCGAACGCATGGTGTCGCTGATATCGGCAGCCGCCGACGAGGCAAAGGTCAACCTGTTTCGGCGGTGGGCGCTGATGCGACACTGGCACGTTCACAATAATGTCAGTTTGGACCGGTTTTTCGACCCCAGTGATCCCGACAAGCTTCATCAGAGCGACTGGAGTACGCTTGAGGTTGCCAAGGCGCTCTGCGGAGCGATCACAAAGGCACCCCCGGCAGGCGCGTAGCGCCCCCGTTTTGGCCCAGGCCGCCAAAAGATCGATTAAAATTTGCTCGAGTTTTGTAAGCGAAATTCAGAATGATCGGGCTATATCGCCCTATCGTTCAATTCGGGGCTGGAACTGCCATGATGAGACATCTGCCTGACCACGGTTTGCCGCTTGTTCAGCTCAAGGAGCAGCGGCGGGATTTGGTCGTCGCGCTACAAAACCGCAAGGGTCCTGTCAGCAGCTGGGAATTGATGCAGATCGCCGCCGTTCAGCAGGGCGATCTCTGCTTTCGAGGACGTCATCGCCGATCTCGACGCAGAAATGGAAATGGACGCGGCCGCGTAAGTGTCGCCTCGTTGATTTGCGAATTCCCCGGTCTGCCCGGCCAATCGTCCATCTTCTGAAAACTGTACACGCGTCGCTGACGGGCGTATTGCACAATCGGTGACCTTCCGATCCAACCGCGGAGAGTCTCCGAGGGGCGAACATGACCGGGCATCAAGCCGCCATTTCCGTTGTGGCCATTCTTGTTGCCGGCGTTTTCACCGGTCCATTGCCGACATCCGCGCAGACTTTCGAAAGCTATCGCTGTGCCGACGGCACGAGCTTCATCGTGGGATTCTACCAGTATGATTCCCGCGCTTTTTTGCAGGTCGACGGAAGGGCCATCACGCTGAAGAAGCGCCTGGGCGTGTCCGGCGCGCGTTATACGGGCAGCGGCGTGACGCTTGTGATCGGCAAGGCGCGCACCACCATCAGGCACGTCAAACGTCCGGTGACGGCGTGCGAACTGATCTGAGAACGCGCTGAAATGAAAAAGGGTCGAAGCATTCTTGCTCGACGCTTTTCTATTCTTTGATCCCCGGACTCGGAGAAGCGGCGCATCTCGCATCGAACGGCATTCAGTGCTCGCGCGCTTGTCTTGATTCCTCAATCGCAGCCTCGTGATACCAGGCGCCGCTGTAAACGGCCTCGCTGAGGTTTGACCAGGCTGGATCGGCGACGGCTTTCACTTCCGTTGCCCGAGCCTTGCCGAGAGCCGCGCGGCCCCCGGCGGGGAATTGGTAGATCGTGGCTGACCTTTGATTCGAATTCGTCGTCATCGCTATCTCCATCGATCGCGGCGTAAAACTCATCGTGCGCCCGACTCGTTCGTGAGTGGTTACTGGAGATATCGGCCTTGCACGCCAGCCGTGCAACATGATCAAGAAAAAATCAGCCGATGAATAAAATGTAGGCATTTTTGATTTTGCCTCCAGTAAAGCAGCGGCCTTTCGGTGAGCGCACTGGCCATCGCCAACGTTGCGGATCGTGCACACTTTCTTGCGGAAAATTGCAGGCCGATGCCGCGCGCTTGATCGGCGTCGCGATTACGTCCGACTGCTGCCACGGAAAGAGGCGTCAGCAGGGCCCAAGTGTCTCCTTGCGACGTGGCCGGGCCCTGCTGACCGCGGGACTTTGCCGCACCCTCAGTGCCAAACCGAACGGTCGCGATCGAGGGCAAACCCCGCCGGACCGGAGCCTTTTGCACCGCAGCGATTTGGCACTTTTATTGCTTAGTAGCGCCTGGCCGATGGGGGCCGAGCAGCGTGTGAACCGACATTTTCGGTCCGCACGCCTTCGCATCATCAACTCATGAGAGACGCAATGACCAAGTACAGACTCGAGTACATCTGGCTCGATGGATACACGCCGACACCGAATTTGCGCGGCAAGACACAGATCAAGGAATTTGAGGCCTTTCCGAAGCTCGAACAGCTTCCGCTCTGGGGCTTCGATGGCAGTTCGACGATGCAGGCCGAGGGCCACAGTTCGGATTGCCTGCTCAAGCCGGTTGCCGTGTATCCCGACGCCGCGCGCACCAACGGCGTGCTCGTCATGTGCGAAGTCATGATGCCTGACGGCAAGACGCCGCATCCTTCCAACAAGCGCGCCACGATTCTCGACGACGAAGGCGCGTGGTTCGGTTTCGAGCAGGAGTATTTCTTCTACAAGGACGGTCGTCCGCTCGGTTTTCCGTCCAGCGGTTATCCGGCGCCGCAGGGGCCGTATTACACCGGCGTCGGCTACAGAAATGTCGGCGATGTCGCGCGCAAGATGGTCGAAGAGCATCTCGACCTTTGCCTTGCCGCCGGCATCAACCACGAGGGCATCAACGCGGAAGTCGCCAAGGGCCAGTGGGAATTCCAGATCTTCGGCAAAGGCTCCAAGACCGCCGCTGACCAGATGTGGATGGCCCGTTACCTCATGCTGCGCCTGACGGAGAAGTACGGCGTCGATATCGAATTCCACTGCAAGCCGCTCGGCGACACCGACTGGAACGGTTCGGGCATGCACTGCAACTTCTCCACCAAGTACATGCGCGAAGGGGGCGGCAAGGAATATTTCGAAAAACTCATGGAAGCCTTCATGGGCGCACGCCAGGACCACATCGCTGTTTACGGTCCCGACAACCACATGCGCTTGACCGGCAAGCACGAGACCGCCTCGATCGACACATTCACCTGGGGTGTAGCCGATCGTGGCGCCTCGATCCGCGTGCCGCACTCCTTCATCAACAACTCCTACAAGGGCTATTTGGAAGACCGCCGTCCGAACTCGCAAGGCGACCCCTACCAGATCGCTTCGCAGATCCTGAAGACGATCGCATCCGTTCCGACCTCCGCCAAGGCGGCCGCCGCGTAGTCGATCGATACTTCAGCCAGGGTTTTTCACCGCTATAAGATCCGCCAAGGCACAAGCTTTGGCGGATCGTGCGTTTGGGTCCATCGCTGCCGTGCTAGTGTGGCGGATTTGACGTTCCTATGAGTCTCGCCGCGAGTGCGTTATAGGAACGTCAAATCCAACGCCACACTAGAATCATAGAGTCGCTAGTGTCCCTGTGGTTCCGACGTTCGTAAAAGTGCGTGGGCAAAGACATACGAACGTCGGAACCGGGACACTGGAAGCAAAGGCGAAGGGCTAAAGGATGGCAGATACCATACGCCTGCTTTCGACTCTCGCTTTGATGGGGGCGGTCCGCAACCTTGCGGGAAAATACGAGACGCTGACCGGAACGCGCATCGACGCCGATTTCGCGCCGACCTTGGGGCTGCTTGACCGCCTGCAAAAGGGGGAGACCGCAGATGTGCTCATTCTTACCCAGGAGGGGCTTGCGGGTCTTGCCGCGACAGGGAGCGTGGTTGCGGAAAGCTGCATCGACCTCGCGCGCTCCCTTGTCGGCCTTGCGGTAAGGGCCGGCGTCGCGCGTCCCGATATCGCGACGGAAGAGGCGCTGCGCGCTACGCTTCTCGGCGCGCGATCGGTCGCCTATTCGCGTCTGGGTGCCAGCGGCATCTTCTTTGCGCAACTGATTGCAGGCATGGGAATCGCTTCGGAAGTCAACGCCCGCGCCAACATCGTTCCCCAGGGCTTTACCGCAGAACGGCTGCTCTCGGGTGAGGCGGATCTGGCGGTTCAGCAGATCAGCGAACTCAAGCAGGTTGCCGGCACCGATATCGTCGGGCCGATTCCGCTTCACCTGCAAGATCCCGCGGTTTTTTCCGCCGGACGTCTTTCGGCTTCGACCAGGCCCGAACAGTCCGACAGGCTCCTGAAATTTCTCGCCTCGAAAGAAGTGGCGCCGGCCCTGCGCGACTCTGGACTGGAGCCTTTTTCCTGAGAGCGGATATCGGATGATGCGTCCTTGATCGAACGCAAGGTGGCCGCCGGCAATCGAGTCTAGGTTTGCGGATCGCTCGCGCCGGAGGTTTGGCCTTTCGCCGATCAACGGTTTGCGCCGGAGGCCAGGCGATGATGATCGGAACAGGTTCATGGCTCACGGGTTAATAGAACAAATCCATTTCAGGAAGATCAAACTCCATGATCCGAAAACTGCGGTCAGGTGAGTACCGGCTCTATTCCCGCAAGGTAAATCCCAAGACGGGAAGGCGCCGCAATCTCGGTACCTTCAAGTCGCGCGCGGCTGCTGAAAAGCATGAGCGCGCGGTGCAGTATTTCAAGCGGCACTAAAGCATGCGCCGACCGAGGAGCCGTCTCCGCGCGGCGACTATTTCGTGCCGTACATCCTGTCGCCGGCATCTCCAAGCCCCGGCAGAATATAGCCGTGATCGTTGAGTCTCTCGTCCACTGCGGCCGTCCAGACCGGAACATCCGGATGCTCGGCCTGGAAGTGGTTGATGCCTTCGGGCGCGGCGAGCAGGCAGACAAAGCGCATGTCGCGCGCGCCGCGGGATTTTAGAAGCGAAGCCGCCGCGCAGGCAGAATTGCCGGTTGCCAGCATCGGATCCATCAGAATGACCGGCCGGTCGGAAAGGTCGTGCGGCGCCTTGAAGTAATACTCGACCGCCTGCAGGGTCTGAGGATCACGGTAGAGGCCGACATGCGCGACGCGGGCCGATGGGACAAGGGCGAGCATGCCGTCGAGAAATCCGACACCCGCTCGCAGGATCGGCGCAAAGGTCAGCTTCTTGCCGGCGATCATCGGTGCCTTCATCGGCTGCAAGGGCGTCTCGATATCGACCATCTCGAGGGGCAGGTCGCGGGTGACTTCGTAGCAAAGCAGCATCCCGATCTCGTTCAGGAGCTCCCGAAAGCCTTTGGTAGAACGGTCGCTCTCGCGCATCAGCGTGAGCTTGTGCTGCACCAGAGGATGACTGACGACGTGTACGGAATTCGAAGAAATCATGTAGTCTCCTCGCAACTCGGCCGGCCTTGAGGCGGCTTGCAGTTTTTGTGCCGAACGCGGAGCGGTTGGCGACGATCCGCCATCGCACAAAGCATCATTCGCTTCATGCAATAGGCCACATAATCGCGGGCGTCGCGACAGGTTTTTTCCAGAAAGCGTGGATTGTCCCGCGCTGCACGGTGGCAAAGCCGAAGTGCAGGATGAATCGCCCGTTGGTCGTCAACTGCGAGCGGCCGGTTCAGGAGCGGCGGAGTTGGCGCAATGGATTTTGAAAGGCCCGATGCCTTGCGATGATATGGGCAGTCCGAACGACCCACTCAAGCGGGCGGCGGTCGCCTGCTTCAGCGTGTCTCTGGGTCCGGGATTCTTGTCGCAGACCTGCCGCGCGCTGGCGCCTGCGCGGTCGGGCCTGCCTCCTGGCAGGAAAGCTGGACCCATGATCCATCCGCTGCCTGCTGGTAGGCGTGGCAACCCTGTGCCGTCGGCTGCTCGTCCGGCTTTTGGGCGTTGGCGCTGGCATGGGAATTCAAGGACGCATTCTTCGCCAGCGCTGGCGCCATCAGTGCAGCCAGGACGCCGATCGAACCAACGAAGATCAATCGTGTGATCCGCATATGAGGCTCTTCGTTCGAAATGTCTGCTTTCAAGGAAAAGATTTTGGCGATTCTTGGCCAATGGATTTTCCGCCCGACCGGATTCTCAATCATTAAAAAGCACCCCGCGGGCGCTTTGGACGAGAAGTTCAAGGCGGTCCAGCAGCGGAATTTGGCTCGCCAATATCTTCTTCCGGGCGAGAGGCAGATCGAACCAGGCGGCACGGTCGATCTCGGGAATTTGCACCATGCGACCACTGCGCCGAGGCCATTCGACCGCGACCATATTGCTGCGCACCGTGTTCACATCGAGATCGCCCTCCAATGCGAAGGCGTGAACGACCTTTCCGGACCGCTGACGTATGTCGCCAAGCGGGACAAGTGCCCCGATCGCTTGAACACCAAGTTCTTCCTTGAACTCGCGTCTCGCCGCGATCTGCGCATCCTCGCTCGCGTCGAATTCTCCCTTGGGGATGGACCAGGCACCGAGATCTCGATTGCGCCAGAAAAATCCGCCGGGATGAACGAGAAGGACATCCAAGCGATCGCCGCTGTTGTGGTACATCACGATGCCAGCGCTCATGACCGCCATGGCCGTCAATCCAGGATGCCGCGGAGCTGCAGCTTCTATTGCGCAGCAATATCGCGCGGCGAGCGACTGCCCACCAGGGCTTGCGCGATCGCCTCGTCGACGCGCTCCAGCCAGATGAACTCGAGTCTCTCGCGAGCGCCCGACGGAATATCGTCGAAGTCGCGCTTGTTCCGCGCCGGCAACATGACACGGGTGATGCCGGCGGCAGCGGCGGCGACCACTTTTTCCTTGATGCCGCCCACCGGAAGCACCAGGCCCCGCAGCGAGATTTCGCCGGTCATGGCGGTATCACTTCTGACTGTGCGTTCGGTCAGCAGCGAGGTTAGCGCGATAAACATCGCGACCCCCGCACTTGGTCCGTCCTTGGGCGTCGCGCCTGCAGGCACGTGGACGTGGATGTCACTCTTTTCGAAGAGTGAGGGGTCGACGCCGAGCTGAGAGGCGCGGCTCTTCACCAGCGTCAGCGCGGCCTGAGCGCTTTCGCGCATCACCTCGCCGAGCTGGCCGGTCAGGATCAGCGTTCCTCTTCCTGGCGTGCGTGTCGCTTCGATGAAGAGAATGTCGCCACCGACCGGCGTCCAGGCGAGCCCGGTCGCAACGCCCGGAACGCAGGTGCGCATGGCGATCTCGCTTTCGAAGCGAGGCGGACCGAGGATCGCGGTCAGGTCTTTTGCGGTTAGAACAATCCGGCTCTTGCTGCCTTCGGCGACCTGGACAGCCACGTGGCGAAAGGCCTTGCCGATTTCCCGTTCCAGATTGCGGACGCCTGCCTCGCGGGTATAGCCCCTGATGATCAGCCGCAGTGCGTCAGAATCGATTTCGGCCTGGTCTGCTTTCAGCCCGTTTGCCTCGAGTTGACGGCGGACCAGATAGCGCCGTGCGATCTCGAGCTTTTCGTCCTCGGTATATCCGGCGAGGCTGATGATCTCCATTCGGTCCAGTAGCGGACCCGGGACTGTGTCGAGCATGTTGGCGGTGGCCAAAAATACGACCCGCGACAGATCGAAGGGCACGCCGAGATAATTGTCGCGGAACGTCGAGTTCTGCTCGGGATCCAGAACCTCAAGCATTGCGGCCGAAGGGTCGCCTTGAATACCGCGCCCCGTCTTGTCGATCTCGTCGAGCATCATGATGCAGTTGCGTGCCCCGGCCTTTTTGATCGCCTGAATGATGTTGCCCGGTAGTGCGCCGATATAGGTACGGCGGTGGCCGCGTATTTCCGCCTCGTCGTGAACGCCGCCAAGACTGACACGCACGAAGGGCCGTCCCATCGCGCGCGCGATCGATTGCCCGAGCGACGTCTTGCCGACGCCGGGCGGCCCGACGAAACAGAGGATGGGAGCCTTGCCTTCCGGTGCCAGCTTGCGGACGGCGAGATATTCGATGATCCGGCTCTTGATCTTCTCCAGACCGTAATGGTCCTCGTCAAGGATGCGCCGCGCTTCGGCGATATCGATCGGCTTTTCTTCCGGCAGGCTCCAGGGAAGCTCGATCAGCCAGTCGAGATAGCTGCGGACCATGCCGGCTTCGGCGGCGCCTTCCGGCATGCGCTCGTAGCGGCGAACCTCCTTGCGCGCCTGAGTTTCTGCCTCCGGCGGCATCTTGGCCTTTGCGATGGCCTCATTCAGCTCGGTAACCTCCTGCGCCTTTCCGTCACCCTCGCCAAGCTGACGCTGAATGGTTGCCATCTGCTCGCGGAGAATCGCCTCGCGTTGACGCTCGTCGAAGCTCGCCTTGGTCTGCTGGCCGATTTCACGGCTGAGGCGAAGGACCTCGATACGCTCGGCAAGATGGCGCGAAACCTTTTCCATGCGCAGCGCAAGGTCGACGGTCTCCAGGATCTCCTGCTTCTCCTGCGGTTTGATGTCCATGTAGGACGTTGCGAGGTCCGCCAGTGTCGTGGGCGAAGTCGTGGCCTGAAGCACGGAGATCAATTCCTGCGGAGCTTGCGGGAGCAATTCGGCCGCTTCAATCGCCTGGCGTTGCAAATTCAGGAAGCGCGCCTCGATTTCCGGCGAGTTCGTCGTCGGCTCGGGTATGTGAAGCACGCGTGCCACCGGAAACGGCGTGCCCGGCAGATAATCGAGGATGCGAATGCGCTGCACGCCCTGGCAGACCAGGTGGTGGCTGTCATCAGGCGCGGTGATGTAGCGCACGATGTTTGCCATGGTTCCGACGCGATAGAGATCGTCGGGTCCCGGCTCATTCAGCTCGGGATCGCGCTGCAGCAGGATTCCGATCGGCCGCTGCTCGCGCACGGCCTGTTGCGCGGCCGCAATCGATTTCGGCCGTCCTATGGTGATGGGAATGACGACGCCCGGAAGCAGCACCGTATTGCGCACCGGAACGATGATGAGGGCGTCTTGCGGGATGGCGGCCGCGTGACCGGGGGAGGCGGTGGTGCCCTGGGCAAATTCGCTCGCTTGGTCGACCATGCTGCGCCTCCTCAACCGGATTTGGTGAGGCGCAAACCGACGCAGCCGTTGGCGGCAAAGCGGCTAATGATGTAACGGCCCAACGGCAGGGGTATGCGCCGCTCGAACCGACCCTGAGGCAGCTCGAGACGCAGAATTCGCGCGTTGCGCAATTCGGACGGCAATACCCGGTGTCCGCTGACGACAAGCATTCCCTTGTCGATCACGGCGATGACCTCATCGGGATCGACGCCCGGCAACGCGATGAGAATTAGCACTTCGCGGTCGGTCTCGAGCACGTCGATCGGCGGTTCCCAGCTTGGCTCGCTGGTTGGCCGCAAATTGAGAAATTGCTGGTGCAATCGTTCGGCGCGGGCGAGCGTCTCGATGGCGTTGGACAGCATCCAGTTGATGGGATCCTTGGTCGACATGCGTCTCAGCCTGGAACCGGTATAAGAAAGCGATAGCGTGCCCAATCAAATGACAGGAATCAAGCAACGCAGTTTCCTTGGGAGATATGGGCGAAATGCCTCTCCTGCCATTGCCCAATGGCGTTTCCGGGACAACCTGAGCTCGATCGATCGTCGTTCGCGCCTGCTAGTCCTGCATTGAGACGCCAGCAGAACGGCATGGTTTGCTTGATCGACGCGGCTCTCAGTGCGATTTACCGAGCAATGAGTCGAAGGGAAGGTTGAAGATCTCTTCGCCGTTCTCGTCGCTGACATGCAAGACCCAGCCTCGCCAGTCTTCCATGATGGGTGCCGCGATCAGGGCCTGTACAGCTAAGGTTGCTTGCTCGCAGACTTCGGCCGGATCACCTACAGCGGTGCTGCGGCGCCTGACCGGCGCGTTTTCGGGATTGGAGCAGTGCAAATAAAGCCGGGCCACGTTCCGCCTCCGGCAAAAAAAGCAAAGCGTACGGATAGCAACGCCAATTCGGGCGCGACATTCGGTTGAATCGCTTAAGGAGAAATACGGAGGTTACCAAGATTCGGTCCGTCCCGCTCCAGTTGTGCCGGCCAAGGATGGTTATCGCTGTTGAAGGTCAACGATAATCTCATGTTATGCTGCCAACTCCCTGAGTTGTGCAAAGGATTTGCTCCCTTATGAGCCTGTTCGATCAGAGATTCGATCCCGCGCGCGAGGCAGCGCTGGTAACGGGTGCGGGGAACGGCATTGGACGGGCCATCGCGCAAGCCCTGGTCGGCGAAGGCGTGCGTACCATCTTCGCCGATATCAATCCGCAGACGGTCAAGGCCGCAGTCGAGTCCTCGCCACGGCCGGAATTAGCGGTGCCGTGGGTCGGTGATCTGGCCGATCCCAAGGCATGCGAGGCGCTCCTTGCGGATGCAATCTCCGCCGTCGGGCAGGTCACGCATTTCGTCCACAGCGCCTCGCCGCCGCGCCGCGAGGCGGACCATGCATTGGCCGTCGGTCAAGAGACCTGGGAACGGATGCGGGCGGTCAATGTCGAGGCCGGGTTTCACCTCGCGCGCGAACTTGCGCGAAAACTAATCGCGACAAAACAGCCCGGCTCGTTCCTGTTCCTGACGTCGCTGCACGCCGAAACGCCGCGCAACCTGCCGCACTATTCGGCCGCGAAAGCGGCCATGGCGATGCTGGTCAAGGAATTGGCAAAAACGCTCGGCCGTTTCGGAATCCGGGTCAATGCGCTGGTGCCCGGCGCCATCGCCGCCGGTGGTTTCGTCGCCGATCCGGCGCTGGCGCGTCATATCCCGCTTGGGCATCTCGGCCAGGCCGAGGACCTCGCGCCGATAGCGCTCGCGATATTGTCGAATAGGATTTCGGCTTACGTCACTGGCGCCGCGATCGTGGTCGACGGCGGCCTTTCACTGACCAACTGGTTCGAGCCACCTGATCTCGGCCAGCTCTAGACTTCCCCCCGTGTGGCGCAACTGGCACACCCGCCGGAAATCGCGCCGCCGGCGCGTTGTCATCCGGCCATGCGTCACGGTTCCGCCTCGATTGGGCTTCGCTCTGGTCGCGCTGGGGGCCCAGACCGGGGATTATTATGTCTTCTGTCCAAGATGCCCAAATTTTACGGATCGATTTTCGAACGAGGTATATTGGTTTTTCCGTTTCGCAAGTCTCGACGAGGGCTGTCGGGAAGGGCGTTCGGCTATCGACTGTGATGCTCGGAGCGGGGTTGCTCGCGGCCTGCGCCCAATCCTCGGTCGCGACCCGGAATTTCGAAGCGCCTCCTGGCGCTAGCCGTCATGCGTCGTTGCCGCACTATCGGACTTCTTCGTCCGGGACGCGTGTCGCTACGGCAAGGCATACCCCCTTTCGGCGCCATAAGAACACAGACGGGACGCCAACGGCGTCGGGGGGCATCGCGAGCTTCTACACGGAGGGCACGCAGACGGCGAGCGGCGAAAAATTCGATCCGAATGAATTGACCGCTGCGCATCGCACTTTGCCGTTCGGCACGCGGTTGCGTGTCACGAATGTCGCGACGGGCAAGTCGGTCACCGTCCGGGTCAATGACCGCGGCCCTTATGTCCGTGGCCGGGTTGTCGACGTCTCCTATTCCGCAGCGGAATCGCTCGGCATCGTCGATAAGGGGGTTACGAACGTCAAGCTTGACGTCGTGCATTAAGCCCGTCAGCGGCCAGGCAACTATCATTTCGTCCGCGCCCTGCTCGAGGTTGCGCCGTGCTTTCGTCAGAGCTAGCTTTTGGCGAAACATGGAGGCGTTGATGCGTTATGGTTTGTTGATCGCAGGGCTGTTGGCTCTTTCGGCGCCGGCAGATGCGGCCTCGCGCGCGGAATACGTGACTATGGTGTTGCAGGCTTTCGCTGCAAAAGTGCAATGCCCCGGCATGGACGTCGTGTACCAGGATCTGGTTCAGAAGGCGCAGGAGATGCAACTGCCGGACGGAACCACCGAACAGGTGCGAAAGGCCATCGCTTACATGCATACGGGTGGAAGAATGGGCGAGCGTCAGGCGGACGACCTGATGTCGGAAGTCGCGATCGCGACACAGTCGACGGACCTCGACCAGAAGCGCCTTGGCATGACCACCTGGTGCGAAACCCAAAAAGACAAGCTTGCCGGATTTGTTCGCACCAAAAATTAGCCCATGATCCGGACCCGAAGGGCCGCGTTAGCGCAAAGCGTGCAGCGGTTTTCCTTCGCGGCAAACGCGGAACGCGTTTGCGCGGAGATCATGCGCGAACAATAAAACCAAAGCGCGATGGCGATTCGATATAAAGCCACCGCGCTTTGGTACGGGCGCGGGCTCCGATCTTTGACGGAGCGCGATCAGTTGGTTTTGGCGGCGGCGCGGACGAAAGCCGCCAGTTCGGAGTTGAAGCGCGGAGCATCCTCGTAGAACGGGGAATGACCGATCCCGTCATAGACGGAGAGCTTCGCTCCGGGGATCACCGAGGCGGTGTATTGGCCGGCGCCGAGCCTGGCGTTGCGATCTTCCGCGCCATGAGTCACCAGCACCGGCAGCTTCAGTTTGGACATCATTTCCGTCGCGTCGAGCGGGCGGCCGGAAAGGCCGGCGCGCACCTTTGGCAATACCATCATGTTGAACGCGAGCATGGTCTCGTAGTCGTCGGCGGTGGGCTGTTTGGAGAAGCAGCCGTGGAGGAAGGTTCGGGTCGCGGTGATGTTGGTGAGGAGATCTTCCGACGCCATCAGCGGCAGGTTCTTCAGATTGTCGCCGATGAGGGCGGGATCGACCTTGATCGGCGCATCGACGAAATTGATGCCGGCGATCTGGCCGGTGCCGTGAGTCGAAAGATAGTCCGATATCACCCGACCGGCATAGGACCAGCCGACCAGGACAGGTCGTTTCAGACCGGCGGCATCGATCACGGCCTGAACCTCGTCACCCCAGGCCTTTGAATCCCGGTATCGCGCGGCATCCAGAGGTTTGTCTGAATTGCCGTGGCCCCGCAGATCGTAAGTCACGATGCGGAACTCTTTGGCGAGGTCGCTGTCGACCTGGCGTATCCAGGAAAGATGGCTCTGTGAGAAACCATGAATGAAGAGGATTTCGGGGCCGGCCGGATTGCCCCACTCCTGCGCGGAGATGGTCAGACCATCGGGCGTTTTTACGTTGATGGGCTTGAATTTCTGGTCCGCTGCAAGGCCCGTTTGCGCCATGGCTAGGAACAAACTGGCAGCGATCGTCGTTTTGACACAGCCGCTATCGCGCACGGTCATCGGCATCCAAATCCTCCCCTTTCTTGTCGTGGATTGCTTTTCTGGATGGAAATCGTTGCCAGCTTAGCACAGGCGGGGAACGTTGCGTAAGCTCGATTGCATCCTCAGGTTGGGCTGGCATCCTCGGTCCTGCGGCACGATCGCGGTGCGCGAGAAGTGGCGCCGGAATACATACGCTGGAATACACAGGCGGTCAGTGGAACGAGAGCGCCCACATCGCGGTTTGAACGCAATTGCGGAGCAACCTTACCGTTCTCTGCGGCTCCGAATGGCAGAACATGAGGAGAGCAACATGATATCCGAAATCAAGATTCACACCATCGCGCGTCAGATGTTTGAGAAGCATGGTACTGCGGCGATCGCGCAAGCAGCCCAGAATGCTCTGGCAAGCGAACGCAAGGGTGACGCTGAGGAAGCAAAGGAATGGCGTCACATCGAGGACGCCATGAAAATGATGCGGGGGCCGCATCAAAGCTGACGGATCGGATAGCGGCGGATGGCCTTCCGTCCGCCGCGTCGGCCAGGTCGCGCTACGCTTCCAATTCGGATTGTTCAAAACCGTTGGTGGCGAGAGCCGCTATTCTTTTGTCCGTTAGCTGCATGGTTGATTGCTCCGGCAAGCGCGAAAAATGCCAATACGGATTCGAAGTGAATCGTTCCGTATTGGCCGTCGCTCACGAAGGGGGCCCCGGAGGCCCCGCGAAGAGCTAGTATCCCGAGGACTTGTTCGAAGTTGGTGCGCCAGCTGCACTTGGCTTCGCCGTGCTGGATCGGTGACTCATCCCGGTGGTCGTGCCAGGCTTCACGTGGCTAGACTTCATCTGGTGGTGTTTGACGTGGGACTTGGCAGCTGAAGGTGCGGATTGCGGCTCGTTTTGGGCCGACGCAATGGCTGTGGTGGCAAGAAACGACGCGACGGCGAGAGCCGAGACAGTGAGTTTGGATCGCATGGAAGTCTCCTCTGCGAGATGGATGGTGCGTATCAAACCTGCGACCAGGATTTGGGTTCCTTGAATTATGCGCACTCTGGCTATGACTGGACCGCCGCAGAAAGACAGTCCCGAATGATTTTCGGAACAACTTGATCCAGCTCCGGTGCTTTTCGGGAACGCCGCATGAGGAACTGCTGACAAAGCAGAGGGATGATCACGTTGCTCCGGGCTCCCGTGCGTGCTGGCCAGCGCTCCGGCCATCATCATTCCCGCTGGCGCGGACCCTTGCGGGAACCGTTAACGGAAAGCTGTTCTGGCCTTTGAGCCGGGGAACTCGCGGTAACTGCAGTCGGTTAAAAAAAGCTTTCATTTTTCGAAAACACCACAACCACCGGAAAGACATTCCCAATTCGGATTTGCGATTGATGGTCAATGTTCCCGATTGGGAGACGATGATGGGAGTTGCAGAAGGGGCAATCTTCGTGCCCGAAGATATTCAATTGCTACAGACGACGCTGGATGAGGTTTTGACCATCTTGCCGGTCGCAAACCGCACGGCGGCGATGAGGAACAGGCTCGCTTCTCGAATTCTGGCGGCAGCGGCAAAGGGCGAGCGCGATCCGGTGCAACTGCGGATTTCCGCGCTGCTGGCGCCGGCCGACGAATGAGGCGCGCCCAGCGGAGCCGGAGCAGAGTTAGCCCGTTCTATGGAAGGATGCTCGAACAACGGGTTGGTGTGAGTTCTTGCGACAATCAAGGCAGGGCCGACCGGCGGCGTTGGCTCGCTCACCAACCGCAGAAACGAAGCGGCCCCGACGAACAAGCCGTCGGGGACCGTGATTTCTGTAGTCCGCTAGGAAGTGATCAATCGTCTCGCTGACACCTTCCGAACTGATCTTCGGGGCGGGCGGAGATATCCGAACCGGTGCAGCCGAAGAAGCCTTGCAGCCCGGCTTGGCCGGCGTAACCGAGGTGACCGAGCCCGAAGATATCTTCGATCGTCTTCAACATCGAATAGTGGTTGAAGGGAACGTTGGACACGGTTCCTGGCTTGAGGAACGGCGACAGCAGCACGCCGCCGACGCGATCGCCACCGAAGCCCGGAGTGCTGATGAAGAAGTTGGGAGGGCTGCCATCAGCGTTCTCAAACCCGAGGGTCAGCGGTTGACCGTTGGCGACCAGCGGCCCGATGTTGGGTCCAGGTTGCTGACCGCAGCAGCTGGTGCCCTGATTGGTAATGGCATTAAAAGACCCACCGTTGATCGAAGTAATGTTAAGGCCGCCCTCGTCGAACGTAATGATCAACAGACCGTCTTCCTTGAATGCGGGCGAGTTGGTGATTAACGGAACCGTCGCTTTCAGGAAGGCATTGGCGCCGACGAGGCCACCGCCGAAATGGGTGCCGTCGGTCTTTTCTCCGTTTTTGCACGCCGTCACCGCGCCGTTCCCGTCATGGCCGTCATGGCAGAGATTGGGCGTGATGAAGACAAAATTCGGCGTCGTCGATTCGTGCTGCAAGTCCTGAGCCAGCTGATTGAAATTGACGACGTGCTTGGCGCACTCGCCGCTGTCGATCAGCGAATGAAAGTATACGAAGGGATTGTGGCGCGCAGCGTATTGATCACCACCCGGAAATGCCTCGGCCCCTTGCGTATCATCGAGTTCGTTCAGGGCGACTTTGCCTTGCGGGTCGAGCGGCTGGCCGCAGGTCGTCTGCTCACGTTTTGGGTTTAGGCCCATGTCTTCCATGTAGCCTTTCCACGTAAAGCGAGCTGCAGTCAGTTGATCGGCAAGCGTCTTGAACTGAGCGGGGTAGACACAACCGGTGCCGATCGCCTGGCCATCAGGCGTGACGCCGGTGAGTTTGAAGTCATCATAGAACGTACAATCGACGTGGGTCTGCACCGTCGATGACTGGCCGCTGATCATGGCGATGTAATTGTCGAGACTGACGTGCCCCGTGCCATAGTACTGGCTCAGCAGCACACCCTGGCTCGGCAGGGTCTGCGCCAAGAACTGGGTGGCCGGATTCTGCTGAGCGGCAGTGCCGAAAGTGGTATTGAAGCCTTCGTTCTCTAAAACGATGACAAAGACGTGGCCAATCTTGCCGTCTCGATCCGCCATCGCCGACGGCGATGCCGCGAGCGATCCGGCGAGCATGGCCGCGGCAAGCGGCCATTTCAAAAGGTTGAACATGGATGATACCCCAGGAGCTGGTGAAAATTCTAAGAGACGCGGTCGGTTTCGTGACCACGCGGGGCGTGTTGGTAGCCACCGATTGTTACAAGTGCGCGACGGGAACATGATACGGGACCACGCAGGCAGCTTTTCAAGACGATCATCTGCAACAAGGAGGCGCGTTCGTATGTTGCTCAACATGATCGCACGGAGCCGCGCGCAGCCGGCACCAATCATGAACTATCCGGGCCATTGCCGGCGGACAGTGGCCTGAGGCAAGCGTCCGAGACAGACGCGGACATGGCCGGAAGCAGGCGTCTGAGCCATCCAAGGTGTCGATCGGCTCTCCTGCATCGACGCTTCCTGGACTCTGGCGATGATCGCCGCGATCCTGGTGTCGCTGGAGTTGATTTCTCAGGCCGATCGATCTCGGTGCTGCCCCAAAAGGGCATCGAAAGGCAAAAAAACGACCGGGTCTGGCGCTCCGGTAATGTTCAAGGCGCGCCGTCACGCTAGGAACCTTTTGCGGGCATCAGCATTGCACTCGTTACTATCGATGTCGTCGGTGAGGAGTGTCTGGTGATGGCAACGCAAATCGTAATGGATCGCTACGGGGATACGCGGCACAATTTCGATGCAAATGACGTGAAATCACTACAGCGCGCAGAAGCGCGGTTCAAAAAATTGACCGGCCTGGGTTTCACGGCAGCCGTACGGGGCGCATCCGGAGATGTCGAAATAGCACGCAGGTTTGATCCTGGTGCGGAAGAAACCCTGTTTTTCCCGCGGCTCGTAGGCGGTTAGGAGCCGGCTTTGCTGGCTCGCTGGTTTCGAGGTTTACGGGAGAGATTCCAGCAGGCGCACCCCAGAGATGCGCGTGGCATGAAACTATTGAGAGAATGGCTCTCCCCTGAACAACTCGCCCAATATGACGCTCATGGCTATTTTGATGTTACTGGCAGTGACAGTGGGAGAAGGTATCGAATTCACCATGGCACGGCGATGAACGTCATCGAAATCGACCACATCCGCGGCTACCCTCGGGTCGGGTTGTGTTTCACCACCGAAGCCGGGTTTGTCGCCGGCGACGTCATGCTGGCACAAAAAATTGCACTGGAGACCAGAGAGCACGGCGTCCTGGCTATCGCTCACAGGTTCGCCGTCAATCCCTGACAAGGGCGAGGCTGGGCCCCGCCACGAAACCGCACAACGTCGTTCACCGATTAATCCATGACCGAGGGTCGATCGATGGCCGCGCCTCCCTCATTGCCGGGAGAGGCTTCGCATGGCGACGGCAAACGCCTGGTCATTTAAGAGGATACGGAAAACGTCGGCGCATCTTCCGGCGAGATAGGGGGGGCCGGCTCGGACCGCGCAAATTCGGTCACGTGGCGCAGGCCAAGATAGTCGGGCTCGAAGCGGGCGAGATGAACAAGCATTCGCCAGTCGCTGATCGTAATCATCCTGGATTGCCACTGCAAAGCCCGTCTTCGCCGCAGTTCCTGTATGATGCGATTGGCGTGCACGGGTGAGATCGCGCAGGCAGCGGCGAGGTCGGACTGGGTGAACGGCGAAGGAAGCCGATGGTCGTGGGAGAGCCCGACGGCCCTGAGGCGGACAGTGATTTCGCAAATCAAATGGGCGACGCGTGCCAGTGAATCCCTGCTGCCGAGGTTGATGATCCAGTTTCGCAGGCAAGCTGTTTCTGCCATGTCCAGGTGCCGGATTGCCCGAGCAAGGCCCTCCGATTGCAACGAAATGTCGTGGAAAAAGCCACGAGGCACGAATGCCACAACGACCGGGCCAAGAGCGGTCAGGTGAGCACCCAGCTGTGACGCCGCGACGGTGTGCAGATCAGGTACGTCTCCGGGAACGTAAATTGACGTGATCTGACCGCTACCGGGATCCTTCCAGCAAAGATATCCCTGCAGCAGCAGACAGCAGTTGGACGGCTGATCGCCCTTGCGCAGGACGTGATCATGAGAGCCGAAATGGCCGATCGTATAACTCATTCTCGTGAGGAGCTCGAGATCGTCGTCTGACAGCTCAGCGATGCTCGTCAGGCGATCGGCAAGCTTTGTAAACGCAAAACCTCTCTGCATCCTTGTACTCGTCGAACTGGAACCACTCAGAATACTGCTTTGGTGCGAGCTGCGCCGAAGTAAGCATCGATAGGCAAGCTCGTTGCTCTGCCGGACGCAAGAAATATTGTTGCCGCTCAATGCGCCGGCTTCCTGAAAAGTTCCAATCTACCATGCCTCAGGCTCCATGAATGGTATTATGGGAAGGCTTCAACCCAAAGATAGTAACCCGGAGTTGTGGTTGGTCTGCCCATCACCGGTTCTGGCCTCTCCGATGCCATGCGCTTCGGGCCCGTTTGGCCGAAGGAATTTCGGGGGCGCGCATGGTGCCTGGCGGCTGGCGCGAACACCTGTGTCTGCGGCCACGGTCCCAGGCGCAGCCGATTTGGTGGCTTTTCCGTTGCGATCCCTGGGAAGGAAATGGTGCGTCGGCTCAAGGGAACGCGTCGCAAGGTGGCGGCTTGATAAGCGATGTCGAATGCTGCTGGGAACGCCGAACAAATCCGTTGGCACGAAACCGACAAACCTGTCGGACCGAAACCGGCATCAATTGAGCCCTGCGCCCGAAGTCTGCTTCCGACCTTATTGGCGAAGTGGAAAGACGTCTTCCTTGGCACCTACCGCCGCATCAACCGTGATCGCATTCTTGCGACCGCCGCGGGGGTCGTGTTTTACGGATTGCTGGCAATATTTCCGGCGATCACGGCGCTTGTTTCCAGCTACGGATTGTTTGCCGATACCGCGACCATATCGAAAAATCTCAATTTGCTGGCGATGATGCTGCCCGAGGGTTCCTTTGCCATCGTTCAGGATGAGGTCGGGCGCGTCGTTGAAAAGCAGAGCTCCTCGCTTGGCCTGACTTTCGCCTTCGGATTGCTGCTCGCGATCTGGAGCGCAAATAGCGGCACCAAGGCGATCATCGACGCGCTCAACGTCGCTGATGAGGAAGAGGAAGAACGCGGTTTCTTCCGCCTCAACCTAGTTTCGCTTGCCTTCACGGTTGCCGGGCTGATCGCCGTCCTCTTCATGGTTGGTGCCGTGGTCGTGGTGCCGCTGGTATTGGGATATTTAGGTCCTGACGCGCTCGTCGAACTGCTGGTCCAGGCAGGCCGGTGGCCGGTATTGGCCTTGGTGTTGCTGGCAGCCCTGATGGTCCTGTACCGATATGGGCCGAGCCGAAGTCCGCCCGGATGGCGCTGGCTCAGCGTCGGTGCGCTCGTGGCCCTCGTGCTTTGGCTGATCGGCTCCTCGCTCCTGTCGTGGTACCTGTCGAATTTCGGCAGCTACACCGCAACCTACGGATCGCTCGGCGCCGCGATTGGTCTCATGATGTGGATGTGGATGTCCGCCATTATCATCCTGGTCGGCGCGGAACTTAATTCGGAGATATGGCGGCAAGCTGTCGTAAAGGACAAGGCGGGTTCGGATCAAGGCTCGCCAGCGATCGCAAAAACCGCTCGCGCTACGGCAAATGTTCCGGACTGACGCTTAGCTGGCGAAAGAGAAAACGGCCGCGCGCCGCGAGTACGGCAAGAAGGACCACTGCCAGCGCCCACGAGGTCAGGCCGTGTAGACCATCGGCGCACCGCCATGCGATAAACCGCTACGCCCGGCGAGGTAACCGCCGCAGCCGAAATTGACGAGTGCCTGCAAAACGAGATAGATGCCGGAAAGCAGCCACAACGCACGACGGATGTGGCGCTAGCAGAGAACGGCGGCGGCGATCGGGTAATTTTCGACGCGTGGGCGCGCCTCATGAGCCATTGGCGGTTCTATCTCGCCGACCAAAACTTCGGCATGCCAGCGGGAAGGGTCAGCGAGCGCCGATGAGATCAACCAGATCGCGGGCCATTGCGGCTAGGTCCAGCGGCTTTTCCCACAGCTGGATGTCCTGAAATTCTTGTTCGATCGAACTGCAGTCGTAACCGGTCGTGAAGACGAACGGTACTTTTCGCGCGCGCAGGATACGAGCCAAAGGAAAGGCGAGCTCGGATCGCAAATTGACGTCGACGACGGCCGCATCGATGGCGATATCGCCGTTCACGAGCTTGGTGGCCTCTTCAAGTTCGCCAACAGGGCCCACGATGCGGGCCCCCATTTCCTTCAAGATTTGGACGATGTCGTCGGCGAGGAAGTATTCATCCTCGACGACCAGAACGCGGCGTCCTGAAAGCGGCTTTTGAACAATGGATTGCAGGGACATCTATTTTTCCCCCAAGGTCAAACAGGAATATTATGCCGGCGGAAATGCTTATCGCAAGCGGCTCTGCGAGGCCGGCTTGACGAGCAATCGCGATATTGTCGTCATCGGCGGTTCGGCAGGGGCCACCGCGCCCTTGAAGGAAATCCCGAGCCGAATACGATCCGCGGGCAGCGGTCGTGGTTTACATAATCCGCTGCAGGGTGTTGAAATTTTGACAAAGGCGGCGAGCAACGCGGCCCCGCTGACTGTTGTGGTCGAGCGGACCTTTGCGCGCCGGCAAACTCGAACGGCTCCAGAACTCAAAATGTACCGGCGCCGCGACGCCAATATTGGCCTTGCTTGCTTCAGGATTGGCATCACAATACCTGCCTCGACTCCGCGTGCCTCGACCACCCCGTCGAACATGCCCGCGATCCGGTAATGACCATCCTCTCGAAGTGCCGAGGCTAGAGCAGGAAACCGAAGCATGGTTGAAGGCGGTCAGTCACTGCAAGAAGAGAAGCGTCAGCCGAAGTCTCCGCTGATCGTCGGAGTGGGCGCGTCCGCCGGCGCATTGAGCAGCATCGAGCGGTTTTTCTCCAAATTTTCACCCGATGCTGAACAGGCGATCGTCCTTGTGCTGCAGCACAGGGAGGCCTTCAAAGAAGGCTCGCTAACAGGAACGTTCGAACGTCTGGACGGTGCTCGGATTTTCGAAATCACGGACGGAATGGAGATCAACGGCGGCATCATATACCTGTGTCCCGTCGATGCGATCACCACGATTGAGGGCCACAAATTCGCCGTCAGACCGGCCCGGCAGGCGCCAGGCGAACGAGCCGCCATTGACAGCTTTTTGGTTTCCCTCGCCGAAGAACGGGCGGGGCAGTCGATTGGCGTAATATTGTCGGGCACCGACGGCGATGGAACGCTCGGTGTTGCTGCGCTGAAGGACCATGGCGGGCTTGCGATCGCCGAGCGCCTCCCCCAGGAAGCCTCCGAGCACCTGACCGAAGGCAATACGCCGGCCGCCATTGCGGATTTCGTCCTGCCGCCGGAGGATATCCCCGGGCATATCCAGCTCTACGCTCACCATTTGCGTCGGCTCGAAGAGAAGCATGGCTTCGATGGGGTTCTCGCCTCCGAATCCTTGTCCCGCATCGCCGATATTCTTCGCAACAAGACCGGAAGCGATTTCCACGGTTACAAGCAGAACACCTTCATGCGGCGTGTGCAGCGGCGGATGCAGGTCGTGCAGATCGATGACATCGCCGCTTACGTCGATTTCCTCCGTTCCGACAGGGATGAGGCCCAGCATCTCTTCACCGACCTTCTGATCGGCGTCACAGAATTTTTCCGCGACAAGCGCGAGTTCGAAGTTCTCGAAACCGAGGTGATTCCCCGGATTTTCAACGGCAAGGCGGCGGGACAACAAGTTCGGATCTGGGTTCTTGGCTGCGCTACGGGCGAAGAAGCCTATTCGATTGCGATCCTGCTGGCCGAGCACATGGCAAAGTTCGAACCCTCTCCGCAAGTGCAGATTTTTGCAACCGACATCGACGGCCGCGCGCTGGCCGCCGCGCGAGTCGGGCGTTATCAAACCGGCATCAAAACCAATATGTCGCCGGAGCGGCTAGCCCGCTGGTTTGTGCGGGAGGGCGATACCTATTGCGTGGTGAAGGAGCTGCGCGAAATGTGTATCTTCTCGCAGCACAACGTCATCAGGGATGCACCGTTCTCCAGACTCGATTTGGTCTCATGCCGCAACCTCCTGATTTATCTGAACGCGGATTTGCAGAATCGGGTCATTCCGCTTTTCCATTTCGCCCTGTTGCCGGACCGTTTCCTCTTCCTGGGTAGTTCGGAAAATGTGACGCGGTATCCGAAATTGTTCGTGCCGGTCGATCGTCGCGCGCCCATCTTCAAAAAGCTCGACACCGGCAGCCGGCTGCCGCCGGAATTTCCGATCACCGCTGCGGCAGGGAGAACTCTTGAGGGTCCTCCGCCCCGACTCGGTCCCGACGTCGGTCTCGAGCGCCGCGCCCAGCGCGTCGCCGAGCGACATGGGCCGGCCTACGTCATCACCGACGAAGATTTCCACGTTCTCCACTTCTCGGGCCGCATGGGGCGATATATCGAACCTACCACCGGCACGGCGACACTTGATTTGCTCGGCCTGGTCCACCGCGATCTGCGCCCGGAGCTGCGTACCGCACTAAGTCGGGTACGCGAGGCGAACGAGCCGGTGCTGGCGGAGCAGATCAGGCTCGGCTTGAACGGCCACAGCCTGCTCGTGGACATCACGGTTGAGCCGATTTTGGAAGCGCCGACCGGGCGGCGCAATTTCGTCGTCCTGTTCAAGGATGGAACGAGCCGTTCTGTCGATGATGGGCACACAAACCCAGACGGGTTGGTGCGAACGGAGCATGTCGAACGCCTTGAGAGCGATTGGCGTATCACGCGCGAGCGTCTGCAAACGACGATCGAGGAGTTCGAGAACACGAATGAAGAGCTCAAGTCTTCCAACGAAGAGTACCAGTCGCTTAATCAAGAGCTGCGATTGGGAAATGAGGAGCTGGAAGTTTCGCGGCAAGAGCTTCAATCAGTCAACGAGGAATTGACAACAGTCAACCGCGAACTGGCGCGCCGCGTGCAAGATCTGACGCGGGCGAACAGTGACCTCAAGAACTTCATTGAGAGTACCCAGATCGCCAGCGTTTTCCTTGATAACGATCTGCGCGTGATGAATTTCACGCCGGCGGCCATTACCGACGTGCTGCACCTTGTCGAAACCGACGTCGGTCGTCCGATCGCGCACATCAAGGCCCGCATCCCGATCGAGGAGCTCTTTGACGACGTCCGTCAGGTGCTGCGGACATCGTCGAGTAGCGAGCGGGAGCTGACGGCACCCGATAGCGGAACGCGATTTATCGTGCGTATCCTTCCGTATCGCGGCATCGATAATTTCATCGTCGGCGTGGTCATCACCTTCATCGACGTGACTGCGATCACCCGCGCCGAGGAACGTCAGCGTCTTCTCCTGGCCGAGTTGCAGCACCGGGTGCGCAATACCCTGAGCGTCGTTCGCTCGATCGCCCGGCGTTCGGCTGAAACCAGTACCAGCGTGGAGGAATATGCATCTCACCTCGATGGCCGCCTGAATGCCTTTGCACGGACGCAGGCGGTCGTCACCCGCGATCCTGAAAGTGGCGTCGACCTCGAATACCTCATCGTGGAGGAACTGCTGGTCTACAACGTGCGGGAGGGCGAGCAGCTGCGCATCTCGGGTCCGACCATGCGTTTGCAGCCCAAGGCCGCGGAAACCTTTGCGCTGGCGATCCACGAACTCGCCACCAATGCGATCAAATACGGCGCGCTGAGCCAGCCCGCAGGTCGGATAGACATATGCTGGCGCGCCGATAATGCCGCCGAGCCGGCGCAGCTGATCTTCGCTTGGCGGGAGAAGGGAGGTCCGTCGGTGACGCCTCCGAGGCGCAAGGGCTTCGGAAGCGAGTTGCTCGAGCGGACCATAGCCTTCGAGCTCAAGGGCAAGACCACGTTGGCGTTCGATCCGGCCGGTTTTTCCTGCACTATCTCCGTTCCGATCACCCGCCGGCTTGTTCGCACATCGATAGCGGGTGTCTGATGCTGATCGTGGGGCAGGAAAGCGGTCACGAGCAGGCGGTCCTTCGCCGGCTCAACGCACTACGACGGCTTTCCGAGGAAGGTGCGGTCGCGGTAAAGGCGGCGTTGCTCGAAAGAACTGTCAAGGTCGCGGCCGGCGAGGACGTCGCTTGCGAGGGCGACAGGCCCGACAAGGTGCGGATATTCCTTTCGGGATGGGCCTGCCGCTACAAGGTCCTGGAGGACGGCAGGCGGCAGATCGTGAATTTCGTCATGCCCGGAGAGACATGCGACGCGCACGTCTATCTTCTTTCCGTCATGGATCATTCGATCGGGACGCTGACGCCGGTTGTCTATTCCGAGCTTGATCGCGCAGCATTCGAGCATTTGATCTCGATCGATCGATCCGTGGCTGAGGCTTTCCATTGCGAGGCGCTCGCGGACAGCTCGGTCCAGCGGGAGTGGGCGATCAACCTCGGTCGTCGGGACGCACTGGAGCGTGTCGCACATCTGCTTTGCGAGCTGTTCGAGCGCTTGAGAGTCGTAGGTCTCGTAGACCGACAATCCTTTGCCTTTCCTGTCACTCAGATGGATCTGGCCGACGCGACCGGCCTGTCCACGGTGCATCTCAACCGAACGCTGCAGGAACTGCGGGCGTCGCGCCTGATTACCTTGAAAGACCGATCTTTGACGATCCACGATTTCGAGGCCTTGAGCAGAATGGCTATGTTCAGCCCGAGCTATCTTCACCTGAGGTATAAATAGTAATGAAGCCCGAGCTGGCAGCGCGATGCAGCCAGTGGTTCGTCTGGACGTCTCGGATGCGTGGGAGCGCGAGCATTCGTCCCGAAATAAATAAGGAATTCGCTTAAATCCAGCCCGAGGGGCCGAGCGTCCCTTTTGCAGTCACGTCGAGGGTGAAGGCTTGCTCAAGGAGCGCTTCTTGGGACTCTTGCTCAACATGGTGATCACATTGTCTGGGGTCGGGGCGTCTGGAGATCCCAACCACGCCTCGATGCGCAATGCCGTTTCGGCCTGACGGACCTTGCGCCAGAGCAGGGTCTGCTCCACTCCGGGCGGCAGATTTCTCGCCCGCTCCCGCAGTCGCGCCGCTTCTTCCGCCAGGCGCTCGGCAAGAGAGGTGGTCTGCCTAAAACGGCGACGTTTTTTCACCATGAGTTACTCCTCATTGTTCGCCCGATAGCCGGGAATCACTAGCTCCTGAATCACGGTGATGCGCTAACCTAAGTGAATTTCTCGGGCACATTTTTTTTGAGACGAGATTCGCTGGGAGGTGAAAAACGTCGGCGCCGCGCCGGGATGGAATTGAGCATCGTCGATGGCGTTCTGCAGGGCGTGGTCACTTCGCTCGGCAGGCCGAGCACACACCAGAATCTGGTTTGCGCGACCGCGGCTTTCAGAGACGACGATCGTCGTCCTTGGAGCTACGCGGAGGTGTTCTGTGGCGCATCGGGGCCTGCGCCGATTCCGTGCATCATCCCAAAAATCCGCGCGCAAAAAGCGCGCCGGCGCAAGGCGCGACTGGCGCGGTATTGAATTTTATTTCCGCGAGAAGGCTTGTGGGCGCAAACTTGATGCAATCGGCTCGCCTCGCCCGTTGAACGAGAGACGCCGCGGAATTCATTTGGAATACAGTGTGCCTGCTCGGGCGCGCCCCCCGCCAGTACCGCCGGTTTAGAGAAACAGCCGGGACATCCGCCCCAAGATTTCACTTAGAATAATGCGGGACGCACTTTTCGGAGCAATCGTTGGAACGCGATCCACCCACCTCGCCCGTAGGCGGATCGGACCCAGACGGCCTCAGTGTCTCACTGAGGCCGTTATTTTTCTGGCGCGTCCGAAAGCGTCCGATTCCGCGAAAGCTTATCGCAGGACACGCGATCTGCATGAGAGGACGGTAAAGGTCCCGGCGTTGGGATCGGCGCTCCGCAAAAATCGCAATCGAACCCTCCTCGCGCTCCCGGACGCCGCCGAAATCTTCGAATACATCGTCGTCCGGCGAGAATTTCTACGACGTGCCAGCCATCCGGGGCGCTGCCACCGAGGGCTCGATTGCTCCATCATCAGGCAAAAACGCCGCGCGTTACCGCCGCGATCAGTGCGGCTGGTACTGTTGTTGCGTCACAAGTGTGATATAAGTCTGCAGCTTGAGATTGCTTTTCCCCGGATTTTCGGCAAGCGACGACGCTATCGCAAATCGCATGTGTAACCGCCGTCAGCCTCCTGCCGGCGCAAGTATGGGTCTAAAGCAATGACCGCCGCACCAACCGCAGGTTCCATCCAATCCAACGTGCTTCCGGTGGGTGCGACGATCGGCGCCCTTGGTGTCGTCTATGGCGATATCGGCACCAGTCCGCTCTACGCGCTGAAGGAAGCAGCCAGGGCAGCCGCAAATGGCGGCGCGATCAGTTCAGCGTCGATCCTGGGCGTGGTGTCGCTGATATTGTGGGCACTGATCCTGATCGTATCCATCAAATATGCGCTCCTGATCCTGCGTGCTGACAATCGGGGTGAGGGCGGCATTGTCGCGCTGCTGGCGCTGCTGCATGCGCGTAACGCCGCGCCGGGCACGTGGCGGGCGCAGCTGTTGGTTGTCGGCCTCGTGGGCGCTGCGCTGCTCTATGGCGACGGCGCGATAACGCCAGCGATATCGGTGCTGAGCGCCATCGAGGGGTTGAAAGTGGATGCGCCCTCGCTGAGCCCCGTTGTCGTCCCGGTCACGATCGTCATCCTGGTCGGCCTGTTTGCCCTGCAAAAGCGCGGGACAAGCTTTCTCGGCCAGATATTTGGACCGGTAATGTTTTTCTGGTTCGCCGTGCTCGCGGCATTGGGTATCCACGGCATCATCAAGGCGCCCTTCGTGCTTGCGGCCCTCAGCCCCCACCACGCGTTCGGGTTTCTGCTGCATGAGGATATCCGCATCAGTTTTGCAGTCCTCGGCGCCGCATTTCTTGCGGTGACGGGCGGTGAGGCGATGTATGCCGATATGGGCCATTTCGGCCGGGTGCCGATCCGCCTTGCGTGGTTCGGTATCGCGCTGCCGGCGCTTGTCCTGAACTATTTCGGACAGGCTGGCATGTTGATCACAGATCCGACTGCGCTCGATCACCCCTTCTATCAGCTCGCACCTGACTGGGCGCAGTATCCGCTCGTCGCACTCTCGGCGCTGGCCACGGTGATCGCCTCGCAGGCGATTATATCTGGGGTTTATTCGCTGACGCAGCAGTCGATTCAACTTGGTTTCCTGCCGCGCATGCAGATCAACCACACCACCAGTCACGCGATCGGCCAGATCTACGTGCCGCTGGTGAACTGGTTGCTCGCAGCGGCAACGTTGGGCGCCGTCATCGGATTCGGCAGTTCAGATGCGCTCGCCGGCGCTTACGGCATCGCCGTATCGCTGCTGATGGTCATTACAACATTGTTGGCTGCTTTGGTTGCGATCCAATGGGGCTATTCGCCCGTGATCGTGATCGCCGTGAACGGCTTCTTCTTCATTATCGACTGCATCTTCTTCGCGGCAAATTCGACCAAGCTGTTCGAGGGGGGCTGGTTTCCGCTGGTATTGGCATTCGCGGTTGCGTTCCTGATGCTCACCTGGCGAAGCGGCGTCAGGCTGGTCGAGCGCGCGCGCGGCAAGCTGCGACAGCCGGAGGAAGAGCTGATCGAAACCGCGATCGCCAAGTGCCACGCCCGGCTTTCAGGGACTGCGATTTTCCTGGCCTCCACGCCAAATGGGGTTCCGCTCGCCCTGACGCAGTTCGTCAAGCACAATCATTGCCTCCATCAGCGCGTGCTGCTGGTGACCGTCTTGATCGAGGAATTGCCACGCGTCGCTGACGAAAATCGTGCCGAGGTAATCGAAATCACAGAAGGCATCACACGGGTAATCCTGCACTTCGGATTCATGCAGTATCCGACGATTTATGAAGGGCTGAAGCTCGCCTGCCAGCAGGGCAAGCTGCAAGGGATAGATCTTTCCAACGTCACCTACTACGTCGGCCGCGAGACGATCATTCCACGCCAGGATGTTCCGGGCATGTGGGTGTGGCGTGAATCGATTTTCGCATTCCTGCAGCGAAATGCCGAGCGGACGGCCGCGTTCTTCGATGTGCCCACCGGCCAGGTCGTCGAGTTCGGGACCGAAATCGAGATTTGATCTCGAATGCTATTGTGCGCCTGGCGTTGCAAGATGGGTTATCTCATCTTCGCCAATCGTGGATGAGGTTGCGGAACAACAGCTCGATCACCGCAAGCGTCACGAGGAGGCCCGTCAACATCAGGATCAGTCCCACCGGGGTAATTGTGGGATCGGCTTTCCGCCCTGCGGTCGGCGAGATGTCGATCTGCTCATCCCTGCTGGAAACGACTGGCGAGGCCACCTGCACGACGTCGACCCACCGATCGAGCCAGTCCATCCCGGGCATTTCAATGGCGGCAATGGACGTCGGTACATCCGAGGCCCCGATCGGTGTATCAGCCGCCAGCATCTCCGACATCGCATTGCGCCATTTGGGCTCCTCGACGAGAGGCGATCGACTGTCCCGCCGGGCGTTTTGATCTTCGCTCGGCTTGATGCGGGCGAGCCGCTGCCGCGGTGCCGTCGCATCCCAGCAGTGGCCCGAACCGTGCCAGAAAAGATGCGAGGTCGAAAATTGCTGACGCGCCTCGGCCATAGTCATGCAGGATTTCGACGCATGTGCCGGCGTGGTCGCCACCAGGGCAATAAGGATCACGACGGTGCGCATGGGCTGCTCCGTGTCTCATCGCTACGGCCGCCGCCGAAATTCCCCGCGCCCTAGAATCACCTTGTACGAGTCTAGGTTTGAAGAAGTGCAAAATATGACCGATTTTAAAGGACAATGTGGCCATCGCTGTCTCTGGCCCGCTGGCGTTGCGCATCTCGGGGCGCAAACGTACTACGCCTGAATGATCAGAACCCCAGGGCCGCCCTAATTTTGTCTTACCTGGTTTGTTAGCAATCGCAGGATGGGGTTCCTTTCTGATGACGGCAGACGAATGATTCTTCGCAGATCTCGGCGTGCGATGTTGATCGCGCTCGGGCTTGCGTTCGGCCTCTGCGGTCCGGTCGCCGCCCAGTCCGCGAACCAGGCAGAGCTGATCTCGAGCTTTCGGCTTCAGCACGGCGAAGGCAAGGTGAAGATCGACCCCACGCTCAACCGGATTGCTCATGAGCAGGCCGCGGCCATGGCAGCCAATGACGTGCTCGATCATTCTGTACTCGGCCCGTTCGGTTCGCGCGTGGCGTCGGCAGGCTCGCATCGAGCCGCCGAAAACATCGCCTTCGGATATGACAACTTCCCGAAAACCCTCGATCAGTGGATCGCCTCCAGCGGACACCGCAGCAATCTGCTGTTGCACGACGCATCGCGCGTGGGTGTCGCGAGCGCCAGAAGTTCGAAAAGCGGCCGCACCTATTGGGCGATGGTGATCGCGGGAGAAGACGTCCGCACCAAGCCGGCGAAGGGAGAAAAGACGAGGGTCGCGACCACGCCGGAACAGACCTGCCGGCTGAAGATTCTCAGCCTTTGTTTGTGACATAAAGCCTACCTGGTCGATCGTCCGACCATGAGCAGGATGCCGCCGATCTGCGGCAGCAATGCCAGCAACACCAGTCGAAGCATCGCGAAGTCGTCGCCCGTTGGCCGCAGGGCGCCGCGGCTGATCCATCCAACGATCCGCACCGCCGCTTCCGTCTGAGGATCGGCGCTCTGCTCGACCGACTTCATCGCTGCATCCAGCGCCTGCCGGCGTTCATTGACGGTTGCCTCGCGCTCGCGGCAGAACCTGCCCACCCCGTTCCTGCATTCGCGATCGCGCGCCGCCATCGCATCATTGAGCGCGGCCTGGGCCGATGCAACGGCGGGCGTCACGCGGGAGGCGCGCATCATCGTGGCGTCCGCGATGTTCAGCGATGCGAATCCGATCCCGGCCGTTACCGCAAAGACGAACGTCATCGCCCAGAAACTCCAGGCGACCAGCGCCGTGACGCGCTGGCGGGCCTGCCAAAGTGCGGCCGCGCAGGTCGGCATGACGAGCGCGACAAGATCTGCAGCCACGCCAACGGCGAGGAAAAGCCAGCCCGCAATGTCATTTGATCCCAGCGAGCGCGCAAACCAGCCATTCATGGTAATGCCGACGCCAGCCAATGCGAGCGCAGCGGTCGATAACAGCAACGCTGAGATTCTCCGCCGCGGCCGCGCTACGGGCAAACTCGCCTGCGTCGTCGCGCGCGGCAGCGGCGTCACCGTCGCTTCGGTCAATCCCAGATCGACGGAGGAAAACTCCGGCGGAATCAGCGTCGCCGACGCCGAGGAGTCCTCCTCCATCGGCGCGGCCGGCTTTACCGCTTGCCGCTTGCGCCGGCGATTGGCCTTGGCGCGCGCAGAGCTGGTCCTCGCCTTCCTCTTTGGCGGGGCTTGATGGAGGGGAATAACCGATGCAGTAGTGTCTTCAGCCATTGGAACCGGTCCCTTTCGGTTGCGATGGTCAGGCGCGGCGTCGTGCTGCAACACGGCGTTGCGCCGCTCAATCGAATCGATGGTTGAGGACTCTCGCGCCGGATCGCGGATGGAGCAAGGCACGCGCCTGTCTATCCACGCGTATGAGGAGTTGCCCACAAAAGGATTTGCGCTTCAATCCAGAGTCTTGACTGTGAGATTCTCGCCATCGCGCTTACTTCGCATCAGCCTTTTCTTTCGTCTCGGCATCGGCGGACGCGGTTTTTTGCAAATAGTGGCTCCAGATGTAGTCGGTCACGCGTTGCGCCATGTCGCGCCCCGCCGGGCCCGAGTGGCGCCAGTGAACGCCGCCATAGGTCCGCGAGATCATCACCTCATCCTGGAGCGCGGTGAAGGAGGTGTAGGTGCGTGGCGGCGCTGTGGGGTCGGAGAACGAAATGGTGCGGAAGGTGAGGTTCTCGCCGAAAGCCTTGCGGAAGGAGGCGGTGAGCGCACCCGTGCGGGCGGCGTGACCGGAGGGATATTCGGGATTCGGCGAGGTGGTCAGAACCGGCTGCCAGGCGTCGTCGTGCAAAACGCCGAGCCCGTTGGGCTGGTCCGCCGGCACCTGTCGGTACTGTGTGATCGGGCGGCCGAAGCGGTAGTGGTATTTCCAGAACCAATGGCTCGCATGGGCATCGTGCGCGGACATCGCCGTCAGCGCGATGATCCTCAGTAAATCGGTGCCGGTCTGGCGAATATCGGCGGAAGCGAGAATGTCGATCGTGTTGCCGATCTGCGAACCGAAATTGCCGTCGTGGAAGCGTGCAGTCGCGTCGGTCTCTGCGGTGCGGGCCGAGCGCGAGCTGTTCGAAGTGCCGTAACGATAGAGTTCCTCCCACTGTGCCTTGAATTCCGGGCTGTCCGGGTCGAGCGGCGGGACGACAAACGTCACATCGCCACCGGCAAGACCGAAAGCGGCGACGCCGAAGGGGCGGACGCTGGTGTAGCCGGAGGATTGAGGTGGATCGGGGAAATAGGGCAGGCCGTACTGGTACTGGTTCCAGTCGGTGCCGTTGACGACTTTGGTGTCAGCCGGCGGGTGGCCGTCGTCGGCGCGGTTTTTGAGCATCTCCTGGCCGACGAAGTTGCCGAGCGCCACACCGTTGACGTAGGCGGGCGATGCCGGATCGAAGGCTGCGGTGTGAATCGCAAATTCGCTGGCGTGGGCGAAACGGCGAAGATGGGCGAGCGCATTTTTGGGCTGTGAGGGTGGCGGAGCGAACAGCCCATCGAGCACGACCTGGGCGGCCTTGGCTACGGCAACGCGCCTCGAGGCAATTTTCAGATCGATTCCGTCAGGGATCGAGGCGGGCGAGACGGCGTAGGGCGCATATATCCGGTCGATCGTGTTCGATGCTTCGAACATCGCGAGCGCCATCATCGCCCAGCCGCGCAGTCCCGACGAGCCGCCACCCGGCGAATTCAATGCATTCGTCGATTCATAGAGCTTGTCGTGCCACTCGGCGATGTCGAAGCGGGTCAGGTCGTCTCCGGTTGGACCGTTGCCGGCGTCGCGCTCCGCTGCAAGCGCCAGGCCCGCGCCGAAGGCAAGGCTGAAGACAAGGCTGAGCAGAACCAGCGCAGCGCGCGCCGCAGAACGCGACCTTTGCAGAGTACGCATTTTTACTATCCCCCACGGACTGACGGGCACAGTCTCGCCCGTGTTGGGGGCGTATGCAACGAGGGCCGGTGCATACTTTTGGTCAGACTCGGGTTCATCGAAGTCGGGCCCGGCCACGACAAGTGAGGGAAAGCATGCCGTGGGTTCCCGTTTCACGCGCGCGTCACAGATCGGCTCGGCGAAGCCGGCGATTTGTGGCATGCTTCTCCCCGTTGGACCGGTAGACGGCCCTGTAAGCCAAGGGAGACACTGTCATGTCCATGTATATGCTGCTTTGCAGTTACACCGACCAGGGCGTGCGCACCATCAAGGAGATGCCGAGCCGCCGCGCGGCCTCGCGCGAAAAGGCCAGCAAGCTCGGCGTTGAAATCAAGAATGCCTGGCTCGCGCTTGGCGCCTATGATTTCATCCTGCAGCTGGAAGCGCGCGACGAGGAGACGGTCGCAAAGTTCGTGCTGTCGTTGGCGACCATGGGAAACCTGCGAACCACCACGGTCAGGCTCTTCTCCGACGCCGATTACGAGAAAATCGTCAACGGAATTGTGTAGCGCGATCATAAGACGGACTTTCGAGCAGGGTCGCTATCGCAAACCGCGATGAGAGGAAAACGCGACCAGACCTTCTCGCGGCGCTGGTCATGCGTCCGAGGCCTGAAAGCGGTCACCCTCGATGGAAAAGGAGGGCGCAGGGAATGCCGGGTGCTCGGATAGCACCCGCAGCCTCGCGTGCGAAAGTGAAGAAGCACGCAAGCATAGTCACCACAGGTTCACCGCAACATGCCGGCATTCCCTGCACGACGGTTTTACGGCTTACTCCGCGCTCTCCCCGGTGATCGGGCTTGTTTGTCACCGTCATCGGCGCGATGGATGACCATCACTCGCCAATTTGATGCCAGCGTCGAGGCATCAGGACCACGCGACTTCGCTGTCCGTTAAGGCGCGCACGTTCGTCTGCAGGCGCACCACGGCCGTCGCATCCCGCGTCCTACGTTCGTGACGATCGCGATACGCCCCTCCAGATGGGCGCGGGACGGCGGGAAAGGTGAAGTGTTTCGCCCCGACGCCACAAGTGCGGACGCCTGCGGCAAGTTGGCGCGACGGGCAATTTGCGCATGGCGGCGATGCATGATTTGCCGGGCCAAGCCGGCGTCGCGACGTCTGCGGTGAGATGGGGCTTTTCGAGCGTTGCCATCGACGGCAGCAAGTTTTCAAGGCCGTGACGAAGCGCGGCTGGATCGGGTCACTGGGCCTTTGCTTGCTGAGGTTCCTTTCTGCGGCAGCAGACGACTTGGCAAGTCGAAGCCCAATCCGGCTGCCAGTTGTCGGGATCGGTCAGCGAGATTTGCTGGTCGGACGACGCAAGCCGCACGGGCACTGGAGCTGATCAAGTTTCGAGTCCGAATGGGGCCGTTTCTCACTCGCCGCTCGTTCGCAAAGTGCTAGACTTTGTTATCGGCCAAGCGTGTTCTCCCAGGGGTTCACATGCGGCGGCGCGACTTTATTTCGGCTCTTACCGGCGCTGCGTGGTCGCTCACAGCAGACGCGCAGCCGCTGAAGCAGATGCACCGCATTGGCTTTCTGCGGGTAGGACCACCACCTGCGTCATTCATTGACGGTTTTCGACAAGGATTGCGCGAACAGGGCTATGCTGAAGGCCAACATTACGTCATCGAGTACAGCCTGGCGCAAAGTGCAGCGCAAATCCCGGAGGCGGCCGCCGAGTTGGTACGTCACAAAGTGGACATTATCGTCGCCTCCGGAACGCCCTCGGTGCTGCCGGCCAGGGACGCTGCAGGTCCAATCCCGGTGGTCTTCGTGGCCGCCATTGACCCGGTGGCGGCGGGGCTCGTAGCGAGCCTTGCCCGGCCCGTCGGCAACATCACCGGAATGACCACCATCAGCGCCGATGTCACAGCGAAACGATTGCAGATGGTCAGACAGTTGCTTCCCCAGCTTAGCAAAATCGCGCTTCTGATCCGCGAGTCCAGTCCTGACACCGCGCAGTATGTGAAGGAATCAGAGAATGCAACAAGGAATTTGAGCGCGATCCGAAAGATCTCGAAGGGATATTTGCCGCGGTACGAGGGGCGAGCGCCCTGGTGGTGGCAGATGACGCCGAGTTTACAGCTCATCGCGCCCAGATTGCAGAGCTTGCGCTCAAGAACCAACTGCCGACCGTTTTCGGGCTAAGGGAACAGGCGGAGGCTGGAGGGCTCATGGCTTATGGGCCGAGCTTTGAGGAACTCTATCGGCGCGCGGCGAGCCATGTGTACAAAATCCTGCAGGGTGCCAACATCGCCGATCTTCCGATCGAGCAACCAGTGAAGTTCGAGTTCGTGCTGAATATGCGGACAGCGAAAGCGCTCAACCTCACCATTCCGCTATCACTGCTCGCCCTCGCCGATGAGGTGATCGAATAAGGTTGTTTGCTGCAGTGCATGAGTCCGGAACTGGCCCCTTACCGGACATGGAACGATGTCCGACTTGAGTCCGCTTTCGAGGGCAAAGCGGGAGTTGGATGTCGGGGCCGTCAGGTCAGCTTATGACCCTGGCTGTGTAAAAACGAAAAAAATCGCAACGCGACGAGAATGACATTCTTCAGTTTCATTTCTAAGTCGAATGCACTTGCGAACTGAATGCCTGAAACGGTCTTAGACGAATAACTTCTTCTACCCGGAGCGGACATCAGGACTCATCGACGTCTGAGGGCGCTGTGCGTGCCAATTCTCGCTCGCTGCCCGGCGGCAAAGTGCTAAGCTTTAGGCATTCAACAAGTGTTCTTCAGGGAGGATGACATGAAGGTGCGCTTCGCCGCCGCGCTCGTGGGCGCGACTCTCCCGCTCGCCGCATTCGCGCAGACTGGGCAAGATCTCCTCAACGACGGAAAGACACCCGGTGACGTGCTGACCTACGGGATGGGTATGAGCCAGCAGCGCTACAGTCCCGCAACACAGATCGATCGGAACACCGTCAAGCGCCTGGTCCCGGCTTGGTCCTACAGCATGGCCGACAATCGAGGGCTGGAAGCACAGCCGCTGATCAAGGACGGCGTCATCTACCTGACCGACCACGAGAAGACAGTCGCGGTCGACGCCCTGACGGGCAAGGAAATCTGGAAGGCGATGATCGAGTATGCACCAGAGACGACCAGGGTCGTTTGCTGTGGCATTGTCAACCGCGGCGGCGCGCTTTTCGACGGCAAGTTCTACCGCACAACGCTGGATGCCCAGGTGATCGCGCTCGACATCAAGACGGGCAAAGAAGTATGGCGTACCAAGTCTTCCGACCCGAAGGACGGCTATTCGATGACGGTGGCGCCGCTGGTGGCAAACGGGATCGTGATCGCCGGCGTCTCGGGTGCGGAATTCGGCGTGCGCGGTTATCTGGAAGGCTACGACGCCCAGACCGGCAAGCAATTGTGGCGAACCTATACGATCCCCGCACCCGGCGAACCTGGCTCCGAGACCTGGGCTGGCAGTTCGCTGACACATGGCGGAGGCAGCACCTGGGTGACAGGTTCCTACGATCCGGAACTCGATCTTGTGTTCTGGGGTATCGGAAATCCTGCGCCCTGGAATCCGCTTAATCGCAGAGGCGACAATCTACATACGAATTCGATCGTCGCGTTTTCGCCGAAGACCGGAAAACCGGCCTGGTTCTATCAGATGACACCAAACGATCCGTTCGACTATGACGGTGTCAATGAACTGATCCAAGCCGAACTGACGATCGATGGCATGCAGCGCAAAGTGATCATGCAGGCAAACCGCAACGGCTTCCTGTACGTGATTGAACGAGCGACCGGGAAGCCCTTGGCGGTCAATCCCTTTGTCAAGGTTACCTGGGCTGACCGAATTGATCTGGCAACCGGCCGGCCGGTCTGGAGCGACGAAACGAAGATGATCGTGGAAAAAGGCGGGAAGGCGCGCATTTATCCGGCGTTGCAGGGGGGAAAGAACTGGGCACCGATGTCCTTCAATCCTACGACCGGGCTCCTGTATATCAACACGCTCGATTTTGGCATGGACTATGAGACCCTGCCGGCCGAGCAAGTCGCTGACCTCAAGCCCGGCCAGCCACATTATGGCGTCAATCGCCCAGGTGCCTATGATCCGGATCAGCGCGGATATTTGCGCGCTGTTGATCCGCTCACCGGTAAGTCCAAATGGTCCATCCCCTTCAAGAGCCCCAATATCTGTGGCACGCTGGTGACAGGCGGCGGCCTCGTTTTCACCGGAATGATGACCGGCGAATTTCTCGCCGTCGATTCCGATACAGGCAAGATTCTCTGGCAATTCCAAACACCGTCGGGTGTTGTCGGTCAGCCCGTAACCTGGGAGAAGGACGGCAAACAGTATGTGACAGTTACCAGCGGGATTGGTGGGGTGTACGCCATGAAATCCGGCGACCCCAATCTGGTGCACGTCCCGGCCGGGGGCACGCTGTGGAACTTCAAACTATTCGAGGAATACGCGCCCCAGCGGACCAGTTCGGTCCAATAGGCTGCATAATCTGAAGCGCATCATCGAAGCCAATGCGTATTCACAAGAATGCTGGCCTGCGAATGACGGCCGTTTCGCTCGCGTGTGCTCTTATCGTACCAATCTGTCTGGCGGACGAGGGAAACCCGAGCGCCCAAACGGGCGCGATGGTGTATCTGGATTACTGCTCGTCGTGTCACGGGGATGGGCTGCAAAATACCAGCGGAGGATTGACGTTCGACCTTCGACGCCTCCGGCCGCAGGATCATGACCGGTTCGTCAATTCCGTTCTGAACGGAAAAAACCAAATGCCACCGTGGCGCGGTGTGCTCGATCAGCAGCAGATAGAGTCGATCTGGGCCTATATTCGTGCGAATGTTGACAGGTAGGCTCCGTCCATTCACGTCAAGTCGGCTGTTGGCCGCACCGGACACCTAGCGACCATGGAAAGTGAGGTCTAGTCTGATACGATCCGTTCTGTGATGGCCAAGAGGGCGGCTCCATGGTCCAAAAGCGCCTCGAGCGCAGGCTGGCGGCAGTTCTGGTCGCGGACGTGGCGGGTTACTCGCGGCTGATGGAGCGCGACGAGGAGGGGACCCACCAGCGATTAAGTACGCTGCAGCACGAGTTAATCGAACCGACGATCAGGGAATTTCAGGGGAGGTTTATCAAGAACACCGGCGACGGGGCGCTCGTCGAGTTCGCGAGTGTGGTTGATGCCGTGCGCTGCGCGGTTGAAATCCAGCGCCGGGTGTTTGAGCGCAACGCCGACGTTCCAAGCGACCGGCGCATCGAATTTCGCATCGGCGTGAATCTGGGTGATGTCATCGTGGAGCCCCGCGACATCTATGGCGACGGCGTCAACATTGCTGCACGTCTGGAGGCCCTGGCCGATCCCGGCGGACTATGTATCTCCCACACTGCCTATGACCAGGTCCGCGACAAAGTTCCATTCGGCTTTGAGGACAAGGGCGAGCAATCGGTCAAGAATATTGCCCGGCCGGTGCGCGTATACGCCTTGAGCGCAAATACGGTCGCCGCTTTGCCAGCGGCTCCTTTGACAGCGGAAGCGCATCGACGGTCGCGGTTTCGATTGAATCGGAGCTGGCTCGCGGCCGGCATCGCAGGGTTCATTCTGGTCGCGGCCGCGCTCTGGCTTGGCATCAGATCAGGCAAAACGCCTCAAGTCGCTGCTGGTACGTCGCGTTTCTCAATGGTCGTGCTGCCGTTTGCCAATTTGAGCGGCGATCCCGCGCAGGACTATTTTGCAGACGTCATTACGGAGGGACTTACAACTGCCTTATCGCGCGGCGTCAAGGGTGGATTCGTCATCGCGCGGAGCACGGCGTTCACCTACAAAGGCAAAGCGGTCGATGTAAAACAGGTCGGCAAGGAGCTCGGCGTGCACTATGTGCTGGAAGGAAGCGCCCAGCACAGCAGTGGCAAGGTTCGGGTAAACGCTCAGCTCATTGACGCCGAAACTGGCGTACATATTTGGGCAGACCAGTTCGATGCGGATCGGTCCGACTTGCTTGAGATGCAGGATGAGATAGTCATTCGCCTGTCCCGCGCGCTTTCGATTCAGCTCATTGACATTGATCTTGCTCGCGCGATGCAGACCCGGCCAGGAAACCCGGATGCGCAGGACCTGGCGATGCAATGTCTTTCCGGCGTGTACAGGTCAGGCGATTTCCTCTCCGTTGACCTGTGTCGGCGCGCGCTGCAGCTTGACCGTAATAATGTGCTCGCTCTCGGTGTAACGGCGTTTGCCACAATCTTCCCGGTCATCACCGCGCAAAGCAGCAATCCGAACGACGCCATCAAGGTAGCCGATGAACTTGCCACTCGGGCGCTCGGCGTCGATCCCAAATACCACGCTGCCCATGGTGCCAAGGCCTGGGTCCTCATGGCGGAAGGCCGTCACGAGGAAGCAATCGTTGAGGGGGAACGTTGTCTTGCGCTCAATCCGAGCGCCATCGAGTGCTATCTGGTTCTTGGTAGCGTCAACAATTTTCTGATTCGACCAGACCGTACGCTGGAGCTGATCGACAAGGCAATTCGTCTCAGCCCGCGTGACCCGACGCTGTGGGGGCTTTATGAGGTGAAAGGCGAGGCTTTCTTTACCATGCAGCAAGACGTCCATGCGATCGAATGGATACGTCGGTCCGATGCAAGTGCCCCGAGCCGGGATCCCTACGGAATGTTGATATTAATCTCGGCTTTGGCGTTAAACGGGCAGCAAGCTGAAGCGGGCGAGGCACTCAAATTGTATCTCGCAGACCCCAGGGAAAGGAGTAGGACCGTCACCGAATTTAAAACGCAGCAGCTATCCATGGCGAACAGTCCAGATTGGATAGCTTACAATGAAAGGTTTGCTGAAGGTCTTCGCAAGGCAGGACTGCCATACTAACAAATCATCTTGGGACGAATCCTCGAGCAGATGACGCTCAAGCAGGCTTTCCCCGATCGCATTTCGACTTCTGCGTTGGTCCCTCGCGTCGTTTTGCGGCCCAAGAACGTCGATGGCAATCGCTCCGGTGTGTCCCGGAGGACGAGCAGCTCGCCAGAAAGCGATTGCGTGTGCTAAACTACTCACAGGGCTCGCGACGGCAGGAAAGAGAGCAATGCCAGTTTCACTCGTCAACTCCCAAGTGATCTACGATGCCCTCAAAGCCTGCGACGTGAAGATCATTTCCGCTCTGCCGGAGACCTGGCTGGTGCACCTTATCCGCCTGGCCGACGACGACCCCGAAGTCACGCTCATACGCGTCGCAAAGGAAGAAGAGGCGATCGGCATCTCCGCCGGGGCACACCTGGCGGGTGTCAACTCCGCGCTGCTGATGCAGAACCACGGCTTCCTCGCGGCAATCAACCCGATCGTCTCGCTGGCGCTGCTCTATAAGATTCCACTGCTGATGCTCATCAGCTACCGCGGTCACATGGGGGAGCGCGATCCCTGGCAGACGCAGGGCGGCATGGTGACCGAGCCGCTGTTGCGGACACTAGGCATTCCTGTCTGGCATCTCTCAAACCCCGAAGACGCTCAACGCCGCATCAAGGACGCCCAGACGCTGGCAAACGCGTCGCTCTCGCCGATCGCCGTGCTGCTGACGCGCGAGCTAATGTGGGAGGAGTAGGCATGTTGCGCGCGGATGCCCTGCAGGCAATCTATCCGGAGGTGAAAGACCAGATCGTCGTCACAATCATGGGCGCCGTCGCGGCGGAGCTCTACACCCTCGGCCACCGCGCCAACTTCTTCTACCTTGAGCACGCGATGGGGCTGGCTTCCTCGACGGGACTGGGCATCGCGCTCGCCATGCCGCGCCACAAGGTGGTTGTGATCGACGGCGACGGCTCGCTGCTGATGAACCTCGGCACGCTGAGCACGATGGCGCGTTATCGGCCCGGCAACCTCTTGCATATCGTCTTCGACAATGGAAGCTTGCTCTCCGTCGGCGGCTTCCCTACAGCCACTGCGACCGGGACCGATCTGGCTGGCGTGGCGCGGGCTTGCGCTGTTCCGCGGGTAGCAGAGGCGGACACGCCCGAGCGGCTCAAGCAGGCTGTCGCAGACGCATTGGCAGGCAGCACGTTAACGACTATCGTCTCCAAGGTTGAGGCGATTGGGCCCAAGTCGTTCCACATGGATTTGCCACTATTGGAGAATCGCTTCCAGTTCAAGCGTGCGCTGGAGGCGCTGCGGCAGCACGAGTGAGACGTGACCTGCGCTTGGCGCAAAGGAGACGAGCATGGCGGATGGACGACCAGGTGGTGTATTAGCCCAACTAGTGGAAGAGCTGAAAGCAAGGCGGATTCGCGTCGTGGACCTCACCACGACACTGGGCCCCAAGACGCCGGTGATCGATCTCCCGCCGATCTTCGCGCCGTCGCCGGGGCTGACGCTCACCGAAATCTCGCGCTACGATGCCCGCGGGCCGGCATGGTACTGGAACGTCCTGACCTTGGGCGAACACACGGGCACGCATTTCGACGCGCCGATCCACTGGGTCACGGGCAAAGATCTACCCGAGAATACGACCGATACGATCGCGCCTCACAAATTCATCGGCCCCGCTTGCGTCATCGACGTGACGACCGAGGTGCGGGACAATCAAGACTTCCTGCTAACACCTGAGCGCGTCCGATCCTGGGAGACGGCGCATGGACGTATCCCCGCCGGGGCCTGGGTGCTGCTGCGCAGCGGCTGGAGCGCCCGCACCAATCGCGAAGAATTCCTAAACGTGCGCGAAGACGGCCCCCACTCGCCGGCGTTCTCGAAGCAATGCTCCGAGTTTCTGGCGCACGAACGCGATGTCCTGGGCGTCGGCGTAGAGACCATCGGCACGGACGCCGGGCAGGCCGGCACCTTCGATCCGCCGTTCCCCAACCATAGTACGATGCATGGCGCAGGCAAATTCGGCATCACCAGCCTTATCAATTTGGACCAATTGCCGCCAACCGGCGCAGTGGTCATCGCAGCACCGCTCAAGATCGCCGATGGCTCAGGCAGTCCGCTGCGCGTCATTGCACTCGCACCCGTCTGATCCAGGCGCCAAACACTTTCAAAGCTTCTGTCCCGCCGGTCCAGATGCCGACGAAATTCGTGCTCGCCATGCGGCCGCAGCTTTGCCAATGTCGAGGTCGTGAACCAGCACGGCGACGCAGTGGCCGTCGCCGAGCACATCATGCGCTGGGCCAGGAAGCCGCGTTTCGTGCCGGGGTGGGCGCGAGCGGCGCGCTTGCAGGCGTCTGCGGGAACGAGCCGATATCTCGTGGAATCTACCAGCTACGGTTTGCGTTGACCAAAGCCGAGCTCTGGGTTCGCTACGGCTGGGGTAGCTCTGTAATGGTCAATGTCGGCTGATGGAGCTGAAGAGATTTAGCTTCCGGCCCACTAATGGCGCATCAGTAACATGGTCGATACATCGCCTCCAGTTGCTTGCCGCGCAGGAAGATCATCTGAGGCGCCAATCCACCGCGCGCGGCAATCCACTGCTTCACCGGCGCAGGATACATCGAATAAAGCATCATGGTCGCTTCGGGGTTGGCGATGGTGCGGCCGTTGCTGCCGAAATCATAGGCGGCGTGAAAGCCGAGCGTCGCGCGCGAGGTCACGCAGATTTTGTCGTGAGGGACCGTACCCAGGACGAGGGTGCAGGCCGAGGCACAGAGACCGTCAATGATCACGGATTGGCCGGATGAGCGCAGGCGCTGAAATTTGGTGACGTAGTTTCCGATGCGCCCGCCCCGATCATCCGCTATACGGACCACCGCATGACTTGCCCCCACGCCCGCAAGCAAAAGACCTGCGGCAAGCAAAATCGTTACGAACTTCATGTCCCACCCTGGTTCGAGCAAACCGACTTGATCGCTTTGCGTGATGCGCGAAACAGCAAAAAAGTCTCGTTCGAGTTCGTGGCTTTATCTGGGCATCCATCCAAGAAGCTCGTTGGTTCCGGGCTCGGCAAAGGCCCGGTCTGAGCGGACTTCAGTCATCCTAAAAAGTCCGAGTCGTCTCACCACAATCGTATTAGTCTGAGCAGCGATGACCCCTGGCCCAAACCGGGAGTGCGGCAGAGGCGGCGGCGCGTGCCACAGATCGATCCAATGGCCGACTATTCACTGAAGGGGGCTTGCCGGCACTTTTTTTCAATTCGATGGGAATCGGTTCGGAAGACAGGAGCGTCGGCATATGCCGCTACTTCGATTTGAGATCAGCGATGCAAGTGATTCCGGTCGGGGTAGCGCTCCTGCCGCCTCCCATTCGCGTTTCGCCTATGCGAGGCGCTCGGCCCTGATCGTTGGCCTGGTGTTGCTTTTCGTGAACGGTAGCACGACGGCCAGCGGGGCTGAGGCCAATGCGCCCGCCGCCGAAAAGCTCGAGCTCCTCACCGATTTCTTCGAAAACGAGGTTGCGACTGGACGGCTCCCCGGCGCCGTCGTCCTGATCCAGCAGCATGGTCACCCCGTTTACCTGAAGACCTTTGGCGTGCGCGACGTCGGGACCAACCTTCCCATGACGCTGGATACAATGTTCGCGCTTCATTCGATGACCAAACCGATCACGAGCCTCGCAGCGATGATGCTGGTCGATGCCGGCAAACTTTCGCTCGATGATCCGGTTGCGAAATACATCCCATCCTTTGCCGATGTGAAGGTAGGGGTGGAGAGGGTCGATGCGCAGGGCCAGGCATCGCTCGAACTTGTCCAGGCCGAGCGGCCGCCGACCATCCGGGATCTGCTCCTGCAAACCTCGGGGATTGCCGCCGACTATGTCGGGGCCTGGGTGAAAAAGCTCTATTCCGAAGCTCATCTGCTCGACGGACATGTCGACAACGCCGAGTTTGCGGAGCGAATTGCCAGGCTTCCATTGACGCGACAGCCCGGCACGTTCTGGCGCTATGGCCATTCGACGAACGTGCTCGGTCGCGTGATCGAGATCGTCTCGGGCGAGACGTTGTACCAATTCATGAAGCAGCACATCTTTGGTCCGCTCGGCATGACGCACTCCAAATTTGTGCTCGATACGCGCGAAGAGCGCGCTCTGAAGGCAGAGCCGTTGCCAAACGACACGATTTTGGTGGACGAGGAGCGCAAGCGCCGGGCGCATCCCGAATGGGAATCCGGCGGCTCAGGATTGGTTTGCACAATCGTCGACTATGCGCGCTTCGCGCAAATGTTGCTCAACGGCGGCGAACTCGATGGCAAGCAATATCTCAGCTCGGCCGCATTCGAGGACATGACGACAGACCATATCGGACCGGGTTCCGGTGTCGGCCATGACTATTTCTACTTTCCGGGCGACGGATTCGGGTTCGGATACGGCCTTGCCGTGCGTACCGGCCCGGGGGAGACGAACCAGCCGGGTTCGATCGGGGAGCTGAAATGGGACAGCGGCAGCGGCACCTATGTCGGCATCGATCGCAAGCTCGACATGCTCTACATCCTGATGGAGCAGATTGATAACGAGCGCGGCCCCATCAGGGTCGCCCTCAGGAAGCTGGTCTATGACGCCTTCACCTCAAACGACATCGAGCGCGTCGATCACCACTGAGCCGAAGCTCTAGGGGCCCCTTTCCGGTTCGTCTGAAGTGCCGGTTCATCCCCAGACCCGGGCGATGAGGACTGCTAGAGCCGCAGCGACGGGAATGTTCAACCGCCTGTCACGATTGAAATTACAATAACAATAAATTGGATTTATCGAGCGGGACGAAGCAAGTTCGGTTTGCCATTCGCAAGGGCGTTCAGTTGAGCGACGGCGAATGTCCGCCGCATCGATGACTTCGGTCCGGGCGTCGGCAAGGCAATCGTAAACCCGCAGCTGCGCGGAGACAGAGATGAAGCCAGAACGGATCAGGTGGAACAGGACGAAGAGCAGGAAGCAATTGCTGCTCGATAGAGTCTATGATGCCGTTACCGAAGAATTTACCCGTGACGCAATGGCGTCGCTTGCCACAGTGCTCGCACATCTCTGCATCGTCACCGGTGTCGCAAAGCCTGAGGCCGTTGAGGCCTTTGGCAATGCCTATGACGAAGCTCGCGACACGCTTTCAGGGAGTGGCACCAATGCCGCTCTGCTCAACTAGACCGGCTCGCCGCTCTTCGACCGCATTCGCCACGGCCTGCAGTCGCATGACAGGTTTGGCGTGTGCAGCGCGCTAAGCGAAGTTGTCGCGAGGGGTCGTTGCTGGCCACGTTCATGCGCCCGATATCGTTACGATCGGGCTTCAAAGGTGTTCGCCATTGCAAGCGATGAGCTGAGGGATATTCTTGATCTGGCGCAATGCCTTGTCTGTACGCCAGGGCGTATCGTTGAAGGTGGGACGGGAAGCAGTAGAGTCAGATCCATGATGCAGATGAATTTGAGAAACGTTGCAATAGCTACCTCTACCTCCGCATGAGCGGTAATTTCCTTCCGTAGCGTCCAAGCAGCGCGGTCATCACATGCAGGATGCACGAGTGAGCCTGTGGCCCAACGCAGGTCAGCTTGGTCCTTCGCGTCATTTTGCGTGAGCGCAACAAGCAGAAAATGACCCAGGCAGGGACCTGGCCCTTGACATCAAAACCAGCAAAGTAAACGGTAGTCGGATTCGATCTGCGGGTCGGGAACGGTGATGATCGAAGCAACTTTGGGTAACCTGAGGTTCTTTCGCCGAAGTGGGCCGTATCCACTTGCAGTTGTTGCGAGCGCAGCACGCGGTGTCGCGGACAAGGTCGAATTGCTACTTGAAGGTGTAGCTCCTCTGCAAACGGCCGGTCCGAGTGAGGTAAGTTTTCTGGACAACCGACGTTATGCTTCGGCACTGGATCAGACATTGGCCGGTGCAGTGATCGTGCATCCCGATATGGTATCGCGAGTGCCAAGGACTGCGGTATCGATCGTAACGAGTGAACCATACGTTGCTTGGGCACGCGTTGCTGCACTGTTCCATCCAGTGCCACCGCCGTCTCCAGGCGTTCACCCATCGGCAATTATTGCGGACGGAGCACACGTCGATCCATCAACGGAGGTCGGGCCGCTGTCCGTGGTCGAGGCCGGAGCAGAGATAGGACCTGCCTGCCGGATAGGGCCTGGCGCAGTTATTGGAAGCGGCGTAATCGTCGGCCGAGATTGCCGGATTGGCGCTCATGTAACCTTGAGCCATGCTGTTCTGGGGGCACGCGTCTACGTCTACCCAGGTGCCCGGATCGGACAGGAGGGGTTTGGATTCGCCTCCACCAGGGACGGCTTTCTTTCTGTTCCGCAGCTTGGACGTGTCATCGTTCAAGACGATGTCGAAGTTGGCGCAAATACGACAATTGATCGTGGCTCGTCGCAAGACACGGTGATCGGGGCTGGGTCCCGTCTCGATAACCTCGTGCAGATCGGCCACAACGTTGTTCTAGGCCGGTGCTGTGTAATTGTCGCACAGGTTGGTATTTCGGGCTCAACCGTGCTCGAGGATTTTGTCCGCGTTGGGGGGCAGGCGGGCATAACCGGGCATCTTCGGATCGGTCGAGGCGCGGAGATAGGGGCGCAGGCGGGCGTGATGTCGGATCTGGTTCCAGGTGCCAAAGTGGTTGGAAGCCCGGCCTGGCCAATAAAGGACTTCTTCCGACAAATTGCCGTGCTCAGTAAGCTGGCCAAGAGACAAGGATAAGTTGTTCTGCAAGGGCCGGCGCCGCGTGACTTTTCCAGGTAAATTGCTACAGACTTGCGGCGACCACGAAGGGCTTCCGCGTGCTTCTATTGTCTAATTTGCTGCGACGTTTCATCCGTCAGGGTACCCTGCGGGTCCGCGACGCCGACGGCAAGGTGCACGTTTTCGGCGAACACCTGCCTGGACCCGATGTCGCGATCCGCCTCCACGATCGCAAGCTCTACGTCAAGCTGTTCATCAATCCGGAACTCTACGCTGCCGAAGCCTACATGGATGGAACGCTGACGTTGGAGGATGGTGCAGCCATCCATGATTTTCTGTTGCTGTTCTCGGTTAACCGTGCCGGGCTTTATTCATACGGCTCCCAGAAGCTGATGCGGCGGGTGTGGCGCGGCCTGCGGCGCTGGCATCAGGCCAATCCAATCGGGCTTGCCGCCGCTCACGCCCGCCATCACTACGACATCTCGACCGAACTTTACCGTCTGTTTCTTGACGATCAGATGCAATATTCCTGCGCGTACTTTCGCGACGTCGAGCGTGAAACCCTCGAACAAGCGCAACGTAACAAGCTGATCCACGCGACCAGCAAGCTTCAATTGAAGCCTGGCATGACCGTCGCAGAGATCGGCTCCGGCTGGGGCGGCTTTGCCATTCATCTGGCGCGCGAGACCGGCGCCCATGTCACCGCGGTCAACGTTTCACCCGAGCAGATCAAGGCAGCACGCATTCATGCCGAAGCCGCCGGCGTTTCCGATCGCGTGGTTTTCCGCGAGCTGGACTACCGACAGCTCACCGGACAGTTTGATCGGGTGGTCTCGGTTGGCATGATGGAGCATGTCGGCATCGGACATTTCGATGAGTATTTCCTCAAAATCCGCGAGCTTCTGACGCCGGACGGCTATGCATTCATCCATTGCATCGGCCGGATGTCGCAGCCCGGCACTACCGGTCCCTTCATCCGCAAGTACATCTTTCCCGGCGCCTATGTGCCGGCGCTATCCGAGACGTTCGCCGCAACAGAGCGCTGCGGTCTGTGGTGCGACGACATGGAAGTATTGCGTCTGCACTATCGCTACACGGTGAAACACTGGCGTGAGCGTTTTGCCAACAACCGGGCCCGGGCGGCTGCAATCTATGACGAACGGTTCTGCCGGATGTGGGAATTTTATCTCGCTGCGGTCGAACTCGAATTCTTGCACGGCTCTCACATGGTGTTTCAATTGCTGCTGTCGACCAAGCGTGATGCGGTGCCGATCTCACGCGATTTCATGGTCGACTGTGAGCGGGAGGCCTGGGCGAAATCTGCCAGCTGAACGATGCCGGCCCGGCATCTGCCGCGGCGCGCGAATCTGCGATCGGCCGTTCGCGTCAATTTGGCTGCCGTACGGCCATCAGGTTGCTTTCGGAGAAGCGGCATAATTGCCGCACCCACTCGGCGATATGCTAGGATTGCGAGGGCTTCTGCCGGAGAACCTTCATGAGGCGACGCGACTTCATCGCGCTTGTTGGCAGTACGGCCGGCTGGCCGCTCGCCGCTCGTGCACAGCAGCCGGGAATGCCGGTAGTGGGATTTCTCCATAGCGCCTCGCCGGAGCCTTATGCACCCCAAGTGAACGCATTCCGTCTGAGCTTGAAGGAAGCCGGCTACGTCGAAGGCCGGAATGTCGCAATTGAATATCGCTGGGCAGAAAATCAGACCGCTCGATTGCCGACGTTGGCCGCGGAACTGGCTCGTCGCCCCGTTGCCGTCATCGCCGCCGGTGGCAGCCCCGCTTCGGCATTGGCGGCAAAATCGGCAGCGACAACAATTCCAATTGTTTTCATGAATGCCGCCGATCCCGTAGCGGTCGGCTTGGTTGCAAGCTTCAATCGACCAGGCGGAAATGTAACAGGCGTTACCTTGCTCAGCGCCGAGTTGGTCGCAAAGCGGCTTGGAATCCTTCGTGATCTGCTACCTTCGGTGAGAAAAATCGCCATGCTGGTAAATCCAACCCGGCCTGGAGTCGATGCACAGAAGTTACCAGTGCAGGAAGCCGCTCAGGCGGTCGGGCTGGCAGTCCAAATCCTGGACGCCAGCAGCGAACGAGACTTCGATGCGGTGTTCGAGGCAGCAGCACAGCAGGACGGCGCGCTGATCGTCGCCCCCGACGCGTTGTTTCTCAATCAGCGCAAGCAAATCGCCGATTTGGCAACACGCTACAAGATCCCGACGATGTATGAGCTTCGCGACTTCGTCGAAGCCGGCGGTTTAATCAGCTATGGTGCCAGTTCCGTGGATATGTATCGGCAAGGCGGGACTCTCATCGGCCAGATTCTGATGGGCAAAAAGCCGGCTGACCTGCCGGTGCTGCTACCGTCGAGATTTGAGCTAACCATTAACATGAAGAGCGCCAGGGCGCTTGGCCTGACCATCTCGTCCGGCTTACTCAGCATCGCAGACGAACTGATGGAATAGGTCGTGCGTCGCAGTTCGTTCGCGCTGGCGCGCAGGCTGCTCTCGGAGTATTTTCTGGAAGTGAGAATGCGCAACAATCCAATCATAGTGCAAAAATATGGCGGCGCCTGTCTCGAGACACCGGCAAAAATTCGTGCGGTGGCGAGCAATCTCGCCGATTTGCACCGGCGTGGTCATCGCGTCGTGGTGATCGTTTCGGCGATGGGCAAGACCACCGACGAACTTGTCAGGATGGCCTATCAAATAAGCCCGCATCCCAATCGCCGTGAACTCGATATGTTGCTGACCACAGGCGAGCGCATCAGCATGTCCCTGATGAGCATGGCGCTTTCCGATTTCGGCGTGCCCGCGATCAGTTTTACCGGCAGCCAGGCCGGCGTGATGACCGACGAATCCCATTCCTCCGCGCGCATTATGGATGTGCGACCCGTTCGCGTGCGGGAGGAACTCGATCGCGGTAGGGTAGTGGTTCTGGCGGGCTTTCAGGGCGTCAATCCGGTGACCAAGGAAATCACCACGCTGGGCAGGGGCGGCAGTGACACTACCGCGGTAGCCATGGCCGCGGCGCTAAAAGCCGAGTGCTGCGAAATTATCAAGGAGGTCGACGGAGTTTGCTCGGCCGATCCGCGCATCGTGGCGAATTCAAAACCCTTGCGCCAGCTGGATTTCGGATCGTTGTCCGAGATGTGTTTTTGGGGCGCCAAGGTTTTGCATTTTCGCAGCGTGGAGCTGGCACAAAGCCAAAACGTGGCATTGGTTCTGAAACAATGGGGCGGCGCCGAACGCAGCACGCAAGTGGTGAGGGAAGTCATGGGAATGGAAAGCGGACGAGTGTTGGCCGTCAACTCGATGGCCCGCATCGAGCATGTGGAGGTCGATTCAGCGGACCTCAATCAGGGTTTTGAGAAATTCGCGAAGCATCTCAAGCAAAACGGCCTGTCCTGGCCGCAACTGCTCGCCTCGGCGTTCACCGCCGGAAAAACCCGCATCATGATAACTTGCGATTCGGAGTCGCTCGACACCCTACTGCGTACGCTGGAAGGGAGCAAGGACTTGCGCAAGCAGCGTGAGACTTTAAGTTCGGTGAGCCTCACCTGCTTCGGCGGCGTCTCGTCAGACTTGCCATTCAAGGCGATTCAGATTCTGCAACAGCAGGGGATCATCGCCGACAAATATGTCTTGTCTCCGCATTCGGTAAGCTTTTTCGTTGCTGTGGAGAGCCGCGAGGCCGCGGTCAAGGCTTTGCATTCGCTGATCTAGGGCGTTATTGGCACCCGAAGGCCGCGTCAGCGCAAAGTGGAAACCGGTTTTTCCTTGGCTGACAAACGCGGCAACACATTTTGCGCTGAGATCATGCTCAAACGCCGCAAACCTTGCGACTGCGAACGCGAAGTGGTTGCGGGATAGCAGGGGGCCCGCTTTTCCTGATGGCCCCAAGCCGGCATCTGACCGATCAGAGACCGCACGATCATGAAGACCTTGCTGCTGCTTGTGCTGTCCATGGTTGCCGTCACGTGCGAAGCGAACGCACAGGACGCACAATGCTTCAGCGAGCGCGCCGCCATGGTCGAGACCATTCGGGCCCATGCCCGGTCCTATGCCGGTGTTTTGGGACCGCAGGGCTTTTCGGCGAGGGTCCTTCAGGCCATCGGGCAAACCAAACGACATCTGTTCATTCCCGAGCGATCCTGTTCCATCGCGTACGCCGACAGGCCGCTTCCGATCGGCCTCGGCCAGACCATATCGCAGCCGTTGATCGTGGCCTTGATGACGGAGTTGGCCGCGGTCGCCCCCGACCATGTCGTGCTGGAAGTCGGTACGGGGTCGGGCTATCAGGCTGCGATCCTTGCGCAGCTTGCGCGAAAGGTCTGCACCATCGAGATTGTCCCGCAACTGGCGGAGGCCGCCGCAAAAGCACTCAGGGAGTTGGCCTATGACAACGTGAGCGTCAGGCTTGGTGACGGCTATGAGGGCTGGTCCGAATGCGGTCCTTTTGACGCCATTGTCGTCACCGCCGCGCCCGAGCAGCCACCGCCGGCTTTGATCGAACAGCTCAAAGTGGGTGGCCGGCTCGTCATGCCGGTGGGGCCCGCTTACACCACTCAGCACCTCACGGTCGTGGAAAAAATCAGCCTGGACAAGACGACAACGCGCGGTGTCGCCCTCGTGCGCTTTGTGCCCCTGACGCGTTCACGGAATTAGGCGGCGGCAATCTCCGGATTCTTGAAGGGCGGGTTTCGGCTGGGCGCGCGCAGATGGCCAGCGGCTTGCGGAATGCGGGTCTGCGCGGCAGCGATCCCAACTTTCACTAAGGCCCTGATCGCGTCCCGGCGGCGTCGTTCTGGCGACGGGGCCGGCTTTCGGATATATCCCATACGCCTTTTTTGAATCTCATGGAGGAATCCAAAATGGCAGGAATGCGATCCGGGCTTGTTATACTGACGGCGCTGCTGTCAGGTTCTGTCGCACTGGCGCAGCAGGAGAGCAGGCCCTGCGCCGGCGATATCAAGAAACTATGCGCCGGCATTCAACCCGGCGAAGGCCGGATCAAGACCTGCATAAAATCGCATTTGACCGAGCTGTCGCCAACCTGCCAGGACCGCGTGCTCACGGTGGCTGTGACCGGAAAGGTGTGCAAGTCCGATCTTGAGAAACTGTGTGCCGGTATTGTGCCGGGCACCGGTGGTCTCAGAACTTGCATCAAATCGCACATGGCAGAGGTGAGCGATGCTTGCAGGGACGCGATGTCTCGGGCCGGGGCGGGCAGGAAAATACTGGGCGGGGATCTCTGAAATAATTGCAAGTACAGAGGGCGCCGGGCCGTCTTTCCTATGCCGACTGGTGGCGGCATTTCGCTGCCGGACAGCAACCACATCGCTTTCGGGTCGAAGCGGGACACCAGGTCGCAAACGTCGCCCTGGGCAGTCGAAAATGACCCGGAGCGGCCATTCAGCCCACGCGCGGCGTGCCGCGTCTTACCACCAGCGCTGTTGCATCGGTTGCTGATAGTATTGGCCGCCGCGCGGCTGCGTATAACCAGGTTGGGAGTTCCAGGGCTGAAAAAAGAAGCCGTTGTTGCCCCAGTAGTTGGCGCTCGCAACGGGCACTTCGACGACTGTAGGCCGGCGCGTCACCAGGCCGCCCTGGGGCTGGTTGTTCAGCACCGCGACGAACTCGGTGCGATAGTTGGTTTCGCGGTGCAGCGGCTCATCGGAGACGATGATCGAGGATCGCGGCAATGCGGTCGGCGCGATGCGATCGAGCACATCCTGCGGGATGGTGATGCGGTCGAGCGCGTCCCTGGCGTCGTCGGCGTTGTCGATCGTGACTGCGGTCCAGCGCAGACCCGCGCCGTTGCGCGCCATCGCCGTGAACACATGCGTGCCGAGCGGCCTGTCGGGACTGCGGATGGTGACCGGAACCTCAATGGTCGCATCGAACACCTCGCCCCCGTCCGGCCACGGCTTGTGCGTGTTGCGCCGCACGTAAATTTTCTGCGTTGCGCGGCTGATGTAGACCGAGACCGGCTCGAGCGCGAGCTTGGCCTCGCTCGCCGCCTTGGCGGTGTCGGCCTTCCTGGTCGCGGCGGCTTTGGCGGCGTCCTTTGCCGCGGCGGCGGCGTCGGGCTTCGACTTCGCGTCGGTCTTGGCGGTGTCGAGCTGCGCTCCCAGTTCCGTGGCCTTGAGGGCGGCCTTCTGCTTCACCCCCTCGGCCCGCGCCCTGGCCTGATCCGTCTTGGCGGCGGCGAGCGCCTTGTCGGCGAGCGCGAGCTCGGCATCGGCGCGGGTCTTGAGCCCTTCCAGCTTGCGCAGTGATGCCGTGAGCGACGCTGCCTCGCGCGCTGTCGTCGCGGCGGCTTTCTTCGCCTCGTCGGCCGTCCTGGCGGCCTCCTCGGCCTCACGGGCCAGCGTTTCGGCACGCGCCGGGGCAGCCGCGAGGGCCTCCGCCTTCGGCACGAACAGCGCCGGGTGGGAAAACTCGACCGGGGCCGCGTCGTTGGGCGAGATAATCACCCGCATCCCGATCCGCGTCTTGTCGAACAAGGTCTCCGCAAACTCGTAGGGCATCCGCACGCAGCCGTGCGAGGCCGCATAGCCGGGCAGTGGCCCGCCGTGCAGCGCGATACCGTTCCAGGTGATGCGCTGCATGTTCGGCATCCAGGCATCGTCATAAAGGGTCGAGTGGTGGTCCTTGTCCTTCTCGATGACGGCGAAGATGCCGGCAGGCGTCTCGCGTCCCGTGGTGCCGGTCGATACCGGCGCGCGCAGGATCCAGCCCTCGGCGTCGTAGAGAGTGACCTGCTGGGTCTTGATCGACACGATCGCCATGATCGGCTCGCCTGCATCGCGCGGCGCCGTCTCCTCGGTGGGCGGCGCGGGGCGCGTCTGTCTCGCCGTGGCGTTGACGGTCAGCGCCGCCAGTGCCGCAAGCGTTACGATGGCGGGAACTCCCCAACGCCGCATCGCCACGATGGATTTCGCCGTCATGAATCGATTTGCCATATACAATGCCCCGATTGAAATACCCGTCCGCGCTTGCTTCGATCAAGATCGGCGGCCAGCTTATTTGACTCGACTCCGCACGGCTAGGCCGCCCCGATGTCGGCTGTTGGCCCTTCGCGTCATTTCGCGTGGCGCACAATAAGGTCGCTTTTGAGGTCAAGCGGATATCGAACAGGAAGCAAGACCGGCCGGCTCCGTCGAGGATGACCCTATGCGGATCTGCGGTTTTCTCGTTCGCGCCGCTTTCAAGGCATCGACTATAAAATAATCGCCCACCGGTGATGTTGACCTTGATGAAAATCAAAGATCGCGGGGGTAGCGGCGCACCCTTGACCGATCCGCGCTCGCTCGGTCGCGGTCGCGCGTGGCCGTGCGCCTCAATAGCGGCCCGAAAGCGACTGTCCGGAAATCGCGCGTCGAATGCATTGGGAACATGGCGGACAGTGAGCCGAGTTTTCGAACTCCGCGCCAAATGCGCTGCAAGGACTGCTCGCAAGTGAGGGGCTGTCGGCGGGCGGATATATCTCGGGAGAGTGCCGCTGGCCCCGGGGCGTCGCCCGGGCAATGAGGCATCCAGGCAGTCGCGTGAATCCCATCAACGGGCGAAAAGGCTGGTTGATGGGTGCGGCCGCCTAGATGGCTGTGAAGCAGGCCGCACCCAGTCGTTCAGCGCTCGTCGATGTCAGCCGCAACGGCGGCTTCTTGTCCGGCGGCCGCCGGCTACTTGATCAGCCCGAGGAGGGTGAGCGCATCGCAATTGTGCTCGCTCGAGAAGGTTGTGATCGGGAACGGCTGCGCCGGCCCCGGCACCAACTTCTGGACAAATCCCGTTTGGCCGAAGGCGGGCCAAAAGGCGAGATCGTGATCGCCTGCCTCACCTTCTGGTTTGCCGTTGGGGTCGTGGAAGCGGATGAAATTCGCCCAGTAGGCCTTCATCTCGGTCGCAAGCTGCTGTCCGCCCGTAGTCAGCGGCGGTGGCTGCACTTTCGCTCCCGGAGCCGGTGAGGACGCATTGGCGGCGGCATCCGCCGGCCCCTGCAGGGTCTTCGCATCGAACAGATACTGCAACTCGGAAGCGTGCGATGCGCCGTAGGAGAAACCGATCAGCGGCTGGAACAAGTTCGGCGCGTTGGGATCGGCAAACTCATAGGCGTGTACCGGGACGAACCTCGCCAGCAGCTGGTTGGAGTCGAAGCCTCGGCAGGTGAAGGTGATGTCGGTGAAAATCTGGCCCAGCGCCTCGTCCGCGCTCGGTTTGTTGTTGTTGTCAGGATTGGGGAAATTCGTCACGAGCGTTCCGACCTTCGCGGGGTCAGCGGTGCCGGAGATGATCCCAACCTCTTGCGGATAAGTCAGCTTAGCGGCGTCGACAAGAGCTTGCGCCGGGCCGCCGGGCACGAACTGGAAGGCTGGATCGAAAAAGAACGGCTCGAACAGCGTGCCCTCATTGAGGTTGGTGCCCTGCAACACCGGCACCTGGTTGAAATTGCCGCTGCCAAACGCGTCCGACAACCCCACCGGCAAGATCGTCGTGCCTGAAGTCGGCGACGTGTTGATGATGCCTTGCGCCGCAACGAGTGTCGCAACCGAGGTGTTGCGCAGGCAACTGGCGATCTGCTGATTGGTCCCCGTGCAGCCGACCGCGGTTGCGAACTTGACACCCAGGGCCTCCTGGGCTGCGGCCGGCTGTATCGAGAACAGCATATAGGCGCCGCTCTCGATGATCGCGGCGTGGAAAAGCCGGTTCGCGGTCGGCGAGGCCAGATTGGACGAGGTGCTGAGCCCGCCGGCGGACTCGCCGCCAATTGTTACGTGGTTCGGATTTCCGCCGAAACGCGCGATATTCTCACGGACCCATTGGAATGCGAGCTGCTGGTCCATCAGCCCGTAATTGCCTGCGATTCCATTGCCGTCCAGGGCTGGATGGGCGAGCCAGCCGAGCGCGCCGAGGCGATAATTGATGGTCACGACGATGATCTTCTGGGTGCTGACCAGGACGCTGGGGTCGAACGCCGCGCCTTCGCCGTTAACGAGCGCGCCGCCATGGATGAAGATCCAGACCGGAAGCCCGCCGTCGCCGTCCGATTGAACGGGTGTCGTGACGTTGAGGAAGAGGCAATCTTCGCTGAAGGGCGGCTGCGGCGAAAACTGATTGACCTGCTGCGGGCACGGACTGCCCGGCGCAGTCGCGTCGAATGTCGTGGAGGAGCGCGCCGGCGCAGCGGGAGGGGTCCAACGGCTCGCACCGGCCGTCGAGTTGGCATAGCGGATGCCCTGGAACTTGTTGACGGCACCGTCGCTGGACCCGCGGACCGGCCCGCCGGTCGTGTGGATGACGCGGGTCGGGGTGTCAGCCATCGCGTCCGTCGCCGCGACTCCAAGAACAACCAGGATCGACGTCAAAAGGCCCATGCCCGCGCGTCGCCAAGGGATCGTCCTGTCTTGTTCAGCCGAAAAGCCTGCCGTCTGTCGACCTCCCATCATCATTCCTCCCATTGTCATTCCTCCCATTGTCTGAGAATCTTATTGACGTCCGAGAATCTCGTCGATTCGCAAAAAGGGATGTCGTTTGAATGACAACTTCAAGGCGCAAGGCAATGTCACTGGAAATTTAAGTGGTGCGCCAAATCCGCCTGCGGAGTGGCTGCCGAAGGAGACAGTCGTTGGACCAGAACCCAGCCAAACTCATTCGTCACCTGGCGGGTTGCTCCCAGTCTCCTTCCAGCTTCTGCTCGAAGACCTGTGCGGGCGCGTCCTGATAGGCCTTGGCAAAATTGTCGAGCGGCAACGAAGAAATGACCGTCACGAGGTTGGAATTGACCCCCTCGATGGAGAGACTTCGGCCTGTTTCCATTGCCTGCACGAAGCCCGCCTCCGCCACCGTCGCAGCCACGCATCCATTGGCAAGGCAAATGGTATAGGGAAGGTTCATCGAGCTACCCTTGTCGACAGTCAGTCTGATGCCGGGCTGCAGGAAAAATCCTGACGGAAGGAAGATCTGCAGCCGTTTCGCCGCGGCATCCGTTCGCTCGATCAGGTCTATTCTGAGAACGATCTGACCCGTGTCCCATCTGCCGTTGATCGTCGTGCGGCAGACCATTTTTGCCTCGGCGCCGTGAACGCCCTTGAAGCACAATTTTGTCCAATCAGAGTAGGTCAGATCGCGCGCCGGCTGCCGCCCGCGCGCGGCGATTTCCGCCTCGCTGAAATCGCCCGATGCGGGCACATCGCCAAACGGGGTGACTTGCTGGCTGTACGCCGATGTCGCCTCGCTCACGCTACACAGAGCAATGAAGCATGCAGCGAACGCTCGCCCGCCGCGAAACTTCGCCCGAAACGTCTTTCCCCCACGCAGGCCAAAACCTTTCATGGATGCCTCCTGAGGAACTCGCTGACCAGCGGCGCCCATATAGGAACTGCATCGGGCGAGTCGATGAAGAAGTGGCCGTCCTCTCCGAAATCCGGCAACAGATGATATTCGACGTTGCCCCCGGCCGTGCGAAAGGCTGAAGCCAGTCGCATCGAAAGCTCGGGTCCGAAATAGCTGTCGTTACGGGTGTAGAGCCAAAGCATCGGGATCCGCGCCGTTCGCCCGAACTGAGCCGCTGCGTCGACCAGCTGATCCGGGGCGCAGTTGTTGTTGGGTATGCCGTTGAGATGACCGCCGCGCCCGGCCTCGAATCCGATCATCGCCCGTACCGACTTCGGATTTTGACTGGCCAGCGCAATCGCGCCCCAGCCGCCACCCGACTGACCGACTACGACGACGTCATCGCGCCTGATAAAGCTCTGAGTCGTCATGTAATCGATGACCCACATGCTGAGCGACGCAATGGCGAGCCCGGCATCCCGAAAATTGGCATCCGAGCAATCACCAACGCCCGAGAAGAAAAGGCCGAACAAGCCGCGCTCGGGAATTTCGATCGCGGTAGCGCCATATCCGGGACGGATGGGCGCGACGACCACATAACCCTGCTTGGCAAACCAAAGCGCTGCATCTCGAAACTCGATGATCGGAAAATAGCTTCTTTCCTTCGGGTCAAGCGCGACGCCATGGTTCATCACCACGAGCGGAAATGGTCCGTCGCCAACGGGACGGACCACATAGGCCAGCATGGGAATGGTGGACGGTATGCCCCAAAGCTCCTCTCTGACCTCGCTGGTGGAGGCAATTTCGGATTTCTGGTCTGATGCCGGAGCGGCGAGGAGAGGCGCCTGCACGAGCAGCGCTGCGACAGGCAATATTCGCTTGAGAAACAGGAACACCACGGCGCGCACGGCCACAAACCTTGCGCGCCGAGCAATGAGGCAACCATCCATTTTGGTTCGCAATTTTGGGCGGCGCGCTGCCATCGCCCTCTCCTCAACAAGCAGGTCCGCGCTGCTGATAGATCCGATCACCGCAAGGCCTCGCAACATTGACATAGATCAATCCGTGCACGCTGCGGGCCTCCTGGAGGCAGGCCTTTCTTGCCTCCCGGTTGCCAAGCTGACATGGTCAACGCAATGCGCAAGGCAAGCCGCAGTATTTCGGGTAAAATGCGCGACATTATTTGCCGCGGGCAGAGGCCACTATTGTTCGAAGGAAACGACAAGGTCGTCCGACGGAGGACGAGCGAGCAAGGCGGAATCGACACCTTGCTGGACCAACGGCGGCTAACAAACCTTCAGGTCGTCCGGCACGTTTCCAAATGTCCTAAGCACGGTCGTTTTGGTTTCCGGGTAGCCGGAACGAACGTATGCCACTGCTCCGCTGTGGCCAAATACCTTCCACATGCTTTTGGCACGATCGATCGCCGAAGCGGGGCTCGCGCATTTGAAGGGTTCACCTGTGACCAGCCCGTCATTCGTCAGGTCGACGGTTATGGCGATGAAGTGGGTGATCTCGCTCATGGCGTTTCCCTCTGAACTGTTTTTACCCCGATTTTGGGGTGGCAGGTTGACCTGAATCAACTGGCCGCTTGCTGCGGTGCCGCAACCTGCGCGGTCAGCAAGCTCAGCGAGTAGCTGTAGATGCTCCACAACGTTTGTCAGGGGAGCGAAATGAACTCGATGTCTCGAAGGATTCTCGTCGCTGCGCTTTCGCTGATGGCTGTCGGGCTTGCGTCGGCCGCTCGCGGCCAAGGCAATCCGCCGGCGAATGCCAGCGCGACGTTGTTCCAGAATGTGCGCATCTTCGATGGCAAAGCCGCTTCACTCTCCGCGCCGTCCAATGTCCTGATCAAGGGCAATATCATCGAGCGCATCTCGACGGTGCCGATCGCCGCAGAGCCAGGTACGACCACAATCGCCGGGAATGGGCGAACGCTGATGCCCGGCCTGATCGACGCGCACTGGCATGCGATGCTGATACGGCCCAGCCCCGCTCAGGCGATCGCCGGTGACGTCGGATTCAATAATATCGCGGCAGGGGCCGAGGCGACAGACACGCTGATGCGCGGTTTCACCACGGTCCGGGACGTGGGTGGCCCGGCATTCGGGCTGAAGAGCGCCATTGACACTGGCATCATCGCGGGGCCGCGCATTTTTCCCTCCGGGGCCTTCATCACGGTGACCAGCGGCCATGGGGACTTTCGCCAGTTGTCCGAACTGCCGCGGACGATCGGCGGCATGCTCAGCCGCATGGAACAGATCGGCGGCAGTATGCTCGCCGACAGCCCCGACGAGGTGCGCTTGCGCGTCCGCGAGCAACTCATGCAGGGTGCCTCCCAGATCAAACTGACAGCCGGCGGCGGTGTTTCCTCGCCGTTCAGCCCGATCGACGTGTCGACCTTCACGGAGGCGGAGCTGCGGGCAGCTGTTGAGGCGGCCGAGAACTGGGGCACTTACGTTACCGTGCACGCCTTTACGCCCGCGGCGATTCAGCGGGCAATTGCCGCGGGTGTGAAGTGTATCGAACACGGCTTCCTGATGGACGAGGCCACCGCCAAGCTCATTGCCGAGAAGGGCGTGTGGTTGAGTCTGCAGCCGCTCCCCGAAGCGCTGAGACAGGGTTTTCCTGTAGGCACAGTCCAGCGAGCCAAGGCTGATGAAGTCTGGCCTGGCATAGCTCGAACCTACGAGATGGCGAAGAAATACAAGATCAAGACGGCGTGGGGCACTGATGTCCTGTTCTCCCAGGCGCTGGCGCAGCAACAGGGGGCCATTCTGGCCTCGCTCGTCCGCTGGTACAGTCCCGCCGAGGCGCTCGCAATGGCAACCGCAACCAACGCCGAACTGCTGGCAATGTCCGGCAAACGCAATCCCTATCCCGGCAAGCTCGGTGTCGTGGAAGAGGGGGCGCTTGCCGATCTGCTGCTGGTCGATGGCGACCCGCTCGCGAATATCGACCTGATTGCCGACCCCGCCAGGAATTTCAAAGTAATCATGAAGGATGGGCGGGTATACAAGAATACTCCGTGACCATGGCCACTCCGGTCGGTCCATGTCTCTTCTTCGCCCTTCGCGTCATCTTGCTCACCCTGTCAAATTTGCGTTTGGCGAAGGAGTGCGCCTGTGGCAAGTTATGATGCGGGGCTAGCGTTCGCATCGGAGGACCGTCATGACAAGTTCTTCGGATACCCTGCAAGATCTTCGAACCGGAACTGATGTGGCACCGCTTCGCGCGAAGTGGGGCTGGATTGTCGCACTCGGTGTAGTCTATGTCTTCGCCGGCTTCGTTGCGCTCGGCAGCGTCGTGATGGCGACGGTAGCAAGCGTGCTCATCGTCGGCGTCATGATGATCGTCGCCGGCGCAGCCGAGATCATCAACGCGTTCCAGATCAAGAGCTGGGGCAAGTTCCTGATTTGGGCCTTGCTGGGTGTGCTCTACATCGTCGCAGGCTTTGTGACGTTCGAAAACCCGCTGTTCGCCGCGGTGCTGCTCACGCTGTTGCTGGGCGCATCGCTGGTTGCTTCCGGCGTTGTGCGTCTTTTTCTGGCGTTCAACATGAGGCGGGAAATGCCATGGATCTGGGTGGCGTTCTCTGCCGTGATCACGCTCTTGCTTGGTGTGCTGATCCTAGCGCGCTGGCCGATCAACAGCGTTTACATCCTCGGCCTGTTCCTCGGCATCGACCTCGTCATGGCGGGCGCCGGATGGATCGGGCTCGGCCTTGGCTTGCATCGGGTTTCGGCGTCGAGGCCAGCTTGATCGCCGGCCTGATCGCATCGCGACTGCGCCGTTGCGATCTATGCTGCCTGCAAGACTCCAGGATCGAGAGCGCAGTGTTTTAGGTTCGGCCTGAGAATTTGGAGAGCCGGGTGGAGCCAGAGCCGCCAAACGGGACGGCGCGCAAGCCGGTCCTGATAGACCTCGCGTTGCAGGGCGGCGGCTCTCACGGCGCTTTCACCTGGGGCGTCCTCGATCGCCTCCTTGAGGAGCCGTGGCTGAAAATCGAGGGGATCTCCGGCACCTCGGCCGGTGCGATGAACGCTGCCGTGCTGGCGTGTGGATGGACAAGAGGCGGTGCGACGAGTGCAAAAGCGGCGCTTGATGTCTATTGGGAGCGCGTGTCGCGCGCGGCCACGTTCAGTCCGTTGCAACGCTCGCTGTTCGATCGCCTGATGGGCCGCTGGACCCTCGACGCTTCCCCCACCTATGTCGCGTTCGATCTGATGTCGCGGATGCTCTCTCCCTATGATCTAAATCCGTTCGGCTTCAACCCGCTACGCGCCATTCTCGAAGAATGCATCGAGTTCGATCGCCTCAGGCAAGCCCCCATGAAGCTGTTCGTTACGGCAACGAATGTACGCACCGGTCGCGGCCGCATCTTCCGCAATGCCGAAATCACACCTGACGTGTTGCTCGCCTCGGCCTGTTTGCCAACGATGTTCCAGGCGGTCGAGATCGACGGCGAGCTCTATTGGGATGGCGGCTATGCCGGCAATCCTACCATCACGCCGCTGGTTCGAGAGACGGATGCACACGACACTGTCCTCGTGCAAATCAATCCGCGCGAACGCACCGATTCGCTGCGCTCTGCAGCCGACATCCTGAACCGCCTCAACGAGATTTCCTTCAATTCGCCCCTTATGAAGGAGCTGCGCATGATCGCGTTGCTGCGGCAGGTGGCCGATCCGGGCAGCGGCGAAGGCGCGCGTTGGGCCGGAATGCGAACGCATAGCATCAAGAGCGATCGGCTAGCGGAGTTTGGCGCGTCGTCGAAGCTGAACGCCGAATCGAAGTTCGTCGCGCTGCTCAAGGAGGAGGGACGCCGTGCCGCCGATGAGTTTCTATCCGAACATGGCGGCGATCTTGGCCGGCGTTCTACCGCTGACCTGGATGTGCTGTTGGCGGAGTGCTGAGCCAATGACCCTGATCGGAGTTGCCGGGATGCTTGGCGGGCTCGGTCTTTTGATCGCGTTCGCGTTCCGGGGCTGGAGCGTACTCTTGCTCGCCCCAGTCGCCGCACTTGTTGCGGCCCTGTTCTCCCGCGAACCCCTTCTGGCGCACTGGACCCAAACCTTCATGGGGAGTGCTGCGGCGTGGGTGCCGTCATTGCGCTTGTTGCGGTGATCGCGATCGGCTCAATGGTCGGATCCTTCTGAGGCTGTGGGTGGGGGACTAGACTCATCGGCGTCACCTCATTCGCGGCTTGCTGATGCGTCGGATACATGGACTGTCCTACGCGCTTTGGAGAAGCGTGTTCCAATCCTGTGCCTTCGCCCACGACTCGAAGTCGTGAAAGGCGACGTCGGGGAACTCACGGCGGAGCGCTGCGCGATCGACCGTGAAGCCGACACGGTCGAACCACTCATACATCTTGGCGCCGTCCTCACCCATGCGTTGGCGGATGACGTCCAGCGGAATCTGGAAATAGGTAAACGGGCGACCGGTGACCCGCGAGAGGATGGCGAGGACGTCGTTGCCCGTGAGCTCGTCGCTCCCGAGGTCGAAACGCCTGCCTGCGAAGCGGCCTGGGTCCTCGAGGAGGCGAACGGCGACGGCCCCGATGTCCTTGACAGCGACTTGCGTGAGCTGTCTCGCCGGCGGGAGCGGCGTGGCGTAGATGCCCTTGGCGAGCTGCTCTTTGCCGAAATGGAGGTTCTCCATGAAATAGACGGGCGCCAGGACGGTGGCGCATACGCCGATCCTGGCGATGTGCTCTTCGACCTCGTACTTGCTGTCGAAGTGCGGGATGCCCGTCTGCCGATTGGCGGAGCCGACCGAGGCGAAGACGAGGTGTACGCCGGCGGCCTTGGCCGCGTCCGCAGCAGAGATGCCTTGCCGCGTCTCGGCTTGCGGGCCTCCTTCGTATGGCGTCGTCATCGCGAAGAGCGAGGTCGCTCCTTCGAGAACCTTCGTGAGCACGGCCGTGTCTTCGAGTGACGCGCGGACGAGCGTGACACCCGCGTTTGCGAGCTTCCTCGCCTTCGCGGAGTCGGTACTGCGCGTGACGGCGCGAACCTCGTGACCGCGCTCGAGCAGGCTCTTCACCACAGCGCCACCTTGTTTACCCGTGCCTCCCGTGACGACGACGGCAAGCTTCTGCCTCATGATCCACCTGCTTTCACTTGCGGCAATAATCGCTCCGTCTTTTTGCGAGACCGGCGCCAACGGAAAGGCTAAGGCTACTGCGCACCACGCCCGCAGTTTACTGCGGCGCGGTCATCAGCTCGATGACGTGGCCGTCGTAGTCCTTGTAATAGAAGCCACGGCCGCCATTCCAATCGTTGAGCTTGCCGTCTTCCAGGCTCCGGGGCCCGCTTCCAAAGGTGAGCCGAGCGTCCTTGACTCGTTGCAGAATCGCATCGAATTCGGCGTCGCTCACGTGAAACGCGTAATGCTGGCTTGCGATATTTCCCTTCGCGTCAGCGAAGTCCAGCGTCAGTGTGTCATTGACGCGTACCGCCGCAAAGTGACCGCCTGAATCCTCGAAGCGCAGCCCAAAGATCTTCGCGAAGAAGCGAGCGGCGCTCTCCTGGTCGCGGGCCCAAACGATGGTGTGGTTGAGCGTGATCGCCATGGGCTTCCTCCTGCCAGTACTAGGCCGCCTGGCGCAAACTCTTCTCGCGCGCCGCTTTGAGGGCGGCGGTCCACCATGCCAGCTGATCGAGCATCTGTCGGGCGGCCTGATTGAGATGCTCGAGTTCGCCCAGCGGCTTGCCGTCTTTGATCACGGCCAGGTAATCGGGAAACAGGATGTGAATGGCGTTGCGGATCGGCGCCATCTGCAATTCGATGGCGTGGAGCCGCAGCTGCTCTACCGCGCGAGCGCCGCCAACGCCGCCGTAGCCGACGAAAGCGACCGGCTTGTTGCCCCATTCAGCGTAGGCGTAGTCGAGCGCATTCTTCAAAACCGCTGTCGGTCCGCGATTGTATTCGGCAGCCGTGAAGATAAAGGCGTCAAATTCGCCGACTTTCTTCTGCCAGCGCCGGGCGACCTCATCTTTCGACGGAGCGTAGAGCGGCGAAGCTTCCTCCGCGAACAGCGGCATGGGGTAGTCCTTCAAGTCGATCAATTCGACTTCGAAGTCTCCGCGCCGCCGGGCGACCTCCTCGATCCATTGCGCGGCATGACCGCCGAAGCGGTTGGGTCGGATGCTTCCGATGACGATGGCGAGCTTCAGTTTGCTCATAGCAGTTCTCCTTCACGACGAGCTCTGTTGTGCTTCCCCGTGAAGATGGACGCGGGCAGACATGATCGATAAGCTGGAATAGTCCTCATGGGCTATTCCGGTTTTCCGAATAATGGGGCTAATGCCGATGCACGGCCCGAGCCTTGCCGAAACTACCGCCTTTATTGCGGTTGTTGAACTGAAAAGCTTCACCAAGGCGGCCAAGCAGCTGGCGCTGTCGCCGCCGCGCGTGAGTGAAATGGTTCGGAATCTTGAGGATCGACTTGGCGTGCGTCTTGTCGAGCGTACGACGCGCTCGGTGGCTCCGACTGCGGCCGGCGAGCGGTTGCTCGCGCGATTGCGGCCGGCGCTCGACGAGTATCAGGCGGCGCTGGAATCGACCAACGAGTTCCGCGGCAAGCCGGCCGGCACACTGCGCCTCACTGCACCGCAGCCAGCGGCGGATTTTTTTCTTGCCTCCGCCATTCCGCGCTTTCTGGCGCAATATCCCGAGATTTCCCTCGATTTGTCCGTTAGCGATACTCTGACCGACATCGTGGCCGAACGCTTCGATGCCGGCATTCGCATCGGCGAGCGGATTGAACGCGACATGATTGCGGTGCGCGTCACCGACGAAATGCCTCTCGTCGTCGCCGGTTCGCCGGCTTATTTCGAGCGACGGGGCAAACCCAGGACGCCGGACGATCTCGTCGGGCACGACTGCGTGCGCATTCGATTTTCAAGCGGCACCTATGTGCCTTGGCGCTTTCGCGTCAAGCGCCGCGATCTCGAAGTCCACGTCGAGGGCCGGCTCGGCGTCAATTCGGTGGCCGTCGCTCGACAGGCCGCTATCGAAGGCCTCGCGCTGGTACAGACGCCGCCAATCTTCATTGCGCGGGATCTCGCAGCACGCCGGCTGGTGACTGTCCTCGACGAGTGGGCGCCGACTCCGGCGACAGGATTTTTTCTTTATTATCCGAGCCGCCGCCAAATGCGGCCGGCGCTAAAGGCCTTGGTGAATTTTCTGCGCAAGGAGCGCCGCGGCGTGTCATAGTTATCACGGGCGGAAAACGAGACACATTATGGTGCGCGTGAGCGATAAGAGGCCAGGACAAAACCTCAAAACCGACGTCCTTGTCGTCGGCGGAGGTGCGGCTGGCCTCGCTGCCGCCTGCACCGCGGCAAGAGCGGGTGCCCGCGTCTTGCTGCTGGAGAAATACGGCTTTTGCGGCGGCGCGGCAGTGGCGGGCCTGTCCGGCACGGTCTGCGGGCTTTACGCTGCAACCGACAACCGCTCGGCGGCGCCCGAGAAAGTGGTGTTCGGTTTCGCCGATCGCTTTCTGGACGTGATGAAGATGAAGAGCGGCATCACGGATCCCATCCGTTATGGCAAGACTTTCACGCACAGCCACGATCCCCTGGTCTGGCGCGAGGCAGGCGACCATCTGCTCGAGGAATCCGGCGTCAAGGTGCTGTTTCACACCGCCGTCGTCGACGTGCTCAACGACGGCGAACGTGTCGAAGGCGTCGTTGCCTGGACCAAGCAGGGACGCATCGACGTCCAGGCGGGCATCACGATCGACGCGAGCGGCGACGCGGACGTCGCAGCGCTCGCTGGCTTCGAGACCTTCGTCGGCCGCGACGGCATCGTGCAGAATCCCACCATGATTTTCCGCTTGATCGGCGTCGATGTCACGCGCTTCCTGACATGCTATGGCGAAGACTCGATTCTCGGCGACGAAGTCTCTCAGATGATCCGGAACCTGCACAACAGCCGGGAATACGATCTGCCGCGCGCGAAGGTGTTTATGTTTCCGACGCCGCGGCCGAACGAACTGCTCTGCAACTGCACCCGCATCATCGGCCGCGACGGCCGTGAGCTTAATCCGCTGTTCGTGGAAGACATTACCGAAGCGGAGATTCACGGACGCAGGCAGGTGCGCGAATATGCGCGCTTCTTCAGGGACCGTCTGGTCGGCTGCGAAAATGCGCTTGTTAACGACACCGGAGTACAGGTCGGCGTGCGCCAGACTCGCCAGATCAGGGGTGTCGGCATGTTGACCAACGACGATGTGGTTTCAGGTGCCAAGCGCAGGGATTCGATCGCACGCTCGGCTTGGCCGATCGAGCTTCACTCCGGAGAAAAGCCGCGTCTGGAGTGGCTGCTCGACGACTACTACGACATCGCTTACGACAATTTCGTCCCGGCGAGGGGCGAGGGACTTCTGGTCGCCGGACGTTGTCTGTCGGCCGAACATGAAGCCATGGCATCGGCGCGTGTTACGGCTCAATGCTTCTCCTACGGCCAGGCAATCGGCATGGCAGCGACCATGTGCCTGCGCAATCAGGAGGCGCCGCGGAGGCTCAACGTAACCGAGCTTCGGGAGGCGCTGCGCAAGGATGGCGCTGTGATCTAATTCATCGGGGCCCTCGCTCGGGGTCACGCTGTCGCCGGCTGAGCGCTCCGACCGCGCGGCGCGGCGAGACTATTTCGCTACCCCTTCAAGGTTCTGCCCGGCCTAAAGGTCGCTTTCGGTGATCAACTGATCCGTGCGTGCGCCAATGCGGTGATAAATGCCGAGCCGCCGGCGCAGCCACACCTTTGGCGTTCGGGCCTCCTGGCATCCGAGTGAGCCACTTGCTTGCCAACCTGGGCGGCCTGTCGCCGCACCGCAAAAATGGTTGCAGTGCAAAGAGCCCAACAATTGCTTGAACTGGAATCAGCGGAAACCGATAGTTGAAGGGCTGCTGCGGCACTTGCCGAATCAGCAGCAGGGGAAACTTGCAATTGGGGGATTACAGATGGACTTCATCGGCACAGTAAAAGGTTGGGTAGGTTCGTTGACCGAGCTGGGTCTAATGTTGATAGCCTTAGGCATCGTTGCCGCTCTCCTTTCAGGAGATAAGGTTCCTTTCATCGGAACGGTCTCGGGGAATATCGTCAAGTTTGTTTCGGATATGGGGTCGGCCGGATTGGTCGGTTTGATTTCGCTCGGCTTCATCGTCTGGCTGTTCTCCAACCGCAAACTAAGCTGAAGCTCCGCAGTGGAGCAGGCTTCTACGCGGAAGGCGTGGGTGGAGAGAGCTTCTCTCTCCGCCCACTTATTTTGCCTGAAGGCAGCGTCATGATCCTTTTGGACAAAGTGCAGAAGTTTCTCTGGGCGTTCGTCGAATGCGCCTTCCTTGCGCTACTTTCGATCATTCTGATCCACCTGATCCTGGGCGACAATTCCGGAGCCTATGTCAAGTCAGTCGTGGACAACGTCCTTAGATTTGCAGGTGCTGTACCGACACCGAGCCTGATCGGACTTGCGATAGTGGGTATGCTGGTTTACCTGATCGCTGTGCGTTTCCGATAGCGGATGCGCCAGGGGAGCGAGGAAGTGGAAGCCAAGCTCCAAGGCTTGGTGATCGCGGCCTGATCGTAGCTGGGGCCGGCCCGCCCGTGGCAGGCCTCGGTCGTCATCCAGAAGGCGATCTGGCCGGTTGAGCGGATGTCTGATGCTGGGCCCTTGGCGGAATGAGATTGCCTGTCCCTGATGTCCGCCTTTGAGCGCGAGGGGGCATTCCTGCCACCGCCAGTTGGCGCCTTTCGTGGTGCACTCCGGTTCGCGACATCGATGACGAAGCCGAGCCGACCCGGCATTCGAAGACGGCAAGCTTGCGGTCCCCGGATGTGGCTCGTGTTACGCCGCCCGCACTGTCGTGAGAAAGCTCTCGACCTCGTGCTTCAAGCGTTCGGATTGCCTTGCCAGCTCGCCGGCCGAACTTAGAACAAGTTCGGCGGCGGCGCCCACCTGGCCCGAAGCCTGATTCACTTCGGCGATGTTTTGCATGACCCCTTGGGTGCCCTGCGCGGCCTGGTGCACGCTGTGGGCAATCTCCTTGGTCGATGCACCCTGTTCCTCGACCGCGGCGGCGATGGTGGTTGCGATCTCGTTGATCTGACCGATCGTGGCACCAATCTCGCGGATCGCTTCGGCCGTTGTCCCGGTAGCGTCGCGGATCGCCTGGATCTGATCCGCAATTTCCTCGGTCGCCTTGGCGGTCTGGGTCGATAACGCCTTCACTTCGTTGGCCACCACCGCAAAGCCCTTCCCGGCATCGCCGGCTCGCGCGGCTTCGATCGTCGCGTTCACAGCCAGCAGGTTGGTCTGAGCGGCGATGTTCTGAATGAGACCCATCACCTCGCCGATCTTTTGCGTCGAGGCCAGCAACCCTTCCACCATGGCATTGGTGCGATCTGCCTGGGCAACGGCGCTTTGCGCGATCGACGCCGAGTGGTCGATCTGCTGCGAGATTTCCTGACTTGATCTCGAAAGCTCCTCGGCAGCGGCGGCTACGGTCTGCACATTGCCGGTTGTCTGCTGCGCCGCCGATGCCACCGTCGTGCTCTGCCGCGTCGTCTCCTTTGCAATTGCCGACAGCGATTGCGCCGAGCGTTGCATTTCGGCGGCTGCGGAAGCAGCACCCGCGACAATGCTGCCGACGCTCCTTTCAAAATCGCCTGCTATCCGGTTCATGGCCGCTTTGCGTTCGGCCATGGCGCGAGCGGTGGCCTCCTCACGCTCGGTGCGGACACGATCGGCATCGAACAACCGATCCTTGAAAATGGACAGGCTGCGTGAAATCTGGCCGATCTCGTTGCGATGTCCGGTAAAGGGCACCTCGACGTTCAAGTCACCCTTCGCCAGATGCTCCATGGTGTTGCAAATTCTGTCGAGCGGACGAACGAGGCCTCGGCCAAGGGCGAATGCCGCTATTGCCGCGATGAGCAATCCACCCAGACCCCCGACGGCGATCCAGATCGCCTTGGCGAACACAACCGCCTCGATATCGTCGGTGTAGACGCCCGCCTGGATTGCGAGCAGCTGTTCGCCCTCGCCATAGCCGCCGGCGTAGGTGAGCTTCGGCAGCTCGGGACCACCTGTTGCCTTCGGTACCTCGTATTGGAGAAATCCTCCGCCGGCGCGGGCTTTGCCAACGATGTTCTGGATCACCAGCTGGCCATTATGGTCCTTGTAATCCCAGCGGTTGACATTGATGTATTTCGGGTTGGCATGAACGTAGGTCACACCGGCATTCGAGCTGCCAGCGCCATAGACTCCGAGATAGTCGCTGGATTTGCCCCAGCGCATGGCGCCGATCGCGTCAAAAGCAAGCTGCCGTGCGTCCACCGGCGAAATCTTGCCGGCCCTGGCCTTCTCCTCGTAATTCGAGAGGATTTTCTTTGCCGCCTCGACCACGTCGAACACCTTGGTCCGACGTTCCTCAATCACAGTCTCGCGGAGAACCATCACCTGAGCGACAAGCGCCGAAACGAAGACGACGGTCAAAACCGCAATGATCAAGGCGAACCGTTTGTAGACTGTAAGATGCCGCATCCTGTGTCCTTCGTGACCTGAGCGGCCGCGATGGTACTTTTTGGTGGTTAACTGATTATTGAGGATACGTCCGAAAGCTGTACCTCGAAGGAAGAATGGAAGTAATCGGGCGATTTTCGGCTTGCGAGCTCGCTATTCGGGTATTTTCATCTTGAGGAGATCGCTCGTCTCGATGCGATCCGGAACAAGGAGCGGTCGGTTGACCGAAAGACGCGTCACGCTCACCTTTGACAACGGCCCGACGTCGGGTGTTACCGAGCGCGTGCTCGACCTCCTGGGAGGGGCGAAAATCCTTTCGACGTTCTTCGTCATCGGACGGAAACTCGATGACGGCGCCACGGCCGGCCTGATGAAGCAGGCCCATTCGGCGGGCCACTGGATCGGCAATCACACGCTTTCGCATACGGTTGCCTTGGGCGACCGGCCGGAGCTTGCTTACGCCATCGACGAGATCGAAGGCGCGCAGCAGCGCATCGGAAAATTCGCCCATCCGGAAAAACTGTTTCGACCTTACGGCAACTCCGGCCGGCTCGGACCGCATCTGTTGAGCCGCCCCGCACTCGAGCATCTGCTTGCGCAAAATTTCAGGACGGTGATCTGGAACAATTTGCCGGAAGACTGGAGGGATCCGGACGGATGGGTCGAGAGCTGCATCGCCCAGGTTTTAAAACAGGATTGGAGCGTTGTGGTATTGCACGATGTCGAGAACGCCTGTCTCGTCCGTCTGGGCGAACTGCTTCAACGGCTCCATGATCTCGGCGTCATTTTCGAGCAGGATTTTCCGGACGCCGTCACTCTCACGCGAGGTGGCAGGATCGTCGGTCCGTCGAAGGGTTACATTGCCGACTGAAATTGTGCGGCGTTGGAGCATGATCCGGAAAAGTGGCAACCGGTTTTCCGAAAAGATCCTGCTCGAACAAAGAGATAAGATCATGATGCGATCCGCTTAATCGCATCATGATCTTGAGAAAATTCTGGCGAAATCTTTGGAGGAGGGCGCATGGCGCGCAACATTCTGATCCTTGGAGCCTCGTATGGCTCTCTGCTGGCGACAAAGCTGCTGATGGCGGGTCACCATGCGACCCTGGTTTGTCGCAAGAAGACCGCCGAGCTCATCAATCGTGAAGGCACCGTGGTTCGCATCAGGCTGCGTGACGAGGCGACGCATCGCTCGATCCCCTCGAGCGATCTGCCCGGTAAGCTGGACGCGACTCCGCCCGCGGACGTGGACCTTTCCCGTTATGATCTGGTCTGTCTTGCCATGCAGGAACCCCAATACACCAACCATACGATCCGGGTTCTGATGGTCAAAATCGCGGAGGCGAGGCTGCCTTGTCTTTCGATCATGAACATGCCGCCGTTGCCCTACCTCAAGCGGATCCCGGCCCTGGCCGAAATGGATCTCGAGGAAGCCTATACCAATGCGCAAGTTTGGGAGCGCTTCAAGCCGGGACTGGTGTCGCTCTGCTCGCCCGATCCACAGGCCTTCCGCCCACCGGAAGAGGCGCCGAACGTCCTTCACGTCGGCCTGCCAACAAATTTCAAGGCGGCGATATTTGCCGATGAGACACATAACCGGCTGCTTCGGGAACTCGAGGCCGACATCGATGCCGTGAAGCTCGACGGCCAGGACGTTCCGGTGAAACTCAAGGTGTTCGATTCACTGTTCGTGCCTCTGGCCAAATGGTCGATGCTGTTGACCGGGAACTACCGCTGCATCACAACGCACGAGCCGCAGTCGATCCGCGACGCGGTGCACGATGATCTGGAGCTCTCGGAGTCTATCTATAATCATGTCGATGCCATCGCTCGGCGTCTGGGGGCCGAGGCGAAGGATCAGGTGCCCTTCGAGAAATACGCCAAGGCGGCGGAAAGCCTGCTCAAGCCCTCCTCGGCGGCGAGAGCGGTCGCCAACGGAGCGCCTTTCATCGAGCGGGTCGATCTTTTGGTGAAGTTGATTTCGCATCAGCTTGGCCTGCCCAATGCCGAGATCGATCACACGGTCAAGACCGTGGATCAAAAGCTGAATGAGAGGATCGTGGAGGGCGGATCCGGCACGACTTGACGCGCTCCTGTCGCACCTCCGAAACCAGGTTCGAAGAGATTCGAATTGCCGACCCCCGGCGGTTCCCTTCCTCGACACGCGATCGAAGGGCGTTGATCCACATCAACGCCTTCAGCGGTTCGGCATCCTAGCTTTTTGTGGGCTGGAGATCGCGCATTCACCGTCTCACGTTTGTGAACTCAGCAAATTGAAGCGATGGAAAAAAAGAGGAGAATCCCAGATGAGTGATCTCGTCGTAATCGCATTTCCCACTGAAGCGAAAGCCGAGGAAGTCCGCCAGAAATTGCTGAAAATGCAGGGCGAATACCTGCTCGAGTTGGGCGATGCGGTCATCGCCGTGAAGGACGCCCAGGGTAATGTGAAACTGAACCAGCTGATCAACACGACCAAGGTAGGTGCGGTAGGCGGCACCTTCTGGGGCACGCTGATCGGATTGATCTTTTTGATGCCGCTCGCTGGTGCTGCCCTGGGCGCCGCTTCCGGGGCTCTCGGCGGCTATCTCGCCGATGTCGGCATCAATGACAAATTCATGAAGGATACCGCGGCTGCCATCCAGCCCGGCTCGGCGGCGCTGTTCGTCCTGGTGCGCAAGGTTACGGCAGACAAGGTGCTGGAAGGGCTCAAGGGCGAAGGCGGTACAATCCTCAAGACATCGCTCGACCACACCAAGGAAGCGGCGCTGCAGGCTGCCCTGAAAGGCGTCCAGGCGGTCATTCCGGCTGCTGCCGCCTGACCTCGGCTTTATCGGTCTGACGTAGTCTCGCTGGTCGGCCAAACGTGACCGGCGCGGGTAGCCGCGCGCAGGCCGCGCCGCGCCGGTTGTGCGATCACGACCAGATGTCCGGCACGCTCGTTCGCGACGAGCAGGGCACCCGCCACCGGCCGTATGATCTGATCGTCGAATTCGACAAAGAGAAAATCGACGATCTTCTTAGAGCCCTCGCGTCAAGCCCTGGCTTGCGCAGCCGCTAGTCAAAGGTATTTTTCCGCGCGAAGTCGGACCCGCGGTAGAAGCCGTAGGCTGCATAAGTCGAACCGAAGTGATGTTTAAGGGCGTGATAGTAACCGTAATGGTGATGATGACCGTGCATTGCCATCACAGGGGTCGCCATCACAAGCGAAAGTGCAGTCACTGCCATCAATCCGAATTTCGTCATGACCGTTCTCCTTTCACAACTGACTTTGGAACGGTTTTTCGCCATCCCCATTAAATTGCACTTTATAAACATCAAACCGGCGTGATCGGCGCCCGGGAGAATAACTGTCCGCATGGGAGACCAAGTGACTTCGCTGTCGCCGGGCGGGAACTGAACGTAGTGTGGCGGTTCAGAAGTCCGCATCATTTTCTGCCGCGAGTTTATCGCGCGGACTTCTGAACCCAAGCCACACTGGAATTAATAAGTTGCCAGTGTCCTTTCGATTCCGAAGTTCGTAAACGAAACGATACGAACTCGGAATCGGGACACAAGCCTTGCCGCCTCAATGGTCCGAAAAGCGGAGCGCACAGAAAACGGAGGGAGTCATGAAAATCGTTGTCATCGGCGCGAGCGGGACGATCGGAAGCGCAGTGGTGAAACTGCTGAAGCAGAGGCATCAGGTCATCGCGGTCTCGCGCTCCGGCGGCGATCACCGTGCCAACATCACGAGCAAGGCTTCGCTCGAGGCAGCTCTTGGCGCGATCGGCAAGGTCGATGCGATCGTGAGCACGACGGGAAGCGCGGTGTTCAAGCCATTGGCTGCGCTGGCGGATGCGGATTTCGAAAAATCGCTTCACGACAAGCTGATGGGGCAAGTCAACGTCGTCCGCGTTGGTAGCCAGCAGATTTTGTCGGGCGGCTCGATCACGCTGACAAGCGGCATTCTCGCGCAACACCCGATTCCGGGCTCCGCCGCCATCAGCCTGGTCAACGCGGGACTGGAAGGCTTCGCGCGCGCAGCCGCACTCGAACTCAAGTCGGCCAACGTTCGCGTGAACGTCGTCAGCCCGCCCTGGGTGAAGGAGACGCTTGTGGCGCTGAAAATGGACCCCGCGCCCGGCATGCCCGCCGACGATGTCGCCAAGGCCTATGCCCGGAGCGTGGAGGGCAGCGCGAGCGGCGAGGTCATCGACGCGCGAAAGGCTGTTACTTGATCCTTTTTGTGATGAAAGCTGCCGACGATGCAGCCGGGTTCAATGCAAGAGCGCGTGGTCGCGGCCGGTCACCGGTCGTAGGACCTATGGTCCGGATGACCTGGGCTTGAGTTCAAAGACTGCGGTGCCAATCATCGAGGGGAATTGAGGCGGCTCCGGGCCGGGCTCGCCGGTGTTCACAAGGGCCATATACACCGAAAGCGAATTCAGCCGGCATTCAGCGCGCCAGATTTCGATCAAGACGGTGCATTCGTTCGCAGCCATGTTGTAGACCGCGCGACGGGCGGTGTCCTGGGCGGTGGGGCTCGGCACGGCGCGGGGGTCCGCCAGTCCCTCGATCCGTGCCCGGAAGGTCGTCGTGATCTGGATGATCGGGTCAGGGTCAAATGCCGAAGGGGCGGGCTCCGGGCCTCTGGGGGACGGCATTTGTGCGGATGCGGTTGCGATCAGCGTTAACGCCGCATAGGCGGCAACGACAAAACTTCTCATGAACATCCCGATCAGGCGCCTTCGCCAAGCATTCATCCAAAGCATATGGTACCGGCAGGATCAGCCAATCCCAAGCGCTATTGCTACCTCCGCTTGCATTTTGGTCGGCTTTTATGCCGGTCTCATGACAGCAGGCGGTCGCGGCGGAAGCGATATCCCTCTGGGGGAAATCGTCGGCAACGCCGCTTTCGAAGTACCGCCCCAGGTCGCCGCGCTCGGCGAGTGTGGCGATCTCCCCGCAAGCGGGAGAGGCGAACTGAACCACTCCACCTCGCGCCCGGAATGCGCGCCGACGACGTCGCAAAAAGCCTATGCCCGGAGCGCCGAAGGCAGCGCGAGCGGAGAAGTCATCGACGTGGCCGTGGCCTGATCGTTTTTTTGATAAACTTCCGAGGACATGGTCTGTTATCTCGAACAGGCGGGGACGGAGAGGGAAGGACCTGTCAGGTCCTTCCCTCGCACATGATGAGCCAAACCGCCTGAATTTATTTGGCGTCACTATCCGGCTGGCGTAGCGGTCGCGAGCCGCACCGCAAAAGGAGGAAATAAACGTGATCGGAAAATCTTCGATTAATCTGGCGTTCGCGATCTGCCTCGTCACTTTCCAAACGATGATCGCCCACGGGGCGTCGGCAAAAGAACTAAAAGTGCTCTCGGAGCAGACAGCCAAGGGATTTGGCCATGTGGAATCGGTTGCCTATGATCCCAAGGGCAAGGTGCTTTACACCAGTGACTTCGGTCCCGACCTCAAGCCGGCGGATAAGGATGCGAGGGGCAAGATCACCAAAGTATCGCTGGACGGAAAAATCCTTGAGGATGGTTTTCTCCCGGTGAAGGGCCAGGTGCTCAACAAGCCGAAAGGCATCTGGATCAAGGGCAACCGCCTCTGGGTCACCGACATCGATTCGGTTTGGGTATTCGATCTCAAGACCAAGAAAGGCAAGAAGCTCGATCTGCCCGACGTCACCTTTGCCAATGACGTGACGGTGATGGACGATGCGCTCTATGTCAGCGACAACCGCTCCGACCAGCTGGTGCGCGTGGAGCCCGCCGATTTCCTCGAATCGAAAGCGGATCCCAAGATCACGGTGGTGTTCAAGGAAAAGTCGATCAATCCCAACGGGGTCTATTCCGGCAAGGGCGGCGCGCTGATGATGGTCGGATTCAAGGGAAAGGATGATCCGCGCGGCATCTACTCTATGCTACCCGGCAAGGAGCCCGAGCTTTTGTCCGACAAGATCGGCATGCTCGACGGGCTCTATGTGATGAGCAATGGCGACGTGCTGGCAACCGATTGGGTGTCAGGATCGCTATTCCAGTGGAACAAGACCATGGGAATGAAGAAGCTCGCGGCCGACTTCAAGGGGCCGGCCGATTTCTGCGCATTCCCGAATAACAAAGGCCTGATGGTGGTAGTGCCCGATCTGGTCAAGGGCGAACTGCGCTTCGTGCAACTTGGAAATTAGGCTTTCGCGGCCGAGAATACGGCTTCTTGTCTGCAGGGTTGCGAGAGAAATTCATCGTCATTGCCTCGTCATGCCCGGGCAAAAGCGCCAACGGGTCCGCGCAGGGCGCGGCCCGATGACAGGCTCCGCGCGTCTTCGCGCTAGACGTCCCGGGCATCCACGTCCTCGCTTCGAAAACAGGAAAGACGTGGATGGCCGTGATAAGCACGGCGATGACGATCATCGCTTGATCACCAACACGCCGTCGTTGATCCGCACGTTTCGCACTTCATCCAGTTCGTAGGAAAGGTGGAGGCGCAGCGATACCCATCGCATCACAATGCACACGAGGTTGGTGGGTTTCGCAAGCGCTCCACCCGTCCTGCGGGCTGAACGTCCTGGAGCTGTCCGCGTCGTCGCGCAACAAAGAGGTAGCTAATCAAGGCGAAAGGGCGCATGCTGCAGGCATTCAGCGTGGGCGCAGGGCTGTTGCGAAAGGCAGGCGGGCAATGACGATCCGCTCGCGGCGGGAAACCGTCACCTTCAAACACCCGTTCCGGATCCGGGGCATCGAACGCCTTTTGCCCGCCGGCGCCTATGAGGTCATCACCGACGAAGAGATGATCGAAGGACTTTCGTTCGCCGCATTCCGCCGCGTTGCGACCATGATCGTGGTGCCTGTGGCGGCCTCGCACGGCTTGGCGACGGAGATGATATCGATCGGCTCGGTCGATCTGTCCGATGCGCAGCGAATCGACGCGAGCATTCGCGATGACTGACGAACCGCTCGATCTCGACAAACATCGCGGCATGGCCGCCCAGAAGGCGACTGAGCTCCGTCGTATTCTGGCCGAGGTTGAAAACCACGCAAAGGAACTGCGCGATCGACAGGCCGCCCTGGAAAACCAGCTCCTGTCGGTCCCCGCCCTATCCTGGGCGGACGCGGCCGCCAAGGCACGCTACGTCCTGAATTTATATGCCGCTGGATTGTCGCGGAACGACACCCGTCATCGAGATCTCGTAGCTGCGATATTGGATGATTTTGCGCGCCTCACTCGCGAAGGCTGAAGGGGTCGGACGAGCGTCCCCTGCATTGACGATCGCTTCGCTCGAAGTGTGGCCCACCGCTTAACGGAGCAGGGCAAATGACGCTCACACGTGGACGCCTTATCGGTTACGAATTTGACAGGATGGTCATGCTGTTTTCGATGATGGACGGCCAAAGGGAGATACCTTGCGCCATCTCGACCTCCGCCATGGATAGTCTGGAAAGCCTGGCGCAGTCGAAGCCGAACCAGCGCGAGGCGCAATTCATGCGGCTGCGCGACCGGATTGAAGAGCGTGCCGATCGCAAATTCCTGGCAATGGAGTTCGAAGGAAAGCCCCCTGGCATTGTCTTGCGCAGCATCGACTTCCAGAACTAACGCATGATCCGGACCCGAAGGGCCGCGTTAGCGCAAAGTGTGCAGCGGTTTTCCCTCGCGACAAACGCGGAACGCGTTTGCGCGGAGATCACGCGTTAGCAAGAGACTAAAGCCCGATGGCGATTCGACCTAAATTCATCGCGCTTTAGTCGCAAGAAACACGTCCGCCAGACGTCGCCTGCCCAAGAATATGTTCGACCACCTCAGGGGCGTGACAGACTTTCGGATTGGGAAGCGACGACCCTGAACACCTCATTCAACGCCTGCTGCGTGAGGGCAAGCACAGCATTGGCCCGGTGGCGACCCGGCGATTATGACGGTTGCCGTTCAATTGGAGCAATACTGTAGGTATAGGGATCGGCAAGACTGCCCTTGCCATCACGAGCCAGCCTGCCTTGTTCGTACAATATCAGACAATCAGCCTTGACACGCTGTTGGTAGGTCTTGTCCTCCCAGTACAGCATTTCTGCGATATCGATTGCCGTTAGTTTTAATCGACGTTTCCGCTTCAACAAGTCGAGAATATCATCCGCAATCGTCATTGTAGCCTCCCTTGAGATGGCAAGTGAACAATATCAGAAGGCTTCTGACGGCCGCGCTCAAATAAACCCTGCGCGGAGATTGATCGGGCTTGCGGCGGCCTGCAACAAGCGCATAGTGCCCTGATGGCTGATGCGCCCATCCCCCCGTTAAGTTCCGAAGAGTTCACTTCATTGCATGAGCTCAGCAGGGGCGATTTGCAACGCGATATACCCCAGCATCACTGGGAACGCCTTGTCGCTTTGGGTTACGCATTAAGGCGACTTGGACGGCTCGAGCTGACGGAAGCTGGTGCCCGCCGACTGGCACAACGCAAATAGCTAGAGTTCGGTTCAGAAGTCCGCATCATTATTGCCGCGCGTTCGTCATGCGGACTTCTGAACCAAAAGCCACACTAGAACTGTGGAGTTCCTGGTGTCCCTTTCGATTCCGAAGTTCGTAAATGAGTATGCCGCGTCATGATACGAACTTCGGAAACGGGACACTAGTGTGGCGGTTCAGAAGTCCGCATCATGATTGCCGCGCGTTCGTCATGCGGACTTCTGAACCAAAGCCACACTAGAACTATGGATTTCCTGGTGTCCCTTTCGATTCCGAAGTTCGTAAATGAGTATGCCGCGTCATGATACGAACTTCGAAAAACGGGACACTAGGGTGTGAATTCTCGAGGAAAAGAGATGTAAGAGCTGGCGAACTTCGCAATTAAATTGGTTGGCCGGCTTGCAAAGCAGTCAAAAGTGTATAGGTTTCCTTCTATTCGATTAGCCGCTGTGCCTTGTTGAATGCGCCCGCGGGCTCCTTTTCCAAAGTCGACGACGAAGTTGAATTGGTTCGCGTGGACAGCCGCGCGAAAAACGCGCGTGTGCGCTTTGGAGAAGAGAATGGCGACAGGTACTGTGAAATGGTTCAACGGCCAAAAAGGCTTTGGATTTATCCAGCCGAACGACGGCGGCAAAGATGTGTTCGTTCACATCAGCGCCGTTGAACGGGCGGGTCTTTCCGGCCTTGCTGAAGGTCAGAAGGTCAACTTCGAAATCAAGGCCGACAAGATCCGGGGCAAAACCAGCGCGGAGAATCTGTCGCTGGCTTGAGCCGTTAGCGCCATTTCACGGATGTACTGAACTGGCAGTGGAGCCCGCCCGATCCCAGGATCGAGCGGGCTTGGCAGCGCCTCCGGCCGCTGGTGAGGCGACTGCAATTGGGGCTTCGCCTGGCCTCCACGTAGCGCGGGAGGTTCTCATGCGCCTGACGAGCGAAGGTACCCTCCGGGCTCGGGCGCGTAAGCTCGGCTATTCCATCCATAAGTCTCGATCGCGTTCGATTAACGAGGACAATCTTGGAAAATACGCGCTCGTCAAGGAAGACAGCAAGAGCGTTGTTCTCGGCGAGCGGTTTGATGCCTCGCTTGAGGAGATCGCGGAATATTTGAGCTGATGCCTCCGCGGGGGTCGTTGAACGCCTCCATGATAGGCGAGGTCGATCGGGACAAATATCAAGCGCCTGTTCGAACTGAGCCGATTGATGGCCTTCGTGATAAACATCAGCGAGGTGTCCTGTCGGGCGACGGAGCGCGGCAAGGCAGCCGTCTCACGCTTCGCAACGCCGGCGATCTGCAAAACGGCGATCTGACTTGGAACAAGGCTGCAAGAGCTGTCGCAGCGCCGTATTGGCGAATGCGGAAAACGCGTTCAGGATAAGGTCATGAAATTAAACCAAGCCCAGATAAGCCGGACTCTCTCTCAGTTCAGAGCACAGGTGCTTGCCGAGGATCACCCGGCTGTCGCGCAATTCTGCGAACTGTTTGGGCATCATACCTACTTTCTCGACACCAAGGGACTCCACGTGTTGGAGCTGCTCGAGGTTCCTGGAATGGAAGCTCAGGACGGAGAGATGATAAGCATTGCCGACTGGAGCGATGCGAATTTTACGACGCTGACCTCGCATCAGCCCGAGCCGACGGGCGTCGTCATTAGCCTGAAGGAGGTTCGTCATTGAGACGGTGAGGGCTTCGGCTCACGGCGCACTTGCTTTTGTTGTGCTTGTTCCGCTCACGGAACGGGACCATCCGCTCACGCCGCAACCGGCTCGAGCTCCTCCAGCCGTTTTTCTTCAGCATCGAAGACTTTGACCTGCAATTTGGGAAAGCGGTTCTTCAATTCCATACCTTCCTTCAGAGCCCGATCTTTGGTCTTGAACTCGGTCTTCATTTGACCGTCCACGATGAGGGCGTAGCCACTCGTGAGTGGTTTGGTCGATGCCTTGATCGCGCGTGCAGATGTTGACGAGGCGGTCCTGCGCTGTTGGCGCATGGAAAAACTCCTGATTTGGGAATAGACCTTGAAAACCGCCCAAACGAACAAAAGTTCCTTGGGATGCGGCCATTTTCGACGACTTCGCCCCGTCTCACTCGCTGCGCCTTACGGCGCATCCCGGAATGACGACGATGGGAACTAGTTCGCAGGATGGGTGGGGCCAACGGGTCGCGCGAATGTGCGCCCGATGATGAACTCCGCGATACCAATCGTGTCAAGCCCCGCGCGCGATGCACGCCGATGGGTTTCGCAAGCGCTCAACCCATGCTGCGGGCTGGCGAGATTCAGCCGATTAGTTTGTCGTAATCGGCATGCGAACCGATCCAGAACCAGAGGTAGCCGCCGCAACGCGAGCGCGCGATAGCGTAGGCCGACCCGGACGGACCAGTAGCGTCCAACTTTCTTGAATTGCAATGACGGATGCCGCGGGTCTCGTTTGAGGAGCGCAAAGTTGGTATCAGCCAATTGTCGAACCGGGGTCGGCAAACCCTCGTAGGCAGCCCAAAACTTCGGAGAGGCGAAATGTTTCACAATTCGCGTGAGCGCCCGGCGCGATGCGCGGCAAGGGCCTCTTCGGCATGCGCGTCAAACTTGCCCGCACAGGCGTCACGTTCGATGACGGCGTCGAATTGCCGTGCGTCGAAGGCCTCAAACCACGCGCGAAACCGCGCCAGCTCGCGCGGCGCAAGCTGTTCGACGGCCTTTTCAATATCTTCGGCAGTGGTCATGACCGAGATGTAGCATTGGCAAGGGGAGTGGAAAAGGGCTGCCCACAGGACGTAAGTAGGACTAGTCCAACGGTCCGCCCATGGCGCGGCCCGATGACAGGCTCCGGCGTAACCCGCTGTTTTATTTTCGGTGCCTGGCGGATTACGCGAAGTTGATCTGCCGCGGCCTTGCGCGGACCCGGGGGCTAATCCGCCCTACGGGCTGAACCTGGCCTTGGCGCTTCAATGGTCGAAAAAGCGGGCCGAACAATTCGTAGTATGGGCGGGGCCAACGGGTCGCGCGAATGCGCGCCCGATGATGAACTCCGCGATACCCATCGTGTCAAGCCCCGCGCGCGATGCACGCCGATGGGTTTCGCAAGCGCTCAACCCATGCTGCGGACTCAAGAGATTTTAAAATGTCAAACAGCGCGCAACACGGGCACGGCTTCGCGATCTCGCTGCCTGTCCGCACGAGGTTTGCTTTTCATGCCCTCTCCGGAATCAGAGGGCGCAGGGAATGCCGGGTGTGCAATGCACCCGCAGCCTCGCGTGCGAAATGAAACAAGCACGCAAGTAAAGTCACCACAGGTTCACCGAACGGGTCCGGCATTCCCTGCGCGATGGTTTTAACGGTTTCCTTCGTGCTCGCCCCGGAGACCGGGCTTGGTTG
>Ga0210408_10000031_pt1 | contig 209361 bp, 164 predicted proteins | sample IncBWH4MmetaG_FD_155471 | JGI IMG/M metagenome (GOLD analysis project Ga0210408, IMG submission 155471) | Forest soil microbial communities from Barre Woods Harvard Forest LTER site, Petersham, Massachusetts, United States - Inc-BW-H-4-M | ecosystem: Environmental > Terrestrial > Soil >...
CATTAGCCTGTACTTGCCTCTACCGCGGATTCTGCATCCTTACCCGGAGGTGCGCTTCGACGCTAAGCACTCAAGGTAAGAGCCGTATGCGCTAAAGTGCGCCAGTACGGATCCGCGCGGGGGGCGGTGAGAAATCCTCGTCCCTACCGCAACAAAAACCAACTCTTACCGCTGATTTACGCGGATTTTCGCTGATAAACCAAAAAAGGCTGCTCTTCCATCAACCCTATTGAACCATTTATGAGATGGCTTCTAGTCTAGAGCGTGTTTCAAAAATAGGCGTTTCGTCACCAGGGCTAAAAGCCCTGGTCGTTTTAGGGCCAGTAACGCAGGCCTAAAAGGCCTGCTCTTCCACCAAAAGAATTCTGAATGGCATTTTTGAAACACGCTGTAGTAATCCAGAGGAGAGCACCGAAAAATATTCGTGGCTTGAGAAGATTTTCGGGGATTGGATGGTTTATCAGCGTGAATCCGCGTAGATCAGCGGTAAGAGCTTGGTCTTGTCTCTACTCGTACTTCAGGGCCACGGTTGGATTTACTCGTGTTGCCCGGAGCGATGGAATACAGGTTGCTATCGTGGCTGCTACCGCTACTATTGCGGACACCAGCAGAAGCGTTAGCGGATCGCTTGGACGAACACCATGCAGTAGGCTGGCCATCAGCCGCCGGGTCAAAGCCAGCGCCCCGACCACTCCCAGAACGATGCCACCAAGCGTTAACTCGGCCCCCTGGCGCAATATCAGTATTAATACCTGTTGTTTGCTGGCGCCCATTGCCATGCGGATGCCGATTTCGCGGGTGCGCTGGGTAACGGAATACGACAGCACGCTATAGACGCCGATCACTCCCAGGAAAAGCGCGAGCCCGGCAAAGATGGAAAATAACCACATGGTAGAGCGTGGAGATGATTCCGACTGCGCAACGACCTCATGGACGGTACGCAAGTGGCTGAGCGGCACGGCTGCATCGATGCCAGCGAGCGTGCCGGGCAAGGCCCGCCCCAGGGCAGACAGATCTCCCTCGGAACGCAGAACTAAGCTCATCGGGGATGGCGGCAATTGTGTGAACGGAAAGTAGACATCGCCTTTCAGGGTTGCCGCGGCATTTGCCGGGGTCAGCTTGAAGTGGCGGACGTCATCCACCATTCCTATGACCGTGATCCATTGATCGCCTTTGGGGAAATGTGCGTCGGCCATTTTGAGGTGTTTGCCAATCGGATTACTGCCGGGCCACAACAGTTGCGCCAGGGTTTTGCTGACGATTGCAACGCTGGGAGAATCCTGCCGATCCAGTTGGTTGAAGTCCCGCCCTACAAGAAACGGAATGCCCATAGTCTTGAAATATGCGGGGCTTACATGAAAGTACCAGGCGAGATAGGGAGAGGTATTGGTCTCGGGCCGGTCTTGGACCATGAGAGGTACTCCGGATAATGCCTCCAAGGGCACGACCGCGGTCAACGCTGCGCCTTTGACTCCCGGCAGAGCCTGCGAACGCTCGATCAGGTCGTGATAGAACTCTACACACGCGGCGTGCCGACTGCAGAAACCATCCGATGGAGTGACGTCCGCAAAGAGAAGCTGATCTTCGCTGAACCCGGCGCGCATGTGGGTCAGCCCCCAGAGACTCTTGATGAGCAGCCCGGCGCCGCTTGCCAGAATCACAGCCATCGATATCTCGGCCACTACGAGGGCTGCGGAGAGCTTCTTCCGGCGGCTGCTGGTTCCCGCAGATTGAGTATTGGCCCTTAATGTCTGCTCAATGTCGGGCTTTGACGCCTGCAAAGCCGGTACCAATCCAAAAATCACGCCTGAGACAATCGAGAGTGCGGCTGAGAATCCGAGCACATACCGGTCGATGCCGACACCGGAGAGACGCGGCGTGCCTGCGGGGAGCGCGGCTTTCAATGCCGAGAGTCCGAAGAAGGCCAATCCGCAGCCTACGATTCCAGCAACCACGCCCAGAAGCAGACTCTCGGTAAGCAATTGCGCCACGATACGGCGGCGACTGGCGCCGAGCGCAGTCCGGATGGCCATCTCCCTCTCGCGGGTGGTTGACCGGGAAAGCAAGAGGCTGGCCACGTTCACGCAGGCGATGAGAAGAATCAACGCCACGGCCCCCAGCAAACTCAGCAGTGTTGTTCGTACTCCGGAGACGGTGAAATCCTGCAAAAAAGCAACATCGGCGTCCTTCACGAACCAGTCGGCCAGAGGAAATGGACAGGTCTTGAATACTTGCGGAAAGATGGTGTCAAATTCGGCGCGTGTGGCTGCCAGGCTTGAGCCAGGACGCATACGGCCAATGATGTTATAACCAAAATCCCAAAGGTCGCCGGCATTGGACAGATCAATTTCCGCCGGAACCCAAGCTTGCGTGGCGGGAGAAGGAAAGGAAAATCCGGAGGGCATGACACCTACGACTTCGCGACCCAGGTCATCGAGAACGATGGTGCGGCCGATGATGGCTGGATCTCCTCCAAACTTGCTTTGCCACAGAGCGTAACTAAGGATGACCAGGTGGTCCTGTCCGGGGACTTCATCGCCAGGGTGAAACAGACGGCCGAGCTTCGGTGTAGCTCCCAGGATGGAAAACAGATTGGAAGAGATTTCGTTACCGGTGAGCCGCACCGCCTGACCGTTGCCGCTGAGGGTGAGTCCTCTGTCCAGAGCAACAGCGGCAACCTCCATTTTGTTAAGCCGTTGCTGCAACCCGAGCAGGACTCCCTTGGTGAGACTGCTCTTCCCGATTTTGACCAGTCGATCAGGCTCAGCATAAGGAAGAGGTTGAAGAAGGATCCCACGAACCAGGCTGAAAACGGCCGTGTTGATGCCGATCCCTAGCGCCAGAGTGAGTACAACAACGAATGTGAAGCCCCGATGCTTGACCAGAGTCCGCAGGCCATAACGCAGGTCGTGGACCACATTCTCGACATGCCTGACTTTGCGCATCTCCCGACACTCCTCTTTTACTTGTTCCAGCCCGCCCATGGCACGCAGAGCAGTGCAGCGGGCTTCTTCCAGATCCATGCCCTGGGCCACGTATTCGTCAATTTGATATTGCAGATGAGATTTAAGCTCGTCACTCAGCTCCTGATCGGCGCGCTTTTTCAGAAATAACGATTTGAGACGAAGCGGCAACTTGTAATACCAGCGCATTGTGAGTTCTCCGCTAAGTAGTCTCCAGCACCAGATCGATGGCGACGGAGAGCCGGTCCCAATGTGCCTGCTGCCGGCGCAGATATTTTGCTCCGTCCCGCGTGAGCGAATAGTATTTGGCGCGGCGGTTGTTTTCCGACTCTCCCCATTCCGCCTGGATCCAGCCCTGCTGTTCCAGCCGGTGAAGCGCCGGGTAGAGGGCGCCCTGATGAACCTGGAGCACCTCTTTCGAAAGCTGCCGGATGCGCTGCGCGATGCCCCATCCGTGCATCGGTTGAAGCGCTACGGTCTTCAGGATCAGCAAATCCAGAGTGCCTTGTAAGAGATCGGTTGGTTTGCCCATAGCAAGAGCACGTCCTGTCAATAGATGACAGGAGTGTAGGCGGGAGACGATTGCATTGTCAAGAGAGATCAAGAGATCGGGGGATCCGGTGATCGGGAGATCGGGTGATCGGGAGATCGGGTGATCTAACGGTCCAGCCAGGCACGTATGGAACGGGTGACCAGATCGGCTGCATCCTGCTGGACGAAATGGCCGGAATCAGGAATGGTCACGAGTGTCAGGTCTTTGCCCATCCAGTCCCAGGTGTTGTTGAGAGCGTCAGAGAGCAGCGCCGGGTCTTTGAGGCCGTGAAACATGAGCACCGGCATCTTGGTCTTTACCGCCGGCGAAGCATCTTCCTGGTAGGGCGGTCGCGGATAATTGCGTTTGTAGTACGACAGCATGGCCTTGATGTCGGAGCGCTGGAACGCAGCAACATACTTAGGCTTGGCTTCGGGGTCGGTGACCCAGAAGGCGAGTTGCTCCGGCTTGATCAGGGCCTCAGAACCTTCCTTCTGGAAGTTTCGGGCATAGGCGCTGGCCGCCTCCTGTTTGGGATTGTGGACCAGCTCGCGCATGATGCCGCGCGGATGCGGCAGGTTCAGAATAATCAGCCGGTCAACGAACTGGGGTGCATTCAAGGCGAGTTGCCAGGCCACGGCTCCGCCCCAATCGTGTCCTACGATGATCGCCTTGTCCTTGCCAAAATGCCTGATGACGGCGATCACATCGCCCACCAGCAAGCTCATGTCGTAATTCTCAACGCCCTGGGGCTTGTCGCTCAGGTTGTAGCCGCGCTGGTCAATGGCGACACATTGATATTTGTCGGAGAGCCCTTCCATCTGGCGGCGCCATGTGTACCAGTAATCAGGAAAACCGTGAATCATCACGATCAGCGGTCCGCTGCCGATGGTGGCGTAATGGATCTTGACGCCATTCGAATCGGCATACCCTTGTTTGACTCTGGACTCGATATCGGAAACGCGAACGGAAACAGCAGCAAAACTCAGCAGGACCAAAGCCAGTGCGGCGCGAATCGCCATTGGAGATCTCCTCTTGGATGTTTTATCCCAAAGAGATCATAGCGCGACATGGCCGCAACCAAAAGAAAAACCAACTTCTTACCGCTGATTTGCGCGGATAAACGCTGATTGAGAACAGCCGCTGGCTAATCGCTTCTGAGTGGCCTAGAAAATTTGCGCGGGAAAACAGGATTTCAAAACACCTCGTAGTGCGAAGTGGTAAGACAGCACTTTGAAGCTGTTCCAGAGTTGGTGTAGCCCGCCAGTGTTTTTTGCGCCAGGGCTAAAAGCCCTTTGTATTCGTGCTCTACCACGGCCCTAAAGGGCCGTTCTTCCACCTGTGCGCGGGATATAGCAACTGTGGAACCGCTATTGCTGAGTGCTTCTTGCTATTTCGGTCCTGTGACAGGTGGCATAGGCTGTTCGCGACGGCTGTCGCTTCGGGTCTGGGGTTGGCCCGAGTCCGGTTCGGTCACATGGCCTGTCGTTTTTGGCAAGGGGCCACGTACACCTTTCTTGAGGACTTTCAAAACATCTTCTTTGTCGAGGTTGTAATCGCGGGCCAGCCTGGTCAGCGCCAGGGTAACAATGTCGGAGTGATGAATGTCTTCTGTCCCGGAATGTTTCTTCATGTCCAGCCAGATCCTGTGCACCAGATGGACATCCTCGGTCTTCATGGTGGGCGTATGGGGGCCTATTCTGTAGGTTTCAACCGTGCCGTCGTCGTGCACTACCTGGAAGACAAACTGCCGTTTCGGTTCTGGGGTCGCTTCCCAGGCCTGGCCGAGGCGGAAGGCCTGTTCCGGCCCGGTCATCTTGCTGGAAAGACCAGAAACTACCGCCGAGGACTCCAGCGAGTTGGCAGTCTGCACAATGGCGGAGAAGACATCGCGCGCAGGCACCACCAGTAAGGAAATGGTTTTGCCGTAACTTTCAGCGATGGAGACGGCCTTGGTAAACAGCGTTTGCTCGTAGTCGCTGAAGATCTGCTCCATGCCCAGATCGTATTCAGCGCTGCCATAGCCGGTGAGGCGCGCCTCCATCACGACGATATCCTGATCGTGAGTGTCAGTGGCTTCAATGGCCCATCGCAGATGTTTCAAAGTGTTGAAGTCACGCACCGTCACCATCACATTCCCTGGACGGATCTCAATGGCTGCGCGGTCAACAGTTTCCTGCTGCACAAGCTGGAAGTGCTCTTTCATCTGCTTTTCGGCAGTGGCGAACTTGCGCTTATTGATCTTCTCGGAGGCAGAAAAGACGAAAAAGAAGGCAATGGAAAAGGCGATTCCGGCCTTGGTAGCGACAGATTTGGTGAAGAGATTCGTCACCGCCGTGGCCAGCAGCACCATGTGAACGCTCACCAGACCAAGAGGAATTTCCATCTTTCCAATGCGGATATTGGGTGGCACTTTCCATCCGCGTTCGCCGTGATATTTAAATCGGAGCACCAGCATGGCCAGGGAGTTAAAAGTGAAGCTCCAGATCACGCCAAAGGCGTAGGCTTCGCCCAGCGCATACACGTCTCCCCGGCTGACGACAATGGTGAATAGTTGCAACCCCACAATTAAGTTAACGATGCGGTAACTGGTGCCAAAACGTTTGTGAGGACGGCGGAACCAATCGGTCAGTACGCCATCTTCCGATACGCGGTTCAGTACGCCATTGGAACCGATGATGGAGGTGTTAATGGCGCCCGAAAGGATCAAAAAGCCAACCACCACGACAAACACCCGGAAAAAGAGCCGCAACAAGACTGGCCCGGTCATGTACATGGCCAGTCCGGCAATCAGATTGTCTTTATATTGGTCGACCCTGACGCTGTCGGGGATCAGCATTACCGCCAGAAGGGAAGAGAGGCCGGTGAAGATGGTGCTATAGAGCGCGATTACGACTGCCGCGCGCTTTAAGTTCTTTAACTTGGGGCTGGCAATCTCACGATTGACCTGGGCCAGAGACTCCTCGCCGCTCATCGCCAAGACAGAATGGCCAAAAGCGATCATGATCCCGAACAAACCCAGGGCCTTGGAAAAGCTCATCCCTTTCAGGAAACCAAGGGCCTCGGGGCTGAAATGGAGGTTGGAAGGAGTTGGCAAAGGAGGCAGATGGGCCCCCACTTTTACCAGGGTGATGGCCGACCAGACCAGAAGGACCACCACCATGACGGTGGTGATCTGCATCACGCGCAGGGCCTTGTCGCTGGATTCCTCAATACCCTTAGTGTTTTGCCACCAGTAATACAAAGTCACCAGTATGGCAAACACGGCAGCGGCATGGTTTTCATTGACCTGTGGAGTGCCATGAAATACGGCATGCATGGCGCGCGGGATCCAGCCATGAGCATCGGCTGATTTAAACAATTCATTCATCAGCCCGGCGATGTACTGGCCAGCGGAAACGCCGGAAATGGGGCCGGTCAGAATGTAGTCAAACATGAGCGCAGATACGCTCAGCTTGGCAAATGTTCCGCCTAACGCCTCTTTAACCACCCGGTACACGCCGCCGCGGGTGAACATGGAGCAGCTTTCTACGTATACTGCCCGCACGGCAAATGAAAAGAGCATGACGCCCAGAATGAACCAGGGAGCTGTTTTGCCTACGGCCTGTTCGGCAATGCCGCCGGCATAGAAAGCAGAGGAGGCAAGATCATTGAGAACGATGGCCGCTGCCCGCCAGTAAGAAATAAAGGTGAGCATGACGGTGGTGGCCACCACCAGTCGAACGCGATTGGAGTGCGGCGGAAAGACTTGTGAGCCAGTTCCCATTGAAAATGAATTAGAGGCCACGCGTGGTTTCCCGACGGGGATCACGGGGCCTCTGATGCATTTGCAGTCTAACGCTGTGTTCCAACCAGCGTCAATTCACCGCCTAGTCCTTTTCCATGATGGTGTGAATGTCTTCAATAGCACTGATCACGATTACTAATACCGACCCTGCCATCCCAATGAAAAACAACCATTCCAGCACAGGGGCCAGCACTTTGATCACGGTTTCCATGAATAAGAATTCTAGTCTCCCTGCGCTCCAGACGCAAAGCAATTGCAGCAGCCAGGAACCCCCGTTGCCTCATTCAGAGTGCTATTGATTCATCCCAGTCTCACCCATCTTTGATTCGTCAGCGGTACACTGTAGCAGGGCCAGCCCAGGAGGTCCCGCTCAGCCGTAGTCTGATACTTCTGCCGTGTGTCAGCTCTAGCGGCCAGAGACACGCGGATTTATATTGGAGCCAACCGACAGCACACTTATTCGAATGCTACGACTGCCGAGAATCCCAGCTAAAGCCTTGATGCTGGCCCTGCTGTCCGCAGGCCTGCAAATCGTTGTTTTTCCTAAACCAGCTTTGTATTTCTTTTGCTGGATCGCCTTTGTCCCGCTGGTTTACGCCTTATTGCGCGGCAGAGGAGGCGCGGGAGAGTTGCTTGACACTGAAGGGCGCTCGCTACGGCAATTCACGCTGTTACAAGGCTTCATAATTGCCTGGATCAGCGGGGTTGTGTGGTATACGGGCACTTGCTATTGGATTTATGCAGTGTTGCACGGCTTCGGCAACCTGAGTTCGCCCGTGGCTGCACTGGTTACAGCGGGGTATTGCCTGATCATGGGCATGCACCACGGCGTGTTTGGACTACTGGTAGTGCTCATGGCACGCAGATCCAGCCTGGGAAACAGCACTCCGTTGCTGATGGCCCCGGTATTTTGGACAGCCATTGAGTTTTTTCGCGACCGGGTGGTGGGCGTTCCGTGGAACCCGCTCGGCAATGCGCAGGTAGACAACATTCCGTTTAGCCGGATTGCCGAAGTCACCGGTGTCTATGGACTGTCATTTGCAATCATGCTGGTCAACTGCGCGTTCGTAGCTGGGCTTCTTCTCTATGGACGCCGGCGCACCACCCTCCTGATTTCGGCAGTGGCTGCTGCCATCACGTTGCAAATTGGCGTGCTGGTCAACCCTGCTCCATTTGCACCGACCAAACAGGCGGTCCTGGTGCAGCAGAACATACCTGTCCTTGAGCCCGATAACTGGACTGCCAGTTACTACGATCAGATCCTGGAGGGGCTTTCTCAGATCAGCGTGCAAGCCAGCCCTAAGAATCCGCCTGGCAGCCCGGGCTTAATTGTGTGGCCGGAATCGCCGGCGCCGTTCTTTATCAGCGATCCTAGGCTGCGCCATTGGCTTACCGTGATCGCCCAGCAGACAAACTCTTATCTGGTGGTCGGCAGTGTGGGAAAAACTGAAGCTCAAAATCCCGAGCAGCAGCCGCAACTCCTGAACTCAGCGTTGGTTATCGATCCCCAGGGAAACATTTTGGGAAGATATGACAAGATCCATCTCGTCCCCTTTGGGGAGTATGTTCCTTTTCAAAACCTGCTCTTCTTTGCCAGCAAGCTGACGCGTGATGTGGGCGACTTTGCCCGGGGAACAGAGCGCAAAGTTTTTGACCTGAATGGGACCAAAGCCGGGGTGTTTATCTGTTATGAATCGGTTTTCCCCGACGAGGTGCGACAGTTTGCGAACAATGGCGCACAACTCTTTATCAATATCTCCAATGATGGCTGGTATGGCGAGACCAGCGCTCCGTTCCAGCACCTGGACATGACACGGATGCGCGCCATTGAAAACCATCGCTGGCTTCTGCTTTCCACCAACAGCGGGACCACAGCCTCCATTGATCCATTGGGCCGCGTGGTCAATAAAGCAGAACGAAATGTAAGGACAGCGGTGGTTATGCCATTTGCGACCGAAAGCGAGACTACGTTTTACAGCCGGAACGGCGACCTCTTTGCATGGATATGTGTGGTAATCTCATTGTTAGTGGTCTTTGTGCGCTTTAAAATCTCTGCGCGTACCACAATAGAAGCCCGCGCCACATAAGAGAGAATCATGGTTGAAGAATTAGAACGCGAATACGCGGCCGTCCGCGACAAAGTCCAAGAGCTGCGGAGCTATCTTTGACGCAGCCTCTCTTCGCTCTCAACTAACTGAAGTCGAAAAAAAGATCGCTGCCGATCCGAATTTGTGGTCTGATCCGGAGAAATCGCAGCAGCTCATGCGTGAGCGCAAGCGTCTGGAAGAATCGCTCACCATGGATGCCAACCTGGCCCGCCGGGTCGAGGACATTGCCGCCTATTTTGACCTGGCCCGCGAAGGCGAAGCCGTTACTGACGATTTGCGCAAAGAAATCGGCGAGCTGCGAGAACTCGCAGAGAAGCTGGAGACCCAGACACTGCTCTCCGGTGAGAACGACATGCGCAATGCCATCGTAACCATTCATCCCGGCGCCGGCGGCACCGAGTCGCAGGATTGGGCTGAAATGCTGCTGCGCATGTATCTGCGCTGGGCTGAGCGACAAGGCTTTCAGGCTGACCTGAATGAGTATCAGGCGGCCGAAGAAGCGGGGATCAAATCAGCCACCTTCACAGTTGCGGGCGACTATGCCTATGGCTTGTTGAATAGCGAGATAGGCGTCCACCGGCTGGTGCGCATCTCGCCTTTCGACCAGGCGAAACGCCGGCACACTTCTTTCGCGAGTGTTTTTGTCTCGCCTGAAATCGATGAATCTATCCAGATTGACATCAAGCCGGAAGATATCCGCACCGATACCTATAGATCTGGAGGGAAGGGCGGACAGCACGTGAATACCACAGACTCCGCGGTCCGCATTACGCACATTCCCACCGGCCTGGTGGTGGCTTGCCAGAACGAACGCTCTCAGCACAAGAACCGTGAACGGGCCATGAAGATGCTGAAGTCAAAGCTTTATGAATATGAGTTGGAGAAGAAGCGGGAAGTCAGCAAGAAACTGGAAGACTCCAAGCTCGATATCGATTTCGGCTCGCAGATCCGTTCCTATGTGCTCCATCCTTACCGCATTATTAAAGACCATCGCACCAAGTTAGAAGTAGGAGATGTAGACCGCGTTCTGGATGGTGACCTGAGGCCTTTCATTCGTGCTTACCTGCTGGCCCGGCGCAATCAAAATTAGGAATTCAGCCACACATAAGCGCTCCACACGGCAGAGCCGCAACCAAAAGAAAGACCAACTTCTTTACCGCTGATTTACGCGGATTTGCGCTGATAAATCAAGAATCTTGGAAGCACAGCGCGACATAGCTGCAACGCAACCAAAAAAGCAAAGTCAAAAACTTTACCCCTTCGCTCCGCTCAAGGGCAGGCTCCAAGGTCGCAAGAAAGAGCGGGAGAACGCAGAGAAACCCTAACCAAGAAGAACATTGCGTCTTTGCGGTAAAAATTCAAAAATATCTTTGGGCTAAAATTAGGCAGGTGGAAGGGTCACAACACGAATGAAGATGTTGGAGCTCATCAAGCAGAATGCGGTGCCGGCGGCGGTGGTGCGTTCAGCCGCCCGAGGCGCGCTTTCCGTGCCGTCGCAGGAGATGATTGAGATACTGGTCTACCTTACCAGGAACCCTGTTGTGGGCGGCGACGCAAAGATGACCCTGGCTGGATGGGACGAAGCTTCAGCAAACGCCGCTTTGTCCAGTAACGCGGTCCCGCAAGAGGTACTTGACTATTTCTGGTCGGAAGAAAACCGGCGTCCCCGCCTCATGCCCGCCCTGATTGAGAATTCACGAATTACAGAGCAACAACTCGCGCAACTGGCGGCCAAGGCTTCACGTGAGGTGGTGGTGATGTTGCTGGCCAGCCCGCGTGTCCAGATTTCTGGGGAAGTCTTAGGAGCTTTGCTCAACAATGCGCAGCTTACGCCGGCAGAGGCCCAGCAGGTCCAGAGCCAACTTGGCGCAGGCGCTCCAGAGCCGGTTGATGCTGAGGCTGAAACCGCGCATGACACCTGGACACAGGAACATGCAGCCGAAATTGCAGCCGAAGAGGGAAAGGCATTCGAACTTGTTGCCCCGTTGGATGAGGCCGAGACCGCAGTTCCTGCAGCCGTAGCCACAGAAATGCCGGCCACTCCCCTCGCGGCGCAACGGCCTGTGCGAAAAGTTGTTGAACCTCTCAAGCTTTCCACGCTGCAAAGACTGGCCCGGATGAATGTGGCGCAAAGGGTCAAGGTAGCCTTTCTCGGCAGCAAAGAAGAACGCGTCATCCTGGTTCGCGACGGCGCCAGAATCGTGCAGAGCGCGGTGCTGGCGTCGCCCAAGCTCAGTGAACTGGAGGTGGAGACCTTTGCCTCCCAAAAAAATCTGGCGGAGAACGTGCTGCGCGAGATTGCCCGCAGCCGCAGATTCATGAAGAGCTACACGATCATAAAAAATCTGGTCAACAATCCTAAGTGTCCTCTTGATATTTCCTTGACCCTACTGAAGAACTTGCTGGTCATGGACCTTAAGATCCTTCAGGGAAACAGAAATGTGCCTGATACAGTGCGCAAGGTTGCTATGAAGATGTATAAGGAAAAATCCACGCCACCCGGACAGAGGCCTGAATGATCTGATTGAGCCGCCATCCGCGATGGTGGCTCCTGGCATAAAACTCCCGGTTTCTACTATGCTTCTCATAGAATGTTTATGGATACGGAGCCGATTGTGACCACAACACCAGTTTCTGATGAGATCACTGAGTTGCTCAAGCACGCCAAGACGATTGCAGTTGTCGGCCTGTCGGACAGTCCACTCCGTCCGAGTTATGGAGTCTCCGCTTACATGCAGCATCATGGATATCGCATTATTCCAGTCAACCCAGCTATCAAAGGCGCGCTGGGCGAAAAAGCGGTTGCGTCCCTTTCTGAAATCGAGGAGAAAATTGACATTGTGGATGTCTTCCGGCGTCCTGAGGGCGTACCGGAGATTGTGGACGAGGCCATCAAACTGGGTGTCCCCGCTATCTGGATGCAGGAAGGCGTAGTTCACGAAGATGCGGCAGCCAAGGCCCGCAAAGCCGGCATTTTTGTGGTAATGGATCGCTGCATCTTGAAGGAGCATCGCCGCCGGTTTTCGTAAGCCCGTTACAAGACCAAAAATTCTATTTAATGACGGATCGATCCAATGGATACGAACGTGTTGCTGCTGAGTTTCTGGCAGGGCGAGGCAGTGCGCGGACGCGCTCGAAAGGCATCGGCGTGAAGGCCGTACGGGAGTGGGCGCGGATGCTTCCGAGTGGGGCCGCTGTCCTCGATTTAGGCTGCGGGCCGGGATTCCCCATAACGGAGGTCCTGGTTTCGGGAGATCTGAAGGTCTATGCGGTCGACGCATCGCCTTCCTTCGTTGAGGCATTTCGACGTAACCTGCCAGGGATACCGGTGGCCTGCGAAGCTGTAGAGGACTCCACATTCTTTGATCGGACGTTCGATGCCGTCATCGCAGTGGGGCTGATATTTCTGCTTCCCGCTGAAGAGCAGCGGCGGCTCATTCACAGAGTCGCTGGCACATTGATGCCTGGCGGCCGACTGCTATTTACATCGTGTGCTGAACCATTGGTATGGAACGATGCGATGACGGGATTGGAGTCACGATCGCTCGGAGCGGTGGAATATCGAAGTCAACTCACGGCAGTTGGGCTGTCGGTGATTGGTGAGTACGAGGATGAAGGCGGGAACCACTATTTCGATGCGTTAAAAAGCACCTCTCGATGAAGCTCTAAAGTTTGAGCGGCTTGTTCTCAAGAAAAAAACGGCTCAAATGGGTTGATCGGGAACCTTCATCCACTTCGCTTTGACCGTCGAAGCTCTAAGATACCTATTTAGTGTTAACACGCGCTAGAGTTCTTCCACCGGTTCAGCTCAAATGCAGCATCCACAGCGTATAGCTTGTGATTTCATGAAACACAGCTTCATTTCGCTTCCATAAAGACTGCGGTTTGGAATTGGGGCGGGGCGCGCCGTAAACCGTAATACCTTCACGATCCAACATGTGTTTGATGCGGAAGATATGGTAGCCATCGCTTACGGCAAGACAGGTATGCAAGCGATTGGCGCGCATGATCGTGCTTACGCGGCGGGCGGACTCGGCGGTATCGGGACTTTGCGTTTCGGCAATGAGCGCATGGTCGGGAATACCGTGGGCCTTCAGATATTCTCTGCCGACTTCGCCTTCCGTAAATTGAGGATCGGCCCCGGCGCCCCCGGTAGTGATAACAATCGGCGCAAGCCCGCGATGGTATAGCTCGATTGCATGATCGAGGCGGGCCTTGAAGACCGGCGAAGGCCTTCCACCGTACTCAGCCGCTCCGAATACCACAATGGCGTCGGCAGGGCGGGCTTCATCTTTGCCGGATTGCCGCACGATGCTGCCATAGAGCACAAGAATGTAACCAGCGAGTACGGCCAGGAGCGTCAACAAGAGCCATTTTTTTCGGAAGCGGGCCGCCATCAATGCAGGAATTCCGCCAGTTCGCTTTCCGGAATGGCGCCCTGGCGCAAGATGATGCACCGCTCCGAATCGCTCATGTCAATAATGGTGGAGGCTATGTCGCGGGGACTGGCGCCGCCATCCACAATCAAGCCGATCCGATTGCCTAATTGAGCGCGAACGCCATCAGCCGTGGTGCACTCACTTGCTCCACTGATGTTTGCCGAGGTAGCTGTTATAGGTACGCCGGCAGCACGGATTATCTCCACTGGGACCTTAGCTGCCGGGACCCGCAGAGCAACATTGCCGGTATTGGCGGTTACTTTCAGCGGCAGGCGCGAGGAGGCTTTTACGATGATGGTCAGCGGCCCCGGCCAATACTTGCGTGTGATTTCATAGAAGACATCCGGCAGAGGACGGGCCAGATATTCAGCCTGCTCCACGCTCTCAATGAGCAACGATAATGGCTTATGCCGGCTGCGCGACTTTACTTCATAGATGAGATCGACTGCGCGTAAATTCAACGGATCTGCAGCCAGGCCATAAAAAGTATCGGTAGGCATGCCTACCACTTGCCCCGCTTTGATCCGGTCTGCTACGTAAGCAACCATGCGGGGGTCGGGCGCTTGAGGATTGATCTTGATGATTTCCGCGGGCAATCTGACTCCAACAAATAAACAAGCTGGGGAACGCGTCAAACTAACATATCGCGCAGCCTTTCTCAACTCGGAGCATGGTGGAAGAACGGCCCTTTAGGTGCCGTGTTGGAGTAGAAATACAAAGGGCTTTTAAGCCCAGATGCAAGAATACCAAGGTGGAACTGCTTTAATGTTGTACGGTCCAGCACCCGAATTCCCGTGGCTATCCTTGCAAGGCAGGGTCAATTATGATTCTCACATGGCCGTTCAGGACGAATCACGTCTGCGCTCCGTTGCCAGCCGTCAAAACTCCCTGGTGAAAGAACTTCGCAAAGCGTCTAGCCAATTCGAGCTTACCAAGGAAGGCAGTATTGCCATTGAAGGCGTGCGCATCGTTGAAGAGGCCATCCGCAGCGGCCTGCGTTTTCAGGCTGTATTCTTTAGTGAGACTGGCCGCGTACATGCCAGTCGCTTGCTTCCCCAGATCGCAACCCAGGTTGAATGCCTGCTGCTGCCGGATGATGTCTTCTCCAGCGCCGTAGATACGGAGACACCGCAGGGTGTAGCTGCGCTGGTCAAGGTGAAATCGGTTCGCCTGGAGGAAATTCTGGAAGATGCCAATGAGAATTTCTTAATCGTTGTTCTTGCCGGAATTCAGGACCCTGGGAATCTCGGCACAATCATCCGTTCCTCTGAGGCCTTTTCCGCCGGCGCGGTGCTGCTGGGCGAGAAGACGGCAAGCCCTTTCAATTCCAAAGTTGTTCGGGCTTCGGCTGGCTCGATCTTTCGTCAACCGGTCATTCGATTTCCCCTGCATGACGCCATACGTTTGCTGAAGGCGTATGACTTCTCAATCATTGCCAGCTCATCTCATAAGGGGCAGCCGCTGGAAGAGCTCGATCTGACCGGGCGGGTGGCGCTGGTGATTGGTAATGAGGGCGGCGGACTGACCGCTGAAACTCTGGCCCAGGCCGATGAACTGGCTGCCATTCCCCATTCTTCCAGAGTTGAGTCGCTCAATGCGGGAATTGCCGCATCCATTCTTTTGTATGAGGCTGCGCGACAGAGGCGGCGTTCAACATGAGTCTTTTTCAGGCATTGCCGAACCAAAGAAATAAGGGCGCGCAGCCGCTGGCCGACCGGATGCGTCCACGCACGCTGGATGAGCTTGTCGGACAGGAACACATTCTGGCTCCGGGGAAGCCGCTGCGCCTGCAAATCGAGCGCGACGATCCTGGCTCGATCATCTTTTGGGGGCCTCCGGGTGTAGGTAAGACCACGCTGGCCCAGATCATCGCCAACATGACCAAGGCGGAGTTCATTGAGTTCTCGGCAGTGCTTTCCGGGATCAAAGAGATCAAGCAGGTCATGGCGGAGGCAGAAAAAGGTCTCCAGTATGGCACACGCACGATTGTCTTCGTCGATGAGATCCATCGCTTCAACAAGGCCCAGCAAGATGCATTTCTCCCGCACGTGGAGCATGGCAACATTCGCCTGATCGGCGCAACCACGGAAAATCCTTCGTTTGAAATCATTGCCGCACTGCTCTCGCGCTGCCGCGTTTACATTCTCAAGCCCCTGACGGAAGACCAGATCATCGTGTTGCTGCGGCGGGCCCTTGCCGATAAAGAACGTGGGTTGGGCAAAATGAACGTGCAGGCCCAAGATGAGATTCTTCGGCAAATGGCCGTATATGCCAGCGGAGATGCCCGCGCCGCTTACAACGTGCTGGAGGTCGCCGCTGCTACGGCTGGAGAAGGCGGCGAGATCACAGACCAGATTCTTAAAGACACATTGCAGAAAAAGATCCTGCTTTACGACAAAGCCGGCGAAGAACATTACAACCTGATCTCCGCTCTGCATAAATCGGTGCGCAACAGTGATGTCGATGCGTCACTCTACTGGTTGGGGCGGATGCTCGAGTCCGGTGAAGACCCGCTCTATATCGCGCGCCGTGTAGTACGCATGGCCAGCGAGGACATTGGACTGGCTGCGCCTGAAGCCCTGAATCTGTGCTTGTCAGCCAAGGACACCATAGAGTTTCTGGGTATGCCAGAGGCCGCGCTGGCGCTGGCCCAGGCCGTGGCTTACCTGGCGCTCGCGCCCAAATCCAACGCACTCTACACTGCCTACAGCGCAGTCCTGGAAGATGTAGAAAAAACTTCAGCGGAATCCGTCCCGCTGCACATTCGTAATGCCGTCACAAAACTGATGAAGCAGGTGGGCTATGGCAAGGGTTACCAGTATGCTCATGACCTGGAATCCAAGGTAGCCGATATGGATTGCCTCCCGGACAATCTGCGCGGGCGAGAGTACTACCATCCAACTTCTGAAGGCAGAGAAAAGTTACTCGCTCAGCGCTTGGAAGAGATCCGAAAGCTGCGGGAAGAGGCGCGCAAGAATAATCCTCCGGAGCAAGAGAATAAATCTTGAGGCGACTGTGCAGCACCACGCGGTAAAGCCGCAATCAAAAACAATCTTTGAAACGGATTTTGCTCGCCACCTCGGGCTCATTTTTTATCGGTGGAATAAGAGCGGCGTTCTTAAGGTCAGCTCCTGAACAACCACGCAATCAGCACTGCGGAAGAGGTGCCAAACAAATTTACGAGATCATTATTCAGATAACCTCGTCGTTCTAACGTTGCCCCTAGCAAGCTGTCCACCAGCATTCCCAAAGTTCCGGCACAGGCCACCTGAATGGCTTCGGCAGCCGTAGCCATGCTTAAGGCAAAGCTTCCGGCAGCTACGATCATTGCCGCCAGCAAGGCTGCTGCGGTTCCATTCAAGCTGATTCCGCCGTCGACGCCGGGTGTCACGATTTTCCAGTTGGAGATGAGGACAGTCTTTCCTGGGAACGCTGTTCCAATTTCGCTGGAGGTTGTGTCCGCCGTTGCTTCCGCCAGCGCCGCCAAAGCCAGAATCTGCCAAGAGCTAAATCCTGGAACAGCCATAATCAGGCCTGCGATGCCAAGGTTGGCCATGACCTGAGAAGCCGTTCGGCCATTTTCCGATTCGGCAACACGCAGTTGTTTTTTTCGCGGACCGCGAAGACGAGTGGCCAACAGGGTCACGGCGAAGACCATTAGCAGCATCCAGAACATCCTCAGATCGCGACTGGCCATCAGGAAGGCGATTGCCGCTCCGGCGGTCGCGCCAGAAGCACTCACTCCTTTAGCCAGTCGTCCCAGCAGAGCGAAGGCCAGAGTGATAATCAGGGCCGTAACAAAGCGGCTACTGTCGTGCAGCAGTTCACGCGAATGAAACAGCAGGAAAAGGCCAGCCAACGCGCCGGCAAAGATCATGGCCAGCAGGTCAGCAGCTCTCCAACCTCTCGCAATTGTGGGTGTGCCCGTTATGGGAGCAACTCTCCTCCGCGGACGGCCCGCCTGTTGGCGGCATGCGGATGTCCGTAGCGCATCCTAACAAAAGGCAACCTGCAACATATTGGTAAACCCGATTCATTGTGGGGGAATTCATCTTCGGGGGTAAATTATGGCGGCTTCGGTTTGGTCTGGATATCTGACATTTGGGCTTATCTCGATGCCTGTCCGGCTGTTCTCGGGAGCGCGCGGCGCCCGCATTTCATTCCACATGCTGCATCGCGACGATCTGACCAGGGTCAAGCAGCAGCTTTATTGCCCCAAGGATGAACGAGTGCTCGATCGCAGCGAAATCGTGAAGGGCTATGAATATCGCAAGGACGAATACGTGGTGGTCGAACCGGAAGAGATCAAGAAAATTGAGCCCAAGACCGCCAAGGCCATGGAGATCCTGGAGTTTGTGAAACACGACGAGATTGATCCTATTTACTTTGAATCTTCCTACTACCTCATGCCGGAAGATGCAGGGAAGAAACCCTATGCTTTGCTTACCAGGGCCTTGGAGGAGAGCGGTCATGTGGCGATCGCCAAGCTGGCCATGCACAATCGCGAATATACGGTGTTTCTACGGCCTTACCAGGGCGGCCTCATGCTGCACACCATGTATTACCAGGAGGAGATTCGCACCGTCCCCAACTTTGGCGAGACCCATACCACTCTGAAAGATGCCGAAGTCAAGGTAGCGCATCAGTTGATTGAAGCCCTGGCGGCCAAATGGGAGCCATCCAAGTATTACGATACTTTTGAAGAAAATGTGAAAAAACTGATCAAAGCCCGCGTGGAAGGCAGGGAAGTGGTGTCGATAGAAAAGCCCCGCAAGCCGGCCGCTCCTGTGGATTTAATGGCGGCTTTAAAGCAGAGCCTGGCCCAAATGGACACCAAGAAGAAAGGGCCACAAAGGGCTGGATCCGAGGTGGAAGTACCGAAAAAGAAAGTCGCCACAGACAGAAAAAAAAGTGGAAAAAAGGCCGCATAATTTTTTTCCTGCCGCGATCTATCTGGTGGACGGGGATTGGTGTGCCCGAATGCAGGGGAGCAGAGGATGGCGTAAATGGCAGTCGATCGCGCATTCTTTTTTAGAATCCCTAGCGCGGACACTGGCTTACCCGCTACAATAAGGTTTCTCACAACAAACTACTTTTGGATGAGCCGTAAGCGGCGGAGAAGAATGAATTTGAATTGTCGGACCATCTTAGCGGTCCTTGCACTTACAGTTTGCCTTTTCATCATGTCGGGATGTGGCGACACTTTCCGTCCCACCATCACCCCGGTGTTTAAGCCGGGCGGTGACCCTGCGAGTCTTGGCCAAGCTGTTGTTCTTTCAACCAACCCTGCTGGCAACGGCAGCACTATGCACATCAATACTTCGGGTGATACCAACGTCGGCGTGGTGACGGTAGGTCCCAATCCTGTTTTCCTGGGAAGAAGCGTGAGCCAGGCCCTGGCCGTGAACGGCAACAATTCGGCCACACTTTACATTGCGCTGCTTCCAACCTCTACCACCATCAACACAGTTACCCTGCCTGCCTCTACAAGCGGAGCGGTTGCCAGTGGCCTCGGCAATGGGAGCAATATGTATATCGCCAATAGCGGATCCAACGATGTGACCCTGATTCCGGGGGTAGGGGTGGTAGCGACCACGGCGATACCGGTAGGATCGCAGCCAGTGTCGGTGGCGGGGGTGTCAGGCGGTACGGGGACCGGGGCCAACAAGATCTACGTGGCCAATCACGGCAGCAATGATGTGACTGTTTTTTCCAGCATCGACAATTCGTTCGTGAAGACCATTCCTGTAGGCTCCCAGCCAATATGGGCACTCATGAGCAGTGATACCGGCGCGGTCTATGTGGTGAATCAGGGTGACGGCACGGTGAGTGTCATCGATACCGGGATTGATAAGGTAATCACAACCATTCCAGTTGGCGCTTCGCCCAACTTCGCATTTTTTGACCAACGCTTGAAGCGGATCTACGTAACCAGCACGGGCAGCAGCACCGTCAGCGTGATCAAAGGCGACACCATCAATCTGGGTCTTGGAATCGTTCCTACAAAAATCACAGACATCACCCTCTCCGGCGCTCCAACATCCATCGTTGCGCTTTCCGATGGCACCCGCGCCTATGCCGCTTTGGGTGGGTGCCCGGTGGGGGTCAATCATACTAACCTTCTAAGCAATCTCGCATCCTGCACGGGCAATCGCGTCAGCGTGATTGACGTAATAGCGTTGCACGAAACCAAGACAATTACCGTCGGCTCCGGCGCCGTCTCTATCGATGCGGCAGGCGATGCTACCCGCGTCTATTCAGTCAATGCCAATGACAAGAATGTTTCCATCATCCGCACCTCTACAGACACTGAACTTCAGCGGATGCCTGCTCCGCAACAAGACCTGACTTGCACTTCGGCCTGCGCGCTTCAAACTCCTTTCACGGTGCAGGTTTTCCCATAAAACAAAGACAGGCGGCTGATGGCCGCCCGTCTTTCGTTGGAGTTGTGAAAAGAGAAAAAAGAATTTAACCCGGCCTGCTGTCCTGGCGCCGCCGGCGGTTGTAGCGCATGGCAATATTCATGAACACGTTGCCATTGTCCGTATCAAAACACATTACCAGGGCTTCCTGGTCCTCACTGCTTTTTTCGCCAAGTTCATCCGTGTGCGCAACCGGAGGGTTGATTTTAAAGCGAAAACCCTCATCATTCAGCACCGTAATGGCGCTGCCAATCACCATGTTGGCCAGTTCGCAGACGGTTTCGCGCGCCATTTCCTCAGATTCAGGGACTGGCCCGCCGGCAAGATAGCTGGCAACTTTGGCGGCGGTTGGCGGGTCGATATCGAAGATAATTCGTCCTTCAATATCACCTTTGATCGTCACCAGGGAGGCCACTCCTTTGCGGCGATATGCTTCTTCGTCCATGGTGACGTCACCGATGCGGGTGGGACATTGCAGCGTCTCAGCCAGCACAGCATCGGCTGCATTAATGAATGGTTGAATCAGTTCCATCTTCATTAAATTCAGCTCTCCTGCACGGTGGGAGTGGCAACTGCGGCGTCATCTCCCATAACGTATTTGATGACTTCGTAGAGGATTTCCGCTTTGACCGGCTTTTGCACAAAATGGCGCGCGCCCTTCTGCAGCGCTGCCACAATGTTCTCCTGGTACCCCACGGAAGAGACCATCACGATGCGGGCATCAGGATGGGCCCGCACGATCCGCTCGGCGGCCTCAATGCCCTCCATCTGGGGCATGGTGATGTCCATCAGGACCATGTCCGGAGTGGTGCGGTCATATTCAGTGATGGCAGTGCAGCCATCACCTGCTTCGCCGACGATCTCACCGCCGAATGATTCCACCATCTTTGCAACATTCTTGCGCGCGAAGACGGAATCATCGACCACGAGATAGCGGATCGGCATGCGGTCTTTTCGAAGCAATACTGGAAACTGGTCCATATTCTCTCCTTACAACTCCAACTAAACTTTTACTGTCCGTACGGCCCGTTCCGGGCTGCACTGGATATTCAGCGTATTGGCCAGCATGTCCAGGGCTATGACACGCATGGCGTATCCCCGTTCAATCGCCGCTTTGGGCATTCCAAAGACGACGCAAGATTCTTCACTCTGGGCTATGGTCAGTCCGCCAGAGGTCTTGATCAACCCCATCCCCAGAGCGCCATCGTCGCCCATCCCGGTCATCAGGAGTCCAATGGAGCGGCCGCCGAACTCTGCGGCAACCGACCGAAACAGCACATCGACAGCAGGCCGGTGTCCATTGATACGAGATTCGTCCGAGAGCACTACGATATTTCCCAGGGGCATGCGCCGCACTTTCATGTGGCGGTTACCGGGGCAGATCAGCGCCCGTCCGGCAATCAGCAGATCGCCGGATTGGGCCTCTTTAACGTCAATCGCGCAACATTCATTCAACCGGCGCGCGAACATTTCGGTAAAACCTTCCGGCATGTGTTGTACCACCACAATGCTTCCAGAAAAATCACCGGGCAATTGTGCCAGCAGATACTGGAGCGCGTTGGGCCCGCCGGTGGAAATACCTATAGCGACAATTTTAGTCGGTTCCTTCTTGGGACGGTTGGCCGGTTTATTGGCCCGTACCGGTTCACCCAGACCGGGCGTCTCATGAGGCAGCACGTTGGTGTTGGCGGCCACTTTGATCTTATTGATTAAATCTTCGGCAATCTGGTCCATGTGAGACGAGACCGCGTCACGTGGCTTGGCCACAAAATCAAACGCGCCCAGCGCCAGCGCCTTAAACGTTGCCGAAGCTCCTTCAGTGGAATGGGCGCTTACTACGATCACAGGAATTCGGAAGCGCTTGGTGATTTGCCGCAGGGTTTCCATTCCATCCATGCGTGGCATCTCCAGGTCAAGTGTAACTACCTGGGGACTTAGTTCCTCGATTTTTTTCAGTCCAAAAGCTCCGTCCATGGCCGTGCCTACAACCTCGATATCGCTATCCCGCGCCAGGATTTGCGGTATCAATTTGCGCATGAGAGCAGAATCGTCAACGACCAGAACGCGCACCTTTTCACTCATGCCGTGGCCTCCATCAGCTTTTCCCGCCGGCCAAGACGTGAAATTACGGTCGCAATATTCAGGATCAGGACCACCGTACCATCTCCCAATATGGAAGCTCCGCTGACGAGATCTGTAGCTACCAGATGGTCGTCGAGCGCCTTAATGACCAGTTCTTCTTCTCCCACGAGTTTATCCACTACCAGCCCGAATTTGCGCTCATTCATGGAGATCACAATTACAAACGTGCGCTTTCCATTGGGAGCAGGCTCGTTGGTCAACCGCCTCAGATGTACCAGGGTGAGTACTTCCTGGCGCATTTGCATAACATCATGGTGGTCGACCCGGTGAATCTCATTCTGCGTGGCTCGGGCAATCTCAACCACCGAAGCCAGGGGCACTGCATAAATCCGCTGGCCCACACGGAAGAGTAGCGCTTTAATGATCGCCAGGGTAAGCGGAACTTTCAGGTAAAACGTGGTGCCTTTGCCGGGTGCTGACTTAATCGAGGTCGTCCCCTTCAGGCGTTCGAGCACGGTCTTAACAACATCCATTCCTACACCACGCCCTGAAATCGAGGTCACCTGCTCCGCCGTGCTTAGGCCGGGATGAAAGACCAGGTTCAAAGCGTCTGCATCGCCCAGGGTTGCCGCATCGGCGGCACTGACGATGCCCTTCTGGACCGCTTTTGCCAGCAGCTTCTCGCGATCAATGCCATGTCCATCATCGCTGACTTCAATAACAATCTGGTTGCCCTGGTGATAGGCGTCGAGTTTTACCGTACCCTGGGCCGGTTTTCCGGCATTAATGCGCTCTGCCGGCGATTCAATGCCGTGGTCCACGGCATTACGCACCAGATGTGCCAAAGGCTCCGCCAGCATGTCCAGGATACTCTTGTCCAAATCGGTGTCCTGGCCACTCATGACCAGGGCGACTTCTTTGCCGCAGGATTTGGCCACATCCCGCACCACGCGCGGAAAACGGCGGAAGAGTTGTTCCACCGGGACCATGCGAATCTTCATGACCGACTTTTGAAGATCATTGATGATTCGGGCCTGAAAAGCCATAGCATCAGAGAACCTCGATCTTAGAGGGTCTTTGGGAAATCGCTTGTCAAAATCATTGACTGTCTGATGCAACATGCTCTTGCCGATGATGAGCTCTCCCACCAGGTTCAGCACCGCATCGATGCGGTCAGCGTCGACACGCAGGAGGGTTTCGGGAATGCTGGAAAAACTTGTGGTTTGAGTTTCAACCGCCTGCGGCGCAGCGGGAGTTGCCGTATTACCTGCGGATGGCGCTATTTCCAAAGCACGAATGTCCGGCTCAACTTCGTCTTCCAGATCCGCGGTGACATGTTTAACGATGTCAAGGACGTCTTCCGATTGGTCGGTCTGATGCGAGACCGGACGGACCAGCACATCAGAAATTACCGACGGAATGCGGCACTTTTTTTGTACCCAGTCCTGGTCGTGGGCGCTGGCGATTGCCGCTTCTACCACATCCAGGTCGCCGGCCAGGGTGCTCTGGTCGGGCACAATGACCAGCAAGCGTCCGCATTCATGCAGCACGTTGCGGATGAGTTGCATGGCCGCACTGCGCATGGGGCAGTGCTGGTCAATGCCAAAGGCCACGTTATAAACGGCCTCGCCGCCGGCCAAGGCGTCATCGATCACCATTTGCTCGTATTCGCTCCAGGTGAAGCGCGCCTGTAACTTGTAAGGCGCCTGGCTGGCAGGCTTGGAAGTCAGAAAAAGAATCTGCTGCCGAAGTTCCTCACCGGCCGGCGGTTGGAGATTGCCGCGATAGGCGGAGAGCATGGAGCTGAAAGTGTCCGCTGCAATCAGCACCAGGTCGGCAAGCGCTCCATTGCTGCTTTCCGCCATTTCCGGGTTGAGCACATCTTCAAGCTGATGGGCAAGCTCGCTCAGCTCCTGGTATCCACACGCAGCCGAGTCCCCTTTGAGCGTATGCACGGTGCGGCGCACCGTGCGGATGATCTCCGCATCTCCCGGACGCTTTTCCAGCTCCAGCCCTTCTTCATTGAGGTTCTGCAACAGTTCTGTTGCACTCTCAAAGAAGAGCTCGCGCAGCTCGGAAGCACGATCATCAGGGAAAAAACTCAAGCATTCACCTCAGAGCGTTGATAGGCTGTGCCGTTGTTTTGGTGGATCATGCGGTACTTGTCGGAAAGTCCAAAAAGGCTTTCCGCATGTCCTACAAACAGAAATCCTTCGGGATTCAAGCAGCGGTAAAATTTTTCAATCAGCCGCTTTTGCTCGGCTTCGTCAAAATAAATCATGACGTTGCGGCAGAAAATAATGTCGTTGCGCTGGGGCAAGAACTCGGTCTTGAGATTGTGAAAATCAAAGTGAACCAGATCTTTCAGGGGCTTCTTCACTGCGTAATGGTCACGGATTTTATCGAAATAACGCAGTCTGTATGCATATTCGACAGGTTCCATGCTTACTTCCGGATAAATTCCTTCCTGGGCCGTCCGCAGCACGGAATAATTAATGTCTGAAGCCAGAATCTCTACCTTCCACGGAGGCGGGATCAGGGGCTTGGGAGTAGGCATCTCAAAGGGAAGAGGGTTGCGCAGATAGTAATATGCCAGGGCATCACACACCTGCATAGCCATCGTGTAAGGCTCCTGGCCGGTAGAACAGCCTGCACTCCACAGCCGCAGCGTCCAGTCGCGACGCTCCTGCTTGCGATGCAGCAATTCCTCCAGAATGACCTTATGGAACAGTTCAAGCTGGGGTTTATTGCGAAAGAAACTGGTCTCGTTGACCGTAAGGTTCTCAAGCAAGGCCACCAGTTCGGCTTTTCCTTCACGGCTGGTTAATAGCCGGTAGTAACTGTAGAAAGTGTCCAACCCGCAGAGCTTCAGTCGGCGCTGCAGGCGGTCCTGAAGAAAATGTGAGCGGCGTTCATCGAAATACATGCCGCATTCCTGGTAGATCAGGGTCTGTAACAGCTTGAGCTCAGCGTCAGTAATCTGTATCTGGATACTAGATGTGGCCATCGGTCCCCACTGGTACTTTATTCCTGCAAGTTCAATTAAGCAGACGCAGCCGCGGATTGGTGTTCAGCTACCTCGTCCAGTCTCCGCAACTCTCCCTTTTGCAAAATCTTGGTAAGGTCAATCAGAATGATCAGACGGCCATGCAGCTTTCCGACCCCCGTCACATAGTTCAACTCGCCTTCCTCAAAAACGTTGGGGGGCAAATCAACTTCGCTCTGAGGAATTTTGAGCACTTCAGAAGCCGCATCCACCATCAGGCCGACCATCTTGCCATCCACCTCGACTACAAGGATGCGGTTCTTTTTGTGTACCTTGATTTCTCTTTCGCCAAAGCGCTTGCGCAGATCTACCACCGAGATGATTTTGCCGCGCAAATTGATTACGCCTTCAACGTAGTCCGGGGCCTCGGGCACGGACGTGATGTCTGGGACGCGCACAATCTCATGCACGGTCGAGATTGGCACCCCAAAAGTCTCCCGCCCGATTCGGAAGCCGACGATATGTAGGTCTTTGGCCATCCGAAAATTCCTCCGGAGTTAGTTGTAAGCGGTGGCATAGCGTACTGCTGCCGAGCCGCGCTGTTGAGTGTCTTCGCCTCGGCGGGCTACGCCGTTGCGCCCATCGCCATTCTGGCTGGTTTCCAGGACGAAGCGGTCCATGGCTTCCAGCATGGTGCGCGCCATTTTGGACATTTGCTCCGAGGATGCCGCCAGCTCGGTCGAACCGGAAGACGAACGCTGCACCAGCTCGCGCATCTTCTCCATGGCACGGACCACCGCCTGCGCTCCCGACGCCTGCTCTTCCACCGAAGAGTTGATCTCGTGCGTGATCTCGTTCAAGCGGGTTGTGGCCTTCGCAATCTGAGACGAGCCATGCGACTGCTCGTTGGTGGCCGCACCGATCTCCTGCGCAAACTTGTAAACTTCGGCCACAACGTTGGAGATCTTCTTGAGGGCGCCGCTTAAGTCGGTGCCCAGCGTAAGCCCTTCATTCACAATGTTGGTGCTCTTCTCCATGTTGTCGACGGCCTTGCGGGCTTCCTTCTGGATGCTCTGAATGAGTTCGGAAATCTCGCGGGTCGACTGGGCCGATTTCTCAGCCAGCTTTCTTACTTCGTCAGCGACCACAGCGAAACCCAAGCCGTGTTCGCCGGCGCGGGCCGCCTCGATAGCGGCATTCAAAGCCAACAGATTGGTCTGCTCGGCCAGATCGTCAATCACTTCAATGATCTTGCCGATGTCGTCGGCGCGCTGGCCAAGCACGGCAATGATCTCAGAGGAAGAGCTGATAGCGTTGTTAATGCGGTTCAAGCCATCCGTGGCCTTTTCCATGGTGTTGATGCCCGCATGCACTTCGTCGCGGGACCGCTGTGAAATGTCCAGCAATACCTTGGCGGTATCGGCTACCCGCTGGATGGAGGCCACCATTTCATCAATCGAGGCCGAGGTCTCGCTCACGTTGGAGGCCTGAAGCTGGGTGCTCTTTACCATGTTTTGCACGTTGATGCTCATCTCGTGCATGGTGCTGGTGACCTCGTCAATGGCCGAGGCTGCCTGCACGCTTATCTTGGCGGAATCGTCAGAGGCGCTGGCCACCTGGTTGGAGCCGCTGGCCACCTGTGCAGCGCTATCGCGCGTATTCTTCACCAGGCTGCGCAGTCCCAAAGTCATCTCCCGGAATGCCTTGCCTAGCGTATCGCGCGTGGATCGTGGATGGATCTCAACCGAGAGATCGCCTCCAGCGATCGCCTCAGAGACGCTGGCCATCTCCCGGAGATAATCCACCATGTTGTTAAAGGTCCGCGCCAATTCCCCAATTTCGTCGTCTCCGCTGACCTCAACTTTTTGGTCTAGATCGCCGGAGTTGCCAATCTGGCCGGCAACCGAGATGAGTTGGTAGAGAGGATCGGTGATCGACTTGGAAGACCTCCAGGCAATCATGCCGCCCAACACGAGGACCAATAACATGCCGATGCCAGTGGCCCAATTCGTCATTTTGGTTGCCGAATCGGCCGATTCGTTGGAAGTCTGGTTGGCAGTGTCGACGAGCGTAGTAAGTTCGCGGATTACATCGTCGTCTTGTTTCTGGTACTTACCCGGGTTGGCCTGAAGATAGGCGATTTGCATTTCGGCCACTGTGGAGCTGCCTGCATCTACCTGGCGTCGCTTGTCCATGAGGGGATCGGCAAATTCTGTTTTCCACACTTGCTGGTTCTGGCGGACCTTTTCCAGCAGTGCCTTTGCCTGCTCCCGGCCGCTCTGACCTAGCGCTACCGCCTTCTCTTCGGCAACAGTAATATCGCCATCCACATCCGCCACGCCCTTGTTCAGCGCATCGGCTTCGTGGGTATCGCCATTGAGTAGGAAATTGCGGAGCCGCAAGTTGTTCTGGTTTCTGTCCTGGTCCAGCTTCGACATGGCTTTCACCATTTCAACCGACTTGCCGGCCATGTCCTTGGCGCTGTGCTCATGCATGACAGCAAAGAAGTTTCCTAAAAACAGCAGAAAGACAATGCCCAGGATGAGACCAAAGCCGAGGTAAAGTTTCTTGCCAATACTCATGTTCAACCTCCACGCTCCCGCTTATTAGCAGTTCACCACTTTCGGGGCGTGCTCATGTTCAAAACTTTCGATTGAAACCAGGACCAGGACGGTCGCATCAGCCATTTCGGCGGACACAACTCTCCTTCGGGGGACTGCCTTGTTCTATGGAAAGCAATGCCAATGCCATGTGCAAGACCCTCATTACCTTAGGCACTAGGTATTATGTAAACCACTGAAAACAAGATTCTTGTTAGATGAACTGACAATCGCCTGAAAGAGCTCTGGAAAGCATTGCAGGGATCTGCGTCTCATTTACGAGGTACCTGCCTGGGTTTTGTCTCAGCGTGAGACGAGATTCGGTACCAGGGTTTTACCCTATGGTTCTAGATGCCTAATTCTATTGACTCAAAATGAGATTCCAGAGTACCTTCAGAATTCTCCCCCACAACCTGAGAATCGATAAATCTGGTATGAAACCGGCAAGGAATCACGAACGCCTCCGTCCTCAAGGGCAGGCCACAGACTCCACCTGCTTACAACGGGTTCTGGATGCCTGTGAGCGGTTGCCATTGTCCGGAGACCCGGCCTCTTTGCGAGATCATGCCGCTGAAGCTGCCCGAAAGATCTTCCAAGCTTCCATCGCCGGAATACTTATCAGGGACGGCGAGGGCCAAATGACCGGGGACGTGGCCGCAGAAAATAAGGAATCCGTTCATGAACCAGCGCTCATTTCCTGCGCCAAGACCTTTGCTGCCCAGGCCATCCAGCAGGAAAAGTTGTTGACCTTCCACTTCTCGCCGGAGAAAGCAGTTGAGCAGAGCTACTGCGGTCTGGCTCTGCCGCTGCTTACTGTGCAGTCTTCTTTGGCGCTGCTGATCATTCGAAAGACACTTTTTTCGCCGGCTGAAGTTTCCGCCTTTCGCGTTCTGGGGAATACCCTTCGTTTGGCGCTGGACAATGCTGAACTTTCCAGCCTCTCCTCCGAGCAGCACCGAAAGCGCGCGGAGAGCCTGATGGAGATGGCCCTGGAATTAGGGTCTGCTCTCCGGCTCCCCGAATTTGTAACCAACTTCACCGCCCGGGTGGCCGGCATGATGCAGGCTGAATGCGCCATTCTGGCCCTGGCTCAGGGCAGCAAGCTTGAAAGCGTAGGTTTCTATGGTATTAAGCCCGAGAGGAACCCTCAGAGAAAGCTGAATGCAGCGCTTTCCGAGTATGCAGAAAAGCATCCTGAGTTGAAGATTACCGGCAGCGGGATACAGGCGCTGGGGAAAGAGCTGGCGGCAAGTTTTGACTGGCAATCCCTGACTCTGGTGCGGCTGGAAGGTACTGAAGGAGATTTGCTCGGCTTGCTCTGCTTGTCCAACATGAGCAAAGAACTGTCGCCCAATGATCTCCATCTGCTGAAGGCGCTGATCGGCCATGCTTCAGTTGCGCTCGAGAACGCCCGTCTGTTTACTCGAATCACCCAATCCAGCCGGCAGTGGGCGGAGATCTTTGACTCCATCTCCGACTACATCGTTGTTCATGACGAACAGTGCCAGATATTGCGGGTCAACCGCTCTCTCGCCGAATTTATCGGGGTCAGACCGTCAGAACTGATAGGGCTCAGCATGCGGGCCTTAATTTCCATTGTCACCAATACCGTACAGCCCTGCCCGTTTTGCCGTGGAGAAAAAGATTCTGATGAGTATCTGCATCCGTCACTGGAGCGCAGTTACCTGGTCTCGACTTCGCGTGTGCATGGCGCCTTGAATGAAGGCTTGCAGACAATCCATGTGCTGAAAGACATCACCGACCGCCGCGAGGCCGAACGCCGTTACCGTGAACTCTTTGACAACGTGCAGGAAGGCGTCTTCTTTTCTTCGGCCGAAGGCCGTTTCATTGAAGTCAACGATGCCCTGGTCCGCATGCTCGGCTACCAGACCCGTGAAGAGCTTCTTAAACTGGATGTCGCAACCCAGGTGTATGTTTCACCGGAGCAGAGAGAGGAAATTGTAAGACATCTGCATGAATTTGGCGCCGTTCGGAATTTTGAGGTCACCCTTTGCCGGCGCGATGGCACATTCATCCACGCCCTTGAAAATGCTTTTGTGGTCCGTGATCCCCAAGGGAAAATCCTTCAACACCGGGGCGTGCTCCTGGATATAACCGAGGTCAAGAATTTTCAGGCGCAGTTACAGCGCGAGCGCGATTTTACCAGCAAAATCCTGAACAACACTCAGACCATGATCATGGTGGCTGACACCGCTGGGTTGATCAGCTACGCAAACCGGCGTTGTTACGAAGCCGGAGGGTTTGATGATCAGGCGCTGGTCGGCAATCGCCTCGACAAGATCATTTCCGCCTCCCAGGTAAAGGAGTTCGCAGAGGCCTTTGACGCCAGCCTCCGGGGAATGCAGGTGGACAACCTGGAACTGATGATCGTGCGCAGCAACGGTTCGCAGGGCAAGTTCTCCATTAACCTGAGTCCAATGCGCGATGAAACCGGGGATGCAACCAGCGTCGTGGTGCTGATGACCGACATTACCGATGCCGCTATGATCCAGGCCAAACTGATGCATACGGAAAAGATGGCGGCCGTAGGCCAACTCGTCTCCGGCGTTGCCCATGAGGTGAATAATCCGCTGACTGCGATCATGGGATTCTCTGATCTGCTGATGGAAAATCCGGAGATTCCGGCGAGTGCCAGAAAAGACTTAAAAGTCGTGCTGGAAGAGGCCCAGCGTACCAAGGAGATCGTACAGAACCTGCTTAGCTTTGCCCGCCAAGCGCCATCGCAGCGCCAGCCCATGCAGATCAATAAAGTGCTGCGCAAGACCATCGCCCTGCGTTCTTATGATTTTTCGAACCATGGAATCGAGGTCATTGAACAATTCGATGAGAGTTTGCCGGAACTGGTGGCTGACTCGCATCAGCTCCAGCAGGTGTTTCTAAACATCCTGAACAATGCCTACGACGCGGTGCGTAATACCGGCCGGGCGGGGCGCATTGAAATCCAAACCAGAAACATTGGGGACTGGGCGGAAATTACCTTCGCCGATAATGGCGAAGGCATCACCTATCCGGAGCGCATTTTTGATCCTTTCTTTACCACCAAAGAAGTGGGGCAGGGGACCGGGCTGGGCTTAAGCATCTGTTATGGGATCGTCCGTGAGCACGAGGGCGAGATTCTCTGCTGGAACAACCATGACCAGCCCGGCGCTTGTTTCGCTGTCCGCCTGCCAATCCGGACCAAAACAACCGAAAAGATGGCTGCAGCAATGGGAGCCAAGCTGTGACTGAAGCCATGGTGGAAAGCCTGCCTCTGCTCTTGATTGAGGACGAGCGATCAGTCCTGGATTTTCTCCGCAAGGCCCTGGAGCGCAACGGTTATGGGTGCAGGACAGCAAACTCGGCCCTGGAAGGGATCAAATTGCTGGAGCAAGGAGAGTTCGTCGGAGTCATCTCCGATATGCGCACGCCGGGCGGCGCTACCGGGGCCGATGTTCATGCCTGGATCGTAGCCAACCGTCCCGAACTTAAGAATAAGGTCCTCTTTATTACCGGTGACACTGTCAATGAAGAAACTATGAAGGCCTTGAATGATACTGGCGTTCCATATATTGAAAAGCCCTTTCGGGTCCATCAGTTGATGTCAGTCGTAGAAAAAATCTTCGGAAGGGCAAAATGAGCGACGATCTTCGCGCGCGCTTCCTTATCGTGGACGACCACCAGAGCATTCGTAAGCTCTGCATGACAGTGGGCGCCTCCCTGGGCTTCCATTGCATGGAGGCGGAGAGCGGAGAAGCGGCGCTGGCCTACCTGGAAACGGATTCTCCCGACATCATTGTGGCCGACCTGATGATGCCCAACATGACCGGACTGGAATTCCTGCCGCGCGTTAAACAGATATTGCCGCGCACCGAAATTGCCATCATGACTGGGCACGGCTCCATTGAGACCGCCGTGCAGGCCATGAAGCTGGGTGCTTACGACTACATCACCAAGCCATTCCGTATAGAAGAGCTCAAGCTGCTGCTGCAACGCATGGAAGAGAAGGTAAAGCTGGTGGCGGAAAACCAATTCTTGCGCGACCGGGTCAGCGCCGAGATGGAATTAAACGGAATCGTAGGCTCATCTTCCAAGATTCAGGATGTCCTGCGCATGGTGGCCCGCTTGAAAGATACGCGCACCCCCGTGCTGATTACCGGTGCCAGTGGAACGGGCAAGGAACTTGTGGCGCGCGCCATCCATTACCGGGGATCATTCGCCAAGCGTCCCTTTGTAGCTGTGGATTGCGGTTCGCTGGTGCCTACCCTGATAGAGAGCGAGCTGTTTGGCTACGAAAAAGGCGCATTCACCGGGGCCAACAAATCCAAGGAAGGACTCTTCCAGGCCGCCAATGGAGGCACCGTTTTCCTCGACGAGATAGGCGAGCTGCCGCTGGAGTTGCAGGCCAAGCTGCTTCGTGTCCTCCAGGAAAAAGAGGTCCGTCCCGTAGGCAGCAACCAGAAAGTCAAGGTTGATGTGCGGGTCATTGCCGCCACCAACCGCGACCTGGAAATGGCCTATAAAGAAGGGACCTTCCGCAAAGATCTTTACTTCAGGCTCAATGTGGTGACCTTGCACCTGCCGGCGTTGCGGGAGAGAAAGTCTGACATTCCCACACTTGTCCATTACTTCCTGGATAAGTTCGCTCCTGGCAAGATGGTCACCATCTCCGCTGCGGCCATGAAATGCATGCTTCAGTACGAATGGCCAGGAAATGTGCGTGAACTGGAGAACGCAATCGAACGCGCCGTCGCCCTGGGCAGCCAGGATACGCTCGAAGTCCATGATCTGCCGCCCACTATCCGCGAAGGACAGGAACCGCAACTCGCCATTGAGTCCCTTCCTGGGCCCGTCCGGTCTACGGTTTCCAATACTGATTTGGAGGAACTGGAGCGGGTGACAATCCAACGGGTCTTCGAGCAGGTCCAGGGGGATAAAGCCCTTGCCGGAAAAATGCTGGGCATCAGCCGCGCCACCCTCTACCGCAAACTCAAGAGATACAACATCGGAATGGGTAAAGGAGCTTCCGCGGCGGTATGAGGGTGAGATGGTCGCGTTCGTGATCGATATTCAAGAGCCGCTGCGTGATTCGGCGTAGTTTATGGCGGGCTTTGGGTTCCAACTGGGGCTGGAGCAACCGGAGAAGGTGGTGGGTAGCGGCAATCGTCTGGCGAATGGTGGAGAGGTCAACGCGTGCCGGGGCGGCCAGAAAAAAAGGAGGTCAGAACAAAGCTATCCCGCAAAAATAGTTAAAATGTCCGTGCGCAAGGCGTCGAATGTAGATGACCCCTGCCTGTTGGAACCAACGTCGGTCGAGTTTTGACGTGGCAACATTAGTATTTCTGCCTTCTCATTTGGGGGGCTGAACAAGCCGATCTGGTCTCTCAAAGGCTATTCGGATGTACAGCGGCGGGGCCGCTGAAGCGGCTAAAATCTGTAACATTCAATGTAAGTATGTGGCTCACGCGGTGGACGTACATCGCGGCGGCCAAGCGCGCATCGTGTACCTGAACGCCCAAGACGCTGTGCTGCACGACAATTCTCCGCCACTCTCGATAAACCGCGTCGCTGTCCGGCAAGAAGATCATGCCGGTCTCGATGGCGCGTACTTCGCGCTCGGCATCGGCAACGGTCAAACCAAAGCCGTTGCGTTCGAGAGGGTGCGTCATGGCATTCCAAAGCTCAGCGATATTCTGATGCGTGTAGTGAAGAATGGTGCCTCGGGCCGGCGAGTTGAGCGAGTGCTGCGTCTACAAGTTGGTGTTGGGGATCGGAGCGCCGCGTCATGCGTAGGAGGATGTTGGTATCGACCAAGCACGAGGCAATCGCCATCTAATCGTGATCCTGGTAAATCCACTCGCGCGAAATGGTCTCGGGCAGAGGGGGAATCTTGTCGGAGAACTGGGCCAGGGAGTCGAGCCAAGCGCGAATCTCCTCTGGTGTGCGCGACTGTCGAGCTTCCACCGGATGTGCTGCCAGCTGTTGCGCCAAAATCTCTTGGACGTAAGATTCAAGCGACAAGCCGCGTGCCTTGGCCTGGGCAGCGAGTTCATCGGGGATGTTGACTGTAACCACCATACGAAAACTCTAGCACGAATCGGGGCGCTGGGGCTCAAAAGCGTCGCTGTCGGGTGTGCCGTAAGTGTGCCGTTCGCTCTGAGCCGGTATGCGCCAAAGTGGGCTTTTTTGATACCTATGGCACAGTGTTTCCGTGCGGGCTTGGTTGAGGTAAGTGATTGATTCGTAAGCTAAACCCAAGCAAATTCCCGGGCCCCAATTATTGACTACGAATCAGAAGGCCGGGAGTTCGAATCTCTCAGGGCGCGCCAGATATTTGCCTCTTTACATTCAGTAACTTAGGAAGATACCCTTTCCGCTGCTTCGAACTTTCTCTTGTCTGCGATGCACCTCAGACACGGATCTAGCTTGCGGCGGGAGTAACGGACCTGCGGCGGGATTTCCCCGGGGAATCGAGGGGGCCGAAAAACGGCGAAGGCTAGGCGCACACTTGTGGCAATGAGAATTTATCGACAGTTATCGAAAAAGAGGGGGATGAATTCAGGTTCCGGTTCGTTCCCTTAATGGAAGGATATTCTTTTTCTGTTCGAGCACTTTGAGAACGCTTGCATCCACCAGATAACGAATTGTCGCGCCACAGGCGATACATTCCGTTTGCTTCAGTTCTTCGGTAACAATGTTGTCGGAAACCGATGACGAACGCAGGCACTCTGGGCACGTTACCACGACGTAATCAGAGTCCTGCTTGGGAATCCACAGCGGTGCTTTGTCGGCTTTACCGAGGTTTGGTCGTATGGGGGAATCCGCAATCAATTCCTTCATCTTGGCCAAGAGCTGCGCTGGCGTATAGCCGCCCTTTTGGAAGAAATGGTCGACCAGCAGACCAAGCGGCATGCTGGCAAGAATGTATTCGCCGCTAATGGCAATCGTCGGGATGTGAGGAAATCGTCGACGAACAATTGACAGCAGCTCAAACCCGGACATGCCCGGCATCCTCAGGTCAGAAAGGATGATGTCAGGTAAGGCTTCCCTAAGGATTTGCAAGGCGACGAACCCGTCCTCCGCAGTACGAACTGAAAACCCAAAACTGCGAACGATAGCGGCAGAGGTTTCCAGCACGAGCCGATCATCCTCCACAATCAACACTCGGCATTTAAAAGCCCGGACGGGATCCATACCTACCTCCTGCGAACTGATGATACTCCCTTTGCGGGAAGACGCAGTCAATTGGCGACAACACTCAGCATGTTGTTTGCATTTTGCCCAAAGAAGCGCAGCATTCATTTCTGCTCGATCCAATCATGCGCAATTCACGTCCAACCGCGCCGCGATTGAACCGGCTCAACTCTCCTGCGTGCGACTGAAGTTCGACATGGCTCTTGCGCAATGCTTCCTCCGCCTCCTGGCGCTCGGCGATGTCCTCGGCGGCGAGGAGGATCATCAGCTTTTGCGTGTTGGCCTGAAACAAGTGCGCAGGTGAGCAACATCCTCCGTTTGGGGGAAGAACAAGGACCTCTTGTGCAATTGGATGCAAGTTTCAGGCTTCAAGTAAAGCGGAATGGTGACTCTAATGGAGTATAAGTTTGGGGTTTGCCTATGCTGTCGCTTCTTAGGGCGAACGGTACGTCGCCCTGTTGCATCGTGGTATACCTAAATCTGCTCAAGTTCTAGCATCGTCGTCCGGGGTTTGACCGGGCAAAAGTTCTAACATCGTCACCTAGGGCGCGCCAAATGCTATCTGTCTTTGATTCATAGAGTTGCAATCCAACCGGTTCCTTTCGTTGTCGGCAGTCTCAGAGCGTAAGCTGTTCATTTTCTGATGCTTGAAATTTGCTTCGAAAATCCGATGCGAAACCCCGTAAACAGGTCTCTCCTATCTAGAGCGGTCGCCAGATCAACGTCAGCACAGTACCTTCATTTCCTGGACATTGCTATAGCGGCTTCTTAGTCTAGTTCACCGTCAGCAGGAAACTCGTCGAGTGAGTGGAACCAGCCGTCGCCGCCGTCACACTCACCGTGGAAGTACCCGCCGGCGTGCCGGCAACTGGGGTGGCCATGCTCTGGCTCCTGCCGCCGCAGCCACTGGCCACCAGAATGATCATCAGAGACAATGCACCGAGAATTACAGATGTCGTCTTCTTCTTACGCGCTCCCACAACTACCAAGCCAATCAATCCAAGACTGGTGAAGCCCAGCCATGCGGCGTAGAACGGCTGTGGACGCTCCAACGCCGCCGTTGTAGATGCTGTGGTGGTGATGGTCAATACGACATCCGTGGGAGCCGAGCCTGGCGGTATAGAACTCGGGGCAAACATGCAGCTCGACTTTGCCGGCAAACCGGAACACGTGAGTGTTAAGGGCGTTAGCGTTGCCGGACTCGGCGTGATCATGATGTGGTCGGTTACTGACTGACCGGCCGTCACAGTGACCGAGGGCAAGGTGAGGGCAATGGCAAAGTCATCGCCGGGATTGATGATGAACGATCTTGGGACGCTGGCCGCCGCACTGAAGTTGATGTTGCCTGCCTGCGAAGCTGTGATGGTACAGGAGCCTGCGCCAGTGAGATGGACTGTGGACCCCGCCACGCTGCAATTGCCGCTCGCGGAAAAGCTCACAGCCAGACTGGAGGAGGCCGTGGCGCTTACCGGGAAGTCCGGACTACCAAAGGTTCTCGCGGCCAATGCGCCGAATGTGATCGTCTGGCTGGCTTGGCCGATGATCAGTTGGTTGCTGCCCATGGCGCCGCTGTAGTTGGCGTCGCCGCTGGTGAAGCTGGCGCTGACAGCATAGATTCCAACGTTCACTGGCGCTGCACCACCGTTATAAGTCAGAGTCGAGGATCCGGAAACAGGAGCGTTACCCACTCCCGTGGCGGACGCGCTGCAGGCGTGCGGATTGCCGTCAAAGATCACCCCGATAGGACAAGTCGCAGTCACGGTGGGCGTGGCCTTGGCAATCACCAATGAGCCGCTGCCCGTAGTGTCGGCGTAGTTAGCGTCACTGCTGGTGAAGCTGGCGCTCACGCTGTAGGTTCCCGCGTTGGTCGGTGGCGTAGGACTGCTGTTGTAAGTCACCGCTGTCGAGCCGCTGACCGTCACGTTGGCGATCCCCGTCACCGCTACCGTGCAGGCGTGCGTGGCTGTGTCAAAGCCGACCGGGGGACAGGAAACCGTTACCAGCGAGAATGCCTTGTTGATAGTCAGCGACTGTGGGACATCCGCAGCCGGATTGTTGTTGGCATCACCCGCCTGGGAAGCAGTGATGGTGCACGAGCCTGCGCCGATGATGTGGACAGTCGAGCCCGTTACGCTGCAATTGCCGCTGGCCGCAAAGGTCACCGCCAGGGTTGAAGACGCGGTGGCGCTGATAGCGAAGTCAGGATCGCCAAAGTTCCTGGCTGCCAATGCGCCGAACGTGATCGTCTGGCTCGCCTTGCTGATGGAGAACGATTGCGGAACGTCGGTCGCCGGGTTGTTGTTGGCATCACCTGCCTGCGAAGCGGTGATCGTGCAGGAGCCTGCCCCGGTAATGTGGACAGTCGAGCCGCTCACCGTGCAGTTGCCGCTCGCCCCAAAGGTCACCGCCAGGCTGGAAGACGCAGTGGCGCTTACCGCGAAGTCAGCATTCCCAAAGGTCTTGGCCGCCAAAGCTCCAAACGTGATGGTCTGGCTGGCTTTGCTGATCGTAAAGGACTGCGGCACATCGGTAGCAGGATTATTGTTGCTATCACCTGCCTGCGACGCCGTAATGGTGCAGGAGCCTGCCCCGGTAATGTGGACAGTCGAACCGCTCACCGTGCAGTTACCGCTGGCCCCAAAAGTCACTGTCAACCCCGAGGTAGCGGTGGCGCTTACCGTGAAATCTGCATCGCCGAAAATCTTGTTCCCCAGTGCGCCAAACGTGATCGTCTGGCTCGCCTTGCTGATCGAGAACGATTGCGGTACGTCGGTGGCAGGATTGTTGTTGCCATCCCCTGCCTGCGAAGCGGTAATGGTGCAGGTGCCTGCTCCCGTAATGTGGACAGTCAAGCCGCTCACACTGCAGTTGCCGCTCGCCCCAAAGGTCACCGTCAATCCCGAGGTAGCGGTGGCGCTCACTGCGAAATCAGCGTCACCGAAAATCTTGTTGCCCAGCCCGCCAAAGGTGATGGTCTGGCTCGCCTTGCTGATCGAAAACGATTGCGGCACATCGGTGGCAGGGTTGTTGTTGATGTCTCCAGCTTGTGAAGCTGTGATGGTGCAGGCGCCTGCTCCGGTGATGTGGACAGTCGAGCCGCTCACGCTGCAATTGCCGCTGGCCCCAAAAGTCACCGCCAGCCCCGAGGTCGCGCTGGCGCTCACCGTGAAATCCGGATCGCCAAAAGTCGCGTTCCCCAATGCACCAAACGTAATCGTCTGGTTGAGTTTTGATACAGTCAGGTCACCCACGCCGTTGCTGGGGGCGAATCCGGAATCGCCGGCGAAGGCTGCTCCTATTCCACCCGGATAGCTGCCTGCATTGATGCCGGTGAGGCTCACTGCCGAAACCGTCGCAATTCCCGAACCGTCGGTAATCGCGCTGCCGGCGCTGTTTCCATTCAGCGTGAAAGCTACAGACTTTCCACTAAGTCCAGTGCCATTGGAACTCAGAGTGGCCGACAAATCAGCCGTGCCACCGAATGGTCCCGAGGCTGCCGCCACCACTAGGGTAGTGAACGGAGTGTCAACAAAACACACCGTCACGTCCTGCAGCGTTGGTGTGGTGTTGCTACTGCTGGTGCTGAGCGACGCCTGATACTTCAGATAACGGTTGCCGTTGAACTGTGCCAAGGATCCACCGTTGCTGAAAAAAGTGCTGCCAGTGCCATCGGGGCCCACAAAATTGAAAGGGCCGGAAATGCTGTTGCTGGCTGCGGCCTGGAATTGGACCGAAGTGCCGGCAGGAGTAGCGGCATTCCATGAGAGCGTGCTCCAGGTGGCTGCTGCATTCAATGATGGATTGGCGTCTTTCAAGGAAGAAATGAACGTACCCGACGGCACAAAACCGGTCTGCATAAAGATTTTGAAACCTGCGTCGGTAGTCACGCCGCCGGTCGTCGGAATAGACCAGACCGTGCCACTGGTCGCGCCAGATACTCTGGTGCCGCCCGGATAGACATTGGAGCCGAGCGTGGAAGTTCCACTCCGTGTAAGCGCATAGGTTCCTGGAGATGGGTTCGCGGTGGGACGAATGACAAGTGCGTACTGTGTTCCCGCCGTCAATGTTGGCGGACTGCTGAAGTTGGCGGTATAGAAGACGGCAGCACCGCTGGAGAAGCCTGTAATCGTCGCCGACGCGAGGTCAGCGCCCGTGGGCAGGCCGGCGTTGGTGGCACGAACTGAAAGCGTCAGATTCGGTTTTGTACCAGTGCATCCGCTACAGAAAAGGTTGATATCGGCCCGGGTGAGTTGTCCGGTAACTGAGGGAGTGAATGTCTGGCCTCCCCACGTCGTGATCGTGATTCCTACGCCGCTATTCCCAATCGTTGTGTTTTGCTGGTCAATCGCGGGCGAGTTGGTCAGAATGACATCCCCAGGGCTGGTTGTAAGATCGCACCCGGTGGGGATACCACCGGAGAAGTCGGCCTGCGACGTGTCTGTGATGCAACCGCTGGTTGCTGCAAGTGTCAGCGAGAAATTCTGCGTAGTCGTTAAGCCATCATTGATAACGATGTTTGCGACCGTAAGGGAAGTGTAGCCGGGGAAGCTGGCCGTAAGGGTCGGATAAGTGCCGGACGGAATGCCGGCAAAGCTGTATGCGCCATTCACATCGGTGGTCGTAGTCCGGCTTCCAAGCGCAACCGTCACCCCGCTGATGGGACTGCTGGTTCCCGAGTCTGTAACTGTGCCCTGCAACGCGCCGCTCACCGCCGGCGTGCAGCCGGGAAAGCTGAATGCGCCGATCCGCGTATTAAAGGCCAGCCCGGTCGTCTGGTAGTACATGTTGGTGTACCAGAAGGTGCAGCCGTCCTGGTCAAGCGTCATGGCGCTGTAGTCGCCCCATCGTGTGCAGGAAGCTCCGCAATTCCCCGATTGCGTGCCAGTCCCTTCAATAAGCGATTGCTCGGTCTGCGAAATCGTATTCGGCGCATCGCCGGCCAGGCGTCCTGCGTAGCGAATGGCTGGGTTTAATGTGGCGTTGGTCGCACTGTAGCCGATCGCCATGTCGCCCGCCCGGTCCACTGCCACGCTGGGCATGAACCGAAAAACAGTGGCATCGGGGCTATAGGTGAAGGCTTGGCTTGCATTGGCCTCCACCGTGCCGCCGGTAACCTTTACCTGGTAATACCGGACCGCCGCCTGCGCCGAGGTCGCGCCCGTTGCGCCCACCGTATGCGAATTCCAAAGCGATTCCACGCCACCGATGTTCGTGTACTGGTTCTGCATCATCAGCCGGAAATAAAGAGTGTCGAGCTTGTTGCCCGGCGATTGCTCCGTCTGGTTCGCCGCCAGCAACTGGCTCCAACTCGTGGCCGTGAGAGACAGAAATGGTCCACTGAAAGTCGAGGACGAGATGTTCTTCCAGTCCGCGTGGAACTTGTAGACGCTCACCGTGTTCAGGAATTGCGCTACCACCGAAAAGTAATTCGGGCTGCCTGCCGGAGGTGTGCCTGTCTGCAGCCGCGCGTTGCTGGGGAGCAGAGTGAATTCGGCCGAGGGAGCGTCGAACGAGAGCACCTGCATGGTCGGCGCGCCGGCATACATCTGTGCTTTGTTGAACGCCCACACACGCACGTTCTGGAACGATCCGCCTGCCCCAAAGCCAAATACGTTGGCGGACATATAAAGACCGTCAGGCCAGATGCCGAACTTAGGGTAATCGCCGAAGCCGCCATTCACCTGGATAGAGTAGAAATTCCAGCCGCCCGCCACCGGGTCGCCCGATTTCGATACGGCAATGCATTGGAATTCGGGGGCAACTGCGTTCCCGCCGCTCAGATTGAAGGCAAAATCAGTGATGATCCAGCGGTCCTCAAAGGTGTCATATAAAACCACTGGATCGCCGAAGTTGCTGGTGTCGCACAGGTTTCCGAAATTCCCCTGGCTCATCAATGTGTTGAAAATGAATGCTGTTACCCGGGAGCCGTCGCTCTTGTTATAAATGCCTACCGCTGTATTGATGGTTTGAATGTAGTAAAGCGGCCCAACGTCGCCGTTCGTGTCCGGAGGATGCCCGGCGCCCCAATTCGTGAAATCCAATCCCTCAAAGCTGCTGCTCGGAGCAGGTGCCGGCGCGCTGATCGTAGGCGCATTGGCGCCTGCACTAGTCTGCACAGGAGAGAACGTGCCGGGGTGAAGTACAGGATTCAACTGGGGCTCTTCAAACTCCGGGCGCTCAAATTTTGCTGGCGGGACCTGCGGCAAGGTCCTCAAGTCACCATGGAAGGGTTCTCCACGCTGCATCCGCTCTTCACGGGGATGAGACACCGTCGTAACGCCCACAGAACTCGACGGGTTTAGGTCGGTGCTGACTGGAGTCTCGGGCCGCGTGGTCTGGCGCTGCGCCCATAAAGAACAGGGCAAAAAGGCGATCAAAAAGAGCAGGGCCACACTACGGACCTGTACGAAAGAATGCCGCATCGATTGAACCTCTGAGGTTAAATTTCTATTGGCTGAAAATCCTGGGGGGAGTCTGCAAGCTCGCAACCCTGGCATGTGTGGTATCGGCTAGATTCCAGGATGCTTGAGTCGTGTAGGAAGATTATCAAGCAGGATCTCTGGAATTGCAATGGCTTTGAGGCCTTCCCGATTCCGAGGATGCCGCCGATCCGCGCTCTGGTGGTGGCCTTGGGGGTTGGCATTTGACGGGCGCTCGCTTTGAATCAGTGACTTATCGCCGGTTCTAAGATCGTCGCTCCGGAGTTCAAAAACGCCAAAGTTCTAAGATCGTCGCTCAGGGCGCGCCATCAAATCAACAACTTACGCGGTTCATGTTTCGGCGGTGTGTCGTAAATTTTTACGCTGTTTGGGCCGTGGCAGAGCCATTGCCGTTCAAGGCTGCCCGAACCACTTCCCGTTCAGGGTGTTGATATTGCATAGCTGTTTTCACGTCCTTGTGACCCATCGTCTTCATCACGGCGGCAAGATTGCCCGTCTGCTGAAGAATACGAGTCCCAAAGTCGTGACGACCGCAATAAAGCACAAGGTTATCGGGAAGACTGGCGCCTGCTGAGTGTTCACAAGCTGCGGAACGACATCTTCTTTCAAGCGAGACATCTGAATTTCCTGGGGAGACTCGGCGAAACAAGGATGCTTTTGCACTATGTCAATAATTGACAATAGCTGTTAATCGGCATTAGGGTATAGAAATGAATGTCAACCTTGGATCGGTGTTCGATGAGTTCGTTGCGAGGCTGCTCAAGACAGGGCATTACCAGAGCCAAAGTGAAATCTTGCGTGAAGGTCTGCGACTGCTGAAGGAACGTGAGGAACTCAAGGAATTTCGCTTGACTGAATTGCGCCGGGAAATCACGGCAGGCATCAGGGAAGCTGATCAGGGCAAGTTTGTGGATGGAAAAGATGCGTTTGCCCGGATTCGTGAGAAGAGCGCCCAGCGCAAACGCTCTCGAAGATGAAGTCCTTTGTCCCACTCCCAGGACAGAACGCGATCTCAACCAGATTTGGGATTATATTGCTGATGACAACATCGAAGCAGCCGGCCGTGTTTTAAACGCGTTGGAAGCTGCTTTTATCAAGCTGGCGAAAACGCCTGGCCTGGGGCATATACGGGAAGAATTGGCTGACCGAAGACACCGCTTTTTCTTGGTCTATTCCTACATGATTGTTTATCGCTATGAAACCGACCCTTTGCAAATTATTCGCGTATTTCACGCAGCGCAGGATGTGCAGAGTATCCTCGGCCTAACATCCGAGGAATGATCTCCTGCTCCGTTGCTAAATACTCACATTCACCGTCTGGTAAACGGGGCAATACTCGCTCGCTCCTCATTACAAACGGGCCAGACAAAGAAATCTAAGTCGAGATCGAGAACGACATCCATTTTGTTTCATTCCACTCCGGGTTCGTAAGACCAAGAAACTGATATGGGGCCTATTGCTTCGTTTCGCTTGCACTACTTGCCCATGCGCTCAAGCTTGTGGCCAGGAATACGACAAGTCTTGCCGCTATTCGTATGTCCGTTCTCCTAATGAAAAGCGCGAATGCATCAGTGTACCTCGCGCCGTTGTCTGCCCGGTTCAGGAAGTCTTCAGTCCCTCGGCGTGGGCCAGTTTTGCTTGTCTCTCGTCGAAAGTCCAAAAATGTATTGCTTCCAACTGCAACGCCGATGCGACATGCAGGGTATCCAAAGTTCGGACACCCAAGCGGGCCACGTGCCGGCGAGCTAGTTCAGTGCAGGCTTCAAAAGCCATCTCGGGCAAGTCCACACCGACCCACAGCCCATTGACACAATCTCGCTGGAAATCTCGATACACGTCCCGTGCTTGCTGGGCAGAAATCTTCTTTTGGAAGACGTGTTGTCCAACTGCATGGGTCCATTCCGCGCGATGCAGAGGGGTGAGCCAGACAAGCGGTTGCTGGGTCATACGCTGCTGGGCTTCTTGAGAGTGCCGGTCCGGCAGATACAATGAAACGAAGAAACTGGTGTCTGCGTAGATGCTCAAAAGCGTCCCCGCTCCTCAATCGCTAAATCTGCTCCGGGTACAAGTCGTTTGCCAAAGATCCTCTTGGCCCGGGCCGCAAAATCTGGCCACTCTCGAGGCTGTGCCGGCCGAGTTGCGGGGACAATGCGGCCAATAATACGTTCTCTTTCTCGAAGCTCCACCGTCTTGCCAGCTTGTAACCAGGCCTTCAGTCGTCGAGTGTCGCGCAATTGCCGGATGTTCATGGCAGGCATAGAATCAATATGTCACATCATGTGACACATTGTCAAAAGCCTTTTATGCCTGTGGTGTTCCCGTTCCTCCGTGGCTCTCCGGGATCTTGACAAACTACTTTAATAGTAGTACTATAAGCATGAAAGGTGAGGCGACCCATGAACAGAGGCCCATATCGCCATCTCTCCGCCCGGCCGGCCATCGCTCTCCCGTCTGCCTTCTCGGGCGATCAACCCAGGTCGGCACAAGCGGCTCTCAAGTCGGCAAACCACATCTTCAAGTCGGCACCTCAGGCCCTCAAGTCGGCACAATCGGGTCTCAAGTCGGCACAAATTCGCAGCTTGGCACAGAGATCTCCAATGTTTTCAACGTTTGTGTCGGCCTGCTGGTCAATTCAAAGCCATTTCAGCCCGAAGAAATCGCTGGGTAGGAGAAATGAGCTTCAGAAATCTGCGAAGACAGTTGATTTGCAGAACCGTGGCTGCCTAGGCAGTCCGGAAACCGTTCTTTGATAAATGAATACTTGCAATCCGGAGGCTGCTATCAGCCTTCCCCAGCCTGTAAGTTCCTATGCAATGTGGGCGGGGACGAAGCCAGAAGGCAGTATCACAATTTGACCATTTTAAATGACTATAGTATAAAGTAATTACTATGCAAGAGATTGCGATCTCCGAATTCAAGGCCAAGTGTCTTTCGCTGCTTGAAGAAGTCAACAAGACCAAGAAGCCGATCCGTATTACTCGCCATGGGAAGCCGGTGGCTGAGGTTGTTCCAGCTTCTCCGGCACACAAGCGCCGTAGGCTGGGTTCCATGTCTGGGACAGTGAAGATTCTGGGTGACATCACCTCGCCGGTCATTGATATGAACGAGTTGGAGGCGTATCGCGTTTGAAATTGCTCTTGGATACCCATATCTGGATATGGATGTTGGAGGAACCCAAGCGTCTCGGTCGCCGCATTCAGCACGAGCTTCAGGATGAAGAGAATGAATTGTGGTTATCGCCGGTGAATACTTGGGAAGTGCTATTGCTTCACGCTAAAGGCAGAATTCAGTTGCCAGCAGATGTGAGCGGCTGGGTATCGCGCGCCACCGAAGATTTCCGTGAGGCTCCGCTGACGCATGAGATCGTAGTTGTCTCCCGGCAGTTGCCTTTGCGCCAGGCCGATCCTGCGGACCGTTTTCTTGCCGCAACCGCGAAAGTGCTTGGCTTGACCTTGTTGACTGCGGATGCACACTTGCTGGGTCTGGGCGAGATCGCAACGTTGGCCAATCGTTGAATTGTTCATTCGTACTACCCGACGGGAACGGATGAGACGCTCTGTTTCATCCTGAGACGCCGACCCCGCTGTCCAACCGCTGAGAAACCATGATGTCATTCAGGATCAACAACTTACCTAATATTTGTCTTTGGCCGCGCTTTTGCTCTACTTATTCTGCTAATCTTCACGCCGTCGCAGCGTCCCAGGTTTTCGCCGGGGGCAGGGTCGTGAAGACGCAACCATACCAGGGACAGCGTCCCTGGGCGCAGAGGTATCCAGGTGGCCAAGCAGGCTTTCGTTGCGTCTTTGTCTGCGGATGAGTCGTGTGTAGCGAAACTCGCGCGCTTTTTCCCGGAAGCGGTCCCGGTGCATATTCCGGTACGGGTGACGCGCATGGGCGCAAAGGGAACTGCTACCCCGGCGGAGAATACCATCATTCAGTTTGGTACCCCGCAGGAGGTGCTGTTTGCCTCTGGGCTTCCATTGGATTTTGAAGATAAAATCCGGGTGGAGAACTCTGACGGTTCGCTGGAGACGGAAGCGGAAATTGTGGCCTTGCAACTCCATAATGGAGATACGGCTGTAGCAGCACGTTTTCTTAGAGATGTGACAAACTGGATCATCAAGAGATGACACTAGCTACGCTCAATCTGAGCGAGATCGCGGCGTTCTGGCGCACTGCCCGGCGTCTATACACGATCTATTCCGAATTGGACCGGACTTTCGAGATAGGCGTGCCTCTCTGCCGCGACCTGGAATATCCCGTTGACCGCTCGGAGCCGGAAGTCATCGAACGTGTGCGCAACTGGTTCGACCAGATGGATGGACACATCCAGGTGTGGCAACTGCGGCAGCTCCTGCAAAGCACCAACCTCCAGACGGAAGAAAACCTTCGCGATCTCATTCACCGCTACATGGCGAAGTCGCAGCGGACCGAAACCGACCGCGACAAAATTGACTTCCTGCTGGTCCAGTATTTTGCCCACTGCGCTCCCCATGGACTCTATGAACGGCAGATCACCCTTGAAGAGGTAGGACGGGTGCTCATCCCTGTCCTGGGCGGCGCTCCACAGATTTTTCCAGAGTGGGCAAAAGAGCTGGATGCCCGCCTGGAGAAGCTGAATCAATGCAAGAGCCTGGAACAACTGCAAGACTCTGGGGCCCTGGTGGAAGCGCGTGAGTTGAAACTTGATGCCGGGGAGAAATACTTTGAGGCTGGTTGTCTTATTGCATTTACCCGCTTTAATTTCCTGGCCCGCCGCGCTTTTTTCCGGGCCATGCATCTGGATCTGCACGCCATACGGAATGCCATCAACCAGTTGGAGACTCTTGGATTCTCCGCTGTCGATTGCAGTGAGGCCGGTCTGAGTGGCCGCGAATCTCTGGAGCAGATTCGCCATCTGGTCCATCAATGGAAAACACCATTTCGCGCGCCCTATTCGGGTGGGTCATCGTTTCTCCAGTTGATTCAGCTACGGCATCTGCTGGAGCAAGCTTTGGAGCAGATCCAAAAGGAGAGTGAAACCAAGACCGCTCCGCAAGCTGAAGAATCGGCGCCCGTAATTGCTTCACCCACCGAAGAAACGTCCCCAGTTGGCGTTCAACTTGAACAGATAGACGCACCCCCGCCGGAGGAAGGCGCCCAGGAAGAAGCAACCAAGGAAGAAACAACTCGGGAAGAAACAACCCAGGAAACAACTCGTGGTTCCATCCAAGAATTTTCAGTGGAACCGGAGATACAGTTGCCGGAGACCGCTCCGGTGAGCACCACGGCCCAAGTCATTCCAATCGACATACAAAAGCATAGAGATACCATCGGAGTTGCTGCCGCTCCACAAGAAGCTGCAGCTACAGCCGTGGCCGAGGCCAAGAACGAACCGGCGGCTGGAAGACCTGTGCCGGAACCAACACTGGAGGCCCAGCCGCCCAAGCCGAAGCCGGCGCAACACCGCGCAGAGAATGCACCGCTTTCACCTCCAAGTAGCCCCAAGCTGGAGACGCTGCACAGCACAGTCGACAGCTACGCCGCTGAACCTGAACTCCGGGAGGTTGATTATCTGGAGCAATGCGTAACCGATATTACCCGGCAGTTGCTGGCTCTTCCCGTCAAAAAGAGTCCTGGAGTGCAGCCGATCGTGCTTGCAGGCTGCAAATTATTGATAGCGACCTGGGAGGCAGAAGCATTCACCAATGGCAACAACGATCTTTCGGCTGGGCTACAGCGGGCGGTTGCGGCGCGGACCATCCTTCATGTTTGTGTCGAGCGGCACAGGAAACATGAGCCGACGGATGTGACGGCTGCCTTGGAAATTGCTCGCCGCGCCGTGGACGACATGAGGGTCCATGTAGCCAACGCCAAAGAAGCAAAAAATATTGATGCAGCCGTGAACCTGGCAGCCACCACCAAACGCCTTCTGAGTTTGATAGAAGAAGGCGAAAAACTACGGAAATGATGGAGATCGTGTGCGCGAGTCTGCGGTTGTACTGATCATTGCCGACGATGCAGCCTTCGCACGCGATCTCCTGGGACGCTGGCAACTGGAGCGCACTGTGCCGGGTTTCACCATCATGAGCACAGAGCTGTTTCATGGCGCTGCTGCCGGCAATTTTGATATAGCCATTGTCGGGCCAGTGCGCCATGGACGCCTCGCTACCGTGCTGAAGAGCATGGATACGGCATCGCATCCTATTATTTGCATTCTGCAAAGCTCGGCCCAAGTCCATACTGCAAAAGGTGAGCACGCGCGCCTGATGGTCTTGCAGCAACATGAAGGCTGGCTGGAATCTGTTCTGTTGCTGGCCACCGAATGCCTGAAACGCGTGGAGTTGTCCGACCGGCTCCGCAGAACTGAGCAGGCGGCTTCGGCCAATGCCCGTCATGCCGCTCTTGGGCGCTATATGCTTGATACTCGTCACGATTTCAACAATCTGCTGACCTCGGTGCTCGGCAATGCTGAGCTTTTATTGCTGGACAGCGGCAATATGGCTGAGGTTCCCCGAGATCAGGTTGAAACCATTCACAGCATGGCACTGCACATGCACGAGATCATGCAGCGTTTTTCGTCCATGGCTACAGAGATTCAGGTAGCTGAGAAACAGTCTCAGGATGAGACACCAAAACTGTCTCACATGACTGTCTCAACCTCCTGACGCCATCGGCAGATGTCTGCACGTGGTTTCCTAAGACATTAATTTTCAATAACTTGGCCTTCCTCCAACGGTGCCTTCCTCACTAACCAACTTGGTTGCGCAATTGCTGTGTATTTCTTAAGGATATCTCTGGACTGAGGCTAGTTCGTCTTGAAAAAGATTCTTATAGTCGACGATTCGGTTGCTGAAGTCAGGCTGATGCAGTCATTGCTGGACAAGGCAGGGTATTTCTCTGTCGCCATCCACGATCCCATGCGTATCGAGCAGATGATTGACATAGAGCGTCCCATCCTCATTCTGATGGATGTCGTGATGCCCCAGCGAAATGGTTTTCAGGCCTGCCGGGAACTGAAAGGCAATACGGAATATGCGCGCATTCCCGTAGTCCTGGTTAGCTCCAAGAACAGCGAAAGCGACAAATTCTGGGCCAAGAAGCAGGGAGCAGATGGATACGTGAGCAAGCCATTTACTAAAGAAGAGCTCTTGGGCGTAGTGCAGCAGTTGGTTGGCTGAAATAGGGCGGAAGCGGAGAGGGATCTCTCCTAGAGAAATGTCAGTAGGAATTGAATGGCGGAAGAGCAACACCAACTTGAGGCGTTATGGCGGCGTGAGCGCAGCGGGAGCCGCCAGCCGAAATCCCGAATGCGCGGAAGCGGAGAGGGATCTCTCCCAGAGAAATGTCAGAGGAATTGAATGGCGGAAGAGCAACATCAACTTGAGGCGTTATGGCGGCGTGAGCGCAGCGGGAGCCGCCAGCCGAAATCCCGAATGCGCGGAAGCGGAGAGGGATCTCTCCCAGAGAAATGTCAGAGGAATTGAATGGCGGAAGAGCAACACCAACTTGAACCCTTGGCAGAAGCGGAGCAGCTTGAACTGTTGCCTAGGGCTGCGCCTGAGCGGCAGTACTGCATATTTCGGACAGGGCGCGAAAGGTTCTGTTTTTCTGTACTGGATGTGGAGGAGGTAGTGGAGTGGCCGAACCTGACCAGAGTTCCGCTATCTCCCACATTCTTGATGGGAATTTTTAATTTGCGCGGCTCCATTGTTCCGGTAGTGGATATTGCCTTCACTGAAGGGCGACGGCCGGATTTGCAACCCAAGCATGTGGTGGTTGCCTCATTGAAGGGCGATGGCGACCGCGATGACTTGCGCATTGGAATAGCAGCAGATGAAGTGATTGGGACCTGTACAACTTCTGATCCGCTGTTAGTGGACGAAGCGCCCCGCGAGGTGCCTCACTGCAGCGGTATGTTGCGACATGAAGACCGGCTGGCGCTGGCGTTGGATTTGAAGAAGTTGACGGAGGCGTTTCCCGTCCCGGTGATTTAAGAAGGTTGCAGTTGGGCCGCTGAAGCTGAGCGGCCTGGTCACGAGCGCTTAAGGCAGCCAGGCATGGAAGAATGTTTTGGCAAGTGTAGAGCGCAGCGACAGGAGTACTGGAGGAAGTTATGAAAGGTCGGTTGAACACAGCCCTGTGGACGATAATCGGGGTTGATATCGTGGCGCTGTTTGCGGTTTTTGTGCTGGCTTTCAGCGCAGGGGCCCATTCCAATAATGCTGGCATGTTTGAACTGGGCAATTTGCCCAACCCAGCAGCTACCAAGGTGGTGATTGCCGTTTTCCTATGCCTGGCAGCGGGACTGTTTACCTGGATCAGGTTAGCGAACCGTGTGATGGCTCCGGTAAAAACCCTGGTAGATTTCTCCGAGCGCCTTTCCCATGGTGATTTTCGTGCCAAAGCGAGTGTGGAGTCTGCAGACGACCTTGGACTGATCGCAGAAAACCTGAATCGTGCTGCCGAAAGTTCCTCCCGCGCCATGTTCAACCAGGAGGCCCAGGAGAGTCTGCAGAAGAGCGTTACCGAGTTCTTGACCATCGTAAGTCAGATTGCCCGTGGCGACCTGACGCTGCGCGGCCGAGTTACCAACGACGCGTTGGGCAACGTGGTGGATTCGGTCAACTACATGTTAGACAACTTCTGCAAGGTGCTGGAGCGCGTGCGCAAAGCCGCTATCGACGTTCAATCCAGCGCCAACGAGATCCTCATCGCATCGGAAGAGATGTCATCCGGCGCTATCCAGCAGGACCAGGAGATCACGAATACGTCATCCGCAGTCGAAGAACTTACAGTATCCATGAAGCAGGTGTCGAACAACGCTGAGGCCAGTGCCGAAGCTGCCCGCCGCGCGCTGGACGCCGCAGAACAAGGCAACCGCGCCGTGCATGACACGCTGGAAGGCATGCAGCGCATTCGCTCTTCCGTGCAAGCCACCGCAAAACGCATTAAAGCCCTCGGTGACCGTTCGTTGGAAATCTCAGAGATCGTCAACGTGATCAATGACATTACTGAGCAGACCAACCTGCTGGCATTGAATGCAGCCATCGAAGCGGCCCGCGCCGGTGAGGCCGGTCGTGGTTTTGCGGTAGTAGCCGATGAAGTTCGCAAACTGGCTGAGCACTCCCGTAACGCCACCAAGGACATCGCTGCATTAATCAAGGCCATTCAGGCGGAAACCAATGATGCTGTGGTGGTTATGGAAGAAGGCACCAAGGAGGTCGAAATCGGGGCCAAGCTGGCCGACCAGGCCGGTAAGGCGCTGGAAGCGATTTCCAATGTGGTGCGCCAGTCAGCCGAACTCGTCCAGGAGATTTCGCTCGCTTCCAAACAGCAGGTGCGCGGGACAGAAGGCGTGGCCAATGCTATGCAGATCATCTCCAACATCACCCGCCAGACTTCACAAGGGGCCCGGCAAACGGCCCGCACCGTGGAGCAACTGGTGCACATGTCAGAGCAGCTCAATGAAGCTCTTTCGCAATTCCGCGTTTCCTCAGGATCTACGAATGAGCCCCGGCCGGAGTTGGTTGCCGCTGCGCGACGCTAATAGCAAACGATTCAGGGGAAAGGTGGAACACCGGCAGTGATGGTCAGTGAACATGAGCTGAGCGAGATCCGTGGCCTGATAGAGAAACGGTCGGGAATTCTGTTTGACGAGTCCCGGGAGCGATTCTTCTCCAGCCGCGTGCGGGAACATGTTGAAGCCCGGCGGCTTACGCATGGCACCGATCTTCTGCGTCTGATCAAGAATTCGAATGTCGAATATGACTCGCTGTTGCAGAGGCTCTTGACTCAGGAAACATCGTTCTTCCGCTATCCGGCAGTTTACGAAGCCTTGGAGAAAAAGGTCTTGCCGGAGCTTCACATGAAAAAGTTTTGGGAGAACCCCCGTTCTCTGCGTATCTGGAGCGCGGGATGCGCCACCGGTGAAGAGCCGTACAGCATTGCCGTCACCATTGCTGATGCGTTGGAGTTTGCCGATGCCTGGAATATTCACATTCTGGCCACCGACATCAGCCGTGAGGCTTTGGACCACGCCGAACACGGCATCTATGGTTCCCGCGAACTGGCGCAGGTAAATCCCAAGCAGCGCGAGCAATATTTTTCCCGGACCGGCGACCACTTTGTGGTCAAGCCTAGAATTCGCAACCTGGTCACTTTTGCTCCTATGAACCTGGCCCAGGTGGTTTACATGGGGAAGTTTGACTGCATTTTTTGCATGAACGTATTGATCTACTTCTCCGAGGAGCGGCAGGCGCAGCTTATTCAGCGGTTTTACGAATACCTGGAGCCGGGCGGATATCTGTTCCTCGGTCATGCAGAGAGCATTGCCAAGTCGGACGTCGTATTTGAAACGCACATTTACCGCGACTCCCGCATTTACCAGAAGCCGGCAACATTACGACGGGCGGCGGTCGCGCAGGAGAGGGCTTGAACGAGCAAGGCGCAGAATTCGTAGAGATCTTCCTTCAGGAAGCCTCCGAGCACCTGCAATTCCTGAGGGAGTACTCCGGCATTCTTCAGGACCCGTACCCTCAGCCGGAGGACATTGAGCGACTCTATATCTCCGCGCATACTCTAGCGGGCACCTCCGCTTCTTACGGATTTCCGTTGTTCTCGGAAGTTTCCGGCAAGCTGGCCCATATCTTCCAGTACGCCATGAATGCCACGATTGCGCCGGATGCTGCCGCTCCTCTGGTCGAATTCATCTCCGAAGGAATTGCGGTGCTGGAGTCCGATCTGCTGATGATCAGCGCCAACGCGATCGAGTCAGCGGATGATATCAACACATTCAAGCAGAGATTTCCGTTTGCCTTTCAGGTCGTTGCGCCAGCGCAGGCGGAAGAGCCGGCCGCCTTTGTCGAGAGCGCGCCTGCCGAAACATCTTTGACCAGTTCGCCCGCAGTACCTGTAACTGAGAGTCTGGATCACGGGCCCGCTCCTCCGCCATCGGCTGTGGCTCCGTTGCTGCTGCCGGAAGATGGCGATGTTCCCGCTGAGATTCTTGAGTTTTTTGTTCCTGAAGCCGAAGAGCATCTCCAGGTGGTCACCGACTGCCTGCTTTCACTGGAAACAAATCCGAACCCGGATGAAATCCACCGCCTGCTGCGGGCCATACATACCGTAAAGGGTTCGGCTGCACAGGTCGGACTACAGCGGATTGCCCGGGTCGCCCACCGCGCCGAAGACTTGATTGGACGCCTGCGTGATGGCGCGCTACGTCCCAGCGCAGAAATCATCGACATCTGCCTGGAAGCCGTCGATGTCCTCAAGAAATTCCTGTATCGGCAATGGACGGACGAGACTGTCATGCAGGCCGCAGTCGGGCCGCTGTTTGCGCGGATTAGACGCTTGGTTCCGGAAGAGCAGGAAGGTTTAGCGGATGCTCAATCTCCTGCGGCTGGGCCGCCGCTAGTGGCTGCGCAACAGCAGGGAGCTTCGGCGCCTGCCGAAATTCCCATCATCGAGATTGACGTTGCGTCAGGCCCGGCAGAGCCACCGCAGGTGATTTCAGCCGGGCCGCAAGCCGCGATTGAGGCAAGAACCGCGGCCATCGAGAAGCCGGAACTGGTTGCTGATTTGAAGAAAGAACCGGCCGCCATGCCTCAATCCAAGTCGGTGCGTATCGCGTTGGAGCGGCTGGATCGCATGATGAACGCAGTGGGCGAGTTGGTCATCAACCGTACTCGCATGTTGGGCCGCGTCGCCGAACTGGAGCGCCTCGCCGATGTGCTGAATTTTTCCAAGGCCCGGATGCAGGACAAGGTCGCCGAATTTCAGGAGAAGTACGAGTTCAGCCGTATTACGGCCCCCGTGCAAAAAAGAAAATCGTCTCCGGAGATCTTCCCCTTGCGCGGAGGCTACTCCAGCTACTCCCATTCGTTTGACCATGCGCTGGCTGAATTCAGCGAGTTGGAGATGGACCGTTATGACGATTTCAATATCCTCTCCCGCTCACTTACGGAAATTTCTGCGGACATCACCGAGGTCCTCACCCAACTCGATGGTTTTGTGCGCCGGGTCGATTCGGACATCGATGAATTCACCAAGCTGGCCCACCGCCTGCAGGATGAGATTACCCAGGCACGAATGGTTCCCATTGGAAATCTCTACACCCGTCTTTCACGCACGGTGCGCGATGCCGCCAAAGCTGCCAACAAAAAAGTTGAACTTACCCTGGCCGGCGCTGAGACTGAACTGGATAACAACATTATTCAGCAAATATCCGATCCGCTGATTCACCTGGTGCGGAACGCCGTCGCCCACGGCATTGAGCGGGAAGAGGTCAGATACCAATCAGGGAAGAGCGACCACGGCAATGTGGCGGTGCGCGCTTACCATCGCGGCAACCATATTTACATAGAAGTAGAAGATGATGGCCGAGGCATTGATTTTGAAAAGGTGCGCAAGACCGCGATCGAGAATGGTCTTGTCGGGACGGATGCGGCGGGCGAACTGGACGAACGTGATCTTCTGGATTTTCTTTTTCATCCCGGCTTCTCCACAGCGCCGCGCAAGACCGAACTGGCCGGACGGGGCGTCGGCCTGGATGTAGTCAAGTCCAATATCGCGCAACTCAACGGCGAGATTGAGGTGGACACGGAAAAGGGGCGCGGCTCGCGCTTCACTCTGAAGGTTCCACTGACCCTCATCATTTCCCAGGCGCTTTTCGTTCGCTGTGGCGCTTATACCTTCGCGCTGCCGCTGGCCTTCGTGGAAGAGATTCGCCGCCTGCGGGTCAACGAGATTGAAGAAGTTGGCGGAAAACTGCTGACCAAAGTTCGCGATGTTGTCACTGAGATCGTGCGGTTGGATGCTGCCCTGGGATTGGAAGCGATCCAACCCGTCAACGGCTTTTTCCGCATGGTGATCGTGAATGTGGCCGGACGGCAAGTCGGACTGGTGGTGGAAGAGGTGATTCGCAAGGACGAAATCGTAATCAAGAGCCTGGGCGAATACCTGCGCAACGTCAAGATGTTTCCCGGCTCTACCATCGCCCCGGACGGCAGCTTGATCCTTCTGATCGATGTGAACCGGTTAGTGGTGGGCGAATCGATTGAGCACCGTCCACTGATGACCAGCGCGAATGCCGCACGGATATTTGCTCCAGGAGCGGAAGCCGTTGCTCGTGGGGCCATTCCACCTGAGGCCATTGATCTTGTCCGTGACGAGAAGGTGGTTGTCCTGGTTGATGATTCCATTAGTGTGCGCAAGTTTGTCGGTCGCATGCTGGAAAAGGCGGGTTACCGTGTGAAGCTCGCGTCGGACGGGCTGGAGGCCCTTGAGATTGTCACCCAGACACGCTGCGATCTTGTGGTGACAGATCTCGAGATGCCTCGAACCAATGGTTACGAACTGCTGGCCCATTTGCGCCAGTCCCCTGAGACGCGAGGTATCCCCGTGATGGTTGTGACTTCACGCGCTGGAGCCAAGCACAAGGACCGCGCTCTCAAGGATGGCGCAGCGGTGTTCTTGACCAAACCAGTGCAGGAAGATCAGTTCATTGCAGCCGTGACGAATTTGATTGGCGGCGCAACCGCCGGTGCAGATGCTAAGGCGCTGGCAGCAGTGCAGTAGCAAGGAAAGCTAGAAATGGTTGAAGCAGGCAAAAAAACCCGGGTGCTCATCGTAGATGACTCTGCGTTCATGCGCAAAGTGCTGCAAAGCATCATTGCTGCTGACCCACAGCTTGAAGTCTGCGGAGAGGCCCGCGACGGGCGGGATGCGGTGACTCAATCCGAGGTGCTCAAGCCCGATGTGATCACCATGGACATCAACATGCCGCACGTGGACGGCCTTCAGGCGACAGAGATCATCATGTCCAGCAATCCCCGGCCTATTGTCGTCGTCAGTTCAGAGTCGCGTGAAGGCGCCGAGGTCACACTGAAATCTCTGGAACTTGGAGCAATCGATTTTGTCGCTAAGCCTTCCGGCGGTATCGACCTCGACATGAATTCGGTGAAAGAAGAGCTTTGCCGCAAACTGAAGACCGCCGCCAAAGTCAGGGTGGTGCGCACTGCTACGCGCTCCAAACTACAACAGGAAATTGCCTCCGGTGCGCCCCGCACGGAGCCGGTCAGAAGTTTTGAGCAAAGTCTTCAAGAGAGCCGCTCCTCTGGAGGAGGCGCCGCAGTTGCCCTGGCTCCCTCCCGAGGTTCCGGGAAGTTTCCCATTGTGGTGGTTGCTGCTTCCACCGGAGGTCCGGCCACTCTGATGAAGTTTGTTCCTTACTTCCCTAAAGATTTTCCGGGCGCGGTAATCCTGGTGCAGCACATGCCTGGGAGCTTTACTTCGCAGTTCAGCCAGCAGCTCCAGGAGGTTTCACAGATACGCGTGAAAGAGGCTGAAGCGGGGGAGATCATTGTTGCCGGACAGCTCTACATTTGTCCTGGCTCCCATCACTTGCGCGTCTCGCCCACCGGAAGAATTTCACTGGACGATGGCCCTCGCATCGGCGGATATCGTCCTTGCGCCGATCTGACTTTTGACAGCAGTGCCGACTACGCTGGTCCCATGAGCATTGGCGTGATCCTGACGGGCATGGGCAATGATGGCTCCAAGGGCGTGCAGACTGTAAAGAATGTAGGTGGTCATGTAATCGTTCAGGATGAATCCACGGCCGTGATTTTTGGCATGCCTCAGGAGGCCATCAAAACCGGGGCGGTTGATCAGATTCTGCCCATCGAGGCCATCTACAACGCGATTGAAAAACGCGTGCTTTATATTTTTGGCGCAGCCAAGGTGGGGGCCCTGTGAGACCACAGCGCCCGCAGCCGCCTAAAGGGGCACGCGAAGACGTAATCCTGTTCACTGTAGGTGGATTCAGGTTTGCGATTGCGGCGGGTGCTGTCAGCGAGATCAGAGGGCTGGAGGGGTTGCGAAGTTTTTCTCTGGGCTCATCTTACATGCGCATGCCCAAGGTGGATTTTACCCTGGAACGAAATGGCACGATTTACTTTGTAGTGGATGCTGCCCGCCATTTTCACTTGTCTCGCCCGGTGGGATCGAGTCCTGCACGCTTGCTTGTTCTGCGACAATCGGCGGCTGCCATCCAGGTGGACAGCACCGACCGCATGATGGAGATTTCCGTGCTTCATGCGTTGCCTCAGGCGTTCACCGGCGACGAGCGCCACTGGTACCGTGGGCTGGTCATTGTAAACGGAGATGTGGTCCCGGCGGTGAATCAGAATGCGTTCCTCAGCAAGGCGGAAATGGCAGTCTTGAAAACCGCGGTGCAGAGAGTGAGAGGAGCGGCGGCCGTATGAATTCCGGTGGCGAAAAATCTTATGTATTTTTTCCGCTGGGTAAGAAGCGGTTCGCTCTGCCCGCGGAAGAGGTCACCGAGCTGGCCCAGCCGGACCGGTTGCAGATGTTTCCGCACCGCACGGCTTTGCTGGCCGGGGTGTTGGTCCGTCGCGGAAGAATTATTCCAGTCTTGGATGTTGCCCAGATGCTGATCGGGCCAGATGCGCCGGCAAGAAAGTTTTACTTGATTGTGAACCGTCAATTCGGGTCGCACCAGGAACGGACAGCCGTTCCCGTAACCGGAGAATGCGAACTGGGCAGTGCCGAGCCGGTTGAACCCTCCGGGAAGCTGCCGCCCTATGTCACCGGATTGTTGTCTCTGGGAGACGAGATTGTAGAAATAGTGGATCTGGGGAAACTGTTTTCTGAGGAGGCTTCAGCATGAACTCGTCCGCCTCCCGCCCAGCCAAGATTCTAGTGATCGACGCCAATGTGTTCTTTGCGCGCCGGGTCACAGACGCGCTGAAGCAGGAAGGCTTTGAGGTGGTCCATAGCACGCAGTCGGCCTACGCTCTTACCATGCTGGAATACGACATGCCCTCAGCTATTCTGTGCTCCACCAACCTCAAGGAGATCAATGCGCATGATCTGGCGCCCATTGTCCATGCGGACCCCAAGACTGTGCTCATTCCGGTGATCGCCATGGGCGAAGGCGGCGATCAGGCGTTAATGGAGGCGTTCCGCGCCGGCTGCGCCGACTATGTCGACAAGCGGCTGGGACCTGAGTTGATCGCCGCGCACGTCAAGACGTTCTTGCGCAGCAATGCAGAGGGGTTCCAACCGGTACAGATGCTTGGGTCGTCGGACACGGCGCTCAGCGGCAGTCTCTCGCATCTCGACCTGCCCGGTGTAGTGCAGATGCTGGCCCATTCGCGGCAGAGCGGCTCACTCTATGTGAACGCCGGACGCATTGACGGATTTGTGTTTTTTGAAAATGGCATTATCTCTCATGCCGAGAGCGGTGACCTGATTGGAGACGATGCTGTGGTGCACATCGTGAAATATTGCAATGGAGTTGAGACCGGCTCATATAAATTTGTGCCGGGAGCGAGCGCGGCAACTCGTACCGTGCTCAGGTCGGCGACAGAACTGATGCTGGAGGCCCTGCGTGAATGGGACGAGGCTGCACAAGACAGCGCCGAGGGAGGTTTCTAATGAGCACGACCCCGACTGTCTATTTCATTGACGACAGCGCGACCATGCGTGAGGTGATCAAGATCGCCTTCCGGCGGGAGAACATTAATGTTGTGGCCTGCCACGACGCCGCCAGTGCCCTGGGTGAAATCGAGAAGGCCAAGCCCGATGTGATCATCACCGATGTAATCATGCCGGGAAAAGACGGCTACGAGGTTTGCCAGCACATCAAGAACCACCCAACGTTATCCAAGACACCAGTGATCCTCATGTCAGGGGTTGTAAACCGGGCCGTGGCAGAGAGGGCCTTCCTGGTCAAGGCGGACGAACTGCTGCGCAAACCATTTCAGCCGCAGGACCTGATTACTCGTGTTAAACATCTGCTCAAGCCCAACGGTACCCCGGCGCCCAATCCAGTGGCTGCGGCCAATGCGGCTGTGGCCCTGAGCAGTATCTTCTCTTCGGCAGCCCCGCCGCCGCAACCACGTCCGGCTTCGGCGCCGGGGCCGCGTCCCGTTCCGGCGATGGCGGCCATCACAGCGACCGCTCCGGGCATGGCTGCGGCTGCAACTGCTCCCGCGCCTGCGCCAGTCACGACTATGCCGGCGCCGTCTCCCGCAGCAGCCAGCAGACTTTCCACCAGCGATGCCGCCAAATTGCGGATCGAGATTTTACGCCTGGAGGGGTTGGTCAAGAAATTGCAATCCGAGCTTGCCGCCGAGCGCGAATATTCCCGTGCTTTGGAGGCGCATATCAAGACCTTGCAGGAGGCAGAGTAAAATCTTTTGGCTGAATTTGTACCGAAACTTTGTGCTTGGAGCCGGTTTTGAAACGGACGTAAACTAAGTTGGGTGGATTACTATTAAAGTTGGGTAGATTTTCAGCCGATAAAAGATCTCGAGTCGACACCTTGGGGGAGGGCCGGCTTGAGAACAGGCGGCTTGCTTTACCGCAGGCCGCCTTTTTCGTTTGGTTCTAATCTTTGTTCTAATCTAATCTTGGTAGTTTTAGCCCTGAACTATGTTGCTGTCCCTGGAAGTCTTCTCCTTCTCGCGAAGATTTCTTTGCTTTCCTTTGTATCCTCCGCCTTACTTTCCTTGTGTTTTGGACTTTCCTCTGCCTCCTCTGTTTCTCCGTGTTTCAAAGGTTTTGTTTTGGTTGCGGCTTGCCGCGCTACTGTGGAGGTTTTAACTTTGCTTCATTACGTTACTTTCGTGTGGTAACAAAGACCGCAATTCAATGCTACAGTCAATGCACTTAATTGCCATTACATCCCCCTAGCCGGGAACCTTCGCAAAGCACTGTGTTCGTGGAAGAGTCCTGCTCCCCCCAAGCGCAATGGCAGGCCCAGGAAAAGTAAAGTGGCTTGTTCTACAGGGAATAGCCAGGAGAAGGAACTCATGAAGACAAATCTGTTCGCATGCATTCTTGCATGCCTGCTGCTAGCTGTTTGTGCGGCCTATGGGCAGGGCGTAGGCACATCCGGTGAGATCACCGGTACCGTCGTAGATCCCAGCGGCGCCGTTATTGATAAGGCGACTGTTCTTGCGGTCGATACAGCCAGGGGAATTCAACATAGCGTTACAACCAACGACAGCGGACGCTATCGATTTAGTGGATTGCCACCGGCTGCTTACAGCGTGACCGTGCAAGGCGCGGGTTTTGCGTCCGAAGTGAAAAAAAATGTGGTTGTTGTCCTGGGGGAAACGATCACGGTTGATTTTCAACTTAAGCTTTCAGTTGTGGCTGATCAGGTCGACGTGATCGAGGTGCCGAGCCAATCTCCAGTGGTGGATACGGAAAGGACGTCCCAGGCGAACACTCTGGATCAGATGTATATTGACGACCTGCCCATCGACCGCCGCGACTATCTTACCTTCACCTTGTTGATGCCGGGAGTCAGTGAATCCAACACCCTTGCCGATGGCCGCGAACTGCGCGCGAAGCAAGTACCGCAATCCGGCCTCTCGTTTTATGGAAATAACGGCAGAGGAAACAACATAACGGTCGACGGCAGCACATTTAATGGGTATTCAGGCTTCGTCATGGCCAATGTCAGCCAGGACTCAGTGCAGGAGTTCCAGATCAACCGCAGCAACTACTCCACCAACCTGGGAGGCGCGAGCGGGGCTTCGATCAACATTGTGACTAAGTCCGGTACCAATCAGATGCATGGCACGCTTTACGGTTTCTTTCGCAACGACGCGATGGATGCGCGTGATCCATTCGCCTTTAGCCAGGCGCTCGCGCCCGGTCAGCCATTCTCGCTGAATGCCCAAGGGCAGCCAGTCAAGGATTCATTGAGCCGCCAGCAATTTGGGGGCACGGTCGGCTTTCCCATCCGGAAGGACAAGACCTTCATGTTTATGGCTTATGAGGGTCTGCGTCAGGACCAGCAAGCCGCGATTCCCTTGATGACTACCAGCAGCATATTTGCGCCTACAGTCGGGCAGGGATCTATTCTTGCCGGTCTGGCCGCTGAAGGCGGAACTCCGGTGCCTTGTCTTACTGGCCAGCCTGCATTGCCTGCTGCAACCTGCGCAGGCATTTTGCAGAATGTTCTAACGATCAACCCGGCCACCAGCCCCTTGAATAAGTTTATTGTGAACCAGTTTGAGACCAATGGAGGACTGCTGCCATTCTCGGTCCGTTCCCATCAGGTGCTGGGACGATTGGACCACCTGTTCAATGATAAGAACCAGGGATATCTCCGTTACGTTTTTGCCCATGTAGCGGAGAGCGATCCTGACGCAGGGGCCCAGAACGGTTTTTCGTCCGGAGTTTCTCAACTGACGTGGACCAGTTCGCTGCAAGGCACTTGGCTGCATACCTTCAACTCAACCACTTTGAACGAGTTCCGCGCACAATGGAACATCAACCAATTCAACTTTATTCCCAACGAGCCAGGAGGGCCTGATCTGGGCATTGCCGGATTCGGTATCTTCGGGCGAAATCTCACGCTACCCAACATCTCTACAGAGCGCGATTACGAGTTTGCGGACAATTTTACAAAGGCCCATGGGCGCCATATCTTTCAGATGGGCGGAAAGGAGATTCTTCGCGGCAATCGGACCGCATCCTATACTTTCTTTTCTGGAGATTTTTCCTTCGGCACCCTGCCTGGAGGCATCTTAAGCCCCTGCCTGCAGGTTCCCGCTGCCTGTGGACTCTCTGGAGTGTCGCCGGCTTCGATCAACGGCATGCAGTCGTTTAGCCTGGGACTGCCGCAAGCGTACATTCAGGGATTTGGCGACCCGACTGTGACCACGATGATGCCCTGGACCAGCCTTTATTGGCAGGACCAATGGACTGTCCGGCCCAATCTAACTTTGAATTTTGGGCTGCGCTACGAGATAGACAAGCGTTCCTTCATCAATACGGACTATAACAACCTCGCTCCCCGCGTGGCTTTTGCCTGGGACCCGTGGAAAGACCACAAGACCGTTGTACGAGGCGGCTATGGGATCTACTATGCTCCCATCATCCTGCAGATCGACTCTTCAACGGCGTCCCTTGCTAACATCAACAATTCCCGCCTGATCAGCACGTTGATTGTTCCTTTGAATGGGCTTCCGGGGAACCCGGCTGTAAATTCAGCGTCGATCTTTCAGACGCTGTTTGCACAGGGAAAGGTCCTTTGCGGCCAGCCTGCGCCAGGTGCGCCGGCTTGCATCACCAAAGCTGATCTGGCCCAGTTTGGCATTGCTGTCAATAACACCGGCCCTCTTGGGCCGTTGTCAACAACCTTCAGTACCGCGCCCGACTTTCGAAGCCCCTACTCACAACAGGCTTCGCTCGGCATTGAACGGGAGCTTGCTCCCGGCCTGGCGCTGTCTGCGACTTATATCTATGTGCACACGCTTAAACTCTCGCGCCCAGTGGATGCAAACCTGTTGCCTGGAGCTCCCATTGTGTCCGGAGTGCCAGGCACAAATGGCCTTCCTTTCCAGAACTGGGGCGCTCCTCAATGCAAGGTTGCTGTAAACAATCCTTGCTTCGTCGATCCTCTGGTGATGAATGCGAACGTGTTTACCTCCACAGCGGCGGCGGTCTACCAGGGAGGCATTCTGGAATTGAAGAAGCGTTTCAGCCATCATTTCACCTTGCTGGCAAACTACACTTACAGCAGAGCGGTTGACGATTCCCTGGATTATTCCTATTGGGGAAGCAATCAATTGGATACAGCCGGAGAGCGCGCCCTGTCCGCCTTCGATCAACGGCATAAGGTTGTGGTGTCGGGAATCATCGACAGTCCATTTACCTCAAGGATCCTTTCCGGGTTCCAGTTGGCTCCGGTAATTTCCTACAACAGCTCACACCCCTTCACCCTGTATGCCGGGACGGACGTAAATGGGGACCATACCAACTTCGCCGACCGTCCACCAGGGGCCGGTCGCAATACCGGGATCGGGCCAAATTATGTTAGCTGGGACATGCGGTTGAGCTGGCGCTACAAGCTCAATGAAAGAGCCAGCCTGCGATTCATGGCCGAGGGGTTCAATATCGCCAACCGCACGAACTATTCTGGAGTGAACGACGTTGTCGGCGCCAGCTTTGCTCCGCCATTCAATGTGCATGGAAGCGCAAGCCTGTCACCCAGTCAGCCACTCGGCTACACCGCAGATTATGCGAAGCGAGAGGTCCAGCTTGGTGTACGGCTTATCTTTTGATATTGGGAGATGATTCGGATTGGACGCCGTTCGCATGTCGTATCGCAGCGGCGCCCATCCGGAGGCTCTGATCAGGTAAAGAGAAACTCTTTTGTTCGCAAGTCTTTTACGATATCTCTCAGCTTCGCTGCCTTCTCAAATTCAAATTTCTTGGCGGCCTCGCGCATATCGCTTTCAAGTTTGGTGATATAACCATCCAACTCGTCCTGTGATTTGAAATCAGGCAGGCCATCGGCCGCTTCTGTCATGTCCACATAATCAGACTCGACCATGCCTGCGAGGGACATCGACAGTGGACGGATGATCGTCTGCGGCGTAATGCCGTGCTCCAGGTTGTAGGCTTGTTGGATGGCGCGCCGGCGATCAGTCTCGTCCATGGCGCGTTTCATGGAGTCGGTCATGCGGTCGGCATAAAGAATGGCACGGCCGTTCACGTTGCGCGCGCAACGGCCAATGGTCTGGATGAGCGACCCGCCGGAGCGCAGGAAGCCCTCTTTGTCCGCATCCAGTATCGCGACCAGCGAGACCTCAGGCAGATCAAGCCCCTCGCGCAGCAGGTTGATGCCGATCAGCACGTCGTATTCACCTTTGCGGAGATCGCGCAACAACTTGATTCGCTCCAGGGTCTCAATCTCGGAGTGCATATAACGGCAGCGCACGCCTACCTCGCTGTAGTATTCCGCCAGATCTTCAGCCATGCGTTTGGTCAGCGTGGTCACCAGAACGCGCTCACCCTTGCTGACACGATCGCGAATTTCATGCAGCAGATCGTCAATCTGCCCCTTGACTGGCCGGACCTCGACTTGAGGATCGACCAGGCCGGTGGGACGTATGATCTGCTCCACAACTACGCCTGCTGACTTCGTCAATTCATAAGGCCCGGGAGTGGCGGAAACGTAGATGACCTGGTTTGCCCGGGTTTCAAATTCTTCAAACTTCAGTGGACGATTGTCCAGCGCCGAAGGCAGGCGGAAGCCGTATTGAATCAGGTTTTCCTTGCGGGAGCGGTCCCCATGCCACATGCCGTGCAACTGTGGGACAGTCTGGTGTGACTCGTCGATGAACATAATGAAGTCGCGAGCGAAATAATCCAGCAGCGTGGGCGGCGGTTCGCCCGGCAATCGCCCGGAGAAATGGCGAGAGTAGTTTTCAATCCCGTGGCAGTAGCCAACGGATTTGATCATCTCCAGGTCAAAGCGCGTGCGTTGATGCACACGCTGGGACTCGACCAGCCGCCCTTCTTTCTCCAGTTCTTTTTCCCACCATGCCAGCTCTTCCAGAATGGTCTCGACGGCGCGGTTCTTTTGCGCCGCGGACATCACGTAGTGGCTCTTGGGATAGATCGGCAGGCGAGTGTACTTCTGCTTTACCGTGCCAAAGAGTGGATCGATCTGGGAAAGGGAATCAACCTCATCCCCAAACAACTCGATGCGATAGGCGTTGTCCTCGTAGGTGGGGAAGACCTCGATCACGTCTCCACGCACACGGAAGGTGCCCCGGCGAAAATCAACGTCGTTGCGCTCGTAAAGAATCTCCACCAGCTTGCTGAAAATCTCGTTGCGACGGATCTTCTGGCCCTTTTCCAGAAAGAGCAACATGCCGTAATAGGCTTCCGGAGAGCCCAGACCGTAGATGCAGCTTACCGAGGCAACAATAATGCAGTCGCGCCGTTCGAACAGCGAGCGGGTTGCGGAGAGACGCAGCTTATCCAGTTCGTCGTTGACCGTCGCTTCCTTTTCAATGTAAACGTCACCGGCAGGAATGTAGGCTTCCGGCTGGTAGTAGTCGTAATAAGAAACAAAGTACTCGACAGCGTTGTTGGGAAAGAACTGCTTGAACTCGTGATAAAGCTGGGCCGCCAGGGTCTTGTTGTGGGCCAGCACCACCGCCGGGCGGTTCAATTGCTCGATCACCTTGGCCATGGTGTAGGTCTTGCCCGATCCAGTCACACCCAGGAGCACCTGGTGTTTTTCTCCGGCATAGATTCCCCGATTCAGCTCTTGAATGGCCTGAATCTGATCACCCTTCGGTTTGTAATCACTAACGAGACGAAAATCCATATTCCAACATCCTGTTTATTGCTTGAAAAATTCTCTGATCCGCATTCATCCGCGAAAATCCGCGGTAAGGTCTTACTCTGTACGAAAAGACACCCCACGAAGCTTCGTAGCAGCCAGCACCTCAGCTAACTCCTGAGGCTCATCGATCAGCACATCTGGGGGCGCGCTTTCCAGTGTATGCGGAGCAAAGCCATATTTCACCCCGATGCTGTAGGTCCCTGAATTGCGTGCTGTGAGAACGTCAATCTCCGAATCGCCCACAATGACCGTCTCATGGGGCTGAACCTGGGCTTCGCCGAGCAGAGCGTGTACGCCGACTGGATCAGGTTTCTTGGTATGGAAGCTGTTGCCGCCGTAGACCTGGAAGAAGTACGGGCCCAATCCCAGGGCCTCCACAATGGCCCGCGAGGGAAAGACCGGCTTGTTGCTCAGCACCGCCATTTTCACCGAATTGCCATTCCGGCTATTCTGGATAGCATCCAGGGCCTCCTTGATTCCTTCATACACATACGTATAGTCCAGCTTGTGTTCGCGATAATAGAGCAGAAAAAACTCGAGCGCCTTGGCCACGAAGGACTCATCATCGGGATCGCCCAAGGCCCGGCGCACCAGCATGGGAGCGCCATCGCCGATATAGCTGGCAATCACCTCGTTGGGCAGCTCGGCTTTGTCAAAATGGCGGAGCATGGCATTGACGGAGTTCGCCAGGTCGATGCGGGAGTCGACCAGCGTGCCGTCAAGATCAAAAATAAGCAGTTTCAGCTCGCCGGCAGGTATGGGACGGTTCTTATGAATCATTCATTTTCAGTATATCCCGGTGAACAGCTTAGGATTTAAAATGGAAGGTACTGCCAGCAAACGCCCCAGCCATCTTATCTGGATTCAATAATAAGGAGACCCATGGCCGTAACCAAGGCTGAGTCTAAGAAAAACGCGGTTGCCGTCGCCGATGCCCCGGTGAGGGCTGAAAAGACCTATGAAGGACTTACCCGCCAGCAGCTCGTGGACATTTACCGCCTTATGTATCTTTCCCGGCGCCTTGACGACCGGGAAATCTTGCTGAAACGGCAGCAGAAGATCTTCTTCCAGATATCCGGCGCCGGCCATGAGGCGCTCTGTGTGGCTGTCGGGCTGGTGCTCAAACCTGGTTATGATTGGTTCCATGCCTATTATCGCGATCGCGCCCTTTGTCTGGCCCTGGGCGCCACGCCTTATGAGCAACTACTGCAGGCGGTAGGCGCGGCGGACGATCCCAGCTCGGGCGGCCGCCAGATGCCTTCTCACTGGGGATTCAAAAGGCTCAATGTCGTCACCCGCTCCTCGCCTACTGGCACGCAATTCCTTCAAGCGGTGGGCTGTGCGGAGGCCGGCCGATATTTCAGCCGCCATCCTGAAGCAGCCGCGAAGCATGAAGGTGATTACAGTCAATACAAAGATGTGGTCTTCCATGGCGATGAGGTGGTCTATTGCTCCGCTGGAGACGGCACTACCAGCGAAGGCGAGTTCTGGGAGGCCATGAATACCGCCTGCAATGAAAAGCTGCCAGTCCTGTTTTTGATCGAAGATAACCAGTACGCCATCTCTGTCCCCGTCGAGGTGCAGACCGCAGGCGGCAGCGTCTCTAAGCTGCTCAGCAATTTCCCCAACTTGATGATTGAGGAGTGCGATGGCACCGACCCGGTGGCGAGTTATGCTGTGCTGAAACGCGCTGCCGAATACTGCCGCTCCGGGAAAGGTCCGGCGCTGGTCCACGGGCATGTGATCCGTCCCTATTCGCATTCGCTTTCGGATGACGAGCGGCTGTATCGTCCTGAGGCTGAGCGGCAAAAGGACGCGCAACGCGATCCCATTACTCGTATGCAGATGTTCCTGATTCGCGAGAACATCCTGAATGAAGATGAGATCAATAAGCTGGAGAAATCTGTTGATGATGAGGTGCAGCAGGCCGCTGACCGTGCCCTGGCCGCCGCCCCCCCTGCGACCGATTCTATTTACACCCATGTTTATTCAGAAGACCTTGACCCTCGCCAGATGTCGTCACCACCGCAGTTGGAAGGCGGCGACAAGACCATGGCCGACCTGATCAATGCTTGCCTCAAAGATGAAATGCGGAGGGACAACCGCATCGTGGTCTTCGGGGAGGATGTGGCCGACTGCAGCCGTGAAGAGTACCTGAAGCAAAAGCAGATCAAGGGCAAGGGCGGCGTCTTTAAATTGACTGCCGGTCTCCAAATGGAATTTGGCAGCGACCGGGTCTTCAACTCGCCCTTGGCTGAGGCCAACATCGTGGGGCGCGCGGTCGGCATGGCTGAACGCGGTCTCAAGCCTGTGGTTGAGATCCAATTCTTCGATTACATCTGGCCTGCCATGCAGCAGCTTCGCAACGAGCTTCCGTTGATTCGCTGGCGCTCCAACGGTGGTTTTTCGGCTCCGGCGGTCGTACGAGTTGCGATTGGCGGATACCTTACCGGAGGCGCCATCTATCATTCCCAATGTGGTGAAAGCATCTTTACTCACATTCCGGGCCTGTGCGTCTGCTTCCCCTCCAATGCACTCGACGCCAATGGTCTCTTGCGGACCGCGATTCGCTGCGACGATCCCGTCCTTTTCCTGGAGCACAAGCGACTCTACCGTGAAACCTTTGGACGTTCCCCCTATCCCGGCCCGGATTATATGATTCCTTTTGGCAAAGCCAAGATTGTTAAGGAAGGGAAGGACCTCAGTGTCATTACTTATGGCGCTGTGGTTCCCCGTGCTTTACAGGCTGCGCAGAGGATCGAGCGTGAGCAGGGCGTTAGCGTGGAACTGATCGATCTGCGCTGCCTTAGTCCGTTTGACTGGGATGCCATCGCCACTTCGGTACGCAAGACCAGCAAAGTCATTGTGGCCCACGAAGATACCCTGAGTTGGGGCTACGGAGCAGAAATCGCTGCCCGCATTGCCGACGAGTTGTTTGAAGACCTTGATGCTCCGGTAAAGCGCGTGGCCGCAACGGACACATTTGTCGCCTATCAACCGGCGCTGGAAGATGTGATCCTGCCCCAGGCGGAAGATCTGTTCAAGGCAATGGAAAAGCTGGCACGGTTCTAGAACATTTCCAAAGTTGCTTTGTTGATTTAGAGCGGTTCCACAGTTGCTATATCTCGCACACAGGTGTAAGAACGGCCCTTTAGGGCCGTGTTAAGAGCACGAATACAAAAGGGCTTTTAGCCCTGGTGCAAAAACACCGGCGGGGATACACCAACTCTGGAACCGCTATAGGCGAAGGTTTGTATCAGGGCACGACCTCGGTCGTGCCGCAAGGCTGAAACAGCCGTTAATCAGCGTTCATCAGTCCAATCAGTGGGATCAGTGGTAAGGTTTTATCTAATTCAGTGTCTTGGCGGCCTCGACGAACTTCTCAGCATTGGCTTCGTTGAGGCTCCTCCAGCGCACCGTTCCTGAAGGATCCAACAGGAATTCGGCCGTACCTCCAATATCACGGCCATCAACTCCGGCCCCCGGACACAGCAGATCGTAGTGCCGGATAGCTTCGGCCTTGCCATCGGAAAGAAGAGGATAGCTAAGGCCGGCCTTGCGGATCAGGTCGCGGGATTCCTCAGGAGAATCCGCGCTGATGGCCACTGGAAGAATGCCCAATCCTTCAAGAGAACTCAATGTCCGTTCGATCCCCCGCAACTCGGAGGTGCAAGACCCTCACCAATAACCTCTATAGAAGACCAGAAGGACTCCTTTGGGAGTCCGCGCAGCACCGGAGGAATTAGTCATCGAGGTTGAAAGCAATTGCGCCAATGCAACGGAGTTGCCATGAGAGTCGACTGTGACGAACTCCGGCGCCTTTTGACCCACCTGAGGAGCATGAAGCGCAGCCGGAAAATATTTTGCAGCCAGGTAGACGCCCCAACCGAAAACCCCAAGGGCCACTACGCCCAGAACAGTCAGAATAGGTCCCGCGACTTTGCCACGATACACCTGAGGCTGAGCAGAGGCGCGCTTCAGTCCTGAAATCAGTAGGACTGCTGATACAGCGAACAGCGCTAAGCTGCCCCAAAAGATGGAGCGCGTCGTCTGAAGAAGCAAGATATAAACCAAGAGCGCCAGCAAGCTGGCCCCAAATCCAGCCCAGAGCCGCCAATTCCAAAGCTTTTTGTTCACGATGCCCTCCGCCAGGAATTGAATATTAGCACGCCCGGTTTGTGGTTCGAAAAAATGATACGTTACCAAACTTCCAGACGGATTTGCCGATAGGCATAAATCATTTCAAAATCGGCGCGGTTGGATGTAATCAACTTGGCGCCATGAGAGCGCGCGGTGAGCGCGATGAGCATGTCGAAATGCAAGTCGCGCAGCCTGTTTGGCGTGAAGCCTTTGTCCGCGCAGATCTTTCCTAGTATCCGGCCCGATTCCAACCAATTCTTCTCCGTGGGGACGAGAATGGGATGGTTCTTCTCCAACGCCCGCAGGAATTCGTGCTCAGCGGGTTTCGTAGCGCCGCGCCACAACTCTGCCAGAACTACAGAAGACGTCCGAATGAGACCAGTCACCGATTCAATCTTCTGCTGGTGTTTTCCAGTGCGAAGATCATCGATGATTACCGATGTGTCGAAGATGATAAGTTCACTCACCGTGCCCCGCGAACGACAGTTTGCCCGCGTGTTTCTTCATCAAGTTCTTGAAGCGCTTTAACGCCACTATCTCCCTGAGCGCCACATGAACTGCTTCGGTCCGAGATTTCACGCCAAGAACTTTGGCAGCTTCGTCTGCCAAATGAGTGTCCAGCCTGATAGATGTCATTGTTGCAGCCATATGATCTGACCTCAAACTATGTATATATAAAATAACTTCATTGTATATACAAGTCAAGTGTGGCGATTCAACTCGCCATCAATCGCATTGATCGAGAAAGTAATTTTGCTTCCGGCTGCAAACGATTTATAAAATCACCCAGCAGAGGTTTCGGCAAAGCTTGTCATGATAAATCACACGAATCCGCGTACATCTGTGCAGATCCGTGGTAAGGTTTTAGTTGCAGCCATGTTGCGTTGTGTCCTCTGTAGCTGGCCTGGTTTTCCTTTGCGTCCTTTGTGCTACGAGGTGCTTTGAAATCGTGCTTTTTCTCGCAAGTTTTCTGTACTTTTCCCGGGGCCAGGTTTGGCAGTTCCGATCCACCGATCATCGATCATCGGATCTCTCGATTCCTGACTTCCTCTGTTTCCTCTGCTTCCTCCGTGTTTGAAGGTTTTGGTTTATCAGCGTTCATCCGCGCAAATCAGCGGTAAGAAGTTGGTTTTTCTTTTGGTTGCGGCTTGGCTGCACTGTGACCGTTGCGGTGAGGAATTTCTGGTTTATCCCACGCGCTCGCGAACAAACCGGTCGAGCGCAAAAAGCAACTCTTCACGATTGGAGTACGGCCCAGGCAGATAACCTTTTGAAGAGATGCCCTCTTGCGCCAGCTCCGAGAGTTCCCAATCCTGCTTGTTCGTGAGGTCCCAGAATTCCACAGCATCATCTGCAGTGAAACCTGCTTTCCTGATTTCATCGGGATGGAAATGCCACTCGCAGACGATCTCGGTTTTGTCCGCGGCCCGCGGCCATAAGGTAAATGTCAGCATGTAATCGGGATGCAGGTTTAGAAAGAAGTTCGGCAAGAGACAGTAGTAGTAGACGCGGCGCTGGTTCTCGCCGGTAAGTCCGGGCAGGCAACTTCTATGGGTTTTGCCATCCATCGTCAGGCTCTTGATGCCTTCGCGAAGGTCCATCCGTCCCCCTAAATATGTGGGCTGTGGAGGTTCGTTGTCGCCACTCATGTAATGGGAGAGCTTCTGCAGCAAGGGATGAACAATGGGGCAGTGCAAGCACTCCGAGTAGTTTTGGATAATAAGCTTCCAGTTGGCTTTCAAGTGATAGACACGCCGCTCCACCATCTCCAATTCTTCCATTCTCCACGGCCGGAACTTTACGTCGAGGCCGGCGAGATGCTGCGAAAATGGGGCCGGGTGGGCCGTGAGATTGATGAAGATGTGGCCATCCCAAACCTCTGCGGCGATCTCATGAAGAGGATAGTCAGCCTCGCAAAAGCCAGCCACCTTTTCCATGTGCGGTGCGCGGAGCAGAGCGCCATCCAGATTGTAGGTCCAGGCGTGATATCCGCACTGGATGCTCCCGCTGAACGTGCCCGCCTCCTGCTTGCATAGCAACGTGCCCCGGTGTCGGCAGACATTGTGGAACGCGCGGACGTCACCTTGCTGGTCGCGCACAATGATGATGCTGGCATTCGCAACCTGCCGGAGAAAATAATCGCCCGCATTCGGAATCTGCTTTGTACGCCCGGCGCATAGCCACATATCGAAATGGATGGCCTCCATCTCGCGCTGAAAATGGGCGGGGTCCGTATAGTACTTTTGCGGTAGCGTGGTCGCTTCGGAAGCTGTCAATTCCGGTCGAGTGTTTTCATAAATAGTGGACATGACGTACCTCGCGTCGTTTTTTCCTTCGCGCCCTTTGCATTTGCTAACAATCAGATTCGTGCCAGGCCGCGAAGGATTTTGCAAGATTTTCTTTGCCTTTCCTTCGTGTCCTTCGTCTTTAACTTCGTTCCTTCGTGGTTAAGGGTTTTGGTTTCCTCTGTTTCCTCTGTTCCTCCGTGTTTCAAAGGTTTTGTTTTGGTTGCGGCTGTGCCGCGCTGTGGTAACGGTATTTGGTTTGCTAAAGGCTAAAGGCTAAAGGCTAAAGGCTAAAGGCTAAAGGCTAAAGGCTAAAGGCTAAAGGCTAAAGGCTAAAGGCTAAGGACTAATGGCTTCTTTGTTATTTTCTCAGCTCTTTTAATATTTCCCGCGCCGCGTTGGCGCCCGAGCCACCGGTCAGGCCGGCGCCAGGATGCGTTCCCGAGCCGCATAAATAAAGGTTCTGAATTGGCGTGCGATAGCGCGCCCAATCCAGCAAGGGTCGCATGGTAAAAAACTGGTCCAGCGCCAACTCGCCATGGAAGATGTGTCCACCGGTCAACCCGTAGGTATTTTCAAGGTCTTGCGGTGTAATAATCTGCCGGTCAAGGATGAGATTTGGCAGGCCGGGAGCATACTCGCTTAATTTCTTCACGACTGTATCGCCGAAAGGGCCACGCTGGCTTTTCCAGTCTGTGTCTTTCAGCTTGAAAGGCGCATACTGAACGTAAATCGACATCACATGCTTTCCGGCTGGAGCAAGAGAGCCATCGGTGAGGGAGGGAATTGTAATTTCCAGGTAGGGATGAGGAGAATAGTTGCCGTACTTGGATTCATCAAACGCCCGCTCAAGATAATCGATCTCCGGCCCAATGTGAATACGTCCACGCAAAGCGTTTCCGTTGCCATTGCCGTTCAGAGCAGGAAAAGTGGGTAGTCCTGACAACGCCAGGTTCACCTTGGCAACCGTACCGGGCATGCGGTAGTGCTGAAGCTTCATGGCAAAATCGGGAGCAAGATGTGTGGGATCAACCAGCTTGAGCAATGTACGCTTGGGATCGGCGTTCGATATCACCGCCTTAGCGCCGATCTCTTCGCCATTTGAAAGGACCACGCCGCAGGCGGCCCCGTTCTTTATCCGTACTTCACTAACGTCTGCGCCTGTGCGAATTTCAGCGCCTGCTTTTCTGGCAGCCGCTGCCATCGCCTGCGTGACGGCCCCCATTCCACCAACCGCGAAACAGCCCGACCCGGCAGGGTGCGAATCGCCTGCGCCTCGGATGAGCAAAACCAGGCTGCTGCCGGCAGACCAGGGGCCAAGAAAAGTCCCAAAGATTCCACGGGCAGCCACGGTCGCGCGTAGAAGTTCTGTTTCGAAGAATTCGGCCACCAGATCGGCAACGGCCATGGGGCCCCAGCGCAGCACGCGATACATATCTTTCTTGCCCAGTTTGCGCAGGGCGCGTCCAGTCTGAAGCATCCCCCACAGGTCACCACGGCTCGGATCATCAATATTAGGTGGCGACAGTTTCAGGGCTTCGCCAATCACGCGTCCGATCTTCTGCAATGACTGCTGAAATTCCGGGTACCTGGCTGAGTCTTTTGAGGAAAAGCTGCGTATCTCTTCTGCCGAACGTTTGGCATCATCGTAAAGGACCAGCGCACGGCCCTCAGGAGACAGCGCAACAGCGCTGACCTCCGAGTTGATGAGCTTAAGGCCATGCTGCATCAACTCCATGTCACGGACGATCTCTGGCCGGAGCGGCCCAGTCGAATGGGCCAATGTGGAGCAGCGGAAACCAGGATGAAACTCCTCTGTAATCGCTGCGCCGCCAACGATGTCACGGCGCTCCAATACCAGAGGCTTGAATCCCGCTTTTGCGAGATAAAAGGCCGTCACCAACCCGTTGTGACCTCCGCCGATAATGACCACATCTCGAACCTCGGACATGGCCTAGACCCTTCCCTTCGAGTCTTTCAGGATTTCCAGTGCTGCGAGCCGGCCAGGCGCGCCCATCACGCCTCCGCCGGGATGAGTTGCCGATCCACACATATAAAGGTTCTTGACCGGAGTACGGAACTGCGCAAAGCCCGGCGCGGGACGCAGGAAGAAGAGTTGTTCCAGCGAAAGCTCACCCTGAAAGATGTTGCCTTCGCTCAATCCGAAATCGCGCTCCAGATCCAGCGGGGTCAATACCTGTTTGTGCAGGATGATGTCCTTGATGTTCGGCGCGTACTCGCTCAGCGTATTAATCACATTGTTCCCGAAGGCTTCGCGTTGCTCGTCCCAGTTCAATCCCGGCCGCAGCTTGTAAGGTGCGTATTGCACAAAGCAGGAAAGGACATGTTTACCCGGCGGAGCTACCGATGGGTCGGTAAGCGACGGAATCACCATATCAATGTACGGACGCCGGGAAAAATTGCCGTACTTAGCGTCGTCGTAGGCCCTCTCCATGTACTCGATACTGGGCGAGATGGAGATTGCGCCGCGCAAATGAGCGCCTGTTCCCGGAAGGCACTTGAAATCCGGCAGAGCATCGAGCGCAAGGTTCACCTTGCCGGAAGAGCCCCGAAACTTATAACGGCGAATGTCCGCAAGAAACTCCTCAGGAAGCTGGCCTTCTTCCATGAAATGCAGGAAAGTCAGGCGCGGATCGACACTGGAGGAGACCACATCAGCATAAATCTCGTCTCCATTCTGGAGCGCCACACCCTGCACGCGATTGTTCTTGATGATGAGTTTGGCAATCGGCGATTCAGTGCGGATCTCTGCGCCGGCTTCGCGGGCGGCGTCTGCAATGGCGTTGGATATGGCCCCGGTGCCGCCCCGCGCAAATCCCCAGGAGCGGAACGCGCCATCAATCTCTCCCATGTAATGGTGCAGCAGAACGTAAGCTGTTCCCGGTGAACGGACGCCCAGAAACGTGCCGATAATGCCCGATGCCGACATGGTGGCCTTGAGCACGTCGGTCTCGAACCACTGGTCGAGAAAATCCACGGCGCTCATGGTCATCAGTTGTACTTGGTTGTATTTGTCTTCGCTGGAGAGGCCCTGGAAGCGGCGTCCGATGAACAGAAGCTTCATCAGTTCACGCGGGTTCAAGGTGGCGGGATCAGGCGGCACCATGCTCAGGATGGGCTTCACGAATCGGCACATGGCCTGCATCGCCTTGCCGAATTCCTCGTAGGCCTCCGCGTCAATCTTGGAATGGCGCGCAATCTCTCGTCGGGTCTTCCCATGGTCGTTTACCCGCCACAGATAATCGCCATTGGGCATCGGAGTGAATGTGCCGTCCAGCGGCAGGATCTCCAGGCCGTGGCGGGGAAGGTCGAGGTCGCGGATGATTTCTGGACGCAGCAGCGAAACCACGTAAGAACACACCGAAAACTTGAATCCGGGAAAGATTTCTTCAGTCACCGCGGCGCCGCCGAGTACATGGCGGCGCTCCAGGACCAGCACTTTTTTGCCCGCGCGCGCCAGATAGGCGGCATTGGTCAGGCCATTGTGGCCGCCGCCGATTACAATCACGTCGTATCTTGATTTTGTGCCGTTGCTGGTCGCCATTGCCTGCCCGCGTAATATGATAATGAGTGCGCAGCGCCGCTGACCGTCGTGCGGGGGCGCAGATTCAGTTTACATCGAGGGACATCACTTGCCCGTTGGAACTGCTTTCCACGAACGGACGCTTGCGCTTTGCCAAAGCCTGAATTACCGGGAATGGTCGGGCTATTACACGGTAAGCGCCTATGAAATGCATCATGAGCACGAGTATAACGCGGTCCGCAACGCCGCCGCGCTCATCGATATTACGCCGCTCTACAAGTACATGGTCACCGGAAAAGACGCGACCAGGCTGGTAAATCGCATCATCAGCCGCGACATTAATAAGGTCAGGCCCGGCCAGGTCATTTATTGCTGTTGGTGTGACGAGCAGGGCCATGTGATCGACGATGGCACTATAACCCGCCTGGAAGAGAACAAATATCGCTGGACCGCGGCCGACCCCAGCTTGCGCTGGTTCCGCCAGAATGGCCTGAATATGGATGTCCAGATCGAAGACATTTCGGAGAGAGTCGCGGCGCTTGCGCTCCAGGGGCCAACATCCGGCCGGCTGATGAAGGCTGTTGCTGAAGCCGAGATTGCAAATCTGAAGTACTTCAACTTTACCTCCGGCAAGATCGCGGGCGTCCCGGTGGACATCTCGCGGACAGGATACACCGGCGATCTTGGTTATGAAATCTGGGTCGACTGGAACGATGCAATAAAAGTCTGGGACGCGCTCATGGAGGCAGGCAAGCGTTTCGACATTCATCCGGCAGGCATGTTGGCGCTCGATGTCGCCCGCATCGAGGCTGGCCTGCTGTTGATCGAGATCGATTACATCAGCAGCAAGAAAGCGCTGGTCCCCTTGCAAAAGTATTCTCCCTACGAGCTTGGCTTCGGCCGGATGGTACATCTTGAGAAAGAGAATTTTGTCGGACGAACTGCCTTGGTCCACCAGCACGAGAAAGGCGTGCCCCGGCAACTAGTGGGGCTGGAACTGGATTGGACCGAAGTCGAAGAACGCTATGAGAAATTCGGTCTGACTCCTGCTGCGCCGTCCCAGGCTTCTCGCGTTCATGTGCCTGTCTACCTCGGCAATAAGCAGATCGGGAAAGCGACTTCGACGACCTGGTCTCCGCTATTGAAAAAGATGATAGCGCTGGCCTCCATCGATACAAGCCATTCGCAGCCAGGGAACCGGCTGCAGATAGAAATCACTATCGAAGCCGTCCGTCAGAAGGTGTCCGCCACAGTGGTAAAGCTGCCATTTTTCAACCCAAAACGAAAGACAGCGATGCCGGTGTAAAGGCACTCACCATTCAGCACTCGGCAATCAGCCAAGCCAAGATTGTCGCCACGAGTCGAAGGGGCAGGGCAAGTCATTCGCAAACAGAATGTGCCATTCCTCAGTAACCGCTGTACTCGGGTTCACCCGCGCAATCAGCGTACAATTTTTTTTGGTTTCGTTGATTAACTCAGGTCTTTTTAAAGCTAGCAGCTAGAAGCCAGCAGCGCTTTTCTCCCATATCAGCGTTCGTCAGCGCAAATCAGCGGTAAAAGATCTTTTACGTTTCTATGGTTCCTGGGTCCTATCCAATTCCCAGATCGGCTGAGGATTCGAGCGGTGTCCCGCAGACCCGGCAGATCACCGCAGAGCAGTCTCCGCAGGTAAGCGGATCAGAAACTTCGCGGGCACAATTGGGACAATAGAGCGATTCGTTAGTTTTCTGGCCGGATTGGTTCGCGGCATTCATCGCTGCCTCAATGTAGCATACAAGCCACAGGTCCTCTGCTCAGTCGTTTTCGATATACAGTCCCCGACTCCTTCTGTTCAGCCACTGTCTTTCTGTTTCACTATTCGTGAAAGTCTTGTCTTGCCGCAAAGATTTCCTTTGCTTTCCTTCGTGTCCTTCGCCTTTTAACTTCGTGTTCCTTTGTGGTTCAGGGGTTTGGTTTTCCTCCGCTGCCTCTGTTCCTCCATGTTTCAAAGGTTTTTGGTTTATAGCGTAAATCCGCGTAAATCAGCGGTAAGAAGTTGGTTGGGCTCTGCCCGCCAGCCGATCGATTTTTTCCTGATAGCATAGAAATATGGAAACCAAAGACGAAGTAGTGCAAAGCCCGGCGGACAAGAAGCTGCAACAGGAGTTCAACCAGTGGGCCCAGGCTGGCCGGGGCGACGAGATGGAGGACCACCACTCCGATATCACCGAACAGACTATTGCCCTCATGGACCTTAAGCCCGATGACCGTATCCTTGATCTCGGCTGCGGCACTGGCTGGGCCTCGCGGCGTCTTGCCCGGATTGTCACAGCCGGAGAAATAGTGGGAATTGATGTTGCCGATGAGATGCTGCGCCGCGCAGAACAACAGTCAACTGCATTCCGCAATGTGCGGTTTGTCTGGGGCTCGGCGGAGAGTGCTCCGTTCGATGATGGCTATTTCACCAAGGTGCTCTCGGTCGAATCTTTTTATTATTACGCCGATCAAGGCAAGGCCCTGGACGAACTCCGTCGCGTGCTGGCGCCCGGCGGACGCTTGTTTATCCTGATTAACCTTTATAAAGACAATCACTACTCCCTGCGCTGGGTGAGTGAACTGAAGGTCGCAGTACATGCGCGCTCAGAAGCCGAATACATTGCGATGCTCAAGCAGCACGGCTTCGAGTCCGTAGAGGCCCGCCGTATCCCCGACCGCAGTCCCTCGCCTGATGAGTACTCAGGCAAATGGTTCAAGAATGCGGAAGAGTTGAAGGACTTCAAGAAAATTGGAGCGCTGCTGCTGATTGGGACAAAACCTAATACTGTTCACCTAAAGAAATAAGAATTTGTTCCATGGTTCAAAGCACTTTCCTTGTGTCTTGGGTTTTCTCTGCGTCCTCTGTTTTTCTCCGCGCTCTCTGCGGTAAGGTCTTGATTTTGCTTTAGGGTGCCGCTCTTGTTGCGATATGGAAATTACAATTTCGAAATTTCCGATTTACAGGTGTGTTAATCTAATGTCGTCCAACCTATTGCGCGCCCGTAGCTCAGCTGGATAGAGCGATTGCCTCCGGAGCAATAGGCCGGGAGTTCGAATCTCTCCGGGCGCGCCATTCCTTCGATTTTGCTCTTTGGAAGATCACGTCAAAGGGCTTTCTATATGTAGGACAAAGACTTACGCCGTCGAAGCGGCAGTTCGAAGCCACCATTTTTACTGGTGCCGATTCAAATTCCTGAACCAGTTTGAAGGCAGCTCTACCGATGCTTCCTAGGGAATCGCCCTTCTCTAACAAACCCTCTTGTTGAAGTCGCCAGGCATTCCGCCTTATGTTCGCAGCCGTTGTTCCTAAATACTCCAAATCCTGTTGAAGATCAAAAGCTACGAAATGGCTCGCGAGATTCGCACTTATAGCGGTGGCCTAACCAGTACGCTTGATTCTTAATCAGGTCTTGTATTTGAATATCCGTGGCTGGTGGTTGTGGTTGAAAGCTGGATGCGTCGAGCGGCAACTCTTTGTATTTTCCTTCGTCGTATGGCGCGTCGAAATTGAGTGTTGTGGAATCAAACGCACGGCGGATTGTGTTGAGGCACACAACAGCTACACGTTCTTTGTAATCAGGAAGTTCTGTATTCGGTCCATAACTGAAGACTGAAACCAACCTCTTGCCCCTATTTTTTGCCAGATCGGTGGCGTGGAACTTGTAAACAATTCCATCGCGACTTTGCGGTTCCATCTCACCCTTTGCCTCTAACTGGAAACACTCGCCACCAATAGTCACAAACTTTAGGGGCTTACTGGTCCGCGGATCATCGGGCATCCTGGGCCTCATCGCAGATATGAAGTTGCCGTTCCATGGCCGCATTCTTGAAGATTCTAAAACTCCTCCAATCGCCGCCCTGTTTCTCTCTGAAATGGCTGGAGCAGTCAAGTGCGGACCGAGGATTGTAAGCTCGTTCTTTCTTGTGAACGATACGTGAGCCCCATCTTTACGGAGAAGGAAGGGTCATGCTTTACAAAACGGCCAATCACTGCGCATAACGGAGCTTCCACTAGAGCGGCAACCATTCCGGCAAATCGTTGACTGGTCATTGGGGACTCCCTTATTCTAACAGGCAGCATGAAGGAGAATTGAAGGTAAGGACATGACATTGAAGGTGGAACTGAACGCCAAGGTCGAGGCGGGGCTGATGGCCCAAGCGGAAGCACACGGACTTTCACTAGAGGCTTACGTGGGTCGGCTGCTTGAAGAACGCAGTAGCCAGACGGTCGGAGGAAAGCGCCATTCCAGCAGGAAAAGCGTTGTGGAATTATTCGAACCTCTCAAGGGACTTGAAGTGGAATTTGAGCGGAACCAATCGACGGGTAGACCCGTCGATTTATGAAAGGTTATCTTCTCGATACGAATATTCCGTCAGAGATGAGGCGTATCCGTCCCGAGCCGCGACTAATCGAGTGGTTGAAAGCGGTCAATGATAACGAATTGTATTTGAGCGTAATCACGTTGGGCGAGATTTGGAAGGGTTTTACGCTCCTGAGTGACGCAACCCGTCGGACACAGTTGGAAGAATGGCTCGAAAGAGATGTACGTGATTGGTTTGCGGATCGAATCCTACCTGTGAACGAAGCTGTTGCTGAACGCTGGGGAGTTCTGGAAGGAGATCGTCAATTGCGCGGAGTACCTCTTAATACGGCTGACGGTCTAATTGCCGCGACTGCTCTTGAACACGACCTTAAGCTGGTTACGCGCAATGGGAAGGATTTTACGGGGTTGGGTGTCCAGATTCTCAATCCCTGGGAACTGTAGTCACCTGCCTCCGTGCGGTTTTTACCGTTTTGGAACCTCAGTGGTCACCCCAAAACCGGCCATAGAGACCGGGCCAAGACATAATTTGTTTTAGCCGTGGCCGATGGCTTGGGCCAAGTGGCTCTTGCCGGTCCCCGGGGCTTGCGCGCCCTCTGTTTCGTGGCTCTCGTTTTCGAATCAGCAACTTGTCGCCGGTTCTAAGATCGTCGCTCCGGGGTTCAAAAAACGCCAGAGTTATAAGATCGTTTCTCCGGGCGCGCCATATTCTTCAACAACTTAACTTTTTCGCTCCGCTGCTCCAAACCCTCTTTGTGACGTAAATTGTGACGTTGCGTTGCGGCTGTTGATGACATCGCGCACAGGTTCCACCTCGGGATACTCGATTGAGTGTAAGTGTTGCAAAATACGTAGAAGCGTTTTAACCTGCACTGTTGCAATATACGCCCTATGGACTTCAGCGACGCCAAGCTGATTGTGTACAGCGCGGTGGCCATTCTCATCATCGGTGGGGCGATTTACGAGAGGCGCAAGAGGGCTGCTGCTAAGAGCCAGCCCATGGTGGTCGGAACCGTCGAACAGATCGCCCTGCACGAGGAAAGCCGCAAGTACGGATCGGTTTATTTCCCACAGCTTCTCTACTCGTACCAGGTGAATGGTGAATACTATTCAGGCCAATATGTAATCCGAGACGGCCGCACCAATTCTGATGAGGCATTAGCGCTGGCAAAACCGTGGTTGAAACGAAGAATTTTTGTCCACTACCAGCCCAACCACCCAGGAAGGTCGGTTTTTCTTCGTGAAGATCCTTTTCCGCCGTAGAACAATCCCTTTTTGAGGGTTTCTAGGAGCAACGTTGCGTCCACCTTCGTTTTCGAACTGCCTGGCGATGGTTTGCTGCCTTCTTTCTTTTCTCCTATCTGCGCTTGGCGAAGACCGGAAGCCGGAAGCGGACTCTCTGTTTCGGGTGATAATCAACAATAGGTTCGGCTTCATGAACCGGGCCGGTAAGCTCGTGATTCCGGCCCGCTTTCAGGAGGTGTATGACTTCTATGACGGACGCGCCGTGATTCGATTCCGTACAAAACCCCGTAAGGTTCATCGACAAGACGGGTAAGATAGTCATTGAGTTGGTTCTGGGACAAACGGCGGAGCATTTCTCCGAAGGCTTGGCGCCCGTACGGACCTATGAAAGGTTAGGGCTCCGCTGCGGCTATATAATGGCATCCCGGAAGCGGAGGGGATCCGCCCAAAGAAACCTTCACTGCTTGGTGAGACCGCCGTGTCCGTCCTTGCCCACGCAACTTCCACTCTTCACTGTTAGTATCGTGCCAACAGGGAGTTCAGGCCCAGGAATAGGGGAACTTGCGGTATGAACTTCGGTTTGCCCGCCATCGCTCGTATCCAGCAGGAAGTCGGCGTCTGCTCCGCGCACGTTGCTGCTGACGATCTTTCCCGAACTGAAACACGGAGAGCCGCTGAAGGCAAAATCACCCGATAAATGAAAAAAGCCGTGCTCATCCGGCCCGGTCTGCTTCAGGGTCGCAATCACGTCTGCTTTTAAACCTCCTGTGATCTGGCCTTTGAAGGTGCCGGTCATCGGCTGAACAAGCAACCCCGTTACTGTGCCGGAGTCGGCGGTACACTTGCTGCCAGTGGATGTGTAGGTGCCACTCAGCGATTGAAAGCCGGTGGCATTTGAGAATCTGGCCGAGACAGAGATAGTCTGGCCGCGGACGGGGGCAATGTTAAAGGTCACAGTTTGACCATTGAGTGTTCCGGTCACAACCAAGTCGTCTGCCAACGCGTCGAAGCAGCGCGATTCGGAGGCATGAAGAATGCCGGAAACCTTGTTTTCCTGCCGGATAAAGCTGCCGCCCAGCACCAACGGATTTCCACGCGCAGCAATGATCACAACCCAATTCTCTGCAATACTCGTGCTCCGTTCGCGGCAACCACAGAGCGCGAGAAGCATTATCCAAACTAACAAAGAAATAGGTATACAAAATTTAGTTGAGGTCACGATTAGGGAAATTAACTTTTCCAGTTCTGAATGTGAAGACCTGCCACTCGCCTAAACTCCCGTTCGTTGTTGGAGACCAGCACTAGCTTGCGAGCGACTGCCTGTGCCGCGATCAGCGTATCCAGCGCACCAATTGGTGTGCCTGCGCGCTCCAAGCGGGCCCGCACCTGAGCGTAAGCCGCGGCATCACCGGAAGTAAAATCAAGGATGGCCAGTGGACGCAGGAAATTCTCAACCAGGGGCAGGGTCTTCGCCGCCGAAACACTTTTGGCTGCGCCCGTGCGCAACTCGGCTTCGGTGATGACGCTCACCATAATGTCTTCCCGACTTTGGGCCAGCAGCTGTCGTAGAACGGCGGTGTTCTGCTTGAGCGCATAGATGCAAGTATCGGTGTCGAGCAGGAATTTCACCGGAACGAAGACCTCTTTTCAACGTCGCCCTGCGCAGGGCGAACGAAATCATCTGGCACCCCTGCAAAAGACTCCACCCACCGCTCGGGCCACTCGAAAGCCGGTTCCAGTACCACCGCTTGTCCTTCACGGCGCACCAGCACCGTGTCAGTCTCGAAGCGGAATTCCTTTGGCAGGCTGACCGCCTGGCTCCTGCCCGTCCAAAATACCCTGGCCTTCTTTGCTTTCATGATAGTTATCATTGATACATATCTCGACGTATGGTGTCAAGCGGGCAGACGGGTCATTCCTTAGCCGAGCGCCCGCCACAGATTGGTCGCTCGCAACACAGAAGGCTGCTGGATACCGGCGCCATTGTGCGACCGTCGCTGGCCATAGTTCCCAGATCGCTTGTTTTCAACTGGAAGGACGAAGCAGCGCGCTTCACTCCGCAACTGCGCGTGCTCGACTACACCGGCCTGGAGCGCAAAAGTAACGATTTCAGCGGATACCACCTGGTTCTTACCACCTATGGCACAGTGCGTCGTGACATTCTGCGGCTCAAGGACATTGAATTCGATTACGTCGTGCTTGACGAGGCGCAAGCCGTCAAGAATGCGGATACGGAATCATCAAAAGCTGTGCGTCTTTTGCGGGGGAAGCACCGTTTGGCGCTGAGCGGCACGCCTGTAGAGAACCACCTTGGCGAGCTTTGGACACTCTTCGAGTTTCTTAATCCGGGGATGCTGGGTTCAGCCAGCGTGTTCAAATTGGCTGGCAAAGCGGCGCGAAATCCTGATGGGGAAACCCGCCGGCTCCTTGCCCATGCCCTTAAGCCGTTTATCCTGCGTCGAACGAAGGAACAGGTTGCGCGCGAACTGCCTCCCAAAAGCGAGCAAACAATTTATTGCGAGATGGAATCCGAACAGCGCAAGCTCTACAACGAGCTGCGAGAGCATTATCGAAATGCTCTGCTCAGGCGCATTGATACGGACGGACTGGCTAAATCCAAGATCCAGGTACTCGAAGCTCTGCTTCGCCTGCGACAGGCTGCCTGTCATCCGGCTTTGCTCGATCAAAAATACTGCAAAAAACCGAGCGCGAAAATAGAAATATTGCTGGAGCGGCTGCGTGAAATTGTTGACGAGGGACATAAGGCGCTGGTCTTCTCGCAATTTACAAGTCTGCTCAGCATTGTTCGTCAACATTTAGAAGACGACGGCATTGTTTACGAGTATCTGGATGGCCGCACCCGCAATCGTAAAGAGCGGGTCGAACGCTTTCAGAATGATGAGAACTGTTGTCTTTTCCTGATCAGCCTGAAAGCTGGAGGCCTGGGGCTGAACCTCACTGCCGCCGAGTACGTATTTATTCTCGATCCGTGGTGGAACCCTGCCGTGGAAGCGCAAGCCGTGGATCGTGCCCATCGTATCGGACAGATGAAGCAGATCTTTGCCTACAGGCTCATCGCGCGCGACAGCGTCGAAGAAAAGGTCTTGGAGTTGCAACAGACGAAGCGGGACCTTGCGGCCGCGATCATCGGCGCTGACAACAGTTTGATTCGCGACCTGCGCCGCGAAGATCTTGAACTCCTGTTGTCATGAGCGGAACGGATTCAGGAACGCCAAAGTTCTAAGATCGTCTCCCAGGGCGAGCGCCATTCCCTCGATGTTGCTACGGGCGCGCGACAGAAGACGAGCTTCCTCGATTTCCTTGTTCCTGGCCGTGTCAACCACAATCCGTACGTTTGCAGTGCGACCGGCATCGTAGAGCTTGGTGACGGCCAAGGGGTGTACCTTCCGTTGACCACGCTGCTGGAGCCTAAACCCAAAACCGTTTCGGTGTCGGAAGCCGAGTTTCCGCGGGTCGGCGATACCGAAACAACCCAGCCGCTCGCGGGCGACGGCAACGGGTTCTTTGACTCCTATGAAGGATATACATTCGGAGATCCCAACATCCAACGCGTTCAATGGGGCAATGGCCCTTTCCCGACCGCTCCACCAGCACAAGGTTCGTGCACAGCCGGTCCAACACTTCCATTTCCCCCGAGCTTGGCTTGGAACCACTTCACCGACTATCCGGTTTATCACGATATCTTTTTCTATAATCCGGATGTCCGCAAATTCGTTGTCGAAACCCTCACGGGCAAGCCGCTCGCCGGTGAACCAGCTATTACCTTCCCAGAACTCACCGGGTTACTGGATCATCTGAATCTGAAGTAAGCTTGACTGCGATAATGTTCGATAAACTCCTCACGGGGGAATTAGAGGACAGGTATGGCTTTCGATCTTGTTCAAATACGCGGACAGGCAGAGAAAAAAGAGGACGAAAATTCCAGGTTTCGTCTGTTCCTGAAGACTAAGTGCAATTTGGAGCCGGACGAAATTGACTCTCGTGTCTTTGCTGCCACCCGTCGCGTGTGGGCCGGAATCGACTGTACTAAGTGCGCCAACTGCTGTCGGGAGGTGAAGCCAGGGTTCAGCGAAGAGGAAGTCGACCGGCTCGCGCGCCGTCTTGCAATGACACGTCAACAGTTCATCGAGACATATCTGGAGCGCTCGGAACCGGGCTGCGAGAAGCCTTGGACGACACGCACGACACCCTGCCCTTTTCTGAAAGACAACCTCTGCAGCGTGTATGAGGATCGTCCTGGCGATTGCAGCGGCTATCCATATCTGTACAACCCGGATTTCGTGTTCCGTACCATAGGAATGATTGAGCGAACATTTACCTGTCCGATTGTCTATGAGGTATTCGAAGAACTGAAAAAATCTATGGGATTTTTTCGGCGCTGATTGGAGCGCAGCGCGGCAAGCCGCAACCGCAAACCTTATCGCGGATCTACGCGGATGTTCGCGGATTTTGTACGATTTACCACTACAGGTTTGTCGAAAATACTACGGCTCCAAACTAACTGTATGCAGAGAGAGAATCGATGTCATCCTGAGCGGAAGCGAAGGAACTGCTCCGCTGCACTTAAGGTACAGAAGAACCGCTCGAACCGAACTGCCGGTTACGGCCAAGCTGCTTGTTGTACTTGTCTCTGGACATCCCATCTTTCTGGTTTTTTAAAGACTGATTTTCCAAATGTCAGTGCAAGTCCCTAAAGGCGGCTGAAAATCTTCGCCGCTTGAGATAAATTTCACGAATAGTAATACAGCCTGCCGCGAGAACAGCGATAATCACCAGCCTTCCGGCGACAGTATCGCTTATACACAGTCACCAACGATCAACGTTCTAAGATCGTCGCCCAGGCCGCGCCAGTTCAAGCCCTTCAATATCAGCACTTACAGGTATTTTGCCAGCTTGGCAATTTGTCATTTTACGTACTGTGCCAAAAATTGTGCCCATCAGTGTTAAAGGATTCAAAACGGGACTGCGGGAGTGAGGTAGGAGAGGGTGACGTTTCCAAGACCGACAATGGTCACAAGGTCTCTTCACTTGAAACTCTTCGCTCGAACTGCTTGACGCGAAGGGACATCCAAAATATTCTGCATTCCCACACTAATTTAGGAGCCCCAATGCACGAAAGTCGTCGCGAATATCTCACTCACCACCGATCAGCGCGTGCCTGGGCGGCGCTTGACCGCGCCACGAACGCTCAGATGCAGGTCACCTACGATCCGTGCATGATTGCGCGAGACAGCCTCAACGGAAAGCACGTCGTGGTCATCGGTTCCGGAGTCGGCGGGCTGACCACCGCATATGAGTTGCTCGCCAACAACAGCGACGTCAAGGTAACTGTTCTCGAAGCCCGCGACCGCACCGGCGGACGCTGCTTGACCCTGCGCACCGGAGATACGTTGACCGAAGACAAGAACAGCAATCTCTACAGCTCGCCTGGCGAGACACAAGTGGTGCGGTTCGAGCGTCCAGTCGGCGACAATGAGCCCTATCTCAATGCGGGGCCCGGACGCATCCCGTCGAGCCACAAGCGCCTGCTCGACTACCTGCGGCGCTTCGGGGTCGCAGTCGAGATTTACGTCATGGCCAGCGACTCGAACCTGACTCAGATGCAAGGTGGCCCGGAAGGGGACGAGCCGGTGGTCAACCGCCGCCTCACCCACAACACTCGCGGCTGGATCGCCCAGATGGTGTACCAAAACGCCGCGCAACTGCTCGGAGACTCCTCGAAGGACGAGAATCGCGTCGAACAATTGCGCTCGTTGATGGTGACCTTCGGCGATTTGACCCCGGATGGGCGTTATGTCGTCGGCACCAGCAAACCTGGGCAAGACGACACGGAGGATGTCTCCGATCGCGCGGGCTTCACCGAGCTACCCGGAGTCAGGCCTGGCGAGATCGCCGAGGCGATTCAGCTAGATCGGCTGCTCGCGTCGGAGTATTGGAAGAAGACCCGCTTCTATCAACCTGCCGATTTCCTGTGGCAGCCAACCCTGTTCCAGCCGGTTGGGGGCATGGACCGGGTCCAGTATGCGTTCAGTCAGCAAGTCGCGACGCTCGGTGGAGTGGTGCACCTGAACAGTCCGGTAACCAGCATCGACTACGATCAGAGTACCAGCCAATTCCTGATCTTTGCTACGGGTCACGAGGCGCCGTTTCGCGCGGATTACTGCTTCAGCAACCTCGCGATTCCCTTCCTTGAAAGAATTCTCTCAAAGCGGTTGCAGGCGCCCGGCGAAGCGAGTGGGTTCTCGGATGAGTTCAAACAGGCGCTCCAGGCCATCTACGCGGCGCAGGCCAACAGCGAAGAGACTGAGCGGTTCCTCGCATGTACCACGAAGGTTGGCTGGCAGGCCGACCGCAGCTTGTGGCAAGGCAAGCCGTTCCACACTCACACCGATTCCGAAGGCAAATCGGTGATGACCTGCGATGACTCCGAGATCGGCGTTGTGCCGATCTACGGCGGGATCTCCTGGACCGACGACCCGATCACGCAGATTTGGTACCCCTCCAACGCCTATCACGATCGCAAAGGTGTACTGACAGGGGCCTACAACTTTTCGGCCAACGCCGCCTGCTTTGGCCGCCTGCCGGTCGCAGACCGGCTGCGCAAGGCACGGGCCGGCGCGGCGCTATTTGGCAAGGAGTTTGCCGAGGGTCTCGACCGCGGTGTCGCGATCGCGTGGCAGAACATGGCCCACATCAAGGGCGGCTGGGCGCAGTGGAACAACGTTACAGACAGCGTCCAACACTACAATCACATCATTCAGGGCACGGGCGTCGATGGCGCGAGCAAGCCATGCTTCTTCATTGTCGGCGATCAGGTGTCGTCGTTGCCTGGCTGGCAGGAAGGTGCGATTGCCTCGGCGCTGAACGCCATCAGCCGCTTGGCGCGCCCTGACCGCATGCTGCCGTACCTGAGCGCGTTGCCGGACACGAAACTCATGGTCGAGGGTTTGTAGTGGACGGGTGGGGAGGCTGGCCAACGCAAGCAATCGAGCGGAGCGGGCATGCACCAGCGCCCTTCCTCGAATGCAGCCTTCATGCGGGCTGAGGTTTTCTCGGAATTCTAGGAGTTTTGTCGGGAATTCTTCTTGCTCCTGTCCTACTGATCGGGCACTCGCCGCAACGCAGTCATGGGACCGCTTCGAGATGCCTTTCGAACGGCAAAGTAGCCGGCGCCAAGGACAGCGCTCAGCGGAACCTTGCCCTTCCGTCAGTGACAGGGGTTGGGCTTTAAATACGGCAGCCGTGCTGCAGCGTCCTTTTTAGTGCTCTGGTAGCCGGTTAGTAATGAAATCCGATATTCGGCCAGCGGCTTCGGGGTCCATGTTGGCCAGCACGGCAATCACATAGCCGGAGCCAGAACAGATCTGCAGATCGCCGTTCATTCCGGGCGCACCGCCGCCATGGCCAAAGCACCTTGCTCCATTGATGGTGTGATCTTCAAAGCCGTATCCGTACCGGCCATCACGCGCATCGACCTTGCCGGTCGTCAAGAGCTCAGTGTAGTGCGCGTTGAGCAGTTTGTTTTGTTGCAGGGCAACGGCGAAGCGCAGCAGATCTTCCACGGTCGAGTAACCACCGCCGGCCGAGGTTCCGCGATAGGGCAGCGTATCAATGTTAGGATGCCAGCCATTCCCGCCCATGCGTGTGTATCCTACACTGCGATCTTTATCCGGCTGATCTTCCGGCTCTGATCCGGTCGAAGTCATGCCTGCTGGTTTATAGACGTTCTCACGGACATAATCGTAATAACTCTGGCCGCTCACTTTCTCAATGACCAGGCCCAGCAAGATGAAACCATAGTTGCTGTATCTCCATTGTCTGCCTGGCTCGAACTGAAGGGCACGAGTGCCAAAGAGCTTCTCGTAATCCTGGAGCGTGCGCAGCTCCAGGCGATGAGCCCGATATTCCGGGCCAAAGAAGTCGCCCGTGCCGCCGGTGTGCGTCAGCAGATGATGGATAGTCACTTTGGAGGCAAGCTCCTTGTTGGGATAGTCCGTCAGGTATTTCCCCAATGGGTCGTTCAGTCCCACCTTGCCCGCCTGTACAAGCTGCAAAGTCGCCACCGCGGTGAACATTTTGTTCATGGAACCTATGCGGAAGCGGGTTTTGAGAGTGTTTGGAGTTTTGTGCTCACGGTCGGCAAGACCATAAGTTTCTTCAAAGATGGCTTTGCCATTCCTGGCCAGGAGCGCCGCGCCGGAAAAGCGATCGGCGGCCGCATCTTGCCCCAGCTTCTTTCGTAAGGCTGCGATCAGGTCGTTCTCGCTCATATGCGGCAACGCGAACTCAGCCGGCCGGGGAACTGCCGGGAAGTCCAACTGAGTAATGTGGTGAGGTTCGGCGGCTTCCACCTCCACCTCCAAGCGCGCCATCTGGTCCGAGTCATGTTCCTGCACCAGCACCGCCACCTTTGTGCTGCTGGATTCTTCCAGCCTCTTGAAATCAAAGCCGCCAGTCATCTGGCGGATGCTCATCGCGGAGTCCGCGTATTGGAGGCTCGCAGGAAAATTCTTTTCCAGGAACGCGCGATAAGCCGCGCGATCGCCGCTGTTGAATGCCTCCAGCCAGGCTGCACATTGATGTCCGGCGGGCGTATCCGGGAACTTCGGTTGGGCGGCACATAAGAACGAGAGAAGTAGCACCAGAACGATCAGTTTGGCTGGACGCATAATCAATAGACGCATAGTGCATCCAATTATAACCAATGATGATCGTTTATCGATATACTTATTATCGATTGTTCCATGCCCCAAACAAAAAGCTGCTCTCAAAAGGTTTTGAGGCTGTAGGGCATTTTTTACAGCGCGGTATCTCCAAGATCACTTCAGGGGTCATAACGGCCGAAAGTTCCAACCAAACATATTTGAAATTTCACCGCTAAGGACGCAATGGGAGCAACGCAGCCGAGCCGCAATGAAGAGAAGCAATTAGAACTTCAGCAGTCAGCTAACAGAAAAGCAAAAACCTGTTAACCGCAGAGGCCGCAGAGAGCGCAGAGAACCTCGACAAAACCAATGTCTTACGCTGAATGAATGGCGATTAACCCCCATTGACCAGAGGGCGCAGAGAAGGCCGGACCGAAGCCAGCCAGAACCCTAGATTCCTCGCATAATACACTTGGGATTTTGGCTCGCGCTCGGAGGCCGCGATAGCGCCTCAACGATTCGGCTTTCCGTCTCAGAAGCGCGCCTGAACCGCCAAACCGTTTGGCGGCCGCTGAGACAGATCTCAAGAAGAGATCAATTGGCTGCCATAAGATGTTCAAATTAAACGCTTTCCTCAAATGATGTCCGGTTGACCTGGAGTTGGGACGCAGTGCATTGCCGGTTGGACCGTGACCATCCAGAATGTCGCACGGCAAAGCAACGCAAGGATGACTGTGCCGGCTTAGCCAATCAACAATTTCCGAATATGAAGGAGAACGGTATGAAAAGTGTCTTATCAGTGCTTGGTGTTTTGACATTGCTGAGTGTGATTGCCGCGCCACAAGGGACCGCGAATCCCCGCTCGGCTGTCCAAATTGCAGAGCTTGTCTCACTGCGAGAGAAAGTTGCTAACCCGGATACGCGGACCCGTGTTGAGGCTACCCACCGCGTGTGGGCCGTAGGCTTGGCCACGGCCGATCCTGAAATCAAGCTTACGGCGTTGCAGCTTCTGGCCGAACCTGTGGGCAGCTCTTCTGACCATATCCGCATGCCGGCCATGTACGCCATGGCAGAAATTGCGAGCAGCACAACGGACACTAAAGTCAAGGCCAGGGCGCTGGAGTTGTTAGGTGAACCGTTACGGGCGAGCCAGGTGCCGGTGCGTGATGTGGCCGTTGATGTAGTCAACAGCATCATCAATTCCGCAGATCGCGGCACAATCGCCTTGGCCGCGTTGCATGCTTTGGGCGAACCCGTACGAAGCGGTAATAACGGTGTAAGAATCCCCGCGATTAACGCCGTCGTGAATGCTGTGAGGGGCAGTCACAACGAAGCTGCTTACCTGGCCGCCTTGGACCTGCTGGTTGCGCCTTTGGACTCCAATGCTGCCGTCGGGGGGATGGAAGTCCGAATGATGGCTGTTGCCGCCGTCGAGCGCATTGGTGTGGAGTCGTCCGAGACCGCCGCCAAGGCAAAAGCAATGGGACTTCTGCAATCCTACGCCGGCAAGAACACATGGGAGCCTGAAGCGAAGCGACGCGCCGAGGAAGCTGTGGCTGCCATCCAGAACAGCATGAAATAGCAGGCCGGGCTGGAGAACCCGTGAGACCAGGAGGACACGTTCTCCAACGCTGACAGCAGGTCTTCGGCGGTTTCAGCCCGGGCCAAACTAAGACGGCCGGCGACAGAGAAGAAGGATTTGTCCGACCATTCGAAATCCAGCAAGAATCGCTGATTTTGATGGTGTGTGGCTTCACGCAAATGCGCCGGTGAGCAGGAGTTAAAGGGCGGGAGTTTTATTCTTCCCCCTCAAGCAATTTCAGAATCTATCAAGGGATAGGAATATGAAAAAAAAGTTGTTTCGTCGTATCTGCTTCCTGTGGTTGCTCGCTTCTTATATGCCATCGTTGTCGTGTGCAGATGAGATGCTGGACGCGGCGCGGCGGGAGTATGCAGTACATTTTTTCGACGTCAACGCGCACGTGCGACTGGCCAAACAGCTACATGACCACGGTCAACGACTGGCGGCTTTTTTTGTCCTTGAAACCGCCCGGCGCGAGCACTTCGAGCAGGCCGAGTTCACACGAGCATTTCGCAGCCTGTTCCTGGACGATAATTTCGATAACGGCCGCAAAGCAGAGGACTCTCTGCGCACCCAGCTTCGTGCTTCCCCCAATGACTTTGAGACGGCGACCAAGCTCGCGGACGTGTACATCTCCCGTTCGGACTGGGCAAAGGCCGTCCCGCTGTTGCAACTGGCCAGCAAGCTGCGACCAGAAGACTTTTCGACTGTGGCGGCATTGGCTAACGTGTACCGCGGCATGAACCAGGATGAGAAGGCACAAACGGCGATCTCCCTGTGGACAAAGGAGCATCCTGTTTCGCGGGATGCCTACCACGTGCATATTTACGAACAATTGAACCGCGAAAATGCTGTGGACGCAAGGCCGATGCTAGATGAGGCTCTGAAGCGATATCCCGATGATGCGATTCTCCACTTCGATTTGGGTATCGTGCTGGAGCGCAGTGACGATCTGGAAGGTGCCGAAAGGGAACTTGAAAGAGCGGCCCAACTTGGGCCAAAGTCGGCTGATATCCAGGGCTGGGTCGCTCGCTTCTTTTGGAAGAGGAAACAAGACCCCCGCCGTGCCCTCGACTTATATCTCAATGCCTATTTCCTTGATCCCGAATTCTACGAGACAGAGTATGCGGAAAGCCGAATTCCCGAGATTGCGCGGCAAGTTGCTGATTTGTTGATGAAAGAAATGGGAAAGAACAGTCTTACTAAGCCTGGCATTTCTGCCGATCTGGTGCCCCTATCACCTGTTGTGGAGGAGATGAGTCTGGATGCAACCAAGTTGGATTGGGCGGCAAATTCCATGGATAAGGTGCTGGAGATTATGGGCAGCGATGACGAGCACAACCGCTGGAACGCCATGCTGCTGGCTGCCGGCCATTTCGATGTCATCTCTGATGAGCGGCTCTCTGGGTTGCTGGAAGATTCCGACCCGCGCAAGCGAGGAATGGCCGGATATCTTGCTATGCAGCGATGGAAGGAAAAGGCCTTACCGATCTTGAAGAAGTGGTTGGACGATCCAGCCGAACTCGTCCGCTATGATGCGATCTCCGCGCTGGTGCTGCATGGTGATGTAGCGGGCCGGAAGATCGTTGAGGAATACGCTAGGAGTGGTAAGGAGCCCAATGCGCGAATTCGCGAAGGCGTTAAAAATGCTTTGTCCAAAAGCAACGATACAAAGAGTCAGTGAGTCTGCCCTCAAATCGTCCCTGCTGTAACTGCCGCCGATTTCATTTCAGGGATGAAGAAACTCCTGCCATACTGTAATTTGCCTCTTCATCATAGAAACCGGACCGGCTGATCTCGCAGGAATCAAATACCCATGGAACCGGTTTCTCAGAGGAAGAGTTCGGAAATCATTTCTCCGGGGTTGAAGAGCAAGATTCGAAAATCGTTTCCAGGCGCGCTAGACCTGACTTAACCTGACTTAGACTTTCCTTTTGGTATTTTCGACCGTGAGTTATAATGCGCGAATATGTATGTTGATCCAGGCCAGAATACGGCCGAAGCGGAATTCTCCTTTGACAATCTCCTGGATCATAAAATCATAGGCAGCAAGAGGATTTACTTCCAGATCATGTCCATTGATAAGCAGAAAAGTATGGGCCGCTGCGAAGAAGGTGCGTTTGTTGCCATCGAGGAACGGGTGATTGTTGGCTAGTGACTCCATGAGGGCGGCCGCCTCTTCGGCTAGGCTGTTGTAGTACCCGGTCTGTGGACGAAAAACCGCAGACTCCAACAGCCCCTTGTCCCGAATTCCGTGAATGCCACCGTATTCCTCAATTTGTTGGTGGTGCATTTGCAGAAGTTCGCCTACGGTTAAGTAAATGCGCTCCGGCATTTATTCAGCCAACTTTTGGTACAACTCCCGAAATTTCTCATTGGACCGCCGGTGCGCTGCCATCACCTCCGAGCGCACGATGCGTTGTGATGGAACCACGTTATGAAGGTAATGCTCAATCGCGCTTTCCAGAAGGAACCTCTGGGACTGACCGTTTTCCCTGGCAACAGTAACAAGCTCCTTGTAAAGTTTGGCGTCGATTGCGGGACCGATCTTGACAGTTTTGTTCGCCATATACAATTTCAATTCTAATATTATTTCGTCATCCAGACAAATCTGGATATTTCTAGATTATAATTATTCAGTGGCTCTTTCCAGGCCAGCTACACTCCCCGGAAGGATTCGGATCCATCTTCCAATATCCGGCAGATCGCCAGATTGTGACAAGGTTGGCTCCAAGCCGGTCGAATCTGAGTTTCCAGGAATTCACTTGTTTCGAGTCATAGAAGATACGAACTACATAAGTTTTATGCAGGTCAAGGTTGTCGACGACGATCGTGCCGGGTTGCTGATCGAAGAAGATTTTGTCTGATTCTCCCACGGTCAGATACACGCGCTGCAATTCGTGGTCCTGAATCATCTTAGGAGCATAGATGCCCAGGCATACCGCCCCTTTATTTTTTCCGTCCACTGGTTTCTGTGCGGCTCCAGAGGACGGCAGGACGACTGTAAGCGCCACGAACAGCAGTAGCATGTTCACAGCATCGGACCTTTGGGCATTTTTCTTCATGAAACAATCATTGTAGAAGGTTGCGCGCGGCCGACAGGAATTTTGCGTTTGAATAAGTCGAAAGTGGTCCTTGCAATGGGTGATTGGGCTTGCGGTATGAGGCCTGTCCTTGCCCGAGGATGCTTACTCGATCTTTACTGGTCCCATCGCGTCCTTCATCGCTTCAAAAGCGGGCGTACTCAACTTTGCGCCTGCGAAACGCTCCTGCGGATATTGCCGGGCAAGCTGCACAGTCAGGAAACTCCCGCGCATAAGGCTGGAATCGTGATTTGACCAGATGGTGCTGGTGGACCGCTGCCGGTAACGCTCCACCATCGTACGAAAAAAGCCAACTGCAGACCGCGGATCGTAGCCATGGTCAATCGTGTTTTGCAGTCCCAGGCGGTCAGCCTGGTTCTCAATACGGCGTGAGTATCCATTTACAACCGTGGCCAGTCCGATGCCGCCCAGGTAGCTAGCGAGGCTCCCGATGTAGTAGGAACCAGCGATTGCAACAATGGTAATCAGCACCCGTTTCGTCCGCGTGTCATGTACCTCGTGCCAGTGGTGTGCCTGTAGCACATGAGAAATTTCATGGCTCAGTACGAATGCCAGTTGGGCCTCATTCTGCATGGCGCCTAGCAGTCCGGTATGGACCAGAATAGTCCCGTCGGGCAAGGCTTCGGCATTGATAGCGGGATCTTCCACCACAAAAAAGCGGAACTCCACCGGACGTTTGGTGAAGTCCGCAGCTTTAGGCAGCAGGCCCAGCCCTAGCGTTTTTACGTAGTCCTGGACTTCATTGACGGGAAATAGTTTCATCCGTCCATGCACTTTGCCACCTTTGCGAAACTCCAGAAGGCGGGTACCAGTTTTCGAATCGGTGGCGGGCACGATAGTGATGTCACCAGGATTCTTGTAAGCGTCCGCTGGAGCAGGCGGTCCGAACTCCACTCCAGAAGCCAGAATTGAACCGTCCGTGCTCCGTATGCCTCGATAGTGGATCTGCGAGCCCAGGATTCGCTGGTCCGATGATTTGGCGCTGGTCTCCGTGAACCTGGCAGTCCAAAGTTTTTGCGGGGCGTCGGCAAGGACCAGGAGTTCGCCATCGGCCTTCAGTTGTGTTGGCGTTCCCGCAGTGAGTTTTTCGGTGTCTATTGGTTCTTCCTGGAAGTAGGCGCTTTCGCTGATTTCGCGGGTGAATTGGCTGGGATCACAGGTGATTTTCTGCGCTGTAAAATGATGAGGGGCTGTCCATGTTCCCTCTGCTTCAATGAGCAGTCCTACCGCCAGCCCGTTCTGGGCCTGGCCGGTCGTGGCGCAGCTCTGAAGCTCAAAATGAGTGCCGGCGTCGAAGGCGATCACGTCATCCAGAATAGCGAGCGACTGCTGGTTGGGGAGAGAAGTAATGTAGCCGCGAACTTTGATGGGGGCGGCCAAACTCCTTGAAGTTAGAGAGAGCAGCAAAACCAGGCTGCTCCCAAGGAGGCCGCACTTCTTCATAACGGCCATTTTTCTTGTAGCCTTCCCGAACTGGGACAGCAAGATTCTCATGGGCAATGTTGGCTGAAAACGTTTGTATACTACCACATAAGAAATAACTATAATCCAGCTTCTCCCGACTATAATGCTGCGCAGCCTGTCCTGAAAAACATTTTGAAAAGGAGCTTGCTACATGTTTGCCAAACGAGTGCTGTTCCTGCTGGCCATACTACTGATTGCTATTTCCTGCCTTGCTAAGGACTCGAAGGCAAAATTTAAGTCAGTCGAGGTCAAGCACTTTACCCAGGTTGAAGGTGTCGAGCTATCGCCCCAGTTTTCCGATTTCCTGTATGCCGAACTTAAGACCGAACTGAAGAAATCAGGACTATTTGACGAGATCCTGACGGAAGATGAAGTCGTGGATCCTGCGGATGCCGACCGTTCCCTGATTGTGGACGGCAGTGTGCTGGAATATAAGAAAGGCAGCGTGGCAAAAGAAGTCATTATCGGTTTTGGGGCCGGCCGGCGAAGCCTGCGCGCGCAACTCAATGTTCAGCGTCGCAGCAACAAAGAAGGCCTTTTGCAGAAAGAGATGACGGTGCGCACCTCAAGCCGTATTGACGAGAAGCTGCTGGCCCGCCAACTGGCCAAGTCGATTGTCAACGACATGAAACATGATTTGAAATAGCGATGGGCCATGCCCATCTGAAAAACGCGTGTGCGCGGCGGATCATCAGTGAGGCTTGCTTGTCTCCAGCGATTGGATCAAGTCATCGTGTCCGCCGGCGCTTCGAATGTCCGTCAGGTCATTGCTGCTGGGAGTGAAGGTTATCCCCCGATCTTTCACTAGCATAGCCACCTGGGCGCTGGGCGTATCCCCTTTCAATAACCCCAGGATTTCAGCCTTGCTCAGAGCTTTACGGCCCGAGTCAGCATTCATCTGGTCAGGCATGGTGGTTACTGGCTGGCTGGTAGTGGCAGGTTTTTGCAATGATGCTACCGAATCGCGGAACTTCACTCCTCGCAACAGGTTGCGGGTCGCCTCGTGGAGCGCCTCTTCCACATTCGCCGTTACGTTCTTTTGAACGTTCGATTTCAAGATGGCCCGGTTCTGAATCGAGGTGCCCAGCGCGCTCACAGGCTCCGACTTTCCACCGGAATTGTCTTTAACCACAACACTCAGCTCTACCTTGGCGAAGAATTCGAACCCCGATCCGCTTGCCAGGCCAAACTGGAATATATAGATGTCAAGCGCGTAATCGGCGGAGCCGGCATCGGGAGCCAGCGCATCTCCCAGTTTGAAAGATTCCTCCAGTGCCTGCCGTACCATCTGCGAGGGTTCACGATCGAAGAACACGCCTCCCCTGTTTGGATAGGCCAATAGCGGTTGCGGGGCGCCGCTGCGGTCCACGATTTTATTGATGAAGAAACTGACCTTCGGCTGAAAAACCTGCGGCTTCACTGGATCAATATGGATCGATACGGTGTTGGCAGCCGTTTGCTTGGGGTCGCTCAGCGATGAGGCTCCGATCGCAAAGGCTTGTAGAAAGCAAAGTACGAGAAGAGAATACCTGAAACCAAATTTCTGCATCGCAGCGGACCTCGTAAGTTGGGATACAGCAATCTTCAGCTTCAAACCTGGGACCAATCTTTTCGCATTATAACCCGATGCTTTTTCCAGGAGTACCTTAGTGTGGCGGCTACATGTGAAATCTTACGGTCACCATGCTTTGAACTGCGACAGACCCTTGATCAAGGACAATAGGCGCATATTTCCACTGCCAGACTGCTTTTAAAGCCGCCGCTGCCAGTAAGGGATGACCTCTCACAACGATCGCAGTGGTTATGTCCCCGTTCTTATCAATGAAGATCCTAATGACAACATCGCCTTGAATGTGAGCAGCCTTGGCCGCTTGAGGGTATTCAGGCTCAACCCAGCGTAAAAGTTTGTATGCCGGAGGTCCGGTTGCGTCGAGACACTGCGGTCCAAGCCCCAGCGTTACATCCAGAAGGTCCAGAAGCTCCGGTGGACCTCCATCCTGGACGCGCGGATTGTCATCCAGACGGAAGGTCAACAAGACCAAGCCTTCTGACTCAGTGGTATGTCCGCCCACGAAAGCAGGTTTGTATTTCCATTCTTTGATGGATTTTAGGGCAGCGGCTGCAAGAAGTTGATGTCCTTTTCTGACCTCGGCGTTAATTACGTTACCCTGTTCGTCGATCACGATCTTTAGAGCGACATCGCCCTCGATCTTGGCTGCGATTGCCGTTTCAGGATATTCGGGCGCAACGCGGTAGGCAAGATTGGCTTGCAGTGTGCGCGCAAGTATGTGAGGGCGCTCGGGAGGACATTGCGAGACTGGCAGGCCGTCATGGCCACGCTGAGCATGGATCAGGCCCCCGCATACCAGAACGATCGCGATGAGGAGGAAGGCCCTGTTCTGCATGGAACCTGCCTGAGCCGAACAAATGGAATCTTACCATCATTATAAACACGAGATCATGCTGCCGAGACAGCAATGATTTCGCGCTTCACGTGCCACTTTCTTAATCATCGTCGTCGGGAGGAGCGGGGTGTCGTGACTTTATGCAATAGTCGGGCACAGGTGGCGCCTTGATGTTGACGAACGGGTTGAAGTCCTGGTTGAAGAAATCTTCAAGCCCGTTTGCAGCACGTGAATCAGCGAATCCGAGCGACCCCGTTTTGAAAACCCGTTCGATGAATTTTAATATGCTTCCGAAGTCCAGATCAGTATTGCTAATCGTGCCCGGCTTTGTGTATGCCGAGACCACCAGCAACGGCACGCGAAATCCGTATTGATAGTCGCCCTGCGCGCCGGGCAGTATCGTCGGCTTCACGTGATCGTACCAACCGCCCCAATCATCCCACGTAATCAAGATTGCTGTGTCCTTCCAATAATTGCACTTGCTTTTCCCAACGGCATTGACAATGGACGCGACCCAGGCCGGTCCCCCATCAGTGGTGTGTGGCGGCGGGTTATCTTTAGCATGGTCGGAACACCTTCCGTCAGGAATCACCCAGCTCACAGCAGCAAGCTTGGTACATGTAGCGTCGCTGATGTCTCCTACTACATCTTGAAGATTGAAATCTACACGGTGGTTCTTAAACGGGGCGCCTTTGCATTTGCCGTTGACAACAGGCAAACACATCTTACTAATTGAGTTTGGAGCCGTCCAAATGGAGCCGGGCATCGGTGCATAATACTTCCATGGGATTGTCGGCTTGGGTATGGCGTTTTCAAGCATCGACGCCATTGTCTTAGTGCGTTGATCAGAGCATAGGGGGCCTTGAGGAGATTCACCGGGGGCAATGCAAGGAGCAACTGGCTTCTGCCCTCCTGGAGAAATCACGCAAACTTTTTCATCCGAAGGAGCAAGACAGCCGACAGGCTTCGTTATTGTCTTGTTGTGCCATCGTGGATTCTCGGCGGCAAAATTGGCTTTTATATCATCGTCATCAGTAGGTGCTGAGGTGCCTCCGAAGAGAAATTGATGGGCTGGATAACTTGGCCCCTGGTTGGTTTGAAACATCCGGTTTGCCCAACCGTAACGTTTGGCGATGTCGAGGTAGGGCTGTATCTCACCTGTTGAATTGTCAACATATTTGTATGAAAGACAGTGGACGTATTCTGGGCACTCTGGTGGATCCTTTGGGCATGTTCCGCTGCCGCAATTATCCGGAACCCGGGTAGCTCCATCCATGTTCCCTTGGTTGTACATCAACTCAAACGCACAATGAGTGTGATTCGGATCATAATTTATCGTCAGCTTTTGTGGCTCCAGGCAAAGTTTTGTTTGGATCGTACCCTGCCATAAGCACTTATTAGTGGGATCGGGTTGCGTTCCTCCATAATTTGCTAGCGCACCTGGACTCGTGCAGACGCCGTTTACGAGACCATTCGGCAGGATGTCGTAGCAATTCCCCACGCTACCTTGGCACTTAGGATTTAAATCCTGAAAAAGGTTATCCGGAGTGCGGTTCTCCTGGACTACTACAATCACATGCTTGAACCGATGTGGGCTTAGGGTTAATGGAGTATTCTGGCCTTGAGCAAACATTGCCCCCAAGCCAAACCAGCACAACTGAAATCTGGATGGTGCGTTTCATAGTCATCCTCTCCTGGAAGTTGTCTGTTTTTGAAGAAGAGAAAAGAGGGACAAGCTCTTCAGGCCTTACCGTGGTTCCGAAGGAACTAGGGCAACCTCTACGCGAGTATGTTTCGACCGGGCGGGGCTGTCAAGGTGAATTTGCTTCAATTAGCATTTTGTGTTCCCATTTTGGGAATCTGACGAAGCCTGGAATCAAGTGGATTGAGCCAGAGGGCGCATTTCGTCTCTGCGGAGCCGGTCGAATGCAGAACAGAAGTTTGTCCACATCGTAAATGGATGGGATCGCCTCTTCCTTTACCACGCATCTGAGGGGTCCGTACCAACCTCGTCTGGGCGGACGTAATTGATGTGCGCCGCATCGCTTTTGAGTACACACTTAAAGTGTTTCCTGTTGCGCTATACTCAGCGTAGAGCCCCTGACAGGGGTAATCTGAAATGTATTGGGCGCAGCCAATGGCACCGTCTTCGTTTTTTCCGGAAGTTACGCGGCTCCGCTCCTTTTTTATCGCACTGATTTCCGCCTTTTTCCTGGTCGTTTCACTGGCATCTGCCCAGCAACACGAACCGTCCGGCACGCAAAACGATCAGCAACCAAAACAACAGGAAAAAGACCCTAAGCAGAGCGAGTCTCCAAAATTGCAAAAGCCTGGTGGCCAGCCGGATTTCTCCATCCGTGTAAATGTTCCGCTGGTTACACTGGATGTAAGCGTGCTGACCGCCGATGGACTTTTCGTTCCCGACCTAACCAAGGAGAATTTCCACGTTTTGGAAGATGGAGTGCCCCAGACGATTACCGCCTTTGGCGAAACACAAGCCCCCATCACGGCAGTGTTTCTGGTGGAACTCACTGCGGACATGACTCTCCTTCAAATCAATGCGCTGCGCGCCGGTTATCGTTTCATTCACACGCTCAAGCCGGATGATTGGATGGCGCTGGTTGAATTTGACAGATATCCGCACATTGCCCAGGACTTTACCCAGGACAAGGGCGCCATGCAATCTGCTTTGGCTTCAGTTCATATCCCGCTTTCGCGCGAGATCGACCTCTTCGATGCGCTCGATGACACGCTTGACCGGCTCCGAACCGTGGAAGGGCGTAAATACATCATCCTGATGGCGACTGGTCAGGATACTTTTAGCAGGAAGATACTGGATCAGGTCTTAAAGAAGATAGAGTCGGCCAAAGATACCATCATCTATTCAGTGGATACAGGGGTCGGGTTGCACCACATTCAAGCCGACAACCAGATGAGGGCTTTCGCCAAAATGACCGGCGGAAGATTCTACTTCCCCGGATCTTTGTCAGAGTACGGAGACGTATTTAACGACATTGGCCAAACGATCCGCAACCGCTACAGCCTCTCCTATCATTCCACCAATAAGGCCCAGGATGGATCATGGCGCAAGATCAAGGTCGAATTTGTGGACACCAACGGCCACAGGCCCAAATATCAGATCATCGTCCGCGAGGGCTACCGAGCAAAGCAGGAAGTGCAGTAAAGAGTGGAGGAATACATGCCTGCCTTCTACCAGATCGATAAGGAACGAAGGCTGGTGACAACCACTGCCTGGGGTGTGCTTACCACGGACAGTATCTTGGCGCATCAGCAGCAACTCATGAATGATCCCAATTTTGACCCTGATTTCTTTCAGTTAGCAGATTTCACCCAGGTCACTGGAGTCGACATTCCCACAGAGGATGTGAGAACCATCGCCGAGAAAAATATATTCTCGTCGCGCTCTCGTCGCGCTTTAGTCACAGACAATAGTGAATTCTTTGGACTGGCACGAATGTTCGAGATATTGCGCGATATGGAAGGTGAGCCGGGAATACGGGTCTTCCGCAATCGCGACGAGGCGTTGAACTGGCTCTTTCAAAGTAAGTAGGGGAAGGACTTTGTATATGCCAGTTGTCTGTCCCAGCCAAGCGGGAGATGCTTCTTCAGGGCTCCCAGTCATCCGATCGCTTGTTTATGCGCTGCCAGTCAACGAATTGATTTCTTCGACAATGGTGTTAAGCCTTTGTTCCAGTTGCTTCTTGGTTCTAGGCTTGCGTTCTTGTTTTGCAAATTCGGGGTAATTGGCAATCGAACGCCGGTAAAAATCTGCGGTTTTGCTGAGCAGGTCGACCTTCAAGTCATTTTCTTTGGACATGTCCTTATTCTATATGAATTAGAGGTCCGGGTGGGATTACTAGAGTGCCGGATGAGGTGACAGCTTTAGGCCGCGCATTACCCTGAACAAACACCGATGAATGCGAGTGTGGAACCATCGGAGTAGGCAAAATTATCAGTCCTCTCGGATCTAAAACGTGCATTGCCGTCAAAATCCAGCTATTTTCTTCCTCGCTCGTTTCCTCCGAGTTTCAAAAATTGAAAATTTCTGGACTGACTGCTGATCAATTTTCATGTTAACCGAATCCTCGCCAATGCGTTGTATGCACAGACAGCCGGTACTTCGTTGTCCGGCGCGGGAGAGGAGATTATGGAGATACGGAGAAATCAATGGTTTTCATGGGGAGCAATCCGATGGGCGGTCGTATTCTTTGGCTTGCTGCATGCCGGTTGGATGGCGGCCCAGCCGCGCAGGAGCAGTCCTGCGCCCGCAGCCACTTCATCACCGGTGAATTCGCAAGATGTAGCAGGCACACGGCTGCAATTGCTGAAACTGCTGCGGATGAGTCCCAAGATGACGACCGTTGTTGCCCGTGATTCATCGCTACTCACCGACCGTGAATATGTGGCCCGCAACAATCCTGAACTGGCGCAGTTTCTTGAAAACCATCCGGAGATCACCCGCAATCCAGAGTTCTACCTGTTTGCCGAGCCTGGCGAAGGCAACGGGCAGTTGGAATCTGCGCAGCGAAAACTGTTAATGGAGCGGGCAGTGTGGCCGGAGCTGAGCGAGCGAGAGCGGCAGGAGATTCGATGGTCGTCCAACCAGAGAACGGGTGATCTGATACCCTTCGTGGCTTTTGTGATGATGCTGGCAACATTACTCTGGCTGCTGCGCGTCTTCCTGCAAAACCGGCGTTGGAGCCAGCTTTTTAAGGCCCAAACCGAGTCTTATAACAAATTGCTGGATAAATTCGGCAACAACGAGGAATTGCTGGCGTATGTGCGCTCCGATGCCGGAAAGCGCTTGCTCGAATCTGCATCGATCCCGCTGAGCGCCGATCCCACAAGTCATGCCGGAGGTCTTGCAAACCGATTGCTCGGAAGTTTGCAACTCGGCATCGTGCTGACCCTGGTTGGCATCGGTCTTATGGCTTTGCGCAACCACGTTCCGGATGGGGTTCCTCTCCTCATATTTGGAACGTTGGCGCTTACTCTCGGCCTGGGGTTTATTATCTCTGCGGGCGTCTCGTTTGGACTGGGACGACACCTGAAATTGTTGCCGCAGAGCAACCAGGCTCAACCGGAAAACCACACCTGGACGCCGCCGAAAGGGCAGCAATAAGGCGCGGGAAATCTGAAGGACAAAACCAACTTCGATGGCTTGGGACTATGCCATTCCGCAAGAAAACACCGCCCAGGCGGCCGGCAGCGCTGAGTTGCTTGTGAAGGATGAGGCCTTCAATGGCTTCTATCAGCGCACCTCCCGGCCGCTTTGGGTGTATCTGGCCCGCGTTTCGGGCAGCCCGAGCCTGGCTGACGACCTGCTGCAGGAAAGTTATCTTCGTTTCTTGTGTGTCAGAAATCTGAGAGATGATGAAGAGGGTTGCCGCCGTTATCTCTTCCGGATTGCAAGCAATCTATTACGCGATCACTGGCGGCGTCCCGTGGCCGCCCCTTTGGAAGACATTCCTGAATCAGTATTTGCTGCGCCAGTGGGACGCGATTCAGAACGTATTGACTCGCAGCGGCTGCTCGGTCCCGCGCTCGCGCGCATGAGTCCGCGGGAACGACAATTATTGTGGCTGGCTTATGCTGAAGGCGCTAAGCATCGTGAGATAGCCGAAATTACCGGATTGAGTGCACCCAGCATCCGGTTGTTGTTATTTCGGGCCCGGCGTAAACTGGCTCGTCTGCTGCGCCAACGGGTGCCTGCCCCTGGGAGAAATCTATGATGTACCTCTGTTCTCGACAAAAACAAGTAGCTGAGGAACTCCGGCAAGGGAGACCGCCGGAAGTCTGGGACCCGGCGTTGCGCGCTCACCTTACCGGCTGTCGCTCTTGTAGTGATCTCGTGTTGGTGACCCAGGCTCTTCAGCAAGACCGTATGACGATCGTACATGCCGCGCAGGTGGCCTCGCCCGGCATAATCTGGTGGAAAGCCCAATTGCGTCTCCGCAACGGGGCTGTCGAGCGCGTCACCCGGCCCATTGCCTTAGCGGAGAAGTTCGCATTGTTCGGCATAGTGTTCGTCTTAGCAGGTCTTGCAGTGTGGCAACGGAGCCAGATCGCTGCCTGGTTCACGGGCTTGGCGAATTCGGCTGTCGAATCCGGCCCCTCTGGCTCGGGCGGTTGGGCCATGGTTCTGATGATCGCTTGCGCAGGCACTCTCATTCTCGTTGGCGGATTGGCAGTGTATATGTTCACTCAAGAAGAGTGATTTCTCTCTGCTTACAGATCACCGGATGACCCGATCACTAGATCTCCTGATCTTTGCTGCTCCGGCTTTACAGTCCTGCTCTTGCGTGTTACGCTGTTTAAGTCACTAAAGGACAAGTATTTAGATATAGGAGTGCACCAGTTTCCAGTGTTAGCGAGAGAGCAAAAAACAGACGTTATTCACCGCTTCCGCACGCATGATTCAGACACAGGCAGCCCGGAAGTTCAGATTGCCATTCTGAGCGAAAGAATCGGCGAGTTAACGGAGCACTTCAAAGCCCACAAAAAGGACCATGCCTCCCGGCGCGGCCTTCTCATGATGGTGAGCAAGCGTCGCCGTCTGTTGGACTACCTGAAGGAATACGACACCGAGCGCTATAAGAGCGTTATCCAAAAACTTGGAATCCGCAAATAATCGAATCGACGAACTCGGCTGTTTTTACCGAGGATTTAGAAGGCGGGAGGAGTGTATCTTGCCGCCGTTTCGCGCGTGAGGACTCTCTCTGAAAATCATAACTGCTGGTTCTCCTAGAAAAGAGGAAACTATGAAGCAGACAGCCACTGTTGATCTTGCAGGCGGCAAAACCCTCCATTTTGAAACAGGACATTTGGCAAAACAAGCCCACGGCTCGGCTATAGCCCGGTTAGGAGATAACGTTGTTATAGGGACCGCATGTGCCAGCCCAGATCCCCGGGAAGGGATTGATTTCTTCCCACTCACGGTTGATTATCGTGAATATACCTATGCCGGTGGCCGCATTCCCGGTGGATTTATTAAGCGTGAAGGCCGTCCTAGCGAACGCGAAGTCCTTACCAGCCGCCAGATTGATCGCCCCATCCGCCCACTCTTCCCCGAAGGGTTCCGCAATGAAACCCAGGTAATCGCACTGGTCCTCTCCGCCGATACAGAAAATGATCCGGATGTGTTGGCCATCAACGCGGCGTCCTGTGCCGTTACCCTCTCCGATATTCCTTTTCACGGTCCTCTTGGGGCCGTTCGCATTGGCTTGATCAATGACCAGTTTGTTGTGAATCCCACCTATCCCGAGGTTCGCGAAAGTCTGCTCAACATTATGGTCGTGGGCACGGCCGAAGGCATTGTGATGATCGAGTCTGGGGCCAAAGAGGTTTCGGAAGAGAAAGTGGTAGAGGCCATTGAGTTTGCCCATACTGAGATCAAGAAGATCTGTGCCGCAATCGTCGATCTGGCCGGCCGTGCGGGCAAGCCCAAACGTGAGGTAAAGCCCCCCTCATTTGATGAGGCGTATTACAGCAGCTTGAAAAAGAAGGTCGGCGAAGAGTTGACCGATGCCCTCGACACCCGTAAGCATCCTAAGTCAGACAGCTACGCCAAGGTAAAAGCGATAAAAGACAAGCTGAAAGCCGAATTGCCGGAAGATGACGACGAAGCCAAGACCAAACTCTCTCATTATTATGAGACGTTGCGGGAGCGCATTTTCCGTGAGCAGGTAACCAAGCATCACCGGCGTCCCGACAGCCGCGCCTTCGATGAGATTCGCAACATCTGGATTGAAGTTGGAGTTCTGCCCCGCACCCACGGTTCGGCAATCTTTACGCGCGGCGAAACCCAGGCCCTGGTGACCACCACCCTGGGCACGCCCGATGACATGCAGCGAATCGAAAGGTTTGAAGGCGAGACCAAGAAACGCTTCATGCTGCATTACAATTTTCCGCCGTTCTCGGTAGGTGAGGTGGGCCGCATGACCGGAGTTGGCCGCAGAGAAATTGGCCACGGCGCGCTGGCGGAACGCGCCATTTCGGCGGTGCTGCCTTCCGAAGAGAACTGGCCTTATGCGATTCGCGTGGTCTCCGACATTCTGGAATCCAACGGCTCTTCTTCGATGGCTACCGTCTGCGGAGCGTCGCTTTCGCTGATGGACGCGGGCGTTCCCCTGGAATCTGCCGTGGCCGGAGTGGCCATGGGGCTGGTGAAAGAAGAGGATTCTTATGCCATTCTCACCGACATTGCCGGGGCGGAAGACCATTATGGCGACATGGACTTCAAGGTGGCAGGCACCCGCAAGGGAATCACCGCGTTGCAGATGGACATCAAGGTCTCCGGCATCACCTCGCAGATCATGCGCGAGGCGCTGGAGCAGGCACGGCGTGGCCGCTTGTTCATTCTGGACAAGATGGAAGAGACGATTGGCGGACATCGCGAAAAAATCTCGTCTTACGCTCCACGTATCTACACCTTGCAGATTCCCGTGGACAAGATTCGCGATCTGATTGGTCCCGGCGGCAAGATGATTCGCAGCATCATCGAGCAGACTGGCGTAAAAATCGATGTGGATGACAACGGCCGCGTCAATGTGGCTTCCAACGACGAATCTTCAGCCGCCAAAGCCATCCAGATCATTACCGATCTCACCGCTGTACCTGAGGTTGGCAAGACGTATTTGGGTAAAGTTGTTCGTTTGGCCGAGTTTGGCGCTTTCGTGGAAATCATTCCCGGCACAGACGGTCTGCTGCACATCAGCGAAATCGCCGAGCATCGAGTGAAAGATGTAACAGATGAACTGAAGGAAGGCGACCAGGTGCTGGTGAAGGTGCTGGGCATCGAAGGGAACCGCATTAAGCTCTCTCGCAAAGCGATCTTGCGAGAGCAACGTGCCAAATTAGGCGCTGCTGCTGCCGGTGGAGGCGCCCCCAGTGGTGGGGGAGAGGGCGCAGATGGTTCCCAGGGCGGTGGTGCTCCAGTTGCTGGTACACCCGATCAAAATGCTCCAGGTGAAGAGACCATCACCTTCGAGGGTGGTGGTGATTTCGCGGATGAGGAACCCAACTTCAATCGCGCCGATGCAAACCGCGAGACGGTGAGCACCGTTGGCGGTAGGCCCGATCGTCCTCGTGGTGATCGCCCGCCGCATGGTGGTGGTGGAGGCAGACGGCCTCGCCGCGGTGGTGGTGGCGGCGGACGTGGCGGTCCTCGCGGCGGCGGACGTGGTGGTGACCGTGGTCCTCGTCGCGATTAACAGCTAGCAGAAATTGATCTTTTACCAAAGCCGCGGAATGCCATCCGCGGCTTTACGCTTATGGAGGGTACGTTGGTGGAGCACAGCCGCCCCCGGCTGTGTTGATGTCCCTTCGAGATTAAGCAATCTTGGGTACACTGAGCTTTTTACTTACTCAATTACCAAATTACCCAATTACCAAATTCTCAATTAGATTTCCTTGTCGTGGGTCCCTCTGGTTCTCTATGCCAAAAGCTAAATGCCGATTGCTGAGTGCTACTATGTTTCTTCCATGCACGGTCGCAATCCCACAATCTCTCCCCTCGGCCGTGCTCATTGGCTCGGTTATCTCTCTCTTTGCCTGATCTGGGGCAGTACCTGGCTGGCTATCCGGGTAGTGGTTCGTGGGGTGCCGCCGTTCCGGGCGGCCGCGATTCGCTTTTTTGCCGCTGCGGCCCTTCTGCTGGTCACGGTTTTGTTCCGGAAAAACAAATGGCCGCGCGGTGACCGGCAATGGAATGCAATTCTGGTGCTCGGCTTCACCATGTTTGCCGTTCCTTATGCTTTGGTGTTTTGGGCAGAGCAATATGTAACTTCGTCCATGACAGCCGTGCTCTTTTCCGCCAACCCTCTAGCGGTTGCTCTGCTGACTCCATTCATGATGCAGCGCAAAGTCCCGAGGCAGGCAGTCTTTGCCATGCTGATGGCTTTCGGAGGACTCTTATACCTCTGCTATTCGGGCCTTCGGACTGATGGCCGGGCCGTGCTCGCCGGTCTTGCTATTCTGCTTTCCATGTCAATGAGTGCGTGGTCAGCAGTGTTTGCCAAGAAACGTCTTTACGATGTCGATACGGTTGCGGCAACGGGACTGCAGATGTTAATTGGCTCGTGCGGCCTGCTGTGGGCCACCTGGGCTTTGGAGGCGCACCAGCCAGCCATTTGGTCCCGTCAGATAATCGGCGCATTGATTTTTCTGGTGTTGTTCGGGTCGGCCGCCGCCTTTGCTGTTTATTATTGGTTGTTGAAATCAATGCAGCCCTACCAGCTTTCCACGATTAATCTTGTGGTCCCGATCATTGCTGTGCTGGTAGGCGCCCTGGTCGGGCATGAACTCGTGCCTGTGAAGATGATTGCTGCCATGGTAGTGGTGCTCGCCTCCGTGGGCGTGGTTTTATGGGCGGAGTCGGAAGGGCACTATGAGGGCGAGGAGTTCCTGTCGATCAGGGGCAGGCAAGAATGAGTCTTGGCGCAACGCTTCTGCTGATTGTGATCGGCTTCGGCGCCGGAGGCTTTGGCGCGCTCGCCGGGGTTGGTGGAGGCATCATTATTACGCCTTTGCTGGCGATCTATTTTGGCTTGCCGATGTACCAAGCCGTCGGTGTGAGCCTGGTCGCTGTGATTGCCACCTCCACCGCAACTTCTGCTCTCTATGTGGAACGTCACATCACCGATATCCGCCTGGGACTGACTTTGGAGTTGGGCACGACTACAGGGGCCATGTTGGCTGCGTTGTTTGCCCATCGCGTAAATCGAGGCACGCTGGCCCTCCTGCTCGCCGGATTTCTTTTGACCAGCGCGGTCTCCATGGTGAGAAAGGCCTGGAGTTCGCGAAAAGAGGAGAGGCAAACGGAGATTCCGGACTACAGGCCGCGCAATTATCCGCTTGGCTTAGCATCCGCGCTGGTTGCGGGCGGGCTCTCCGGGCTGCTGGGAATTGGAAGCGGGCCCATCAAGGTCCCGGTCATGTATCTTTTTATGAAGGTGCCGCTGCGCGTGGCCACGGCCACCAGCAACTTTATGATTGGGGTCACTGCGGCCACCAGTGCCTACATCTATTGGGGCCGGGGCGATGTTCATGTGCCGGTGGCTGCGCCGGTGGTGGTTGGTGTCTTTGCCGGATCGATGCTGGGCGCCCGGCTGGCGTCCAAAGTCCGCACTTTTTATGTGCTCTTGCTGTTAATCGGTGTGACCTCATGGCTGGCGGTGGAGATGATCTACAAATTGGCTACCGGAGGTTTTTCATGAGACGTGATGATCGCAACGCAGACCGCATGGTTGCATTGACTCTGAAGGCGGGAGCTTATGTCGCTTTCAGCCTCATTGTTGCCGGGCTCATGTTGCAGTCGGTGACGGGTTCTTTAAAGATCGCCACTGTCGGCCTCGTGGTTCTGCTAGCTACGCCTGTTTTGCGAATCATGGTTGCCGGAATCCAGTTCCTGCGTGAGCATGACATAAAATATGCGCTGATCTCCGCAGGTGTTCTGGGGATTGTTGCGTTGGCGTACATATTGAGAGTGCAGGCATTATGAATCTTCGTCCACTGGCGAAATTGGCAACACCGGAAATGTCAGAGTCAACTTTGGAGAAACACATGAAGAGGGTCTCGCTCTTGTTATTTGTGTTGTTCAGCTTCATTAACTTGCTCGCGGCCCAATCCCGGCCGACCGTCTCCACTTTTTCAATTGTTGCCATTGATCCTCAAAATGGGGACATGGGAGTGGCCGTGGCCTCGCGTTATTTTTCCGTCGGCTCGGTTGTTCCCTGGGCCATGGCAGGCGTGGGAGCGGTTGCAACTCAGGCCAACGTGAACGTCGGCTATGGTCAGCAGGCCATCGATTTGTTGCGTCAGGGGCTTACTGCTCAACAGGTCTTGAAGAAGCTGCTCGACGAGGACAAATTCGATGGCAAAGATGGCCGTCAGGTCGCGATTGTCGATGCCAAAGGAAACGTTGCTGCTTTCACTGGGCCCAACGCTCCCAAGTGGGCCGGTGACCGCCAGGGGAAGACCTGGTCGGCGCAGGGCAACATACTGGTTGGCCCACAAGTGCCTGAGGCCATGGGCAAGGCCTTTGAGGAGACTCAAGGAGAATTGGCTGAGAAGCTTTTTGCCGCGCTCAAAGCGGGCGATGCCGCCGGAGGCGACTCTCGCGGACGCCAGTCAGCCTCCATGCTGGTGGTGAGAAAAGGCGGTGGCCGGAACACCAACAACGACCGCTACATCTATATTAACGTCGATGACAATCCTGATCCGTTCAAGGAGTTGCGTCGCCTGCTCGACCTGAATCTGGCTTACAACTATGGCGACCAGATGTACAAAGCTGTGGATGCCAAGAACATGGCGAAGGCCCGGACTTCCGCGCAAAAGGCCCTTGTGTATGCTCCCAACAACGCCAATACCCACATGCAACTGGCATTCTTCGATTACGCGTTGGGAGATCAGCCGGGAGCATTGGAAGAATTCTCCAAAGCCAGGGCTTTAAGACCAGATGATTTTGCCAAGCGCTGGCAGGATGAAGCCAGCTCTCCACAATTTAAAATCATGCTGAACGACAAAGAGTTTTTGAAAAAGCTGTTTCCACCCGATGGAACTCCTCCAACCCCGGCTGCAAAGGGAACCGGTTCGGCTCCATAGCATCAGCCTCGTGCGTTCAAATCCCTCGGCTGAATCGTGTGGCACAGCCGCCCTCGGCTGTGGTGGAGGGATCAGAGAACGACCCAAACGTCCAATACAGTGACAACGCTCCTGAAAACAATTGGGGTTTTACACCAAGCTTCCATAAGCAAAAGGAATGCCCGACCGTACACCGTATACATTGCACCTCTGGGAAACATCAGGGAACGATACTTCATCCGTTTTGATCGCAAACTGATATAAAAGATCTGTCATGATGAGGCAATCCATGAAAAAAATCTCTGCTTTGGTTCTGTCGGCGCTTTTCCTCTCTCTCGCTTCTCTGGGCCAGGAGAAGGAACAGAAACGCCTGAAACATGCCGGTGAGGTCTTGCTGGAGATTCTGAATATCCCAGACAATCTTCCCAAGCCGGTTTTGGACCGCGCTGAGTGTGTCATCGTTCTCCCATCGGTGAAGAAGGGCGCGATCGGAATAGGCGCGAGCATCGGCCGTGGGGCCATGTCATGCCGCAGTGGAGATAATTTCACTGGTCCCTGGGGACCGCCCGCCATGTATGCTCTGGAAGAAGTGAGTATCGGCTTTCAATTGGGTGGCCAAGCCACCGATTTTGTTCTTCTGGTAGTCAACCCGAAAGGCGTGGAATCGCTACTGAAAAGCAAGGTAAAACTGGGTGGAGACGCATCGGCAGCCATCGGTCCTAAAGGACGTGATGCGGAGGCGGCCACCGATGTGCTCATGCATGCCGAGATCCTGACTTACTCGCGGGCCCGAGGGCTTTTCGCCGGTGTTTCTCTGGAAGGCTCAACCCTGCGTCAGGACAATAGCGCCAACCACAAAGTTTATGGCCGCGAGATCACTGCGCGAGAGATTGTGCGCCAACACAAAGTAAGTACTCCGGCAGCAGGTCAGCTCATGGTGGCGGCCCTGCAAAAGGCCTCTCCAAAAAATTGGTCCGACGCCAAATCGCTGCAAAATGTGCCCAGCTCAACCAAGAAAAAATGAAATAGTCATTAGTCCTTAGCTTTTAGCCTTTAGCCATAAGGCTGCTCGTTTAAGGAGTTCCGGAAACCTTTTGTGTCAACGATTCTGCGCCAACATTTGTTTTGATCGGCTAATGGCTAAGGACTAACAGCTTCTTTTGCTACACTTCTTGCATGGCCAAAATTGCTTATCTTGAGTGCTCCAAGTGTGGTGAGCACATCCATGCAGAAAAGCCGCAGACCATCTGTCCCAAAGATGGAGGCTCGCTCTACGTGCGCTACGACCTTGATGCTCTGAAAGGGAAATTCAAGCGCGAATTGTTGGCAGGTCGGCCAGCCACCATGTGGCGCTATGCAGAGGTCCTTCCCGGGGATGAACCGGTTACTCTGGGAGAGGGTTTTACTCCTATGCTTCCCAGCCGAGAGATGCCCAACGTCCTTATTAAGGATGAAGGCCTGAACCCCACCGGCTCTTTCAAGGCACGTGGTCTGTGTGCAGCCGTGACCATGGCCCGCCATTACCGTCTCAAGAAACTAGCAGTGCCCTCCGCCGGGAATGCGGCCAGCGCGCTGGCTGCATATTGCGCTGCTGCGGGGATTGAGGCCCACATCTTTATGCCCAAAGATGTTCCCATGGCCAACTTTGTTGAATGCAAAGCTTACGGGGCAAAGGTCACGCTGGTCGATGGGTTGATCTCCGATTGCGCCCGCATGGTGAACGAACGCAAACAGGCGGAAGGATGGTTTGATATCTCCACCCTGAAGGAGCCTTTCCGCGTGGAAGGCAAAAAGACCATGGGATATGAAGTGGCTGAGCAGCTTAACTGGGAGCTGCCGGACGCTATCTTTTACCCTACTGGCGGTGGCGTGGGACTCATCGGAATGTGGAAAGCCTTCGACGAGATGGAGCAGCTTGGCTGGATTGGCAAGAAGCGTCCTCGGATGATCTCTGTTCAGGCTTCCGGTTGCGCCCCGGTCGCCAAGGCCTGGGATGAAAAGAGACAGGTAGCGGAGATGTGGCACAACGCCCATACGATGGCCGCTGGTCTCCGCGTTCCGAAACCCTACGCCGATTACATCATCTTGGATATCCTCAAGAAGAGTAGCGGCGCGGCCATTGCTGTTTCGGATGAGCAGATGCTCGATGCAGTGCAGGAATGGGCCAGCAAAGAAGGTGTGTTTGCCGCTCCTGAAGGCGCCGCCTCGCTGGCCGCCTACAAGATTCTATTAGAAGAAAAATTTCTGAAGCCGTCGGAGAAAGTTGTCCTTTTCAATACCGGCTCCGGGCTGAAATATATCGATGTGATTGCCAAGTCGATGGAGTCTGCGGCGTCACAGGAGGTTCCGGCTTCACGCAATATCGGAGGGATCATTCAACCCTATTAAGAAATTGGAAATTCACAATTGGTAATTTGTAAAAGTGAAAGCCAAGATTGGGCATTGAATTGTGCCTTTTGAGGAGATTGAAACTCGAGCCTATGCAAAAACTCGCAAACTCTTTAAATTGCAAATTATCAATTACAAATTACCAATGACAAATGACTATGACCGACCGGCTCTACTATCACGACTCCTTCCTGCACGCCTTTGAGGCACGTGTACTGGAGGCGCATGAACAAAATGGAAAGACGGCAGTGGTGCTTGACCGCACAGCCTTCTATCCCACCAGCGGCGGACAGCTCCACGATACCGGCGCGTTCATTTTAGAAGATGAAAGCAAAGTTCCGATCATTGATGTGACCGACGAAGAGGATGGGGCCATCTACCACTTCACCTCCGAACCCATAACTGCCGGGAAAACTGTCCGCGGACTGATTGACGCACACCGCCGCCGCGACCATATGCAGCAACACTCCGGCCAGCATGTTCTCTCCGCCGCGTTCATCCGGCTTTTTGACATTCCCACTGTTAGCTTCCACATGGGCGCCGAGAGTTGCACCATCGACTTGGCTGCCAAGTCCCTGAATACTGGGCAAATCTCGCAGGCGGAGCAACTGGCGAATGAGATCGTTACTGAAGACCGGCCCGTAACGATTCGGTTTGTTCCTCTGGAGGAGGCCCGCCAACTCGGACTGCGCAAGCTGCCGCCCAAGCAAACCGGGGAGCTGCGTCTGATTGATATTTCGGATTTCGATCTGACCGCCTGTGGCGGGACCCATGTCCGGTCCACCGGACAAATCGGCGCCATCTTGCTGCGCAAGATCGAGAATGTGAAACAGGGGGTGCGAGTAGAGTTTGTCAGCGGCCTGCGTGCTGTGACTACTGCACGCCAAGACTACACAACATTGACCGAGGCCGCCGCCTTGTATTCGTCGCATCTAAGGGATGTGCCTGAGCAGATAAAAAAGTCCACTCAGGAAATCAAGTCTGCCGGGAAAGAACACCACAAACTCTTAGAGGAATTGGCTGGGTTCCAGGCGGAGCGCCTGCTGTCCGGTTCCCACGGCACGCCTCGTATTATTACCGCAGTCTTCGCTGAGCGGGATGCTATCTTTATCAAGCTGGTGGCGCAGAAACTGACCTCGGGAAATGGGGACGTAGTTGCGTTGATCGCCTCCGGCTCAGGACAGCCGGCGCTGGTCTTCGCGCAAAGTCCCGGACAAAAATGGAACATGGGACAACGACTGAAAGAAGTCATGACCCAACTCGGCGGCAGAGGTGGCGGCAGCGCCGATCTTGCGCAAGGCGGCCTGCCTGCCGGTTCAGGCGATTTGGCAAAACTTGAAAAAGTGTTGCAGGAAGCAGCAGCCAGACTCTAGGGCAGTTACCACAATTGTTGGTGGAGGAAGCTCCGGACGTTAGGTCCGGGGAGTGTTGTCTTTAGACCACGCGACAAAGGCCGCTACAGTAAGGCTTTGATGTTCCTTGGTGTTCTTTGCGTCCTTGCGGTAAAACTTTAAAAGGCTGGCTATTTGCCAATTGCTATTTGCTAATTGCTTCGATCAGCGGTCATCAGCCAAATCAGCGCCATCAGTGGTAGAGTTTTGATGTTCCTTAGCGCCCTTGGCGCGCTTTGCGGTAAAACTTTAAAGACTGGCTATTTGCCAATTGCCATTTGCTAATTGCTTTGATCAGCGGTCATCAGCTAAATCAGCGTCATCAGTGGTAAAGTTTTGTCCTTGGCGTCTTTGTAAAACTTTTAGAGGCTGGCTATTTGCCAATTGCTATTTGCTAATTGCTTTGATCAGCGGTCATCAGTCAAATCAGCGTCATCAGTGGTAAAGTTTTGTCCTTGGCGTCTTTGTAAAACTTTTAGAGGCTGGCTATTTGCCAATTGCTATTTGCTAATTGCTTCGATCATCGGTCATCAGTCAAATCAGCGTCATCAGTGGTAGAGTTTTGATGTTCCTTAGCGCCCTTGGCGCGCTTTGCGGTAAAACTTTAAAAGCTGGCTATTTGCCAATTGCTATTTGCTAATTACTGAATTCCAGGAGCCATCCATGCCCCGATTCACAATGCGCACTGTCTGTGCAGTATTCGTCCTTATTGGTTTGTCGTATGCGCAGCAGTCCACACCCGATTTCGCTAAGGCCCAAGCCGAAGGGATAAAGTTTCTTTCGGAACTGGTCAAGATCGATACCAGCAATCCGCCTGGAAACGAGACACGTGCTGCTGAATATATAAAAGGTGTTTTAGCAGCGGAGGGCATTCCAGCGCAAATTTATGAATCGGCTCCCGGACGCGGAAATGTTGTGGCCCGCCTGAAAGGCAATGGCAAAAAGAAGCCAATCCTGCTGCTGGGACATCTCGACGTTGTGGGCGTGGAGCGCGATAAATGGACGGTGGATCCCTTTGCCGCCATTATCAAAGATGGTTATCTCTATGGCCGTGGCTCTACCGACGATAAGGCCATGGATGCCGCCAACCTGGAAGTGCTGCTGCTCCTCCATCGCTTGAAGGTGCCGCTTGATCGTGATGTGATTTTGCTGGCTGAAGCCGGGGAGGAAGGCACGCCCGAGTTCGGGATCGATTTCATGATTGCAAAGCATTGGGATGAAATCGCCTGTGAATATGCCTTGAATGAAGGCGGGACCACTCCTGAAGAAAATGGAAAGGTGCTGTACGTGGGTGTCTCCACCACGGAGAAGGTCCCTCGCAGCCTGATCCTGAAGTCCCACGGAAGCAGCGGGCATGGCTCCGCGCCGCGAATGGATAACGCCATCACCCATCTGGCCGCGGCCGTGGCAAAAGTGGGGAACTGGGAAGCTCCCATGCGGTTGAATGAGACCACCCGGAGATTTTTCCAGCAGTTAGCCCAGATCAGCCAGCCGGAAAAAGCGGAACTCTATAGGCATGTAGAAGAGCCGTCAGCCCAGAGAAGATTGCACGAAACCGAACCTGCTTATTACTCCATGCTGCGTACCTCGCTTGTCCCTACCATTATTAAAGGTGGATTTCGTGTCAACGTGATTCCCGCCGATGCTGAGGCTACCCTCGACGTCCGCGCGCTCCCGGACGAAAACATGGAGGCTCTCAAAGCTTCGCTGGCAAAATTGATCGATGATCCGGCTGTTGAGGTCATTTCCGCGCCCAACAACTTGCGGCCGGCAACTCCTCCTTCCGGTCTGCAGACCGATGCCTTCCATGCTTTGGAGATCGCCCAGCGGAAAGTTTTTCCCGGCGCGCTGACCATTCCGATCATGCAGGTGGGGGCGACCGATTCTTCCGAGTTGCGGGCCGAGGGTGTCCAGGCCTATGGCATCGCCGAGGTCGCCACCCGTGACGACCAAAAACGTATTCACGGCAACGACGAGCGGATCCAGATCGCCGGCTTCGGAAAATTCGTACAGTTGCTCTATACGGCAACCGTGGAGATAGCCGGCGCAAAATAAAGCCAGAGAATCACACGATCGGCGCCAGCGATCGATGATCGATGGTCCGTCGATCAGAGATCAAAGATTTGCCTGTCATTCTTAAATCGCCTACGATGTTTCGGGGCTGATTGCTGAATGCTGATTGCTGAATGCTGAATGCCATTTGCTAATTGCTATATGCTAACTGCTTCTTTCCAACAACAGAGAATTTGGATTACCGGCGCCTCCTCAGGGATCGGCGAAGCCCTCGCCCATGCTTTCCACAAGGCCGGCGCAAAGTTGATTCTCTCCGCGCGCAGGGAAGACGAACTGAAGCGGATCCAAACAGAATGCGGTGGGGAAGCTTGCACTCTTATCCTGCCCTTGGACGTAGCCCAGGCGGACAAGCTGTCCGAAAAGGCCCAGGCTGCGCTTGGCATGTTCGGTGGCATCGATATTCTTGTCCAGAATGCAGGCGTGACCCAGCGCTCCCTGGTAAAAGATACCGAACCCTCGGTGTACCGCACCTTAATGGAGATCAACTACTTTGGCCCGGTGGCGTTGACCAAGGCGGTATTGCCTTCCATGCTGGAGAGGAAAAGCGGACACATCGTCGCGATTTCGAGCTTGGTGGGCAAGTTCGGGACGCCGCTCCGCTCCGGTTACGCCGCGTCTAAACATGCGCTGCATGGCTTCTTCGATTCGCTGCGCGCTGAAGTGGGCCGCAATGGAATCAAGGTGACTATTGTATGTCCTGGTTTTATCCGTACCGATATCAGCTTGCATGCGCTGGTGGGCGACGGCGGAAAGCACGGAAAAATGGACCAGGGCCAGGCCCAGGGAATGCCCGCCGACCGATGCGCCCAGGAAATCCTCAAAGGAATTGCCCGAGGCAAGCAGGAGTTCTATGTAGGCGGCAGCGAAAAACGCAGCGTCTATATCAAACGTTTCTTCCCACGCCTGTTTTCGCGGATGATTGCCAGAAACATGTAAGCGTTTTCCTTTGTGACCTTCCCGACGTTGCCTCCGCGGTGAAGTGGGTTTTGGTTTTTCTTTGGCTGATTGCTGACTGCTGAGTGCCGAATGCTTCTCTATCAGCGGTAAGCAGTTGTTTGTCTTCTCCGCGCCTCCGCGGTGAAGCGGGTTTGGTTTTTCTTTGGCTGATTGCTGACTGCTGAGTGCCGAATGCTTCTCTATCAGCGGTAAGCAGTTGGTTTGTCTTCTCCGTGTCTCCGCGCCTCCACGGTGAAGCGGGTTTCGTTTTTCTTTGGCTGATTGCTGACTGCTGAGTGCCGAATGCTTCTTTATCAGCGGTAAGCAGTTGGTTTGTCTTCTTCGCGCTCCGCAGTGAAACGGGTTTCGTTTTTCTTTGGCTGATTGCTGACTGCCGAATGCTTCTCTATCAGCGGTAAGCAGTTGGTTTGTCTTCTCCGTGTCTCCGCGCCTCCGTGGTGAAGCGGGTTTGGTTTTTCCTTGGCTGATTGCTGACTGCTGAGTGCCGAATGCTTCTTTATCAGCGGTAAGCAGTTGGTTTGTCTTCTCCGTGTCTCCGCGCCTCCGCGGTGAAGCGGGTTTGGTTTTTCTTTGGCTGATTGCTGACTGCTGAGTGCCAAATGCTTCTCTATCAGCGGTAAGCAGTTGGTTTGTCTTCTCCGTGTCTCCGCGCCTCCGCGGTGAAGCGGGTTTGGTTTCTTCTTTTGGCTGATTGCTGACTGCTGAGTGCCGAATGCTTCTTTATCAGCGGTAAGCAGTTGGTTTGTCTTCTCCGTGTCTCCGCGCCTCCGCGGTGAAGCGGGTTTGGTTTTTCTTTGGCTGATTGCTGACTGCTGAGTGCCAAATGCTTCTCTATCAGCGGTAAGCAGTTGGTTTGTCTTCTCCGCGCTCCGCGGTGAAGCGGGTTGGTTTTTTCTTTGGCTGATTGCTGCCTGCTGAGTGCCGAATGCTTCTCTATCAGCGGTAAAGTTGGTTTGTCTTCTTCGCGCCTCCGTGGTGAAGCGGTTTTGGTTTTTTCTTTGGCTGATTGCTGACTGCTGAGTGCCGAATGCTTCTTTATCAGCGGTAAGAAGTTGGCCTGAAGCGGCGGCGCTGATAAAATCAATAACAACCCGCGTAAAGAGTGGGGCTATAGCTCAGCTGGGAGAGCGCATCGTTCGCAACGATGAGGTCGTCGGTTCGATCCCGACTAGCTCCACCAAATCCTGACTCAATATTTTCAATCACTTCAACAGAGTCGCATTTGGACTGTACAAATTCTGTACAACCGAATTTTTTGGATCGGAACAGCATCTCTCAAAAAGGAGTACGAGATGCTTTCCGTTTACACTCGTCATTCGCCAGATTGCGAACACAGGGATGACATCAATTGGCGGCGCTGCCGTTGCATCAAGTGGATTCAGGGTGTCACCGCAGACGGTCGCGGCCCAACAAGCCAGTAGTCAAACAGGCCATCACCCTTGCCGAGGCCGTCTCTAGCTTCCGCGCCGATGAGGATGGCCGCTGCCTCGAAAAGACTACCATTGCCCAAAGCAGAAGTTTGTTTGAAGTGCAATTGCTGAGCTGAACCAAGGAGCGCGGGTTAACGCTGCTCGCCGAGTTGACCACACCCGAACTGACAAAATTCCGGGCGTCGTGGGGCAACGGTCCGAACACGACCCGGCGCAAGCACGAGCGCATTATTGGTTTCCTCAATTTCTGTATCGCCAACGACTGGCTGGAAAAGAACCCCGCCGCACGAATGAAACGTGTCGAGGAGAAGCGAGTCCCGACCGACTATTTCACCAGGGAAGAGTTTGAGCGGGTTGTGGATGCTACCTATGCCTATGGTGAATGGCAAGGAGGACATGACTTCCACACCCGCCAAGGACATCTCCGCGCCCTGATTCTCTTAATGCGCTGGTCTGGACTGGCAATCAAAGACGCTGTGACACTGGAAAGACAACGTTTAGGAATCGATGGCAGGCTGTTCCTGTACCGGGCCAAAACAGGTGTGCCTGTTTATGTCCCGTTGCCGGCCAACCTAATGCAGATGCTTCATGCCCTGCCAAATTCCAATCCGCGGTATTTCTTTTAGAGTGGCAATGGCGACCCCGAAACAGCGAAGAAAGGCTGGCAGCGCACACTCCGCCATCTTTTCAGGAGGGTTGCAAAAATCACTAAACCAGACGGAACACTAAAACGCTGCCATCCGCACATGTTCCGATACTTTTGCCGTAGAACTTTTGTTGTCAGGTGTCCCAATTGATCAAGTCTCATTGCTTCTCGGACACAGTAGCGTCAAGATTACTGAGAAACACTACGCTCCATTTGTAAAAGCTCGCCAGGAACAGCTTGAAACAAGCGTGAGGCTGAATTGGCAATCGCAATCCGCATGGCAAGCCGGACAACAGCATGCACCGACAGCCAGGCTGACTTGAAATCTATCCCTTAAACAGTTCCTGTCATAGCGGGCCACCGAGTGGCGATCCGCTCCAGGCCTGGAATGATAGGGACTCTTCGGAGGCAGCCAATCACTAAACGAGACCCTCACGTGGAGGTTTTCGGGGAAACGCACGGAGGACCTCTGTCGGATAGCGCTCATCCTCAACAGCATAAAGATGAAAAACGGCGCCGTCGCGAACCCCCAGATCCTCCAGGTTATCTGTATCATTTCGAGATAGTTTTGGCTGCCCGCCGTTTTGGACGATTGCGTAAACGCTCCGCTGCTCCGACCGCGAGAGTGCATCCCATGCTGGTTCCGCTTCAACGTCAACCAGAACCCATTTAACTCTAAAGGGCATGTAGGCTCCGGTTTCTGCACGCTCAGAAATGCCGAAACACTCTTGTGCGCGGTGTGCCAGCCATCGAACGCTCACCCTTGGCGAGACTCGGATGCTGCAGAGTTTTCCCGTGTGAACAGATTCAACCGCAACATGTAGTCCTTGCTGTTGTTCTTCTTTTGGAAGATGTAAGACCTTGGCGATTTCCTCTGCGACGGCGTCGGCTGAATTTCTGTATTCCCTGTAAGCTAACGACACGAGAATCGGGTACCGTTCCAACACCGAATCTTTTGAGTTAAGAATCAGAGGAAGAACACGTTTTTGCCCTGTAGCATTTTGAATCGCGAGTGCCGAGGCCATTTCGGCTTCAGGCCAGGGCCGGTTCAGAAATGACCGCGAGAGACACAGGAGTAGATACCGGCTCCTCCGCAGACCTTCATTGATTCGCAGGAGCACATTGTCACCCCAGCCGATTTCCAGGCTGTCAAGCCAAAAGGTTATTTTCTTCGTAATTAATGACTCTGTTAAGGGCTGAATGTATCGGATTTTGTCCTCACTAGAGTGGGAAAGAAAGAGATCCTGCGTGTCTTCAGCCATGTCCGCTCCTTCGATTGGGAACTGCTCCCCTTATATGCAGTGTAGAGGAAATCTGCAAGCGTTAGAAGAATTTAGCGGTACGTGCCGCGCTGGGGCTGGTTTTGTTGCGATGACGATGTGGCGCGACGATGATATATTCAAGTTTTGCCTAGAGCCAGGGCAGCGGATGTTCTCAGTGGGACTTTCTAAATGGCCGCAAACGCGCTTCCCAATCAGACGCTCACGATCAAACACATTCCCGGAAGCGATCCTCCTTCATTCATGTTAATCCGGCAGCATGACGGCAAGACTTCTCAATCCGTTCCGGTGGTCTCTCCAATAAGCGTTCCAGTAGAAGGGAGGCCAAACAGCAACTTGCTGCGGGAACTGCAATGGTATCTTGAGACCTTTCTTGACTATCCCTTTCCTCCCGAAACCGAACATGCCGAACGCATATTGGAGGCGCTGCGAAATTGGGGCGAGCGAGCATTTCGAGCACTCTTCGACGATAGGTTTACAGAGCGAATGCTTGATGACGCAACCAGAGACTATTCCAAAGTGTATCTAAGGATTTCTAGCGATGATCCGCGAGTGCTGGCTTGGCCTTGGGAAGCGTTGTGCGACCCCGAACTCGGCTATCTTGCCCAAACCTGCCAGTTGGTGCGGCAATTGAACACTCTGCGCAATCCGCAGCCGCTGCCTGAGTCCTTGCCTAAGGATCGGGTGAACATTCTGTTGGTGGTTGCTCGACCGTACGAGCAGGATCTTCGCTTCCGCACCTTGGCACGTCCTTTGGTCGAGTTGATTGAGCGGGAGAGGCTGCCAGCATCAGTAGACTTGTTGCGCCCACCCACTTTTGAGCAGTTGCGGAAACACCTGCGCGAGCATCCGAGCTACTACCACATTCTTCACTTCGATGGTCACGGTGTCTATTCGACAGACGCTCTTGACAGCGGCGACGGATACTCGCTTCAGGGATCGGAGGGGAAACTCGTCTTTGAGACAGGGGATGGAGAGCCCGACCTGATTCCGGCGGAAAAGCTAAGCACACTGTTAAAAGAGTGCGCCGTTCCGGTTGCAGTGCTCAATGCGTGCCAATCAGCGATGACCTCAAATGATAGCAGTGATCCTTTCGCTTCAGTGGCCATGGCACTGTTGAGATCAGGGATGCGGGAGGTCGTGGCCATGGCGTATTCGCTCTACATGAGCGGGGCACAACAGTTCCTTCCTGAGTTCTACCGGTCTCTGTTCCATGAGGGCAGCATGGCAGTGGCCGTGAAGGCCGGGAGGCAGCAGATGTGGCAGCACGATAAGCGTGTCTGCGTCCGGGGCGAGTTCCCGCTCCAGGATTGGCTTCTGCCGGTACTTTATCAGCAGGACCCACTGAATTTTTCTTTTGCCAAGGAGGCGGGAAAGTCTGCGTCACGTGAATGCAAGTTGCCCGAGGAATTGCGCTACGACAAAGATCCTCACGGTTTCATCGGCCGAGACAGCGCCATTCTGGAACTGGAGCGAGCCATGCGCCGCGCAACACCAAGCATCCTGATTCACGGGCTCGGAGGCATAGGCAAGACCACCCTGGCCCAAGGTTTTCTCCAGTGGCTCGCCAAGACCGGCGGCCTAGAGTACCCACCGTTCTGGTTTTCCTTCCAGGAGATTCGTAGTGCCGAGTTCGTATTAAACCGGATGGGAGAGGGGTTGCTTGGAGGACATTTCCCAACTTTGCCGATGGAACAAAAGGTCGGAAGCCTGGCACATACTCTGCGCGAGAACGGCTTTGTCATTATATGGGACAATTTCGAGTCAGCCGCAGGCATAGCTGGCACAGCGGTCGAAGCCAATTTGTCCGAATCAGATCGCAAACTGCTGGCGGAATTACTCGACCAATTGCGAGGCGGAAAGACTAAAGTGATTGTCACTAGCCGGTCAAAAGAAGAATGGCTTAGCCCGCAACAGCGATTTGTCCTTCGGCTTGGCGGATTGGATCGCGAGGAACGGTGGGAGTATTGCAACGCTGTCATCCGTGGCTGGGCGAGACAATTAACCGGAATGATCAAGATTTAGTGAAACTGATGAATCAACTTGACGGCCATCCTTTGGCCATGCGCGCCATCCTGCCGCGTCTGGAGAATATGAGCGCCGGCAAGGTACTTGTGGCATTGCGCTTCAATCTGGAGAGCTTGAATCAAGGTCTGGAACCAGAGTTAGCAAAGCTATATGCCACTCTCGCTTTTGTTGAACAATCGTTGCCCGAAAACCTGAGGCCTTTGCTCGCGCTCATTGCCATGCATGAAGGATTTGTTACAGCCGGCCTAGTCGAAGCCATGGCGAGCCGCGTTCAGCCTGGTTGGTCACGGACGAAAATCGATCACGTGATCCAGACGTTGGCTTTGGCAGGTCTGCTGAGGGATGATGGATACACGAGCCACGAAATGCACCCTTTGCTGACCAGCTATTTGAGGTCGACACAGGCGATCAAAATTCGGCCTGAAGACCGTGATCATTGGGCGCGAGCGTTCGTGGGCGTGATGGGTACCCTTGCGAATGAGGTCGCACAGGGTCGAGCCCACCAGCAACGCGGTCCTCTCCGCGTCCACGCGCAGAACTTCTACCAAGCCCTGGCAGAAGCGAAACGGTTGGGCATGTCAATTAGTACTTCAATGCTCACGCAGGCGTTGGCTGTGTTTGCCTTCAATAGCGGGAACTTCGATGTGGCCCGGCGGCTGTATGAGCAGTATGTAGTACTCATGAAATCTCAAGGAGAACTCGAAGGAGAGGCAGTCGCCTATAACCAATTGGGAAGACTTGCTCAGCAGCAGCGAGACTTTGTCTCCGCAGAACAATGGTATCGGAAATCACTTGCCATAGAGGAGCAGCTCGGGAACGAACGGGGCCTTGCTGCCACATATCACGGCATGGCAGGGCTTGCCGAAGCGCAGCGAGACTTTGTCTCTGCAAAAACTTGGTATCAGAAATCGCTTGGCATCTCCGAAAGGCTTGGTATCGAAGATTACGCGGCTACTACTTATGGTGAGTTGGGACGGATTGCCGAACAGGAGCGAGACATTGTCTCCGCAGAACAATGGTATCGGAAATCGCTGGTCCTACAGGAGAAGCTCGGGAACGAGCAGAGCGCTGCCAACACTTATCACCGTCTCGGAATGCTAGCGGGCGAACAACGCGATTTTGCCGCCGCAAGGAACTGGTACGGCAAATCGCTGGTTCTCAGAGAGCGGTTGGGTGATGAGCGTGAAGCTGCTCAGACCTATTATCAACTCGGAGGAATCGCGCAGTGGGAAGAGGATTTCGATGCCGCCGAAGGGTGGTATCGGAAATCACTCGACATCACAGAGAGGCTTGGGGTTGCAGATGATGCGGCCTGCACTTATGAGGCTCTGGGGGCGATTGCCCAGTATCATGGCGATTTTGCTGCTGCCGGGCAATGGTATCGCAAATCGCTCGCTGTCAAGGAGAACATTGGCGATGAACACAGCCTCGCTATCACCTACGCTCTAATTGGAATCTTAGCCGGGGTACAAGGTAATTTTCTTGCTTGTGGACAATGGCAGATTGTTGCTCTGGCTGGATTTATTCGGGCACAAGACCGCCAAAGATCGCTAGGAACAATGAGGGAGTTCATGAGTTCCTACCAGAAAGCGTCGTCGAGCGACCAGCAAACGCTAAGGGCTACGTGGCAAGAAGCTGGATTGGGGGAATTCCCGGAAGGTATGATTCAGCCGCGTCAAAGCGAAGCATAATGACTTTTTTTAGAATCACGGGATTGGGTTTCAACCTGGAGAATCCTGTGAATGAGTACCGGACATCTTGGTTCTCTCCAGCCCGAGGAAGGGAAGTCGGGCATTGAGCTGGCCGGAGTGAAACCAGGACTCAAATTTCAGTAGGTAGCGTCAAGATGACGGAGAAGCACTATTTGCCATGGGTTAAAGACCGGCAAAAGCAGCTTACTGCATTAGTCCGGCGTGCATGGTTTCCCGAGGTTCGACAATCGCTGATTGCCCAAGACAGCAAATGTCGCCAAGATCGCTCAACAGGCCAGATAGGATCGACCCGCAATTTGACATTAGTAGATTGTCAAGTATAGTAGTTTATCTACTATGTCCCCAAAACCCTCTGACCGAATTGAACTCTTGCAGGGAACGCTGGATCTTCTGGTCTTGCGCAGTCTGCTTTTCGGCCCGCTCCACGGACACGGGATCACCAAAGCGATTCAACGGAACTCCGACGAGTTGCTGCAGGTCGACCACGGGTCCCTCTATCCAGCCTTATACCGGCTGGAACAGAAGAAATGGATCAGCGGCAAGTGGCAGCAGTCGGGCAAAGATCGACCGATGAAGTTCTACCGATTGACCGCAGCCGGCAAGAAGCAACTTGGCATCGAGCAGAACAAATGGGGGCAGATGGCGAAGGCCATTCGACTCGTTCTGACCCGTGAGGTGGAGTGATGTTGGAACACATCAAATGGTGGCTCAGCCGTCGCTCGCGGGAGTCGTCCATGCAACGGGAGTTGGAGGCTCACATCGCATGCGAAGCGGAAGAACAGATCGACCGCGGACTGGATCCTGCGGCTGCTCGCGAGGCCGCGATCAAGGCCTTCGGTAACCGCGCCATCATGATGGAAGACGCACGGCGCGTGTGGACTTGGGCGTGGCTCGGGCATCTTACCCAAGACCTCAAATACGCGTTCCGCAATTTGCGCATGAGCCCGGGCTTTACCGCGGTTACGATCGCTACGCTCGCGCTCGGCATTGGCGCCAATGCGGCGATTTTCAGTTTTGTGAATGCCGTATTACTCAAGCCTCTCCCCTATCCACATCCGGAGCAAATCGTCAGCGTGTGGGAAAAGCGTCCGGACGGAGGCAGCAACCCCATTTCCACTCTGAACTTCCTCGATTGGCAGCGGCAGAATCGCTGTTTTCAATTTCTCTCAGCCATCGCCCGGGACACGGTAACCTTGACCGGCTCGGGCAGCCCCGAGGAGCTGAATGTTCACAGGGTCTCGGCATCGTATTTCAAAGTGCTGGGTGTGGGCGCGACGCTGGGACGCACCTTTGCCGCAAGCGAAGACGAGGTTGGCGACGATCGGGAAGTAGTGCTCTCGAACCGCATTTGGCAGAGCCGGTTTGGCGGCGACCCCAAAGTTATCGGCCGCAAGCTCACGTTGGATGCAAAAAATTACACGATCATCGGCGTGCTTCTGGCGAACAGTGAGTTTGACCGGACCTGGGCCGTAATGTGGCTGCCTCTCGCTTTCACACCCGCGAACATGACACGCAATTATCACTGGCTTTCTGCCATTGCTCGCCTTGAGCCCGGCGTAACTCTGAAGCAGGTCCGCGACCAAATGGACACGATTGGAGCGCGCATTGCTGCCCTGTACCCGGAATCGAATAAGGATATGGGCGTAACCGTTGACCCTTATATCGATCAGGTGGTCCAGCCGGAGCTCCGCCGCTCGCTTTGGGTGCTGCTCGCAGCGGTGGGAGCCGTGCTGCTGATCGGGTGCGCCAATCTTGCCAATCTAACCCTGGCGCGGGGTACAGGCCGCGAACACGAGATGGCCATTCGTTCAGCATTGGGCGCGCGCCGTCTGCGTCTGATCCGGCAGTTGCTTACGGAAAACATATTTCTCGGAATCCTCGGTGGCCTGGCGGGCCTCGCGCTGGGCAATGCATTCATGCACGGAATGAAAGTGTGGTTGCCGCCTGACATGCTGCCACCGCAAGCAAACGTCCGCATGGACTATGGCGTGTTGCTTTTCACCATGGTTCTCGGAATCCTTACGGGAATCGTTTTCGGTCTGGCGCCGGCGCTCAGCGGCACGCGGCCCGATCTTGCCAGATCGCTGAAGGAGTCAGGGCGAACGACTGCCGGGCTCACGCCGCATCGGATGAGAACAGTCTTGGTGGTTGCCGAAGTGGGGCTGTCATTTGTATTGCTCGCGGGCGCCGGCCTGCTGATCCGAAGCTTCAATAGGCTAGCAAACCTCAACCCGGGCGTGGATACAACCAATGTTCTTGCGTTGGATCTTCCAATGCCGCTGACGGAATTCACGAACAGCACGGTACTGACGAACTATCTTAGGGAAGTGACCCAGAAGGTCAGAAGCGTGCCCGGAGTGCGGGACGTCGCCATCACTGATAAACCGCCGATGGAAGGCTTTGCGAACGGTGCGCCCTTCCTGATCGAGGGGCGGGATTCTTCATCCTACTCGCGGCGCCCTGTCTGTGGGTTCAAGGTGGTAGGGCCGTCGTATTTTGATACGGTTGGCATGAGATTGTTGAAGGGGCGCAGCCTTGACGAGAACGATGTTGCCGGCACCGTGCCTGTTACCGTGATCAATGAAACTATGGCGAAGACCTACTTCAAAGGCGAAGATCCCATCGGTAAGCGCATCTTGATTCGGCAGCACGTGTTCGGGAAGCCTGGTCGCGGCCCGGATATCCCTTGGCAAGTCGTGGGAGTGGTAAAGGACGAGAAAGTCGGCGGGAAAGGTGGTGGCTTTAGCCTCGACGAGGAGATTCCGGTCGTCTACGTCACGTTCTATCAAAATCCCGGCACTAGCAATAGCCTCGTAATTCGTGCCGCCATGAATCCGTTGCTCTTAAGCGGATCGATCGAACAAGCAATCTGGGAAGTGAACAAATACCAGGCGGTGGCGAACATTGAAACCTTGGAAGAAATCAAGTCACAATCGGTAGCGCCATCCCGGCTTCGCACTACGCTGTTGGCCATCTTCGCCGGCATCGCGCTTTTGCTGGCTGCCGTCGGGATCTACGGCGTTGTCTCCTATTCCGTGGCGCAAAGAGTGCGTGAAATGGCCATTCGCCTGGCCGTTGGTGCATCACCGGGCGATCTGCTGAAGCTTGTGATCGGAAAAACGATGCTCATCGTCCTGGTTGGACTCGCTCTTGGTGGGGGCGCGGCACTCGCGCTTACGCGCGTATTGGCGAGCTTGCTCTACGCTACAAGCCCGACGGATCGGGTGACGTGGGTCGTCGCTGGGGCGTTGCTCGCGGCGGTGGCGCTCTTGGCCTGCTATTTCCCAGCCCGGCGCGTGACGAAGGTGGACCCCCTGACGATTTTGCGCTTTGAGTAAATGATGGCCCCTTGCGGGAATCACAGCCAACGATGAAAAGAATGTGCTGCAAGCACGCATCACTGCGCGGAAGTTTTGTGCCTCCGCAGCCCACGCGTGAACTCCGGCACCGCACCCTACCGCGTGAGTTTGACGCAGTAGATCAAAGAGAGCAGGGGCTCTGGATTGATTTTGAATAGGCGATGTATTGCCCCGACTCTGCGATACGTCTCGACCTTGTTGCGAAACCAACTTGATTGTGAAACTTGTTTTCTAAATTAAGCGTTCAATGTACAAGTTTTACCATCCGTTCTGAGAAATCAAGGCATGCATAAAACTAAAGTCCTTGATGCAGCCTTGTGCGGGCGCCACGAGTACTTTAGTACCAAAATGGAGATAAATTTCATTACCTTCGTTAGTTGTCCCTGATTTTTGCTTCTAATACACTCCATTCACTTAAGTTTCCAATTGCCTCCCCGATAACAACAGGTAACCCAGACCTGTAAGGAGAAGATATGACTCATCGCAAACCCACGCTCTCGTGTGCCATTTTGATGGCGGCCGTTTTCGTTAGCGTGCAGGTGGCAACGATAGCTCAAGCTTCTGTTTCAACCCGCCTGCGCTGCACAGTTGAAGACCAGATGAAAGGGCTGATATCAGGGGCAAAGCTTGTGTTGACGAGCGCCAGCGGCAATTTCACTGCCAGCGGGACCACAAGCGATCAGGGAGAATTCGTCTTTAACAATGTTCCTCCCGGAATTTATCAGCTTGCCGTTGATAAAGACGGCTTTTCGGTGGAGAAGATCGAGAATATCACGCTTGATCTCAATGAAGTCAGGGTGCTGAATGTTTCGCTGCACCTTAGCACCGTCCAGGAAGTTGTGCAGGTCACAGGCCAGCGCGTCAGTATTGTGCCGCAACAACCCTTTCTACGCGGCTTGGTGGATCCAGTGCGGATGAAGGAGTTGCCACTCAACGGGCGCAATTTCGCCGATTTGATCTATACCCAGCCTGGTATTTCCCGCGACACCAGCGTCATTTTTGGAAGCGGTCATGTGGTGAATGGGGCCCGCAGCTCCGCCAACAATTTTTTGCTGGATGGCGGAGACGATAATGACGCCCATTTTCCCGCAAGGCCGGCCCTGAACATCAGTACCAGCGGTGTTCCGGTAGACGCTTTAGACGAGTTCAGCGTAATCAACTCCAATGCCACTTCAGACTATGGGCGGAGCGCTGGCAGCACGATCAACGTGGTCACCAGTCCCGGCACAAGCAAGATGCATGGTTCCCTCTGGGAGTTCTTTCGCAATGATGTCCTGGATTCAAGGAGCTTCTTTGATTCTCCAACGCAGAAAAATCCCTTCCATCAGAACCAATTCGGCGCAAAGCTCGGAGGAGAATTCAAGAAGACTGCTTATGCCTTCTCTTATGAGGGTTTTCGCCAAAGGGAGCTGGTGCCCTTACAGGCGGCAGTTCCTACGTCAGATTTTCTCGCCACCATCACCAACCCGACGTGGAAAGCAGTATTGCAATCTGTATATCCAGCGCCCAGCCTGCCCGTAGCGCCAGGATCGATTGTGGGCGTTTTTAACACGGCCTTTGACAATGGGCGCGACCAGGATGCTGGATTTGTGCGATTGGATAGGTCCTTTGGTGAATCACACAGAATTTCCCTCAGCCTGGCTGTTGTGGATGGAGACGGCGCGCTGGCGGGTAACGGCATCCCCGGCACTCAAAGCAAGCAGGTACAAAGGAACTGGCATGGCGTTGTAACCGATAACTGGATGGTGCGTCCGACCCTCTACAATACTTTTCGTTTCGGCGTGAATCGTATTTCCTTAGCGTCATTTGTTGAAAGTGTGCCGGCGGCGGCCCTCCAGTCAGGGGTTGCACGCACTGCCGGTCCTTTTGCGGGCCAGCCTTTTGACGCTTTGCTCGGATCGCCCAACGGCTTTCCTACTGTCAACCTGGTTGCAGGCACCTTCAGTCCTCTGGGAGGCCCGTTCTTTCTTCCTCAAGCCCGTGCAGAGAATACCTTCCATGTCCAGGACACAGTTGCGTGGATCAAGAGCAAGCACCAGGTGACTGCAGGAGTCGAGCTTCGCCGTTTGCAGATCAATCAGAATAACGCTGAAAATGCGCGGCCAAGCATGTTTATCGATGACACATCGCTGGCTGCTCTGCAGGCAGGTCAGGTCCTGAATCAACAGCAGAATTTCTATGTATACAACGACACCGCGATGCGGGGGTTCAGAAATTGGGAGATCAATTTCTTTGCCCAGGACTCTTATCACGTGTTTTCGCGTCTGACTTTAGATTACGGATTGCGTTACGAGTTGAACCTGCCCACCACTGCGGTCAACGGCATCCTGAGCAATGCTTTTGTCATGCAGAATGGCAAGCCGCAAGCATGCCAGTCGCTGCCCTATGGGGCAGGTATGCAAAGTGTCGCCTTGATTGTGCCTTCCAAATTCGGTATCGATGCGTATTGTGCCGATAAGAACAACTTCGCGCCCCGTGTGGGATTTGCCTGGGATGTTTTTGGTGATAGCAAAACAGTCGTCCGGGGGGCCTATGGAGTGTTTTTTGATCGTATCTATGGAGAAGCGCTTCACCAGTTCAGCCTCAATGCGCCATTCGCAATAACCACCAGCCTTTCTGATGGTACACAGGCCTCTTCCGCCCAACCTCGGTGCTCACTGCAGCAACAGTGGATCCAAAGCAGCACACACCCTATATGCGGCGCTGGCATTTGACTGTCTCTCGTGAGTTGATGAGGGACATGGTGTTGAACGCCAGCTATGTAGGCGCAACCGGAAACAATCTCACCCGTAACGAGCGGCCCAACTTCGGTGATGTTTTTCCTGATGAGTTCCGCCCCAGCAATGCTATCAGTCCTGCTCTGATGCCGAGAAGCCCCGGGGACATCGCCAATAATGTGATTGCCGGTCCTTTCGGCGCTATCCAGAACCTGAAGACAGATGCGATTTCCAATTATCACGCCCTGCAGTTGGAACTGTTGAAACGCTATTCGAATGGGCTGACTTTGCAGGCATCCTACACCTGGTCGCACTCGCTGGATACCAGCTCTTCCAACATCGACCCAACCACCACTCTTAACAACACCTTGGCCCCGCTGTTCGCGCCAGGCTCAAGCTGCGCGGGAGCGGCCGGCAATTCGCTTTCATCGGCCACAATGGCCAGTGCGGTCCGTTGCGCAACTGGAAATAATGCGCTTACCGTAGACCAGGCGGCTGCCATCTTCGTAAATCAATACACTTCCACTGCGAATGCTCGCGCCGACTATGGGGACTCTGCTTTTGATGTGAGGCATCGATTCACGGCCAATGCGATTTATGAGTTGCCTTTTGGGCGTAACAAGCGCTTCTTTCACAGCGTGAGCGGTATTAAAGACAAGCTGATCAGCGGCTGGCAGGTCGCAACCATGATGGAAGCCCAAACGGGTGCGCCCTGGCCTGTGCTTGCTGGTACGGATGCCAATTTCGATGGTGACAATAATGATCGTGCAGTAGCTACAGGTGATCTTTCCAGCCTGAAATATGGCAAAGGAGGTGTTTCTGTAGATCCCAATGGCGCAGCCAGGCAATACCAGTGTCCCACGATTGATCCAGTCACCGGCGCTTGTGCCTCGCCTGTGGGACAAGGTCTGGGAATCATTGATCCACGCTTCCGGCTGGGTCGCGGTGCGTTCCGCGCGCCTGGACTATTGAACATGGATGCTTCCATCTCCAAGCGTATAAGCATGGGCGAACGTTATAGTCTGCAGTTCCGCAGCGAGTTCTTTAATCTGCTGAACCGCGTGAACTTTGACGCTCCTGCGCAGACCATCAACGATCCCGCCTTCGGGACTACATTTAACCAGCTATTGATCAATAACACCCAGTCACGGCAAATTCAGTTTGGCCTTAAACTGGAGTTTTAGCATCAGCCCAAACGCCGGCCCGTCTCGCTTGCCATTGCCTTGCAGTGCAGTGGCAGGCGAAACGGTGACTGCAGCGATGCCGATCTCTTTAAATCCAAATCTTTAAGCCCGGCGCGCGACGAAGGTGGACCCTCTGACGATTTTGCGTTTTGAGTAAATGATGGCCCCTTGCGGGAATCACAGCCAACGATGAAAAGAATGTGCTGCAAGCACGGATCACTGCGCGGAAGTTTTGTGCCTCCGCAGCCCACGCGTGAACTTTGATGCGCAGGTCATCTGTTCTCCAATCAAAATGACGTGAGTTCCAAAACGGGATAACTATCTTGATTTCAGTTTATGAACTAGAGTACTCTTACCACTGTCTTTATCAAAATTCCTCATAACAATCATGCGAGAGGCAAGACATGTATAAAAGATTTTTGGCACTATCCCTGTGCATTTTGGTAATGCCATTGATGGCGCATGCAGTTCAAGGCGCCTGCAACCCAAATGACAAGCCTGACATTGTACAACTTCGGCAGGAGATCCAAGCTGGAACTGCAAAGAATATCATCTTATTAATTGGGGATGGCATGGGAGATAGTGAAATTACTGCGGCTCGCAATTATAAAGTGGGAGCAGCCCAGAGGCTTGCTATGGATTGTCTGCCCTTTACCGGGTCTGTCACTACCTATGCCTTGCAAGAAGATTTTCCAACGAAACCGAACTACGTGACTGATTCGGCGGCTGGCGGGACCGCTTGGGCGACCGGAAGGAAGACCAGTAACGGCCGAATTTCCACATTGCCCGCAAACGATACCAAGGAAAAACCACCGGTGCCGCCACAAACCATTCTCGAGCTTGCGCAGAAAAAAGGCTATAGAACCGGGAACGTATCGACTGCCGAGATCACCGATGCCACGCCGGCCGTTCTCGGAGCACACGTAAACAAGCGACAATGCCAGGGGCCTCAAGACATGCAAGCCTGTCCCATGTACCGCAAGAGCGCAAATGGGCCAGGCTCGATTGCAGAACAGCTCATCGACCACAAGATCGAGGTGATCCTTGGTGGTGGCAGACAACGCTTCCAACAACTGATAGACGACGGACAAGGCAAAACCGTCATCGATTCAGCCCGAGAACAAGGCTATTTGATTGTTGAAACCGCACAGGAATTGGCGCATAGCAGGCCAGGCGAACATCAGAGGCTGCTTGGTTTATTCACAAAGGGCAATATGAGCATGGAATGGGATGGTGAAGAGGCGCTTCCATTTCCGGACAGCAGCACCCATCCACCACAGCACTGTAAGGAAGTCCAGCGGCCAGCGAATGAGCCGGCGTTGGCTGACATGATGAACACTGCCATCCATTGGCTGGAAAGAACTGGCTCATCGTCGCGGGGGTTCTTCCTGCAAGTGGAAGGAGCTCAAATCGACAAGCGAGCCCACATTGCACAGCCCTGCCAACAAATAGGTGAGACCATCGCGTTTGATGATGCTATTCGAGACGCATTGAAGTATGCCCGAGAGCATCCCGGCACGCTGGTCATCGTGACCGCGGACCACGGCCATTCTACGCAAATTGTCCCGATACCCGACAAAGAGGACCACGGTTCCGGCCGCATGAGCACCTTAGTTACACGAGATAATTCCGAGATGACGATTCATTACGGCACCAATCAGGCTTGCTGCTCGCCGGGGCACGATATGGAACACACCGGCACCCAGGTACACATTGGAGCGATAGGGCCGCAAGCCTTCGGGGTGCTGGGTGTTCATGATATGACGGATGTTTTCCACTTGATGGCTCGCGCTTTGGGAGCGGAATGAAGCCCCTAAGACACCATCCGGCATAAGCTGTCGCGTCTTTACTTACCACTCCAACTCACTGAGGACTTTTCAGGATCGCTCCCGCCATAGTGCAACTCGGAGCCCGAATTGCTTATTCCCGAATTGCTTATTAAAGATTCATGCCATATCTTTTAAATAAGGCTTTTGGCTATTAAAGGAAACCTTAATAAAGATAATTCCAGGCTGGGCTCCTACGGTACACGGTGACCGGGGAGCCAGTGTTCGCTTTTGTGCCACCTCCGTTGCCACCCCCAGACCTGAAATTGAGCGATCTATACCAGCATCTCGACCGCGCCAATCAGGCGTTGGGGCGTCTTGACGGACTGACCGTATTGATTGACCCTGGAGCGAAGCTCGTCACTTTCGATACACAACACCACCTTTCATCACGAAGGTGACCTTCTGTAACACACTGATGTCCTGCAAAGGATCACCTGGAACTGCGATGACGTCCGCGAAATAGCCCGCCTTCAGTGCGCCAATCTGGCCTTGCCAGCCAAGCAGCTTTGCGCCGTTGAGCAAGTCGGCCTGCAGCGTGGCCAATGGAGGCATGCCGTATTTCACCATGAGCATAAACTCTCGGGCTTGTGTGCCGTGCGGAAATGGACCGACATCGGATCCAACCGCCATTGGCACGCCGGCCGCGAGCTGTTTACGAAACTCCTGCGCATGAAAGTCGAGGATTTGGTGGGAACGCACAGCCTGCGAAGGTGAAGCAGCATGATCGGCAAAATACTCGGAGATCGTAAAGGTGGGTACGGCAAAAATCTGTTTTTCCCGCATCAGTTGCATCGTCTCATCGCTCAGTTGAAAGGCATGGTCGACGGAAGCAACGCCTGCCCGCACTGCGTACAGTGTGCCTGGCTCGCCTGTTGCGTGTACAGCCACGTGCTTTCCCACGCGCGCCGTCTCCTGGGCCGCAGCGCTGAGTTCAGCTTCGGTGAATTGATAAGGCGTGGAAAACGTGCCGTCACGCAGCGAGTCCCGGCCAGTTTCGTAGATCTTGATGAAATCTGCGCCCTCTTTGATCTGCTGGCGGATCACGCTCACCAGTTGTGCTGTGTTGTTCGCCCAGGTCGCGTTGGGAATTACATGCTGTTCGGGGTTGTAGTTGATTGCGTCCTCGTGCCCGCCAAGGATGTCCACTGCATTGCCGCTGATCCGCAATCGCGGGCCGGGAATGAGCCCCTGGTTGATGGCATTCCTCACCGCTGTGTCCGCCGAACCTGCTCCTTCAGTTCCCATATCGCGTTCCGCTGTAAATCCAGCCATAAGGTCCTCTCTCGCTGCCAGCGTGGCGAGAATGGTCCGCTGTGGAACGGATTCTTCGACCGTCTGCAAATCTTCAGCGCCTGGGTGCAGAAACAAATGTACGTGTGCATCAATCAGGCCTGGCAACAAGGTGCGGTCCCCTAAGTCGATGGTTTCCGCCCCCGCAGGATGCGTCACCTTGGTACCGGCTTCGACGATCCGTTCGCCTTGTACCAATACCTCGCCAGGCGTCACTATCTTTCCGGTCTCGATGTCCAACAAGCGTGCTGCGTGCAGAACAACAGGGTGTGGCGTAGTTGCAGTTTGGGACTGGGCGGAAGATGAGGAAATCAAACTGGAAAAAACGAGAACGAAGCTCAACATAAACAGGCAGATTTTCTTCATGGCGGCGCAATAATATCACCCTCGAGATTGCCTGGTCGCAATCGGCGCACAGTGACTCGCACTTTTAATTGCATACTTATCTATGTACAGTGCCGAAGCCACATCGGAAGGACGATCTGACACGGAATTATGATGCTAACTGCCAGAACCGAATGACCCATCAAGATTGGGTTAAAGGAGAGCTGAAACTTGGCTATACTTGGGTTAATAGTTCTCAGGCAAAGGGGTGAACTATGGCGACGACACGAACCTCGTTTGAAGAATACATGCGATTACCCGACGACGGCGCCCGCCACGAGTTGGATGAAGGAGATTTGCTAATGGTCCCATCTCCCGCGCCTCGCCATAATTTGATACGTCAGCGAATTGCCTTCAGAATGACCCAATTTGTTACAGATCACAAGTTAGGCATCGTTCTGGAGGAGATGGACTTTAGACTCGCACCGGAAACGGTGCGTAATGCCGACGTGGCGTTCGTCGCAAAGGAAGCGCTCCGAAATGTTGACTTCGACCGATCGCCGATCGAGGGCGCCCCGACTTTAGCAGTTGAAGTGCTTTCGCCAGGGAACAGGACAGAGGACACCGTCAAGAAGGTCCAGCAGTATTTTGATGCTGGATGCCGCTCTGTCTGGCTTGTGTATCCTACTTTGCGTCTGGTAGAGATCCACTCGCGTCTGAATACCCGGCCCGAGCGTCGGGACATCAGGGAACTGGACGTGATTGTGGACGATGCCATTCTCCCGGGATTTTCTCTCCCGGTTTCTTTTGTGTTGAATGAACCAGAATTAGATTGAAAACGAACCACAAAAAGAAGCCACTCCTGCCTCTTACGCTTTTCTCGCGACCCGCCCCGGCCTAAGGGCATTCGCGAGTCTCTTGTTTCAAGAAGCGAAAATGACTATGATGACTATAATGACTATACAAATAGGCGCGGGAGATGGATCATGAGCACCCATGTATGGACGGTTGCCCAGGCTAAGGCAAAGTTCAGCGAAGTCATCGATAAGGCCCAATCAGACGGCCCCCAGGCCATTACCAGAAACGGACGAACCACTGCGGTTATCGTGGCTGCGGAGGAATGGGAAAGGAAGACGAAGCGGAAGGGCACTCTGGCCGACTTTTTTGCGGCTTCGCCGCTCCGGGGTTCTGGCGTTCAGGTGAAGCGTCTTCGTGGCAGGCTTCGCAAGGTTGAGCTGTGAGTTTTCTGCTTGATACCAATGTTGTTTCAGAATGGATGAAACCGCAGCCCAACGCCGGTGTGGTCACCTGGCTGGCAAACGTGGATGAGGATGGTGTCTTCATCAGCGTGGTTACTCTTACCGAATTACGGTTTGGAATCGAACGAATGGTTGCTGGTGTGCGGCGCAAACGTCTTGAGGAGTGGTTGCAGCGCGAATTGCCAATAAGGTTTGACGGGCGTATTTTGCCAGTAGACGAAATAGTCGCGGATGCCAGCGGCCGGGTCGCCGCTCGTAGTGAAGCCGCAGGCCGGCCCATCGCGGCCATTGATGCATTCCTGGCGGCCACTGCCGAGGTTCACCGGCTGACACTCGTTACTCGGAATCAGCGGGATTTTAGGGCTGTCTTGAAGACCACCCTGAACCCGTGGACCTGAGTCTCTTCCCATTGCCGACTGAACATTTTTGGGAATTCGATCTGTAAAATCAGGAGGAAAATATGAAGCGCTTACACGTTGTTGGTTGGGCTGTTCTGCTGCTGGCGTCTGGCATTTCCAAACCTGCATTGGCCCAGGTGAACTTGGGCTCCTATAACGTGAACCCGAATACCGTCACCGTGGCCGGGGTTTCTTCGGGCGGTTTTATGGCTGTACAACTCCAGGTCGCCTATTCCAGAAGTATCTTTGGCACGGCAGTGTTTGCCGGTGGAACGTATTTTTGCGCGCAGGACAACTTATTTCTATGGGGGAATGTCTGCTCCACGGGCATAGGCGTCCCGGTTGCGTCCCTGGTCAGCTTTACCAACTCGGAAGCCCGCGCCGGACAAATTGATCCCACCAGCAACATTGCTGGCAAGCCGATTTACATGTTCAGTGGTCTTTTTGATACCGTCGTCCAGCAGCCCACCATGGACGCTCTCCACCAGTATTACCAGAGCTTTACCACCAATAGCCGCATCACCTACAACAACTTCACCGGGGCACAGCACTCCTGGGTCTCGCCCGATGCGTTGACCGCCTGTCCGGTGCTTGCGGCGCCCTTCATCAACAACTGCGGCATCGATCCCGAAAAGACATTTCTGACCATGTTCTATGGGCAATTGAATGCGCGACATTCCGGTGGCCTGGGAGGAAATTTCATTCAGTTCAACCAGGACCAGTTTTGTCCCAACAATAATTGCTCGTCCATTGACATGGACAGCACTGCCTGGGCGTTTGTCCCACAGAGCTGTGCGCAAAAACAAGCTTGCCGCCTGGTCGTTGCTCTGCACGGCTGCCAGGGAAACCAGCAGGCCATTGGGACCACCTTTATTCAGAGCTCGGGAATCAATGAGTGGGCTGATGGCAACAACATCATAGTTCTATATCCGCAGACCATCGCCTCCTTCGTTCCCGCGAATGCCGCCGGCTGCTGGGATTGGTGGGGCTATACCGGACAGAACTACGCCTTGAAGAGCGCGCCCCAAATGGTCGCCATCATGGCCGAGGTCAACCAGATTACAGGTGGAAGGGAACAGTTCCTGGGTCATCCGTAATTTCTTGAAGTCGTTTCAAGTCGCCGGCAGACAGCAACGATGAAGTTGGTCTCATGGCGAGAGCATGAAGTAACGAACCGGACGAATTCGCCTGGGGCGCGGCCTTTGCGTCCCAGGCTGCATTTGAACGATTCCTGCGCCAGGATTTGCACTTGCTTGATCAGCGCCTATCAGTTAAATCAGCGCCATCAGCGGTAAGATTTTGATGTTCCTCTTTTCTGTCGTCTAAAATGAAATTGGACCCATTATGCTGATCAAGAGACCCAGCGACATTCCTTCTTCAGAGATCACTTCTAAATCCACCTATCTGGACCGGCGTAAATTCATTACCGGGGCGGCTGCAACCGGGGCAGCATTGGCGGCCGGTCTTTATCTCCGCAATGGTGGATACGAAACCGTAGAAGCCAGCACCAAGCTGACTGGCATTGTAAAGGGCCAGTTCAGCACCACCGAAAAACCAAACTCTTTGAAGGACATCAGCAATTACAACAACTATTACGAGTTCAGCACAGATAAATATGAGCCCAACGGTATGGCTGCGAAGTTTCGCACCCGTCCCTGGATGGTTTCCGTGGAAGGGCTGGTCGCGAAGCCCAAAAAGCTGGACATCGACGACATCATGAAACTGGCTCCTCTGGAGGAACGCATCTACCGCTTCCGCTGCGTCGAGGGATGGTCAATGGTTATTCCTTGGGTCGGTTTTCCCCTGAGTGCATTGATCAAGCAAGTCGAGCCTCTGGGCAAAGCTAAGTTTGTTGCCTTTGAAACCATCCTGGCGCCGGACCAGATGCCCAATCAAAAACGAGACGTTCTCACCTGGCCCTACGTCGAGGGCCTGCGCATGGACGAGGCCATGCATCCACTTTCGATTCTAGCGGTGGGGATTTATGACGAAGTCCTGCCCAATGTCGACGGCGCTCCGCTACGATTGGTGGTCCCATGGAAGTATGGATTCAAGAGCATTAAAGCAATTGTGAAAATCAAATTTGTGGAAGGGATGCCACCAACAGCGTGGAACCGGATGGCCTCCAATGAATACGGTTTCTATTCCAATGTGAACCCTAAGGTAGACCATCCGCGCTGGAGCCAGTCCAAAGAGCGCCGCATTGGCGAATTTTTCAAACGGGAGACCTTGATGTTCAACGGGTACGGCGACCAGGTGGCCAACCTCTATTCAGGCATGGATCTGCGCAAAGACTTCTGATGCCCCCATTCGCTATGCTAAAGATACCAACTCCCCGGGAAAATCTGATTCGGATCCTCAAGGTGATCGTGTTTCTGCTGTGCCTTGGTCCGCTAGGCGTGCTGATCTGGAAATTATTCCACGAGTTGCTGGGGGCAAATCCCATTGATGTGATTACGCGCTCCACTGGAAGGTGGACGCTCACCTTTTTATTGATCACTCTGGGCGTCACGCCTCTCCGTCGTCTTGCCGGCATGCCTTGGCTGATTCGTTTCCGCCGCATGTTGGGCCTGTACGCTTTCTTTTACGGCTGTCTGCACCTGACCACCTATGTCTGGATGGACAAGTCTTTCGATGTCCACGAGATGCTGCAAGACATCCTCAAGCGCCGTTTCATCACCGCCGGAATGTCCGGATGGCTGCTCATGCTGCCACTGGCCCTCACCTCCACCACCGGGTGGATTCGGCGGCTGGGCGGCAAACGCTGGCAGAAGCTGCATAGGATGATTTATCTGAGCGCTGCGGCAGGAGTAATTCACTTCATCTGGCTGGTCAAGGCCGATCTGCGCAAGCCGCTGACGTATGGCGCGATTCTAGCTGTGCTCATGGCCTACAGGCTAGTCGTATGGACAACAGCAAAAGCAAAGTCCAAAGCGGTGAAGCAGCAGTTGCCGGTAAGTAGCTAGGGTGAAAATTGGTAACCATGGTACCGTCCACTCAGTCCACCTCGTCCACACTAACCTTCTTTCCATAAATCATGTGGTCATGGCACTAGCTTCAGGAGCAGGCCTTTATAGCCCTGGTGCAAAAACACTGGGCGGGCTACACGCCGAAAATGCCATAGTTCTAAGAATGAAGGCCAATTCCGCCCGGTTGGCAATTCTCTCAGAATTTGCCCCCAAATGTTGCACATCCGCTCCACTACTGCTATTAAAGTAAGTGTTCAGCACCCTATATGGGCGCGTGAGGTTCTATGACTGCAACCCAGAAACAGCAGCGTCAATCAGCCGAGATCGGGAGCTGTCTTGATGGCAACAGTGCCGAACCGGCCCGAGGATACCGTGACCGGGATTTCCTGGCGGCTTGGGAACAAGCGGAATTCCTAACACTTCAAAGTGTTAGGAATTCCCAAAGTGTTAGGGAAATAATCAATGTTCATGCGGATCCTAACACTCTAACACTCTAACGCTTTGGTTTTGACCGTCACCTGGGTCTTCCGATCTCCCGATCGCCGAACAACCGATTTTCTTACTGAATGGCGGTTCATTTCCCCCGAACTTTGGTATAAACTGTTGCCCGCAGAAAGGACAACAACGACATGTGGATCCGGAAATTTCAGCGTGACCGGAAGAAAGGCGTCGATTCCCCGATGCCCACGCAAGTTCTTTCCAATGAAGAGTTCATCCCGCGCCCTCAGAGCAAGAAGCAAAAAGAGGTCGAACTCCTGATCGGCCAGATGGCCGAAGAGAAATCCAAAAAACTCGGCATGGATCGCCGGGCCTTCATGACCAGCGCCATGGGGCTGGCCACCTGCTTCCTCGCCTCCAATAAAGTATGGGGCAAAGTCTGGGAAGTGGACGAAGCTGAAACCATGGATAAGGCTGCTTACGAGGCGAAACTGCCTAAGAGCGAGTATTTCATCATGGATGTTCAGACCCACTTCACCGATGGCTGGACACCCAACTTCCGCAGCATGGAATTCATGAAGAACATGGGTTTCAACCTGAAGGATGACAAGGAATCCTACAGTTTCAACCAGTTCGTGAAGGAGATGTTCTTCGACTCCGAAACCGAGATGATCGTGATCTCCGGCGTGCCCGGTCCACCCGAAAAGAACCGCGATGAGACCGGCAAGCTCCTGGAAGGCCGCGCTCGCGGTGGCGGCCCCATCCTGCCCAGTTGGCTGATGGCGGAGTCCCGTGACACCATCAACCAATTCGCCAAATCCCGCCGGGCTTTGAGCCAGGGCAATCTTGCTCCCAATCACTATTGGGACAAGACCAAGAACGTTCTTGATAAAGCTGCGACCCTGGAGCAGATGGAGCGCGAGATCAACGTCTACAAGATTGCCTCGTGGAAATGGTATTGCCATACTGATCCTGGCCGGTCCGGCCATGGTTTCCAGCTTGATGATGATGACGCGGCCTGGTTCTACCAGGAGTCGCGCAAGCGCGGTCTGAAGACTTTCTCCGTCCACAAGGGGTATTCGTATCAGTCCCGCATTCTCGGCCATTTGGCCAACCCCAAAGACGTGGAGAAGGCTGCGCTCAACAATCCTGACCTCACCTTCATCATTTATCACTCAGCGATCCAGCACGGACCCAACGAGCCGGAGTATGCCGCCTCGATGGATCCCAAGACTGGTGACTTTGCCTGGCACAACATCCTCATGGACATCAAGAAGCGCAACCCGCAGATCAACAATGTGTACCCGGAGATCGGCAGCTTCTTCAATGTCCTGGCCATCGCCGATCCCCCAATGGCCATGCACGGCATGGGGAAGAACATCAAGACCTACGGTGCTGACCATGTGATCTGGGGAACGGATTGCCTGTGGTGGGGCTCCCCGCAATGGGCCATCGACGCTTTCAAGCGCTTCCAGATCAGTGACGAGTTCTGCGAGAAGTTCGGCTATTCCAAGATAACTAAAGAAGACAAGGCCAAGATCTTTGGCCGGAATGCCGCGCGCATTTATGGCGTCAATGTGAAGGACAAGCGTAAGCCGATCTCACCCGACATTCTCGACAAGGTGAAGACCGCTTATCTGGAACACAACATCCCACGCGAAAATGCCGCGTACGGGTGGGTCCGGGCGGATGATTAAAACCTGCTTGATGGCGGCCCTGCTGGCGATGGCTTGCGCTTTCGTCTGGCAGGACGCCGCCAGCCCAAAAGGCGCCATTTCCCAAAAACCGGCGTCCCAGCTCCAACCTGTATCGAACAGCGCCCGGCACGATCACGTGGGCAAACCTCTGCCTGATTACATGACCGGTGACCAGTGCCTGTTTTGCCACAGAGGAGTAGTTGGCCCCACATGGCAGCAGGAGCCGCATGCATGGACAATCCGGGAGGTGGGTGTGCCGCCCAGCGTTCCCAAACCTCCTGCCGACGCAACCCACATTATTGGAAGCTCCCAGCACTTCCGTGCGCTCAAGCTGATTGGCTACGGCAAGTTTGCAGTCCTCGGCGGTGATGGCAAAACTTGGCAGCCCGATGTCTTCGCCACCCAGTGTGCGGGATGCCACACCACCGGCGTCGATCCTGCCACCCACGCCTTTTCTGTCTTCGCCTTCGATTGCTATTCTTGTCACGGAGATATCACAGGCGACCACACCACCAACCCCAAGTTGGCCTTTCTTTCATCCAAACGCACCCGGGAGCCTCGCGAGATCGTGGCGATCTGCGGGCAGTGCCACCTGCGCGGCGGCCGTTCCCAATCCAGCGGCTTGCCCTACCCCAACAACTTCGTGGCCGGCGACGATCTCTTTGCCGATTTCAAAGTTGATCTCAAACGCGCCGACGACAGCACGCTCAACCCGGCAGACCGCCACGTCTACACCTACACTCGCAACGTCCTGGAGCGCGGATCACAGCAGACCTGTATGGACTGCCACCGTATCCATGGCGATCCGGCGCTCAAGCATGCCATCTGCGTAGACTGCGAAGACCCTGCAGATGCCGGCAAAAGCCCAAAACCAACCAAGCCAAGAAGCGCAACCTGCGACTATTAGCTGCTTGCGTCTGGGGTTTCTACATTTGAGTGAGATGTGCGATCTGCGACAAGTCCCGCAAGGGACGTATGAAACTAGCGCACAACAGTTCGGCCCGCCAAAAATTTTGGACTCCAAAGCTGTTTAGGCCGAACCCAGTGGTGGGGAAAGTTGTTAATCATTGCGGAGTCCCGGCAGGGACGATTGAGACTATGTCAACATCAGAACGATTCTAAGCGCCAAGATTTGCGCGTTATCTTTGATCAGCGTTGATCAGTCAAATCAGCGGCATCAGTGGTAAGGTTTTGATGTCTCCAAATATTTTTCGTTAGTTTTTAGCTTTTATCGTAAATTCTAAGGTCACACCCATCCACCAACCACGCTTATTAAGACACCGCAAATTAATCTTCCGTAAGACAAAATGCGCGTACAATGGCTGGCATCTCAAAGCTCCCCCAAGCCTAGTGAGAACCTCCCCAGGGAAGTTGCAAAAAACAGGTATGTACACATGATCTCGGTTGAGGTTCTGCCATTCCATCGGTAAACGCCGACGGACGCAGAACTATCCTTCCGAAACTGAAGAGGAGCATTGCGATGAACAACTGGCTGATTTCTGTCCTGGCTTGCGCAAAAAAAGACCGCTATATTGCGCTGGTCGTCGTTGTCCTGGTTTTTTTCGGCGCCACAACGCTTCCCGTCGGCGCAACTCGTCCGCCCGTAGAACCGTCCGCGCGCGCCGCCAAGACGTCCGCCATGGCGACAGCGCCGGTTCCTGCCAGGACCGCAGGCGTGCTTCCATCGCCGGCACAGCAGTCTGCACAGCATTCGGGGGCCCCGATCTGGCTGGCGGAACCCCATTCAATTACCTCCAACTATGTCGGTGCCGATGGAGAGGTATCTCCGGCATTGTCCGGTATGGCGCAGCCGAGCCAAGATGGTGGTGCGCGGCAGCATGTTGTGGTGCCTGCGCGAATTCGCTCTTTACGTCAAGCCAGCGCTCTCTCGCTCATTTCCGCCGATTTCAACGGAGATGGTATTGCCGATCTCGCGGCCGGTTATGCCGCGCCCGGTGGTGGCGGGATTATCGCCGTACATTACGGCAGCCTGGATGCGCTTGCGCCGCAGAGTGACGCCTCATTTTGGGCCATTGGCCGAGGCGAATTTCCGGCGCCCTTCCTGCCCAATGCGCGGGTCTTTTCAGTGCCACTCGCCCCAGATCTTCTGGCTGCCGGAAATTTCACTGGTACTGGAACCACCGATCTGGTAGTAGCCGCGCGCGGCGCAAGTGTTATGTACATTCTCCAGGGCGACGGCCACGGAAACTTCCAAGCGCCGCAGGCTGTTAATCTCGCTGGCGGAGTTACGGCCCTCAGTGGAGGAAAACTTGGACGCACCAGCCTCTCCAGTGACTTGATTGTGGGTATCTCCGGTTCCGAAGGATCATCATTGCAGGTTTATCGTGGGGCATCCAAGGGACCGAAATTACTGGCCCGCTACGCCCTGGGCGGTCCCGTTTCCTCCATCGCTTTTGGCAACCTGACTGCCGGTCTAGGCGCCGATGCCGCGGTGGCAGCCGGCGGCGACCTTTTTATTCTGGGCTCCTCTTCCATGCAATTGGAAAGGGTTCCATTGCCGATGGCTGCGACTACGGTCGCGCTGGGTTCGTTCGTCTATGATCGTGAGGGCCGGCTGCAGATGGCGCTCCTGAGTCCGGACGGTTCCGTTCATCTCGTCGTCCGTTCCGGAATCGATTCACGTCCTTTGACGCCTGAGGATCGCAAGGCGATTTTCCTGGCAGCCGCCCGAGGACTGCCCAATCCCGTGGTTCCTCCGCCAGATCCGAAAGAAGGTTGGAAGCTCCTTGAAAGCTTCAGTTCAACCGGTCCTGGCCCGTTGCCGGTGATGTTCCGGACTCGAATCTCCTCCAATGCAGCCGATGACGTAATGGTTCTGAACGGCTATACCGGCCAGATGGTAGTCATCTCTCATCCCAATTTGCCGCAAGGAGCAAACACCTTCGTGCCGGGACTGGTATCAACCCGTCCTTATGCAGGATCACCGGTAGCGGCAGTTTCCATGCACCTCAACATCGACGGCCGCCCTGGAGTAGTCGCGCTCCACCAAGGAGAGAGAGCGCCCAGAGTTATGATGCCGTTGCCCGATCCGGTGTTCAATGTCAACACCACCAGCGATGTTGTCGTTGCCAACGCCTGCGCCAACAATGTGGCGAATAGCTGCAGCCTGCGCGAAGCCATCATTGAAGCGAACGCCGACAACCTGAACGACACCATCAACGTACCCGCCGGTACTTATACCCTGACCCTGACCGGAGCCAACAAAGAGACCGCGGGCGCAACCGCGGCCTACGGTTCTCTGGATATCTTCCACGGACTCACCATCAACGGTGCGGTAGACGGTAGTGGCAATCCGGTCACCATCATCCAGGCGGGCACCGACAACACTAACGGTATCGACAAGGTGTTCGCGGTGAATCCCAATGCCGATCCAGGTTTTGATACCCACTTCTCCAATTTGGTGATCAGGTTCGGCAAGAATCCCGGCAGCTTTAGCGGTGGCGTCGCGAGTGTGATTCCTCACGGTTTCGGCGGCGGTTTGTTTTGGGAGGGCGCTCAGACCGGTAACATGAGTGTCGTCAACTGCATCATCACCGACAACTCAACCATCGATGGTAACGGTGGGGGAATTGCCGCGGACAACGCGGGCACCGGAGCGATCGGTACAGGTACGGGTACTTTCACTCTAACCAGCAGCATCGTGCAGAACAACTCCGTTCAGCAAAGCTCTACCGGCGCTTCCGGCCTGGGTGGTGGTATATGGGTTACAGGCGGGACGCCGATTGTGATCAGTGGCAGTCAGGTCCTCAACAATCATGCCACTCAAACCACCAGCACCGGCGGCCAGGGCGGAGGCATCTTCCTTGTTCATCCCAGCAACAGCAACACGCAGTCGGCAATTCACGGGACCACTATCTCCGCGAACAATGCAGTCGGGCATGGCGGCGGAATCTTCACCGGCCAGGGTCTGCTCATTGATAACGCCGGTGCAGCCACGGCGATCAGCGGCAACCAGGGCGATCAGGGCGGCGGATTGTGGAGCAGCCTTGACAACGAAACCACCACGCTTTCCAAGGTGACGATTACAGGAAACACAGCCACTGGCGCCGACGGTACGACTTGCGTTAATAGTTGCGGCGGAGGCATTTTTGCCGCCAGCTCCGGCGCAGCCACCAGCCATCTTGTCATGCATTTCAGCCGGCTTGCCGGCAATACCGCTGCAAGCGGAAGTAACCTGACCAACCTTGGGACAGCCGCCAGCACCGATGACGCAACCAATAACTGGTGGGGCTCGAATCTACCTGCGAACACCGTTAACGATGCCAGCGGAGCGGTTACCCTCGATCCTTTCATAGTCCTCGCTCACAGCGCCAACCCAGCCAGCATCAGCGTAAATCAGAGCTCGACTCTGACCGGCGACATGAGTGCCGACAACCATGGGAATGGCGCCGCCCTAAGCGGCAATCTGGACGTGCTGAGCGGATTGTCCATTAACTTCCACAACCCCGTTCTGGGTACCATCCCCGAGGCCCAACCAGAAGCGCTTTCGCCAGGAGCTCAAGCTACCGCGACCTACAATGCGGGCAACACCAGTGGACAGGGCTCCGCCGCCGCTACCGTGGACCAGCAAACAGTTACAGCGAACATAGCTGTGATAGCGCCGCCCTCTATCAGCAAGTCCTTCAACCCCTCAGGTATGCAGCCGAATGGAACCAGTACGATGAGCATTATCGTGACCAATCCAGCGGCCAATACCGCGCAACTCTCCGGCGTTAGTTTCAACGACAACTTCCCCGCCAATCTGGTGGTGGCAAATCCTAACGGGTTGAGCAATACCTGCGGAGGCACGGCCACTGCTGTGGCAGGGTCGGGAAACGTGTCACTTACCGGAGGGACCGTTGCGGTCAACAGCTCCTGCACCGTCAGCGTGAATGTGACCAGCTCTGCGGTTGGCTCCTACGTCAACACTACAGACCCGGTCACCTCGACCAATGGCGGAACTGGCAACGCGGCATCGGCGACTCTAAACGTGGCCATCCCGCCCACCATCAGCAAGATCTTTGTGCCTGACACGGTTGCGCAGAATGGCCAGGTATTGTTGAGCTTCACGATTACGAATCCAAACAGCGATCCAAACGTCAACATGACGCTGACCGGAGTTCAGTTCACCGATAACCTGCCGGCCGGCCTGCAAGTGGCATCACCCAACCAACTGAGTAATGATTGTGGCGGCACTGTGACTGCTACTCCCGGTTCATCTGTTATCAGCCTGTCGGATGGCTCACTGGGGACGGCCGTACCGTTACGACCGCAGCGGCTGGGCCCTCATCAATCCGCGCCTATTCGGTTATCACAACCGACCAATACCAATGCCTCATGCTTCATTTCCGTGGAAGTGAAGGCGACCAGCGTGGGCGTGTTGACCAATACCAGCGGGCCGATCTCTTCCAATGAGAGCGGGCCCGGCGCCACCAGCAATCCCGCCAGCCTCACCGTGACGGCAACGCCAACTGTAGTGCCACCAACAGCTACAAAGGCGTTCGCGGATGCCAGCATTCCTGTCAATGGCACCACCTCGTTGAGCTTTACTATCACCAACCCCAATTCGACAACCCAGTTAGTCAATATTGGATTAATTGACGTGCTGCCCAGCGGTCTTGTGGTGGCCACACCCAACGCGTTGGGGGGAAGTTGCCTTGGCGACGGGGGCGTGGTAGTCGCCAATCCGGGGAGCAACAGCATTACCTTGACAACTTTGAACCTGCCTGGATCGACTGCCTGTTCCTTCTCGGTGAACGTGACGGGTACCACTTCAGGAGTCAAGAATAATGTCAGCGGCAACGTGACTGCCACCTTCGATGACGGAACCGGGACCTCGCAGGCAATCACGGGTGGCGCAGCATCCGCCAGCATTCTCGTGCTCTTACCGCCTTCGATCACCAAGACTTTTAACCCTGGGGTTATTGCGCCGACCGGCGTTTCCGTCCTCAGCTTCACCATCACCAATCCTGCTGTGAACCCTGTTGCACTGACCGGAGTTGGTTTCACCGATACGCTGCCGGCGAACCTGGTTGTAGCCACGCCCAGTGGTGCCACTGGTTCTTGCAATGGCGGTACTCTCACGGCGGTCGCAGGCTCCAACACCATCAGCCTGACTGGAGGAACCATACCAGCCAGCGGTTCCTGCACGGTCAGCGCGAATGTTACCAGCGCAGTTACTGGCTCCTATATCAACACTACGACCGTGACTTCAGACAATGCCGGGACCGGTAACACGGCGTCCGCTACGCTCATCGTGGCGCTGCCGAATCTTTCCATCACCAAAACGCACATAGGCGACTTCGAGCGCCGCGAGACCGGCACATACACAATCATTGTGAGCGACAGCGCCAATGCTGGTCCGACCTTGGGCACAGTCACAGTGACAGACACGCTGCCAAATGTGCCGCACACCTTCGTGCCGGTGTCAATCAGTGGACCGGGCTGGACTTGCAGCTTGGCTACGCTCACCTGTACCCGGAGCGATAGTCTGGCTCCGGGCGCCAGCTACCCGCCCATCACCCTGGTCGTGAATGTGCCAAAGAACATCCGGTCAAACGTGACTAACACCGCCACTGTTTCCGGAGGCAGTGATCCAAACACCCACACGGCCAATGATCCGACCGAAATCGATGGAAGCGACCAGGGAGATGACCATAGCGACGAGCATGGAGTCGATAATAAAGACGACAATAGAGATAACCACAAAGATGATCATCGAGACCATAGGGAGGACCATAAGAATGACCGGCCATAGAGACAGCGACCGGTATTGAAATCAGCACATCGAGGCAGCGTGTGCGCGGTTCTTGCGCACACGCTGCCTCGTAAGTGCTGGATACGGAAGAACAAGCCCTTTTTTCATTTTGGCACACAGCTCCGATGTTGCGAGACACAACCGAGGAAAAACATTGACTAGGGTATATACCTGCTGTACCATCCGTCCGTCATCCCAGATCCAACTTTAAGATAAAAGAAGGAGAATCCCTATGACTCCCAGGGAATCCAATCGGCAAAATTGGAGGAGGCTGGCATTAGTGTTGCCGCCCGTCCTGATCGTGCTCTTTGCCATCACAATTTGTCAAAGCACCAACAACAGCTTATGGGCTCAAGCCTCTAAGCAGCCAGCTCAGAAACCGGGCACGGCACAGCCGGCGCGACCGGCTCCAACCCCCAACCCCGTAGATGTGCAACGGCTGGTTTCACTCAAGACGAAGTTTGTTGAGGTATTGAATCAAGCTCTCCAGAACCCCGAGGGCAAGACCGTGGCGCATGAAATCATCAGTAAGAGGATAGGCCCTTCGTGGTTTGAGGAGAATTGCTGGAGGTGGGAAACGAACCTGAAGGCCATTCCGCTCACGCACGCGCAATTGCAGGAATTCAGGGATGTGACGGCTCGCCAGATTGACGAGGCCATCAAATTGGAACAGGCGGGAAAAGGTGGCGCACGGTTGCTTGGCGAAGCTTCGGTTCGTGGCCAGGTGATTTCCGGCAAACTGCGGCCCGTGACGGGACAAGCAACATTAAGGCCGATGGCAAGCGAATAATCTTGGAATCCCGATGGTAGGGCCTGGAGGGGCAGCCGCTCAGCCAGGCCCAATGGGGTAAGTCAATCGGTGCCAATCAAGCATCGCATTCTTTGTGTATTCTGGACGATTCACTTGGCGCTCTGTGTGCTGTGGGTCTTGCCGGACAAGTTTCGCGCCCCTCATAATCTCGCTTGGCGGTTTGTAGTGCCCTACGGTTTGTATACCGGCGCCGACAATAAATATGCCTTCTTCGCCCCGACCGTACCCAGCGCTCAGCGTGTACGCGTCCGGGTGCTATGTGGTGCGCAGTGGATTCCGTTTGAAGCAACGGTAAATAGCAGTGAGTCTCGCCTCCGTCTGCACACGATTGCCAGCCTGGTGATGCACAAGGAGACGGAGGAACACGTAGCCGCGTCGTGGGCGGCCTTTGCCTTGGGCAGTATGCCTTGCGCGAATGCGGCGCTGGTGGAGGTGGATTATTACGGAATTCCCACCATGGATGATTATCGCCGGGGCGACCGTCCCGGCTGGAACCTGCTGCACGTTCTCGCTTTTATGACTAAGGAAGAACTGAAGTCGGCGGAAGAATCCGGGCGATGACTCTGACAGGAATCGCCAGCCGAGCGATCGCGTTATGTTCGTTCGAGACAGATATTAACCGCGCCGCCCGGGCATTGGCAGTCTTTCGGATCTCTCTGGGCTTGGTCATTCTTTGGCAGGCGATCATGACAGCCTGGGATCTGCCGTTGCTGGTGAGCGAGTTCGGATTGATGCAGCAACCCATCAACGAGGCCATGGCTCCGCCCTTTCTCCCCAGACTGGCATGGTTTCATAAACTCTGGGACGTAGGCTTGGTGACTGAGCATCAACTCATTTACATCCTGCTGGGTTTCTATTTGATCTGTCTTTTTTTTCTGATAGCTGGATGGCGCGCCAGGATCTTTGCTGCAGCATCGTTGTTCTTTCATCTCCTGTTCAAAACAAGCGGAGCCGCTTCCAGCTACGGAGCGCATGAGCTTTCAACCAATGGGCTCTTCTTTTGCATCCTGCTGCCGGTAAGCTCGTACTACACGCTGGGAAGGCGGGCGCCTGCTGTGGATGTTTTTGCCATCCGATTGGGTCGCTTCGTCCTGCGATCGTATCTCTCCATTGTCTACGTCTCGTCCGGCATCACGAAAATATCGGGACCTGCATGGCGCAACGGTGAGGCCATGTGGAACTTCTTAATGCGCCCCGAAGTGACAATAATGAATTTCGGCTGGTTGAGCCATGTCCCATGGCTGGCGGTTGCCATGGGTTGGTTCACATTGATAGTAGAGATCGGCTACTTTCTTTGCCTGTTCTCAGTGCGGGCACGGACCGTTTGGTTCTTTGGGACCTTGCTGCTGCACCTGGGCATCGCTGTCACCCTGCACTTATGGTTTTTCTCACTGACCATGATTGCCTTGAACGTGGGAGCGCTGGGTGGGTTCCATTGGCGCTGGCGCCGCATGAGAGGAGGACCTGCGGCGGAAACAATTGAGTCGCCCAAGGGAGAAGTTCAGCCCGCTTAGGACACAGATGTTTAGAACTGCAAGAGATGGTGTGCAGGATTGAGTCTCCTGGAATGATCTTCGACAGAGGAAGCAAAAATGAAGAGAGGGTCTTGTATGAAGCCCAACTATTTCAAACCGCTGGCAGCATGGTGCGCCCTGGTCTCTTGCGTGTTCGCCGCAGCGCAAAAACCAGGGGTAGTGCCTGGGCCTTTCAAGGCCGCGCCTCCGGTCCTGACGATCGCTGGCCCGGACACTGCTGCCCAAGGCGCAACCGGACTGCAACTGACGATCCAGGGGGCTGGCTTTCGTCCAGGTGCAAGAGTTGTTATCTCACCACCGCTGGCCAACGTCTCCCAGTCCTCTGCGAATAATCAGGCCGGGGACATTTCCGTGGATAGTGTTACTGTGCTGAACGCCCAGATCATCATCGCGGTGATCAGTGTCAGCCCGTCCGCTACGCCGGGAGTGCGCGCTGTGGATGTAGTCAACCTCGATAGAACCACGACCGGATCTCGGTTCGGTGCTGTGGGCGGGAGTTCCAAGCCCCTACGCATCATACCTGGCAATGCGCTGGGTGCTCCCCTGACGGTTACCACCATTGCTGTAACCAATCCACGCAATGGCTCACTGGTCATGCAGGGCGAGGAACTCTATGGGACAGCGGCGCTCGCCGGTAGCGGCAATGGCACGGTGATAGGCGCGTGGTTGTGGGATGGCAATGTGACTGAGCAGTTCACTGAGATCTTTACTGGCGGCAATAGCGTTGCGTTGCGGTCGAAACGTTCCTTCCCAACGTCGATGCTAGGTGTCCATACGGTAGAGTTGCGGATTCAGAAACCAAACCAACTGGTTTCCCGGCCTATCACGGTAATCATCAATCCCGGCGATTGGAAGCTCGAACACCTGATTGCGCCTGCCTACGGAGCGCGTGTGGCCAGCGGGGAGCCACCGACCCTTAGCTGGGAACCTGTTCCTGGCGTGGCGAAATATCAAGTCGGTTTTGCCACCCGGCCATATTTCTCCTCGGTCAAGACCTGGCATGACGTGACCGATAACCGGTGGACGGTTTCCAGGGAAGTTTGGGAATCGCTCTCCGAGGGCGAGATCTACTGGACGGTTCGCGCAGTTGAGATGTCCGGAGTGGCTCGCAAAGGCCTGCCGATGCGGCTGCTGTTGCGTTTTCCGGCGAGCGCTCTGGGCGCCAGCGCGCCGCATCCAGCCAGTACTCCCGAAGGGAACTTGTTGCTGGAATGGCAGGCGCTGAAAGGCAGCTATCTCTATCGAATCACGATCACCGAAGACGCCGAAGGGGGCCGGCTAGTTAGGCGTTATCTGACTGGCAATCCAAAAGTGGACTTGCGCGCTCTCAAAGGTAAATTGGACCCGGCCAAAACCTATTACTGGCACGTAGACGCGGTCGCGCCCGATGGTCGCACCATTCTCATCGGGCCAACCCAATCGTTCTCTGCGTCGCCCGGTCCGGCGTCCAGCCGGGGCTCGGCTCCTAATGTGCCTCGCTTGGTTTTGGCCGCGTTCCGGCCGCAAAATACCTCTTCAAAAATGGCTGCCCCACAGGAGGACATCAAGACTCTTGCCAGCCGCACTCCGGAGCCGGAGAGTACCGTCACCGACGCCCAGACTCCGGTCGTGATCCAGTTCGCCGCTGCTCCCGAGGTGTTACAACTGGCGCTGATGATCGATGGCGCGGATGTAACGTCGCTCACAAAACTCGAGGAGGCCAAACTCTCCTATACCCCTGTCCTCCCCTGGGCGGATGGCGAACACAACGTCGGTCTTTCTTTAGGACCGGAGGCAATCGCCTGGAAGTTTACTGCGAAAACTGGCGTGCAATCCGTTGCAACTCCCGCGCAGAATAATACGGACGCAGAAACACCCCCGGTACCTGCGGCGCAGCCAGCCAGTCCTGAACCAGGCGCCGCTTCAGCACCGCCGGCATCCCCGCGCCTCCAGACGCACACCCAACTCGGCGCCACCACGCAGTGGGCGTCGGGCTCTCAGCCTGACATAAACGTTCTCACCGTGGGGCAGCAACTGACTTACCAGCCCGGCAAGTGGAATGCTCAAATCAACGGCAGCTCGATGCTCAATTCCACTTTGAACCCTGAAGCGTCACGCCACAGTCTGGCGCGCGCCGACAACTACGTGACGAGTGCGGATCTTCAGCAGACCGACTGGGGCACAAATGTCCGGTTGGGTGCGCTGGCGCCCGCGCTCTACCAGAATTCACAATTCGTCACTCCAGCTACTCCCCGCCCGGGCGCGGAAATCAACTGGAAGACACCCGCTGGGACCTTCGGGTTTTATGCCAACCTCAACGACTTGCCGCTGGGTGGCGGACCGGGCTTTACCTTCCACCAGCAGTTGGTGGGCGCAGGCTGGGATCTGCCGCTGCCGAAGAAATACGCCGAACTTCGGCTGATGTGGCTCAGCGCCAAGGAAAACGGCCTGCCGGCGGACCCGCCCGGCGGCATCGTCACACAGGGAGGAGGCGACCTCTATGGCGGACGCCTTCTGGTGCATCTCTCCTCTCGCTGGCTGTCGACTTCCGAATATGCCTGGGGGTACGACACCCAGGACCTGCTCGGGCTTCCGCATCATCTTTTTGGCCGGGCCTGGCAAACTGGAATTTCGGGGGCCATTAAGAACGCGACGCTCAACGTTGCGTATCTGGATGTGAGCCAGAATTTCTCTTCGCCCGCCAATCCTCATCTCAGCTCCATGAGCACCCCGGGACGGAACGGTGTAAACGCCTCGTTGACGATTCCAACCAAGGCAGGCGTCTTCGTCTTGGGCGAGCAGTTTCTCCGGAGCAACGCAAACGACCCCAACGCTCCAGACCAGCGCATGAATGCTGTTACCGGGAGTTGGTCTTGGAATCTGGATTCCAAGACAGTGTTGACCGCCGCCGCCCACCAGACACTGATCCGCTCCGGCGATCTTCCCGCCGCGGCGCTGCTCTTGACGCCTGTAGAACAAAGGGCCCTGGAGGCTGACCAGCGCGACGTGGGAACGAACCTGGCGGTGACCCGGCAGGTAGGTAAGGTTTCCATGAACTTGAGTGGATCTCGCGACTGGTTGCGCAATAATCTGAATTCGCAGGCCAGCGTAATTACCTCCTCCATCCTGGCGGGAGCCAACTGGAACTATTCCACTTTTTTTCAGCTCAGCTCCAGTTTTGGTGTGAACTGGACGGCTGCCGACAAGACCACACTGGGCGGCACCCGCGCCCTCAGCTACCACCTTCAGCCCACTTTCCTTTGGAGCCGTGCCGGCCTGCAGGTGTCCCCCATCGCCGCGTTTAATCAGTCGCACACCGAGCTACTGGGCGGCATCCTGACCAGCGACAATGCGACGTCACAGTACGGGGGCCAAACCTCCTGGACCATGCCGCGCGAGCTGAAATTCAGCACCTTATCTTTCCAAGGCAACATCAGCCATAACCGCAACCTTCTCACCGGGGCCAACTTGAGAAACAAATCGCTGTTCCTGGTCTGGACCATCACCTGGGGCCATCAAAAAGCGACTTAGACCAGGGGGTCGGCCACCTGCGTCAGCCATGCGAAGACCAGGGTTTTGCGTCTCCTTGGAAAAATCGGCAACAAAAAGAGGTCTGGAAAATATTGTTTCGGCTCTTGAAACGTTTTGTCCTCAAACTTCACTATCTATAAAACGCCATAAACAGGCCAATATGAACTCTGATCCATTTTTTACTGCGCCGCCCTTACGGCATGTCCATCCACCTCACATAGAGGTTTCACCGCTCTCGCCTCACTATATGCATCCACATGTATTGCGGGCACAAGAGATCCGGGAGAGAGAACTGGAAGAAGCAGCAGCCAAACACCCATGGCTAAACTTGCTTCTGATCATAGGTGGCGCGATATTCATGACTTGCTTCACGGTATCCACCTTTCGCAGCCAGGGATGGATGGTATTCATTCCTCCTTTTGTGATCATTGTCTTCTTCGGCGTTGCCGCGCTAGTGCACATCGCTGAAATGGCTGTGGTCGCGCTCCTCCTTTGGTTGACTGAGAGATTGTCGCCGAGTCGTGCTCACGAATGGGGAGAGTGGGCCGCAGGTTCCGTACGATTTTGTACTGGCTGGGGAATGTGTGTTGGATTTCTGCTGGGGATAGTACTTCGCATTTTGTTGTGGTGGAAATAACTGGATGTAGAGAGTGGATCAAGCCCCGGAGGCGACAGAAAAGAAGGTTCTTACGATATTGCAATGTGCATATACAGGCCGCTATTTGCCAATTGCTATTTGCTAACTGCTGAATTACAACTTGCCTCAATCAGCTTTGATCAGTCAAATCAGCGTCATCAGCGGTAAGGTTTTTGATCTTCCTTTGCGCCCAGCCTGAATTATTCATGAATGAACAAAAGACATGGATCATCCAGGCATCAGCGCCAGAGGCGCGGCCTGAGCTTGTCTGGGAAAACGTTTGGTTTTCGATGAGAGTCGTGACAATGAACGCAAAGTAAGTGACATTAGGATGAAGCCGGGTCAAGTCAGCCGAGAGCGATCCACGAAGCGCCAACCTAAGAAAGCTAGTTGCAATTGCACTGGAAGCCACAGATAGATACACTAATCTGCAGGTGAGATTAATCGGCAAGTTCGCAGTTTCACTGTTGGCGCTTTTCCTATTCGCGTCGCCAGTGATGGCCTGCTTGCTTCCCAACAGCGCCCTTACAGATGACGAGCGGGAATGTTGCCGTCAAATGGCGGGGAATTGCGATGAGATGCCTCCTTCGCACTCCTGCTGTCAGGCCACGGTTCGGGACAACAGCCCATATCTCAGCAACCCGCGTCTTGTGATTTCTGCACCGGCTCAGGTCGCGCTTGCGGTTCTGCCAATCAACAAAACAATCGGGTTGCCGGAGAGTACTTCACAGTTTGTCGCGCTACACGCGCACGCTCCACCCGGGTCGCCATCTTCCCATACGTCCATTCTGAGAATCTAGCCTTCCAGCCTGCGTCTGCGTTGAAGCCGTCGTGAGCATTCGCAAACCCATTTCTGCTGGAAGGAAAAATCATGGGACTTCGAAATTCAAGAAGCGGTAGTCAAACGATTGGTGTGTCTATTTTGGTTTTCGTGTCATTTTGTGCTGCGGTCGCAAGAGCACAAGGCCCTGCTCCAGAAACCGCGCCCCCCTTGTTTCCTGGTGGAGCACTGCTTTCCTACAACTCCATTTTCACTACGCGAGGCGCGATGCCGGGGAATATTCCGGTGACCGCTCGCCCCACGTTCTCACATGAAGGCGACTTCAACTTCACCTGGGGATTTCACCCCAACTTCGATCTCACTGTGCTGGCCCCCGTGGTAACCAACCACTTCGATGCCAGAGGACTAGGCGGGGCTGAGGTTGGAGGAACAGGTCTTGGCGATGTGCTGGCACTCGTAAAGTATCGCTTTTATCGGCGGGATTCGCAGCGCGGCACTACCCAGGCATCGGTGACGTTCGGCCCCAAAATCCCAACTGGTCGGACGGACTTGGTGGATATCAGCGGCAGGCGGCTGCCCGCAAGTCTGCAACCTGGCTCGGGTTCTACCGATCTCTTCGTGGCGGTGAATTGGACCTACACAGGACTTCTCAACATCAGGCGGCTTGTTGTTGATGAAGACTTCCATTCTTTCCTGCGCTCGGAGGGAACGCAAGCAACACGCCTCGGTAACCTCATCGAATCTCGTTTCTGGCTCTCGTATCGTCCTTACGAGTCGCGGAGTGGTGATCGGGAATGGTTCATTGGTCCTGTTCTCACTTGGCGGCGCTCTCAGGATGACCGTATTTCTGGAATTGCTCAGAACGGGAGTGGGGGCGCCGAGCTTCTTGCTGGCCTCACCAATTACGTGGGAGTACGTCCGGGAATGCATATTTGGCTAGGCGTTGATTGGGACATCGCCCACTCCACAGGTGCAATGTTCAACCCGATTCGCCGGCACATCAGCTTCGGAATTACAGAGCAGTTCAGGCTGCATCTTTAGACCAAAGGAGAAAAAATGAATTTCAGGAAACTTGGCCTGCTACTTTTGCTTGGCTGCGTGTTTGTGCCCTTTTCCCAGGCGCAGATCAAGCACATTGAAATGCGCGTCGAAGGCATGACTTGAAACTTTTGAGCATACGGGGTGAAACAACACCTCGGACGCCAGTCTGGCGTTCAAGCAGTAGAAGTCAGTTTGATCGATGGCAAAGTCCAGATCACGCCCAAGGAAGATGGCCGCATAGATCCGGCTCAGCTTCTAAAGGCCACCTACGACAGCGGTGTGAGCGTTGCCGAAATGGATTTGATCGTGCGCGGCAAAGTCGTCAAAGACTCTTCGGGCAATCTGGCCTTACAGATCGCTCCGAATCAATCTTTCGCGATTGCAACGAATGATCTATCGAAGGGCGTTGAACCGCTTGCCGATTCATCAGCCGTGGTCACAGTTCTTGGCCAGTTGTACAAGAAATCTTCAGGGAAGAAAAAACCAGACCCTTCAGTTCCGCTGAAGCTGGTGATTCTCGAAATGCAAAAGAAGGAATAGATGCTGCGACGGCGTTTGTTGCTTTTGGGTCTTGCGGCAATCGGATTCGCCGGATGTAAACCACATGCGGCGAATCCTCCGCAGTCAACAGAAACCTCAATTCCATCTGGTGAAATTGGCTCACGGCTGCCAGAGTTTTCCGTCACGGATTTGCAAGGCCGGCAAGTTTCTTCTGCATACCTTCGCGGCAAAGTGGTGCTCATTGATTTTTGGGCCACCTGGTGTCAGCCCTGCAAGAAAGAAATGCCGGGTTATCAAAAACTATTGGAGCGCTACGGACAGCGCGGATTTGCAGTTGTCGGATTCAAACTCGATATCATGCCGGATGTGGAGGATCCGGTCTTGTTTGCGAAGAAGATTGGGGTTCATTATCCGCTGGCGGTTGCGCGAGATGATTTGAAACACAAGTTCGGCGGCATCGAAGGTTTGCCCACAACCCTGCTTTATGACCGGCAGGGAATTCTACGCAAAAAAATCATCGGTTTTGAATATCCTGATGTTTTCGAGGCAGATTTGAAGCCGCTTCTTTGACCCTCTAAAGTACCCCTGCTCTTATGAGTTAGTGTAGACCAGGTTTTGTATCAGGGCGAATTTATTCGTGCCCTGGAGTTTCTACATTTTCTTAGGGAAGAAATGGTGGAAGAACGGCCCTTCAGGGCCGTGTATTGGGATCGTTTAGACTAACGGGCTTCATGGCCAAAAGGCCCGTCCAAGAGCAGCCCGGTCAAAATCCCAGCCGAATACAAAGATGTTTTCATTTTGAATCCGTCTCCTTTTTTGGAAAAGCGCCTCAGGCGCGCAAAAGTGAACAGCGGCGAGGGGGAGTATAACACCGATTTTAGAAGGGAAAATTGGGATGGACAAGTGGGGCGCGATCAGTAGGCGCAAACGGCACATCTTCAAATTCTTTGACTTTGTGCCGAGAGAGACTCTTGCAACTCTCTCATTCCAAAACCTTTCCCCAAGACCCATGTTTTCAAGTTTTCAAGAAATGCCAAAATGCGGTTCGGGACCAGGGGGTCGATCTGGCGGACCATTTCGTAACGCCTTTAGATTCAACACAAGAAGAATTTGGGGTGTTGAAACGCGGTGAACTCGGAGGATTCCGCAGCTACAGAATTGCCTACAGTGCCTGTTGGCGACTCGCGTAATTCTCCCAAAAGAACCAATGTCGAAGTATGAGGTGGAGCAGGACCAAAAAAGGAATGGAAAACGGAAACAGGGCTTGACGGTGCACGACATTTTCATTATAGCTTTAGGACGAAAGGAGAAAGATAGCATGATTGGAACATTCAGTGGTGCAGAGTTGGTTGCGCAGTGGCGCAATGGTGGAGCTAGTCCTGCAGGTCCGCTATTTGCTGCTGGGCAATTCGCAGAAGCAGATATCGTCAATGCAACTGCCCAGTTTATTACCGAGTACTCCAGTTGCTCCGGATCGCTGACGCATCCTTGCTGCTAAATTGACATGACGTGGCGTCACTTCGATCGATCGCTGGGTTGCCTGGTTTCGCCCGCTCTGGACAAACTGGCAACCCAGCTTTCTTTCATCACAGGATTGAGCTCCAGAGAGCGCGATGTTATCGCCGATGCAACGCGGGAATCCCTTTACACAGTTCTGCACAGTAAACTCAGCCGGTTGCTCGTTCTCGAGCTCAACGCCGCGCGGGTAACCGGGCGACTCAGCAGCGAGAACCCGGAACAGCGTTGGCAGCAATTTCTTGATCTCTCCTCCCAGCGGTCGTTCTGGGACGACTTAGCCAGTCATTACCCCTCATTATGGCGAGTAGACGCGATCGTGCGGAAGCGGTGCATGGCAACGCTGCGCTTCGCGCAGCGTTGGGCCGCGGACCGGCATCGACTGCAATGTCTGTGCGCCGGTGACCCGGATGAACTGAACCAACTCAGCTTCGGAGCCGGTGACAGCCATCGCGATGGATTGACGGTGGCAATTGCGCGCGGTGAGGACTGGCGCGTTGTTTACAAGCCACGTTCGTTGGCAATCGACAGCGCGCTGCGCGGCTTCGTCGCCGAGCTTGCCGATGATCATGGTGGAGCACTGAGTGTCCGCATTCCCAAGGCCATGGACTGTGGCGATTATGGTTGGATCGAATTTGTGACCCACCGCTTCGCCGCAGGAAACGAGGAACTGCTTGGCTTTTATCGCGGCATCGGCCAGTTGCTGGCATTAATGCGGTTGCTTAGCGGCAGCGATCTGCACGCTGAAAATGTAATTGCCCACGGCGGGAGTCCCGTGGTAGTCGATTGTGAAACCCTTTTCACGCCCAAAATTCGGCCGGCGCCATCTGGCTACGGAACGGCGTACGACCGTGCCGGCGAACTGATAGCTCGAACGGTACTTAGTGTTGGCCTGTTACCGGGCCGCGGAATGGGCCTCGGTTGGCGTGGTGTTGATCTTTCCGCAGTGGGTATGCTCCCTGGACAGCAGCCGATGCAGCAGCAACTAGGAATTGTGGGTGCGGGTTCGGACACAGCGTATGTCGGTCCCATCCTTGTTGAAGCTCCAATGTCGCAGAACCATCCCAGCCCCCGGCCGGCGCTCGCCGAACATTGGCCGGAAGTACTGCGCGGATTTGATGAATTAACAGCCACCGTGCAGCGCCTGGATGCTGCCGGCAGCTTGCGGCCCCGGTTGCGAGTGTTCGAGGATTGCCGCATCCGCGTGGTGGTGCGTGGGACGGAGGTCTACGCCGAGATTGGTCGAATGCTATGGCATCCTGCATCGCTGCATAACCCCGAACCGGCGCGGCAGCGGGCCTTCGGACTGTTGGAGAAAATGGCCGCGAACGTCTCTGCGGCGCCGAGCGATCCGGCGGTCATCAATGCCGAGATCGATGAATTGCTGCAAGGCGATATCCCATACTTTTCCGCCGTGGTGCGCGAAGGTCGCTTGCACGGGCCGGGTGGCACATATTGGCTTCCGCCCGCTCACTTGGTTGAAGCTGCCCTGGCGGACTGGCGCAGTGCCGATTTCGCTCTGGAGAGAAAAATCATCCAATCATCGCTGGTCAGCGCTTACATCAACGATGGCTGGAAGTCACATGGAACATCGGTATTGCAGACCCATGGACGCGGCGGCGATCTGGAAGCGCGTCGCCGCCGGCAAGTCGTGCAAATTATGCAGTCCATAGTGGCAAATGCGATTCATGCCGACGACGGCAGCGTGGCCTGGATTGCGCCGGTGCTTACTGCAACGGGCTGGTCAGTGCAACCCTTGCAGCAAGACCTCTACAACGGAATCTCGGGACTCACCTTGTTGCTGGGCGCTTATTTGCACGAAGCCAAAGCTGGGCACGCCGATCCCGTCGATGGACTTGACAGGCTGTTTGCCGCCGCGCTGCATACGTTGCACTTGAGCGAGGCCAAGCGGGAACGTCTGGGCGACGAAGGGCTGAACGTCAGGCCCCTGCCACCCGGTGCATATCTCGGACTTGGCTCGCAAATCTGGACTTATGTCGTGCTGGCGAATTGGGAGTTGGACGACGGTGACGGTTTGCAGCGCGCCCGTAAACTGGCCGACCAGATTCCCGAAGCAGCCGCAGTGGACGATGTCCACGACTTGCTTTCCGGCAGCGCGGGTGCCATCGTTCCATTGCTGGCGCTCACCGGCAAGACAGGAGATAAGAGTTACGTCCGCATCGCTTCGCAGCTTGGAAACCTGTTGCACGAGCGTGCGAAACATCGGAACGGACAGGCTTACTGGCCCCATACCAACTCACCGGAAGGGATGGGAGGCTTTGCCCATGGCGTAACCGGTATCGGCTGGGCCTTGACCCGGCTCGCACGCGCAACCGGGAATGCGCGGCACGAGCAACTGGCACAAGAGGCGTTTGCCTTCGAAGCAGCCCTCTTTGACGAGCAGGACCAGAACTGGCGTGACCTGCGCATGCTCGAAGGCTCCAAGACCGCAGCAGCATGGTGCCACGGCTCCGTCGGAATCGGCCTGGCCCATCTGGATCTGGATCCAACGCTTACCCACGCAACGACACGGAAATTCGTGCGCCGGGCTGCTGCAGCAACATGGCGGCTGGGAATGGGCCAGAATCATTGCGCGTGTCATGGCGATCTCGGTGCTTGGGAATTGCTGCATCATGCGATCGCCGCCGGAGAGGCTCCGAAAGAGCTAGGCACCTCGTGTCTGCTCGACGTAATTCTCACCAGTCTGGAGCAACATGGACCATCCTGCGGCATGGGCCGAAACGCCTTCACACCCGGCCTGTTGCCTGGACTGGGAGGGGTAGCTTATCAATTGCTACGGGCTCATCCCGAGCATGATGTGCCTTCGATCCTGACCCCTGGCTGAGAGGTGCTGAGAGGAGGTCTTAGTGGCAACGGGTTGATTACTCTATTACAACACAGCTCCTTCAACTTTGAAATCAAGTGGGAAATAACTCTATAGGCCAGACTCTAGTCCACATAGTCCACTCCGTCCACCTCGCCCACAAAGATACACATGTGGCGCCGCCCTCCAGGATGGTGCGCTGTTGGCAGCGCACCATCCTGGTTTCTCAGGAGAAGTATACAACTGCATTACGTTGACCCACCGCTAGAAACGAACCCAAAATGGGCCCGCTGCTCAGGCTTCTTTGTCTGCAAGTCTAGCCTACGCGTTCCACGCGGGCGCGCTGAAACGACTGGGTTCATAACGAAATTCGTTCGCTCGCTTTTTGTCTATTCTGCCTCCTCGCCCGGTTTATAATGACCTGCTAGGAAATCAAGAAAGGAGCATTGCATGTCGAATTTGCAGGAAACAAACCGCGTGCTTAGCCGGGTCGGCGCCCGTCTTCTGAGTGATGAGGAACTCCGGCAGGTCGCTGGCGGATTAGTTGTCGGCGGATTCCTTACCGGTGCTTGTGTCTTTGATCCCGTAACCTGCAGAGTCATCAGTGGAGACTGCAGCAAGATCCCGCCGGCTTGCCTCGGCGAGTAGCCCCTCACCCCAAAAAATCAACTAACCTAAATAGGCCCGCTGGTCGGGCCTTTTTTTATCGACTGCTGGAGTCCGGATAAGGTGGGAAGCGATCCCGGAGCCCCTTTAGATCAGGAAAAAGCTGTACAACTGTTGTAGGCGATTTTGTAGCTGTCGAAGCCTCAAAGAACAACAAAATTCAACAGCTTTCAACGAATGGCGTGCAATAGGTTCAATATCAATCACTTAAGAACAGCAAATTTCAACGGACTTTAACAAGCATTTGAATCTGATTCGGGACCAGGGGGTCGGCCTCCTGGGTCAACCATGCGGAGTCCCGAACCGGTCTGGAAAACTCGTGAAAAATGGTGGGGAAGTGGGTTTGGAAAATACATCCCTTGGTCGGCTGTTGATTCGGCAGTTTAGCAGCCGACCTCTCGCCACGCCCGGAGCCAAAAATCTGAACTCGATATTAGCGCTATAGAGGAGAACTCGTTGAAGGCTTACTAATGTCTACAACAGCGAAATGAGCTGCTTTTTGTACATCTGCACCAAGAGACTTTGGCAGTAATGACAAAATTAGAGATTTCAATGACGTGCCAGCGATCTTGACACCTGCTTTATCGCTGAATCCCCAGGTTGGGTCAACTTCATTGGGATCTTCTGCGTAACGACAAAGTGTTTCAAAGAATGACTCGACGCTGGTTATTGCACCTGCGCTTTTCATTTCATCCAAGTTGGCACAAATCGCTGATGATAAGTCGAGGATTGCTGTGTCAAAACCGTTGAGTCTTGCATTTGTAAGTATCAGTTGCACACCGCCAGCATACTGCCACTTGGAACCATTCTCAAGTCTGCGACGAATCTGATCAAAACCAGTGTTGCTAAACGACCATCTCTTGCCTTTCAAATCACATACTTCTTCGCTGTCTTCCCAACCTGAGTCCTCTGAGTAGCCAGCGCAAAATAGAGAGATGAACTGCCCGGAGCGCACGTGAAAATATCCCAGATTGGGGAGGATTTCTGCCTTGCTTAGAGTGGATTGCGGTCGAGCAAAGAGGAGGCCGACCATCCGGGGTGCATCGGCAGGAAGTCCATGTTTGGTTATCTGATCGCGTAAATCGAAAGCAAGCTTTTCAAGAAATGCGTTCCAGTCGTCCATTGGTTCCAAACAGTAGCAAATCGTGTCTACATGCATAATGCTCCTTTTATCAAAGCTCTTTTCGTCTTGATCCGGGATTTGATGACCACTCTAAATGACAGTGACGTTCCGGCCCAAATCGTTACAAGCTTGTCGGAGTAGGCAAACTAGTAGGCGGCAAACGGCGCATCTTCAAATTCTATGAATCTGCGCCGAGAAAAGACTTCTACAAGCTCTTTGATTCCAAACCCCTTTCCCAAGACCACAGTTTTTGAGTTTTCAAATTTTTCTTTGACACGGTTCGGGGACCAGGTGGTCGGCCACCCGGGTCAGCCATGCGGACATGCGGGTTTCAGCAAAATTGGGGGGGAGAGGTTTGGAGGATATATCCCTCGGTCGGTGCTTAGTTCGACAGTTTAGCAGCCGACCTTCCGCCACGCCCGGAGCCGGGGATAAATTCATTCTTGCTGTGCTATGGCGCTCGTATGAAAGCTCTTTCGTATGTCGGCCAGAAGGTTCCTGTATCGCGTGAGCCACCTCTTGTTCTGTTGAATCTGTCTCCGGATTCGGCTGTTGACTAATCGGTCCTTTTCGCCGGGAGGAGCCAAATTTCTAATGCTGTCGCTGATCACCCGTCCCATCCGAATGTCAGATAAGTGTTCTTTCCCACCGAAAAAGAAGTTTGCTGCCTGCATCATCTCTTCGAGAGCACGATAATCCTCTTCAGAAAAGAATAACGCGTGTGCCTCAATGCACTCTTGAGCTTCACGGTGGCGATCAGCGAAGTTTGACAGAGTTCTGTCTGTGATTCTGTCCCAAAGATCCTCACCTGCTCTATTAAGCATCAGAAGGCGTTCCCATACCTTAAAGAATGCTTGCTGTTGGTCGTCCGTGAAGGGGGTACCGTCACGGAGCCTCTTCGGCGGCTCTGGCAGTGCATCAAAATCGGGCTGATCGTGCCTCGGCTGAGGATATGCAGCAAGTTGGGCAGGGTTGAAGAAGAAAGTCATAACGAACACAGCAAGAGCCCCACCAGCTCGTATGAGCAGTTTGGTAGCTGCGCTCAATTCGAGGTCTATGAACCCTGGTACCACGGCGGCGACTCCCGCAGCGGCAAGTGAGAGTACGGTACGAAACACGTTGTACTGGAACGGCGTCGGACTAGAGAATCTGATCGCAAGCAAAATCAGCGCGGTAATGAAAATCACGCCGAAAATGAATGCGACAATAATTTGAGCGTTCAACCGTTAATCCTGATATCAAGACGGGGAACAATCGAGTCTCCCAGTCAACAGGACGAAATCGCTTCGGCCTAATCAAATTCAAGAGGTGATTGGCTGCGCGAAGCGCACGTCCGTTACTGGGCTGTTATTGTAGGTGGCAAACGGCGCATCTTCAAATTCTCTGAATCTGCCGATTGAGACTTTTGCAAGTCTCTGATTCCCGAGCGGGAACCAGTCGGCTCCCCGATATCCTTGCAACTTGTTGATTAGTAGGTACTTCCGATCAAAGTGTTAAGTAAAAATTTTCCTCAACCACGATACAACCTTTCCGGCAACCGCTTTGATGGGTTGGAAACTCTAATACAAGTACAAGAGAAACTCTTTTTTGAAAAATCTTGGCTGAAGAAAGGGGCTGCGTATGCAAGCACCAAAGATCGATTTCCACCAGTGGTACATCGTTGTCGCTGCGGTTGCGGGTCTTGCAAGTGTAGCCCTGACAATGCTCGCCGAAATCATTGACAAGGCAAAAGTTGTGTATATAAAGATTCGAAATTTCAAGAAGTCGGATGACCCCTCAGGAATGGCTAAACCCTCTCCTTGATTTGTTACAAAGGCGGAGGCGCTTCAGTAGGCGATAAGCGGCGCATCTTCAAATTCTTTGAATCGCGCCGAGAAGAGCTTTTGCAAGCTCTTGATTCCAAACCTCTTTTCCACCTGAGCTTTCCCCTGAATTTCAAGAAGCCTTCTGACACGGTTCGGGACCAGGGGGCGGCCACCTGGGTCGGCCGCACGGAGTCCCGAATGTGTCTGGCATTTTTGAAATTGCAAGGGGTTGAAGGGGAAGGGTTTGGAGGATATTCTCTCGGTCGGCTGCTTGGGAGGTAGTGTAGCAGCCGACCTCCTGCGGCGCCCGAGCCAGTCATTTCAATTTTGGGTTGATTGTGCTTTGGCTTGTGACTTTAAATCTCTTAGCAGTCGATCAAATGCATCTTTATATAAGCCATGATCCTTCCAATTTCGAAAGTCCCCAATATGTCGGGTTCGACGGATATCCGCTGCCCACGCCTGTTGGGTTTCCATTACGGTGTCATCAAGGCGAATCGGAAAGAGCACAGTTCTGTTTTGCTGACGTTCCTTCTCAAAAGCAGTTTCGACCTCTTTCTCAACCCAAACGCTCTTTACCGAATCCTCTGAAAGAAGAACTATCACTTTATCATGCACCCGAATTGCCTCATCGAAAGACGGTCGCAATTTGTCTCCAATTTTCAAATCCTCTGGCGCAAACCAGCAGCGAACTCCTTTGCTTTGCAAATCTGCACGTAATCTGGTTGCGAACTCTTGGTCCTTACTGGAATAGCTGATGAAGCAAGAATAGAATTCAAGGGCTTGGTTCATCAGAGAACTCATAACATTAATCAAATCCTCCGGGACCCCTGCGCCACGCAGAAAGATTGCTGGAATCCTACCTTTAGAATTGTAGAAAGTATCTATGCCGACCGACGAAGGCCCATCATGCACGACCGTGTCCAATCCTTTGACTTCGCTTAGATCGACATCTGCAAGCCACGTAAAACGCAACCGGCAGCCGTAAAGCTCGGCATGCTGGAGGCTAGCCCAACTGAGGTCGGTGCCTCGAAGAGTTGCATCGCGGAGGTTTGCGCTGCCAAGGTCGGCGCCTCGAAGATTCGCTCTGCTCAGATCTGCGCTGCCAAGGTTCGCAAAGTTGAGCATTGCCCCGCGGACGTCTGCATCGCGGAGGTTTGCCCCCTGGAGGTTCGCATGACTAAGGATCGCTCCGCCCAGGTTTGCCCCGATCAGGTTCGCCCTACCTAAATCCGCCTCGACCAAGTCGGCTCTAGCAAGATCGGCTTCGCGGAGGTTCGCTAAACGGAGATCGGCCCATCCGAGATTGTCGGCCCTCCACATGTTCCAAGCCTTCACGCCTTGTTTAAGGATTCTAATGTGTTCTTCGTTGGCCATAAGCAGCGGACTGCTTGATGCACTTATAGAGACCCATAATGCCTGAAGACGGGAAAAAAGAGAACAGGCGGAACAGTAGGCGGCAAACGGCGCATCTTCAAATTCTTTGATCTGCGCCGAAAGAGACTTTTGCAAGCTCTTGATTCCAAACCTCTTTTCCACCTGAGATTTTCCTTGAATTTCAACTTCTTCAAAACCCGGTTCGGGACCAGGGGGTCGGAGACCACCTGGGTCAACCATGCGGATGGGCGGGGTTTTCAGAAAAATCAGCAGGTGAAGAGGTTTGGAAACACATCCCCTCGGTCGGCTGCTTTGGAGTTGTAGCATAGGCAGCCGACCTCCCGCCACGCCCGGAGCCGGGGCACGGCAGGACCTACTGGTCTAACGGCAGGCACAGCCTTCGCCACGCCACTTCGCGCGCTTCGTAAAACACCAGCGGAGTCAATGCAATCGCAGCAACCGGGTCCGCCCAGGAAATGTGAAACAAACGCCTCGCAAGCCAAGCCGGGAATCGAAAGCTTCGCTTGAGAAACAAACGCCCGCTTGGACGCTCTTGACATCCTCCAGGCCATTGGGAACGGCCCTTGAAATCGGCATAAAAGAATAAGCTGTAAGACGATAAGGTCAGCGCTCAGGCGCAGTTTGAATACTCATGTGCTGGATTTTGCAGCAGAGCCAGTATCCTCATTAGATTCTGTTTTCTTCGGCGTGGACGCCTGTCGCAGTTGCGCAGCTAATCTTGCCAACTGAGTTACTTTTACACACGACGCCATCGACAGGATCAAACAACCCACGGCGAGTGCGGTAACCCATATGGGAAAAACTCTCCACTGCGAGAACATCGCATACCAGCGCACACCATCTGAATAGTGAATGATGGCACCTACAAAGAAAAACACTGCGATAGTGGGGAGACCGAGCACAGTAATCCATATCAGAATGGAGGCATACAGAGACCTATAAAGACCGATCCAAGGTACATCTAGTCCTGTGTGTCGTATTTCAGCCTTTGTTGACAGCTCGCTCAGATGAAGCCAGAAGTAAGACAAAATGGCAAAAATCACGACAATACCCCAGCGGGACTCATCGGCCATAGGAAACTTAACTCCTACAATTTCCAGGTCTTTCCTCTCATACCGTGCGACTTCTTCATTGAGCCAATCGGAAAGATCGCGTAATTTATAGTGAGTTCTCCCTTTGGCAATGCGGGTCAAGACGCCAGCCATATCAGAAAAATCCATCGCATCGCGCCATCGTGGCTGACGGACTTTTAGAAAAGCATCTTGTAGCGTTCGCTCCTTCTTCTCTCGAAAATCAGCGGAATAAACGAAAAAGAAGTGTAACTGCATGTGTGGCAACTGCAGTGCTTTGAAAGCGGCGTATGGGTGCGCTGCTTCACCCTCAAAGAAATCGGTTGAGCTATATGGCTTAAACTGAATCCTCCACGTTTGCGCTCCACCTAACATGCTTGAGGCGTCCAAAGGTACACCCGCATTGATTATTTCGTATACCCTTGAGTCGAATATCATCACTCCGTCTAGAACCTCGGCACCTTTTGGAGGTCCATCGGATGTACTCACTGGAGCCCTTGTCAAATCGACAGTGGGATCGGTCATGACGGATGTGGCGACTTTGCGAATTGGATAAATCCGCAATAAGCGACAGTGAAATGCCGTCCAACGCTTTTGAAAAGCGTCCAACGTGTCGCTTAACGCAAATTGAGATTCGACCCACTCAAAACTTAGAGGATGCAATTTAGGAGCACAGCCATCTTCGACAACTCCCACAGCTTCGTCAAGGGAAGTCGCATATTTCTTGCCTTCGAAAGTAAATTGAAACCATTTAGCGTCCGCATCCACTCCTGACTTCGGAGCGACGTTCTCCACAAAATCCCTAATCGCCCTGAGTTGTTCTTGAGCCACGTGCAGTTCGGTCGTATCAGGAACTCGACTCACGACGATTCCTGTAATGGATACGATGATTAGAGCGAAGTGAACTGATCGTAGATGTTCAATGTAATCCTTTGACCAATCCGCACCTGTAGATGGGTTTCGGCGAAAAAGGCGCATCGACCCTCCTGGCGAACTAACAATATTAACTTTAGAACACGATTATAAAAAGATAAACCCTGAGTTATATCCAGAGGAAAGAAAAATTTGCGAGCATATCGTTCATTGCATTGGAAAAACTTGAAGAGGGGTTGAAGGGATATCCCTCGGTCGCCTGAAGTGTTTTGCATTTTGTCAGCCGACCTCTGCCACGCCCAGAGCCGGGACAAATCCGAGACCGACTCAGAACTCACTTTTTTCGTGGGCAAACAGCGGGCGGCAAACGGCGCATCTTCAAATTCTTTGAATCTGCGCCGAGAGAGACTTTTGCAACTCTCTGATTCCAAACCCCTTCCCCAAATAGACTTTTCTTGAGTTCTGAACAATTCCTAAAACCCGGTTCGGGACCATGGGGTCGGAGGTTCAAATCCTCTCTCCGACCATTTTTTTCAATAACTTACAAGCCATTTCTGGTTTGCCGCCCTCAGCGGTGTAGGCGAATTTGAGGCTGCGAAAGCCTCGAAGATCAACAAGCCTGATTTCTCCGGTCGAAATCAACTGGTAGTAGGAGCTAAGCTCAAGTGGTATGAACGTCAGACTCCATCCCGTCCTTCACAATCGATTAGCGCGACTCGGAATCCGCAACTGTGAAATGTTGTTCTGGCGCGTATTGAAGTTAGCTGCCCATTATGGCGCTGGCGCCGAAGGTCCATTGGGGGCTCTAAACACATGGCAAGAACCTATCCTCGAAACGTTTCGTTGCAGTGGCGAGCACAGCCTAGGGAGGTCTTCTGGGTTGCCCAACACGGGCGGTGTCGGCCCGGATTGCGGATGATCATGGTTTTGGACGCAGTTGGCAAGAGGTTCCACAACGACGGGGAGACGTTTATCCAACTTATAATCTCCCGATTGAACGCCAGAACCAGCCTCCTGGATGAAAATGACTTCAACTCCGCCAGGAGTCAATAGAACGTCGCCGGCGTAGTGAACACTCCACGTAAGAGTTGCCATCGTATGAATCCAATGGCGCGGGTCATCTGGGCGAAACTGGTTGCCACGAGCAGCCGGTTGATAGCCACAGCCAAAATATGTAACGAACCCCTTAGTGAAATCAATGTGGGTTAGCGTACGCCCATCACTGTGCAAAGCTATGCCCAGATTAGGTGAGTCTCGAAGCGGGTCATATTGCCAGTACGGTGAAGGCAATCCTTTGGAGGTTTTGTCGAGCCAAGGTAAATTCGGGAAAGGGAATGGTGGTTCAGAGGCTACCGTAAGATACACTTTATCCGCACCACTGCCGTAGGTAGCTGTGCCCTCCCATAGCGTCATATTCTGAACGATCGCCGTTTGCTCGTCGGGCAATCCTTGGCCCGGTATCGGCTGGATAGGGTCCCACGCCTCTATCGCAACGGGTTTCAAGTTTACATCTTCGTTTCCTGTGTTTCCTGAAAATATGCGTATCGTGTCGTCCTCAATTTCAATTTGGCACTCCATTGGGAGCGGAGTGACCTTGGGAGCCATACCTGGGACGAGCCGGAAGTGCTGTGTGCAGTCTTGCGTGGGAGCCGCTGAACTGTTGACTGTCGCCCCTGCAAAGGTGATCATATCGACCGCATCATATTCCCCTGAGTACTGCGAGACGACGGTACACTTGGTTGCCTTCCCAGGCTCCTGCTGAGAACCGCCAATGTATTTAGCCGCCAAGTTCGCCTTGAATGTCAAAGTATCTTTTCCTCTAGTCAGATCAACCGTTTGAGTTGCGCTCCAAGTCTCGCTGCCAGTCAGTTGGCTCATGCCACTACCTGCAATTAGAGAATCGGAGGAGCCTGTTTCGTTAATGGAGAGAAGTCCCGAGGAAGAAAGGGTAAAGTAATAGCTGCTCTCTCGCATGCGCAACGGAATGTACAGATTGGGGAAGGTCGAATCCGCGCGGAATGTCTTGGCGAAGGGCAACCAGTTCCCGTCTGGTGTGACTGTTAGTTGCTGATGCAGTGAGGCCAGATAATCCAAGGCTTTCCGCAGCGGCGTCGCCTGCAAGCCAGGGTGCGATCGATATTGTTCGAACACGCAATCGTTAGTTGTGGTTTCGGTAGGTGAATCTGCAGGTATCGCGATGGGTCGCCCTGCCGTGAGCAGCGCTTGTCTGTCGCCGACTTCGGGTGCTGGGGTTGAGGTAGGGGTGGTTTCAATTTGGTTTCCTGTCACAGGCGCATGGCAGTCGGCTACCACGACATCTGTGAGAACCCACGAGTCGTTCTTTGTCTCCAGGATCAAAGTCGTAATCGGTGTGGTGGACGCGAATCCGACAAACATCGTCTTTCCTACAGTCGGTAGAGTAACAGGGGGATAAACATGACCGTTGGAAAGGGTGATCGTAGCGGAACCGGGAACAAGCGATGGGGAGCCTATTTGGAAACCCAACCCGCCAAAATCCATGCCTATCGCCCGCATCGGGCAAGGGAGAATAATGGTGAGTTCATTGTCACGCGAGGAGTGTGCAGAATTGACGATGAAGTCGCCCGTATAAGACGTATAAGAAGGAGAATATTTGTTCGCCCTTGTTACATTGACAAATATCTCGGGCGTGGAGGTTGTGAACGTAATTCCCGATACAACAATTGGGCCGTCCCTACTCGAACGAAACTCCTTCGTGATTTCGCGTATGCCGCCAAAGCCTATGGTTGTGGTGGGCCCGTTCGCGGCGTCAAAAGAGACGCGATCCGTGAAGTCTTTTGTGCTTTCGACGATAGTCGGTGTGTTCTGGGCTGTCGAGAGAACAGTGCTGGACAAGAACAGCCCAAAGGCCAGGACAAGAGAAAGGGCGTGTCTCAGCGAACTCATCGGTGCGAACTTTCAAGCCATCGCTTGAATTTCGCGGCTCACGCCGCAACGAGTGGCCTTGCCGGAGGTGTGTGGCGTAAAAAAGTATAGCCCTCGCGGCCACGGCCCGCTAGGACGAGTTAGCTAAGCATCAGCGCCGGAGAGCCTGCCCTGAGCTTGTCGAAGGGCGCGGCCTAGTTGTAGCCCAGGGCGCAAGCCCTGCAATTTTGAAACCGCTATAGTTTTTTCTCGGTTCTCCATCTGCCAATTGCTATTTGCCATTTGCTGCGAAATCAGCGTTGGTCAGTTCAATCAGCGTCATCAACGGTAAGGCTTTGATGTTCCTTGCGTCCAGCCTGAATTATTCATGAATGAACGAAAGACATGGATCATCCAAGCATCAGCACCGGAGAGCCTGCCCTGAGCTTGTCGAAGGGCGCGGCCTGGGTGTAGCCCAGGGCGCAAGCCCTGCAATTTTGAAACCGCTATAGTTTTTTCATCGGTTCTCCATCTGCCAATTGCTATTTGCCATTTGCTGCGAAATCAGCGTTAATCAGTTCAATCAGCGTCATCAGCGGTAAGATTTTCGCCTTCTCGCGGATCTTGACAAGATACTTTACTAGTAGTACTATAGCAAAGATATCTATGCCCAGAAACTCCATACTGCCCTATCTCCGCCGCCCAGCCCCCGAATGCCATGGTTCGCACGCGCCTCTTGAGGCTGTGCTGCACTGGCGCGAAGAAGACCAAAGGCGATTGGCAAGATGGGCCAGCTACGCGGAAAAGGCCCGCCGCGAAAATTCCGCCGACGCCCCCAATCAGCCCGCCGTCGAACCCGACCCACCGCCTCCACCTCAAGCCGCAGCGAGCAACGCTCCGGTTGCCGCTCCTGAAAACCCGTCTGACTCCGAACTCCCAACCGCTGGGCCGCCGCCCATCGACCAGATACTCGAAGACATCTCCGCCTTGGTCCGTCAGTATCTTGTCTGCTCCGATCATCAACTGACGGTTCTCGCTCTGTGGGTCGTGCATACCTACTGCTTTAACTATTTCCCGGTCACTCCCTACCTCAACATCGTCTCTCCCGAGAAGCAGTCGGGGAAGACTGTTTGTCTGCAACTGCTGAACGTGCTCTGCAACAAACCCTGGATGCCCGGTGGCGTCGCCTGTACTCGCATGATCAGCCGTATCGCCAATTCTCAGCCGACGTTGCTGCTCGATGACTGGAACACCATCTTTCGTCTTTCCGATGCTCAGTTCATCATCGGCTTTCTCAACGCTGGATCAACCGATGGCAGCCGCTACGTCACCCATTCCGGCATAAAGGATTCCGATTCTGACCAGTCGATCTTTTGTCCTAAAGCTTTTGCCGGCACAGGCTGCCTGCCCGCCTCCCTCGCCGATCGTTGCATTCCAATCGCCCTTCAACGCCCAAGACCTAAAGAGTCTGTTACTGCCTTCTGGCTGGATCTGGTCTGCCACGATGCTGCCCGCCTGGTTGAGACTCTTCCTGACTGGGCGGAGAAGAATTATCTTCCACTCCGTCTGGCTGCCTGCGACTTTCTCAGCCCTTCGTCGTCATCCTTGACCATGCGTCAGCGCCAGTTCATTGCCCCCTTGCTCGCCATCGCCAAAGTTGCTGGCGTCAAGTGGCTCAGAAAGGCCCGCACCGCCCTGCTCAGGATCTTGAACGCCGCTCCTGTCGATCTTTCCGACGGTCTTCAATTACTTTCGGATATTCGCAGCTTCTTTGCCTCGGAGAGTGATCCCCCCAAAATTCACTCCGTTCCTCTGCTTGAATATCTCAACGATCTCGAGGATCGGCCTTGGAAAAAACAACTGAGCTTTGTGCGCCTGAGAGTCATCCTCCGCAATTTCCCCATCGGCTGTAGTCGGAGCCAGCGCATCGGCAAGCTCAACTGCAAGGGCTTCACTTTTAAGCATTTTGTTGAAAGTTGGCAATGCTATCTTCCGCATCTGCTCTCTGAGCGGTCAACCCAGGTCTGCGCAAACCCTCCTCAAGTCGCCACAAGCGGCCCTCAAGCCGTCACAAACGGGTCTCAAGTCGGCACAAATGACCTTCAGGTCGGTGCAAATTCGCAGCCTGGCACAGAAATCCCTAATGTTTTCAACGCTTGTGACGGCCTGCCGGTCAATTCAAAATCATTTCAGCCGGAAGAACCTGCCTCCGTCCTGAAGGCCGATTCTTCCACCAGTGCTCGGGATATGCCACCATGACGGAACTGCTGCCAGAGATTTTATGGCACGGGGTACAGAAATACATTTTCCTGTAGTCGCCTTGCCCACAACCCGGCGATCCAAGATTCGCAGCACAAAAAATCGGGCGGCCGCAGCCGCCCGTTAGCTCTGAATCCTGCTGGTTAGAAGGAATACTGCGCTCCTACTTGAATCAAACGCGCAGGATTGACGGTGCTATTGATCTGTCCGAACGTCCCTGTCCCTATGCTGACGAACGAGGGTTGTCGGAAGGATGGATGGTTGAATACGTTGAAGAAGTCGGTGCGCAGATCCAGCGCATGCCGTTCGTGGAGTTTGAAACGTTTCGACAGAGACATGTCCCAGTTTTGTTGACGAGGCCCTCGGAAGGCATTGCGGGGCACGTTGCCAAAGCCGGTAGGTGTGGATGCAAGAGTGGGATCTGATACATTCACGCCCCCGGAATTCAGTACCGCGGGCGTCACCCCAAAGCAAGCGGGGTTCAGATATCCCAATCCCGCATTGATCTGGTTCTGGATGCTGCCGCCCGTATAGGCGCTGGAAATCGAGCCGCAGGTGAAGATCCCGGTTGAAGTTCCACCACCGAAGGCCCGGCCGCCGGTGGCATCCGTCACCGAGAATGGCAGGCCGCTCTGCAGGATGGTAATGCCGCCGATGCTCCATCCCTGGAAGGCCTGGGTGCGCCAGATGCCGCTCTTGGGCACAGGCAGGTCATAGACGTAGCTGACTGCCAGCCGGTGTGGACGGTCGAAGTCTCCAATCGAACGGTTCAGCGCAGGATTGAAGTTGCCAAAGTTAGTTAAAGCAGCGCCCAGTTGGCCGGCTTGCGTGGCATTCAACTCGTCCGTGCTTTGCGACCCGCTCACGTTGTCAATTTCTTTCGACCAGGTGTAAGCAGTTTGCAAATACAGGCCTTTCTGAAAGCGGTGCGAGAGAGTTACTTGGCCGGAGTGATAAATTCCGAACCCGATGTTGCCGTCCACTCGGGCGCCACGCCGGCGCGACAGCCCCAGCGCGGATACCCGCAGCGGCTCATTGTTTACCGTGTTGGTTGTGATGTTATAGGTAACTCCGTTCATGTCCTTCACAACGATGGGATGGGAAGGACTGGCCAGGGCCGCCTGAAATGGATTGTAGATTCCGAGTCCGCCCACGTAATGCGCGCCCACATAGTCCAATTCCAGCGTCCAGGATTTTCCCAGGTCGCGCTGCACGCCGAAGTTCCACTGCTGGTTGTAAGGCGCATGTGCATTCGACGGCACTGACGAAAAGGAAGCGAGGTTGATGGAGCAGTTCGTAGCTGTGCCTCCAAAGTTGGCGCACGCCTGTCCGGCATCGTTCACAAACCTTGGAGTGTTGCGGAAATCGTTCGGATCTCCAGGTGTTCCTCCTGGACCGGTTACGATTCCAGCAAAATGCGAGTTCTGGGGAATAAAGTTCGGATCCACGGCTGACCCGGCAGGCTGGCTCGGCAATGGGTTTGCAAGAAAGGTTCCGGGGCTGGTTACCGCCTGTTGCACGAAGAACGGCGGCCCTAGTGAGCCTTGGAGGAAGTTCTGATTGGAGAGGCGCTGGAAGTAAATTCCATAGCCTCCGCGCACTACAGTCTTGTGGTCATGAAAGGGGTCCCACGAAAAGCCGGCGCGCGGGCCGAAATTCTTGTTGAGCCGGCAATGCGGGGCGCCGCAGTCCCCCACGCCTGGAGTCCCGACAACTCCCGGCAGGGAACTGTTCTGGGCGAACAGGAATGGGTTTTGGTTAGGCACGCGCGAAATATCGAAGATCGTGCTGCGGAAAAGCAGGTCATGAGCAAACTCCAGCGAATCCCAGCGCAGACCCAGGTTTACAGTCAGGTTCGACAACACTTTGTAGTCGTCCGCGAAGAAAGCGCCAAAATCGGTAGCGCGGAAGTAGCGTTGCGGATCGCCCGAAGCTGCCTGCAAGGTGCCAATTGTCCCTTTGAGGAAGTTGGAGAAACTGGTAAACGACAGTGCCCCGCGGATGGCGAAACGGTTAAAGCGATTGAGCTGGTAACGTGTCGCCCCGCCGCCGGCCTTGAAGGTGTGCTTGCCCACGACCATTGACCAGGTGTCGTTGTAGTCAAAGCTGTTGGAAATAGTGCCGCGCTCGTCATTCACGCCGGTCCCGAAAGAAAACGCGCCGGTGACTGTCACTTGATAGACGCCTGGAACGGTGCCCGAATTGGGCCGCGCTGCATTGATATCGGAAAGCTTGACGAGATCTGTAGGCGCAAATGAGGAGATGAACCGGCTAAACCCAAAATGGAATTCGTTCAACTGCCGGTTGCTGATCTGCTGGGTGTGGCCAAGCGAGAAGAAGCGGTTCTTCTGGATGCTGATTTGAGGAAAGGCCAGAGTGGAGGCTGTGCCGAACGGGGCATTCGTATCGCCATTGTCCCAGAACCAGCGCCCTGTGATCTTCGACTTGCCGCTGAAGAAAGATCGGTCATAAGAGATTACGTATTGGTTGTCAGTCACGGGCGCCACGCCGGTGAATACGCATTTCAGGTTGGTTCCGCTGGTCGGAGCGCAACCCGTCTGCCCAGAGCGCGGAATCAGGAACTGCCCGCCGTAATAATTGTTCTTGAGGTTCAAAATATTCAGGGCGGTGGGATCCACTTGCGCCGCGGTCACACCGAAGCCTCCTGAAGCAAGTAGCGCTGCCGAGGTTGTCCCATCAGGGTTGGTAGGAAAGATCGGGGAGTTCACCGTGGTGAGTGATGTGGCCGGGCTAACGCCGTTACGGGCCCGCAACCCTTGAACATTCCCGAACCAGAAGCCTCCAAGGAAAGGCATCGGTCCGCTGGCGCTGAAGCCGAGCACATTCTGCAGAAATTTTCCGCGCGGCTTCCCTACCTGATTGGTGAACCATTCGTTGGCGTTTAGCCAATCGTTGCGATGTTGCCAGTAGGCTTCTCCGTGAAAATCCTTGGTTCCGGATTTGAAGACCAGGCCTACGGCGCCGCCGCCCTTGGTGCCGGCGGAAGCGTCATACAACGAGGTGGCGACGTTGAATTCTTCTATGGCATGGGGATTCGGCAGGGGTATGGTATCGAAGTGGGCCAAATTGAAATCGTTTACATTCACGCCTTCCAGCGTAACGCTGTTGTTGCTGGTGCGCTGCCCGTTCACATTGATATCGACGATGCCTCGGTTGGCGGCGCGCACGTCTGGGAGTTCGCCGGAGGTTCCGGCGGAAAGCGAAAGCAAAAACATGAAGTTCGGTACTGGCAGCGGCAGCGCCCGTAGCGTCTGGGCGTCGATTGGCTGCCCGGTCGTTGCGCTTTCGGTGTTGACCAGTGTGGCATTGGCGGTTACTTCCACTATTTCATTCACATTTCCGATCACCAGCTTCGCATCCAAACGTGAAGCCTTGTTGAGCTCCACCGTCACTTTTTCACTGAATGCCTTGAAGCCGGATGCTTTGATAAGGACCGTGTAGTCGCCTGGGGGCAGCAGCGTGGCAGAAAACAGACCGTCACCGGTTGAAGTCACAGTGCGTTCCACATTCTTGGTAGCGTCATTGACAATGGTGATGGTCGCGTTTCCGATAACGGCGCCGGAGGGGTCCGTCACCGATCCGGAAATAGCGCCGGATTGAGCACTTTGAGAAACTGCAATTCCTGCCAACAACAGCAGCAGTACCAGCAGGACTACTGATCGAGAGAGAACTCTAATCATTTCACCCTCCTGAAAAATGGATTTCAGCCCTTAGCGAACTACGGAGAAAAGTAACGGAATTGTTGGCCGCCAAAGCGGCATAACTCTATACCAACTGGCCTGCTTGGGCTAGCAGAAAACGCGTTTCATGCGGGAAATTTCAAGGGTCTAGAGAAGGGTTAAGTCGCGATTTCAGACCCTGCAATTGAGCGGTTTTTGGATCTCCCGATCACCCGATCACGATAAACCAATTGAAGACGAAGGTCTCGCCATTGGGGCGGAAAGCGATACAATGCATAGCGCATTTCGACAGGAGGCTCTCTGATGTCAGGTGCAGGTCGAGTGAGATTCATGCTGGCGGCAGTCATCGTCACGGTAGCCGGAACCTCTGTGGCAACTGCTCAAGCTAACGCTGCGCCCAACTCCCAACCCAATCCTTATCGCACGGTCGAGAACTGGGCCAAGCTCCCCGAAGGGAGAGCATGGGGATCGACCAGTGCCGTCGACATTGGTCCCGACGGCAGCGTATGGGTGGCCGAGAGGTGCGGTGCAAATACCTGCGCTGGCTCCAATCTCCCTCCTATTCTGCAATTTTCTCCTTCAGGCAAGCTGTTGAAGAGCTTTGGCGCGGGGCTATTCGTCTTTCCTCACGGTATCTTCGTGGACAAGGGAGGAAACGTCTGGGTCACGGACGCCCAGGGAAAAGACGGAAAGGGCCAGCAGGTTTTTGAGTTCAGTTCTGAGGGCAAGATCTTAATGACCTTGGGGCAAGCTGGGGTTGCCGGCGACGGTCCAGAGACTTTCAATCAACCTTCCGACGTTGTGGTCGCTCCGAATGGCGACATCTTCGTCGCCGATGGACATGGTGGAAACAGCAATGCCCGCATCGTGAAGTTCTCGAAAGATGGAAAGTTCGTCAAGGAGTGGGGCAAGAAAGGGACGGCTCCCGGTGACTTTGACACGCCTCATGCGCTCGCCATGGATTCCAAGGGCAGGCTGTTCGTCGGCGATCGCGCCAACAATCGCATCCAGATTTTTGACCAGGACGGAAAATTCATCGCGGAATGGAAGCAATTTGGCCGGCCCAGCGGAATATTCATCGACAAAAACGACATCCTGTATGTCGCTGACTCTGAGTCGCGCAATGAGAATCATCCTGGCTGGAAGAGAGGCATCCGGATAGGGAGCGCGAAAGATGGCTCGGTGACCGCCTTCATTCCCGACCCTGAGCCGGACCCCGATCACCACCCAACCAGCGCCGCCGAAGGCGTTGCCGCCGATGCTAAGGGCATCCTATACGGGGCGGAAGTCGGCGCGAAAGACTTGAAGAAGTATGTCAGGAAATGAGCACTCAGCCAAGTGAGCAACTGGCGATTAGCAACTGGCAATTAGCAACTAAAAGCCATCTCATAAATGGTTCAAAATTGAGTATGGTTCAAAATTGGGTATGGTGGAAGAGCGGCCCTTTAGAGCTTGCCCTGAGTGAGTCGAAGGGGCCGCGTTACATGTGTGTAAAAAAGAGGCTTCAGCCCTGGTGCTTCAAGAATGCTATTTATGAGATGACTTCTAGCATTTAGGTTTTGCTAATTGCCATTTGCTAAATTGCCATTTTGCTACTGAGGTAAAACATATGACCCCAGACAACATCTGGACACGGCGACGGTTTCTGCAAGGCGTAGGCCGGGCCGGTGGGGCCTCGGCGGTCTACCGGGCGATGACAGCGATGGGACTCATGCCTGAGCCGGAACCCTGGACTGGCCCAATCGCGTTGCCCCAAAGCTCCGGACAAGGAAAGACAGTGCTGGTGCTGGGCTCCGGCATTGCCGGTCTGGCTGCAGCCTATGAATTAACTCGCGCCGGATTCAAGTGCCAGGTGCTTGAGGCCCAAGGTCATGCCGGGGGCCGTAACTTCACTGTGCGGCGCGGCAGTGTTGTTCAGGAAGAAAGCCCGGAGCATGGAACCACGCAGCAGAAGTGCGAGTTCGACGAAGGCCACTATGTAAACTTTGGTCCCGGCAGAATTCCATACCACCATCGACGCATGTTGCATTACTGCTCCGAGCTCGGCGTCCCTCTGGAAATCTATGTCATACAAACTACGGCCAATCTGTTTCATTTGAAAGATGCATTCGGCGGGCAGCCCCAGGTAAGAAGGCGCATCAGCAATGATGCCGACGCATATATCGGCGAGTTACTCTCAAAAGCTGTGACGCAGGGAAGCCTGGATCAGGAACTGGACGCGGGCGACAAAGAAAAATTGTTGACACTGCTTACAGTCTTTGGAGACCTGCAGGCCGGGAAGCCCTGCGCTCCAGGCGCCCACTGTCCATCCAGAAATTCTCTCTGTGAAGATCCTGCAACAGTTGCCGACCTATGTGAGCCCAGGACAAGGCTTCCCATCAGCGATCTGCTGCATTCCCAGTTCTGGCAGCATCGCTTCTATAGCGAGGACAACTATGACTACCAGCCGACGCTTTTTCAGCCTATCGGCGGCATGGACAAGATTGTCGACGGCTTCAAGCGCAAGGTCGGTCACCTGATTCAATACAACTGCGAGGTGACGAGTGTCCGTTTGCTGGATGGCGGCGTAGAGGTAATTTGTCGTGACCCCAGACCTGGACGGCATGGACGCGAGTCCATGAAGCGCGCCGACTACTGCCTGTCCAATATTCCGTTGCCGGTGCTGCAGAAGATCCCCGCCAACTTCTCCGAGGATTTCAAAAAGGCCATAGGCTGTGGCCGCTTCACACCGGTTTGCAAAGTAGGCTGGCAGGCCAACCAGCGCTTTTGGGAGTCCGACAAATACCAGATCTTTGGCGGCCTCAGCATCACCGATGAGATGATTCGGGAAATCTGGTATCCCTCGCATGGCTACTTCCAAAAATCCGGGGCCCTGGTGGGAGGCTACATGGCAGGCAATGATGCGCTGGAGTTCGGGAAAATGAATTGTGACCAGCGCCTGTTGGTAGCGCGCTCCATTGCCAGCAAGCTTCACCCGGAGTTTGCGGATGACCGCATTGTGCCCCCCAGCTTAGGTTTATCGATTGCGTGGCACAACATTCCCACCCAGCTTGGCGGTTTCCCTGGTCTGGGCCAGGACAGGGCAGAGGCCAGGAAAGCCTATCTGCGACTGTTACAACCCGATGGCCGGTTCTACGTAATTGGAGATCAGGTGTCTCCACTCACGGCTTGGCAGGAGGGCGCTCTGATGTCAGTGGAGCATGTAGTGAAGCAGATCAGCAACCAGAGAGCAACACCCGCAAAGGACGTTTAGCAAAGATCAAAATGCTCCGAAGTCAAAATGCTCCGACAGTTGAACAATTTGTGCCAAGATTTTTGCGTTGATCAGCGTTGATCCGTCGAAATCAGCGTTAATCAGCGTTAAGTTTTTGACTTTGGGTCCTGGTTCCTCTATTTGCCAATTGCTATCTGCCAATTGCTGCTAGGCGTCTTTGCATTTTGCGAACGGCTTGTCTTAGACTTCCGCAGGCTGGAAAGGCAGTGAGCAACGAGGAGGTAGACGATGGCAACCACGCGCAGAACATTTTTAGAAGGCTTAGGGGCGGCCGCCGCTCTGGGAGTTGTTGGAATGCCAACAAGTGCGGCACTCTGGCCGGCGGCTCCGCCGGCAGCTTCGGCAGACAAATGTCTTTTTTGGATAGCGGCAGCCACACCCTGCGACAAGAATTTGAAGTTTGAAGAAGGTTTGTACAAGGACATGATGGCCTACTTCAAAGAGAACGGTGCCGATGGCGTTGTGGCACTGGGCTCCACCGGCGAATATCCGTCTTTTTCGGTTGCAGAGCGGAAGAAGGTGGCTGAGATTGCGCTCAAGAACAAGAATGGGCTGAACATCATCATCTGTTCCGGCACCTCGAATTTCCCTGAGACCATCGAACTGTCGCAGCACGCTGCCGCCAATGGCGCTGATGGTCTGTTGATCATCCCGCCTTTCTACTACAAGCAGCCGCCCCTGGAAGGGCTCACCAAGTATTACTCGCTGATCTTCGAGCAGGTATCAATTCCAATCAATTTGTATCACTACCCGCGCATGAGCGCGGTACCCGTCACGCCCGAGCTGCTTCACAGCCTGGAAAAGTATCCCAACCTTGCTGGAATCAAAGACTCCAATGGTGACGCCCCGGAGTACGAGCAATACGTGAAGGAATTTCCCAAGCTGAACATGAGAACGGGAACCGGTAACAATCTGAAGCATGCCCTGGAGAGTGGGATGGGCGCCATACTCGCTGAAGGCAATCTGTTCACCAGGCAAATAGCTAATGTTTTCGCCGCCAAGCGCGCAGGTAAAGACATCGATGCGCCCCTTGCCAAACTCAGGGACGCGCAACAGGTGCTGCGGCCCGCGGGCGTTGGCAGCTTTGGCCCGATGAAATATGCTCTCAGCCGCCTGATGGGCGCCAGGCAAAGCTATCAGCGGCCCCCGCATCCTGATGTAACCGATGAGCAGAAAGCAAAAATTCAGGAAGGCTTGCAGCAAATCCGGCAAATGGGGTGAACACTTTGTTGGATGCGGGCGGCACTCACGCGCTGCTCTTTTTGATGCAGATTGAGAGCATTTGCCAGAGTTGGTATAGACCAATAACGAACCATGGAGGCCTGCGAATGCGCACAAAAAAAAGTGCCAGAGTGAAGCATCTTCTATTTTTTTTGCTTATTGCTCTCACCTGCATGGCGGCACAGGATCGCGCCAAAGATATGGAATGGCCGACCTACGCCGCCGACTTGGCCGGCACTCGATATCGCCCGTTGGACCAGATTAATGCTTCCAACTTCAGCAAGCTGGAAGTTGCCTGGAGGTTCAAGACCGACAGCCTTGGCAATCGTCCTGAATACAAACTGGAAGGCACGCCGCTGATGGTGAATCGCGTACTCTACACGACTGCGGGGTCGAGGCGTGCGGTGGTGGCGCTGGATCCTGCTACTGGCGAGTTGCTGTGGGTGCATGGTGAACACGAAGGAGCACGCGGGGCTGCTGCTCCCCGCCAGCTTTCAGGACGCGGTCTGGCCTACTGGTCCGACGGAAAGGAAGAACGCATCCTATATATAACTCCGGGATACCGCCTCATCTGCCTTGACGCGAAGACCGGTTCCCTCATCCGCTCCTTCGGCAACAACGGTGCAGTGGACCTGAAGCTGGAGGACGACCAAACTTTTCTTCCAGACCTGACCACTGGCGAGATTGGCTTTCAATCGGCGCCAGTGGTGGCCAAGGATACGGTGATTGTGGGCGCGGCTTTTCGCGAGGGCTTTACCCCCAAGAGCATGCGCAACAATAAAGGATACGTTCGGGGATTTGATGTCCGTACCGGCAAGCGTCTCTGGATCTTCCATACAATTCCCAAAAAGGGCGAGTTTGGCTACGACACTTGGCTGAACGGTTCGGCCGAATACACCGGCAACACTGGGATGTGGACGCAACTCTCCGTGGATGAAGAACTGGGACTGGTCTACCTGCCGGTCGAATCACCGACTGGCGATTTCTACGGCGGCCACAGGCAGGGCAACAATCTTTTTGGAGAAACCCTGGTCTGCGTCGATCTGAAAACGGGGCAGCGGAAGTGGCATTACCAGTTGGTGCATCATCCGTTGTGGGACATGGACATCTCGTCGGCGCCGATACTCGCCGACATCACCGTCAATGGCAAGCCCATGAAGGTGGTGGCCCAACCAAGCAAGCAGGGCTTCCTTTATGTATTGGATCGAGTCACAGGGAAGCCGGTATGGCCGATCGAAGAACGTCCGGTGGAGAAGGGCAATGTGCCGGGCGAATGGTACGCACCCACGCAGCCGTTTCCCACCAAGCCCCCGGTCTACAGTCGCAATGGCGTCTCGGTGGACGACTTGATTGACTTCACGCCCCAACTTCGTGAACAGGCCAAGACCATTGTGTCGAAGTATCATCTGGGGCCGGTCTTCACTCCTCCAGTCCTCAGCCAGACCGAGGGGCCGCTGGCCACGCTGACCCTGGGGACAGCGGGCGGCGGAACAAACTGGCCGGGCGCCTCTTACGATCCCGAGACCCATACCGTGTATGCATTCGCGTGCAATGCCTGCCTCACGCCCCTTGGCCTGGTCCAGCCACCCAAAGAAGTTTCGGATATGAATTATGTCGCTGGAACTGCCGGACAAAAAGTTCAGATGAGGACTGGTCCGGGTGAAAATGCCGGCGCTGATGCACCCATGCCAGCCCGGAGTCGTCCACCGGCAGCCGGCGGTGGCGGAGGTTATGGCGCTTTGAACATCGATGGACTGCCATTGATCAAGCCACCCTACGGAACCATCTCAGCCATCAACCTCGACCGGGGCGAGATTGTATGGCAGATTGCCCACGGCGAGACACCGGATGTAGTCCGGAACCATCCCGCGCTCAAAGGGCTCAATATCCCACGCACTGGCCAAACTACATACAACATCGGCACGCTGGTCACCAAGACCCTGGTGATTGCCGGGGATGGCCAGATTACCACCACACCCGAACACCCGCGAGGCGCAATGCTGCGCGCTTACGACAAAGCCACCGGCAAAGAGGTTGGCACGGTCTATCTGCCGGCGCCGCAGAGTGGCTCCCCCATGACCTATATGTTGGATGGCAAGCAGTACATCGTGATTGCTGTGAGCGGCGGCGCTTACTCTGGAGAATACATCGCGTTTACTTTACCTTCCGAACAAGAATGAGGTAAAACGGCGCAGAATGAAGCAAAACGAAAGACTAAGATGAGATGAAAAGTAAAATCCTGGCAGGAATCATCATCGGGTTAGGAACCATCGGCGCGTTTTACGGAACACTTTGCGCGCAAGAAAACAAGGTTGCACAATCTGCCGCGCACTCCGTCTGGGATGGCGTCTATACCGAAGAGCAGGCCAAGCGTGGTGAAGGACTTTATCACGAGAAATGCGCGTCGTGCCACGGCGACAAGCTGACCGGTGGTGAGTCTGCGCCACCGTTGGCAGGCGGTCAGTTCCTCTCGAATTGGAATAGCCTGACGCTCGATATTTTGTTCGAGAGAATTCGTGTGACCATGCCCTCCGACAATCCGGCACGGGTGGGCCGGCAGTCGAAAGCCGATATTCTGGCCTACATGCTCAGCATGAACAACTTTCCTTCCGGGAAGACGGAGCTCCAGCACAAGACCGAGCTCCTGAAAGAGATTCTCATCGAAGCGAATAAACAGGCCAATAACAGAAAGAGCAAACAATGACCGGCTCGGACCGAGCTATTACCGGCTGGCGGTCAGCGCGCCCCGTACCCGGTTCCGATAGGCGACGGCCAGTTCCAGCACGCGACGGAACTCAGCTACGTCAACGTCGCGCTCACTGCACGCGGTCATGAGGGTGCCATCGTCCTTGAAGTCCCCGCACCACTCAATCACCTGTTCATCGGTCCAGCTTGGCGAATACTGGCGCATCTTCTCGTCCGGCATTCGGTCCATGTAGGCTCGCAAGTTGTAGCTGGTCTCATCGGGAAATTCACCCTCAAACGGCTCTTGTTCGAAGTTCCAGACGGGTTTCTCTGTGCCACTAAAGACTGGTTGCTGCATAAGGGCTTATATCGTATCAATCTCCGGCCTTGTGCGCCAGCCCAACATCAATCAAGAACCAAACCTTACTGCGGACTACGCGGAGGAGCACGGACAGCCACCCCGTTGTGTACAATGGCGCGCATGGTCAAGAGGATCTTCAAACCATTTGCAGCTTTGACTTTGGGCATAGCCTGGTTCTGCAATGCGCAAGAAGCGCCACCGGCGCCGCTCGCACACTTCCACCATGTTCACTTGAATGCCACCGATCCAGCAGCGGCCATCGCCTTTTACAGCACGAAGTTCGATTGTGAAAAGGCCAGATTCGCCGGACTGATGGACGCCGTATGGGCACAAAAATCGTGGCTGTTATTCAGTAAGGTCGACAAGCCACCCAAGTCCGAGATTACCTCGGCTATCTGGCACATCGGCTGGGGCGCAGAGAATATGAAGGAGACTTACCAAAAGCAACTCGACAGTGGCACAAAGTTCGAAACGCCGATCACCGACATCAGCGACATCGGCGGCGGCAATGCCCAGGGTGTCTTCTTCTTTGCCTATGTCGATGGTCCCGATCACCAATTGATCGAGCTGAACACTGCCTCGCATCATCATTTCGGGCATATACACTTGCTGAGCAAGGACCCCATCGCCGCCGGCGAATGGTACATGAAAGAATTCGGGCTCGTCCGCCGCGGCTCTGGCCCCATCTCCCGTGAGCCACGCATGTATCACGGATTCCAGATCGGTCCGGCGATGAACCTCATGATGGACAACGTGAACTTCATCATTTTTCCCATGGAGTACGCCAAGAAGCAATGGCCAGATCTGTGGAAAGACCGCACTGATTTCGAGTCAACCAAGGGCCACGTAACCGACCACATCGGCTTCAGCGTAGACAACCTGGACCAAACCCTGGCGCGCCTGAAGAAAGATGGAGTCAAGGTGACGGACGAACCTCGCTCGGTCCAGGGCGGCAAAATCAAGTACGCCTTCATCGAGGGCCCGGACCATGTACGCATAGAACTGATAGAGGGCCAAGCCCAGAAGGAATGATTTTTCGGATCGGTTGATCGGAGATAACGCGTGGTTAACCCTAACGCTTGAATTGTTTGAGAAAATATCGCTATCCGCCAATTGCTATTTGCCATTTGCTGCTTTTATCAGCGGTAAGGTTTTGATGTTCCTTGCGACCATTGCGTCCTTCCAGGTGAAATTTCAAAAATGCTAAGCGCTGAATGCCGAGTGCCGACTTTTCCCCGCAGTATAATCCTGACATGCAGAGGCGCGCATTCATCGCAGGGTTGATGGCTGCGGCGAGTGCGATGGCGCAGTCGCCCTCTGTTCCGCCCGCCAATACCAACCAGGATGAAGCTCCTGTTGAGTTCATCTGTCCAATGCACCCCGATGTGCATTCTTTGCAGCCCGGACACTGTCCACGCTGTGGCATGGACCTGGTTGCAAATCTCCCGGACAGGCTTGAATATCCTCTCATCCTCAAGCTGAATCCGCCCAGGATTCGGGCCGGCAGGGAATTGCAAATGACCTTTACCGTCAATGACCCCAAGACCGGGAAACAGGTCACTGATTTCCAAGTCATACATGAAAAGCTCTACCATCTTTTTATTGTGAACCAGGACCTTCATTACTTTGTTCATGACCACCCGGAGAAGGGAACCGATGGCGTGTTCCGATTCAATACAATCCTCCCCAACCCAGGGATGTACCGTCTTCTGAGCGACTTTTATCCCCAAGGGGGCACGCCCCAACTGATCGTCAAGACGGTCGTGGTTCCCGGCGCTCCCATCACGCCCGGCGCCGAACTCAAGCCCGAGATGGCGCCTAAGCAGTCCGGTAACATGCAGGTTTCTTTAACCATGCAACCGCCGCAGCCGATCGCTGGAATGAAGACTCTGCTGTTCTTCCACCTGGAACCGGCCGATGGCCTGGAACCCTATCTCGGCGCCTGGTCCCACATGCTGGCTGCCAGCGATGACCTGGTCGATATGATGCATCTTCATCCATTTATCGCTGATGGCGGACCCAAGATGCAGTTCAACATGATCTTTCCCAGGGCGCGGGTCTATCGAATCTGGGTGCAATTCCAACGCAAAGGCGTGGTCAACACCGCAGTTTTCAATATTCCTGTTTCAGAATTGAAATGACCTGGCCACAATAGAGCACTCCCATTTCCTTATCAGCGTTGATCAGTCCAATCAGCGTTATCAGTGTTAAGGTCTTTGGCTGCGGCTGTGCTCTTGAGGAGATTTCAACACCAGCGTCACGCCTCCAGAGCGAGGCGTGATTTCGACTTTCGTGCCGGCAGGGAATTGCAGCGTATTGCGGAAGTAATAAATGGCCTTGAACTGTGGATTAAATCTCTCGATCCAGATCAAAGGCTCCACAGAATTATCCGGCCGTTGAGCAATCACCTGGAGCACTCCGTCGGCCGGGATTTGTACAGGCTCAATCCCAATTGCTTCAACCGGGTGTTTCAGGATGGTCTCGCCCGAAAGTGTCAGTCGCTGTTCGCCATTGCCACTCGCGATCCCCGGTGCGGAAAAATCTGGCTTCGGAGGCAGATAGATCGGATCCCCTTGGGGCGCGCCGCCTTCTACCCATTCCGCGATGACCTCCATGTCCTCCTGTGTCAGCCCATGATCGTCCTTGAACTCGCCAAAGCCCTTCACCGCATTCCAGGGAGGCATACGGCGCGCCAGGACCTGTTGTTTGATGGCCTCGGCCCAGGGCCGCGCTTCCTGGTAGGTCATGAGCGAAACCGCTGACCCACCTTCCCGATGGCAGGATGCGCATTTGTTGAAAACGACGCGCGATACATCGCGCGACCAGGTGATCTTGGTGCTGTAAAAAGGATGCGCCCGGAGCATAAGCCCCGCGCTACCAAAGGCAAAGACGACAGCAATAGCAAAAATCCAGCGGCGCATAACGGCGTGCAAAATGTCCTGACTGGTAATTCTACTGAAGCTCCTTCAGGTTGTCTGTAACACTATTCGTGAAAGTCTTGTCCTGCCGCGAAGATTTTCTTTGCTTTTCCTTCGTGTCCTTCGTCTTTAACTTCGTGTTCCTTCGTGGTTAAGGGTTTTGGGTTTCCTCTGCTTCCTCTGTTCCTCCGTGTTTCAAAGGTTTTGTTTTGGTTGCGGCTATGCCGCGATGTACCACTATCGTCTGAAAGCATCCTGGTGAAACTCACAAGTTCCGATCACCCGATTCTTTTGCCTCTCGCGCATCTCAACGCAATTCGATATAGTGTTTAACCGCCAAAACAAAATACCAAGGACACATAATGAACCCGGTCTTATTCGCTGGTAGGTGGTTGGTCTGTTGCGTGATTGTTCTATTGAGCATGTTTTGTTCGGTTTCGGCACAAGAACCCAATGGCGCGGCCCTTTATCAGCAGCAATGCGCAAAGTGCCACGAGAACTCAGGGCAGACACGCGCTCCTTCGCCCGCGGCGATGCGTCTTATGTCGCCGGAAAATGTCCTGCGCTCATTGGAAATCGGCCGGATGAAAGACCAAGGCGCATTGCTCACTGCCGCTCAGCGGCGAACGATCGCTGAGTTCTTGACTGGCAAACCCCTCGGCCAGACAGTGCAGGTCCCGAATGTAAAGTCGTGTGCAGATCCGAAGGCGCCGCTTTTGCCTTCAAGCACGGAGTGGAACGGCTGGGGCCCGGACCTCACCAACGCGCGCTTTCAACCCGCTGACCTCGCCGGACTGACTGCCGATCAGGTGCCCCAGTTGAAATTGAAGTGGGCCTTTGCCTTTCCTAACGCGCCTCTCTCGTGGGGACAACCAACGGTGTTTGGCGGGCGCATCTTCGTCCCCAGCGTGAACCGGAATGTCTATTCGCTGGATGCAAAATCAGGATGCCAGTACTGGTCATTTGAAACCGAAGCCGCAGCTCGCACAGCTATCGTGATCGCTGCGATTCCCGGAGAGCCCAAGCGATATGCGGCGTTCTTCGGAGATTCGCGCGCAACCGCTTATGCCGTGGATGCTACCACCGGCGAGCTGCTATGGAAGGTACGCGTGGATGCCCATCCCAAGGCAAAGATTGTCGGAGCACTGGAATACTACGAGGGACGTGTATTTGTCCCAGTGACTGGCGGCGAGGAAGTGGGCCTTGGAGACAAATATGAGTGCTGCTCATCGCGGGGTGCACTGGTGGCCCTCGACGCCGCTTCTGGAAAACAGATCTGGAAGACCTACACGATTTCTGAGGAGCCGCATCCCACTACCAAGACTACGGCGGGAGTGCAGAACCGGGGGCCCTCCGGCGCCAGCATCTGGTCGGCGCCTACGATCGATACGAAACGAAGGATCATTTACGCCGGCACAGGTGACAATTTCTCCGAACCTTCCACCAAGACCAGTGACGCCGTTCTCGCCTTCGATTTGGATTCGGGCAAGCTGCTTTGGTCCAAACAGCTCACTGAGAACGATGTATTTAACGTTGTGTGCGCCGGCGAAGGCTGTGGCGACCATCTGGGCCCGGATGTTGACATCGGTGCATCGCCAATCCTGGTAACCCTGGCAGATGGAAAGCGCATGCTGCTGATCAGCCAGAAATCGGGAATCGCGCACGCGCTCGATCCGGACAAGAACGGCGAGGTTCTCTGGGGCACCCGCGTGGGCAAGGGAGGCCGCTTGGGCGGAATTCAGTGGGGCTCGGCTTATGATGGCAAGAACATGTATGTGGCTGTTTCTGACATCGCCCATCTGAGATCGGGGGGTATCGGCAAGATGGTTGCAGATCCCAAGGCTGGCGGTGGCCTCTTCGCGCTCAACATCAAGACTGGTGAAAAGGTGTGGGCAGCTCCTCCACCCTCCTGCGGCGACCGTCCTTCATGCAGCCCGGCACAGTCGGCTGCCGTGTCGGTGATTCCCGGCGTAGTGTTTTCCGGCTCCGTGGACGGCCATTTACGAGCCTACTCCACAACCGATGGCAAAGTTATATGGGATTTTGACACCGCGCACGAGTTTGTGGCGGTGAATGGCGTATCCGCCAAAGGCGGCTCTATGGATGGTCCTGGCCCAACCATTGCCGGAGGAATGTTGTACGTAGGCTCCGGCTACAGTGTCTGGGGTGGTCTGCCCGGGAACGTGCTGCTGGCATTTTCAGTGGATGGAAAATGAAGAGCTGAACTTGCAGATTGCCAAAATTGCCATGACTGCCAAAATTGCCATAATTGAGATCCCAAAACTATTCTGGGCACTCAATATGAACCTTGTATGAATCTTGCAGTCGACTTCATGCGGACCGCAGCCGCCCTGGTATGCAACGGATAAAATCCTCAAGTGACAGAATCTTTTGTTCATGCCGATTCAAAACTCCGTCTAAAAAACAACTGGGGTGAGATAGTGTTCTGCGAAGGACACCATCCCACCCCAAAGTTTCTTATGACTTGCTTACTTGCTCGAACCCGTCGTTGAACCAGGCTTGGCGCTCGGCTGCGACTGCGTGCCCGGGCGAGGTGTTGCATCTTGCTCGGCTGCGTCCTGATCGGATTTGGTGCCCGCCTTCTCAAACTTGACCAATGATGCAGCGTCAACTTTGGGATCCACGGCGACTGAGAACCAGCCAATCATCATTTCTTCCCAGGTCTGGTCGCCCCACTTTACTTCTTTGGTTGGATCTGGGTTGTAGGGATTGTTCGGAGAGTTGTCGTAGTGCGCCGTGCACTCGATCCGTGAGCCTTTGGGTATCACGAGCGGCTTGTCCAGCGTGTACCCGAGCTGCCAGTTGAAGTCGTATTTCGGTACCGACAGCAGAGTCTGGGTTTCTCCATTCGGATAGGTGATTTTGTACAAGAAGTCTTTTCCACGGAAGTGCATGTGGGGCATCATGTCCACAAGTGTGACTGTATCCTTAAGCAGGACTTGCGACTTCACTTCATAGTTGTCCGCATTCGGCGGAATCGCAAAATCCCGGGTAGGGGCCAACAGGGTCACGTTGCGGTACTTGGGAGGGGTCTTCGCGAACACCAGCCCAATTCTGGTCTGGTCCGAACCGGCGTTGCCGTTTGCCGTGTAATGGAGTTGCAAAACAATGTCCGAACCTGCCCGCACCAGCTTTGCCGAATCGCGTAAAACCAGGGGTTGCAGCCCAGGAGCGTATCCGGTCAGGTTCTCGGCATCGGTGATTCCGCCCTCACGCTGCCGGCCTTTCGGACGTTCGCCTTGCTGCTGTCCTTCAGGATTCGCTTGAGCCTCTTTTTTTTCTTTCTTGGGCACGTAGGGTATACCCGGTTGTGCGTCCTTCATCCATTTCGATCCCGGCGGCCTGATAAAGGCAATCACGTGATGCACGACCGCGCGGTTTCCCGGACGAACTTCGGCTGCTGTCACCCAGGTGTCCTGCTTGAAATTGCCGGGGATCACAATGTACTGGTAGTCAACCGTCCCCTCGGCAGGCACCGGAAATGCCGTGGGCATCTCGATCACCATATCGGGCTTGCCGATGTTCCATCCATCCACGAATTGCACCGGGGATGGACGGTCCTTCACATCGCCTTCTGGAGCGCCATTATCGGCCCACGATACCAGCGTCTTGATCTGTTGCGGGGTCAGCTTGCGCTCATTGGAAAAGTGGTTGTACCTCGGATCGGCGAACCACGGCGGCATCTTCTTGCTTAGCACCGCACTCTTGATCGCCATAGCCCACGGGCGGGTTTCCTGATAGCTGCCGAATGCCATCGGCGCCACTTCGCCGGCGCGGTGGCAGACTTGACAGTTGTTCTGAAGAATCGGCAGCACATCCTTATTGAACGTGACAGTTGTGGAGGCGGCTGGAGTCGTATCGCTCGTGGCAGCCATCCCCATCAGCAAGCAGCATAACGAAATTGCTACTGCCAGCAATCCTTTTGTAAGCATTCGCTTCATAAGCCCCCGCAGAGTTTCCGCCTTTTTTTCGACTGAATAATATTCATTATTATAGATGAATATTATTCATTGGAGCCCGCTATTAGTACGTCAGCAGGTAGGAAAATTCTAAGGCAATTATTCTACTTACCTTGCCCGCTGAAGCGCAATGGTTTTGTTTGGCCCTTCCTGCCATTCGGAATCACATACAACCCCAGGCCTGAAAATCGACCAAAGCAGCATAAACAAATACGATTCAACGGGTAACCCCAGGGATGCAACGAATTGAGCTTCCATATCGCCCGATCCCCTCTACTCGTGTTTCCTGGCTTTTTTGTGGGCCACGCGGCTGAGTTTTCTTGACCGATAACAAGGGCCTTGCGCAAGACTGTGCGTCTTATTTCGATATGCCATTCGTGGAAGCAACTACCGACAGAGACCCGTTCTCTTTGCGATTCGCCACACCCAGGTCAAGAACACCGTTCTTGGACTGCGATTTGGAGTGCGCCGTCCCCGAGTGCCACAACCCGTGGGAAAGGAGATTGATAAACCGCTCGATCGCCTGGCCGTCAGAGATCCCCAGATGCTGGTTGCCCCGCTGCATGAGCCGTTCCACCGTGAAATAGGTAAAAAAATAGAGATAGATCGCCGCCAGGGCAAACGCTGGATCCTCTCCGCACCAGCCCTTCTGTTTTTTCACTTTGTTCAGTACCGGGCCCATAATACGGCGGAATTGCTCCGGCATTGCATAAAAAGTGTCCGCGAAATGCTGGTTCCGGAACTCGATGATGTCGATAAGGGTAAGGAGTTGATATTCGGCGTCGTGGTAGACCATGGAGCGAACGGCGAAAGCGAGCAGCCGCAGATCGTTCTTGGAGAAGGGATCTTCGAGAGCGCGCAAGACTCGTCCACGAAAAACGCGCATGCAAGAGCGATAGTTCTTGACCAGACTCGCGAACAGCGCTTCCTTGCTGGGATAATAAGTGTAGATCGACCCCGAGGAAACCTCGGCTTTTTCCGCGATCTCGCGCATCTTGGTGGAATGAAATCCCCGGCTGGTAAACAGCTCCAGTGCCGCGGCCTCAATCCTGAGCTGGTTTTGATCAATCCGGGTCCGGCTGATCTTTGGCACAAACAACATTGGCTCGGCCTTTGCCGGGGAATCGCCGGGAGGTATATCTGGCGGCGAACTCCAGAGCCTGCCGGCGAGAAGGCGCATCAGGTCGATTCGATCACGCACGGGTTGTTGCAGTATTTCAATTTGCCGTTTCGTGAGGTTCTCTGCCCCATGCCCATTGTCAGAACCGATGTCCAGTCTTGAATTCCACAGCCCCACGCAGAGAAGATTGGTAAAGCGCTCGGCGGCCTGCTCATCGGAAACCCCGAGATGCCGGTTGCCATGATAGAGCTTCTCAATGCCCGCATACGTGAAAAAATAAAGATAGACCGAGGCCAGCACAAACGCAGGATCTTCGCCACGCCAACTGTCATTCTGCCTTGCCTTGAGCAGGGCTGGACCCATAAGACGGCGGAATTGTTCCGGCACATCGTGAAATGTTTCCGTGAAATGCTGGTTCTGGAATTCAACCACGTCAATGTAGATCAGCAGTAGATATTCGGGATCGCTGTAGAGCAGTGAGCGCACTTCCGCAGCCAGCCGCTTAAGGTCATCTTTAGAAAGAGGGCTTTTCAGGGTCGCGCAGGTTTGCCGGAGCCAATTGTCTTTGTGTGCGCGATAGCTTCGCACCAGGCTATCAAAGATCGCCTCCTTGCTCGGATAGTAGGTGTAAATCGCTCCTGTGGAGATGCCCACTTTCTCCGCAATCTCGCGGATGTTGGTCCCATAAAATCCCTGTTTGGTAAACAACTTGAGCGCCGCAGCCATGATCCGGCGCTGGTTCTCTTCAATCCGATCTTTGGCGATTTTAGGCACAACGGATGCCTGCTTCTTTCAAGAAAGCTTAACCGCTCGTGGTACGTTCTAGGACTAATCCTGAGGTACCGGGCTAATTTCGCTTAGTGCCGGTCCTCTTGGGAATTGTTTTCGGGGAAGACTTGGATTATGGTCAGCGGTTCTGCTTGATTACACGGATGATACTTGAGGCCACCGGTTATCCTGCATACCCGGTGGCCCCGTCGTTTCGATCGCTATTCCTAAAGCCATCCCAAAAGGAGATGGGTTAGAACGCCAGTTTGAGTCCGAACTGAATCTGGCGCGGTGCGGCCGCTGCTGAGAAAAACAGCGGCTGGGTGACCTGATTCGGGCTGGTGGGCTTGACGCCGTGCAGTCCAGTGTAAGGTCCCGTGAACAAGTTGAGCGGCCCGTTGGCGGTCTGCACGATCCCGCTGCTTGGAATACCATTGATGTCAAACTGATCGCTGACCTTGGTGAAGTTGGTCCGATTGAAGATGTTGGTTCCGACGGCGATCAGATCCAGATGCACGCCGCGCTCCCGGTTAATGAAGAAGGCCTTTCTGAAAGTGAGGTCCGTAGTGGAATAGGCCGGACCCCGATTGCTGTCACGCGAGGCATGAAAGGGCATCGCATAGTTGCTGTCCAGAGCGATACCGTTAGCCAGGCTGGGCGTCCTCACCGAGAAGGGAAGTCCGCTGCGCCAGGTCACGATGGGCGCGACGGAGATGTCCGCCAGTACGGTATTGAGGAAATTCCCCGTGCCAGCCTTGAACGGTGTGCTATAGACGGCATTGGCCACTAGCGTGTGCGGTATGTCGAACACCGAAACCGCCCGGAACAGATCCAGCCGGCTCGGCCGGAACCAGTTCTGGAAGCTGGCAAAATCAATCACATTGTCGATGCTCTTGCTCCAGGTGTAGTTAACCTGGAACTGTAGGCCGTGGGTGTAACGCTTGGTCAGCGAGGTTGTCAGCGCGTGGTAGACCGAGCTGCCGTTGGATACATAAGTGGTGTGCTGAAGTTGGGTTGAGTTCGGGACGTAGAGCGGGCCGCCGGTGATGTCGGTACATGCCGGAGTCGGACACGCCGGGTTTCCAGGATTAATCTGGTTATAACCCGTTTCCAGCGGCATCTGCAGGTGGACGCCGTGGTAGAAGAGATACCCAAGCTCAACAGAGTAGCTCTTGCCTAGTTGCCGGTCGATGCTGAGGCTACCTTGAAGTGTGTAAGGGTTCTTGTAGTTGGGATCGACACCGTAGGCCACCAGAGCGCCTGGGGTCACAGTATTAATTCCCACTGCGGCAAAATCTGCCGGCGTCAGGTGCCCGAAGGGCAGCTCACCTTTGGCTACTCCAAGTCCCCATAACTTGGCAGGCTGCGAATTGGTTGCGCTCAGGATGGAGAGCACTTCATTGATATATCTGCCGCTTCCGTCCAACAGAGAGCCATAAGAGGGAATCAGCACGTCGATAGGCGCCACGTAAATGCCGCCGCCTGCCCGGATCACCGTTTTCTGATCGCCAAACGGATCCCAGGCAAAGCCCAGCCGGGGCGAGGCATAGAAGCTGGTGCCGAGCGGAGGCGGTTCACCGTCCCAGTCGAGACGTACGCCAGCGTTCATGGTCAGCCGCGAGTTGAGCTTCCAGCTATCCTGGATATAGCTGCCGAAGTATTTTCCCCAACCGGACCACCTGGGATTGTTGAATCCCGCTAGAACGTCCACTGGTATCCCAAAGCCAAAGGACTGAGGCGCACTGAGATTGGTGCTGGGCGGACCGGTGGCGGGGAAGCCGTGAGCCAGATTGAAAGCGACCAAATGACCTTGTACCGCCGGTGGCGCCAGCGAGATCAGTGGAACGGCTCCGTCCTTGAAATCAAACTCATTGTTGAACCACAGATCGTCTTCCACGTGATAGTCGGCCAAGCGCATGGACGCACCTAGCTTAATGGTGTGTGCCCCGTGGTTCCAGGTCAGGTTATCTTCAAATTGATAACGTCTCTGGTGGGCGAGGTAGGGAACGAGAGAGGGACTTCCGAAGGAGGATGTGCCTCCCAGGTTGCCCGCATTGAGGTTGCCCAAGCCGAAGTTCACGCCCTGAAAGGGGTTGGGTACATTATTGGCGACATTCCTTGGCACCAACTGAACCAGAACTTGATTGAGCAGTGACGGGCTAAAGGTGTGGTTCCAGGTGGAGAGAATGCTGAAATCGCGGGTAAAGAGACCGCTGGCATCGGGATTACCCGCATTGTTATCGTTGTGTGAATACGCCAGGCGAAGACTCAAGGAATTGTCGGTGTTCGGCTGCCCATCGAAGCGCAGTAGGGTGTTGTGGTACCGGAAAGGGTTAATAAATATTCCGTTCTCAGCAGTGAGGATCTTACTGAGCGCGGGATTGTTGAGCGGCGTCAACCCCGGCGTGATTCCATTGGCGAAGCCCACTAGAAAGGGATCGCCGGAGGCCTTGAGCGAATTCACATACCCCGTCTGCGAGCCACTGGGTCCTACAACCGTGGGCGCCGACAGGATATTGGCATTCGTGAAATCGGGGTTATCCAGCCTGCGATACTCATAGGCCAGGAAGAAGAACAGCTTGTCCGTCTTGATCGGGCCTCCCGCCGTGAATCCGGTAAAAACATTCTGGCTGTAAGCCGCAGGCAAGCCCTCGATCCCGTTGAAGAAGTTCGTCGCCGAGGTATTGTGGTTCTGAAAATAACCGTAGGCGCCGCCGTGGTACTGGTTGCCACCTGTCTTGGTTACGATGTTGATAGCGCTACCGTCGGTGAATCCGAATTCCGCGGCAAACCCGTTGCGGTTCACCTGATATTCCTGGATGGTGTCCTGGGGGATAGTGGTGACACGATACTGCCCGGTCCCATACTCATTCTCGCCACCATCGATGGTAGAAAGATTGTTGCGGCCGTTGCTGCCGCCGATGGAGAAGCCGGTGGTGCCGAAACCGGTGAACCCCGGTTGCTGGGAGCGCGGCGCATCTGCGTTAACCACGCCCGGAAGCGTGTAAATCTGCTGAGTAATGTTGTGGCTAATGTTAGGAAGCTCGGTGACCTGGAGCTGATTGATGGTATTGGCCTGCTGGCTTTGCTCGGTCTGAATCAACGAAACACTGTCCGAGTTCACCTCAATCGTTTCACTGGCGCTGCCCACCTTCAGGTGCGCGTCGTAGACCATAATTTGGCCCACCGTCACCTCGATCCCTTTGGCAACTTCTTTGGAGAAGCCTACGGCATCAGTGGTGATCTGATAGGTTCCCGGCGGAAGCGCTGCTACTCGATAAGAGCCATCGCTGCCGGTCTTGACCGTCTTGGTGATCCCCGTGCTCGGGTTGATCACGGTGACGGTCGCTCCCGAAACTACCGCTCCTTGCGGATCCAGTACGGTTCCCCGCAGCGTGGCCGTCGAGTAATCAACTTGCGCGGACGCTGAGAGCAACCCCATCAAAACCACAAGTAGCACAGACAAGAAATAGAACTTGTTTAGTTCTTTCATTGTGCCTCTCCTGAAAATCTAAAATTCAAAAGTTTAAAAAATAGCGGCGATAAGAAGTGCTGCCTTCTCGACGGCACAATTTTCTTCGTGTTGGTTAACATTTTTCGTTGGCTTTCGTTCCATCGTAGTGCGACTTAAATCACACTTCGTCCCGAAAGCTTGATGCGCTGGAAGCCTACCACGAAATAAACGAACGTCAATTCATTTTTCGTAGACGACCGTTCTTTTCTTTCCCCCCAGCGCGCCCTGCGTTCCGGCAAGGGCTTGCACCTGGATTTGATTTTTTGTATGTCCATTCAAAATTACATAGAGACGGTTCGCGAGTGCTCAAATTGCCCATGTCTGGAACCGGGACATTCGAAACCAGCAGAATGGCTTACGGAACCCCTTCTTTCCTTCATTCGTCCACGAGTCGTGCTTCCCCTGGGCTACAAAGTGATTGCAGACTGGCCGGAGCAGGTCTAAAATGAGCGACCGTTCATGATTGGTGAAGACTCATTCACTATTGATCTAAGGCAGAAGAAGCAGAATAGGAGCCGCCATGAACCACGAAAGCCAAGAGCACCGGTGGGAAATCAGCCGCCGTGAGGCGCTGAAATTAGGAATTCGATTCGCGGCTGCGAGCATGTTCACTAGAGTGGCTTTCGCTGACCCACCGGTAGCCACAAAAGTGGTGAAAACCAGCAATGGCCCGGTGCAAGGCCTGGTCGAGAACGGTGTGCAAACCTTTAAAGGTCTGCGCTATGCCGCACCGCCGTTGGGTCCCTTGCGTTTTATGCCCCCGCAGAAACCCAAGCCCTGGACGGAGGTGGCGGATGCCACTAGGCTAGGCGCAGCCTCCATGCAGTTGCGCAGCGGCGGCTCGGCCGTCTCCTATCCCGGTAATGTCGGGCAGGCGCTTAGCCAGGTGTTCACGCCGCCCGATGACATTGCCCGGCAAAACGAAGATTGCATGTTCCTCAATGCCTGGACGCCGCAACTGGGCGGATCGAAGAAACGGCCAGTAATGGTCTGGTTTCACGGCGGCGGTTTCAATTACGGCTCCGGCAGTTGGCCCGCCTATGACGGGCACAACCTGGCGAGCCGTCATGACGTGGTGGTCGTTACCGTCAATCACCGGCTCAACGCCTTTGGGTATCTCTATCTGGGCGACCTCGCGGGAGAGGCTTACGCTGCCTCCGGCAACGCCGGCCAACTGGACCTGATCGCAGTACTGGAGTGGGTGCGCGACAACATTGCCGAGTTCGGCGGCGACCCCGGAAACGTCACCATCTTCGGACAATCTGGCGGAGGCGGCAAAGTCAGCGCCCTGCTCGCCATGCCCGGGGCCAAAGGCCTCTTTCACCGGGCCATTATCGAAAGCGGTCCTGGCATCCGCGGCATTCCTAAAGAGACTGCGACCGGGGTGGCCAAGGCGGTCCTCTCTGAGTTGCAGATTGGTTCCGGGGATGTAAAGGCCCTCCAGGCCGTCCCGGCGGAGACATTGGCCAAGGCCGCAGCCGCGATGCAAGTCAAACTGGGTGGCGGTGGTGGCATCGGCGGGCTGCGTTTCGCGCCGGTGGTTGACGGGACCGCGCTTCCTAACCACCCTTTCGATCCGGTGGCGCCGGCCATCACTGCCAATATTCCGATTATGATCGGCTGCACAAAAGATGAGCAGACGCTCTATAACATCGGCCAGCCCTGGTGGAACAAGCTGACAGACGCTGAATTATCAGAAAAAGCCAAAACGATTCCCGGCGCGGGAGACAAGGCTGAGGCGTTGATCGCGGCCTTTCGCAAATTGCGGCCAGGAGACTCTCCCAGCTATCTCTATACCGATGTGGCCACTTCGACCTTTGCCTTCGCCAACTCCATCCGCCTGGCTGAACGCAAGGCCGCCCTGAAGGCTGCGCCAGCGTACTTTTACTTGTTCCAGTGGGGAGCGCCTGTGGATGGTGGAATTCTAAGGGCGCCGCACACCATGGAGATTCCCTTCGCCTTCGATAATGTGGACAAAGGTCCATTGCTATTAGGAAACGACCCGCAGATGCAGATGCTGGCCAAGGTTGTGAGCGAAACCTGGGTAGGGTTCGCACGTACCGGGAATCCCAATCATTCCGGTCTTCCGCAGTGGCCGCCCTATGATGCCGAAAAGCGCGCCACCATGACCTTCAACACTCCATGCAAAGTAGTTAATGATCTGGAAGGTGAGGTCAGGAAGATTCTTGAAGCATAGTTTCCCCGGAGGAAGTTCCGCATTGGCCGGCGTATGATGCAACAACTCGCGCCACCATGATCTTCAATGTGAAGAGCCAGGTAGTGAACGATCCAAATTCGGATGTTCGCAAAATTCTGCAGAGTGCATAAAGCCCGAGGAGTCCGAAGGAACTCGGAAAGCTGAAATGGTAAAGTCAATGGCTTCCAAGGAGCAAAATGAGAGCAAGCCGGAGTGAAAAGACACCAAACGTCGTAAAGCTCACCTTGAAGTTTTGTTGCAAAATATTGTTGGCGGCCAGCCTGCTGCTCTCGAGCGCTATGTGTGCACAGAACGGCCAGGCTCTCTACCAGTCGCACTGTGCCATGTGTCACGAGATGGCCAATACGGCGCCGTTCATGAACCACCACGTACTGAAAGCCATGGCGCCGGAAAATATCGTCAGCTCGCTGACCAGTGGGCCGATGCGCAGCCAAGGGACGAACCTAAGCCAGGCGGAGCGGGTGGCGATTGCGGAGTTCCTCACCGGCAAACGGGTAGGGCAATTTCCGCCAGCCGGCGCAAATCGCTGTGCCAACCCGGCAGCCAAAGATTTTAGTGGACCAAGATGGAACGGCTGGGGTGTGGATCTGGACAACAGCCGCTTCCAGCCTGCGGATGCGGCACAGATGAGTGCAGAACAGGTCCCGAAGCTCAAGCTGAAGTGGGCTTTCGGATTTCCCGCTGCCTTTACGGCTTACGCCCAGCCGGTGGTGGCGGGCGGCCGCGTCTTTGTCGGCAGTGCCGCCGGTCTGGTCTATTCGTTGGACGCAGCTACCGGATGCACTTATTGGAGCTTCCAGGCGGATGGCGGCGTGCGCACCGCCATTACCATCGGTCCCGGCAACGTCGCCTATTTCGGAGACCTGCGGGCCGAGATATACGCCTTGGATGCCACTACAGGCAAGCTACTTTGGAAGAAGACACTTGACCCGCATCCAGTGGCGCGCATCACCGGTTCCCCAAAGTTATTCGAAGGACGGCTTTACGTCCCGGTCTCTTCCCGCGAAGAGTGGGCAGCGGCCGATGCTGGGTATCGATGCTGCACCTTCCGGGGCAGCATCGTAGCCCTGGATGCAACAACCGGTAAAGAAATCTGGAGGACATACACTGTCAAAGATCTCGCTCACTTGGTAGAAACCACTCAAGAAGGAGTGCAGATCTGGGGACCTTCCGGCGGGGCCATTTGGTCTTCGCCGGCCATCGACCCCAAACGCAAGCTGCTGTACGTGGGCACAGGCGATGGTTACACCCGTCCGTCCACGCCCTTCACCGACGCGATACTGGCTCTCGATCTCGCAACCGGTAAGATCATCTGGTCGCGCCAAGTCACTCCCCAAGACGACTGGAACACCAGTTGCTTTCAACCCGGCAACAGCAATTGCCCCAAGGATGCGGGGCCAGACTACGATTTTGGATCTTCGCCCATCCTGCGCACCTTGCCGGACGGGCGCAATGTTGTCCTGGCCAGTCAAAAATCAGGCGTGATCTATGCGCTCGATCCAGACAAAAAGGGAGAGATTGTCTGGCAAGCACGATTAGGCAAGGGTGGAGTCTTAGGAGGCATCCAGTGGGGACCAGCAGCGGATGGCGAGGCTGCCTATGTAGCCATATCGGATGTGGGAGCGGTCGTCGGGCCCGAAGGAATTCAGCCGGATCCTAAGATGGGTGGAGGACTCTTCGCAGTCCAGATCAGCACCGGCAAAAAGTTATGGAGCGCCCTTCCCAGCGAGGAAGGCTGCCACACTCCACGTTGCAGCCCTGGACAACTGGCGGCTGTCACCGCCATTCCCGGCGTTGTATTCTCCGGTTCTCTTGACGGTCATTTCCGGGCCTATTCAACCCAGGACGGCAGGGTGCTGTGGGATTATGACACCCTGCGCGAATTTCCTACCGTAAACCAGGTACCGGCCAAAGGCGGTTCGCTGGATGGCGCTGGTGCAGCGGTGGCCGGCGGCATGGTGTTTGTGAACTCGGGTTATGGTCACAACTATGAGATACCAGGCAATGTGCTGCTGGCTTTCGGAGTGGAATGATCAGGAAGAATTTGGCAAGTGGGTAACCTGGTAAGTGGGTCAATTGAAAATCTGGTGATGGCGCGTGATCTGGTGAGACCCGGCGCGCTTTCAAGAATTCAAGGGGGAAATTATGATACGACGCCTTATTACTGCTTTAACGCTGCTGTGCGCCTGCGGAGGTACGAGCTTGAGTCTCGCCCAAACCGCGACTGCTGCGCCAGCGCAGGAATCAGCCAAACCAGCGCCTGTCGCTAAGAACGATTACAGCAACGGAGACAACTGGCTCTGCCGTCCTGGCCGGCAAGATGCCTGTGCCGTTGACCTGGCGACGACCGTCATCTCTGCCAGCGGCAAGCTGACGCGCGAAGGCTGGGCCGCCAATCCCAAAGCGCCGATTGATTGCTTCTACGTCTATCCCACGGTCTCGAACGATCCCACTGGCAACAGCGATATGGTTCCCGGTCCGGAAGAAAAAGGCGTGGTGCGCGCGCAGTTTGCCCGCTTCGCTTCCAATTGTCGCGCATACGCGCCCATGTACCGCCAGATTACGCTCACCGCGCTGCGGGCCGCCATTGCCGGCACGCCCATGCCGATGGACCGCGCCCTGGCCTACAACGACGTGCTCGATGCATGGAACTACTATCTGGAACATGACAACAAGGGCCGCGGCGTGGTGCTGATCGGACACTCGCAGGGTTCCGGCGTGCTGACGCAGCTCATCAAGAACGAGATTGACGGCAAGCCGGTGCAATCGCGCATTATTTCCGCGTTGCTGCTAGGCACCAACCTGCCCGTGCCCAAAGGCAAAGATGTGGGCGGCGCTTTCCAGCACATGCCGCTCTGCCACGCAGCCGATCAAACGGGATGTGTGATTACTTACGCCTCGTTTCGCGCGACTGCGCCTCCTCCGGCCAACAGCCGCTTCGGCAAAGTAGCGGGCGAGAATATGGTTTCCGCCTGCACCAATCCAGCAGCGCTCGGAGGCGGCAGCGGCGAGCTGCACGCCTATCTGGGGGCACGCGGCAGCGGCGTTGTAAATACGGCAGAAGCGGAGCCAGGACCATGGGTCAAGTCTGCTCAGCCCATCACCACTCCGTTTGTGGCCATGCCTGGCTTGCTGACCGCCGAATGCGTCGCCAACGAGAAAGGTTCTTATCTGGCCGTCAGCGTCCATGGTGATCCTGCCGGCCCTCGCGCCAGTGACATCGTGGGTGACGTGGTGGTCAACGGGCAGGTTCTGCCCGATTGGGGTCTGCATCTGATCGACGTGAACCTGACCATGGGGAACCTGCTCGACATCGTAGGACTGCAATCCAAGGCTTACCTGTCAACTACAGCGAAGAAATAAGCTTCGCCACTGACTCTCTACAAGATGCCGCGCTCCGGCATAGTGCGGCATCTCACTTGTCTCGCAAAGCAAGGGAAGGGGAAACAGGCGCATTTCCCGGATCTCGCGTTTTTTTAGTATCATCCCTCTGCCTTGAGGGAGCCCAAGAACCTTCTTTCTGGAATTCGCGTGATCGACTGTGGGACATACATCGCCGGTCCCGCAGCCGCCACCATCCTGTCCGACTTCGGCGCCGAGGTCATCAAGATTGAGCGGCCACCGCATGGCGATCCCTACCGTTATCTCTCGATGATGCCGGGGATGCCACTTTCAGAGCATCTCTTTTGCTGGATTCTCGACGGGCGCAATCGGAAAAGCGTTGCGCTGAACCTTGAGGACGATGCCGCGCGCGAGGTGCTGCTGAGATTGGTGCGAACGGCTGACGTCTTTATTACCAATTATCAGCCGGCATTGGTGCGAAAATTCCGGGTCGGCTACGAAGATTTGCAGCCGCTGAATGATCGCCTGATCTATGCTCACGTTACCGGCTATGGCGAGACCGGGGACGACGTGGACGAACCCGGCTACGACCAGACCGCCTATTGGGCGCGCTCTGGCCTGATGTTTACCATGCACAACTCCGACGGCGAACCCTGCCGGGCGCCCACTGGCTTTGGCGACCATCCCACTGCCATGACCCTGTTTGCCGCCATCATGCTCGGACTCTACCGGAGAGCAGCCACTGGCCAAGGCAGTAAAGTTTCGACCTCGCTGATGGCCAATGGCGCGTGGTCCAACGCCAACATGATTCAAGCCGCGCAACTGGGCGCGAAGTTCTTGCCCCGCACCAGGCGTAAGACCGTCGCTAGTCCCCTGGTCAACCATTACGTCACCCGCGACAATAAGCGTTTCCTGACCTGCTGCCTCGATACCGGGAAAGACTGGCCCAATTTCTGCCGCGCACTTTCCCGCGAAGACCTGATCGAAGACGACCGTTTTCGAACGCCGGCCTTGCGGCAAGCCAACTCCACCGCACTGGTGGAGACCATCGACGAGATTGTTGCCACCAAAGATATGGCTGAGTGGGACAAAATCTTCCGCTCTTACAGCCTTACCTGGGCTCCGGTGCAGAGCAACGAAGAAGCCGCGCACGACCGGCAGATGGAAGTCAATGGAGTGTTCGACGAGATTGCGACCGGCCTGCGCACCGTGAGCAGCCCTTTCCAGGTGGCAGGCATAAATAAGGTCAAGCCCGGCATGGCGCCGCAAGTAGGTGAGCACACCGGGGAAGTACTGCGCAGCTTAGGCTACAACGAAGCGGAGATCGCGGAACTGTTGCGACGTGGAGCAGCCATGGCCAGCAAAAAACTTACCACTGATGACGCTGATAAAGCAGCAAATGGCAAATAGCAATTGGCAGCTATGGGCTTATTGCAATACTGTTCACTTAAGGATTACATTGAACCATTCTGGTCAATACACTTACTCGAACCGTATGCAAAAAGCTCTGTCGTCCCTTACGGGACTTGGTTGCTATCTTCCACGTTACCCAGGGCTCACGCGCCTGGGCTACTATCTTCCGCCCCTTTCGGGGCTGGTGCGTTTGAACTTCGAACAGATTCTTATTTCCTTAAGTGAACCGTATTGGGGCTTGTTGTTGCCAGTTTCCTCGGTGGAACATTCTGATTCAGCCGGAAGAAGTTATTTGGATCATAGTGCGACTTGACCGCGACCATAAGGTCCCATCTTTCATGGTAAGCTTCGGGCACGCGGTCCTGCTCATCGCCACTCATGAAATTTGTGTAAACACCCGGTTTCATGGCTGGCCGAAGTTGATTGAAGAGTCCGCGGACCCAGGAAATATGGCCGGCATCAGCGGACGCTTCCGACCAGTTAGCCAGCAAATTCATGATGAATGGAGCGCTGCGATCGCCGAATGCGGTCTCTTTCGCGGCGACCTGCGCCGCCGCGCCACCAAGATAGGCAAGTTCAATCAGATTTTCCGATGAAGGAATACTGGCGACTGCCTCCATCATGAGATCAACACTGCTGTCGTCAAGATAAGTGAAATAACCCGATTTGGTGTAATAGCGCCGGCCATGGGGGAAATCGGAATCGGCCATGGTTTGTAGATTTATAAATGAAACAATCTTGCCGCTCACAGAATCTGGACTGCACATAGAAAGCGCGCGCTCCAAATATGGACGCCCAGCTTCGGGGTCACCGGTCCAAACCAAAGAATTGCCGGCCACCGGCCGCCCGCGCAACTCCATGGGTACCTTCATTGTGTGCGGGGCAAGGCGGAGATCGATGTTCCACTTCAAATCGAGCGGCGCTTCGGCCATAGAGTCTCTCCAGTATTCGAGGAGAGGACGAATGCCGGCCTCGGGAGTCAATCCTTGCGCAAGCACCACAGCGGTAAGCGGATGTAGTTTTACTTGAAATTCTGTCACTACTCCGAAGTTACCGCCGCCTCCCCGCAAGGCCCAAAATAAATCCGGGTTCTCCTTTGCATTGCAGCGTACGACGGAGCTATCCGCAGTTACCAGCGTGAAGCCCTCGACGTTATCGCATGACAATCCGAATCGCCGAGTGAGCCATCCGGTCCCTCCTCCCAAAATCAGTCCAGAAGCGCCGGTATGAGAGACAACGCCGGAAGGAAAAACCAGTCCTGCCTTTTGCGTTGCAGTATCCACCGATCCCAACAGACAGCCCCCTGCGATCCGCGCCCGGCGGGCCTCGGGATCAACGATGACTTGACGCATTCTCGATAGATCAATCACCATGCCGCCATCGCAGGTGCTGAAACCTGCAAGGCTATGTCCTCCACAACGGACGGCGGTAAGAATTCCAGTCTCAGAGGCCGATCGGACCGCGTTTTGCACATCGCTTACATCTGCACAGCGTGCTATCAGGCCTGGCTTGCGGTCTACCATGCCATTCCAAATGGCACGTACGTCTTCGTAGCCGCTTTGGCCAGGGCGCAGCAAATCACCTTTAAATCGCCGCTGGAGCGCAGAGTAAACCTCTTGGCTGGCTTCGACCATCTCGTGCTCTCCTTGCAGAATGTCCTTCACACCTTACCGCGGATCTGCGCGGATGTAGGCGGATGTATCATTTGCCACGATATCCGGCAACCAGTCCCGGCAGGGACGGATGAAAAATATTAAGGTGATCCCGTGCGGCTCTTCCGGCAAAAATGAGACCCTCTGCTAAAAAGCGCCACGTCGCCGGCTTCGCAGGTACCAAAGCGAGATCATACCTAAGAAAACAGAGAATACTGGAACCGACCATTGCAGCCCGTCCACGAAGAAGGTGGTCACCGAAATCGCAAGCAGCAGCAGAATACCGGCCACGGTGAAAACCGGGTGTGCCCTCAGACGCATGGGCAGACTCAATAGCCGCTCGCCGGGGATCGCTTTGCGAAAACGAAGGTGGGTGTTGAGAATCACCAGCCACACGAAAAGCATTCCAGCGACCGCGGCCCCATAAAGCATGAGGAAAGCATTCTTAGGGGCAAAGATGGCCAGCAGAATGGCTGCGATAATCCCCGCAGTTGAAGCCAGCAGCGCGCGATGCGGCACTCCGTTGCTGCCCACTTTGCCCATCCATTCGGGGGCATAGCCTCCCCGGCCCAACGAGAAAAGCATTCGAGTTGCAAGGTAAAGATTGGTATTCACGCTTGACAGTGCGGCCGTAAGCACAACGAAGTTCATGATCGAAGCGGCGAAGGGTATATGCGCTGCAGCGAATGCGGTCACGAAAGGACTGCCGGAAGGCGTGGATGAACTGCCGGCCTGGTTCCAGGGGACCATCGTGACCATAATCGCAATCGCCAGCACATAGAACAAAATGAGCCGGTAAACAATGTTCCGCATGGCGCGTGGGATGGTAACTTCCGGATGTTGGGCTTCTCCCGCTGTCACAGCGATAATTTCCACTCCCATGTAACTGGTGACGGTTAAGGTGAGCGACAGCCATACTCCTTTCCATCCTGCCGGCAAAAACCCTCCGTACTGAGTTAAATTGGCCAGGCCAATCGCGTTCCGGGAACCAACGCCAAAAATCAAAGCGAGTCCGACAATGATGAAGGCGACGATGGCGGACACTTTGATCATGGCGAACCAATATTCAAACTCACCCAGGCGGTTGACCTGCATGGAATTGAGCGCCACCAGGGCGGCTGAAACCAACACCACCCAGATCCATTGCGGAACATTCGGCAGCCAAAAAGAAATGTAGAGGCCGGCGGCGGTGACTTCAGCACCGATGGCAATAATCTGCGCGGCTCCGTAAGTGGCCCGGACCGAAAAACCTGCCCAGGGATTGAGGTACTTCTCCGCGTAAACTCCAAATGCGCCGGCGACAGGATGGACGACTGCCATCTCCGCCAGCACATAGGACATGATGAGGGCAATGCCTGCACCCAGAAGATAAGAAAGAATGACGCCGGGGCCGGCAAGGCGAATGGTTACACTGCTTCCCAAAAACAAACCGACACCGATAGCGCCGCCAATCGCCATCATGGTGAGCTGCCTTTGGCCCAGGCGGCGGTGGAGACCTTCCGCTTCCGGCGGCGGAAGATTCTCGCCGATAAGCGCGGCCCTACCCACTGAACGTTCCTGATCAGTCATGACTGCCAACACTGGCGGGGTTCAAGAACCAGAAGATTGATATTCTTCTGGAGAACTTCCGCAACTGCCTTCACATCGTCCATTGTGTTGTAGACATGGAAGGCGATCCGCAAGCCATCCTGACGATTCGATGCGACGATGCCGCTTTCAGCGAGCTTCTGCACCAGTAAGTTTGAATCTTTGGATTGCAATACCACCAGTGGTCCTGCGCTGTCAGGAGGCGTTTTGACGCGAATGCCCAGATTGAGGGCGCAGCTCAACAGCGATTGCGTGAGTCGTTGGATATGGCCTGCCACATTCTCCATGCCGATTTCCTGCAGCAGTTGGAATCCGGGCACCGCCGCATACACATTGGGGACGGAAGGGGAACCCGACTCGAATCTACGCGCCGTGGGAGACAGATCGATATTCCGGGGATCGAAGGCGAAGGGATTGGTTTGCGCAAACCATCCAGTGACTGTAGGGACCAGCGATGCAATGAGTTCTTTGCGCACGTACATGAAAGCGAGGCCAGGAGGGCCGAGCAGATATTTGAGAGTTCCAGTCACAAAAAAGTCCAGATCCAGCGCTTTCACGTCAACAGGGCGGGTACCGCAGTCCTGATAATCGTCCAGCATTACCAGAGCGCCGGCGCGGTGGGCGATTTGCGTGATGGCGTTTACCTGGGAACGAAAGCCGTTTTTGAAACAGACGTGCGTGAGAGGCACGATGAGCGTATTGCGGTCTACCATCTTTTCGTAATTGACCGTCGGAATGCTGTTGCCTTCCGCGCTTACAAAGTGCACCTCAGCGCCTCGCACGCGTTGCGCGAGCCAGACATGACCCATGGTAGGAAACTCGAACTCACCCATCACGACCTTCTTCCGTTCCCGGAAGTTCAACGCGCTGGCAATGCTATTGATGCCTGCCGAGGCGCTGGTCACGATGGCAACTTCATCCGGGCTGGCGTTGATGAATTGCGCAAAGGCAATTCGCGCCGCTTCGTACTGGTCCACCCACAGCTCCCACGGTGAACCTTGCTCGTGCCAGCTCGCGATGTAATCCTCGAGGCCGGCCTGCACGGCATCGGATAGCGCTCCCTGAGAGCAACTGTTGAGATAAATCTTGCGTTGGAAAATGCTGAAGCGGGAGCGTATCTCCTGGATTTGCTTGTCAGTCAGCACTGAGTTTTCCTTGTTCTCCCGATATTAATCTCTATAAAAGCAAGTGACGGTTGAGGTAAAGGTGACAGTCAAAACCAAAGCGTTAGAGCGTTAGAGTGTTAGGACCCGCATAAACATTGATTATTTCCCTAACACTTTGAGAATTCCTAACGCTTTGAAGTGTTAGGCCGGAGACTTGTTCCCAAGCCGCCAGGAAATCCCGTCACGGTATCCCCGGGCAGGTTCGGCATTGTTGCAAGCAAGACCGCTCCTGATCTCCGCTGATTGACACTGCTGTTTCTGGGTTGCAATCATAGAACCTCGGCGCGCCCACTGGGCGCTGAACACTTACTTTAATAGCAGTAGTGGGAGTGGATTGCAACATTTGGGGGCAAATTCTGAGAGAATGGCCAAAAGAAAACCCAAACGTGCAGCGCGGAGACGCGGAGAAAACAAAACCAACTTCTTTACCACGGATGACGTTGATAAAGCAGCAAATGGCAAATAGCAATTGGCAGATAGAGATCTTTTTGTAAAACTGGTTTTCTCAAACAATTTAAACGCTAGGATCCAGGCTTTTCGCAGACTGCGTTGCGAAAAAGTGACCTCCGGCAACTGAATCAGTCAGGCTTCATTTCAGCCAGCGAGATTGCGAAGCTGCGCACCTCTTCCAGCGTGTTGTAGTGCACCAGAGACGCTCTGACTGCGCCACTCTCCTGGGTAAGCCCCAATCGTTTCATCAGCCTTGGCGAATACATGTGGCCATCACGCACGGCGATATTTTGTTGCGCGAGCTTTTCGGTTACTCTGGCCGGTGCAATACCAGGAAGATTAAAGCATAGTGTAGGCGTTCGGTACGATATCTGATCCTTCGCAGTAATGCCATATACAGTAGCGTTCGCGCAGGGCCGACGCATCTTAAATTTAGGTTGTAAAGATTACTCATTCGATTCCGATGGAAGCAGTTTGGCAGTTCAATTGACGGGTGGGCGTTGCCTGTGGCAGGCCGCGCATCTGAATTGCTATATGC